>Ga0335083_10000013_pt1 | contig 540914 bp, 445 predicted proteins | sample Lox_Sample_42_FD_206716 | JGI IMG/M metagenome (GOLD analysis project Ga0335083, IMG submission 206716) | Soil microbial communities from Loxahatchee National Wildlife Refuge, Florida, United States - Lox_Sample_4.2 | ecosystem: Environmental > Terrestrial > Soil > Wetlands | place: USA...
TTTCTAGCGGAGAGGTTGTCAGCAAACGGGCGAGGGTTCAGTCAAGGTCGAGCGAAGCGAGCCGGAGGGCAACCTTGACGGGTTCCTTGCCCGTTTGCATGCTTTTCCGCAAAACGAAGGCAAGATGGACCCGGAGGGATACCGCTGTTGTGTTTTCCGATTAGCAGTTGGTGTGAGACATTCCCGTCGTGCGATCCCAACCTGCACATCCCATTGGACTTGCCTGGATTCAACGCAGCCTAACAAAGAAGTTCGGCCGACATAGACAAATCCATCCGCGCCGATTGTCTTAACATTGAGACCGCAAAGTGCGCAGGACGGAACGAAATACCGCCGAGATCGAGTCCCTGTATCGGCAACATGGGGCGGCACTGCTGTTGTTCGCATCGGCGATTTCGGGTGATCGGGGTCGCGCTCAAGATGCGGTTCACCAAGTGTTTTTGAGGGCGATCGAGAACGGAAGCGTAAGCCAAGCCATAAACAAGAAAGCCTATCTCTTTGCGTGTGTGCGCAACGCCGTTCTTAACGACGCCAAGGTTCAAGATCGAAATATGCCTCTCGATGTCGACTCTGCATGGTTTAGTCCTCCAGACCGGGACTATGCCGGAGAGCGGAATCTGAGACGTGGGCTAGGCCAACTTCCGGATGATCAGCGAGAAGTCATAGTTCTGCATGTGTGGGGCGAACTCACTTTCTCGGAGATCGGTGACCTGCTAGGCGTCAGCTCGAACACAGCGGCATCGCGGTACCGATACGCCCTGGCCAAGATGCGCGGCTCAATGTTAGCCAAGGAGAACTCTTGTGCAGACTCCCGATGATGAACAATTCGAAGCTTACCTGAAGCGATTCCATCCAATCGCCCCTGAGCCTGTTCCAACACTCAGCGTCGGCCATTCGTCTCGGCGTTCGCCCTCGCTGGGGATTTGGCTGGCGGCAGTCGCAGCCATCCTTGTTATAGGGGCGGTCACTTTGCATATTCGCAGTAGTCGAATTGTTGTTTCGAATACGGCTAGCGATGCTGCAGTTGCCGAGCGGCATGCACCGTCGCAGCCACTAACCATGCGGAGCGCAAATGCTTGGCTCGCGACAGCGCCATCGTTTAAGGCAGCCGTTGACGACCTTGCGTTTCGTTCCCAAACCAGCCCACTTCCGCAAGGCAAACAGAGCGCGGTCGCTGTGCTAAGCAAGGAGAAAATCAGGTTATGAAGATCCTCAACGCGATTCCTTCGGTGATTCTGATTGCGCTGTTATCAGCCGGTTCGGCATTGGCTCAGCGGAATACGTCCATCTCGGAGAATGCGGCTTTGCGCTACTGGTCGGCATTCTCCGAGGTCCAGGATTCCGGCATCACGGACCAGCAAGCCAAAGAACTCAATGCGATCCTCGACGGTACAGCGCCGTTCGACGATTCGAAATACAAGGATCTGCTTGAGAAAAACGCATTGGCCCTTGAAATCATGGCCCGCGCGACCTCTCTTCCGATCTGCGATTGGGGGCTGGATTATGGGCTCGGGCACGACGTGCCGGTAGACTATGCCAGAAAGGCATTGGTTCTGGGGCGGCTCAATGTTCTTTACGCCTTTCATCTGCTTAAGACGGGTAATAAAGATGGGGCGGTTCGCGCTCTGGCAGCTGGCCTGAGGTTTTCGCATGATGTCGGAAACGGCGGATCACTTTTTGCGACGCTAATCGCAAAAGACCTTCTGACGAGTCACCTAAGGGCCGTCGCCGGCGCGCTGCGCTTAGAACAGCTATCCAACAGCCAACGATCACAACTGCAGACGGCTGTTGCGCGAGTAGCGGAAGGACTTGACTGGCCCATGGCAGCAAAGCGGGATCTAGAAGCCCTCCGCGGAGATTACGCAGGAAACTCGCAAACGTCCGCAGCTCTGACACGGATTATTTCGTCATATGTTGCTGCTCTCAACGATGAGTCCAAACTGCCTGCTCTAGATCAAGCGGTTCAAGGTGCCCCACAGGAACTTGCAAACGTGATCCCGAACGCAAAACGGGTCCTGGAACAAAAACAAGACTTGAACAACACACTTCTGCAGACACGCGCGGTATTGCAATGATGGGGCGAGTCTTCTAGCGGGTTTTCGCAGTTGGGGATTGAGCATCTTGAATTCGGTAGATGCCGTATGAAACTGATCGCCACGCTTCCATTCGCACTTAGTCGGCTGTTGTCGAGGCCGGGTGCACATTGGGGTTCTCAGCATCAGGTTGGTGCTGCAATCTTTCTGTCGGCCTCGAAGGCCCGGGAAAAAACACGCAGTCACCGTGAACACGGTATCTTTCGACAAATTCCTCCTGGCTCGTAGTCGTTTTGCACGGTTACTCACATGGGCAATGTTGAAGAGTCCTCAAGACATCATGGTGTGGCGGAGCTGATTGAGACGTTATAAAGAGGATGGTACGTATCACCAGTAAGCCACAGGCGGTGGAGAAGAACCGCCAGTTTCCGGGCTACCGCCACAATGGCTCGTTTCTTGCTGTTTTTCCCGCCCCGTTCGAACATTCGGGTGCCCCAGCGTTTGAGGTCACTGTCCGGGCCAAAACGCCCCAGCAGATATTGCGCACACTGAACCAGCAAAGAGCGGAGCTGTTTGTTGCCGGCCTTGCTGATCCTGAGTTGTTGCTCGACCGAGCCGGATTGGTGGCGACGTGGTGTCAGCCCAAGATATGCAGGGACATCTCTGGAATGAGCGAACCGTCCAGGGTCTCCTATGGTGAGGACGTACTGAAGCGCAGTGATCGAGCCCACACCGCTAATCTGACGCAGCCGATTCGTCTCTGGGTAGCGATCTTGCGCCGTACTCTCAATCGCCTTGTCCAATGAATAGATTTGCTTGTTGAGATGTGAAATCGTTTCCAGCAAAGGGGTCAAGCTCGGCTTCAACTCGTCAGGAATGCATGTGGCTGCCTTGCTGGGAAAGCACGATGTTCCGGAGGGAGGTACACGCAATCCGGCGGACTTTAGAACGCCGCGCACGGCATTCATGAGTCGCGTTCTGTTCTTGACCAAAAGATCGCGAGCTTTTAACTGGATGAGGTCAGGGTAGATTCCCTGTTTTCGATGCACGATCGGAGAGAGCAGTTTCGGATCGACACGTGCGAGCCTGGCGAGCATGTGCGCATCGACTTGGTCCGACTTGCGAATGCTGTCTGCGATCATTCGAAGATTGCGCGGATTGGCCACGATCACCTCGTGACCCCACTGCCCAAGCAGCTGACTCACCCACCGCGAGTGAGTCCCCACTTCGATGGCGATGCGCGCAGGCGGAAGATCTTGAAAATGGCGAGCCATCGTCTCGGGTGTAGACCGCAAACGGCCCTCGGTGAGTATCTTTCCATCGGGTCCCAGTACACAGCAGTGGCTGAAACGATCTCCGAGATCGATCCCAATCGTGATTTGCTCTGTCGTCGCGTGAAAACTCGGCTGCAACTCCTGGCTTTTGGCCAACGTTCCATTCCGTGCCATTGGACATCCTCCTAGCCAGCGTTCTACCACAGCACGCTGGCGCCTTCTCATCCCATCTTTCTGCGGCAACAAGCCCAGCCAGTACCCCCCGCGTAACCCCGTCCCTCGACGCGAACGCATCATCGGTTAAAATAATCAGTCCGAGGTTTGCATGCGCATTTGTGTGGCCGCGTCAGCGGTGCTCTTTACGGCAGTAGCGCTGGTCTCCGCGCCCTGGCTCCAGTCGGAGTCGGACATGGAGATCCCGCACTACAATGCCGCTCCTCCGCTCAAGAACGACAAGCTGCCGCCCATCCTGACGCGCGATCAGCTCTGGGGACAGAACGCGACGCACCCGTACCAGCTCCACGCGTATGAGCTGGCGGCGAAGATTCCGAAGGTCATTTACCAGCAGCCGTGCTACTGCTACTGCGATCGCAGTATGCACCACAACAGCCTGCACAGCTGCTTTTCCGGCATGCATGGCGCGCAGTGCACTACCTGCATGCAGGAGCTTTATTACACATACAAGATGTATAAGAAAGGCAAGACCGCGCGCCAAATTCGTGCCGGCATCATCAAAGGCGACTTCAAGACAATTGACCTCGATCAAGCCGCTAAAATGGAGTAGGCGCGGGCACCAAAACAAGTTTTCTGTTCAATCATCTCAAGCTGAACACGAGGGAGTTTGATGGCACCAAAGGTTACCCCCAAGAAGCAGGTTGCTGAAGATCCCCGCCATGCACAGGCGCTGCAAAGCTATGAGGCAGGGCTCCGCGCCCTTCAGGAACATAAATATGAGAAGGCCAAGGGCAGTCTGCAGAAAGTGCTCGCCGGCCCCAACAAATCGCTTGCCGACCGGGCCCAGGTCCACATTCTCACTTGCGATAAGTTTCTCGAGAAGCCCGCGCTGCACTTCAAGACTTCCGAGGAACACTTCGACTTCGCCATGTCGCTCATGAACAGCGGCGATTTCGTCGCCGCAGGCGAGCATCTTGACAAGCTTCTCAAGCAGCAGCCGCAGTCCGACTATGTTCTCTACGGCCTCGCCGCTCTCTATTGCCTCACCGGCCATGTCGAGGAATCGCTCAAGACACTTCAGGAAGCGATCCATGTCAGCCCGGCGCTTCGCTTCCAGGCTCGCAATGACGGTGACTTCCAGAATTTGGCCGAGGATCCGCGCTTCACCGAGTTGCTTTATCCGGATCCGGGTGCGGACGAATCCGCGTCGGAGAGCGAGTCGACCAGCGCTTACTAACGCCGAGAGCGTGTATGCTCCCCCATCAGCGCACCAACTCTTCGGAGCCGGATAATGCCTCAGGTGAGTTGCGCGTAGTCGCGATTGGGGGTGGCACTGGTCTTTCGACGTTGCTCAAGGGCCTCAAGAAGTTCGTTCTAACCCCAACCCTCGCCGCCTCCGGCCAAGCTGCAATCCGTGAATTGTGCGGAGTCGTCACCGTCAGCGATGACGGCGGCTCCAGCGGACGCCTGCGCAAAGAGTTCAACATGCTTCCACCCGGCGACGTCCGGAACTGCATCGTGGCCCTCTCGGAAGATGAGGCTCTGCTCTCCCGGCTCTTTCAGCATCGCTTTCAAAAAGGTGAGGGCCTCGAGGGACACAGTTTCGGAAATCTTTTTCTAGCCGCGCTTACATCGATCACGGGAGATTTCGCCGAAGCCGTCCGCCTCTCCTCCGAAATTCTTCTCACTCGCGGCCACATCTTCCCTGCCACCACTTCGTCGGTAGAACTCGAAGCCGAGTTTCAAGATGGCGCGCGAGTGCGTGGCGAGACCCGCATCACCGCCAGCAAAGGCAGAATTCGGGAGCTGTTTCTCGTCCCACCCGACGTACGGCCGATGCCGCAAACACTCGAAGCCATCGCGGCCGCCGATCTCATTACCATCGGTCCGGGCTCGCTCTTCACCAGCCTCATCCCGAATCTGCTGGTTCAAGGCATTGCCGAGGCCATTGTCAATTCCAATGCCGTTAAGGTCTATGTCTGCAATCTGATGACGCAAGCAAATGAAAGTCTGGGATTAACCGCCGCCGACCACGTCCGCGCCCTCAACAATCACGCCCATGCGCAACTCTTCGACTACGCCCTCATCAACCAGAAGCCCGCATCCGACGAGATGAAAGCCAAATACGCTCTCGAAGGCGCCTCCCAGATCATCGTCGACCTCGACGCTATCGAAGCCATGGGCATCTGTCCCGTTCTCGGCGATTACCTGGACCAAGGTTTAGTAGCCCGCCACGCCACCGATCGCGTCGCCTCAGATCTAATGTCACTCATGGCGCAGGTACCCAATCACCACGTGGCTCCGCGATGATGCACGATTCACGTAACACGTTTCACATGAATTGGTCCTGGTTAGAACTTTTCATCGACTGGGACAAACTTGCCCCGCTCCAATTTTGGGTGGCGCAGCGGTTTACCGCTGCGATAGATTGAATCTGCTGAGTACCGGCTTTAGCCGCTGACGTCGGGACCCCGCGACACTTGCATGGGAAAATCGAAATCGAAGAAACAGGAAATCGAAAACGCACTCTCGCCTTCCCCGCGCCTCGCCATCGCCATCATGGCCGCGGGCAAAGGCACGCGCCTGAAATCCAAGCACCCAAAAGTTCTTCACGAAGTCGCGGGCAAGCCGATCCTGGCTCACGTCATCGCCACCGCCCTCAAAGTCGCTCCCGCCGCCGACATCTTCGCTATCATCGGCCACGAGGCCGACCGCGTTCGCGAAGCAGTCCGCGAAACCGGCATAAACTTCGTCCTTCAGAAGGAACAACGCGGCACCGGCCACGCTCTGATGGCCGCCCGCGAAGCGCTCGCGCCCTACGACCAAGTCATTGTGCTGTCCGGCGACGCCCCCCTCATCACCGCGCAAACCATTCAAAATCTCGACGCCTTCCACGAAGCGCACAAAGCCGCAATGACGCTGCTCAGCGCGGACCTCGCCGATCCCACCGGCTATGGACGGATCCTGCGCAAGAGCGCCCGGGGTGCGGAAGTAAGAGCCATCGTCGAAGAAAAAGCCGCCACTGCAGCCCAGAAAAAACTCCGCGAGATCAACTCCGGCTTCTACGCCTTCTCCGTGCCCGCGCTCTACCAGCACATAGGCGAACTCTCCACCAACAACACGCACGGCGAGTATTACTTGACCGACATGGCCGCGGTCTTCAACCGTGCCCGCAAGAAAGTCGTAGTCACCAGGACGTCCGACGTCGCCGAAATCCTCGGCAGCAACACCCGCGCCGAGATCGTCGACCTCGATGCCCGCCTGCGCCTCGCCAAGTGCCAGCAGTTAATGGCCGAAGGTGTGACGATTTTCTATCCTCCAACCTGCGTCATCGACAGCGACGTCGATGTTGGCGCAGACACGGTCATCGAACCGTTCGTGCAACTGCGCGGCAAGACGAAAATTGGTTCCGACTGCCGTCTTCGTTCCTACAGCGTCATTCAAAATTCAGTGATCGGCGACAACGTCACGATCAACCCCATGACAGTGATGGACCAATCTCGCATAGCCAAGGGCGCGATCGTCGGCCCCTACTCGCGCCTCCGACCCGGCAGCGAAATCGGGGAGAATGCTCACGTCGGCAATTTCGTCGAGACAAAGAAAATCAAGCTGGGCAAGGGTTCCAAGGCCAACCACCTCACCTATCTCGGTGACTCAGATATTGGTGAAGGAGTAAACATCGGAGCCGGCACCATCACCTGCAACTACGACGGCGTGAACAAATACAAAACCGTAATCGAAGACGGAGTATTTATCGGCAGCGACTCCACGTTGGTCGCACCAGTAAGAGTAGGCCGAGGAGCCTACGTAGCAGCCGCCAGTTGCATCACCGACGACGTTCCTCAAGACGCGCTAGCGCTAGGCCGAGCCCGCCAGACAATAAAAGAAGGCTGGGCCGCCCAAAAACGTGCTTCCCGCAAATCATCCGGAAACTAAAAGCGAACTGTTCCGCGCAAAACCCTCTGCGATCTCTGCGGCCCTTCTCCGCGTCCTCTGCGGTTAAAAGCTTTTTGCCACGGGTCTATCAAGACCCTGCGCTTGTGAGACCCAGTGCACCCTGTGGTTTGTGCTATTGTTTGCACAAAATAAAAAAGTCCCAGAAACATTCCCGGGACTAAACTCACTGCAAAAAGCGAACGACCCACGACGAAGGACCCAGGACGTTCTTAGTGCGATACCGCCGCAAACAGCGGCGACTTCAGCAAAGCCTGAAATTTCCCGTCGTCTTCCTTGAAGTGCACTACCAGATTCTCCCCATCGTTGTCGACGGTCGTCGCATCCAGCGCGTTCTTTTCCGCCGGCGAGGCATTCATTTTTTTAAATAGAATCCCGCCTTTCACCAGCGTCGCCAGCGTCGCCGCTGTCATCGAGTCCGCTGTCTGCACGCTCAGGTCGAAATTCACGCCGCTCTGAAAGCTCATCGTGTATCGCGACACCAGGATTCGCTTCTTTACCGTGTCATAGTCGGCGATCTTCGAAGCCGCATCGCCCAGCGCCGAGCGCATCATGGCCTGCGTCCCTTCCTGATCGAGCACGCTCCATACCGGTGATCCGTCCACCGCCGCCATCTGGTCCGCGATCTTCGGATTCGAATCGAGCGACATACGCTTGCCGTCGCGTGTATCCAGCGCGCTGTGCAGTGACGCATCGCTGCCATAGGCGAGCGTGTTGTCATCGAGGAAAGTCATGGCAAACCCGCCCATCGGATAAATCATCGCTGTGCCATACTTCGTGCCCGTGATCTTCTTCAGCTTCATCCTCTTCAGCACGGCCTTCGCTGAAAACGATCCCTGCGCGATGTAAATCGTCTGCAAGCCCGTCTTCGGAGTCCGGAAATTTGCGACATTCAACTGCGTCACATCGCGTTCGACATCGATGCCGATCGTCTTCAGCGCCGCCTCGGAGGACTTAACATCAGGGGGCAGCACCTGGTCTTTTAACTGCATCGCGGTCGGCGAATCTTTCAATGCACTGTAGTCGATGCCAAACAACTGTTGAATCTCCGCCGGCACCATCGACCGAGCCGAAGAAGCAATCGGCATCCCAAAGCCGGCCGTCGCACTCAACATCACTGCAACCAAACACAATTTCTTCATGGCACTCCTAAGAAGTTCTGCACACTTAGATGCAGACTGGCAATTCAGATTGGGTCTCTACCTTTTATTTTAGTCCGGAACATTGAGAGCGGTCCGGTACCAAAGTGCATACCTCCGCCTGACAGTTGAACGAAAGCACGTCCTCTATTTGCACGGAAAAAGGAAAGCAGACCTCGGTCTCTCCCCGCTCTTCGCTCCTCGTCATCCCGAGCCCGAGCGAAGCGAGTGGGCGAGGGATCTGCAGTTTGTCGCCATCACCCTCGCAATGCGGCAGCCCTCTCGCGCGTCTCAGAAACGAACGCCGCATCCTTCAGCGACTCCAAATTAATTTCGACATTCGCCAACGCGCCCGCGCGCGCCGCCTTTGCCAATGCCACCGCGGTCGCCAGGTCCGACTTCATGTTCGGATTGGTGATCGGCGCGAGAGTGCTGGCAATGCTAATGACCTCGACCACCCGTTCCGCCACTCCGAGCGGAACGCTCGTAGCCTGTCGTAAAGCCGCGTTAATCGCCCCGTCTCCGTCCTTCACTTCCTTCGCCGCCTTATAAGCCTTCATCACGAGGTTGTAAGACTCGGCGTCGGCGTCGATGGCAGCCTTGAGCTCTTCGCGAAGTTGTCCTAGCCGCGCGATGGCCTCGCTCAACGCAGCCTCATGCTGAAGGTAAGCTTTCCTTCCCCGCGACATCGAAGCCACCATGGTTGCCAGACCAGCCGCCATCGCGCCACTCGCCGCTGCCGCGGATCCGCCACCGGGCGTCGCCGTTGGTGCCGCCAGTTGTTCGATAAACGGCTCAACGCCTGCGCGCAATCCACCGACCGCGACCTTTCCGCTCATCACGCCAGCCAGGCGATTCTCAAGAATCAACGACGAATCAAAATTCTCAACCTGCAGGAACCACTCGGCAGCCTGCTCCAACGCCTTCTTCGGAATCAGTCCAACGATCTCGCTCGAAACCGGAATCACTCCGTACCGCGCTGCCTCGCGCTTCACGTACTCAAACACGCGATGCACCGGAGTCTGCTCGAAGTCGGTCAGGTTCATCGAAACCTGCGCGAGACCGCGCACGAGAAATCCCGCGCCCTTCACGAAGCGCAGGCCACCGCTCGAAAATCGCACGGCCTTCGCAATCTTCTTGGCGATGTCAACGTCGGGAGTATTGAGGAAGACGTTGTAGGCGACGAGAAATTTTCGCGCGCCGACCACTGTCGCTCCGGCAGTTGGATGGACTCGCGGCTCACCAAAGTCCGGCTTGCGCGAAGGGTTTGTCGCGATCTCATCACGAATGCCTTCAAACTGTCCGCGCCGAATGTTCTCGAGGTTCTGGCGTTCTGGTGAAGTTGCCGCGGCTTCGTAGAGATAGACGGGAATCTGAAATCGCTTGGCAATCTCGGAGCCCACGTGACGCGACATAGAGACACAGTCTTCAATGGTGACGCCATCGATCGGGATGAAAGGAACGACGTCGGCGGCGCCCATCCGTGGATGGGCTCCCTGGTGCTTCGTGAGATCGATCAACTCGGCGGCCTTCCCTACCCCGCGAATGGCCGCTTCCTGAATAGGCTCGCGCTCGCCGACCAAGGTGATGACGCAGCGGTTGTGGTCGGCATCCATCTCTCGGTCGAGGAGGAAGACGCCGGGAATTTTCATGGCCTCGACAATGGCATCGACCTTGGCCTTGTCGCGGCCCTCAGAAAAATTAGGAACGCATTCAACAAGAGAGCTGGGCATATGGGGGAAGGATAAAGGGAGGGAGGAGCGACCGCAACCCAAGGGGAGCATCAGGAACGACCGGCTGGCTCCATGGAGCAAAATGCTCCACGTGGAGCATTTGTGCATATTCCCGCGTACCTACAAATTTGCTTATCGCATATGCAATCAAGTGGTTAGCGGCTTTTTTCAGCCGAAAACATCTTACTTGGTCCATTCCCATGAGCATTCGCCAACAACAAGCTTATTCTCAGCAGCATACCGAGGGGTGCCTGACTGATGGAGCGCCGTGGCTTTGTGGAGCATCTGTGTCTCGTATTTCTCACATCTCCATCCAAGGTCAGGGCGGCGGACGCCCGCGTCTCGAAAGGCGCGAGACATGGGCACCCGTCATAGTTTCAATTTTGAGATGAACATCTACTGGGGCTGCGGAGCACGCTTCACCGATGCCAATCGCATTCCTTCTTTCCGTGCCTGCTTCAATTGCGTCACCGTGGCTTCGAGCTTGGCGGCCTGCTTGCGCAAGGCTGCGATCTCCTTCTGCTGCTCCTTGATTGCATTCAGCATGGCCAGGATGATGGGATCGTTGTTCACCAGCAGGTAGCCTTTGTCGTTCATGGTGACTGCATCGGGAATGACTTTCTGCACTTCCTGGGCAACGAAGCCCACGTGTTCGCGTGAATCGTGAATGCCCATGCCGTTCTCTTCTTTATAGCGATACCGAACCGGATGGAGCTTAAGGATCTCAGCCAGGCTGGCATTGAACTGACCGTTCACGTTCTTGAGGCGGCCGTCGGAGTAGGTGTCCCATGAACCGCCGCCGACCTTGTCGGCGGTGCCAACCACGCTGAGTGTGGCATCGGGTTGTTCGGTTCCGATGCCGACGCTTCCGTTCTCCTTCACTACGAAACGGCCTTCGCCTCTGCCCGGAGCATCAATCGCGAAGTCTCCGTAAGGACCAAACTCCGCGACGGTACTCACTCCAGCTTGAGTTGGGCCCTCGACATAAAGTCCAGGTGTATCCGCTGGGCCGATGTGCAGTCTCGCTTGGGGGGAAGTTGTGCCTATGCCGACGTTGCTGGTGTCGCAGCCGTTGATGGCGACATCGCAGTTATTCACTCCCGCAATGCTGCCGAGGATCAAGGTGTTCTGCTCGTCTGCCTGGGAATAGCCGCCAATCGCGGTTGCGTTCGGCGCGTTCACAACGGCGTTGACGCCGAGGGCGGTTGACTCGGACTGGAAGACAGTGGCCCAGGCGCCGACCGCGGTCGTGTCAGTGATGTCGGGCGTGGTGATGTCGGGCCCGCTGACGTTTCCGACCGCTGTGTTGTATTCGCCAACGCTGATGTTTTCGCCGGCCTGGGCGCCAAGACCAGTGTTGTAGTTTCCAAACGTGACGTGCTGAAGGCCCGACCGCCCGATCGCGGTGTTATCAGAGCCATTGATGACTTGGTTCAGGGCACTCTCGCCAACCGCGGTATCGCCACTCCCGTAGCTCAGGTTCAACAACGCAACGTGGCCTACGCCGGTGTTATCGCTATTCGCGACGCTCAGATTGCCGGCAAATCCCAGAAAGCTGTTGCCGAGCGCGGTGGTTCCGAAGGCGAAGGGCTGACCGCCGATGTCGTAGGTGGAAGTATCCAGGATGCCGGCCTTGACCGTGCCGTAGGCGGTAAGGTTTCCACTCATCGATTGATCCGCCATGAATACATTCGGCGCTGTGAGCAGAGGAACCTTGCCCGTGTCGATGGCGAGGGTCTGCGTACCACCTGTTCCTCCTCCGGCGAGCCCTGTGCCGGCAAGAACGGTTGTGAGAACTTTGGTTGTGTCGACGTTAAGGATGACGTTGCCGCTGAAGCCCCCGCCCGTCAGACCGGGGCCGGCGACCACACCGGTGATGGTTCCCGTGCCTGGGCTCGCGCAGATCCACGCTGTCCCACTCCACTGCAACACCTGATTCGCGGCACAAGCCGTCGTCAGGCTCAGGTTCAACGTGCCACTCGTCCCGCCGCCTTGCAACCCGCTCCCGGCACCGGTAGTAACACCGGTGATGGTTCCTCCACCAGCTCCGGGGAAAGTCTGATTGGGTGCGAAGGTTATTAGGTCGGTAAAGTTCGCGTTGCCGTGAACGTCGAGTGTGTACTGCGGAGTGGTGGTTCCGATGCCCACACTCGCGCTAGAGGTCGCCCCGTTCACGCCCTTGATGCTGCCCAGTACCAACGCGTTGCTTATATCCACTTCCGCCCGTGCCCCGATGGCCGTAGCGTTGGTCAGCGTGCCGGTGAAGGGGCTGCTGAAGGCACCGAGGAAGGTGTTGTTGTCCGCGGTGACATGAGACCCGTCACGGGTATTCCCAGCCGATTCACCCACGCCAGTGTTCTCATTTCCAGTGGTGTTATTTTGAAGCGCTGCATCTCCGCTGGCTGTGTTATTGATCCCGATCGTGCTGTCGGCGAGAGCGCCGTATCCGTTCGCTGTATTGTTCGATCCAGTGGAGTTGGAGCCCAACGCGCCAACTCCAGTGGCTGTATTCCATGACCCCTTATTAGTACTGAATGAGCCGGTGTTGGCCAGGAGCGCATTGACTCCGATCGCTGTGTTGTTCGCGCCGTCGACGTTCAGTTGGAGCGCTCCCAAACCCATGGCTGTATTGCTACTGCCAGTCTGGTTCAAATTCAGTGCATTGGTGCCGGCGGCGGTATTCGCACTTCCCGTTACATTTGAGGCCAGCGCTTGGGGCCCAATGGCCGTATTGTCAGCACCGGTCATCGTCGTGTTCCCCGCGAAACCCAGAAACGCGTTCACGTTCGAATAGCTCCCGTACGCGAACAGGTTGCCGCCGATCTGAAACGCATTAGCGCTCAGATTTCCGTTCACCGTCTGATCTTTGGTGAACGTGTTCGCAACATCCGTCAAGGCGGTGTCCGGCGGTACAACCCCCGGAGGTCCTTGCGGACCCTGCGGGCCCTGTGGTCCTTGCGGACCTTGTTGTCCTTGGGCGCCTTGTTGTCCCTGAGCTCCTTGCGCTCCCTGTGCGCCCGCTTGCGCCATCAAGCTCCAATCTGCGGCATTCTGATCGGGGGTGGGATTGTTCGGTCCCTGATTCGCCACGGTCGCGATGTAGGTCGAGCCCGTGTAAGTAACAACATCCCCGGCGGCATATGAGGCGTTGCTGTCGAATGTGTTACGGAAATTGAAACCTGTTCCTGCCGGGCCTTGCGGACCCTGGTCTCCCTGCGGTCCCTGGGGACCGGTCAGACCGATGGGGCCCTGCAATCCCTGTGGTCCAGCGGGGCCTTGTGGACCGATGGGACCCTGCGGACCCTGTGGTCCTGCAGGCCCTTGTGGTCCCTGCGGTCCGGGAGGCCCCTGAGCGCCCACGGGCTGACCATTCACAAGCAAGGTGCTGAAATTTCCCGTGCCGTTAACGTCGAGGGTGTATTGCGGGGCTGTGGTGCCGATGCCGACTTTGGTGTCGTCCGGAGCGCCGTTCACGCCCTTGATACTACCCAGAACCACTGAGTCATTCTGAGTGACCTGCGCGTTCGCCCCGATTGCCGTGGCGTTGATCAGGGTCCCTGAACCCACATCCGCAAGGTACCCCAACGCGGTATTGTAGTTCCCCGTGCTATTGGAGAGAAGTGCGTTAAAGCCGCCTGCAGTGTTGCCGCTGCCTTCGGTGTTGGACTGGAGCGCGCCGCTGCCGCTGGCAGTGTTACGGGAACCCATGTCGTTAAGCAGGAGAGCCTGGGTGCCGTCGGCCAAGTTGCCGTTGCCACCGGTGTTGAGGTACAGAGCCTGTTCGCCACTGGCGGTGTTCTGGAAGCCTGTTTGGTTGTGGAACATCGCTTGATAGCCGGTGGCGGTGTTCTGGAAGCCTGTGTTCGTAGTGTTGCCGGTAAAACCCAAGAATGTGCTCTCGTTTTCCCAGTCGCCATAGGCGAACACGTTGCTGCCAATTTGGAAGGCGCTGCCCGTCACTAACCCGGTCGCGGTCAGGTTCCCGTTTACCGTCTGACTCCCGTTGAATGTGTTCTGCGAGTTCAACAGGGGCACCATGCCGATGTTCAGGTTCAAAGTAACGTTGCCGCCGTTGCCGCCGCCCGTCAGTCCCGTCCCCGCAGTCACGCCGGTGATCGTCCCCGTGCCCGCGTTGGCGCACGTCCACGCGCTGCCACTCCACTGCAACACCTGATTCGGTGCACACGCTGTCGTGAGGCTCAGGTTCAACGTCCCGCTCGTCCCGCCGCCTTGCAACCCGCTCCCGCCGGTCGTGGTCACGCCCGTGATCGTGCCGATTCCGTTGGCGAACACGATATCCAGCTCGGGAGGATGGCTCTGCGTGTCGTTTTCCTTGCTGTCAAAGGCGGCTGTCAGCCCGCTGTTGGCAACGAGCGTGATCCCAAAGTTAGGCTCGCTCCCATTGAGCCAGGCCTGCACGGCGGAGGTGACATCAATAATCACGTAGTCCTGGGCTCTTGACAGAGGCAACTGCACGCTGCCAGCGATGGTCGCGCCCGGCGGCGGAGCGTTGCCGGCATCGATCGTGTTCTCAGCCCATGAGCCATTGACATAGTCGACATTGAAACTGCCCGCGCTCGTAACCGAGTCGACGAAGAGTTTAAGCGTGGCTTTGCCGACGGCACTCCCCGTATAGCTAGCGGGGATCGAGGAGAGATCAAACGTGATGTAGGTGGTCCGCGAGCGGGTTCTGCTGCCGAGCAGGAGGAGTGTGGGGGAGCCGCCGAAGTTCGTATTCGGCCTGGAGGTATCGGTGTTGGCGTCGGCGCTCGGCGTGATTTGAGCGTACGCCGCACCACCTGCGAGCAGAATTACCAGGCAGGCTGAGAACGGCGATACAGACCAAGAGTTGCGAATGGTAAACGACGCTGCCCGCCAAAAGCGCTGGAAAAGACGAAGCGTGTTGCACATGGTGTCCCCCTTTTGGAAGCGCCGCGTGGGATTTCAAGAAATCCGCGCTCGCGGTCTGCAGCACTTCCCTAGATGAAGAAACGCAGTCCTGGTGAAAACCGGCTCAGGCTTTGGACAGATTTCTTGCGAAAGGGGCCGGTTGCCCTGGCGAGAAGCGCCCGGCCCGAGTCCTAGCGGATGCAGCCGGCTTTCGGGCCGCCGTCCGGGCTACCGGCTACCAAGTCCGTCTGAAAGATGTTCTTCTTCCAGGTGTCCCGCTACCCGTGAAAATCTGCGGAACCGGCTCATCGCTCTCCCACAAAAAGAGAAGGGATGAAAAAACGTGGAGTACCGAGGACTCATTCCCGTGAGCCAGAAACCGCGCTTTTTGCGTTATTCACAGTGAGGCGCAATTCTGACGCGCCGCTGTACCAGGAAGTCACTCGCAGGTTGCCGTGAAAGGTGGCGGACAAATCGCCGCCCAGGAGGAAGTGGGATGAATCGTCATACCTTGCATTTTGCGATCACCGTTCTTGTCATGTTGGCGGCCGCTGTGGTGCCAGCCCCAGCGCAGGTCACGCCGCCTCCGCCCATTGTGGTCAACAGTCCGGTTATCACGATCAACAACTCGCCCGGCGACCAAACCGACCCGCACGTAGACAAAGATTTCACAGCTTATACGGACACGGTCGTGGGACAGATTCGCTACTACCAATTCTCCACTGGCGTCGATGCGGCAATTCCAGGTTCGGACACGGTCATCGACATCCTGTCGGATGTGAATGGCGGCCGAGTCGCTTTCTCGCGAATCGAATCGGACCGCAATGCCATCATGGTCTTTGATACGGCCACGGCATCGCTGACTGAGATCGATCCGCAAGTCGGCTCGAATCGTCTGGGCGACGCGCTGGGCGGGAACACGCTGGCATGGGTGGATTTGTCCACCGGCCTCGGCGACATTTACGCCTACGATTTGAGCGCAAGTCCGCCCGCGCCTCCGCAACTGGTAAGTGGAGACCCCAGTGCCGAGGGCAATCCGAACGTGTCTCCGGATGGAAACATCATTGTATGGGAGCGCTGCATCACCTCACTCACAAACTGCGACATACTCAAGGGCGTGCGCTCCGGCGGGACATGGACTGTTTCGGCGGTGGCAGACACGCCGGATCCGGAGGGTAATCCGGACACAGACGGTAAATGGATCACCTATGACGCTTCTTACAACGGAAACCAGCATATTCACTTTCAGCCAGCCGCCGGCGGCCCCGATGTTGAACTCGACGTACCGGGCTGGCAAGTAAATCCCAGCATCAGCAAGGGATTCATTGGCTTCGAGAGCCGCGCCACTGAGAACACACCAGCCGACCTTTTTGTTTATGACATTGCCAATAACATTCTCTACCAGGTAACGTCCACCGCGAACATTAATGAAAACCTGAACGACATCAGTGTGCTCGACAACGGTGACATCCGCATGGTCTGGGCCGCCAACGATGGGGCACTCGGCGATCAGGACATTCATGCCACCACCTTCACACCCATCACGCCCGTTCAGCCAATGAGCGTGCTGAACAGTTCCGTGGTGGTGACCGAGTTTCGGCGGTTACATAACAGCGACCTTCTTGCTGCTGGCGCCACGGTGCAACTCAGTCCGAGCGGTGGTTTTAATCAAGCAACCGATTCGCTTGGAGTGGTGGTGGCGGGAGGAACCGCGACGGTGTCGATCACTATACCGCTCGCTCAATTCACGAAGTTTGGAAATTCGCTGATCTTCAGCGGTGTGCTGAATGGGATTCCAACCGACGCGGCGGTTGTTCCGCTTGGAGGAAACAAGTACGCGATTGCCGCCGCCGTAGGCAAACAAAGCCTAGCGGGTTTCGCGAACCCGGCGACTGTTTCCATCACCTTGGGGAACAACGCGGGAACGGCCACCACGAATGCGCAAATTCTCAAATTCTAGGGCTGCGCTGGAGCGCCTACACGCTCGTCGGAAACGGCCAGTGATTGCTGGGAAGGCTAATGCAGCGATGCGAGAGCCTTCTCAGCTACCTCGATCTGTTTCTTGACCTTGGCCGGATCACCGGCCTGAAAGCCATTTGGGGCTATGTGGTTGGGATGGTCGACACGCTGCCATGTGCTGAGGCTCTTTTCAAACCAGGATTGGGCTTCGGTCAAGTTCTGTTTCTGATCCGCTGTGTTGGTCGCCTTGCTGGCTTTGCGAACGCTCAGTGATCCTAGTCCGGTGTAGGCGTCGGCGGCGACATAGAGCGCGTCGATTTCCGGAGTGCCGCCTGTGATGAGCGGGCCAGCCATATCCAAAGCCTGGCGAAAATGAGCCTCGGCCGCTCGATCCTGGCCAGCCGCAGTGGACGTTTCTCCGAGTTTCACGTCGCAGGCAGCTATGTTGGCATGATGTGCCGCGCTGTTTGGCTGTGAGAGCGACTGGTAGGTCGAACGGGCGTTTTCGAACTCCTTCATGGCCGCGGAGTTTTGTCTTGCGGCCAGAAGCACGGTGCCATGGGTAGCAAGCATATCGGCGTAGACTCTGCGCAGGTATCCCTTTTCGGGGGCCGAGGAGATCAGCGGGCGCATGATCTCGAGCCCTTTGGTTGCAAAGTCGAGGGCCTCACTGATATTGCCTGCCCGGCTATCGGCACCCGCTGTGTTGACATAGGCGATCGCCACGCTGCGTTGGAATAGCGCATTTTTCGGATCGGAACGGATCACTTCCAGCTGAACATCCAGGTCTTTCTTACTGTTCTCAGCCGCGCGCGCATAGTCGCCAATATCGTCATATACGCTGGAGATTGTCAGGTAGTCGATCCCTACGCTGCGGCGGAACCGCGTTTCATTCGATAGAGCAGCGACGCGCTGATCTAATTCCAGGCACTTTGTATAGCTCGCCAGGGCCGCCTGCGGGTCGTAGGTTTCCTGAAGCTTTGCCAGTTCGCTGAGATCCACCGAGTAGCCATAGATGGTGCGAATGTCATCCGGTTTGAGCCTGGTGAAAACTTCGTCGGTAGCAAGCGCTTGCTTGTAGTCTTCGGCCCGCTTTTGCCTTTCCTGCGGGTCTCCCGGATAACCAACCTGGCCGGATACGGAGTAATCAAAACCCAGCTCGTACAGAATCTTCAAGTCATTCGGGCTTTGTTTATTAAGGTCGGTCACGAGCGCGATGGCGTGCTGAATCGTGTCACGCGCGGCGCGGGTATCTCCGTTCGCCCACTGCTGATGAGCCACGTACCGGTATGCCGTCACGAGCCCTAGGTGGTCGTTCGAGTCGCGCGAGCGGCGGTCGACCTGCTTTCGGAGTTCCAGCGCCTTCTTGTAGCTCTCCAGGGTACCTTGCTGGTCCCCGAGATTGTTTTCGAGATAGTCTCCTTGAACCGAGCCCAGCTTCTCGTAAGCGGAGGCGAGTTCCCGCTGCAATCCAATGTCGCCGCCGGTTTCCGATGCCAGCACGTTCAGATATTGCAGGGCGCGGTCGACGATGATCTTCTTGGCCGGGGTCGATCCCGGGAGATCCTTGATCGAGTCATGAACATCGAAGATGAGCGAGTTGGCCAGGCTGCGCACGTCATTGAAGCGGCGGCTGGCGATACGCGCCTCGTAGAGAGCGACAGCAAATCCGAGGATCAGCGTAATGGCGATTGCAATCGCGGCGGTGACCCCGGCGCGGTGACGGCGGATGAATTTGAAGACGCGGTATCCAGCTGTGACCTTGCCAGCCATCACCGGCAAGTTTCCAAGATGGCGCCTGATGTCTTCGGCAAATTGTTCGACCGATGAGTAGCGTCGCGAGGGCTCCTTGCGAAGAGCCATGAGAACGATGTTGTCGAGATCTCCCTTGAGCCGCTTGCGAAGCTTCAGGGGCGAAGAGTTGCGCGCTACGCTTGCCTGCTCTGGCGTGAAGGAGCCGTTACCTCCACCGCGAGAACGCCCGCCGAAGAGCGTGCTTGGCTTCCCGGGCTCGATCTCGTCGATCTGGCGCAGTAGTTCCTGTGGCGCTCCAGTGGTAGCGGCGTAAGGACTGCATCCCGTCAAAAGCTCGTAGAGCACAACACCCAGCGAGTAAACATCGCTGGCGGTCGTAACCGGTTCTCCCCTGATCTGCTCGGGACTGGCATAGGCGGGAGTGAGGGCGCGGAAAGCGGTCAGAGTTTCGGTCGACTGCGATAGCAGATCTGTGCCGAGTACTTTCGCGATGCCGAAGTCGAGAAGCTTGGGAACACCCTCGGGAGTAACCAATATATTGCTCGGCTTGATGTCACGGTGAACGATTAGCCGTTGGTGCGCGTACTGAACAGCCGCGCAAACTTCGGTGAATAGCGCCAGCCGCTCGGAAACAGAAAGCTTGTGGGAGTCGCAGTAATCCGCAATGGGCTGGCCTTCGATCAACTCCATGACCAGGTACGGGGCGCCTCCATCGGTGGTGCCGCCGTCGACAAGGTGGGCGATGTTGGGGTGTTCGAGGCTGGCAAGGATCTGACGCTCGTTCCGGAATCGCGAAACAATGACGCTGGAGTCGTGACCCACCCGCACGATTTTCAGAGCCACATCCTGGCGATACTGATCGTCAGCGCGGAAAGCGCGGTAGACTTCGCCCATTCCGCCGACACCGATTAGCTCGATGATCTGATAAGAGCCGATGCGGCGGCCGACCCAGGGAAGAGCTTCGTTGGTTAAGGCGTTCGCGAACGCTCGGGGAAGAGCGGTCTCGTTCAAGAAGCGCGGGCTCAGTTCGCGTTCGTGCTCGAGACAGCGTTCGACCTCGCGGCGGAGGTCGTCGTCACCCGCGCAGGAGCGATCCAAGTATGCGGCACGACTATCGGGTGGTTCTTCCAGGGCTGCTGCCAACACATTCTTGACTTGTTCCCAGCGCTCCGGAGTCATGGGGTGGCGGGGCCTCCAGTCATGTTGCGGTGTAGCCAGATGCGCGCCGTTGCCCATTCGCGCTTGGCGGTAGCCTGAGAAATCTCAACCATCTCCGCTGTCTCCTCGATGGAGAGTCCGCCAAAGAAACGCAACTCCACGATGCGGCATTGGCGCTCGTCCAACAATGCTAATTGCTTCATGGCGCGGTCCAGGGCCAGCAGGTCAAGATCGGCTGCTTCAACCGATGGCTGATCCGCTGATTGATCGATCGAAATCGTGACGGCCATTCCTCCCCGCTTGGCGGCGTTCTCTTTGCGGGCGTGGTCGATCAATATCTGGCGCATCATTTGCGCCGCCATGGCGTAGAAATGAACGCGGTCGCGCACGGTGAGGGAGTCACGATTGGCAAGGCGCAGGTATGCCTCGTGTACCAAGGCAGTCGGTTGCAGGGTGTGACTGGCATCGCGGCCTGCCAGACAGCGGCGGGCGATGCGGCGAAGCTCTTCATAGATGAGCGGAACCAGGGCTTCGCGGGCCGAAAGGTCACCGCCGCTCCAGCGGGCAAGAAGTTCGGTTACAGAGGGTCCGGAAGTAGCGGCCATACATCCCCAAGCGGGGGTGCGTAAACTTAGCGCCCTTGAGAGGGAAAGTCAATTCGCGGCTTGTACGGATTCCATTGATTAATGCGGCAAACGGACAGGCATACGTGTGTCCAGAGGAACGATCCAGGTGCGCACTGTGGAGAGATGCCACATTCGTGTTCTCGGGTTAGGTTAGGAGAGGCGCTGGCGAGGCTTCGGCCCATTGGCGCTCGCGACTTTCTTGCAGTTCTTTGCCAGGCTTCGTCAGATTTTGAATGCTGAGGAGCATTATGTCCCCCACGAATGGCCACGCGATACGGCGCAGTTCGAGAGTACCGGCTCGGGTTCCGGTGCGCGTCACGAGCATGGATTCCGATGCCGAGTTTTCGGAAATTTGCGAGACGCTGGTGGTGAGCGCGCATGGTTGCGCACTGCGCTTTCCTGTAAAACTCGATACCGGCAGCGCGCTGCGCTTGCACCGGCGCGGCGGGCGCGAGGCCACAGCCTACGTCGTCTTTTGCCAGCCGATCGGATCGGACGGACAAAGCTTCCGGCTGGGAGCACAGCTTGAGCGGCCGGAAAACTTTTGGGGACTCGAATCTTATCCGGACGATTGGAATGTCGTCGAGATGACGAGCCAGAAAAGTGTCGTGAAGGCCCCAGTATCTATCCCACCCGTGCAGAGCACACAAGGATGGGACACTCGCCGAGAGATTCTAGACAAGATCGAGGAGAAGCTCTCGGAAGAGCGATTGCGAACTGTGCTGGTCCGGCTTGTCGAGCCGTTGCAGGTGGAAGTGGCAGAGCTGCGGGACAAGCTTTCAACGAATGGGCGGCGCAATCGATTCGAGGTCTCGCTTGGGTACATTCCGCCGGAGCTTGAGGACAAACTTTGGGAGCGCCTGCGCCGGGACCTCGGAGGTCGCGTGCTGCAACAGTTGCAGGAGCAATCGGCGGAGATTCTCGGGTCGACGAAGGCGACTGTTGAACAGAAGATTGGCACGGCGATGAGCGAGTTCCGCCAGGGACTCGCGGCCGAGGTACACAGCGTGGAGCAGCGGGCGAAGGCGCTGTCGGCAGAAATGAGCGGCGCAACGCAGCAACAGGTCCGCGTCGGCATCGAGAAGCTCCAGCGGCATGCGCTGGATACGGGAGCGCATCTGGAAGGGCATGGAGAAAAGCTGGCGAGGTCTCTGGAGCGGCAACTGGCCGAAGCGCACGAGGGCTACAGACATTCGTTTGAGCAGATGCAGGTCGCGGGCGAGACGAAGGCGGCGGAGGTTCGCGCGGAAGTGGCCGAACTTGTGAAGCGGATCGGGACGCTGAATGATTCAGTGCGGCGGCTTGAGTCGGAGTTGGACGCACATCTGGTGGGAATGGCGGGAGAGATTGTGTCGGGCGCAGAGGGCCAGATCGACAGTGCGGCGGCTCAAGCGCTAAAGAATTTGCATGCGCGCGCGGCGAACGAGATTGAGGCGCGGCTGAGCGAGATGTGCGGACACTTGCGGACGATCCAGAACCGGATTGAAGAGTCGTTTGCGGGTTCGGTCGCAGCACAAGGCGAGGGAGCGGCGCTGTCGATCGTGGAGAAGTTCGAGGAACTCGCAGAGAAAGCGACGGCGAAGTGGCGGATCGCACTGGCGAAGGATTTGAATTCGGTGGCGGAAGCCGTTGGGCGGCAGATGCGGGAGGACGTTCGGGCGGAGGAAGTTGAGGCTGAAAAGAGACGGAGTTAGCTGTGACTCTCGCTGCAAGCATTTGTCGTTATGAAATAATGACCTCGGAACAGGCCCCGTAGCTCAGATGGATAGAGCAGCGGTTTCCTAAAAGCCCCCGCCTTTGGCCTGCCTATTCGGATCAATAAATTACATTCGGGTGTGAACAGCGGTTTTCGGATAATTTCACCCTGTTCGGCACATTCTGTGCAATGGCGGTGCAATGATGCAAGGACTGCGGATACAATTCTCTGGCCGTGCGGACCTTTTTTTCGATCCTTGTTGGCCTACTACTCCTCGGCGCGCTTCATGCAGCCTTCCAAGGGGCCGGGCGGGCACTTGGTCGCGGAGTAGTCAAAGGTGCGTTCGCAATAATTCGGGCACCCCTCATAAAGACATTGACGGTGTACTACCGCAGAAAAGTTATTCGACAGATGCAAGAAGAACGTCGAAAACAGGGTTTGCCTCCCCTGGAGAATCCCGACACCCTCTAGCTTCGGCGCGCTCTGGACAGGTGTCTTATGAATAGCGCGACCTTCACCTTTCGCATTCCCAGCAGCATGGCAGGCCGCCTCACCTCGGCGGAGATGCGCGCCTGGATCGGCGATTTCCTGCGCAGTCCTCACGCTTTGCCTCCCGATCCCGGCCCCGGCTATGAGCGGATCGGCACGTCAGCGATCCCAAGACAAGAGCGTCCAAGGCCCCAGTTCCAGTCATTTCTCCTCTGCGCAAATTCCTGGAACGATACCGGGGGAGTTTGACGGGGAATCCACAAAGCGGATGGGTGTTTGCTTCCGGCAACGGCAGCCCACTTCATCTCGACAATCTGGTACGGCGCGACATTCGGCCGATACTGGAGAAAGGCGGGAATGAAGTGGCAGGGCTGGCACGCTTTTCGCCGGGGGCTTGCAACCAATCTCCAGAGACTTGGTGTGCCGATCAAAGTTGCGCAGCTGCTTTTGCGGCAAGCGGACTTTGCTACGGCCGCTAACTACTACGTAAAGGTGGTCGATGGACGCGAAGGACGCCATGCGGCGTCTGGATCACCTGTGTAATGAACGTGCAATGGAAGCGTTCGAGGCGTCGAGCGCGGTCATTGTAAACTGAGTAGAAGAAGCAGGTTAGGAACGTGGCCCCGTAGCTCAGATGGATAGAGCAGCGGTTTCCTAATGGGCCGGTCTCATCTGGAGGTACCTGTTATCATCGGGTTGCGAGCGGCTCTGCATCGGTTTGTATGGGCCAGCGCGGGTCGTTTCAAGGGGATAGCGGAGGGGACAGGGGACAAGGAAGGGGACAAGACCCCGTAGCTCAAATGGATAGAGCCTCGGTTTCCTAAACCGATAATTCCGGTTCAATTCCGGACGGGGTCTCCAACTTTTTCATTTCGCAAACTTCGTATAGATGGCAAGCGCTCGCTTTTCGGTTTCGGCATTCACATCCGCGAGGTCATGCACCGCTCGACTGGTTGCGGACAGTCCGGGCGACCCTGTTTGAACCTCCAATTTCTGCACCACGCGCTTTACCTTGGGCTGGCCACCTCCCTCAACAATCATAAAATCGTCTTCGTGGCCAGTATCTTCGCGCACAATCAAGCGGTCACCACCCGTCAGGCCCCGCACGGGTGGGTCACTATCAGACGTTCTCAAGGTCGTTGACATTAGCAGTTCCGGCGCGTGCGCTGCAGCAGTACAAACTGTCGCTGGCGCGTCACCGGCGCGGAGATTTTCAGCATGACGTTCGGGCGAGGCTTCTCGAACTCGAAAGCAGAACGGCCATCACTCGGAGGCTCGAACGAAAAAGACATGGCCGTATTCGCCACATTGCTGATCGCACCCGAGGCGCTGATGCCGTTGTACATCTCACCTGCTCCTTCGGGCGGATGTACTGGTTCAATCGGCTCCTGATTCTCTCCCCGGAACGGCGGCGCGGGCACGTAGGTGACGTGGGATGCCCTGATAGACGCGGGCGTACTTGGGGTCAGCAAAAGCGAAACCGAAAAGATAACAGCGTACCCTTCCACACTCCCATTTTACTCCGTTCCCGCCGGTCCTTTTTCTTTTTCTCAAAGAACTCGCCGTCAGACTGTGCAGCGCGCAAGAGCGTACAAATTACGTTCGTGTTAGGTCCTGACGCTAACTAAGGCGACGAATACTTGAGATGCGGAGGGTAGACTTCGGAGAGATCTTTAGTGCGTTCGCCGAGTTGCCTCTCACCTGCCCAGATATCTTCTTAGTAAGTCCAGGGAGCGGACTCTTGCCAATTTGGCTGCAGCCTCGTTGTAGGCCGCTCGATCGTTGCAATTGAAGCCGTGAGCGGCTTCGTACCAGAAAATTTCTACCTCGGGATGTTTGGCCTGGACCTGATCGATATCTGCTTTCGGGATGTGTTTATCTTGAGTGCCGAAATGCAGCATCACCGGGCAGCGCGGAGTTTCATCGGCAAACTGGGCGATGCGTCCGCCGTAGTAGCCGACGGCGGCATCGGGATCGAGGCGCGTTGCAGAGAGCCAAGCCAGCGAGCCTCCCAGGCAATAGCCGATGATGGCGCACTTTTTCAGGTTTAGCTCGCGGAGGTAGGCGAGGGCGGCGGCGATGTCTTTGACCGCGTGATCGGGATCTGTCGATCTGGCCAGCGTGAGTCCTTTTTGCAGTTCGGAGCCGTCGTATCCGAGTTGGACGTCGCGCTCCAGGCGATCGAAGAGCGCGGGGGCGATCGCTAGAAAACCGTCACTCGCGTAGCTGTCGGCGACAGCGCGAATGTGGCGGTTCACGCCAAAGGCCTCTTGTAGGACGACGAGTCCCGCAACAGCCCTTGGGCTCGGCAATGCCACGTACGCACTTAGTTCGTGGCCGTCGCTGGATTTGAGTTGGATTCTGTCGCCCATGCCTTTTCCTTTTCGCGCCGGAGTTGAGACAGGTTAACACTGGCTACGATCTCAGGCGCTTTCGAAGAACGACGGCCTCTCGGGGGTTTGGGCCGTCGCATAGCGAATACGCGAAACCACTAAGGACACGAGGTTTCAACGAAGGCGCTGGCCCCCGGCTTGACCGGTGGGAATTTGGGGCTTGTTTAAAGACGTCACTCCCCGGCTGCGGATTTCGGGACGCGATGCTCCTCTTTCCAGGCGGTGATGAGTTTCTTGCCTTCATCTACTTGCTTTCGCGTCATGATGCGGGCGAGGGATTCCATGGCGCGGCGAGAGGCCGCATCACCGAGTTCGGCGGCCAGCGCATACCATTTATAGGCTTCGGCGTAATCGAGGCTTACGCCCCAGCCTTGCTGGTAGAGCCATCCGAGATTGCTGGCGCCGCCGGCGTTGCCTTGGAGCGCAGCTTTGCGGAACAGGTCTGCCGCTTTGAGGTAGTCGCGCGGGATTCCGTTGCCGGTTGCGTAGAGGAATCCGAGGTTGTTCTGGCTGATGGCGTCGCCATGATCGGCGGCCCGACTGAGCCACTGCGCGGCGAGGGCAAAGTCCTGCGGCACACCCTGGCCCAGACGATACATCTCGCCTAGATAGGCCTGCGCCATGACAACGCCGCCCCTTGCCGCCTGGTGCATCAATTGTTCCGCTCGAGCAAAATCTTGTTCGACACCTCGTCCAGTGGCGTACATCACGCCCAGAGCGCAAGATGCGGCGAGTGAACCACGAGCAAGCGCCCTTTCGAACCAGCGCCGCGCCGCCACTTCGTCATGTTTGGATCCGCGTCCGTAATAGTAGGCGCTGCCCAGGTTTACCTCAGCGTCGGCATTGCCCTGCTGCGCAGCTGCATTTAACCATTTCAGGGCTTCGCCGGGAGAGGGGCTGGGGACGACTCCTGTCTGGTAGAGGACAGCCAAATTGTTTTGCGCCGGGGCGAAGCCCTGTTCGGCGGCGCGCTTGTACCAGTTTGCTGCTACGACCAGGTCGGTTGGGACGCCGCGGCCGTCGCTGTACATGGAACCGAGATTGTATTGGGCTTCGGGATCGCCGTTCTCGGCATCCCGACGAAGCTCTGCGAGTGTCCGAACAAGAGAGATAGATGCTTGCGCATCGCCAGAATTGGAATTGGCTGGAGTGCTCTTGGAACCGTTGGCGGAAATGCTCTTTGGAATCCCGGAGGGAGGGAGTTCAATCGGACCGCGATTGGTGTCGGAATTTCCCTCTGGATCTTGTGATGCCGGCTGGGCGATCGCAATCCCTGCAAAAAGAACGAGAACGCTTACTAGACTTCTGGCGCCCACATTGATCTTTCTTGCCTGCGAACCTGCGCGCTGTAATTCTGTTACTAGTGATTAGATTCGTCAGTGACGGATGGCATCCGCGCCGGTGATGAATGACCTATCCGGATGGTTGGTTTTCTGACTGTTTCGCGGGAACACGATCAGTTGCACAACGCTTTCCTGGAGACGAGCGAACCGCCGCCGACGAAGTGCACGATCTCGAGTTGATCGCCTTCCTGCAGGGTTGTTTGCGGCCAGCGATCTCGCGGGACGATTTCACGGTTCAATTCGATGGCCACCCTGTCGGGGTTCATGCCTAGTTCGGAGATGAGGTCGGTGAGGGTTCGGGCTGCGGTGGTGCGGGCTTCGCCGTTGATGGTGAGAGTCATTGCTTCATTTGAGTTTCGCAAAGACCGTGGGCTCCAGCAAGGAGAGGATGGCGAATTGCGTTGAGCTCGCAGCACAAGAACTTCCACCACAGGGTTCAAAGGGTTGCACTGCAAAACCAAAAGCCCTCAACCGCAGAGAATGCCGGGTAGAACCGTAGGCGCGGCGAGCGGGGACGCCGGCGCGACGGGACTAGGCTCGGCGGACTTGGAATTTTCTTGTAGCGGTGCGGCCTTGAAAGCTGGCTTGCACCAGCACCGACGAATCCGGGAGTTCATTCTCGTCGACATGCACGCTCATTTCGGCATTGCCACTCGCATCGCTTAGAACCTGGGCGTAGTACGGAGCAGCGTTGGGGCGGGCGAAACGGAACGTTAGGCGCGCGCCTTGCACGGGTTGTCCCGCCTCCGTCACGCGAAGATTCATCATCAATGATCCGCCGCTGTGAACCGAGTCGGAGTTGGTCCATTGCAGATCGAGCTCTTTGATGGCGGCAAGCGTCTCCGGCGTGTCGCGTTTGTCGAGGATGGAGTCGAGGCGACCTTCGCGGATGGCGTCCAGGACCTCGCGATGGAGGTCGCGCAGAAGGCGTTCTTTGTCCTGATCTTTATTACTGCTCTGTTCGTTCGCGCCACCATTATCTGACGAGGACAACGACTCGCCGTGGCTTGCAGCTGCCGCGCTGTAGGAAACTGCGCGCTTGCCGATGCAGCGTCCGCGGACGAAGACTTGCGTCTGCAGCAGTTGATCGCCCTCTCGAGCCTCGCTTTGCACGTGATAGACGGTGTCGTTGTGACGAATATCGGTGTTAAAACCGAAAATCATAGTCCCATCTTTCGCGCCGACGCCGAGTACACCGTTCCGGAACGCGGCGGGTGCACACTCGGGTGCGGGTCGCAGATTAAACCACTGTAAAATGACGCACTTTGCTTGACACCACTACGACCAAAAACTAATCTAAAGAGTTTAATAGTGCGCTTGGCGCGAATTATATATAGCTCGTCCTATGCCAGACAATCACTTTGCCGGTTACCTGCCCTTGCTGCTGCATTTTGCCATTGCCTTGGGTCTTGCGACGGCGATTGTCCTGCTCTCCTACTTTATCGGCCAGCATAAGCCCGGCCGGGCCAAAATGTCTCCTTACGAGTGCGGCGTGCAGCCCATTGGGGACGCGCGCGAGCGCTTCTCGGTGAAGTTCTACATGGTCGCCATGCTCTTTATTCTGTTCGACGTGGAGGCCGTGTTCCTCTACCCATGGGCGGTCATCTTGCGCGACCTGAGGATGTTTGGCTTCTGGGAGATGATGGTGTACATCGCCATCGTGCTTGTGGGTCTCTTCTATGTGTGGAAGAAGGGCGTGCTGGACTGGGGCCTGAGCGCCGCCCGGCGGAGGGACATGTAAGTGCCTCTCTCTCCCCCGATCACCAATATTGAGGAACTGAAGTCGCATCCGGCGCTTGCGCGGTTGCTGGAGGCGAATACGGCGGCGGTTGAGGCCGTGAAGTATGACCGCGACGAGCTGACGATCTGGGTTGCGCGCGATTTTGCCCGTGAGGCTTGCGCGCTGTTGCGCGACGATCCGGAGTGCCCGTTTAATTATCTGGCGGATCTGACTTGCGTGGACTGGTACCCGTCGGAGCCGCGGTTTGAAGTCGTCTACCATCTGTTGTCGATCCCGAAAAAAGAGCGCGTGCGGGTGAAGGCACGCGTGCATGGATCGAGCGCGTCGATCGAGTCGGTCACGTCGGTGTGGCCAGCGGCGAATCACTACGAGCGCGAAGTTTTCGATCTATTTGGCGTCCGCTTTACCGGACACCCCAACCTGAAACGCATCATGATGCCCGATGACTGGGAAGGCCATCCGCTGCGGAAGGACTACCCGGTGGAGGGATATCGTTAGTCATGCCGCAAATGCCAGCCGGAGCCATCGAAACCCGCGAGGACAATACTCTTGTTCTCAATATGGGGCCGCAGCATCCCTCGACGCACGGCGTGCTGCGACTGGTTCTGGAGATCGACGGCGAGACCGTGGTGCGGCTGCGGCCGGAGATTGGGTACCTGCACACGGGCATCGAGAAAACCTGCGAGGCGAAGTTTTATCAGCAGGTCGTGCCGCTGACGGACCGCATCGACTATCTCTGCCCGCTGACGAATAACCTTACTTATTGCCTCGCGGTTGAGAAGTTGCTGGGGCTGGAGATTCCTCCGAAAGCACAGTGGATGCGGGTTCTGATGAACGAACTGACCCGTATCAATTCGCACCTAGTGTGGTTGGGCACACACGCCATGGACCTCGGGGCGATGACGGTCTTCTTATATTGCTTCCGCGAGCGCGAGGATATTCTTCGGTTCTTCGAGATGGTCAGCGGGCAGCGGATGATGACGTCGTACTTCCGCATTGGCGGGCTGGCGCTGGAGCCGCCTCTGGGATTCTTCGAGAAGGTCAAGAAGTTTGCCGACCGCTTCCCTGGCAATGTCGATGAGTATGAGGGGCTGCTGACGGGCAACCCGATTTTCAAGATGCGCACGCAGGGCGTGGCCAAGCTTAGCGCCGAGGATGCGATTGCGCTAGGCGCATGCGGGCCGACGCTGCGGTCGAGCGGCGTGGATATCGATTTGCGGCGCGATGCTCCGTACAGCGGGTACGAGAATTTCAAGTTCAAGGTGCCGACACACGACGGATGCGACGTTTGGGCCCGGTATGTGTGCCGCGTGCAGGAGCTGCGCGAGTCGATTGGCATCGTGGAGCAAGCGCTGGCGGGAATGCCGGAAGGTCCGGTAAAAGCCGATGCGCCGAAGGTGGTTCTGCCCGACCGCGAGAAGATGAAAACGCAGATGGAAGCGCTCATCTATCACTTCAAGATCATTACCGAGGGCTTTACGGTGCCGGCGGGAGAGGTATATCAGGCGGTCGAATCACCGCGCGGCGAGATGGGCTACTACATCGTCAGCGACGGGACAGCGAAGCCGTATCGAGTGCACATGCGCGGGCCATCGTATGCGAATTTGCAAACCTTGGCGAAGATGTGCGAAGGATATTTGATTGCCGATGTGGTGGCGGCTATTGGAAGCATTGATGTTGTGCTCGGAGACATAGATCGGTGAAGTTCTCGGATGAATTTGAAACTCGCTTCGCGGAGATGATTAACCACTATCCGACCAAGCGTTCGTGTTTGGTGCCGACGCTGCTTTATGCGCAGGATGAGGTTGGGGCTCTGACCGACGAGGTGATTGCGGAACTGGCGTCGCGGCTGGGGCTGACCGAACTCGATGTACGGAATGTGATCAGCTACTACTCGATGCTGACGACGAAGCCTCGGGGCAAGTACAACGTGCAGGTGTGCACGAACATCGCATGCATGCTGCGCGGGGGCGAGGAACTCCTCGATCACTGCAAGAAGAAGCTCGGCATCGGGCACAAGGGCACGACGCAGGATGGACTGTTTTCGCTGGAAGAAGTGGAATGCATTGGCGCGTGCAGTTGGGCTCCGGCGGTGCAGGTAAATTACGACTTCCATGAGAACCTGACAACCGGGAAGATGGATAAGGTTTTGGACGAGTATAAGAAGAAGGGAACGCAGTGATTTGTAATTTGCGATTTGTAATTTGTAATTGAAAAACCCAAGGCCACGGCAGCAGTGGCTTTCAATTACCAATTACAAATTACCGATTAGAAATGGCGGATTTGGTCACACATCCCGACGAGGTAAAGGTGATCTCGAAGCGCTTTGGCAAGGGCGCTACCGATATCGACCGCTACCTCGCGCTTGACGGCTACAAGGCTGTGCAGAAGGCGCTCGCCATGGAGCCGGACGCGATTATTAATGAGGTCAAGAATTCCGGGCTGCGCGGGCGCGGCGGCGCGGGCTTCTCGACCGGAATGAAGTGGTCGTTTGTGCCGAAGCAGTCGCCGAAGCCGAAGTACGTTTTGTGCAATGGCGATGAGAGCGAGCCGGGGACCTGCAAAGACCGGCTGATTTTCGAGCACGATCCGCATGCGGTGATCGAGGGCGTGATGATCGCGTCGCTCGCCGTGGGCGCACAGACGGGATACATCTACATTCGCGGCGAATATCGCTACCTGTCGGTAATCATGCAGAAGGCGATCAAGGACGCGTACGCAAAGGGATTTCTCGGCAAGAACATTTTTGGCAGCGGACGCGATCTCGACATTCACTGGCACGGAGGCGCTGGCGCGTATGAAGTTGGAGAAGAGTCGGCGCTGATGGAGTCGCTCGAGGGCAAGCGCGGCATTCCGCGCATCCGGCCGCCCTTCCCTGCCGTGGTTGGACTGTGGGGCGGGCCGACGGTCATTAATAATGCGGAGACGCTGGCCAGCGTTCCTCCGATTATTCTGGGCGGCGCGGAGGCTTACGCGAAGATTGGCACGCCGAAGAATGGCGGCACGCGGCTGTTCTGCCTCGCCGGACATTTGAACAAGCCGGGTGTGTACGAACTGCCGATGGGCTACAACCTCAAAAAGATGATTTATGAAGTGGGCGGCGGCATTCCGAATGGGCGGCAACTGAAGGCGGTCGTGCCGGGCGGATCGTCGACGCCGGTGCTGTTGCCGGAAGAGATTGATGTCGCGATGGACTTTGATTCGGTGGCGAAAGCCGGGTCGATGCTTGGCTCGGGTGGCGTGGTGGTGCTCGACGATACGACGTGCATCGTGAAGTTTGCGCTGCGGACGATCAAGTTCTACCAGCATGAAAGCTGCGGATGGTGCATTCCCTGCCGCGAAGGGACCGACTGGCTGAAGAAGACGCTGACGCGGTTTCATACGGGCGGCGGTGTAAATAAAGACATCGACAACATTTATTACCTGGCGGAGAACATGCTTGGCAAGACGTTTTGTCCGCTGGGCGATGCGGCGGCGATGCCGACGATGGCGTTTGTGAAAAAATTTCGCAGAGAATTCGAAGACCACTTAGACGGCAAACCATGTCCGTATGAACGGCAGACTGCCACAAGTGACATGGCCGTCTTGGCACGTTGATGATCGCGACTGAGAAAAGACGGAAAGCGGCGCAACTGCTGCTTGACTTTTACAAAGGTCGGATCACAAACGACCAGATGGATGATGCCTGGCCGCGTGATGCAGAAGACCCTGCTTTGAGCAGAGTGTTCTGGGCAAAGTGGCATCTCTATTCGGATTTGCGAGAGGAATATATCAAGCCGAGGCTCAGGAAGAAGTACGTGACAGCCAAAGCCGTCCATTGCTGTCTTGTGTTTTTGAAATCCGGTCTTGAGTACGAGTGGATCGGTTTTGGGCGATCTAAGGATCCGGTTTCGCGGATCCTCGAATTGTTTGACAGCCATCGTCGGGTTATCAATCGCGCTGGCGACCAATCGGTCTGGCCGTTTTATCGAAAAGCAGACTACAAGTACGCATGGAAGCATGCAACACTAATTCCTTTATGCCTGATGTAACCCTGATCGTTGACGGCAAGAAGCTCACCGCTCCGGCGGGGACGCTGCTGATTGAGGCCTGCAAATCGGCGGGCATCGAAGTGCCCTCTTTCTGCTATTACCCCGGCCTCTCGCTGCAGGGCGCTTGCCGCATGTGCGTGGTGAAGATCGAGAAGATGCCCAAGCTTCAGACGGCGTGCACCACCGTTGTCGGCGAGGGCATGGTGGTTACGACCGACAGCGATGAGGTTCGGCAGGCGCGCAAGGCGATGGTCGAGTTGCTGCTGGGGAACCATCCGCTGGACTGCCCGGTGTGCGATGCGGGCGGCGAGTGCGAACTGCAGGACATGACGTTCGCTTACGGCGCCGGCGAGTCGAAGTACACCGAGGCGAAGAATCATCGCGAGGAGCAGCAGTGGTCGCCGGTGGTTTATTTCGACCGGCCGCGCTGCATCCTGTGTTATCGCTGTGTGCGGGTGTGCGGGGAGGGCATGGACGTGTGGGCGCTCGGGGTGCAGAACCGCGGCGTTTCATCGATCATTGCGCCGAACCAGAGCGATCATCTCGAGTGTGAAGAGTGCGGCATGTGCATCGACATCTGCCCGGTCGGCGCGCTGACCTCGGGAGCGTATCGCTACAAGACGCGGCCCTGGGAGATGAATCACGTTGCGACCGTCTGCACGCACTGCGGCGATGGCTGCAAAACGACTCTGGGTGTACGTCGCGCCGATACCGGCATGGAGATCGTACGCGGAGATAATCGCGACAAGAGCGGGATCAACGGCGACTTCCTCTGCGTGAAGGGCCGCTACGCGTTTGATTTTGCACATAACGAAGAACGGCTGAAGACGCCGCTGATTCGCAAAGATGGGAAGCTGACGCCCGCGACTTGGGAAGAAGCCTTTGAGCTGATTGGACGGCGCTTCCGCGAGGTTCGCGACGAGCACGGCGGACAGGCGATTGGTGTAGTCGGCTCGACGCGGACGACAAACGAAGAGAATTATCTGCTCTCAAAATTTGCGCGCGTCGTGCTGAAGACGAATAACGTCGACCATCATCGGACTGCGGACTTCCCTGCCCTCGCAGCCGCTCTCCATGGCAAACCCGACACGACGGCTTCGATGCGCGATGTGCTGAATGCGCCGGCGATTCTCTTGATTGGGAACGACCCTACGAACCAGCATCCGCTGCTGGCTTGGCAGATTCGCACGAATGTCCGGCTTCGGCGGGCGAAGCTGTACGTCGTTAATTCGGCCGAGATCAAGCTGAAGAAACAGGCTGCGGAATTTGGATTGATTCCCTCCAGAGCCGAGGCGAAGGCGGTTGCGTTCCTTGGCGGCGACGATTCGGTGCTCGACTCGCTTACTTCAGCAGGCACCGCTCGCGAAGCCTGGGCGGCGTTGCGTGGCCAGATCCGGGCTGAACAGAATTTGGTGATCGCGTTTGGGGCGGAATTGCGCGGGCCTGAGATCGAGAAGCTAGTTGCTTTCGCTTCGTCGCTCTCTGGCGCAAAGGTCATTTGCCTTGCTGACTACTCGAATTCGCGCGGTGCAGCCGACATGGGTTTGTATCCTGAGCTCTTGCCTGGCTATGAGCCGCTTGCTGATAGCGCGAGGTTCCGGAAGGAATGGGGCGAGTTGCCTCCGCAAAAAGGGTTGACGCTGCCGGAGATGGTCGACTCGGCCAAGGCTGGCAGGTTAAAGGCTCTTTATGTTGTCGGGTCGAATCCCGTGGGGCGACTAGCGGTCGACCCGTTTGCTTTTTCGAAGAGCTTCGTCGTCGTCCAGGACATGTTCCTGACCGAGACGGCGACTATCGCCGATGTTGTGCTGCCCGCGGCTAACTTGTACGAAAAGTCTGGATCGTGCACGAACACCTGCGGCGACCTGCAGCTTGTGAAAAAGGCAGGTGAGGTCAGCGATGCTAAACCTGATTTCGAGATGGTCGTGCGCATCGCCGACGCAATGGGATTCGATGTGCACGGCCTCGTTCCGTTTGGCGGCGGCACTCACGCTGACATGGGGCAGACGCGCGGCGCACAGTCGGGCGAGGCAGATCGTCATGCGGTATGGCTTGAGGCGCATAACCTTGAGCCTAAGATGACGCCGTTCGATCCAATGGCGATTCTCGACGAAATTCAGCGCGTGGTTGCCGGGTATGACGTGTCGCGAATCAACCTGTTGGCCGGGAACGATCAGCATGTTGAAATTGCCGAGAGCGGCCCGGCGGCTTTGCAGAGCACTGAGTTGATCGCTCCGGCGCATGATGATTTGTTCAGCTCAGGAACTCTGGGACGGTATTCGAAGACTTTGAATTCGGTGATGGAGAACAAGCCGGACGCGGTTGAAGTTGCGGCGGACTGAGAGTGCAGGAATGACGCACGCAAACTGCAGGTCCCTCGCTTTGCTCGGGATGACAAGAACTTAGGATTCGATAAAGGGTAAAATTGTTTTGAGCATACTGACGTTCGCGATCATTTCGATTGTTAAGTCGCTGGCCGTAATCGGCGTGCTGCTGACGGCGGTGGCTTACAGCGTATGGCTGGAGCGCAAGGTGTCGGCGCACATCCAGAACCGCTGGGGACCGACGCGGGTTGGGCCGTTTGGGCTGCTGCAGCCGCTGGCCGACGGCGTGAAGTTTATTTTCAAAGAGGACCTGACACAGCCGCACGTTTATAAGCCGCTATACATTGCGGCGCCGATGATCGCGATGGTTTTTGCAATCACCTCGATCGCGGTTGTGCCGTTTGGCAACTATGTCGATGTCGGGCCGTGGGGAACGTACCTCCAGGTCACTGATCTCAACATCGGCCTGCTCGTGGTGTTGGGCATTACCTCGATGGGCGTCTACGGCGTGGCGCTGGCGGGCTGGGCTTCGAACAACAAGTATTCCCTGCTTGGCGGGCTGCGCGCGAGCGCGCAGATGGTGAGTTACGAGGTCTCGCTGGGCCTCTCGCTGGTCGGTGTGCTGATTGTTTCGGGCAGCCTGAGTTTGCGCGACATCGTCGAGCATCAGCGGCACATGCACTGGAATATCTGGATTCAGCCGCTGGCGTTCTTTGTTTATCTGATTTCGGCGTATGCGGAGACGAACCGTACGCCGTTTGACTTGCCCGAGGCGGAATCAGAGCTGGTTGCGGGCTATCACACCGAATACAGCGCGATGAAGTTCGCCATGTTCTTCATGGCCGAATACGCGAACATGGTGACGGTGGCGTGCATCGCGACGCTGTTGTTTTTCGGCGGATGGCTGGGGCCGGTTTTTGGGCCGGCGATTTTGCAAGCTGTTCTGCCGGTGATCTGGTTCTGCCTGAAAGTCTTCTGTTTCATGTTTCTTTATGTCTGGGTGCGGTGGACTTTGCCGCGCTTCCGCTATGACCAGCTCATGGCGTTTGGGTGGAAGATTCTGCTGCCGTTGGCGATAGCGAATATTGTTGTGACCGCGCTGGTGGTTGCTTGGTAAAGCAGTTCTCAGTTTTCAGTTCTCGGTTCTCAGTTAAACCTGGGGTTACCGAGCACTGACAACTGAGAACTGAGAACTCAAAAATGTTGCACCTAATCCTATTTCTCTTTTTCGGCGCAGTCTGCGTGGCGGGGGCGGTCAACCTGCTGGCGCAAAGCCATCCTATTAATAGCGCGCTCTCGCTGATTGTGGTGATGGCTTCGCTCGCCGCCGAATATTTGCTGCTGGGCGCGGAGTTCGTCGCGGCTGTGCAGGTCATTGTTTATGCCGGCGCGATCATGGTGTTGTTTGTTATCACCATCATGCTTTTGAATGCCGGAGCGGAAGAGCACACGAAAGGCAGCCGCGTCGCCATTCTCCTTGGAATTCCCGGCGTGCTGATTGCAGCTGTGCTGATCTGCTGGACCTTGGTCGCTCGCGGGCACACGATCTCGGTCGAGATCGGCGCGCTTCCGGGCGGGCCGGTGGAGATTGCCAAGCTCCTCTTTCACGAATTTCTGCTTCCATTTGAAATCACCTCGGTGCTCATTCTGATCGCGATTATGGGCGCGGTGGTGCTGGCGAGCCGTCCGGAGGCGATTGCGCATCATCCGCCCAAGGCCGAACAGCCCGACCAGTTGACTGGCCGGGGCGACGCGCCGCAGCTTGTGGCTGCCGGAAAGGAGCACTAGAAAAGATGGTTCCTCTTTCTTACTACCTGGTGCTCGGAGGAATTTTGTTTGTGTGCGGCGTGCTTGGCTTTCTGATCAAGCGCAACATCATTACCATCTTCATGTCGATCGAGCTGATGCTGAACGGCGTGAACCTGTCGTTTGTGGCGTTCGCGGCGCAGTGGCACTCACTGAGCGGGCAGATCTTCGTTTTCTTTGTCATGGTCGTAGCCGCTGCCGAATCTGCGGTCGGGCTCGCCATCATCATTGCCGTCTATCGCACGCGTGAAACTTTGAACGTCGACCAGGTGAATTTGCTCAAGCTATGACGCCGAATCCTTACCTCTGGCTGATTCCGGTTCTGCCGCTGGCGGGCGCGGCGATTAACGGCTTCTTTGGACGCCAGTCGTCAAAGAAGGCGATCACGGCCGTTGCGCTCATGTTTTGCGGCGCGGCGTTTGCGTTGGCTCTGTTTATTGCGCTGCGGTTTTCGTCGGCTGCGGCTCCTTATTCTTTTCCGTTAGCGCACTGGATTCGCTCGGGAACTTTCTCCGTCGATTTCGATTTTTACCTCGACCAGCTTTCTCTCGTGATGATGCTGGTGGTTACCGGCGTCGGCTTCCTCATCCACATATATTCGGTCGGCTACATGTGGGACGATGACGGCTACTACCGCTTCATGGCCTACCTGAACCTCTTCATGTTCTTCATGCTGACGCTGGTTCTAGCGAAGAACTACCTGATGATGTTCATCGGGTGGGAGGGCGTCGGCCTCGCGTCGTACTTGCTGATTGGGTTCTGGTTCGTGAAGGATTCGGCGGCGGCGGCGGGAAAGAAGGCGTTCATCGTCAATCGCATTGGCGACTTTGGATTCCTGATCGCGCTGTTTTTGATGATCAAGAATTTTGGGACGCTTGATTTTCCGGCACTATTTGCGAAGATTCAGCCGCTGGGCGCGGAGACGGCGGGAGCCGGGCTGCTTACCGCGATCGGCCTGCTGCTCATGGTTGGAGCGGCGGGCAAGTCAGCCCAACTTCCTCTTTACGTTTGGCTACCCGACGCTATGGAGGGCCCGACGCCGGTCTCGGCATTGATTCACGCGGCGACGATGGTTACCGCGGGCGTGTATATGGTCGCGCGGTCGCACATGATCTTTGAGCGCGCGCCCGCGGCGATGACAGTTGTCGCCATCATCGGAACGTTGACCGCGCTCTTTGCGGCGACGATCGGCGTTGCACAGACCGACATCAAGAAAGTCCTTGCTTACTCCACCGTCTCACAGCTCGGCTATATGTTCATGGCGTGCGGTGTAGGAGCGTTCTCAGCCGGCATCTTCCACCTGATGACGCATGCGTTCTTTAAGGGCCTGCTCTTCCTCGCGGCGGGTTCGGTGATTCACGGCATCGGCGGCGAACAGGATATGCGTAAGATGGGCGCGCTGCGGCGCTACATGCCCGGCACATTCATCACGATGGGCATTGCGACGTTGGCGATTGCGGGCATTCCTCCGCTGGCCGGATTCTGGTCGAAGGACGAGATTCTGGCCAAAGCGTTTGAGATGAGTGCGGTTTATTGGCTGATCGGCGTGATCACGGCCTTCATTACGTCGTTCTACATGTTCCGGCTGATGTACATGACTTTTGGCGGCGATGACTATCGGGGCGCGCCCGCGGAAGATCCGCATGCGCATGCGAGCCACGGGCATGGCCATGGCAATGATGATGCCCATGGGCACCATGAGCCGCACGAGAGCCCCTGGGTGATGCTCGGGCCGCTGGTAATTCTCGCGGTGCTGTCGCTGTTTGGAGGATTTGTCGGATACCACGATCACTTCCAGCACTTCCTCGATCCGGTGTTCAAGGCGGGTGGTCCGGAGTTGCAGGAGGCCGTGCAGGAAGCTGGCGCAAAAACTCGCGAATATCTGTTGATGGGAATTTCGGTGCTGGTGGCGGGCTTGGGCTGGTTCTTCGCCTGGCTGCTGTATAGCAGCAAGCCAGAACTTCCGGCGCGGATTGCCGCGAGCTTTGGCAGCTTCTACAAGGCTGTGGCCAGCAAGTACTACGTCGATGAGCTATACGCGGTTCTCTTCGTGAAGCCGCTGATAAACGGCTCGACTGAGATTCTGTGGCATGGCGTGGATCAGGGCGTAATTGATGCGACCGTCAACAACTCGGCGGATGCGGCACGGCACGTTTCCGATGAAGCGCGGCACATGCAGTCCGGCAATTTGCGCTCTTATGCCGGGTGGGTGGCCGCTGGAGGCGCGCTCGTCATCGCCTACATGGTCTGGATGGGGGTGCGGTGATGAATATTCCGAGCCTCAATCCGATCATCCTCACGTTGGTGACGTTTATTCCGGCGCTGGGCGGCGTGCTCGTTTTATTTATTCCGCGGCGTGACCGCGACATTAAGCTGTTCGCTCTGGTGATCTCGCTGCTGGCGTTTGTTGCGTCTCTGCATTTGCCGGTGCATTTGCATCGCGCGCAGGCGGGCTTTCAGTTCGAAATCGATAAGCCCTGGATCGCAAGCCCGAGCATTCACTACCACATGGGCATCGACGGGATCTCCGTCTGGCTTGTCGTCCTGACCACCTTCCTCACGCCGCTCTGCGTGCTGATTTCATGGAAGTCGATTCACGAGCGCGTGAAAGAATTCTTCATCCTGCTTCTGCTGCTCGAAACCGCGCTGATCGGCGTATTCACCTCGCTTGATCTCTTCCTCTTCTACTTTTTCTGGGAGGGGACGCTGATCCCGATGGCGCTACTGATCGGCATGTACGGGCACGGGCGCAAAGTCTACGCGGCGGTGAAGTATTTCCTGTTTACGATGATCGCCTCGATGTTCATGCTGGCGGCGATCATCTGGCTGTATACCCACACCAATCCGAACACCTTCGACTTTGTTGAAATTCAGAAACAGATTCATGCCGGGACCATTCCCGGGTTTGCGGCTGCCGCGCAGTGGCTCTTTCTTGGGTTCTTTATCGCGTTTGCCGTGAAGGTTCCGCTCTTCCCTCTTCATACCTGGCTGCCGGATGCGCACGTGGAAGCGCCGACCGCCGGCTCTGTGCTGCTCGCAGGCGTTTTGCTGAAGATGGGGACCTACGGCCTGCTGCGCTTCAACATTTCGCTCTTCCCCGAGCAGGCGCGGCGCAATGCACCCTGGATCATGACGCTAGCGCTGATCGGCATCATCTACGGCGCGCTCGTCTCCATGGTGCAGCCGAACATGAAGAAGCTGATCGCGTATTCGTCGGTGAGCCATCTGGGTTTCGTGGTCCTAGGCTTGTTCAGCTTTACGACTGCCGGACTGAATGGCGCGATGTTCGTGATGCTGGCGCACGGAGTCGCGACGGGCGGGCTCTTCATGCTGGCAGGGATAATCTACGAGCGGCGCCATACCTACGAGATCGCGGAATTTGGCGGTCTGGCTACACCAATGCCGAAGTACGCGACGTTCTTCCTAGTAACCGTGCTTGCTTCAGTCGGCTTGCCTTTAATGAACGGATTCATCGGTGAATTTCTCGTGCTGAGTGGAGCATTCCAGGCGCGGCCGGTATACGGCATCCTGGCGGCCACGGGCGTCATCTGGAGCGCGTGCTACCTGCTCTGGATGTACCAGCGCGTGTTTTACGGCAAAGTCACGCACGACGTGAATGGGTCGCTACCGGACCTCGACCTACGCGAGAAATGGGCGCTGGCCCCAATTGCGGTAGCTGCGCTGGTGATGGGCGTTGCGCCGATCATGTGGCTGAATGCGATTGATCCGGCGGTGCAGGCGGCGCTTGCTCCGTACGCGCAGCAACTCGCCAAGGTGGTGGGCCAATGATGACGATGCTTGCTCACATTCCTGCTCTCCTGGCCCAAGGGACGTTTGTTACGCCGCCGATCGAAGATTATTTGCGCGTCCTGCCGGAGTTGGTGCTGTCGATCTTTGGCATGATCGTGATGGTTATCGATCCTCTGCTCGATCCCGAACGGAACCAGAAACCCCTTGGCTTGATCGCGCTAGTGGGCGCACTGGCCGCGCTGGGCTCGGCATTCGTGATGGCCGGGCATCCCGGTACTGCTTTCTCGGGCGTTGTCCAGGTCGATAACTTTGCCATCTTCTTCCATATTGTCGTTATTGCCATAGCCGCGGTCGCCATTCTCAGTTCGTACGAGTACATGGCGGTGCAACGGATTCGGGCCGGCGAGTATTACGGGCTCATTCTCTTCGGCGCGGTGGGCATGTGCCTGATGTCGTCGGCGATAGAGCTGGTGCTGATCTTCATCGCGCTGGAAATTTCGTCGATCGCGACGTATGTTCTGGCCGGATTCCGGCGTCGCGATGCCGCCAGCAGCGAGTCGTCACTCAAGTACTTCTTGCTGGGATCGTTTGCGACGGCATTCTTCCTTTACGGTGTGGCGATGATGTTTGGCGCGACCGGATCGACGAGCATTCCGGTGATTCGCGCTGCTCTGCAGGCCGGCAACGGCGGTTTGCTTGCTTATGTAGCCGTGGCGTTGATGTTCGTTGGCCTGGGGTTCAAAGTCGCCTCGGCGCCGTTCCATGTCTGGACACCTGACGTTTACGAAGGCGCGCCCGCTCCCATTGTTGGGTTGATGTCGACCGGGCCGAAGGCTGCCGCGTTTGCGGTGCTGCTTCGTGTGCTGGTTCAGACCAACGCCCCGGGCTGGTTCTGGATGCTATGGATTTCGGCGGCGCTCTCCATGACAATCGGCAACCTAGGCGCGCTGGTACAGGACAACGTGAAGCGCCTGCTAGCTTATTCTTCCATCGCGCATGCCGGATACATCCTTGCGGCGTTCGCAGCGCGGCCCATTCTTGGCGCTTCGCCGGTAATGTTCTATACCGCCTCGTATGCGGCCATGAATGTTGGCGCGTTTGTGGTGGTCAGTCACTTTGCGAATCAGGGTGAGAAATACGTGACGCTCGAGGACTACGCAGGGCTGGGGCGGAAATCGCCCGCCCTCGCTGCGACGTTTACCTTTTTTCTTATGTCGCTGATCGGCATTCCGATCACCGGCGGCTTCTTTGCCAAGTTCTATGTGCTGAGTTCGACGCTCAGGTCCGGGCTGGTTGGGCTGGCGATCATTCTCGTTTTGAATAGCGCGATTGGCGCCTACTACTACCTGCGCATCATCGTGATGATGTACATGCGCGAGCCACGGGGCGAGGTGCCGGTTACACCGATTCCGGTGGCTCCGGCGATTGCGCTGGCCATTTGCGTGGCGGCAACGCTGGCGCTGGGAGTGTTTCCTGGGCGCGTGCTGGATTACACCACGCAGTCGGCCGATCAGATTGTTGGAATCAGCGTGCCAACGATGTGAGCAATCGTTCAATGTCCGTGGTGGCAGTGAAGCTTCTGCTTTCGGTTGAGAAGAGCCTCAACCACAAAGGACACGAAGGATCACTAAGGTTCCTTCGCTTTGTCGCCGCGGAGCACCGCATCACTCGCGAGACGGTCACCTAACGTTGACTTTTGCTGCGCCGACAGGCACACTTTTCAATTCGTCGCGCAACGGCGTTTGGCGCGTTATGATGGTTGCGGTGTCTAAAATAGTGCGGACAATGCCGGCTCAGGACCGATTGCCCTATGTCTCATGACAGCGTCTCCTACACGCTCGATTCGACTTTGGAGACGGTAAACAGCGCGGAGGAGACAGCGGGCCGCATGGCGGCCGATGCGGGCTTTGACGACGAAGAGATCATGAAGATCTCGATGGCTGTGCGTGAGGCGGCCGTCAACGCAGTTTTGCATGGAAATGCATACGACCCGAACAAAAAGGTGACGCTCGCCTTCGAGCGCACGCCCCAGGATCTTGTCATCATTATTCGCGATCAAGGCAAGGGGCTCGAAGCGAGCCGGATTCCGGATCCTCTGGCGCCGGAAAACCTTTTAAAAACATCGGGTCGCGGCATTTTCCTCATCCGCTCGTTTATGGATGTGGTGGAGATCCACCCCTCTCCGACGGGCACCGAATTTAAAATGATCAAGCACGTCCGCGGCGACGCGGATTCCAAGGAGGCTTCCCAGTGACTATGAAGTCCAGTACTCGTCAGGTGGATGGCGTCACCATTGTCGACCTTAGCGGCCGGATTACCCTCGGCGAAGGCAGCGTAGTGCTGCGCGACACGGTACGCGACCTGCTTTCGAAGGGCCAGAAGAAAATTCTGCTCAATCTTGGCGACGTCAATTACATCGACAGCTCCGGCATCGGCGAGCTGGTCAGCGCCTTCACGACCGCGAAGAACCAGGGCGGCGAACTGAAGCTGTTGAACCTCACCAAGAAGGTCCATGATCTGTTGCAGATCACCAAGCTGTACACCGTCTTCGACGTGAAGGATGACGAAGCGAATGCGGTGAAGGCGTTCACGAAGTAGCTTTCTTCCATGATCTGTATGCGTGATTGAACTCGGCGAGCTGGGGCGATGCTCTGGCTCGCGAGTTACTTTCGCATACTCTTCTTCCCTTTTCGGGACAGAACTCCCGGTATTTTTCTCATCGCCCCGCATAACGGCAACTTCCCGCGCCTACAATCAAAATGAGCTCGCGCAGTTGCGGGCGACGTGGACTTGTATGCGTTGTGGTCTCGCGACCTTCGCTGCGGTTGCTTTTGCAGCTATTTCGGCCATGAGTCAAGGTCAGTCATCTACGGAGCCGAGACCAGTTGTCACCGCTGTTAATTCGCCGAAAGCGAAGGCCGCATCGCCCGCGGCTGGCGCCGAAAAATGCCTCACCATCACCGAGGCCGGCAAGCACCTTCACAAGCAGACCTGCGTGACGGGAACTGTTGTGCGCGTCGAAGAGGGCAGTCATGGCGTCACGTTCCTCGATTTCTGCGTGGAGTATCGAACCTGCCCATTTACGGTCGTCGTCTTCCCCAGCGACATGCGCCAACTCGGCGACGTGCGGCAACTGCAGGGACGCATCGTCACAATTCACGGGAAGGTTGAGGAGTATGACGATCGCGCAGAGATTGTGCTTCGGCATCCGCGGCAGCTTGGCGAAGATGGAAAGCTGCTGACGGCAATTCCCAAGGACTATGACGTTGAACGGCAGGGTCACTATAGCGCCGGGTCGTTCCGCGCTCCAAAGACGAAGAAGACGTCACGCAAAGCGCAAGGGCCGCCGGTGCCGATTATCGATGTTGAACAATGAGAAGGAACCCGCAAAATGCTTATCGCGCGGCCCTGGATTCACATTCTCCGCAGGTCAGAAACGTACAACGATTCCGCTCGCGATTCTAACGTTGTTGCTGGCGCTGAACCCGGGAACCGAGCTTCCGGAAAAAGTGGTATCCGACAGGTTGTAATAAACCCAATCGAATTGCGCGAGTCGAACTGCAATTGCGCGGTTGACCTTCACATCCAGGCCGCCACCAGCCATCATGGTATAGCCGTTCCACGAAATAGAAGCTGAGGTAGCTTGAGGCGCACTTGTGAACGACGCCGACCCAGTGAGATGGACACCGCCGAACAGGACGTGGGCAAATGGCTTGAATCGGCCGCTCTCCGTGAATAGAACCGGGCCTCCGGTATAGGTGTAAGCCTTGAAATCGACGGAGTTGACTGTGTCGTACGCGCCACCGAAATTCCCCTCGATTCCAAAGTGGTTGGTGATGTTGCCGGTGACCGAGGCATTCCAGCCGTTAAATCCTTCACCGTTTGTAAGTCCGTTGCTGTTTCCGCCTCCGAGGTGCAGGTATTGATACCCGCCAAACACTTCCAGTCTGGGATGGTCCTGTGCCAGCAGAGGAATTGCCACAAGAGCCAAAAACACGATTGCCAAGAGAAACTTGCCCATGGTAACTCCTTGCATTGAATTTACCGCCGTCCGGCTCCGAAATTAGATGCGACTCAGAAGACGCATAGACCGTCAGTAACACTCCGGCCTGTGTAAAGTAGATTCCTTCTAATGAAAGAAGCGCAAGGACATGCGCGGCGGTGGATTCACATTAATACCGAGATAGTTTTTTCAGGTAAGGAAGATTAGAAATCTGGCGGATTAGACCATCCCACGGCGCAACTCTTCAAGCGGATATTTCGTTCCGCGCCAAACAACGCCGCCTTGGCGGATGGTTAGCACCATAGAGCGCGCCACAGTGTAGGTGACCAAGCAGGTGCTGATGGGATGGAGGAGGACATAGTAGGGAGCGACGTCGGAAAGTCGCGCCATTCCATAATAGATTCCGAATAGCGAGGCCAGAGCGACGGCATAGGGCAGTCGTGCCCAGCCATGCGTCAGCCAGATACCTACAAAAGGTCCCAGGTTGAGGAATGCGAGTGCGACGATCGATGCTACCGTGCGCGGCCACTGGAACGACAGAAGGGCAAAGAAGTTCTTGGTGAGATTCTCGACGATGCCGAATGTTCCTCTTACCCAGTGCAGCGAGATCAGGTCTTCGCCAAAGACGTTACGCTGGGCGTAGCCGGCGTTCTTAATGACCTTTCCGAGTTTCATGTCATCGAGCACTTCCATGCGCAGTGCCTGATACGTGCCGATGGCGTCGTAGACGGGGCGGCGGACCATGTTGAACGCGCCGACGCCCATGTGATCCTGCGCGTTCGGGTCCGCGACCTTCCAAGGGCGATGTCCGAATACAAAGAGCGCCTGGAAGAATGCGATCATCATGCGCTCGCCGGCGTGCTTCATGATCATGCGCGGGAAGAGGACGACGTGATCGGCATTCTCGGCGTCGGCGTAGGCGATGACTCGCCGCAGAGCGTCGGGCTTGAAGATTACGTCGGCGTCGGTGAAGAGCAGCCAGTCTCCGGTGGCTTGCTTCCCAGCCGTCCACATGGCGTGCGTCTTCCCCATCCAGCCCGAAGGGAGCTCCTCCACATGGATGATGCGCAGTCTTGAGCCGACAATCTTGTTCGCCGGTGAGGCCGTTGACTCGGACGACGCCACGCGGGCGGGGGCGCCCGCGCTACACGAGCTTGCTAGGACATCGTCCATGATTTCGCCGGTGCGGTCGGTGGAGCGGTCGTTCACGGCGATGATTTCGTAGTTGGAGTAGTCGACGGCGAGCAGGCTCTCGAGCGTTGCGCGAATGTCGATTTCCTCGTTGCGGGCGGGGACGATGATGCTAACGCGCGGCTCGCCGTTTGGCGTGGGCGGCTTGCGATCCCACTCGGGGCGTGCCACGTCGGCAACCTGCGGCATGCCGATAGCGGCTTGCAGGATGCGGGAAAACCAGGCCAGCGCCAGAATGACGCCGGCGATCCAGTATGAATATTGCAGAATCATTTCTTGGTTTGATGAGACGCGGAGACTTCGCGGCTCTCCCGCTCATGGCCTGTCTCGTTAGTGTGCGGATGCCGGGTCTTCATCGACTCGAACAACCTCCGGCGCAAACCTCATCCCATAAAACAGTATGGCAGATGAGAGCGCGACGGTGACGACCGGTGCCAGAAACGCCAACCGCAGAGAGTACTTGTCGGACATGTAGCCGATCAGATAGGCAGAAGGTACGTCGCCGAGAAGATGGAAGATAAAGATATTGACAGCAAGTGCGGTGGCGCGCACATGGGGACCGACGGCGTTGATGACCGCTGCGTTCAGCGGGCCGGTGTTGAGCAACAAAAGAAACTCAGCGAGGAAGATTCCGACAATCATAGGCCTGCCGCTGGCAAACAAAGCGAAGCACATGGCCGGAATGCCCAGCCCGAGGCTGACTGCCGACACGAGATAGTGAGCTGCCTTCGTGCGGCGGAGGAGCCAGTCGGAAAGCCATCCGCCCGCGAGGGATGCGAAAAGGCCGTTGAAAATTGTGCTGGCGCCGAAGAGCACGTTGGCTTGCAGCAGACTGTAGCCGTGGGCGCGATGCAGAAACGTCGGCATCCAGACCTGGAGACCACCGAGCGAGAAGGTCATCATAGCCATGCCGAAGGTCGCGGAGAGAAAGGCTGGATTGCGGGTGAAGCCCTTTACAGCGTGCGCCCAGCCGCTTAACCCTTTGGGCGATTCGAGTTCGGGACACTCCTCCGGGGCGTCAAACTGGCCGATCCGAGGCTCTGGAATGAAGAGCAAAAGGAAAGCGAGCAGCATGCCCGGTGCGGCTCCGACGTAGAACGGCGCGCGCCAGCCATGCGTCGGCCCCATCATTCCGCCGAGCAGGTAGCCGAGCGCCGTGCCCACGGGAATTGCCAGGTAAAAAATCCCCATTACGCGGCCGCGCTTATCTTCGGGGAACATGTCGGCGACGAATGTGGGCGAGAGGATGACGAAGCTTGCTTCGCCGATGCCGACGATGGTGTGGCGAATGAGCAATTCGGTGAAGTTGTGGGTGACGGCAGTCAGTAGCGTGGCGATGCTCCAGACCAAAGCGCCGGTGATGATGACAGCCTTGCGCGAGAAGCGCACCGAAAGCGGTCCCATGAAAGGCGCGGCGCACATGTAGAAGATGAAGAAGACACTGGTGAGCAGGCCAAAGGCGGCATCGCTGCGGTGGAATTCGGCTTTGACCAGATCCTGCACCGCGAACAGGACCGAACGGTCGATGTAATTGAGCAGGTTCAGCGCCGTCAGGAGCGCGAGGGCGGTGCGGGGATAGAGCTTGGTTGAGGTCACCGGTCGAGCGAATATAGCAGATTGCAGAAGTCAGAAGTCAGATTGCAGAAGTAAAATCCCTCGCACGTTGGCCTCGGGGTAATCCATTTTCTGCGATTCGACTTCTGACTTTGGAAATTTGGATTTTCACTGCTTCAATCTGACTTCTTACTTCTGACTTTCCCCCGCGGCCAGCGCGCCACTACCACAGTCGAAATCCCGCCGCGCGGGCGAAAGTCACCCTTGATCTCGGCCCACACCGGCTTCGCCCAGCGCACTACATCTTCGAGCACTTGATTGACGATGTTTTCCTGAAAGATACCGAGGTTGCGGTACGACTGCAGATATTCCTTTAGTGACTTCAGCTCGATGCAGCGCTTGTCCGGCTGATAGCGGATGGTGATGGTTCCAAAATCGGGCAGCCCTGTCTTCGGACAAACGGAAGTGAACTCAGGGTCATCGACTACGATCTCGTATCCGGGAAAATGGTTGGGCCAGGTTTCGATCTCGGGAAAATCGTGGTCCAGCCCGGCGCTGGCGTGTTCGTCGGTATAGCGGCGCTGTTTCGGCATCCTCTGATTGTAGCGGGAGCGCGGCTCAGAACCGCAATGAGCACGATCAGCAAAAAGATGCCGGGTCACCGGTGACCGTTCACAGCACTCTTTGCCCTGCATATTTGCCGCGAAACCGGCCCTGCCAGCATCTAATCAACCACGTCCCGAGAGTAACTTTGCGTGCCTGGTGGTGGCGCTTGAGTGGTAGATTAAAGCTTGCTCTTTTCCTCGTATGCCATTGAATGGAAACAGTTCGCAGCCTCGGCGTTGGCCGACAACATTGCTTGTCGTCCTGGCCGCCGTTGCTCTGCTTGCCGCGTTTGTTTTCCGCCGCGATGAGGCTGTGCCGGTGCGGACGGCGCGCGTTGAACAAGGCAAGATCCGCAGCATGATCGCCACCAACGGCAAGATTGAGCCGGTCAGTAATTTTGAGGCTCACGCTCCGGTGGCGGCCAGCATCGAGCGCGTCCTGGTCAAGGAAGGCAACGCTGTACGCAAGGGGCAGTTGCTGGTTGTTCTGGACGACGCCGATGCACGCACCAAGGCGGCTCACGCCGAGACCCAATTGAAGGCAGCTCAAGCTGATCTCGCAGCCATTGAGCGCGGGGGCAATCAGGAAGAAGTCTTGAATTTTGATGTTCAGCTGACCAAGGCGCGCACCGACCGCGACACCACGCAGCACAATCTGGACGCGCTCAAGAAGCTCCAGCAAAACGGCGCGGCGTCGGAAGGCGAAGTGCGCGAAGCCGAAAATGCGCTGGCGCGAGCCGACTCTCAGCTGACATTTCTGAAGCAGAAGCAGTCCAAGCGATACTCGAAAGCCGAGATCGCTCATGTTGAAGCGCAGCGGGACGAAGCGCGGGCAGAGTTCGAGGCCGCACAGGACACGTTGGCAAAATCGAATGTCCGCGCGCCATTTGACGGGATCGTTTATTCCTTGCCGGTGAAGCAGGGCGGCTTTGTCGCGAACGGCGATCTGCTATTGCAGGTGGCCGATCTTCGAACCGTACTCGTTCGCGCTTTCGTCGATGAGCCCGACGTAGCGCGGCTCGCTGCGGGTGACCAGATTCAAATTACTTGGGACGCCGTGCCGGGGCGCATTTGGACGGCAGCCGTGACCGGAATCCCGTCGACCGTGAAGCTCCACAGTTCGCGCAATGTCGGCGAGATTACCAGCGTCGTCGACAACAAAGACCTCAAGCTCTTGCCCAACGTGAATGTCGGCGTGACGATCACGGCGGCCGAGCATGACAATGTCCTAATCATCCCTCGCGAGGCGTTGCGGACCGACGATTCGACGCCCTACGTATTGTTGGTGGCCGGGCGCAAACTGGCGCGGCGCAACGTTGAGACGGCGCTTTCCAATCTGACGCAGGTCGAGATCAAGAGTGGCTTATCCGCGAATGACTTGATCGCGATCAATTCCGTCAATGGGAAGACGATTGGCGAAGGGACGCGGGTCAAATTCTGAATAACAAATTTCAGTCACGAAAGGTCCTAGTGGGCGAGAGTTTCATCGATCTGCCGGGTTTATCATTAGGTCAAATATTCGAGAATGAGACGTATTTTCCAACCGCTATTGCTTTTGCTGTTTCCGTTGGCGGCGTTCTCCGCTCCAGCTATTGATTCGCCTCGTGAGATGCTGGCGGCCGGACGTATCGACGACGTCATCACAACGCTGAGCGCCCGCACTTCCCTGCCCACCGATGCAGAGTCTGCGAACTTGCTTTGTCGCGCTTACCTTGCGATCGACGATTTGAATCGCGCCGAGTCTTTATGCAAAAAAGCCATCTCGCTTCAGCCGGAGAATAGCGAATACCATCGCTGGCTCGGCCATGTGTATGGCGAGAGAGCGGATCGGGCAAATTTCTTTTCGGCCGCTGGCCTTGCTGGCAAAACGCGGCAGGAATTCGAACGCGCGGTGCAACTCGATCCAAGCAGCGTCGAGGCTCATACCGATCTCGCCGAGTTCTACTACGAGGCGCCGGGGATCGTCGGCGGAGGGCAGGACAAAGCTCGGGCACAGGCAAAGATACTAGCGTCGCTTTCTCCGGGCTACGAGCACTGGATTTACGGCCATCTCGCCGAGAAAAACAACGATCCTGCGACCGCCGAGCGCGAATACCACCTGATGATCGAGAAGAGCAGTGGAGATTCCGAGGCCTGGCTGAACCTCGCTCTTTTCTACCGCCACCAGAAGCGCTATGACGAGATGGAGAAGACGCTGATCCAGGCGAGCAAGGCGCCCATGTCGAAGCCCGATGTGCTGGTCGATGCAGCGCAGAATCTCTACCGCACCGGGCGGAATGCTCCTCTCGCGATCGAACTTCTTAAGCGCTACATTGCCTCCGGCCCGGTCGAAGAAGCGCCTGCCTTCAAAGCCCATTATCTGCTGGGAATGTTGCTTGAACGGCAAGGCGACAAGACCGCAGCGGCGCGCGAATATCGCGCTTCCCTTTCGCTGGCTCGGCAGTTCGGGCTCGCTCAGCAGGCGCTGAATCGGGTAAGCCGCTGAGCGAACGCCTGCGATTCCCCTTTCAGGCCCGCTCCCGCGCCTCTTCACTTACATATCCGGCGCGTATTTCCGGAACTACAATTTCTGAATGGCTACTTCCTCGCGTCAGGTCCTGATCGTCAACAGGAAGTCGCTTGTTGGCTCTCGAGGTGAGAGATGAATCTCCGATCCGTGACATGGCCGCGCTGCGCGAGACTGCTTTCGGTATTTACCGCGTTCATGCTGTTCATCCCGCTCGGCTCGGCCGAGCCCGTGCCTCTCGAGCGCGCCATCCGCCTCGCCCTGGCTCATAGCACGATGACCGCCGTGGCCGACGCCGATGTGCAGCGCGCCATCGCCAACTATCGCGAGCTTCGTAACAACTTGATTCCGGCGCTCATGGTTGGCTCTGGTCTGGGCTGGAGCTACGGCTTCCCGCTGACGATCGAGGGCTCGGCTCCGTCTCTGGTTACGGCCACCGCGCAAAGCTCGGTCTTCAATCTGGCGCAGAACCAGTACATGGGCGCGGCCAAGGCTGACATCCGCGCCTCGCAGTTTCAATCGAAGGATCAACACGAAGCGGTGATCCAGGATGTTGCGCTCAGTTATGCGGAGTTGGCAAAGTGGGAGGCACGGCTCACTCGGCTCGTGCAGGATCAGGGACAAGCGCAGCAGATCGAGAGGGCCGTATCCGAGCGCGTTCAGGAAGGTGTCGACAGCAACACAGATTTGAACAAAGCCAAGTTGGCGAGCGCGCGCATCCGCCTTCATCTGGCGGAAGCACGTGGATCGGCTGACGTTTTGCGGCGCCACCTTGCGAACTTGACCGGAGTGCCCGCGGCAAGCTTCGACATTGTGCCAGATAGTATTCCGGCCTTACCCGTTCTTGCCAAAGAGGACGATGCGGAGAGCAAAGCTGTCTCTTCGAGTCCGACAATCAAGTTCGCTGATCAGCATGCCTTGGCGGAGACGATGCGGGCGCGTGCGGAACATCGGGCCGCTATTTTCCCGACGCTCGATTTTTCGGCGCAGTATGCGCGCCTTTCGACCATCAACAACTACCAGGATTTCTATAAGACATTTCGTCCTGACAATGCCACGATCGGTGTTGCCATCCGCCTGCCTTTGTTTAACGCGGTCGAGCGAGCCCGTGCAAAAGAATTGGACTTTGCGGCCACCAAGGCCAAGAAGCAGGCGGAAGCGGCGCGGAATCAGGTGTCGGAAGAGACGCTCAAGCTACAGCGTGCCGCCGAACAGCTTGAGGCCGCGAGGGATGTGGCGCAGCTCGAATATGAGCTGGCAGAATCGTCGCGCCAGGCTGCGGAAACTCGCATTCAATCTCAGACTGGCGCTTACCACGAACTTGCCGACGCTCAGGTTCAGGCGAACGAGCGCTACCTGCTCTATCAGGACGCCAACTTCGAATATCAGCGGGCGCGACTGAATCTGCTGCGCGCGACGGGCGAACTGGAGACATGGGCATTACCCGGAACGCCCTCAAAATAAGGGACAAATCGATGCGAGGGTGGCCAACAATCGCAGCTCAAAACGTACCCGAACAGTAGCTATCCAACCGGCCCTGCCTTGAATCGAATGTTAGAATAGAAAGATATACCTATGCCATTGAAGACGCTGTTCTTGAATCCCCCCTCCTTTGAGAACTTTGATGGAGGCGCCGGTTCGCGGTGGCCCGCGACCCGCGAAATCGAGTCGTATTGGTATCCGGTTTGGCTCGCCTATCCCGCGGGCATGTTGGAAGGCGCGCGCCTGCTCGACGCCCCTCCGCATCACGTCAGCGCGGAAGAGACGATCCGCATCGCGCAGGACTACGAACTGCTGGTGCTGTTCACGAGCACTCCCGGCTTCCAGGGCGACATCAACATTGCCCGGAAGATCAAGGATGCGAATCCTAAGATCAAGATCGCCTTTGTCGGACCGCACGTTAGCGTGCTGCCGGACAAGTCCCTGAAAGAGAGCGTAATCGATGTTATCTGCCGGAAGGAATTCGACTACTCCATTGTCGAATACGCGCAGGGCAAGCCGCTCGAAGAGATTCTCGGAATTTCATATCGCAAGAACGGACAGGTCGTGCACAATCCCGACCGTCCGACGATCGAGAACTTGGACGCGCTGCCGCATGTGACCGACATTTATAAGCGTGACCTTGATGTCACGCGCTACAACGTACCCTTCCTGCTGCACCCGTTCGTCTCGCTCTACACCACGCGCGGCTGCCCGGCGCAGTGCACGTTCTGCCTGTGGCCGCAGACGCTCAGCGGGCATCCGTGGCGGAAGCGCTCTACCGACGACGTGGCGCGAGAGATGGCGAAGGCCAAAGAGTACTGGCCGCACGTGAAAGAATTCTTCTTCGACGACGACACTTTCAACATTCAGAAGGCACGCACCATCGAACTTTGCTCAAAGCTGAAGCCGATCGGCTTTACGTGGTCTTGCACTTCGCGCGTCACCACCGACTTCGAGACGCTCAAGGCAATGAAGGAGGCTGGTTGCCGACTGTTGATCGTTGGATACGAATCGGGCGACCAGCAGATTCTGAAGAATATCAAGAAGGGCGCTACCGTCGAGCGGGCGCGGCAGTTTACCAAGGATTGCCACAAACTCGGCCTTGTTGTGCACGGCGATTTCATTCTCGGTTTGCCGGGTGAGACTCGCGAGACAATCAAGAACACGATCAAGTTCGCGAAGGAGTTGGACGTCGAGACGATTCAGGTTTCCGTGGCGCACGCGTATCCCGGAACCGAGTTGCACGAGGCTGCAATTCAGAACGGCTTCATGACTGCCGACACGAAAATGGTCGACGACATGGGTCACCAGATGGTGCAGATCTCGTATCCGGGGTTGCCGGCGACGGAGATTCTCGAGTCAGTGCATCGCTTCTACGATGAGTACTATTTCCGGCCTAAGGCTGCGTTCCGGATCCTGAAGAAAGCCGCCTTCGACAACTCTGAGCGCAAGCGCTTGTATAAAGAAGCGCGCACCTTCCTGAAGCTTCGGGCCCAGCGCCACAAGTGGGTGAAGGAAAACCGGAAGGATGAGGCGCCCGCGCCCGAGCCAGCAAAAGCCTAGTTCCTTGAATCATTGAGTCATTGAAAATCTCGACACCTTTGGTTTCTGCAATGATTCAATCGCTCAATGATTCAATTATTCAACATCAGTGACCTTCCGCAAATATCTTGTGTTGGTGGGCATCACCGTCTTTAGCACGCTGGGCGATTCCCTTCTTGCGCGGGGCATGAAGGACTTGGGCGGGGCCTCGCTGCACAACATTCCAGGACTGCTTCTGGCCGTCCTCAATCCCTTCGTCGGCGTCGGCATTATTCTCCTGATCGCCTTCTTTGCCTCGTACATGTCGGCTCTGTCATGGGCCGATCTTACCTTTGTGCTGCCGGCCACCTCTTTTAGCTATGTTCTTGTGGCGGTGATCGCTCGTATCCGTTTTCATGAGGAGATCTCTCCGACGCGCTGGCTCGGCATCGCTCTCATCTCGGCAGGAGTGGGATTCGTAGCCGTTGGACCGTCTTCGACGACCCATCATGAGCGCGAGGCCCTGGAGCACGAAGAGGTACGCTCATGAACAACACCTACGCGTGGGGCGCGATCGCTCTGATCACTCTGGCTGCGACCACCGGAGACGTTCTGCTCGCCTACTCTATGAAGCGCGTGGGACATGTCGGAGAGGTCTGGGAAAGCCACGGCCTCCTCGGCGTCGCGCGCCGGATTCTGGCAACTCCCACTTTTTTTCTCGGAGTACTCGCGATGGCTGTGGCTTTTTACAGCCTGCTCTTCGGGCTCTCGTGGGGCAACCTCAGCCTGGTGGTGCCTGCGTCTGCCTCGCTGACATTTGTGGCGAACGCGGTGGCCGCTCGAATCTTTCTCCACGAGCGGGTTGGGCGCAGACGCTGGCTGGCTGCGGTTCTAGTAGCCGCGGGCGTTGTCCTGATGGCGCTGTGAAACGAATGGCCTCGAACTAACCGAATACGTCGACCCGAACGATCGCCTCCACGGACTCAATCGTCTTGTTGTTCTCGACTTCTTTTTCTGGCGCTGGCTTCTCATCCGCCGAATCTGCCCGCGGACGAATGCGGCTGTTCAGGAGCACCGAGCGGATCCCTGCCGAATCTAATTCATGCGCCAGATCCTCTTCGCTCCGGAAGCGCCCAGATCGAAGACCGGTCATTGCTTTCTGTCTCTCGGAAAGGTTCGCCAGGAATTCCTCCAGCATTTTCCTGCCGCCCGCAGTCAGTTGGACAAATTCCATGCCCGTACGCGGGCACTCCAAGGTTCTTACCTGTCCAACCGTGCGAAAGGTCAGGCCGTTGATGCGTACCAGGAGTTCGGCGCGCGAGCCCACTTCGAGCGGGCACGGCATCTCCACGCACAGGCCGCCCTCGCTCAGATTTTTCAGCTGGCCGAAGTAAAATGCGCCATCGGAAGGCAGCAGACTGATTCGGGCCTCGCCGCCGCAAGCGAGCCGCCTGTGCCGCCGACGGTTCTCCTCGTACATGGGCACGGGCATGACTATATGATCGTTAACTCGCGGAGAATTCTTTAAGTACGTAGCCAGAAGGTCATAGGGTCGGGAAACGGAAGTAATTCTTGGAGGTCCGCAATCGGACTGGCGTTTTAAACCTAAGTGAATATCCGCATTAGGCCCGCAGCCGGTAGATCGGGGACGAGGAATTTGCTGGATCTGCCGGTGGTTGCGGTCAGTGCCTCCGCCGCCAGGTATCCACTGCGCACCGCGCCTTCCATGGTTGCGGGCCAGCCGGTTGCGGTCCAGTCGCCGGCGAGAAAAACGCGTGGCCATGCTGTCGCGGCCGGAGGTCGATAGGCATCCATGCCCGGCCCCGGTGAATACGTCGCGTTTACTTCCTTAATCACGGTGGACTTCACAAGCGTGGCCGATCTCGCCACGGGAAAGAATTCCTGCAGCTCCCGCACGGCGATATCGATAATCTCCTGCCGCGACCTTTCCACCAGGCTGCGCGAGCAACTCACGACCAGTTCGACGTAGCTCCCCTTACTTTTCTCACGGGATTCAATAAGCCTTGACTTGTGGAACATCCACTGAATGGTGCGATCGAGGAGCACCGCGTGATCCAGATCGCTGATCTCGCGATCGAACCAGAGGTGAATGCCGGTGATGGGCGAGGTCGTGAAATGTTCGAGCTTGCTGGCAAGAGCAGAGAACTCGGGGGCCTTCGGCAACATTCGCGCGAGCACATCGAAAGGCACGGCAAGCAGCAGGTAGTCGAATTCCGACCTCTCTTCACTTGCGACGACTGCGACAGTTGAGACCTGCGGCGTGAACGATTCCATCCCGCCTCGAAACTTTATCTTCCCTCCGCGCGCGCGGATATAGTCGCCGCCGGCGCTGTAAAGCTCGGTCAGTGGGACGATTGGCACTCCCATGCGCCCTGCCTCGGCCGACTTCAGGAACGACTCCCGCACCACCTGCGCCGCATAAGGCACGGATACCCGATCGAGATCCTCATTGAGGGCGCTTACCAGAATTGTCTTCCAGAATCGCTCGATCGCTTGCTGTGTCTGTCCGTGCTCGCGGAGCCAATCCAGGAAAGGCTTTCCCCGATCTGCGGGCAGCGCTGGTGCCAGAGCCATCATGGCGCGGCTGATCGCAAGCTTGTCGGAGAAATCGAGGCAGGCCGCCTTCAAGAATGCGGGCGCCGTGTGCATTGGGGCCGGGAGGGCCGATGGCCCGATGGTCGACGCGCGTCCGCCGGGTTCGAGGAACGTCAGATTTTCGTACCAGCGAATTCTGTTCTCGGCCCCGATGCGGCGATAGAAATCGATTAGGTTCGTACAGCAGCCAAGCAGCACGTGCTGGCAGTTGTCAACGATCTCGCCGGTGCCCGGATGTTGATAGGAAGAGGCGCGCCCCCCAAGGAATGGACGACGTTCGAAGAGGGTCACGCGGAATCCGGCGTCGACCAGCGCGCATCCCGCGGCCAGTCCGGCCAAGCCACCGCCGGCAATCGCTACTGTGGGAGTTTGCATGGAGAGAAAATCACTAAGGTAGTAACGGCCGATCAGAAAGTAGGGGTCCTTCGACTCCCCACGATCCTCCATTTGCGAGGATCGCGCTCCGCTCAGGATGACAGTAGATTAGTTCCGGTAATCTCGCCACTAGTCCTAACAGGCTCCTCAAAGCAGCCGTCGCTTCATTCCCTGCACGAGAACACTCAGCTTTTCCGGCACGGTCAGTCGAATACGCTTTCCGAAAACGTCGTAGCCGCTCGCCGCGATCTTTTCGAGCAGACGCCGGTAAATGGTAATCAGAACCCACAAGCCGGGCTGACTGTCTTCACTGACGAGATCAATGAGTTCCTCGCCTGCGCGGTAGCACTCGCGCGCACGGTCGGCCTCCAAGGCCAACACGGGACGAATGTGCGCTGGCTCCGGGGCCGCGAGATCGCTGGCCTGGAGGCCGCATTGCAGCAGATCTTCTTCCGGCAGATAAACTCTGCCCATCGCGGCGTCTTCTTTCACGTCGCGGATGATGTTGGTCAGTTGAAATGCAAGTCCGCAACGCTCCGCGAGGGGTTCAGCGGCGGGATCGCGGTAGCCGAAAATTCTGATGCAGACCAGCCCAACTACCGACGCGACACCGTAGCAATATTGCCGCAGATCTTCAAATGTCCTGTAGCGCGCCACGAGACCCAACGCGGCGTTACCCGTCCCTTCTTCATGCGCCTGAGTGGGGCCGTGGTCCCAGTTCTGCTGATGTTGCTGCGCGCTTTCATCCAGATCAGCGGCTGTGCCAAACGCCAACTGGTCGAGCAGGCCAACGGGAATCTGAAACGCTCGCTGCGCATTGGTCAGGGCCATCAGCACAGGATCGTCGGTGGGATAGCCCGCGAATGCGCGATGAACTTTGTCGAGCCAGTCTGCCAGTTTGTTCTGGCGGTCTATGACACTCATCGTCGCGTCGTCGGCGATGTCGTCGCACCGACGCATGAAGGCATAGACTGCAGCCAGAGCGTTCCGCTTGGGCTTGGGAAAGACTACGAAGCCGTAATAGAAATTCTTTGCCGCCGATCGCGCGATGCCGCGGCAGACCGCATACGCCATGTTGAGCTGCGAGCGCGTCGGGGCGAACTGGATGGGCGCGTTTCCCACGGCTGAGCTCATCGCGCCTTCTGCCCCGCTGCGCTCGAATGCTGCCTGCGCGTGATCGGAACGAGCGCCGCGCGCGCCACCAGCGCCAGCTTGCGCGCCTTGGAGATTGCCGGCCGCCTGCCTAGAACCGCAAAATCTTGCTTTTCGATGGCTTTCAGGACTTCCAGGCCGCCCCGGCTGAACAGTTCAATATCGATGGCCAGCTTCCCGTCAACTTTTCCCACCAGCGGCAGCCCCTGCGCAAACCACTCGCGAGCGCGCTCGACCTCGAAGCGCATCATCGCGCAAAATTCCGCGGAATTCTCGCTGCTACGAATCGCCTCCTCATTCACGCTGAAGCGCCGCAGGTCTTCGAGCGGTAGATAGATCCGGCCTTTTTCGTAGTCCCGCGTGACGTCCTGCCAGAAGTTCGCAATTTGCAGCGCCGTGCAGGTGTAATCGGAAAGCTTCTGGCGCTCCGCATCACGGTAGCCGCACAAATACAGCACGAGATGACCAACCGGGTTCGCGGAATTCCGACAATAGCCAAGCAGATCGGTAAAGGTTTCATAGCGCGTGACTGTCTGATCCTGGCGAAATGCGGTAAGCAAATCGACGAACTCATGTTTCGGGATTTCGCACTTGCGCACAGTTTCGGATAGCGCCACAAAGACCGGATGCCGCGGCTGGCCGTCATAGCAGGCATCCAGCTCTATCTCCCACGCACCCAGTAGCCGAAGCGACGCGGCCGCATCGCCGACCTCATCACCTAAATCGTCGGAGATCCGGCAATAGGCATAAACATTGAAGAAATCCTGCTCGAGGTTTTTTGGCAGGAACCAGGATGCGACGGAAAAGTTCTCGTAATGCGAGCGCGCCAGACGGCGGCAATACTCGCGCGCGCCGGCGAGCGACGGAGCTATTTCCGGAATCGCGTACTCCGCAGGCAACTTCGCCCAGTCGGACGCGGTCGCTGTAATCTGCTCGTTGGTGTCTATTGCCGTTCCCACTCTTCGCTCTCAACTATTAAAACCACGAAGGACACAAAGGACCACGAAGGAATTTTCTCACTTGCCAGCCTTCGTGCTGCCTCGTGTCCTTCTGATGTTTCGCCTTCAGTGCCCCGGAATGATCGCCGTCTTGATGTCGTCGGTGCGATTCAGCATATGCCGCAACACGTCGTGCAGCCGCGACAGCGGCGCTTCGCCGGTGATGTAGTCTGTGCCGCGAACCTTCTTCTCTGCAATCAGACCGAAGGCGCGCCGTACTGCCTGTGGCGTGTGATGGAAGGTCGCTTTAAGCGTGATCTCCGAATAATGCAGGCGGTTCGTGTCAATCTGCACCTTCGTTCCTGTCGCGCAGCCGCCAAAGAAATTGACGGTACCGCCCTTGCGCACCATCTGCACAGCCCATTCCCACGCCTCGGGACGGCCAACCGCCTCGATTACTACGTCGGCGCCACGCCGCTCCGGGCTCAACTCGCGTACCGCCTCGACCGCATCCTTCACTTGCCCGATCTGTACGACTTCATGCGCGCCTTTACGCCGCGCCAGTGTGACCTGCGAATCGCGCTTGACCACCGCAATGACATTGCAGCCGATGGCCTTCGCCACCTGCACAAACATCAACCCGATCGGCCCGCCGCCAATCACGGCCACAGTGTCACCAATTTCCACACCAGTCTCGTGCAATCCACGCAGAACGCATGCGAGCGGCTCGGTCATAGCGGCATCTTCGAAGCTCACATGAGACGGCACAACGAGCATGTTCGTTTCGACGATTCGCCGCGGAATACGGATGTACTCGGCGTAAGCTCCGTTGTTGAAGAGGAGGTCTTCGCAGAGGTTTCCCTGGTGCTTGGAGCAGTAGAAGCACATGCCGCAGGGGGCCGAGTTCAACGCCACCACGCGCATACCCTTCTTGAAGCCGCGCACTCCATCGCCAACCTGCTCGATCGTTCCGGCAAGCTCATGTCCAAACAATGCGGGAGGAACGATCATGCGCGCGTGATAGCCGCGCTGGTAGACCTTCAGATCGGTGCCGCAGGTGAGGGCCACGTGCACCTTGACCAGAACTTCACCCTCGCCCACACGCGGAATCGGCACGCGCTCGATCTTGATGTCTTCCTTGCCATAGAGAACGGCAGCCGTCATCTTGTTCACAGTTTGTGTCCTTCCTGTGCGCTCCGCCCAGCGCTTTGCCCGGGCGCCCACGCGCTGCCCGGTTGGATCACGACCTTCATCGAGTCAGGCTGCGGATGGGCAGCCAGTTGCAACGCTTCCACGCTCCGCTCCAACGGAAAACGATGGCTGATCAGCCGTTCCAGATCCATCTCGCGGTTCATCACAAACCGCACCGATTCCTCCTGCAACTCAACGGATGCGCTATAGGAGCCCAATAACGTCTTCTCGTCCACACAAACGGCCGCCGGATCGATGGTCACTTCTCCGCGCGCTGTTTGGGCAAAAAGTAAAATTCTTCCACCCGGACGCGTCACTTCCATAGCAGGCCGGATTAGTCCACTCCCCCCGACCGCCAGAATCACGGCGTCCGCGCCTCGCCCTTCGGTCAGTTCACGAATGGTCGCCCCTGCGTCGTTCTGCGAGGCGTTAATGTTTTGGTTGAGGCCGAAACTCTTAGCTATTGTAAGCCTCGCCGGATACAAATCGGAAGTGATCACCCGCGCACCGGCCCGCTTGGCCAACATAGCAAGGATCAGTCCGATTGGCCCCTGCCCAATTACCAGCACCGTGTCGTCTGGCTCCAGCCGCAACGTTTCGATGCCTTTGATGCAGGTGTTCACGGGCTCGACAAAACAGGCTTGCTCAAACGAGACGCCATCGGGAACGCGGACTGTTCCCTTTCGAACAATCCAGTCCATTACGCGGACGTATTCGGAGAAACCGCCGCCGGAAGGCTCGAATCCGGCAGTGCAGCCGACCTTCTTGTAGGTGGCACACTGCGCGAATGTCTTGTGCCGACAGTAGTAACATTTTCGGCACGGAATGTGATGAAACACCATCACTCGGTCGCCTACGACGTAGTCGCGCACGCCCGCTCCGACCTTGGCTACCACACCTGAGGTTTCGTGTCCGAAAATTCGCGGCGCGGAGTGCGATCCGGTCGAGATCTTTTTCAGGTCGGTGCCGCAAATGCCACAGGTGTGCACGCGAACCAGCATCTCGCCCGCGCCGATCTCGGGAACCGGAATTTCTTCGAGGCGCACGTCGTTGATGCCGCGGTAGACCGCAGCCTTCATCGTGGCCGGAATGCGACCGACAAAACTCTCTTCAACTATTGTTCCAACCATTGCCATAAATCAGTGTTCTCGATCCAGATATTCCCCTATTGCTGCGCACAGCGTCTTGCTGGCCCGCGCGCTGTTTTTTGCCAGCGCAATCGTCCTTGCCCACAACCAAGGCCGTATCGCGACATGCAACCCAAACCCCGCATGACGAAACTTTCCTTGCGGCGAAACAAACTCGCTTACGGGCGGCATCGCAAAATCGAGTTCATCGGAGATCGACTTCAACGCCGCAAAATCGATTCCGTGAGCCCGCGCGGCGAGAGCCACGGCCGCACCTTCCATATCAACAGCAATCGCACCGTACGCCGCAGCCAGCTTTCGCTTCTGATCGCGATTTGCGACAGCGGCGGAGCTTACTAACGTCCCGCTTCCTCTCTCCGTTTCGGCTCGCGAACCGTCGGCACCACTGACAACCACCTTCGGCTCGATGACGTCGCCGACCTTCAGCGACGCATCCAGCGCTCCGGCATAGCCAACCGAGACTATCGTCGACGGCTGCACCTTTTGAATAACCGCTTCCGCAGCCCGCCGTCCATGCTCCGCGCCGATCCCGCTACAGATCACAACGACCTTGCTAACACTATTCTCTGACTCAAAAAACGGAAACGTCCGGTCGTCGTAACCGATCTCTCCAGCTTTCCAGCTCCGCACCAGCGGCGCGATCTCTTCCCGTATCGCCGAGACTAAGGCTATACACGTTTGCGAGCCCGACGCGCCGTCCTCCGAGCTAGACATACCTATTAGCCCGGAACCACTCCACCGACCGCCGCAACGCGCCATCTACCGGTATCACACGCCAGCCTAATTCACGCTCAGCCTTGGCCGAACTCACAAACATCATCTTGCGCCCCATGCGCACGGCATCGATGGTCGCGCGAGGTTCGCGCCGCAGCAACCGTCCGGTGACCATCTCATCGGCGACGCCGGTGGCAAAGGCAAACACGTAGGGCAACTTCACCGTCGGCGACTTCAATCCGGTAATCGCAGCCAGCCGATCCAAGATTTGCTTAAGCGTCAAATTCTCGCCACCGAGAATGTAGCGCTGGCCACTTTTTCCTTTTTCCAGTGCCTGAATATGGCCTTGCGCGCACTCCGTCGCGTCGACCAGATTCAAACCCGTTTCCACGTACGCCGGAAACTTGCGCTTCAAAAAGTCCAAAACAATCCGCCCAGTCGGAGTCGGCTTCAGATCGCGCTCGCCAACCGGCGTTGTCGGGTTCACGATCACGACATTCTGCCCGCCTCGCGCCGACTCAAACGCCACCTGCTCTGCCATAAACTTCGAGCGCTTGTAGTGCCCGATCATATCGCCGAGCGCGACCGGGCTTTCTTCATCGGTCAAATGACCGAGATGCCCATTCGAACTGAACCCCATCGTCGCCACGCTTGACGTGTAGACCACGCGCCGCACGCCTTGCTTTCGAGCCGCATCAAGAAGGCCGCGCGTGCCCTCGACGTTCGACCGGTACATCTCGTCTGGATCGCGCACCCAGAGCCGGTAATCGGCCGCAACGTGAAAAACTGCGTCGCAACCGGCAAGCGCCTTCGTATACGAAGCCGGATCTCGTAAATCTCCGGCCACGCGCTCGGCATTCAGATCCGCAATATTCCGCAGATCGCTCGAAACCCGCACCAGTAGACGCAAATCAGCGCCCTGCACAGCCAGCACGCGAGCGACGTGACTACCTAAAAATCCGGTGGCGCCAGTGACGAAAACTCTCAACCGCAGTTCTCAGTTCTTAGTTCTCAGTTCCTGGTTAAAACCCAGCGCTCAAGTCTATTGGTGGTTGACTGAGAACTGAGAACCGAGAACTGAGAACTAGTTCTTTTCCGCCATTACCTTCGCGTAAGTCGTCAGCGCAATCAGCGGGAAATATTGCCGGTACAAGTGATACTTCAGATAAAACACTCGCGGGAAGCCCGTACCGGTAAAGAATGCCTCGTCCCACGAGCCGTCCTTCTTCTGAGTCTTGAGCAGGTTGGCGATCCCGCGTGCGACGCATTCGGTGCGCGTATCGCCTGCCGCGAGCAGACCCATGATAGCCCATGCTGTCTGCGAGGCCGTGCTGTCGCCCTGGCCGCGCAGATTCGGATCGTCGTACGAACCGACTGTCTCGCCCCAGCCGCCGTCCGGATTCTGGACCATGCGTAGCCACTCCGCCGCCTGCTGAATCATTGGTTCATTCTGATCGACATCCATGGCCTGCAAACCGCGCAGCACTAGCGCCGTCCCGTAGATGTAATTCACGCCCCAGCGCCCGAACCAGCTGCCATCGGGCTCCTGCTCTTTGCGAATAAACTCGAGAGCTCTTTTCACCGCCGGGTGATTCTTGTCGAATCCATAGGTCGCGAAGCATTCCAGAATGCGTCCCGTGATATCGACGGTCGGGGGATCGAGCATGGCGTTGTGATCGGCGAAGGGCACGTACTGGAAGACCATCCGGTCGTTGTCCTTGTCGAACGATGCCCAGCCGCCGTTCTTGCACTGCATCGACAGGATCCAATCGATGGCGCGCTGCACGGACTCGCGCTGATAGCGGCCGTTCGGATGTTCGACACGACTCAACGCCAGGCACACCATCGCGCTGTCGTCCACGTCCGGATAGAACTCATTGTTGAACTCGAAATACCAGCCACCCGGCTCGCCCTTGGGATTCTTGATCTTCCAGTCTCCGGGCTTGCGCACCTGTTTTTGCAGAATCCAGTCCGCGCACTTCACGAGACGCGCATCCGTCGCCGGCACTCCCGCCTCTCCCAGCGCGAACAGCGCATATGCGGCATCCCACACTGGCGACATGCAGGGCTGCATGCGGAACGTATCTTCTTCTTCGATTCCAAGCTTCTCAAATTCGTCCATGGCGCGGATGACCTGAGGATCGTCGAGCGAATACCCGAGGCAGCGCAGGGCGATGATCGCATTCATCATTGAGGGATAAATTGCGCCCAGGCCGTCGCTCATTTCGAATCGCTCCAGCATCCACTTTTCGGCTTTTTTCAACGCAATGTAACGCAGCGGCCGCACATGCACAGCCTCAAACCAGTGCGTCAGGCGGTCGAAGACCAGGAAAAAATTGCGCCACGAGATTTTCTTCTTCGCCCAATGCAGATGCATGCGCGACTTGTCGCGCCCGCCGACGAACAATTCTTCTACACCCATCTCGTCGGGAATTTTCTTGAACGGCTTTTTGGCGTAGCAGATTGAGAGCGGGACGAGGATTGCCCGCGACCACGACGAAATCTCGTAGATGTTGAACCAGAACCAATTCGGAAAAAGCACGATCTCCGGCGGAATGGCCGGGACCGCGTTGTAATCGTACTGCCCGAAGAAACAGAGATAGATCTTGGTAAATGTGTTGACCTCGGTCACGCCGCCGAGTTCCAAAATCTTCTTCCGGGCACGCTCCAGCGCGGGATGATCGGCGCGATAACCAGCCAGTTTCAAGCCGAAGTAAGCCTTAACCGAAGCCGAGACATTCGACGGCCCGCCGGCATAAATACCCCAACCGCCATCTTCATTCTGATGATTCAGAATCTGCCGTACGCACTTCTCGTTGCGCTCCGTATTGCTCGTTCCCAACAAGGCATGCAGCAGGATGTAGTCGGACTCGAGCGTGGTATCCGCCTCGAGTTCGCCACACCAGTAGCCTTCCGAGTGCTGTTGGGAAAAGAGGAATTTGCGCGCCGCGTCGACACTAGCCGCCACCCGGCTCACCAGGTCGTCAATCTTTCCAAATCGCATCTGCGGCGCGGAGGCCGATCGATAAGGGGAGGAGGATTCGTCCATTCAAACTCCTAGCGAAATCTCAACATTCGAGCGTTGCATTTCATCCTGCGCAGATCGGTTTGTAGCCGGCACAGGTCCGCAAGTTATACCGTCGCTTGCGGCGCGGCTGCAATCGTCTCGACAATCTCCGGTGGCAGTCCAAAACGCACGTTCTCCGGCATGATCTCCAGTTCCTGGACATCGCCGAATCCCTTCCCGCCCAGGAATTCCACCACTTCCTGAACGAGATGTTCGGGCGCAGATGCGCCTGCCGTAAGGGCCACGGTACGAACTCCGCGCAGCCACTCCGGCCGAATATTGCTGTAATTATCGATTAGATGCGCCTCGGTCCCTAAACTCCGCGCCACTTCCACCAGACGCTTTGAGTTTGAGCTGTTATCCGAGCCGACAACCAGGAGCAGGTCGGCCTCGGAAGCCACGTGCTTTACGGCCACCTGCCGGTTTTCAGTGGCGTAGCAGATGTCTTGCGCCGCCGGGCCTTTGATGTTCGGGAATCGCCGCCGCAATGCCGCGATGATGTCTCGGGTCTCATCGAGGCTAAGCGTGGTCTGCGTCAAGTAGGCCACACGATTCGGGTCCGGCAAGGTAACAGCATCGACCTCTTCGGGCGAACCAACTACCTGTGTGACAGCCGGCGCCTCGCCCAGCGTTCCAATCACCTCGTCGTGATCACGGTGTCCGATCAGGATCAGCGAATAACCTTCCTTGGCGAACTTGACGGCCTCGACATGCACCTTGGTGACCAGCGGGCAAGTCGCATCGATCACCCTTAACTTGCGAAGCTTGCTGGCATCGCGCACCTCGGGGGAAACGCCATGCGCGCTGTAAATCACGCGCTCGCCTACCGGCACCTCCTCGACCGAGTCGACAAAAATCGCGCCTTTGTGTTGCAACTCCTCTACCACGAAGCGGTTATGCACGATCTCCTTGCGCACATAGATCGGAGGCCCAAACGCCTCCAGCGCAATCCTGACGATATCGATCGCTCGCACCACCCCCGCGCAAAACCCACGCGGTTTGAGCAGCAACAGTTGTTTGCTTTCCGACAATGCCATCCCCCTAACCCTTGCTCGGGTCGACCCTTGTATTAGGGTACTGCCAGCATGAAAAAGATGCTTTTTCCTTATGATCAAGGGTACCGGAAAGCGCACCTCGGGTCAATGTAAGCCTTTGTAGGAGTGTGGATTAGCAAGATACCGGTCAGTGCGGGACAGTACCCGGATTTCCTCCTGATCGACGCTCCCTCGTACCCCAATGTGCCCTGTATGCATAAACCACGGCCAAGAGCGGCGGAGCCAGCAGAACTCCCCAGAACGGAATGGCAAAGCCCAGGACGATCGGTGCCAAAATAGAGGCCCAAACGGGCACGCGGGCAACGCGTCGCATGAGGTAAGGCTGGAGCAACAGGCCATCGATCGCGACGATGATGGCATACAGGATCAAGACAAAAAGCGGGTGACGCAAGTCTCGCCACGAAATCGCAGCGGCCAGCACTGGGCCCACCATCCCTAGAATCGGCCCAAAGTGCGGAATCACTTGCAGCACCGCAGCCAGGAGCGCCCACAGAGGTGCCCACGGAACCCTGATGCTCCAAAGGCCGAGCAGCCACAATGCGCCGACGATCAGGGAATCCTGCAACTGAACAATCGCCCAGCGCCCGAGCGCGGAGGTCGCGACGCGGAAATGGTATGTGGCGGTCATCCTTAGTCTTTGATGCCGTCAAGGCAACGCGGTCTTCCGCAATTTCTCGGCAAAGTTCGGGGGTAGATGCGGCGTCGCGCCAGGTTGCGTACAGACAAAACGCGCCACTTCGTTTGCGAGGTCGTTTACCGTGTCAAGATCCAGGTCATGCAACAATCCAAGCGCCATGGCAGCCGCGAAAGAATCGCCGGCGCCAACCGTATCCACAACCTCGACAGGGCGTGACGTAACCTCCGACCATCTGCCATCGCGGTAAAGAAGGCGGCCGTTAGCTCCCCGCGTTAGCGCCACAGTGTTGCCATAAGCCGCAGTGCGGCCGCCTCCGAGCAGTTGCGCGAGTGGTTCAATCTGGTTTTTCACGGACCCTGCGATCCCAAACATCTCCGTCAGCACGGACAGTTCATCTTCGTTCAGCCGGAGAATATTTGCGAAACGTAGCGACTGCTCGATCAGCTCACGGGAGTAGTACCGTTGGCGGAGATTGACGTCGAAGATGCGCAGCGCTTGCGGCGGCACGTCCGCAACCAGTCGTTGAATACTCTCTCGCGAAATCTTGCTTCGCTGGGCCAGGCTTCCGAAGCAAACAGCATCGGCAGCGCGCACAGCCGATTGCGCTTCGGGCGTCGCAGCCAGGTAATCCCACGCAACATCTTCCTGAATCGTAAAGTGAGCCAGACCGTCGCCGCTCAAGGTGACTTGAGCCGTACCGGTCTGGGCGGCTTTGTCCTCTTGAACCGTCTCGATTGGTAACCCCTGCTCCCGGAATCGCGGCAGGATCTCTCGACCCAAATCGTCCGCGCCGACTCGTGTAATCGGCAAAGTTGGCGGGCGCGCCGCCCATTTGTGGTCCGGCGGGCAGGAAGTCCCAAAGCACTTCGCCGATCCCAACGACGTTATATTTCCGGGGCAAGATCCATTCCTGACGGCGTCCATCCTGACGGCACCCCAGCGTAAACCCGCTCCCTCCCGGACATACAATATTTTTCTCGCTCAGTCGTCTAAACCAGTAGATGGATCAGGCGCTGAGCAAACAGTGGCCGATGACGGATCAGGACCAACGGATCTCCGAGGCGGTATCGCGCGATCAGTCGCGCTTGCGCAACTTCATTCGGAGACGTGTATCCGATCCGGGCGACGTCGAGGACATCCTCCAGGACGTTTTCTACGAACTCGTAGAGACGTACCGGGTGATGAAGCCGGTCGAGCAGGTGACGGCGTGGCTGTATCGTGTGGCTCGCAACCGCATCACGGATTTGTTCCGCAAAAGGACCCGCGAGGCGGCGCGCGCGGAACCGGCCAAGATCACGGAAGAGGGCGAGGTTCTTATGCTCGACGAGTTTCTTCCGTCGCCGGAAGCCGGGCCCGACGCGGCTTACGCTCGCGGCGTGCTCCTCGAAGCGATTGACGACGCGCTTGAAGAGTTGCCTGACGATCAGCGTGAAGTCTTTGTGGCTCACGAACTGATGGGTTACAGCTTCAAGGAATTGTCGGCGCAGACGGGAGTAAGCGTGAACACGCTCCTGTCGCGGAAGCACTATGCAGTGACGCATCTGCGCGAGCGGCTGCGCGACCTATACAACGAGTTTACGAAGCGTTAGAACGCAATTTTGCAATTGAAGGATGGAACTATGCCAGGACACAGGGCAGCACGGATCGCAAAGTTCGCGGTGTTCGCGATCATCTTTTTCTTCGTCTTCACGTTTGTGGTGCAGGCGCTATGGAACTGGCTCATGCCGGCGCTCTTCGGCTGGCACGTCATCACCTACTGGCAGGCACTCGGCGTGCTCGTGCTCAGCAAGATTCTGTTTGGCGGGTTTCGCGCCGGCGGACATGGCGGCCACGATTGGCGCTGGCGGCGCCGCATGATGGAGCGCTGGGAGCAGATGTCGCCCGAAGAGCGAGAGAAGTTTCGCCAGTCCGTAGGCAGAGACTGTGGACCATTCGGCTCAGCCGCCCCCGAACCGAAGGAGTAGCGCCATGCGGATAACGAAGCTGCGTACAAGAGCGCAGGAACATAAGGAGTCGATCATGTTGCATGTAACGGTTGGAGATTCAGGTCAGAATGTCGTTCTGCACTGCATTGGCAAAATTGTTCGCGGATATGAGACCGCACTCCTATGTACCGCCGCCCGCCAGCACGGGCGCAGTGTCATTCTCGATTTGACGAATGTCGAGGCCATCGACGCAGCCGGAGTGGGCGCTCTGATCTCGCTGCAGGCGGCGGGAATTTATGTGCAACTCTTGAATCCGTCGCGTTCCGTGCGTGAGGTTCTGCACGTCACTCATCTGGACACCGTTTTCGAAATCTACGACGCTCTTCCGGCAAGACATCCCGATGAGATGCGATTGCAACAAATCTCAAACTCCATGCTTGTGCCCTTGCAAGCAATCTGACGGCGAGTTAGCGGTGGCCGCGGACGGGCAGCCCGGCGGCGCGTCGCGCCTTGTTCAGGCGGCCCCGCGGATCCAGATAAGGCTCCGCATAGCTGACGAAATCGGGCTGGGAGAGCGTGCTTGCGATTTCGGACACGCCGTCCCACACCGATTGTGCCCGCTCAAGGTCGACGCAATTTTCTACCGGACATTCCGCACAAGACGCGAACCGTTTGCTGATGCAACAACGGCGTGCCTGGCACGGGCGGCTGGTATGAAACACCTCGTCGTCGGAACTCGGGCAGCCGCCGCAGGAGACGTCTTCGTACCGCTCCTTGCGCTCATAAATTCTCAGCCAGGCCTCGGCGGTTCGCTTCTGGTGGGCGATGCCCTTCTCGGCAGCGCGGTAGGCGGGGCAGTCAGAACATATGACACCGCATGCGGAGATTTGCTTGCGCATCTGTCCTCCCGGCGGTCAGATCGACGGCATTGAGTGAATAATGAAATTATGCGCCATGCATGTCAGTGACTCGTGTCACGAGGTTCCTGTTTCGACCTTTGCAGGGCCCGAGAGGATTCTGATCGGCCACTAGCGTATGGTCTCAGCATCACCGAAACGGGAGAGATAATGCATGACCTACCAGCACCAGATTTCCATCCTCACAAAAGGCCCGGGCGACATGCACGACCTAACCGAGCAAGTCGCGGGGACCGTGGCCTCCTCGGGCATCCGCCGCGGAACAGCGAATGTCTTTAACGTCGGAAGCACGGCGGCGGTCGGCACGATTGAGTTCGAGCCGGGCCTTCAAACTGATCTGCCTGCGATGCTCAACAAGTTGATCCCGCCCAGCCGCCACTACGGCCACGAGCAGGCCTGGCACGACGGCAACGGCCACTCGCATCTGCAGGCTACGCTCCTGGGATCTTCTTTAACCGTTCCCATCGTTGACGGGAAGCTGGCGTTGGGCACCTGGCAGCAAATCTTCCACCTGGAATGCGATGTACGCGGACGGCAAAGAACCGTCGTAATCACTGCAATTGGTGAATGACTACCCCCGGAATGGCCCGGCTGGCATAGAATAGCGGGAAAGTATGGACGTGGAAAAGACCATTACCGAGATTGAGTGGCTGGAGCGGACCTACGCCCTGCCCGACGACCGCCGGCTTGAGCTGGAGGATCTGAATCGCGCTCACGACCGAGGTATCGCCAACAATCCATGGTTTCGGTTGTGGCAGGATTTCGGAATTGTTACCCGCCCCGAGCGCACTCCACGCCTGTCCCTTCCCGAGTAATATTCCTTTTTCAGGGTCGTGTCACCGCAGAGATTCAGGGCAGAGGTGGGGGCGTGCGACTATACAGCCGTTCTTTTCCGCGGCCGGTAACCGGGAAAAGTCAGCACAATCTCGCGCTGGGTAATCTCCACTGGTTCTCGAACAATCAGATTGGCGCGACGCTTCGGGAGATTTCCGCCAAACACGCGAGCGATGTTAAATAGTGAGCGGCTCCCGCAGACGAGGCAAATGTCATGCGGGCTGTCGCTGACCACATCGCATTCGGCGCAAAGCACCGCGTTTTGTAGAGCCACCGCGTTGATACGCCGACCCGCCGCCAGCACACCTTGCCCACCGATACCATTCATCACAGAACCTCACCCGGGAACCTGTTTTCATTCGATTCAGTTTGCCTCTGGCCGATTCATCAACCGATCGGCAGCGTTTCCGTAAAAGCGCACTTTCCCATCAACAACGCTGGCGATGTATTGCCGAGCGATCAAGAACTGAATGACCTTGCTGCCTTCGCGTGCCAGTTGTGCCCAGCGGGAGTTGGTATGTGGGTTCTGTTCCAGCCCGCGCAGTGTTTGTTCCCCATATTCGAAATCGATCTCGCGTAATTTCGAGCGGCTCGTTCGCCTGACTCGATAACTTCGATTTTCAATCGCGACGGCCGACACGTCTTCCACAAGCACCTGCCGCCACACGGAAATCAAAGTTTCCTCTAGAGTCATCGTGCTTCCAATGCCTCATTCGTCTCATTTCGCTTTTTATTCGCTAGACTATAGCATCTGCCATTGCGTTCGGCAAGACAGAAGTGCCCTCCCCTTCAATAACGTTCGACTAAACTCGCAACATGCGCACCCTCTACTTCATCCCGCCGCGCCCTTTGCGCGGGCCGGTTTCTCCCTTACATTGCACGACTTAGCGGGACACGATAACATTAGATGACATCCGCGGAAGTGGTGGAATTGGCAGACACACCATCTGCTTTTATCACTCTAGGGATTCTCTACAAGCTTCTGATAGCAAACCTATTGCCCTTCGCCTCAATCACTTCCAGCAATATGCATAGGAACGGCCAGTAACCCACGGTAAGCGCCGGATGCACGCAGTCGGTGCAAAATCCGGTGCAGTTCTTTGGAGTACTGGAAGAGGCGCTCTGCGGCGCTAAGTCTTTGAAAAGTCGTTAGAGAGATTGTGATCGTGGGTTGAAATCGCGGGTTCAAAACCCCGACGATCGAGAACACGATTACCAATCCAACTTGCGTTCGCTGTGCCCAAAAGGGTTCTTCACTTCTTGATTCTTTTCCACCGGCAGAATGAGCATTTCGTTCTGTGTGCCAGGAGAAGCTTGTCGATTTCTCTGACAGTTGACTTGGGACTGTAACCGATTTAGAGGAGCTGACAGCGGCGACGGCAGGATTCGGTGCAGTGAGTACGGCGGCGGGATTCTTAGCGATCACAGTCAGCAAAGTGCGAACCGGAGCTTCTGCGGTTCTGCGCCCGCCTTCCCAGTGCTTGATGGATTGACGCAAATCAAACCGACAATTCAGGCGGACAGCCCCAATTCTATTTGCTTAGGCGGGCAGGCACTAGGGTGCATACCTGCTGAGGAAGGAACGCGCGAACTCCCGCAACGACACCTGCAGTCGTCGATGCCTGAAGCGCGGTTTTGACTGCGCCAACTGCACCCGCTTCATCCGCGCCGGCTCATCTGTTCGCATTGAGCGGGATAGCTCGTCACCGCCATCGTCATCTCTCGGCACAGTCGCCGCGGCGTAGTCAGTGATGACAAGGATTGTCCGCGACCTATGGAACTCGGTGGGATAAGGTCTCCACATAACAGGCTCGTGGGTCCTACGATTGAGAGGGTGTCAAGGTCCGATTGTTCTACGCCCACTCCGTGTGACCATGGTCACTCTTTTTCGTAACTGTACTTTGTGATGCGAGTAACAGATTATGGTGACCATATTAAGACATGCTATGGGTGTGGCTGAATGGAACGTGACACCGTTCTGGCTGGAATCCAATCGCGAACAAGCAAGAGGAGTTAAGAATGTTTAAGTCATTAGGCTTACTCGTTGCACCCTGGCTGCTGTTTGCTTCTTGTTTCATGGTGCAAGATAAGGCCTCGGCCTTGACGAAGACCACCACTACGCTCACGCCCTCGCAGAATCCGTCCGTGTATGCACAACCGGTGACATTCACCGCGGTGGTCGCTCCAGCACCGCTGGATGGAGAAACGGTCACGTTCTTGCAAGGTAAGACCTCTCTGGGAACGGGCACATTGAGCGGTGGCGCGGCGACCTTTACAATCTCGGTACTGGCACCAGGTGGTACCGACACGATCAAGGCCGAATACCCCGGTGACACAACATTCGGGAGTAGCACATCGAACTCAGTGGCGCAGGTGGTAGGCCCTGCACCGACCTTGACTACGTTGGCTTCCTCGCAGAATCCCTCCCAGCCTGGGCAGCCGGTGACTTTTACTGCAACCGTATCCCAGGCACAGTACGGGGGCACACCCACCGGCAATGTGTCCTTCTATAACGGCAGCGCAAAACTGGGAGCGGTAACGCTCAGCGGTGGTGTGGCCGCTTACACAAGCACGAAATTGCCCGCCGGCGCCGACTCGATCACAGCGGTCTATACCGGGGGCAAATCCTACTCCAGCAGCACCTCAAGCGCTCTTAGCCAGATGGTGAGTTCAGGGTCCACAGTTTGTGGTCATGGCACTGGAACGGTCATCGATTCCTCGATGGTGTGGGATAGCGTTTCGCGTTACTACGAACTCTATGTCCCTGCGAATCTTCCCGCGACTCCGGTACCCATGGTTCTGATGCTGCATGGAACGCAAACGACCAAGTCCACCGGCTCTGACCCGCAGCCCGTCATTTCCATCAATTGGGGCTGGCCGCCAGTCGCCGACGCGAACTGTTTCATCCTGGTCAAGCCTGCATCCACCTATGACACGTCAACCTCCCAGTGGAACTGGAACGCATATTTCATGGATGCAGCGTTTCCCTCGAACGGAGAGAGTGGGGCTTGCACTGAACCGCCGGCAACAGGTTGTCCAGACGATGTCGGTTTTCTGAAAGCGCTGATCGGCAGTCTTGAAACACAGTACAACGTGAATCCGAACATGGTGTACGTTGCCGGGTTCTCTTCCGGCGGGCAGATGGCGGAGCGGGTTGGGGTCGAACTCTCCAGTACTGTAGCCGCTATCGTTGCCGCCTCGGGCCAGCTAGTAGGTCAGAAGACTCCTCCGCCGATACTCAACCCACAGGCTCCGCAGGGATTCCAGCCTGTCTCCGTACAAGAGTGGCACGGCACGCTCGACCAAAACCTGGGGCCGTGCAACTACGGCACGACGAAATACAACGGCGTTAAGTTCTATTTGGACACGGTCGATGACACTTTTAACTTCTGGGGATCAATCAATGGCTGCACCGCGTTCAAAACCACACAGCCCTTGTGTCTAAACGGCGCGCCGAACAACTTGAATGATGCGCCCATGCTCGGCATTGCGGGACTGACCGGCAACGATGCCACGGGGTGTGCAAACAATGTAGAAGTCCAATTCATCTGGGAGCCCAATATCGCGCACTCGTGGCAGCAGCAATACGATGATGTCCGTTGGAATTTCTTTGCTGCTCATCCATGCCAGAGTTGCGGCAACGATACGGAATGGAAGTAAGCTCAGCCATCTCGATGACTTTTGCGGCGGCGTAACGGGAAGAACATCCCCGTGACTAAGAGCCATGCACGGAGTAACAGGTCGAGTGCCTCGATCCACTCACTCTCCAGAAAGATGCCCTGTTCGGTTTTTTGTGGAGCGACGGCGGAACATCATCTCGCTATAGACCCGTCCTCCACATGCACCGCGGGCACTACCTTGAACTCGGCAAATCATCGCTGACCGAAAACCCTCTCGTATTCAGCTCTACTGACCGTTCGGGGTCTATCATCGATATACCAGATTCTTTCGGGAACATGGCCCGGGCGCATCACTTCGACTGAAATAGCGCTATGTCCAAATCTATCCTGAGCGTGATGATCCACTGAAATCTCAATTAGTTCACCCACTTTGATTGTGGACCTAGAACCAGCCGGTGCAGACCCGAGCGTATATTTAGACCATCCGTTGACGCCAGTGAAGTCTCGCGACGCGAGGCCCTCCGCTCCCCCAATTCTCTTCGCTTCGGTATTATCGACCGGTTTGAAATCAGCCCCAGTCCACTTGCATACAACCCCTGGGCACCAGGCGTAAATCTCCTCTCCGACGGGAGTATAGGAGTCAGGAGGATTTGCAGTGTTTGCCCCCTCATCAATAACGCGGCGGTCAACACCATCTGAGGTCAACTTGAATACTACGAGATGTACTTGCTGCACATCCGGATCAGGAACCCAGTAGAAATACTCTCCGAGGAGTTCCAAGGGATAATCCAGATAGCTAAAGTGATACCCTCTCCGGATGTCCTCAACAAAAACATATGCCTCCTTATTATTCCAAAGCACGCGCCCACCGCCACCCTCGTTAATGCAATATGTGCTCAGGGAAGCCGCCAAAGCGATTGCGCCCGCAACAATTGCAATTGCAACCATCAACATCCTCTTGTTGCCCATTAGCCCCCTAGTTGCACGTCTGAGATTGGCACACATTGTTCAAGATATAGCTTGTAAAGTCTGCGTCATAATCCCAATAGCCCTCCACAAGCGGGCCATCCGGCCATGCGTAGTTTCTTAGTCTAATGCCGCCTAGAGTATTCTGGAGACTAGAACCCTGTCGGGCCTGAAGTTTGTCCCGGATATACAATAGGTACTTGTACCATCCTTTCGATACCATCCAGCGCCCAGGGACGTAGTATCCCAAGTAGTTTTTAGGTCCCGGACCCGGCTGGTCGTAAGCGCCGGTCTCGATCACCACATCGTTTTGTCCGATGGAGTAGACTCGCCAGTATCTCCAGCCCGCCAAAGGATGACCTTGGAGTGTAACCGCTGAAATTACGTGATTGGTAGGGTCGAAACGCTCCGTTTGAACCGAGAACGGGCCTTGAAGGAACTTGGGCACAACGAGTGTGATCGTCAGATCCTCACTCGTCGGAATACATCGCTTGGATCATGGTAGCCGAGGAACCGTTGCGCTCAGCGTCTATCCTCGCGCGTCACTCGGGGATTTGCCGTAACGAAATGCTGAAGCTTATGAAGGACTGTATCCACTTTTTTCCAGAACCGCTTGAGGATGCGAGCGTGTGCGGAGAGCTTACGATCAAACGCGGGTTGAAGCGGCGCGCTCGCAAGAGGAAGCTCGTGATTGATCGCGAGATGAGGGCAGTGTTGGAGACGCTCATTCCACGTTCGAAGTGCGACTACGTATTCACCAGTCCCCAAAACTCAGCGGAACCGTTGCCACCGTGGGTGCTCGAAACGCAAATCACGCGCGTGCGCAAGAAGATCACTACGCACCCCGACGCTGGTCTGCATGCCCTGCGTCACACGTTTCTGACCGAGGCCGGCGAACACACCGACCCGTTTACATTGCAGTATGTGGCTGGACACGATAGCATTAAGACGACGATGCGCTACGTGCATCCACGCGAGGACGCGGTCGAAAAGCTATTTGTGCGGTTGGGCAACCTGTCGCGTCCCGAGACTCGTGTAGAATGCAAGAGGTCGGTGCAAAATCCGGTGCAGTCGGAAACGCCCTCAGATGCCGATCTTGTTAAGATATTAAGCACATTGGGGTTACAGCGTGCGGAAGTGGTGGAATTGGCAGACACACCATCTTGAGGGGGTGGCGCCGAAAGGCATGCGGGTTCAAGTCCCGCCTTCCGCACCATAGGTTTACCGTTCGGCGAATTCGCCGAATTTCCTGAACCAGAATTCAGGCGGACACATTAAACGGGCGAGGGCCCCTGGGGAGTTTTGTTGCCATGATCACGATTCTGATCACAATCATCCACGTAATTGTTTGCTTCTTCATCATCGCAGTCGTGCTGCTCCAGAGCGGCAAGAGTGGCGACTTGGCCGCCGCATTCGGCGGACAGGGCAGTCAGACGGCTTTCGGCCCGCGCGGGGCGGCGTCAGCGCTCTCCAAGGCAACCACGTGGTCAGCCATCATCTTCATGCTGACTTCGATCACGCTGTCGATCTATGCCTCGCGCAAGACCGGCCCGAACTCGGTATTCTCCGGTGTGAAACCGGGACAGACCAACTCGCAGAAAGCTCCATCGACACCGCCGGCCGTGCCCGCGAATCAGACTCCGGGACAAAAGTAGAAGAACAGGTGTTGGGTCTTAGGTATTAGGAAAAGCACCCACGACAAACGCTTCATTGCTGCAATCATCGCGCGAGTTTTTGCCTGATACCTACCACCCAAGACCTAAGGCCTGCTTAAGAACGGATTCTCTTCCCTTTCCTCTCCGATTGTCGTAACCGGTCCGTGGCCTGGGATCACCCTCGTCTCATCCGGCAGCGTCAGCACTCGATCATGCAGCGAGCGCATGATCTTTTCGAACGATCCTCCGGGCAGATCGGTGCGCCCGATGCTGCGCTGAAATAGCGTGTCGCCGGCGATCAGCAGCTGTTCAGCTGGGAAATAAAGGCAGATGCTCCCTTCCGTGTGTCCGGGGGTGTGCAGCACATTGGCAGACAGGCTGCCCGCGCTCAATTTCTGATCGTGCGCCAGCCCCGCTTCTATCTCCACCGCCCCGGGCGCCTTCATACCGAGCCAACTGGCCTGCACGTCGAGCATCTTCAGCAACGCGTAGTCATTCTGGTTAAGCAGAATGGGCGCGCCCGTCTTCGCCCGCAGTTTCATCGCCCCGCCGACGTGGTCGATGTGCGCGTGAGTGATCACAATCTGCTTTACCCGCAACTTGTGCTGATCGATAACGGCGACGATGTCCTCGATGTCGTCGCCCGGATCGATAACCATCGCTTCGTGCGTGGTTTCGTCCCCAATAATGGAGCAGTTGCACTGAAGGGGGCCTACAGGGAGGATCTTGTGGATCACAGCTAAAAATCTAACACGGATAAGACGGCGAAAATTGCAGATTGCAGAAGTCAGATTAAGTAAAAGCCCATTACGCAAACCGGGGAGTAAGACCGGCTCACTGCGAATTGGTTCTCACTTCTGCAATCTGACTTCTCACTTCTGACTTCCTAAGAGGCTGCCATCATCTTCCCGACCGTACTCTGGTCGGAGCGGAAGCGCAGCAGCGCGGCTATGTTGCCTGCTTTATCCAGCTCAGCGTGATCTTTGAGATAGAAGAGTTCAATGTCGCGCCGAATCGCCATGGGAACAATGGCATCGCAAACGTCGTTCAGTTCGCGAGTGCCGTGTCCGCAAGCGACACATGTCGGCACCATGTGCGCATTCAGGTGTCCGCAGTGCGGGCACTCGACGGCGTGCGCAGAGTAATTGTCGCCCAGGAACAGGCTCTGCACTTCACCCGCCTCCAACGCCTGCAGCACGCGCCGCAGTCCAGTCACCCCGCGGCTGTTCGCCTTTGCGAAGCTGATCGCCTCCCTCACCTTCGACGCACCGCGTTCCGTGATCCACTTGTTCAGCTCCGAGTTCGCTCGATCGCGAATTTCCTCGTTCGACACGCTGGCCACATCCGCCGAGAAGCGCCCAATCACCCGCTGTTTCACATAGGGATGCAATTGCGCTTCGAACTCCGCCCAGTTCGTATCTTGGCAACCGACGATGAGCCGTTCCCATACGCCTCTTTCAAGATCTACACGTAGCCTTTCGGCAACCGCTTTGAAATGCTGCAATGCTTCATCCGCCACACGCCGCTCCGCGTGTCCCGCGTCGTACCCGTTGTAGCCATCACTCGCGCCGCGCGTGAGCAGGTGCACGATTGACGCAGTTTCGTGCAGATCGTCGAGCCGCAAATCGAAGAAGCGGGCACGCTGCCGGTCAAGCACTGCCACGCACAAAGCGGGCTGCGCTCCCAGCAAATTCGCGAGCGGGCGCAACTGAAAACGCGGCTGAAGATAGATTTTCGTCGTCCCAAGCCGCGCTGGCAGCTCAAATTCCTTCCAGATATTCTGCGCCCCGCACGCAAACACCGCTCTGCCGCGCGACTGCCCGCGCAGGTTGGTCGCAAACTCCATGACCCGGTCAAGGTCCGCGTGCACCGGGCCGTTCTTGCCCTGTGCCGCGGCGCTCTTCAGCGCCTGTTTGATGACGTCTTTGGCGATGATTGCCTCGCTGCGATGCGACCGGTCCTGCGGAGGATCGGGCTGGTAGTAAAAGCTCAGCGCGGAAGCGCCCTTGGTTTCGTCTGCCTGAAAAGCGGCCAACTCACGGATTTCATCCCGTGTCATCATTCGAATTCTCCTTGTTATTTCGAGGCTGAAGTGCGAGAACCCGCAGTGCGAGAACTGCCAACGAGGTCTTTGTCAAACTCCCTGGCCACGGTAGGAGCGTTGCGCACACAGTCGCGCGCACGCCGTACTGATTCGCGAACGGCCTCGGTGTGCCGCCCGGTGATGGATGCAATTTCATTCAAAGAAAACCCTTCGATGCCATACAACAAGAACGCTTCGCGGTCGGTGCGATCGACGCCGTCGAGGGCACGTTGCACCAGAGCCAGCATCTCGTCGGAGTAACGGGTCTGCTCCGGGCTCACCACACGCCGATCGGCGATCACGCTCTCCCGTGTCCAGCCTTCATCGGCCTGATGGAACTGCAAAGCGGCCTCATCCGACGCCTGCACGTTTTGTTTGCGACGGCTGTCTTCGAGATGCACAGACTCCAGTTCGGTCAATCGCGCGGTCATCTCGTTGATTGCTTCGAGGGCGAGCCGGTAGAGCCACGGTTCCAGCGCCATCTTCTCGGGGCGGTCCTGATCGCCGAGCGCACGGGCGATGACCTCATTGACGACCTCAGACGCCACCAGTCCACCTGTGGGGTGCTCTTCATCCGACTGCCGGAAATACAATTCGCGTTCGACAAAACGCTGCAACCGCCCAAGATTGACATTGACGTAGGATCCAATGTCGTCTGCAGAAATTGTCGGCGCCTGGACTGCAGCCAGCGTCTTCTCGAACGGCACGCCGGGTTCCTTGACCTCTTTCGGACCGCCCCGCCACCGCCGCCAGCGATGGCTGGAGCGCAGGAGTTCCTTGTGCCGGTTGATCTGCTGCATCAGTTCGTCAAAGGCCGTCTTGACTGCCGCCGTTGGGCTCGAAGCCTTCTTCGCGGCGGACAACTGTCCAGACGGCAACCGCAGGTTCAGCGCAACTTCGGTCCCTTCGCGCGCGGAGTTCTGTTCGAGTATTGCCTTTAGATGGATGAGTTCCGGCCGGAAGACTTGAAGCCGTTTCTGAATCTTTTCAATCTGGTGGGTGATTTCTTTTTCGATGTCGGGAGTCTTCGGGATCTTGTAACTGACATGAACGTTCATTTTCGAGCCTCGAACGCGGAAGAAGATTCCGTGAAGCTGCGATCCTGACAACCCCATTGTACACCCGGTGGGAAGTGGCGGAAGACAGTCGGTTGGGCAAGCTACAGGAACTTGTTATCCGACGGGTTAACGAGGATTCATCCGGATAGAAGCGAAGACACGAAGTGAGATCGAGAAAAGGAATTGGTCCTGATCCGCGACAATACGCGCAATCCGCGGAGATGAAGTTTACTGGCCGGACCCTATTCCTTCTCGTCAGGCAGTTTTGGCACCGCCGGGAAATCTTCCGAGTAGCCCTGGAACAACGGCGTGGCGACCTCGGCGCGCAGGGTACCATCGTGGACTGCAATCTTGTGCGGCTTTCCCTTCTCGTAACCCTCCCAAAGACAGACGCCGGCATAGGCGCCATCCTTGCGCAGGATGTAGTAGGTCATGTCGACGAACTTCAATTTCTTCATGTCGCCGTTGTAATTGCGCACGATGCGCTTCAGCGCTTCCATGCCTGCCTCACGCGGAGACATGCCGCGGCGCATGTTTTCGACAATCGTGTGCGCGCCCGCAACCTTGATGTTCTCCTCCCCGCTTCCGGTGGCACCCGCCGAGCCCACATCCTGATCCGTGTAGCAACCGGCACCGATGATCGGCGAGTCTCCACAGCGTCCGGGCATCTTGAACGCCAAACCGCTCGTCGTCGTGATCCCAGAGATTTCGCCTTTGTCGTTGAGCGCCGAGCAGTGAATCGTCCCGGTCGGCGGAAAGAGCACTTGCCGTATCGCTGCGCGCCGCAACTGAGGCTCGATGCCCAACGCCTCCGCCCGCTCATTGAGACGCTGAATCCGCTCTTCCCGGAGCTCCGACTGCGATTCCGGTGGCAGCGCTGGCGCCTTCCAGTTCGGATCGGCCAGCCCCGGTCCCCACCAATCCTGGTTGGAGTGATTTTCCTTCCATAGGAGCCATACCTTGCGCGAGTGCTCGGTGAGCAGGTTCTCGCGCGGGAAACCCATGGCCACCGCAAAGCGCTCGGCGCCTTCCCCGACCAGCATGACGTGGCCCGTGTGCTCCATCACGGCTTTCGCCACCATGGAAACATTCTTGATATTGCGCACGCCCCCGACCGAACCTGCTCGCCGCGTTGGTCCGTGCATGCAGCAAGCGTCGAGTTCGACCACTCCTTCTTCATTCGGTAGGCCGCCGAGGCCAACGCTCGTATCTTTTGGATCGTTCTCCGGCCCCTTGACTACCAGGATCGCCGCATCGAGGGTGTCCCCACCATTCTTCAGGAAAGCGAACCCGTCTTCGAGATAGGGAAATCCGTTGTGGGCGCTGACCATGATGGGGCGGTTTCCGGATGAACCAGTGGCACTGGCACTCTGCCCCACTCCGGTCGATGCTTTCAGATTGGAAACGAGTGACGCGGCAACTGCGGACTCAATAAATCCCCTGCGGGTAATAGACATGAGGGCTCCGTGCGATGAAACGGAGAAAGAATATCACGCGCAAGAGGATTGCAAGATCACGACAAAAAGCCGTAACTACGGAGGACACAGAGGATCACGGAGGGGCGCGTTCGCTGGCCTTTGTTTGCTGTTCCCATCTTCACTTCGCGGCCAATTTGAGCAGGCGAGAGATGCCTTCGGAGAAGACCTCAGGTTCTGTGATCAGGCTAAGCACCAGGTAGCCTTCCCTTGGGAAGTCATAAAAGTGCCCAGGATGAACACTGACCTGCGCGCTCCTCAACAGGCGAATGGCAAGGTCTTCGTCGGTGTCGATAACGGGGACGCGGAGCACAACGTACCAACCACCCTCAACCTGCAAACGGGCGCAGGCGGGATACGCGATGAGTTGGCGATCGAGCTCCCCGAGATTGGCGCGTAAACGGTCGAGGAGAATCGGCTGGATGGACTTCCGACCCTCGAGAAATGCCGGCGCTGCCAGCTGAATTGGTGCGTTCATGGAGAGATAGGTATCGGCAATCACCTCGAGTCGCGCACCGGCGTCGGCGACCAGCTGCATGCGGCCGCTCGTGACTACCCAACCCAATTTCATCTGCGGCAGCGCGGAGATCTTCGAGATGCCGCTCAAGGTAAACGTGAGGGCGTCCGTGTTGGCGGCGAAGCTGGAACGTGGCTCGCCGTCATGCGCATAGTCCAGGAAAACTTCGTCAACGATCAGCCCTGCCGAATAATCGCGGCAGAAATCGTTCAGGGCCTTGGCTTCGAGCTCCGACACGTACGAGCCGGTGGGATTATTGGGATGCACCACGATCACCGCACGGCAGCGAGGAGTAGCCGCTTTGTAGAGCGAGTCGAAATCGATCTGCCAGCCGTGATCATAGATGAGCGGGTAAGGGATGAGTTTGACATCGCAAAGATCGGCGAGGAACTCAAAGAGCGGATAGCTTGGCTTGGGCACGAGAACTTCGTCGCCCGGATTGCACAGCAGGCGAAACACGTACGAATAGCCTTCACTCGTGCTGGTGGTAAGAACGACTTGCTCCGGGTCGAGGTCGAAGACGCGATGCGCCTCGCGATAGTAATGACACACCGCTTGACGCGCTTCCAGCAGTCCTCGGGGCTGCGGATCGTAGTGCAGGGCGTCGGGATTGACCAGCGCGCCCAGAACAGTCTCGCCCTCCGGAGAAACTCCCGCTTCGGTGGGATTGGAAACGGTAAGGTCAAAAAGCTCCTGCCCCGAGTCGCGCACCTGCTTGAGCACGTGAGCAAGCGCGTTCGGCGCGAGATGCCAGTTTGTGCGGGTCGAGAACATGAGAAGCAGAATAGTTTACGCCGGTTGGAGAGGGATCATCTTGACAGGGCTCGACGAACGGGAGGAAAATTACGCCAATTTTGACGTGCCGCCCGTCCACCCCTCACCGGCAGCTCAAAGACGCTCCACACTTTCCAGGGAAGCACGGATGGTAGCGATCCCTGGGGAGGAATTGTGTTCGACAACGCCGGAAACATCTACGGCACCACGCTCTACGGTGGGACCTCCGGCTTTGGAACCGTCTTCGAACTCGTTGCTCAGGCGCCCAAGGGCAAGTACCAGGGTTCCGGCAATCTGTATGGCACCGCGACAGGTTGGGGCGTCGTGTTCGAGGTGACTCCATAGATCGCTAGACGGTTTTGTTCGGCCCCGCCCATTGCGCGGGGATTCTTTTTGTAGCGCTAGGTTCCGTACAAGTCCGACTCGGAAACCACCGGCGCCTCCGGCCTTCCCGTGCTCGCGCGATGCGCAGCGCCAAACATTGGTCCGCGAGCGGGCACGACCGGCGCGAAACGTGAGAACCCGATGGCCTTGGGTATGTCGTCGTAGATTGCTTCCATACCACCCTTCATCAGGTAGGTTTCATGCCAGAAACCTGTTCCTCCTGAGTTGTTGAGAAACGACTGCCACCAGAGGCGGTGGGGCTCCGAGCGCGACCACGCCAGCAGCGAGTCCATATCGCGCCAGTACTGCCGCATTCCGACGTGCAGCGGAAATACCGAATAGATGATCTGTTCATGCAGCAGGAGCCCGTCGGGCTGCGCGGTCGCTGAATTCGAGATCCTCGGACCAAAACCGAATAGCGTCTTGAGTCCGGTAAGGCGATTGACGCGCATCCCGAGATAGATCACAACCAGATCGGGATAGCTGGATAAGTCGACGGTGCGCCGATCCACATTCGTTCGCATAAGCCAATAGATTCGCCAGCGCTCCGAACGATGCTTGCCATGAATCGATGTTTTGCTCTAATAAGGCACAGACAACCGACATCAGTTTCGGTAGGATCTTGGTCGTCGGAGTTCCTCAAGGAATTCCGGTTTAAGTCAAAGTTCAGGAGGGCTTCCATGCAATTGGACCTGATTACTCGAATCAAGGAAGGAATTCTGGTGGTGGAGTGCTCGGGCCGCATTGTCTTCGGGGAAGAATCCATCCGGCTGCGGGACACGATCAAGGAGCTCATCTCCCAGAACAATCGCATTGTGCTAAACCTGGCGCAAATCACCTATATCGATAGCGTGGGGTTGGGAACGCTGGTGGCCCTCTACACCACGGCAAGCAACGGTGGCGGGGCGATCAAGCTGGCTAACCTGACCAAGCGCGTCGGAGATCTGCTGCAGGTCACAAAGCTGCTGACCGTGTTCGAGGTATTTGACAGCGAGCAGATGGCGATTGAGTCATTCCGAAAAGCGGCGTGACGACAACTGCCAGCCCATCTCTAGTCTGCGCATGCCTGGAGAAATCGTCCGGGTGGTTGCCCGCGAGAAAGGCCGCCCGGCGTTCGGGCGGCCTAAATTTCGGCTAACGATTCGGCTAGAAGCTGATCAGGAAGCCGTGAATGCCAAAGTTGTTGTCGATGTACGATCCGGTGGCTATGCCGAATTTATTGTTGGTCAACGGAATCGTGCCCTGGCCGCTGGCGGTGCCGGCGTCCGGAACAGCGAACCGCTTGATCGCGCCGCCGAAGGCGCGGCGGAAACCGCGATTCTCGCCATAAACGTTGATGAAGTTCCCAACGATCACACCATGTACGTTGATGCCTTCCGGTTCTGTGCCCTGCCCCGCGCTGCGACCAGCACCGGGAACATCAAATGAGCGGAAGCTGCCATCGGGATAGCGAATGTAGCCATGCATGACCCCGCCGGCATCGACAACTGCCCCGATGATGTACAGGCCACTGTTGATGCTCCAGGCATAGGTGCCCTGCCCAGCCGCCACGCCCGCATTCGGAGCGTCAAAAATGGTGACCGTGCCGTCAAAGCGGCGGAGGAAACCGTGGGCGATGTTATTCGCATCCACGAAGTAGCCGGTGACGCTTCCGTTAGGACTGAGACAGGAAGCCCAACCCATGAACGTGCCTTGACCAGCAGCCGTGCCAGCTCCCGGCGCGTCAAACTTGGTGAGTACGCCAGCCGCGCTCATCAAGAACACATGCGTAACGTTGTTGCTGTCCACGAACACCCCTGCGAGAGCGCCGTTATTGTTGATGTTGCCGGAGTTCGTACCCTGGCCGGGGGCGGTGCCTGCTCCGGGAATGCTGAATTCCCCAAGGGTTCCGTTCGCAAGGCGCACGAAACCGTGCATAACGTTCGTCGCGTCGACATACAGGCCCGTGATAGTTCCGGCGTCGTTCATGGCAGTCGCATATGTCCCCTGCCCGCCTAACACTCCCAATGGAGTGGGCAGAAAACCGGTGACACTCTGCGTGCCGGCGTCGGGCGCGTTGAAAACAGCGATTGTGCCATCCGGCGTGCGGACAAAGGCGTGGTAGACGAAGAGCGGGTCAGAGTAGAAGCCAGTAATCGTCCCCATGGAATTGATTGCCAGCGACTGCGTGCCCTCATATGGCAGCCATCCGCCCGGAGGCGCCTGAGGATCGAAGGTGGTGATGACATACTTATCCGCAGCTACAGCTTGCGGCAAGCTGATCAAAGCAAAGCAGGCAACAAGAACCAACATCAGATAGCTGATGCGTTTCATATACCCTCCCTGATTTTTTCTAGGTCTTAGGGGCCCGCTTGAAATCCGCGAAAGTTAGCCGCTCGCCTGAGGGGTGTTGCGTCCCGCGCTGGGTAAGTGCTCTTCGGGAGGCGAGCAAGGATGAGAATGCGCCAACGGAAGCGCTACGCTGGGAAAATCGACTACGAGTCTGTCCTTTATAGGAAGGCCGCGATTTTGTCAGTGATCATTGTCACCGGCACCGTGTGACAAGCTGTGCCAGCGCTGGAATGCTCGGCGCGCGGTTACACGAACGCCTCTTTGTTCACCACATACGGCATCTTCGTGATGTCGCCGCCGTAGTTCCCTTCGAGCACGTCGATTAACGCCTGCACGCACCGTCCGGCCCGTAAGCCGGATCGAAGCAGAGGATGTTCATGTCGAAGCCGGTGCACTTCTTGATCACGGCGAGGCCGATGCGTCCGGTGCCGATGACGGCGACGGTCTTGCCTATAATGCTACGTACCGGTAGATTCCGTGCGCGGCGCCGGCACCGTCGTGACGTTGTTTGGAGCAGCCCCGGCGTGATGGCGCACGTCTGCGCCCAGCACCCAGAAGATTACGTCTTCCGAGATGTTGGTCGCGTGGTCGGCAACGCGCTCCAGATTTCGTGCCACAAGCAGCGCGTCCAGCGCCTGCTGTGTGTTCTGCGGCTGCTCGTTCATGGTGCGCACAAGCGTAATGAAAGCTTCGTCGCGCATGCGATCGACAACGTGGTCCATCTCAAGAACGGCTTGCGCCAGCTCGGCTTTGCCCTCGACGAATGACTCGAGCGACCGCCGCACCATTGCGCTAACAGCTGTGGCCATGCGACCGATGTCAACCGGCAGTACGACGGCCGGCAGCTCGATCATGTCCATGACGCGCTCGGCAATATTGACGGCCTGGTCGCCCACCCGTTCGAGGTCGGCGTTGATCTTGGTGACGGCGAGTATGAAACGCAGGTCGACCGCAGCCGGCTGCTGTGTGGCGAGAATGTCGAAGGCGAGCTCGTCGATCTCGCGCTCGGCGGCATTGATGAGGCTCTCGTTTTCCAGCACGAGCTGGCACCGATGCAGATCGCGCTCCGTGTACGCCTGGCAGGCGCGGTCGACGGCGAGTTCCGCCATTCCGCCCATGCGGAGCAGCTTCTCGCGTAATTCCTCCATTTGTTGTTGAAAGCGGGTACGCACCATTTATCTCAACCCTCTTTATTATCCGAACCTGCCTGTAACGTAATCTTCCGTCCGTTTGTCGGAAGGATTGGTGAAGACCTTCTCTGTTTTGTCGAACTCAATCATCTTGCCGAGCAGGAAAAATCCCGTGAACTCGGCGACGCGAGCCGCTTGTTGCATATTATGCGTCACGATGACGATTGTGTATTGCTCTTTAAGTTGAAAAATCAGCTCTTCTATTTTTCCCGTGGAGATCGGATCGAGCGCCGAGCACGGCTCGTCCATGAGCAAAACCTCAGGCTGGACTGCCAACGCGCGGGCAATACAAAGGCGCTGCTGCTGCCCACCGGAGAGGCTGGCGCCGGACTTCTTGTGCAGCGAGTCCTTGACTTCTTCGAACAGCGCGGAACTGCGCAGCGATTTCTCCACAACCTCGTCAACTTTCTTGCGGTTGCGGAAGCCGTTCAGCTTCAGTCCGGCCGCTACGTTGTCGTAGATTGACATCGTCGGGAACGGGTTCGGCTTCTGAAAAACCATGCCGACACGCCGCCGCAGTTGTGTTGCCGAAGTTCCGTTATAGACGCTGAAATCGCCGATGCGGACCTTGCCTTCGACGCGGGCATCGGGAATCGTCTCGTGCATGCGGTTCAGGCATCGGATGAATGTCGACTTGCCGCAGCCCGAGGGCCCAATCAGCGCGGTCGCATGATTCGCCTGCACGTTGATGTTGATGTCGAACAACGCCTGGGTCTTGCCGTAGAAGGCATTCAGCCGCTCGACCGTAATTCCGACTCCCATAACTTAGGCTCCCGCCAACCTTCCGCGCCGCACTGCATAGCGAACCGCCGCCACCGCGCCCACGATAAGAACGATCAGCACAAACGATCCCGCCCATGCCTGCCGGTGCCAGTCATCAAAGGGCGAGAGCGCATACGTGTAAATCTGTAGGGACAAAGCCGCCGTCGGCTGATCCATCTTCAGATTCCAGAACTGGTTGCCGAACGCAGTGAAGAGCAAGGGCGCGGTCTCGCCCGCAACGCGCGCGAAGGCCAGCATCACGCCCGTGATCACGCCCGAGGTCGCTGCACGGAGCGTAATAGAAAGTGTCGTGCGCCAGCGCGACACGCCTAGCCCGTAGGCTGCTTCGCGAATCGCCTGCGGAACGAGGAGTAGCATCTGCTCCGTGGTTCGCGCAATGGTGGGCACCATCATGATCGCCAGCGCCACTCCGCCCGCCAGCGCCGAAAAATGCTTTTGCCGGATGACGACGACTCCGTAAGCTACGATGCCGATCACGATCGACGGGACACCGTTGAGGACATCGGAGACAAATCGCACCGCATCGCCATAGCGATTGCGCCCATACTCAGACAGAAAGATCCCCGCGCCTATTCCCAGCGGCACACCCATGAAGCTGGCAATCGCTAGAATCACCGCCGATCCCACAATCGCATTGGCCATTCCGCCGCCCGCTTCGCCGACCGGTTTCGGCGTCTGTGTCAGAAACGCGATGTTGATCGAACCGATCCCCTTATAGACGAGGTAGCCGAAGATCGCGACCAACGGCGCCAGCACAATGACAACTGTCAGGATGGAGAGTCCCGTCATCAAGTGATCGGTGGCGCGCCGGTGCCAACTGATCGGCGGGATGATCGTCGGATCAGCGATTGCGATTGCGTCAGCCATGATTCCTAAACCATGCCCTTCGCGGGCTGTCCGCGCGTCACACTCCACACCATGATCCGCGCGAGCGCATTAACAACAATCGTCACCAGAAAAAGCGCCAGGCCGATCTCGATCAACGCTGAAAGATAGAGGTCGCCGGTGGCCTCGGAAAACTCATTGGCGAGCACGCTGGCCATTGTGTATCCAGGCGCGAAGAGCGACTTGGCAATCTCGGCGCGATTGCCAATCACCATCGTGACCGCCATGGTTTCGCCGAGCGCACGGCCGAGTCCCAGAATGATGGCGCCGACGATCCCAGCGCGCGCGTTGCGCAAAACACCGATTCGAATCATCTCCCAACGAGTAGATCCGAGGGCCAGCACGGCTTCGCGCTGATGCTGCGGCACAACGGTCATCACCTCGCGCGTAATCGACGAGATGATAGGAATAATCATGATCGCCAGAATCACGCCGGCAGCAAGCATTCCGATGCCATAAGGCGGCCCGCTGAAGAGCCCCGTCCAGCCCAGCGTTTTCCCGAGAAACGGCTGCACATATTCGCGCAGTATCGGAACGAGCACAAAGATCGCCCAGAGTCCATAGACGACGCTAGGGATTGCGGCCAGCAGTTCGGTTAAGAAGGAGAGGATGCCACGGAATTTTTCCGGGCACATCTCAGTGATAAACACCGCGACCCCAACCGAAAGTGGAACAGCAATCACCAGCGAAAGAAGCGACGAGACGATCGTGCCGTAGATGAAAGGCAGGGCACCATACTGATCTTCGACCGGGTTCCAGTCCTGCAGGCCGAAGAACTTCCAGCTGAAGGCGTGCCAGGACAGTTCAGAGCCGCGAAGAAGCTCGAAGACGATCAAGCCCAAAATACCAACGACGGCCAAGCCGCACAGGCGCATCGCTCCGGCAAACAATGCATCGGGGACTTCACTCACCTTCCCCGCTAGCAACGGCGCCGTGCTGGTCTCGAGTTTTGGGATAGCCTTGGTTCCTCGCTCCGGATCCGGAGCATCAAAACGCGGCCGGGGCAGAGCTTGATTTGCCATTCCGGCTCTCAGGCTAGCAAAGGGTTGTTACAAAAGCGTTAAAAAGCAGGGAGGGTCCTCAGATGACAAAGCCCGACAAAGGCTATCGCCTAGCGGGCAGGGGATGGGAACTCGCGGCAAGCACAATCCCGGCGTGGAAGAGCGTACCCGCGATCCGGGTGCCAATCGCCACCAACTCGCGCTGTCCGTAAAACACCTTCACCAGAGGTGCGCGCGACATCTCGGGCAGGTTTACCGAGCGCCCGGTGCGGATCATGGCCACATTCTCTTCGGTTGCAGTCACACAAGGCAGGTGAGGCGCGAGTTTGCGAGGATGAACGAAAAACCGGTCGCAGAATTCCTCGGCACTTCCCTGCCTCACCTCAGATTCCAGACGCTCCAGGGTGTGCGCATCCTCAACGACGAACTCCGCGACCGCCGTTCGCCGTAGCGACGCGAGATGGGCGCCGCAGCCGAGCTTTTGTCCCATGTCGTGCGCAATCGAGCGCATGTACGTGCCCGAGCCAACGTGCGCGCGAAACGTCGCCTGATCGCCGGCCACATCGAGAATCGCGAACTCTTTGACCTCGACCAGCACGGGCTTGAGTTGCACCTCGCGCTGCTTGCGCGCCAGTTTGTAGGCCGGCACGCCGGCGACCTTCTTGGCCGAAAATGGCGGCGGCATCTGCTCGATCGAGCCACGAAAAAGCTCCCCAAGGCCTTCTACTTCTTCGCGATTAAGGACAACAACTTGTGGCGTCGAAGTAGCTTCTCCGTCCGCGTCGTAGGTGTCGGTGGCGAATCCGAACCGAATCACGCCTTCATAGGTCTTCTCGGAATCGCTGTAAAACTGCGCCAGGCGCGTAAAGCTGCCAATGACCAGCGGTAGCACGCCCGTAGCCGAAGGATCGAGCGTGCCGAGGTGGCCGACCGAGCGTTCTCCCAGAATGCGGCGCACACGGTTGACGACGTCGTGCGAAGTCATCCCCTGCGGTTTGTCGATGACCAGAACGCCATTCATGGAAGATTTGTAATCTGATAATTTGTAATTGGTAATTTAAAGACCAGATCGAAGCGGATTCCCCGCCATCCTTAAATTACCAATTACCAATCGCAAATTGCCAATTGAATGATTCCCATCCGCGACGATCAGCCGAGCTTCTCCACGCCGTTCATCAACTATTTTCTGATCGCAGCGAACATCTTGGTCTTCTTGTGGGAGGCTTCTGTCGGCCTCAATTCGCGGGCCCTCCAGGCATTTACGTTTGAGTTCGGCGTGGTCCCTCGGCATGCTCTGGCCGTGGTCACGGGACACTCGCCGGATCCGCTGGCCACCGCCATCCTCCCGGTCTTCACGTCGATGTTCCTGCACGCGGGTTTTCTGCACGTGGCGGGCAACATGCTCTTCCTCTGGATCTTCGGAGACAACGTCGAAGACTACCTCGGGCACTTTCCTTACCTCGTCTTTTATTTGCTTAGCGGATTTGCTGCTGCCTTTGCCCACGTCTTGCTGAACGCGAATTCCCGCGTCCCGATCATCGGCGCGAGCGGCGCCATTGCAGGCGTAATGGGCGCCTACTTCATTCTCTACCCAAGGGCGCGCGTGCTGACCTGGTTCCCGCCCATTTTTCTCTTTCACGTTCCGGCCTGGCTCATGCTTGGCTACTGGTTCTTCATCAATTTCCTGAGCGGAACTGCGATGGCGGCGCAGTCGACGGCTTCTTCCGGTGGCATCGCCTTCTGGGCGCACGTCGGAGGCTTCGTTGCGGGAGTGCTGATGGTAAAGATTTTTCCGGAACGTCCGGGGCGGTATCGGTATGGAACGTGGTGAAGAGCTGTCAGCTGTTAGCTATCAGCTTTCAGCGAAAATAGCCCCTCGGACGTCGAATACTAGCGGCGCGGTGCGGGCGCCGGCCCTGGCGGCAGTATTTCTACCTCGCCTTCTTTTACGCGCTTCCGCGTAACGAACCACACTGCGGCGGTCCACGTCGGAAAGAGGTCCGCGCCTGGGATTAACTCCACCGCCAGCGACGGTAGAAATGCCCAGTTCCAGCCCAGCAGGCGAATCAGGATAACAGCGACGATGAGGTCAAGCGCGGAGTCTGCAGGCGAGACACCGCCCTCAGCAAACAATGGAAAGGCAAAAATCTGAAGGGCGTCGGCGGCAAGAGCGACAAGCCATGCCAACCTCTGTTCCGGCCGCAGCGATCTCACAAAATCCACGAACGACATAACAACCTCAAATTATTAGATGCCCCAAGCGGCGCCGCTGCTACAGCGTTCCTCCCGGCGGGCGAATCACGAGTTTCTCCACCACGCTATCGGGCGGGAGCGTCAATGCGTTGACCAACGCTTGCGCCACCGTTGCCGCTGACATCATCTTCCGCCTCGGAGCTTTCGGCCAGAGCGTGTCCCAGAGGCGGGTGTCAGTTGCGCCGGGCACCAGCGCGATGACACGAATGCCCTCAGGCCTGAGTTCCTCGCGCAGCGTATCGGTAAAGCCGAGCGCGCCGTGCTTCGACGCGCAATATCCAGCCGAACCGGGAAATGCGCGCTCAGCTGCGGTCGAGAGATTGTTCACAATCACGCTGCCGCGCTTCATGACCGCAAGCCCCGCCTGAGTCACAAGGAACATGCCGGTAAGGTTTGTCTCGATCACATCGCGCCACGTCGGGTAAGGCAAATCACTGACGTTGCGGCTAGGATGCGCCATCCCCGCGTTGTTGACGAGAAAGTCCAGAGGCCGCCGCAGCGCGCGAATTCGCGTGAACAGGCAGTCGACCGAGTTTGGGTCGCGCACATCGCAGGTTTGCGCCAGCACGCGAACACCGAGCTTTTCAACTTTGCGCGCCGTCTGCGCGAGGCTCTTGCCATCGCGCGCGCTGATAATCAGGTCGCAGCCGCCGCGAGCCAGCGCCTGAGCGACTTCAAAACCGATGCCGCGATTGGCTCCGGTAACGAGCGCAAGTTTCTTAGCCAGTGGAGATGACGATTTGGATTTCACTATGCGCTACAGCGTAGCGCAGGAAGCGGCGTTCCGCCACACATTCCCAAGGCGAAGCAACGGCGGATACCGAGATTACGAGCCGTTCGGCCTCTGTCGAATCAACGAGAGGAACTCCTGCCGTGTCTGTTCTTCGTCGCGGAAGCAGCCGAGCATTGACGAGGTTACCGCCGACGAGTGCTGCTTCTCGATGCCCCGCATCATCATGCAGAGGTGCCGCGCTTCGATCACCACGCCCACGCCTTGCGGCTCGATCGTCTTCTGAATGGTCTCAGCGATTTGTGTGGTTAGCCGTTCCTGAATCTGCAACCGCCGCGAAAATACCTCGATCAGCCGCGGAATCTTGCTCAGCCCGATCACCTTGCCGTTCGGAATGTACGCCACATGCACCTTGCCGAAAAACGGCAGCATGTGATGCTCGCACAGACTGAACATCTCGATGTCTTTCACGATCACCATCTCGTCGTAGCTGACCGTGAAAAGCGCATCGCGCAAGAGCGCTTCCGGGTCTTCCTGGTAGCCCTTCGTGAGATATTGCATGGCCTTGTGCACACGTGCAGGGGTAAGCGTCAGACCTTCACGGCCGGGGTCTTCGCCCAGGCGGACAATCGTTTCGCGCACCAGTTCTTCGTAGCTGGCGGCGGTAAGCGAGGTAGGTTCAGTTGTCGACTTCATAAAATTTGTAATTGGTGAGTTGTAATTGGTAATTTCACGTTCTCTGTTGCTTTGCCTCGTTCTTCGATTAGCAATTACAAATCAACAAATTGGAAATTAATCCTCTCCAGCGTACTCAAAGGAATTCATCATCGTCTCTTCGATCCGCACCTTCTCTAGATGCGCTTTCTTGAAGCCGCGCTTCACGATTTCGTAGATCGCGATGCAGAGATTCTCGGTAGTTGGCACCTCCTCGGCGAACTCCGCTAGAACATTGAGGTTTTGGTGGTCAAATCGCTCCACGACGTCGCGGTGTACAAATCCATCCAAATCAACCACATTGCAGAGCATGCCGGTTTCGGCGTCCACCGGCCCGCTCACCGTAATCTCAACATTGTAATTATGTCCGTGTCCGTACGGGTTGTTGCATTTGCCGTATACCGCCCGGTTTTCGTCGGCGGACATAACCTCGCTGTGCAATCGGTGCGAGGCGGAGAACAGGTAGCGGCGGGTGAGATAGGCCTTCATGCTTCTCCATAGAAATCGACAAACAAGTCCGGAGTCTCATATACGCGTATCCGATGCAGCTGCGCCGACTTCAGCTTCGGCTCCAGTCGCTGCCAGATCGCAATCGCAATGTTCTCCGTCGTCGGAATCTGGTTCATAAATTCCGGCACTTCTTTGTTCAGAAAGCGGTGATCGAGCGCGTCCAGCACTTCCCTGTTCATGACGTCTTTCAGTTGCTTGAGATCCACGACAAATCCGGAGCGTGGATCGACCGCGCCTTTCACTGTGACTTCGAGGGTGTAGTTGTGCCCATGACCGTTGGGGTTATTACATTTGCCGAAGAGGCGCGCGTTCTCCTCCGGCGTGAAGGCTGGATTGTGGTAGTAGTGCGAGGCGGAGAATTCGGCTTTGCGGGTAAGGTAAACCATGAAGACAGTTCTCAGTTCTCAGTTCTCAGTTCTCAGTTGTCGGTTCTCGGATCCTAACGTCCAACCTTGGTCGCCCATTCCTTGACCTTGAACGTACGTACGGCCCTTCCAAGATACCGCGCACCGTGCATGCTGGCGGCGCGATCGCAATAGCAAATGGGCGAAGACCGGGGGCCCCAGTGCCGTTGCCAGCAGCGTAGCGCCGGAGCTGAAGTTCGCCCGGCGGATTCGAAAGAAGAGCATGATCGCGGCGATTGGCAAAGGCAAGGTCATCCATGCCAGCAGCCACCAGGCTGCAAGTTTGAGGGCATGGGTTTGTGCGTGAGGAAAGAGCAGGGCGAGGTTCTTCGTCCAGCCGTCGCGCAGTTGCTGCCAGTTGCGATACATCCTGGTGCGAACCGCATCGCCGCCATAACGAAAACGGACACGAAATCCTCTACGTCGAAACGCTCTTGCCAGAGCCACATCTTCTAGAAGTTCGGTCGCTACCGCAGCATGACCTCCTGCGGCTTCGTAGGCCTCACGTCGCACAATAATGTATTGCCCGTTCGCAGCAACAATCCCTGAGTTCGGATCGCGAACTTTCTCCGGTGGATATTGAGCCGCCAATTCCGCGAACACAACGGGCATAACCACCTGCTCGGCAAACGTGACCACCATTTGTTCCGGGGAATACGACAGCAAATCAGCCTTCTCGGCTTTCGCTTCCGCCACCGCCCTTTCCAGCGATCCCGGCAGATGGAACGTGTCGGCGTCGGTGAAGAGCAGCCATTCCCCGTGCGCCACAGCCGCCCCGGCAACGACCGCATTGTTTTTTCCTGTCCATCCCGTCGGCAGCGGCGGTGCAGCAATCACTTGCACGCCTGCAAAACTCTGCGCAATATCTCTTGTTCGATCTGTCGATCCGTCATCGACCACAATAATCTCGTGCTCCACACCGCCCTGTGCCACAAGCGAACGGAGGCATTCTCCAAGGCTAGCCTCCTCGTTCCGCGCCGGAACGATGATGGATACCTCGGGATTCACCCCTTGTGTTGTCGAAGACGACGCTGACATAGTTCTGGCTACTAGCCCCTGAAAGAACACGCCTATTTTCGCTATTATAAATGTGTGAAACGTTCGTCCCGCGCCACTACCGTTGGATTTCTCCTCGCCGGCATCCTCCTCCTCGGATTCCTCGTCGGCTGCTATAGCAGCAATCATCCCGGCCGCATCGGCTCCGCCGCGCCCGACTTTACCGTGCAGGACTCCGACCACTCCGTCACCCTCAGCCAATATCGTGGCCAAGTGGTCGTGCTTAACTTCTGGGCCACCTGGTGCCCCCCCTGCATTGAGGAAACGCCATCGCTGGTGCGCATGACCAACAACATGAAGGGCAAGGTAGTCGTGCTCGCCGTCAGCATCGACGCCGACGATGCCGCATATCACAAATTTCTCAAAGACTACAACGTCAGCATGATTACCGTGCGCGACGAGCCGCGCAAAGCCAGCAATCTCTACGGCACCTTTGGCTGGCCGGAAAGCTACATCATTGACCGCCAGGGCGTGATTCGCCGCAAGTTTATTGGCGCCGTCGAGTGGAACAGCCCCGAGATCATTGATTATTTAAGCAAGCTGTAAGGCTGGCGCACCCCTCGCGCCAGTCCTCGTAGCAAGCCACTAGAAAAAGACCTGTATACTGCGCGGCAGAATTGTGCCGGGGGAGGCATGTATCCGGACTCTCGCAAAATGGCTCGGGATTGGGGCCGTCGTCGTGGCGATCGCGCTCGCGATTGCGATCCATCTAACCATTGGCTGGCGACCATTTCTCGGGCCGCAAACGCGCCCCCTGAGCAGCCGCACTTTCGAGCGCACGCCGCAGCGACTGGAGCGTGGACGCTATATTGCCACTGCTCTCAGCGGATGCATCTATTGCCACTCCGAGCATCAGTGGAGAGCGCTCGGCCATCCTATCGTCGCTGGTTCAGAAGGTGGTGGCGAAGTGCTGCCTTATGCCGACCTGCCCGGCCGCATCGTCGCGCCGAATCTGACTCCCGATCCCACAACCGGTGCGGGCAACTGGACCGACGATCAACTCGCCCGCGCCATCCGCGAAGGCATAGGCCACGATGGCCGCGCCCTCTTTCCGATCATGCCCTACGAGCACTACCGAAGCATGTCCGACGAAGACCTCGCCTCGGTCGTCGTCTATCTGCGCTCGCTGCCAGCCGTGCGCCACGAATTGCCGCAAACCGACATCATCTTTCCAGTCAAATATTTGATTCGGAGCGTTCCCCAACCGCTGGCCTCGCCAGTTGCAGATGACAATTCCACCGATCCCGTCAAACGCGGAGCCCATCTCGTCAATCTTGCCGGCTGCATTGATTGCCATACGCCTGCCATCAAAGGCGAACCTCTGCCCGGCCTCGACTTCGCCGGCGGCCAGCCTTTTCCTGGACCGTGGCCCATGGTCGCCACTGCCAATATCACGCCCGACGCGTCGGGCATCTCGTATTACGACGAAGCTCTCTTCCTTGACGTAATGCACACCGGTTCGGTGCGCGCACGCAAGCTGAGTGACGTCATGCCGATCTCGGTTTATAGAAATCTGAGCGATGACGACCTGAAGGCAATCTTCTCCTATTTGCGTACAGTCAAACCGGTGAAGCATCGCGTGGACAACTCCGAGCCACCCACGGAGTGTCGCGTGTGCAAGCAAAAGCACGGCGGCGGGGCAAGCAACTGAAACTCCAGTGACCCGTTATCGGTCACCGGTGACCGCCTTTAGCGGCCATCGAGCCTGACATTCCTCAAGCGCAGTGAATTCGTAATCACCGAAACCGAGCTGAAGCTCATAGCAGCCGCTGCAAGAATCGGGCTGAGCAGTAGTCCGAAAAATGGGTAAAGCACGCCAGCCGCGATGGGCACGCCAATCGAGTTGTAGATAAACGCGAAAAAAAGATTCTGCCGGATGTTGCGCATGGTCGCCCGGCTCAGTTTGCGCGCGCGCAGAATTCCTTCAATATCTCCTTTAAGCAGCGTTATGCCGCCGCTCTCGATGGCGATGTCGGTGCCGGTGCCCATAGCGATGCCGACGTCGGCCTGTGCGAGCGCGGGCGCGTCGTTGATGCCATCGCCGGCCATGGCGACGATTCTTCCCTGTTTTTGGAGTTTTGCCACAATTTCCGATTTCTGCCCCGGCAGAACTTCGGCTTCGAACTCTTCGATGCCGAGCGGCTTCGCGACTTGCTCTGCAGTCGTACGCTGATCGCCAGTCAGCATCATCACGCGAATACCGCTGCCCTTGAGAGCCCGCACAGTATCCGCAGCCGACGGCTTTAGGGGATCGCCAAGAACGAACTCTCCAGCATATTGGCCGTCGATCGCAGCGAAGATCGTCGTGCCTCCCGGCACCGTCGCATGAAGTCGCGCGACGCGCGGATCGGTGATCGCCCCAATCTCCTGCATGAACGTTCCACTTCCCACCGCGACTCGCCGTCCATCCACCGTTCCCTGAATTCCCTTCCCGGCAGCGTAAGAAAAATTGGTCGCCTGAGAAAGCATCAGCCGTCGGTCGAGCGCTGCCTGCACCACAGCCGCACCCAAAGGGTGCTCGCTGGCCCGTTCGGCGCTCGCCGCCAAGCGCAGCAGTTCGTCGTCAGAGACGCCTTGCATCACTTTCGTGATCGCGGCTAGCTTCGGTTTTCCTTGCGTGAGCGTGCCGGTCTTGTCGACAACAATTGTGTCGACCTTCTCCAGAGTCTCTAAGGCTTCGGCATTCTTGATCAGGACTCCAGCGTGGGCTCCGCGACCGGTGCCAACCATAATCGCCATCGGTGTAGCCAAGCCAAGCGCGCACGGACAGGCAATGATCAGCACCGCAACGGCATTCACGATAGCGTGCGCGAAGCGCGGCTCAGGCCCGACCGCGGCCCAGACGATAAAAGTAACGACGGCGATTGCGATGACAGCAGGAACGAACCATCCAGCCGCGCGGTCGGCAAGGCGCTGAATCGGTGCGCGCGTTCGCTGCGCCTGGCTGACCAGCTTCACGATCTGAGCAAGCATGGTCTCGCTGCCAACGCGCTCGGCACGCATGACGAGCGCGCCGTTTCCGTTCACCGTCGCCCCGATGACGCGAGCGCCCGCTGTTTTTTCCAACGGCATCGATTCTCCAGTGATCATCGATTCGTCGATCGCGCTCGAGCCATCAAGAACCACACCATCGACCGGAACTTTTTCCCCCGGCCGCACGCGCAACTTGTGACCAACCGTCACCTGAGCTATAGGAATATCGCGTTCCGATCCATCCGCCTCAATCACTCGCGCCATCTTCGGACTCAAATCAAGCAGCGCCCGAATGGCGCTCGAAGTCCGGCTGCGGGCACGCAATTCAAGCACCTGCCCGAGCAAAACGAGCGTGACGATCGCCGCGGCAGCCTCGAAGTAGACTTCAGGCTCTCCCTTCATCAACATGCGCGATGAGGACTGGAAGGACGCGGGGAAAATTCGCGGAAACACGGTCGCCACTGCACTGAACACATAGGCGACACCTGTGCCCATCGCGATCAGCGTAAACATATTCGTGCTACGGTTGACGATCGATGCCCACCCGCGCTGGGAAAACGGCCACCCGCACCAGAGAACCACAGGCGTGGCGAGAATGAGTTCAAGCCATCGAAGGATGGAGCCGGGGGTAGCGACGAGATGCATGTCGGCCAGGTCAAAGATCAGGTCTCCGCTCATGGAGGCGTGCGGCCAGATCATGCTCCCCATCGCAACGGCCAGCAGCGGCAACGTCAGCAACATCGCGACCCAGAACCGGCGCGTCATGTCGCGCAGCTCAGGATTCTCTTCCTGCTCAACTGTCACGGTCCGCGGCTCAAGCGCCATCCCGCAAATCGGGCAACTCCCCGGCTCTGCCCGCACAATCTCCGGATGCATCGGGCACGTATACTCGGTCTTCGCGACCCCAAGCTCAATAGTCTCCGGCTCCAAGGCCATGCCGCACTCCGGACAAGGCCCCGGCCCAATCTGCCGCACCTCTGCGCACATCGGGCATACGTAGGGTCGCGCGTCCCGTCCTGATTTCTGAACAGCAACCGCTGGCTTCCATGGCGGCGAGGTCCCGATAGAAACCAGCTTCGACCCGCCCGACAGGCCACCCAGACTTACCAGTCCCAAGCCCATCGGTTTCGGCGGAGCCGCCAGCACCCCCGCAGGATTCGCCTGAAACTTCGCTTGACACCCCGCGCAACAGAAGAAGTAATCCTGACCTGCGTGCGCAGTCTTAAACCGAGCCGCAGCACGATCAACCTTCATCCCGCAAACCGGATCCACCGCCGCGCCCGCCTGTCCCGCGCTCTTCTCGTTCATAATCTCCGCTTGGCCGAGAGGCCGGCCAACAAACTCTCAATATCTCTCTTGGAGAAAACTTGTCATTATTAGATACTCAAAGCGTGATTGCGAATCTCTCGTTGAAGGATCGCGAAGTCCAAGCTTAAAGCAATTGTTAAGAGATTGGCGAAACCGAACTTATCTGACTGCACTAAATCAGGAGAAATCGAATGACCTACCTCGAAGCCGCCTTCCGCTACAAAACCAGTCCCGGCGAAGCCGAGCTTCGCGCCATCGACACGGTGCGCGAGGTCTACGGTATCCAGCGCATCACTTTCAATGAAAAGGAACGGACGGTGCGAGTCACCTTCGATGCCTCGCGCCTCAAGGCCGACGCGGTAGCCAAGCTCCTTCGCGAGGCAGGAATCGACGTGCAGGATCAACTAGTTCTAGCGTAATTGTTGAAGTATTTGCTGAGCTAGACGGAACAAGCGATAACCGGTCTCCGATGACCACTGACCGCTTTTCGAAGACTGCGCCCCACTCTGCTCCCGTCGCTTGGACCGTACAAGACCCCGGGGGAGGGCTTTCCGGGAGCGGAGAGGGGCGCTTTACTACATCCTTGAGGTGAAATCCTGAAATTGCAAAGGGGCATTCGGAAAGACCTCTGGCCGAAGTATTTTCCGTAATGCCCCGTTGCGCGCCACTTCGTCTGCCTAAAGAGAAGCAGTTCAACTGCCAATCGTAAGACGTTGTTCGCGCGTGCCCATGGAGCGAGTTGGCAGGTATCTTTTGCGCGTTAGCTGGAAAACTTTACTCGCAGCCGATTAGAGTGTTGGCTCTCGTTACGAATTCCGAACACCGCGCCCAGCGCGCATTGTGGCGTACCCGACGATGCCCTGAAGGAAATTCAACATGCCCAAGTCGCGCACTCGGTGCGTTCCACACCGACTAAAATTTCGCCAACGAGAGTCGGCACGAACGAAGTCTGTCGAGACCAGAACATTTTCTTCCGCCGCTCATAGTACAATTGCTCTGCGGGGCCCGTAGCTCAGTTGGATAGAGCACTTCGCTACGAACGAAGGGGTCGGGCGTTCGAATCGCTCCGGGCCCGCCATTTTTGATTACCTCTCCTCTCTCCCGGCACGTTACCTTCTGGCCCGTCCGAGCCATTCCCTGCCTTCAACCCATCCCCTAGCCTGTTACCAGCAGTCCTTGGAAAGACTGCAGCGCCCACGTCCCACCACTCGTTGGAGTTTGGGGCGTTTTGTTTTTCGTGGATCTGGAGCCCGCGGATGGACCACATTGTGAACAATCTGTGGCTTGGCAGCCAGAAAGACGCCGACGACCTGATCCGCCACAATTCCGAGAACATTACTGCCATCCTCAACGTGCGCGGCTCCGACGCCTATCAGCCTCCCGGCCGCGACCAGTCTGCCCAGCATCCCGGCAAAGCCTACAAGTGGATTCCCGCCCCTGACACTGGCCATGTCTCGCCGACGCATGTTCGTGAAGCCGTGGCATGGCTCGAAGAGCAGACCGCCGAACAGCACCGCATTCTCCTTCACTGCATGTTCGGCATCTCGCGCTCGCCGGCTTTTCTGGCCGCCTTTATGGTGAAGAGCGGAATTTCCGCGAACCTGGATGAGGCACGCGCAAAGATTTCACTCCATCGCCATGTCCAGCCGGCGATGGAGATGTCGGAGCCGGTGCGCCGCGTGGTGCTGATCTCCGCGCTTACCGGCCTGCCCAACCGCCAAGCTTTCGAAGAGAAGCCGCCCAGTCCGTTCGTCGCTGTCGTCGATGTCGACCTCATGAGAGTTTTCAACGACGTTTACGGGCGCATCGCTGGCGACACGCTTCTTCGCAGGCTCGCCAAAACTCTTCTCGGTGCCGGTCTCGACGCCTACCACAGCCACGAAGATGAATTCCTGTGCCGTGGCGATTCGCGCGACGAGTTGAATACCAGGCTTCTCGAGGCAAGGCGTGCTTTCCAGCAGCAGGTTCAGATCTACGCCGACGGACGCATCCAGACCATCGAAGGCGCGAGCTTCTCCTTTGGCATCGGCGCGAGTGCCAATGCGGGACGAGCGATTCTGCGAGGAGCCAAGGCGGTTGGCGCCCGCGGCGAGTCGCCAGAGTGGCTCCGTCAGACCGTTGCGAACGCCGGCCACGGCCAGCCTTGGTAGGTCCCATTTTCCGGCCGCCTGTCTGTTTCCAACCCAGCATTGCCTGCGACTTAAGACCGGGTACCACGGTCATTTGCCCGCATGTTTCACCACGCCTATCCTAGAGTCATTATGCGGTCCGGGGACCGCAACCCTGCCTCTCCCCTCCCGGCAGCGGAGATTCAAAACTGGATGGACCTATGAAGTTCGCACGAAAGCGGGCGAGTTTCCTTCTGTTTGTGGCCGCCATTGGCGCAGCACACTTTGTCGAAGCCCAGTCGGCCTACCAGGCCATCGCCGTGCCCAACGGTGGAACGATCAAGGGCACCGTCAAATGGCAGGGAGCGCTGCCCCACCTCTTCACATCCGAAATCAACAAGGACCCGCAGATCTGCGACCCTCTGAGCCAGAAGCATCGCGACCTTGAACGCCTCGTCGTCTCTTCCGATGGCGGGGTAGCCAACACCGTCGTATACCTGAAAGATGTAAGCGCCGGAAAGCCCCTGGACCTACCTGCGCCTCGCCGCTACCTCAACCAGAAGAACTGCCGCTACGAGCCGCATATCTTGCTCGTACCTGCCGCGGGCGCGCTCACGGTCAAAAGCAGCGATCCCATTCTTCACACCGTCCACATGTCGGGCAGCGCTGAATACAACTTGCCCTTCGTCACCGCCGGACAGGAGATCACCCGGTCCATGACACGCGAGGGCACGGTCGACCTGCGTTGCAATGCAGGGCATGTCTGGATGAACGCTGAGATGATCGTGGCTGCGAATCCTTATTACGCAGTCACAGATGCGGATGGGAATTTTGAACTGACCGACGTTCCGCCCGGACAATACCAGATCGTCGCCTGGCACGAAGGATGGCGCGTCGTCGGTGAAAGCCCGCTCTACGATGTGATGACACAGGTCCGTGTGAAGCGCCCCGTCTTTTCCGCTCCCGTCGTGTGGAGCAAGTCAGTTACAGTTCCCGCGCGCGATACCGTAAAAGTAGACTTCACACTCGGCGAAAAAACTCCACAGCTGGCGCAAGGCCACTGAAAGCCAGCGGCGCTTCGAATTCCTTCGTGTTCCTTAGTGTCCTTTCTGGTTTAAGCCTTCTAGGACAAAGATTTTACAAAGTCAACTTAAGTATTCCCTCATTCTCGTGATAAGTTAATCCCACCAGAACGGCGGCTGGAACTCCCGAGACTGGGGTTCCGCGGGGCACCCTCAGCCTTGGGGATTATTCCGGGTCATATCGTCCAACTCCAATTGGTGTTCGTGGCATCTGCTCGCTCAACCTATGAAGTGCACACGAGCTCCCCGCTCTCTCGCTATCGTTATCATCGCTATTACAACGCTCGCGTTCATTGCGGCTCAGTCCGCCATTGCGGTGGACCGATCGAAAAGTCAGACAGCCCCGCCCAGCGCCGCACCTGACGCTCCCGAAACTCTGCCCAAGCCCGCCTCATTTTTGCGGCCAGTCGCGTATGCAACAGGCGCTCACTATGCGACTTCGCTGGCCGCAGCCGACCTGAACCGCGACGGCATTCTCGATCTGGTCATCGCTAATTCCTGCCACACCTCCGGCGACGGCGGGAGTGATTGCAGCGACGGAGGCGCGGTCAGCGTTCTCCTCGGCAACGGCAACGGCATGTTTCACCCAACGACTATTTACAACTCAGCGGGAACTGCGGCTTCATCGATTGCCGTAGCCGACGTAAACGGCGACAACGTACTCGACCTGCTCGTAGCCAACCAGTGCGTGAGCGAGACTGACTGTACGAATGGCTCGATCGGCGTGCTTCTTGGAAACGGCGATGGAACCTTCCAGCCCGCGGTCAGCTACGTGGCCGGCAATGGCGCCCACTCAGTCGCGGTCGCCGATCTGAATCGTGATGGCCATCTCGATCTCGTCGTCGCCAATGCCTGCCTCAACTCCGGCTCGTGCAACAACGGCGGCGTCAGTGTGTTGCTCGGCAACGGCAATGGCACATTTCAGGCTCCTGTTACCTATAGCTCTGGCGGCCAGTCCGCAGACTTCGTCGCCATTAGCGACCTCAATGCCGACGGCTTCGCCGACGTTGTCGTCGCCAACCAGTGCGTAAGCAAATCGAACTGCAACAATGGAGGCGTTGCTGTGCTCCTCGGCAACGGCAACGGCACCCTGCGGTCCGCGACCACCTATAACTCAGGCGGCTACTCTGCATTATCGGTGGCCATTGCCGATGTAAACGGCGACGGCAGGCCGGACATTCTCGCAACAAGCCTCTGCGCCGATGCCAACAACTGCATTGACGGTATAGTTGGCGTACTGATATCGAATGGCAGCGGTACGTTCAAATCGGCGGTCGCCTACAGTTCCGTCGGTTACGGTGCTAGTTCGGTTGCGATCGCCGACCTGAACGGAGACGGCGTGCCCGATCTCGTCGTCGATAACATCTGCAAGACAAGCTCTAACTGCTCCAAGGGTGGAATCGCATTGCTTCCGGGCAATGGCGACGGCACGTTCCAAACGCCTCTTGTCTATAACTCGGACGGAAACAATGCCACTTCAGTCGCCGCCGCGGATTTGGACGGCGACGGCAAGGCCGACATCGTTACGGCCAACTACTGCACCTCGAAAGCCAACTGCGACGCGATCGTCGCAATCCTGCTGAATAGTTCCCTGCTCAAGACGACGACGGCGATTTCATCATCACTCAACCCATCCGCAGTCGGGCAAGCAGTCACGTTTACCGCGACTGTCACTTCCTCGTCATCCATTCCGAATGGTGAAACGATGACGTTCTACCAGGGCAACACCGTCCTTGGGAGCAAGACCACAAAGGATGGCACCGTCAGTCTGATGACGACCTTTTCCAAGAGCGGCACATTCACTATCAAAGCCAAGTATCCGGGCGACCCGTTCCACAAACCGAGCACGGGATCCTTGAAGCAGACAGTGAACTAAAACGCCAGCTAGAAACGTGACCTGAAAACTTGCGGCACGGGTTCAGGCTGCTAGAATACCTTCAAAATTTATCGTGGGGGACGAATGTTCCGAACCATCGCCCGCTTCGTAGTTCTGTTGCTCGCTCTCTCTTCGCTTTCGCTTGCTAAAGGCCCCGCAGATTCACGCCTCAAGAACAGCTTCCGCCGTCCGGCTAAGCACGGCTGGACCTACGTCCATCTCGAAGGCCAGCCCGCCGAAATCGGCTTCCAGCACGGCTACCTGCTCGCGTCCGAAATCGACGACATGCTGAAGGTCTTTACCATCGAGATGACGCGCGACAACAAGAAAGACTGGCAGTTCTTCCGCGATGCCGCCCGCACCATGATGTGGCCCCGCATCGAGCCCGAATATCGTGAGGAATTGCAAGCTATCGTCGACGGCGCCACGGCCAAGGGCGTCAAGCTTGACATCTGGGACGTGGTTGCCCTCAACGCCTCGATGGAATGGGAGTATTACGTCAAGGAATACAACAAGGAGCACAACCTTCAGAACGCAGCCTCGCTGGTCGCGCCCGAGCATTGCAGCGCCTTCGTCGCCACCGGCAGCTATACCAGAGACGGCAAGATCGTCATCGCCCACAACAACTGGACCGACTACCTCGATGGCGCGCGCTGGACGATCATGTTCGACATCGCTCCAGCCAAGGGCTATCGCATGTTGATGGATGGCCTGCCTGGTTTCATTCACAGCGGAGACGACTTCGTTGTGAACTCGGCCGGCATCGTCATCACCGAGACCACCATCGGCCGCTTCAACGGATACGATCCCAACGGCGTTCCCGAATTCGTGCGCGCCCGCAAAGCCGCTCAATATTCGAACTCGATCGACGACTTCGCCCGCATCATGAAAGACGGCAATAATGGCGGCTATGCCAACAACTGGCTGCTCGCCGACATCAAGACGAACGAGATCGCCAGCCTCGAACTCGGCCTGAAGAACGTCACTCTGGAAAAGAAGACCGACGGCTACTTTGTCGGCTCAAATTTTCCTGTTAACGAAAAGCTGATCCGTGAAGAAACCGATTTCGACGTGAAGAACATGAGCCTGAGTGCGAACGCCCGTCACGTGCGCTGGGAACAGCTCATGTCGGAGAACAAAGGCAAGATCGACGTCAAAGCCGCCGAGCGCTTTCTCGCCGACCATTACGACACCTATACAAAGAAAGATGAGGCCGACGAGCGCACCCTCGACGGCCACATCGACCTCTCACCACGCGGGTCTCCACCCTGGCAGCCGCCATACGGCAACGCGGGCGCGGTGCAGAACAAAGTCGCCGACGCCGCCATGATCGGTCACATGTCGATGGCGGCGCATGCCGGTCACGCCTGCGGCAAGGACTTCAAAGCCGCCGACCAGATCAAAGATCATCCCGAATTTGGATGGGAGCAAGGCGTCCTGCGCGACATGGACGCTTATCCCTGGACCAAGTTTTCGACTAGTAAGTAGGCGGCCCGGTCGCGGTCAGCACCTGCATTCCACACAAGTTTAATTGCGTCGCTTTCTCCGTACCAGTAAGATTGCGCCCTTGATCGAACAGACCATTTCGCACTACCGCATCGTCGAGAAGCTGGGCGGCGGCGGTATGGGCATCGTTTACAAGGCGGAGGATCTCAACCTCCACCGCTTTGTCGCCCTGAAATTCTTGCCCGACGATGTCGCCAGCGATCCGCAGGCGCTCGCACGTTTTCAGCGCGAGGCCCAGGCTGCCTCGGCGCTCAATCATCCCAACATCTGCACTATCCATGAGATCGGCCAGGAAAACGGCCGCCCATTCATCGTTATGGAGTTCCTCGAGGGCATGACGCTCAAGCACCGGATAGCGGGGCGTCCCATGGAGACGGAGATGCTCCTCGCTCTGGCCATCGAGATTGCCGATGCGCTGGACGCCGCGCACACAAAAGGCATCGTTCACCGCGACATTAAGCCGGCCAACATTTTTGTCACCGACCGCGGCCACGCCAAGATTCTGGATTTCGGACTCGCCAAGGTCACGGAGCGAGGCAGTTCGACAGGCGTGCCCGTGAACACCATAACGCGCACCGCCGACGAACATCATCAGCTGACCAGCCCGGGAACAACGGTAGGCACGATCGCCTACATGTCGCCGGAGCAGGCCCGCAGCAAAGACCTCGACGCCCGCACCGACTTGTTTTCCTTCGGCGCCGTTCTCTATGAGATGGCGACCGGAACACTTCCCTTCCGCGGCGATAGTTCGGCCATCATTTTCGAGGCGATCCTCAACCGCGCTCCCGCGCCTGCCGTTCGCCTGAATCCCGATCTACCCTCACGCCTCGAAGACATCATCAACAAGGCGCTGGAGAAAGACCGCAACCTGCGCTATCAGGTCGCCGCCGAGATGCGTGCCGACCTGCAACGGCTCAAGCGCGACACCGATTCCAGTCGCAGTTCGATCGCCGCCGCTGAGCCAGTATCCGGCGGCGCCCTACAAGCACCAGTCGCTGGTGGCTTCCAGAGCCGCTCGGGCAGCGTCAGTGCGCCATCAATTCCAGTTTCGGGATCGGTGACCGCCGCCGCAAGTCCCGCACGCCGCTGGCTTCCCGCGATCGCCATAGCAGCCGCTCTCGCGCTTGCCGTCGCCGGCTTTTTTCTCTATCGCAGCCGTGCCAGCGCTCAGGAAATTTCCTCCATCGCCGTCCTGCCCTTCGTGAATGCCAGCAACAATCCCGATAGCGAGTATCTGAGCGACGGCCTCACCGAGGGCCTTATCAACAGCCTCTCGCAGGTCCCGAACCTCGCGGTCATGTCACGCTCGTCGGTTTTTCATTACAAGGGAAAAGACGTCGATCCCCAAGCCGTCGCTCGCGACCTGAAAATTCAAGGCGTGCTGACCGGCCGAATCGTCCAGCGCGGCGACCAACTCATCGTCAGTGCCGAACTCATTGACGCCCGCAACAATCACAACCTGTGGGGCGAGAGTTACGACCGCAAGATGACTGATCTGTTGGCCGTGCAGCAGGAGATCACCCAGGCGATCTCATCACGCCTGCGCGAGCGCCTGGGAGGAGCGGCCACTACCGAAGTCGCCAAAGCCGGAACCAGAGACCCCGAGGCCTATCAGCTCTACATGAAGGGCCGCTTTTACGTTGAGAAGCGCACGCCGGACTCGCTCGAAAAGTCCCGCCAATACTTCCAGCAGGCCATCGACAAAGATCCAAGTTTCGCCCTCGCCTACCTCGGATTGGCCTCGTACTACGACATCGTGCCCGACTACGCGCCCGTAAACGTCATTGACACCGCGCCGAAGGCGAAAGCCGCGGCGGAGAAGGCGCTGGCTCTCGACGGTTCGCTCGCCGAGGCCCACGCCGTCCTCGGCGATGTGCACGTCAACACATGGGAATGGGCGGAAGCGGAGAAGGAGCTAAAACGTGCAATTGAGCTCGATCCGAACTCGGCGCCGACCCACAGAATGTACTGGCTCTATCTCTCGAACGTAGGCCGGCTCGATGAAAGTCTTCAACAAATCCAGACCGTGCTTCGCCTCGATCCGTTAAACCTCAAAGCCAACGACAACCTTGGCCAGCAGTACTACATGCAAAAGCGTTACGACGAGGCGTTCGAGCAATTCAAGAAAGTGGTCGAGATGGATCCCGGATTCGCCCCGGTGCATGGCGATCTTGCGAATCTGTACCTAAAGACCGGCAAATACGATTTGTGGATCGAAGAAAGCAAGAAACAGGCTGTTTTGGCCAACCAGCCTGAATACACGGCAATCTTCGATGAAGTAGCCAAAACCAACGCTCGCTCCGGCCCGCAAGCCGCAGTGCGCGAATGGGCCGATCAGGAGAAAGCACTAGCAAAACGAAGATACGAGGACCCCGCCTTCGTCGGCTTTACTTGCGCCGCTGCCGGCGAAAATGACGAGGCCTTCGCGTGGCTGGAGAAAGGCTTTCGCGAAAAATCGGAATCGATGCAGTACATCAAAATCGCTGCCCCGCTAGAGCCGCTGCGTTCCGATCCCCGCTACCTCGACCTGCTCAAGCGCGTGGGCTTCCCGCAGTAAGCGGACCTGCACCAACTTTGACTTCACCGCCTTCGTGCACCTTCGTGCCCTTGGTGGTTATACCTTTCGCAAGTTTCGCCTGTGGCGCCGACTGACGCTTCAACTCACTGCCTTGTTCCGGAACTGCCGCAAGCCCACGCCGAGCAAGAGAATATCGAACACGATCAGCATCGTCAGAACCGCCGGCAACCAGAGATGCGGGAACTGCGGTACCAAGGTTGCCCGCAGTCCTTCGCTCGCATACACCAGCGGATTAATAAGGACAACCTTCGACAGGATTGGGAACACCTTCAGCGCGCTCCACGGATAATAGGTGCAACCGAAAAAGATCATCGGCGTCATCACCATGCTGAACATCAATCCCACGTGCTGCTGATTGACGCTGCACCCGAGCGCCAGCCCGCCACACGAAGAGAACCCCGCCACCAGCAGCGCTATAAAGAAGAACAGTCCCGGATTCGTAATGTGCAATTCCAACCCTGGCCGCAGGATAATCCACGCCAGCGGAATCACCGCCAGTCCCGCCACCAGTCCCTGAATCAATCCGAATACGACTTTTTCGACAGCTACCCAGGAAATGTCGATCGGCGCGAGCAGTCGGTCTTCGATCTCGCGCGTGAACTGAAACTCTGCGATCAACGGCATCGCCACCGCCCACACGCCAGTAAACACCATGCTCATTGCCATAATCCCGGGCAGTAGCAGGCTCTTGTAGATCGCCGGCATGTAGCCGCTTCCCACCATCACCCGCCCGAAGATAAAAACAAATAGCAACGGCTGCAGGAATGTCTGCAGGATCAGCTGTATCAGATTTCGCCGCGCCACATGCGCGTCGCGCGCGAGCAGCGCAAAAAACGCCTTCCAGTTCATTCCCGCAAACTCCTGCCTGTGTGATGGAGAAACAGATTCTCGAGGCTCGGCTCGGAAATATGCACATCCGACAATTCCGCGCCCATCGCGGAGGCCACATTCACAATTCCCGGAATCAGCGAGCCCCCGCGTCCCGCATAGAGATCGACCGCGTTCTCGCCCGAAGCGCGCGCTTCCGTGACGCCCGCGAGTGTCCCCAGCTTTTCGACAAGCGCGGAGGTGTGGTTGGACCCAAATCGCAGCCGCAGCAGGTACCCTCCGGGAATCGACGCTTTCAGTTGACGCGGCGTGCCCTGCGCAATGATCTTCCCGTGATCGATAATGGCTAGTTCCTCGCAGAGTGTATCGGCCTCTTCCATATTGTGTGTGGTCAGCAGAATCGTCCGGCCCTTCTGGTTGTATTCCCGAATAATCTCCCACAGCAGCAGCCGCGTCTGCGGATCCAGTCCCACGCTCGGCTCATCCAGAAACAGAACCTGCGGATCGTGCATCATCGCCCGCGCAATTGAAACGCGCTGCATCATCCCGCCGGAAAATCCCCGCACTAGCTGGTCAGCGCGGTCCGTTAGCTTGAATCGGTCGAGCAGCGCCTTGGCACGCTCCGTCCGCTCATGCGAGCCGAGCCCAAAATAGGCGCCATGAAAGGCAAGTATCTCGCGCGCGGTTAAAGAAAAATCCAGGTTCGGCCTTTGCGCCACTACGCCGATCTGCCGCTTGGCCGCTGTCTGTTCCCGCCATACATCAAACTCTCCAATCCACGCCGTCCCGCTCGTCGGCCTCACTCGTGTCGTCAGAATTCCAACCGTCGTCGACTTCCCTGCCCCGTTCGGTCCAAGCAGCCCGAAAATCTGGCCTGGCGCGACGTCGAGATCGATGCCATCGAGCGCCTTGATCTCGACCTTGGGCGCTTTGCCTCTCTTGCCCTTGCTCGCGAGCGCACCTCCAGCCGCCGCAGGCGGCGGTGAGTTGTAGACCTTGCGCAGCTCGCGCGTTTGGATAGCTGAGTTCATGAAGAGAATTTCCGGTGATCGTTATCCGAAGGCGCCCCACGCGCCACAAAACGTATCGAGTCGGTTTTGGCAGTATACATACACCGCCTCATGGAGGACGAGGCCGCCTGCTTTCCAGTGACCGGTCACCGGCGAACCAGACGATCGCCCCAACCCCGCCGCGAGTCCCGCACAAAGGAGAATTGCCACTAGCTACTCGCAACTCGCAGCTCGTGGCTCACAAGTAACGTCATCTTCCGTTACTTACTAAAAGCCATTGTCCGAAGGGACGGTGTACCCCGGTACTTTGACGCACTATCAGTACCTTCCTACCATCAATCTACACGACTGTGTATTTTGCGGGAGGTCCGTGGGGATTCCCCAAGGTCACGTCGTTGAATTCTTAAGTGCAGGCGCCGCCACATGCGAATAACCAATGCTTTCCGAACTCGGCACAGCAGGGCTAGCGGCTTCAGCTTGCTCGAAATCGCGGTCGTGCTCGCTCTCGGCCTGACGGTCAGCGTCTTCGCCGTCATCAGCCTGGTTCCGGTCATGAACCAGCAGCACGTCAATAACGCATACAACACGACGATCGCAGCGCTGCGCCAGGCTCGCGACAACGCCATCTCGCAGCGTACGTCTTATTCGGTCACCTTTGCCAACGGCTCGGTGCCGAACACAATCGTCGTCGCCCCCACGAATACCAGTTTCCAGGGCAGTTTGCCGTCGGTGACTTACCAGCTGCCACCCGATGTCACATTTCAGGTGCAAACGGCGCTCAGCTCGGTCACCGCTCCCGATGGCTATGGCAACGGAACGTCGGCCATTGATTTCGGCTATGCCGCTCCGTCGACGACTGTCTCCGGACAGACTGTTGCCTACTTCTGCCCCGACGGCTCGTCCCAGAACAGCACGGGCGCGGGCAGTTGTTCGGGCATGAATTATTGGAGCGGCGGCGTAGTTTACCTGGCTCGCGGCACCGACATGCTTAGCTTCCGCGCCGTCACCGTCTGGGGTGGCACTGGACGCGTCCGCGGCTGGCGCTTGTACAGCAAGAGCGGAGGGGGATACCAATGGTTACGAAATTAACTGTTCAAAAAGATTCCGCGCGCTTCTCTCGCCGTACAAGGGGCGCACAGTCAGGCTTCTCGCTGATCGAAGTCATGATCTCGATGCTGGTGCTGACTACCGGTCTGGTCAGCCTTCTGGGCGTGTTCGGGTTGGCCATGGCTTCAACGCAAACGTCGCAGCAGGACATGATCGCGAAGCAGCTCGCCGATGAGGAGTACGAAAGCATCGTCACCGCGCGCAATACAACGCAAATTAACTGGGACCAGATCAACAACGTTGGCTCACCAAACTGTCCTGTCAGCGGTGCCTCCAGTTGCGGCATTTTTCTGACTGGAGCCCAGCCACTCTACTCGGCGGGAGCGGACGGAATCTATGGGACAGCAGACGATGTGAGCTCCGGCCTCCGGCAGACACTGGTGGATCCGGGACCGGATGGTGTTTTTGGAACCTCTGACGACATCTCCATCCCGCTGATTGGCTACCAGCGCACGATCGTTATCTCTCCGCTGTATGACCCGGACGGCGCGGTTATCACTTCGATTCGCAATGTGACCGTCACCATTCAGTATTCGACCCCCCAGTCTTCGACGCAGAAATCGTATGTCGTGAATTCCTACATTTCACAGTTCAATTAATGAGGGTGGCATGAGCAATCGTCGAACAACACGCGAGCGTGGATTCAGCCTGGTGGAGATGATGGTCGCCATGGCCTTGGGGTCGGTCGTGTTGGCCGCCTCGGTGCAGATGTACACCAAGAGTCTGAACGCCACCTGGCTGGTCGGGCAGCGCGCCGAAATGCAGCAGGACTTTCGGGCAGCCTCGAACATGTTGATCAAGGATCTCAGTCTGGCGGGCGCGGGCTTGGTCAACGGCGCAGCGATCGCCCTGCCCTCCGGAAGCACTCCACAGTACGGCTGCGATCAGACGAACACGTGCTATCTCACCGGGGCCAGCGATGCATATGTGGCGGGAACATATCCGATACAAGGTGGAACACCCTATCTCTACGGCCTCATCACGGGATACGGCAAGGGTCAGACGCTCAATACCACGACGGGCGCCACTGACGTGGTCACATCTGTGTACACCGATTCCACCTTCTATTTGAATTGCTACATACCCACTGTCACTGCCAAGGGCGTAGTGACCTTCTCGCAACCCTCGGGATCTACACCCTGGGCAGGTTGTTTGCCGAGCAGCGCTGTCGCGCCGCAACACGTAAACGATGCGGCTGCGGGGCTCACACCTGGCGATCTTGTGTTGATGACTTTAACTGGCAAGACGATCATTGGCGAAGTTACCGGCGCGGTCACTACCGGCACGGACGCGAACGGCAATACCACTTACATTGTTCCCTTCGCTAACGGCGATCCGCTGAAGATGAACCAGACAGCCACTGGCGGCGGGCTGAACACCGCCGCGGTGGGGAATGCCGGAGCGGCCTCCCCGGCACCCTGCGGAGGCACCGGGCCGTGCCGCCTTATGGTCATCACTTATTACATCGATTGCGTCGATTCAACCGGAGCCATTCAGCCCTGTAACACGGCCACGACCCTTACGCCGCGGCTGATGCGGCAAATCAGTGGGCACACCCCAATGCCGGTGGCGGAGAACATCGCCTACTTGAAGTTCAGCTATGACCTTTTCAATGCTTCCACCAGTACGCCGGCGGTGAACCAACCCAACCCCGGCTCCGGCGATGCTAATGATACTGCTTCGAACGGCCTTCTTCCCAACCAGATCACCAAGATCAACATTTTGAACATGGCGATCGATGGCACCCAGAAAGGTTCTTTATTCGGGCTCGACAAGGGCTTTCAAAGTATGGATTTACAGACATCAGTAAGCGCACGAAACCTGACCTACATCAATACTTACAACAATTAAGGGTAGGTCTGGTGAAGGGGACAAAGTCGATGTGGAGCGAAAACATGGGAATTCATCACACGAGAACTCGGGGCACGAACATGGCGCAACGGGATAGCCAAGGTTTCACGCTGGTTGCGTCCTTACTGATAATGCTGCTGCTCTCAGGGATCGCGATCGGTCTGTTGATGATGGTCAACACCGAGGGCAAGGTGGGCGGAACCGATCTGCAGAATAACCTCGCCTACCACGCTGCCGAGGGCGGCATCGAGAAGATGTCTTCCGACCTGGCCGCGGTGTTCCAGAACGCACAATCGCCCACAGCTGCTGACATCTGCAGCGCAGGCGGACCGACCTATGGTGGCTCGGCTGCCAACGAGCCGGTGATGGTCGGAGTCTCGTGGACCGATTACCAGGTAACGCCCGGACAAGTGGGCTACCCGTGTCCCTCAGTTTTGCCCAAACCAGTATGGGGCCAGATCAGTGGCGGGCCGGAAGCCAATTTGTATGCCGAAGTCATCCCGGTGAACCTGCAAGCCACGGCCGCCATGCTGGGCGGGCAGCAGGTGAGCATGACACGGAGCGCGCAGGTGGCGCTGATTCCGGTGTTTCAGTTTGGAGTGTTTTGCGAAGCCGATTGCGCCTTCTTTAATAACCCAACCATCGATTTTGCGGGGCGTCTGCACGCCAACGGCGATCTCTACCTGGGCGTGGCGAATAACTCCGCGCTGACCTTTCACAACAAACTCGAGTCATTCGGGAACGTGGTGACGAACAATCTCCCGAACGGCGTAACGGCCAGTTCCGTCAACGACACTGGCAACGTCTTCATCCCGACGGCGGAAGGCAATTGTCCCTATCCCGGCGTCGCATCGGGTACTTGCGTCCTCCTTTCGGGGACGGGCAGCGTGACAGGCGTTGGCGGAGCACCTCCCGCCTCGATGTACAACACTTCTTTCAATATCGCCAGCTATGCTTCGAGCTATAACTCCTCTTTCAATACGTTTTCCTCGACTGTGAACCACGAGCTCATCAATGGGGACTACGGAAACAAGACTTCCGGGCAGATTGGGACGGGTGCCAAACTGCTGTCCTTGCCGTTTGTTTCCGGAAGCATCCACGATTACGAACTGATCCGCCGTCCAACCTTGGGCGTGCCAGACACGACCTCGTTGGCGCAGTCTCGCGAATACAACATGGCGCAGATTCGAGTGCTCCTGAGCGACGATCCGGCGGACTTGCCGGGCGGAGCATCGGATGCGAATAACGTGCGGCTGGCAAACCTGTCGGCGGCACAAGCGCAAGCAGAGGCTGGCAACACGACCGCCACCGCCACCAATCAGTGGGGCATCTCGATACCCTCAGGCAGCTTCAACTCGACGGCCTTTGGGACGCCGGGCAGCGGTAACACCTTCAACCTGTACTTTGCCGCCGCGTCCAATGTGGTTCCGACTTCCTCGCAATGTACGACTTCGGCCTCCTGCACCATGGACTGGCCGTTCGGACCTTTTGTGTGGACAAATCCCTCACCAACGCTCCAGGGACTTCAGCCTGCGAACCCCACTCCCGCGGCCGTAGGAGCGGTCAATGCTCCCGACTACCAGGTGCCGCCCAGCGGCGCGCCGGCGCTTGCAACCGGTCTTTGTCCGCCCAATACCTACCCCTTGTATGCAGGTGTTGTCGACCCCACCGGCTGCCCCACGGTGCCGGCATATCCGTTTTTTGCGCCTCCGAACCCCGTCGGCCTGACCAACTACAGCTCTGGATCTACGACATCGTGGAGCCTGATAGACGGCTATCTGCGCGTGGAATACATTGATTCTTCGGGCGTCTGGCACCCGGTCACTAATGAATGGCTGCAACTGGGATTTGCGCGCGGCCTGCAACCACCCACGTCCCCGGGCACGAACCCGATCACTCCGAACGCGATCATCCTGCTGCAGCAACCGGCGGACCGTGATGCTTCAGGCACGCTTACCAGTACCGAGACTACCGGCACTGCCCCTTTATGCACCTCAACGAAAGTAGTGAGCGGCGTTACCTACTGCAAAGCATGGAGCGGCCAGGTGCCGGAGTTGATAGCGGACCTTCCACAGGTAGCGGCCACGGGAAGCTATGCGGACTGGGCGTTTGGCCTTACGCCTACGTCCCCGGTCGTAAGCCCTCAAGCCTCCGCGACACCACAGAGCCTGACTCAATACAACTGGTATCCCATCAACTTCTACGATGCGCGCGAAGGCGAGCCGCGCGATGTCACGACTCACCAGTCCGACGACAGCTGCACGACCCTCGGTGTCATGAACGCTGTCGAGATCGATGTGGGCAACCTGGCGGCATGGCTGAAGGGCACCATCGGTACCAGCGGCACCCATGTGGACTATGTCCAGCAAAATGGATACGTACTGTATTTTTCGGACCGTCGAGGAATGTTGCTCAATCCGCATCCACCGATGGCCGTCAGTGGCACAGCGCAAAAATCCGGCGACTCGGGATTTGAGGACGTGATCAACCCCGGCAGCTCCTCGAATACTCCGAACGGAAACCTGGATACGGCTGAGGACTTGAATCAGAATGGCTACCTCGACAGCTTCGGCGCGGCAAACCTGGGATTAGGCCAGTGGAATGACAGCACTCACAATCTAAATCAGCAGACCACCGCCGCGTCTCCGGACAACCCGTTCAGTCCGCGCATCACCTCGTGCGGCACGACCGGGCGCAAGAACTGGGTGAGCGGAGCGCGCCATGTTTTGAAACTGGTGGATGGCGCCCTGGGGAGTCTGCCAATCAGCCCCGTCCCCGTTGTTGTTAGCGGTGTCAACTACTATGGCGGATTTACAGTGGCCTCGGAGAATCCGGTCTACATCCAGGGCAACTACAACAGCAACTCAAACGATACCTTCTTCAAGAACGTCGTCAACGGCATCCCCGGCGCGGACATGACTTCACCACAGCACTCTCCCGCCGCAATCGTTGCCGACACAGTGACCTTCCTCTCCAACGCGTGGAGCGACACGGCCAGCATGGTTCTTTCGCCCTCGCAGCCGGAAGGCAACAGACAAGCGGCCTCGGATACTTACTATCGCGCGGCGGTTGCGGCTGGAAAGAGCATGACTTGGCCGCACCCATCGTGGGAGTCGGTCGGCAACAACTATCCCGAGGGTACCGATGGAGGAGTCGGCAACTTCCTGCGTTTCCTGGAAGACTGGCAGAATGGGCCCTCCACCTCGCACTACGGAGGCTCGATGGTAGAAATGTTCTACAACACCTATAACACCGGGGCGTTCAAATGCTGTACGTACACGGTGTATGAGCCGCCACATCCACGTGACTACTATTTCGACCCGGACTTCACCACGCCCTACGGCCTGCCGCCTGGAACTCCGCTCTTCAAGGACGTCGAGACGCTCGGCTATCGTCAGCTGTTTACGACCCGAACGTACTAGACCGCGAGGTCGATTCGCATTCACAAGCCCCGGTCCGCAAGGATCGGGGCTTTTTCTTGCGTAGCCATTCCCTTCGTGCACTTTCGTGTCCTTCGTGGTTGGGGGTTTCTGATATTCGCGAAAACGAAATTCGTAAAATCTGCATCCAAAATCCCGCTTACAGAATTTCATTCAAATCTATGTCCGTGACCACCCCCAAGCGCGCTCTTATCACCGGCATCTCTGGCCAGGACGGCAGCTATCTTTCCGAGCTTCTTCTCGAAAGAGGCTACGAGGTGCATGGCGTCGTGCGCCGCGTCGCCATCGAAGACCCACAGCATCGACTCTCGCGCATTCACCACCTGCTCGGCCGAATTCACCTCCATGCTGCCTCGCTTGAAAGTTATCCCAGCCTGATGAAGGTCGTTGCCGCCGTCGAACCCGACGAGATGTATCACCTCGCCGCTCAAAGCTACGTCAGCTACTCATTCGAGGATGAGTTCTCAACCTTCGAGGTCAACGTAAACGGTACTCACTATCTCCTCTCCGCGTGCCGCGACCTGGTTCCGAAGGTGCGGTTTTACTTCGCCGGATCGAGCGAGATGTTCGGCTCCGCGCCCGCGCCGCAAAACGAACTGACTGCATTCCGCCCGCGCTCCGCCTACGGAATCTCGAAAGTCGCCGGCTATCACCTCACAAGAAATTACCGCGAAGCGTACAAGCTGCACGCCTCCTGCGGCATGTTATACAACCATGAATCGCCGCGTCGCGGCATGGAGTTCGTAACCCGCAAAATCACCTCGCTCGCAGCGCAGGCCAAGCTCGGCCTCGCCAAAGAGATCCGCCTCGGCAATCTCGACGCCGAGCGCGACTGGGGCCACGCCCGCGAATATGTCGAAGCAATGTGGCGCATGTTGCAGCTGGACACGCCGGACGACTACGTCATTGCCACTGGAGAAACGCACTCCGTGCGCGAATTCCTGGAATGCGCGTTCGGGCTGCTGGACCTCGATCCCTACGAATTTCTCGTTCTCGACGAGCGCTTCGTTCGTCCCGCCGAAGTCGATGTGCTGCTCGGCGACGCCGCCAAGGCTCAGCAAAATCTCGGCTGGAAGCCACGCACTTCTTTTCGCGAACTCGTTCGCGACATGGTCGAATCCGACCTGAACCTGTACGCTCGTGCGAAAGACATTCAACCTTCCCCACAATCAGGTACGCCTGAGTCTCCAGAACTGCGCCTTTCCGCATAGTCAACCAATTGACCCTCTTCCGTTCCCCCTAAGTTGTACTAGTGGTTCTAGTTGTGTCTGTTGAATGCAAATTCTTTCATACTGTTCGCGCTCACTACTTCTGGTGTAAACTCCCCCCGCAGATCCGTTTCCAGGGGATCGTGCTTCCAGAACCCAAGCCCAGAGCGGATTTCCCAAGGCCGTTACTTCCAAAGAAAGAACTAAGGAGATGCCATGCAGAGTAAAGTAAGTGTATTTCTGCTTACTGCGGTTGCGATTGTGCTGATTGTCTGCGTCGCCGGACAAGCACAATCCACTTCGTTGTTAACCCGCCACACACGCGATGTCGTGGTCATGGGAGAGGCCCAGTCGCTCGGCCGCCTTCCCGCAACGCAAATCATGAATCTCGATCTCATGCTCCCCCTACGTCATCAGCCCGAGCTCGAAAATTTCATCGAGGAACTTTATAACCCCTCCAGCCCCTCCTATCGCCAATACCTCACCGTGCCTCAATTCACCGCGCGTTTTGGCCCCAGCCGTGAGGATTACGATGCGGTCGTCGGTTTCGCGAAAGAGAACGGTTTCAAGATCGTCGACGCTTCCGCGCGCAATCGCATGATCGTCCAGGTAAAAGGCAGCGTCGCCACCGTGGAAAAAGCGTTCCATGTACAAATGGGCCTCTATCAGCATCCCACTGAGAATCGCGCTTTCTACGCTCCCGATCGCGAGCCCTCCGCCAATCTCTCCGTCCAGCTCTGGCACGTCAGTGGCCTCGACAACTACTCGATCCCGCACACCAACCTCCGCATTCTGCCGGAAGGGGCTCACGCCAACGTTGCCGGATCATGTCCAGGGAGCTCTTATTGCGGTAGCGATATGAGAGCCGCTTATTACGGCGGCTCCGCTCTCGATGGCACAGGGCAATCAGTCGGCTTGTTTGAGTACCTCGGCACCAACTTGTCTGACTTGAATACTTACTACCAGAACGTCCACCAAACGTTGAACACGCCGATCACCCTCATCTCCACCGACGGGACCTCGGTCAATTGCAATGCCCCCAATTGCGATGACACAGAGCAAACGATCGACATGACGCAAGCCCTTGGCATGGCCCCGAACCTCGCCGCGCTCAACATGTACATCGGTTCTCGCGACACGTCGATTCTCAACGCCATGGCAACACACAATCCGCTCGATGCCAATCTGAGCTGCTCATGGTACTGGGGTCCGGCTGATCCCAAGTCGCTCGATCCGATTTTCCAGGAATACGCCACGCAAGGTCAGAACTTCTTCGACGCGGCCGGTGACAACAAGAGCTGGCAGGTCGGCGGCTCGATTTGGCCGGCGGACGATGCGTATCTCGTGTCCGTAGGAGGCACCGATCTAGTCACACAAAGTGCTGGGGGCCCGTGGAAATCCGAAACTGGCTGGTCCGATAGTGGCGGAGGCGTTTCGCCAAACCACATTGCGATTCCGTCCTGGCAAGTTGCTGCAGCTGCCGGCTGCGCCAGTTGCTCGCAAACCCTGCGCAATGGCCCTGACGTTGCGGCTGAATCCAACTTCGATTTCTACTACTGCTCTGATCAAAGTGGCTGCGGCCACGGTTTGGGTGGCACCAGCTTTGCCGCTCCCATGTGGGCCGGCTATCTGGCTCTTGCCAACCAACAGGCGGTTGCAAATGGCCAGCCCACGCTCGGCTTCATCAACCCCGCTCTTTATCAGATTGGCTTGAGCGGGAACTACACGACTGATTTCCACGACATCGTCAGCGGCAACAACGGCTACTCCGCCACTACCGGCTACGATCTGGTCACGGGCTGGGGCAGCCCGAACGGCTCCGCCCTCATCGACGCGCTTACTGGACCGCAAGGCCCGTCCTTCTCGCTGACGGCCAGCCCCAATCAGCTCTCGATTGCTGAAAACAGCCAGGGCACGAGCACCATCACCGTCGTTCCCGCTGGCGGATTCAGCGGCAGCGTCACCCTCGCCGCATCGAATCTCCCCAGTGGTGTGACTGCCCAATTCAATCCCAATCCAACCAGCACCACGAGCACGTTGACACTCACGGTCAGCGCGAGTGCCGCTCCGGGAACGTCGACAATCACTGTCGGCGGCACCTCTGGCAGCCTTTCTGCGTCGACGACGATTCAGCTCACGATCACGGCTAGCGGCCCCGTCGTGTCTTTGACTCCCACTTCGCTCACATGGGGTAAAGTTGTGGTTGGACATACCGCGGCAGCGAAGAAAGTGACGCTCACCAACACCGGCGCTTCCACGTTGAACATCTCGGGCATCGCCACTACCGGTGACTTCACTCTCTTCTCCTTCACCTCGAAGAAGAAGTGCAGCAGCACCCTGGCGGCGGGCAAGAGCTGCATCGTCAAGGTGAATTTCACTCCCACGCAAACAGGGCTCCGCACTGGCAGCCTTAACTTCACCGACAACGCTCCCGGCAGTCCGCAGAGCGTCGCGCTCTCTGGTACCGGAAAGTAACCTACTAGTAACGTCGGGCGGGACCCCCATCCCGCCCGCTTTTCGTACGAGAGTGAGTAGTAGTGCACATTGAGCGAAGCTCTTTTCACTCACTTGTTCAAAATCTGCTTGAAATGTTCTTTCCCTCTGGTTGTGCCCGACGAATCCGTTGTAAACTCCCACCTAGGTCCGCTTCGTGGTTTCTGGTCCAGGTTCAGCCAGGAATAGTCCTCCAGCGGTTGCCACGTCAAAGTTGCCAACGTTAAAAGGAGAAATCATGATCCGAAGGGTAAGTGTGCTTTTGCTTACTGTCGCTGTGATCTTTTCGGTCACGGTTGTTGCTCAAACGAATGCGCTGCTAACGCGCCACACGCGTGACGCAGTCGTCAATGGTGAGGCAAAACTTATCGGCCGCATGCCCGCGTCCCAAACCATGCGTTTCAGCATCGTTCTGCCGCTGCGCCACGCCCCGGAACTCTTGAACTTCCTCGATGACATCTACGATCCATCGAGTGCTAACTATCGGCACTTCCTCACGCCGGAAGAGTTCACAGCGCGATTTGGCCCGAGCCAGGAGGAATTCGACCAGGCAGTCCAGTTCGCCAAGGCCGGTGGCTTCAAGGTGATCTTCGCTACTCGTGAGGGCCGGAACATTCAGCTGCAGGGCACGGCGAATGCAGTCGAGAAGGCTTTCCATGTAAACATGAATATCTATCAGCACCCCACTGAGAACCGCAGGTTCTTCGCACCCGACCGCGAGCCGCAGGCAAACCTTCCGTTCCCGCTCTGGCACGTATCCGGTCTGGATAACTATGCGCTTCCCCGTCCGCTCGTGCAGCATAAGGAAGCACGAGAGCAGCCTCAGGTTGTCCAGGGCTCCTGCCCGGGTAACAGCTATTGTGGCAGCGACATGCGGGCTGCATACTACGGAGCCACAGCTCTCACCGGCACCGGCCAGAACATCGCTTTGCTCGAACTGGCCGGAACTACTCTGTCCGATCTGACTCTCTACTACAAGAACGCGAAGCAAACCGAGCCCTACACTCCGACCCTGGTTTCAACTGGCGGATACGGCACCTCTTGCACCGGCGGCTGCGACGACGCCGAGCAAACTCTGGACATGACTCAAGCCATGGGCATGGCCCCCGGCTCGACAATGCTCTACAACTTCGTCTGCGGTGACGCTTACAATTCCGGCACCTTCGACGAAACTGCTTGCCTCAGCGCGATGGTCTCGACCTCGAAGGCGCCCCTGAGCCTGCAGATCAGCAGTTCATGGTCTTGGCTGCCGGCGGATCCCGGCACAGACGATCCTTACTACCAGCAGATGGCGGCACAGGGCCAGAGCTTCTTCGACGCAGCTGGCGACAGCGGTGCGTGGGCCTCGGGCGGCTTTGCTTACCCAGGCGATGATGTTTGGGTCATCTGCGTCGGCGGCACAGACCTGCAAACCAATGGCGCTGGCGGTTCCTGGAAGTCTGAAACCGGCTGGCCCGATGGCGGTGGTGGAATTAACTTCGACAACATTGCCATCCCGTCCTATCAACAACTCAGCGGCGTCATCAATTCCCAAAATAAAGGCTCCAAGACGCTGCGCAATGGTCCAGACCTCGCGGCGGAAGCCAACTTTGATTTCTACGTCTGCCACAAGGGCGGCTGCGGCACGGGTTGGGGCGGAACGAGCTTTGCCGCTCCGATGTATGCCGGCTACATGGCTCTTGCCAATCAGCAGGCAGTCCTAAATGGCGCGGCCGCGCCGGGCTTCATCAACCCAGCCATCTATCCGCTGGGTCTGGGATCCGGCTATGCTGCTGCGTTCCACGACATCACCAGCGGCAACAACGGCTTCCCAGCAGTGGCCGGTTATGACTTGATCACTGGTTGGGGTAGCCCGAACGGAACTGGCCTGATCGACGCCCTCACGCAGGGTGGAGGCGGCGGTCCGGTCATGAGCCTCAGCCCGACCTCCCTCAAGTGGGGCAAGATCGCGGTCGGCACCACCGCTTCAGGCAAGAAGAAAGTGACCGCCACCAACACTGGCACTGCCTCGCTCACCATCAGCAATATCGCCGTGACCGGCGACTTTGCTCTGGTAACAGTGAAGCAGACCAAGAAGGTCACGCCGTGCAGCAACGGCCTCAGCCTGGCACCTGGCGCAAGCTGTCTGATCAAGGTGAGCTTCACTCCGACCCAGACTGGCACCCGCACCGGCGCAGTCAACTTCACCGACAACGCCCCCGGCAGCCCGCAGAGCGTCGCGCTCTCCGGCACGGGCAAATAACCGAGCGAACCTCAAACTCTCGGGCGGGACTTCGGTCCCGCCCTTTTTTTCGTAATAGCTGTGACCCAGGGTTCGCAGTTGTTTTGTGATGTGCATTTATATTCATTTCACCCTGCAAAAAGCCTTGCCACCGCGTCAATTCGCCATATTGCTTTTTTCCTGCCAGGTATAAACTAGACCCGCTAGTTGCCGATCTCGCTAGTCCCCCTAATGATGTTTTTCATGCCGCACTTCGCGATCTACAGCTGTGCCAATTCACGACTTCCGAGGAAAAAATCCATGCTGCGCGCTCTCAAAATAGCTTGCCTCCCCGCATTAATCGCCTTGGTTTTTGTCACGCTCGGCTTCGCCGCAAATCAGAAGACAATCGTCTCTTATCCCGCCGCTTCCGGCGTTTCCGCACGTGTAACCGACCTCCCCATTGACTATGCGATGTTTCCCGCCCGCATCGCTCCCGAGCCACGCCCGACGGCGCTTGCTTCGCGCGCGGGCCAAGCGCCCGTGGCCGACACCGCTCTCCAAACGGAACTGTTGCCTGAAACTACCGCCACCCAGGGCGTCAGCTTCGACGGCATCGCGCAAACTGGATGGATTCCACCCGATAACAACCTCGCCGTCGGACCCAATCACATCGTCGAGATCGTAAACACGTCCGTGGCTATGTACACCAAGAACGGCACACTCCTGACCGGCCCCACGAACATCCCGACTTTGTTCGCGCCCATCGGTGGCCTTTGCACGCAGTACGTCGTCGATCCTGTCGCCTTGTATGATCGTCCCGCCGACCGCTGGGTGATTTCCGGCATCGGTCTCGATTACGTCAGCAGCTATGGCGAATGCGTAGCCGTCTCGACCACCAACGATCCTACTGGCTCCTACAATCTGTATTTCTACAACTTCGGATCCACGCTCAACGACTATCCAAAACTGAGCACCTGGGCCACCGCCAGCAATAGCGCCTATCTCGTCACCTACAACCTGAACGGCGGCCAAGCCGATATCTGCGCTTTTGATCGCACCAAGATGCTCGCTGGAACCGCCAGCGCGGCCCAGCTTTGCCAGCAAGCGGTCGGCGAAGCGAGCTATCTCCCCGGCGATATGGATGGACCCACTCCTCCCCCGGATGGCACTCCCGGCCTCTTCATCAACTGGGCTAACAACAATCCCGGCACGTTGCATCTTCGCAAGCTGACCCTCGACTTCACCAAGGGAACCGCCAAGCTCTCAACGGCCACCTCGATCAGCGTCAACAACTTTACCGTGGCCTGCTTCAGCAGTTGCGTGCCGCAACCCGGAACTACTCAGACGCTCGACGTGCTCGGCGATCGTTCGATGTATCGCTTCGCCATCCGCCATTTCCCGGATCACGACCGCGCCGTGGTGACCCACTCCGTTCTTAACGGCAGCCAGGTAGCGGTGCGCTGGTATGAACTCTACGATCCGGCCGGAAGCGTAACCGTCAACCAGCAAGGAACCTTCTCTCCCGATTCCACCTATCGCTGGATGAGCAGCGCCGCTGAGGATCAGAGCGGCGACATCGGCATCGGCTTTAGCGCTTCCAGTTCCAGTGTTTTTCCCTCCATTCGTTTCACCGGCCGTGTTCCCAGCGATCCTCTGGGCTCGCTCGAAACAGAAAGTAGCATCCAGGTTGGCGCAGGCTCACAAACCGGAGGCAGCTCTGCCTATCGTTGGGGCGATTATTCCGCCATGCAAATCGATCCCAGCGATGATTGCACCTTCTGGTACGTCAACGAGTACGAGCAGGCGACGGGCTACAAGAACTGGACCACGCACATCGCCTCGTTCTCCTTCCCAACTTGCGGAGGACAAGGCGGCGGCCCAGCCATAAGCTTCAATCCAACTTCGCTTAAGTGGGGCAAGGTTGTGGTTGGAACGAAGGCGGGCCAGAAGAAAGTGACGGCCACCAATACCGGCACGTCCACGCTCTCAATCAGCAACATCGCCGTCACCGGCGATTTTGCGCTGGTGCCGGTAAAGCAAACGAAGAAAATCACCCCTTGCGTGAACGGTACCGACCTGGCGCCGGGCGCAAGCTGCCTGATCAAAGTAAGCTTCACGCCGACCCAGACAGGCACGCGCACCGGCAGCATCACCTTCACCGACAACGCTCCCAACAGCCCGCAGACCGTGCCGCTAACCGGCACAGGCAAATAAAGGGGCGTAACAATAACTAATACCGAATTGCCAATAAAGGGACGGGACGAAAGTCCCGCCCCTTTTTTCGGCCTTTTTCAGAATGTCATCCTGGTGAAGTGAGGTGAGCAAAGCAAGCAAAACAAGCGAAGGACCTACGCATTCCGCCCTCGCCACAACCAGACTCTCTTGAGGCGCCAGTCCCATCACGATGGACTCGGCTAGAAGCTAAAAGCAAGAAGTGCTAGTAGGTAGTTCTTCCCGGCTTAAATATCATCCCCTCGCGAGTCTTCCCGTTCATCACAACCATCAGCCCTTCATCGAAACGCAAATGCCGCACACAGCCGCGTTCTTCAAGCGCGTTCCGCGACGCCAACCATTCCCAATCCACCGACCCCTCACCCGCATCCGGGTTCACCGTGAAATACCCAACCTGAAACGCCATCAGATTCTGAAAGAAGTGGCTGCCCTGCGAAGGAATAACTCGAAAGTCGCGAAAGCCCGCTTCCACAATCACGCGCGCCCCGGAAATCTCATCCCACTCCACAGGAATCCCCAGCCACGGATCGTTCGATCCGATTCGCCCGACGCCAATCAGCAAGTAGGGCCGGTTCTCCAACCCAAGCTTCGTATTGAAATGGGCAACCGATTCCGCCACTTCCTGGCTGCGTCCCCGTTCGAAGCGATGGAAATCCACCACGACGACGTCGCACAGGTTCGAAACGCGCCCATTCCCCAATACCATCGAGCTGCGGCACACCAGGTCCGACGCGTTCACATCGCCCACCCGCAACTCTTCGCCCTCGCGCGACAGAACCAGCGGACGAATCTGCAAAAATCCGAACTCCGCTCCGCCGCCGGCACCGTGCGGCAAACTGACCGCAAACTCAATCTCCACCGGCTGTCCCAGCGCCTCCTCGCCCACCCGTGCCAGTTGCTGCAGAATTGGAGCCAGCGGAAACACTTCATGCTTCAGCACCGGCGCAAAACTCACAATGCGCGTTCCAGCCCGGCTCATCCCGTCATACACGGCATCATTGTCTCGGCTGTAAGTCGAAGCCACGGCTTGTAACGTGCCATCTGTCTCTGCGTCCCCGAGCGCGAATCGCGCTTCCCGCAGCGCGCTGAGTCCGTCCCGCGAATTCGCGTGTGCCAACTCGTGGTTCATCTCTAAAGCCCAGAACCCCGACTGCGAATTCGACAAAATATCCTTCACCGTCGAAAACTGCACGATGTTCCGCGGATACCGCGGGCAAAACGTCATGCACTTCCCGCCCTCCACGACTTCCCTGCCCATCCCCAACGCAACAGCCGCGATTCCGTCCTCGGGCGCCATCGGCGGCACGGGATAAAAATTCCGCGACCGCACCACTCCCGAAAAATCTGGATAGAATCTCTCTCCATGCGCCGTCCCCACCACGCGCTGCAAAATCACCGCCATCTTTTCTTCTTCCGTCCGGTAGGGCGTCGCCCGAACATAGGCCTTCGCGTGCTGGCTAAACGTCGACGCATACGTCCGCTGGATCGCCTCCGTCAGACGCGCCAGCTGCACCTCCAGCTCCGGCTGATGGTTCCCCAGCATGAACGTCTCATACACGCCGGTGAATGGCTGATACTGCGAGTCCTCCAGCAAGCTCGAAGACCGCACCGCCAGTGGCCACCTCACCTCGCTCAAAAACGCCGTGAGGTCATTCTGCAAAGATGCCGGCAGAGGCGACGCGAGGAATCGCCGCAGAATCTCCGCATCGTCCTTGCAGTGAATCGCAAACTCCAGCAGGTTGTTCTCTGCCAAAAAGCGGTCGAACACATCCGTGCTCAAGACCAGCGCCGGAGGCACATTGATCTTGACCCCCGGAAACCGCCGCGCAAATTGCCGTTTGTAAAGCAGGTGTCGCACAAAGGCCAGCCCGCGCGCCTTCCCGCCCAGCGACCCCGCCCCGATTCGCAAAAAGAAATTTCCTTCCGCCTTGAACGTCGCCGCGTCGAAATCGCCAATCAGAAATTCGCTCTGCTCGCGCCGGTATTCATTGATCGACGAGATCAGGTCCTGCCGTAACGCCTCCAGGTCCGGGAAGTCCGACACCTTGCGCGGCCGCAACTTCTGCGCCACCGCGAATTCCGTGCGCGCCGTCAGCCATCGCGAAAAATGATTTCTCTGACTGTGATAGCTAAGGCTCTCCGCCGGCACGGTGTGCAGCATCGACTCCAGCGCATTCATATCGCTCGCCCGCGCTACTTCGGCCCCATCCGGCATGCGAAACACAAAGTCCCCGAACGCGCACTGCTGCGTCAACAGCCGCCGGAAATCTCGCAGGAAAGTCGGCGACCGCTTCTGCAGAAACGCAAAACCCTCGCTATACGCCCGTGCCTTATATTCCGTGTGGCTCGAGTGGAGTACGATCGGCACATCCGGCACGAGCCCGCGAATCACGTGCGCCAGCTCGAATCCCGCATTCTCGTCCGGCGCTCCGCCTCGCGGAAACTGTACATCCGACACCACCGCCAGCAGATTCTCCCGATACTCCCTCGCCTGCTGCGCTGCGTCTTCATAGTCGGAACACAGCAGAATCTTCGGACGTGCCCGCTGCCGCACCAGTTTGTGCGCGACGTTGATTCCCTCGCGGATCACTCGCCGCGACTGGTTAATCAGCTCGGTGTAAATCACCGGCAGAATCGACGAGTAGTACCGGATGTTGTCCTCGACCACCAGGAGAACCGGTACGCCCAGTGTCTTCGCATCGTTGCGCACATTTCGCTTGTCCTCGACATACTTCACGATCGCAATCAAAATGCGCGCGTTCCCCTGCCACAAAAAAATCCGGTCGATGTCGGTCACCGGATTCCGCGCAATGAAATTCTTCACCTCGCGATAGTCGTAAGCGAGCACTACGACCGGAATGTCGCGCCCCAGCTTCTTCACCTCACGCGCCAACTGCGCCGCATTCATGTCGCCCACGGCCAGGTTCGTCACGATCAGGTTGAACCGCTCCTGCGAGCGCGCCAAATCCAGAGCCTGCGAGCAGCTCGATACGTGAGTGATTCCGGGAATCTGTTGCAGGTTGAGTTCGCGTGATTCGCCGATCAGCAGCTCATTCAGCCGCCCATCTTCTCGCAATATAAAAGAGTCATACAGGTTGGAAACCAGCAGGACATCCTGCACGCGGAACGGCATCAGCCGCTCAAATCCCTCGAACGCGTCTTCTGCGTCCAGCATCAGGTCGATTTCGCCCGGAGCAGCCATGTCGTAGAAACTCGCTCCGATCGCGTGTGCAATCGGCGACCGGCATTCTAGCAAGTTCGAAAGCAGCGAGCGGTGACCAGTGACCGCTGACCCGTGACCGGTGACCTCCTACTGCGCCGGCTTCTTGATCGCGTTCGTATGACTCGCCGCGCACATCCACTGCCCGTTCGACGAGATCCAGGTATCCGTAAAGCGCCCGTAGTGGTCGTAAGGCTTGCCTTGATTTGTGCCCTTTACGTGATAGCGCCCGATCACGATGGCCATCCCCGGATAAAGAAAAACACTCACGTCATCGTTGGCCAGCGAATTGGTCACTGTGCTCGGGTCCTTGATGTCGGCGATGAACCTTAGCTTGTTCATTACCGTGCCGTCGGTATCCGTGTAGACAAAGTTGTCTGTAACCAGCCGGTTCAACGCCTCGCCGTCGCGATGAATCTGCGCCTGGTTCCATGCGTTTTCCAGTGCAACGAGCCGCGCCCTTTCGTCTTTTTCATTGCCCGCACCCTGCGCGGCGACTCTCATCCACGCCATCAAAACCACGACGATAAACAGCTTCCCTATTCTCATGGCAGAACCTCGCTCGAACTAAGCCAGGGCCTTCAACACTGTATCCCGCACAACCTTGAACGCTTCCGACCCCGGATCGATCAACTCAAAGTGTCCCGCGCGCGCAATCTCAACCAACTCGAGGTTATCTTTCTTCGCTGATCTTTTCGTTCGCACATACTCGAGGCTGAACTCCGGCGGCACAACGTCGTCGACGAGCCCAACCACAATCCACTGCCGAGCCTGCGAAATTGCGATCTCCATCGGATCCGCCTCCCGATAGTGTTCGGGCACGTCTTCAGGTTTACCGCCCATAAATTCCACCACCGCATCGTTGCTCAAATGCAGTTTGAAGCCCTTCTTCAAATCCAGAACGCCCGCGAGTGAGATCGCACCCCGCACCGAACTCTCTCGCGCCGCCAGACACAAAGCCAGTTGCCCGCCTGCCGAGTGTCCCATCACCACCATCCGCGAAGCATCCACGTGGAACGAAGCTGCCCGCTGCTCGACAAAGCGATATGCCGCGCGAATATCCTCAAACGTCCCCGGCCACCCGCCGCCCGCATTCCCGACACGCCGGTATTCAACGTTAAATGTCGCCACGCCCGCTGCGCGCAAAGCCTCACACAAATGGCCCGCGTGAGCCAGGTCGTACTTCGCCCGCCAGTATCCCCCATGAATATTGATTAAAGCCGCATGCGCCCCCGAAACCCGAGGAACGCGCACCTCAATAAACTGGTTAGGATCGTCGCCATAACGAACCCGCTCATCCGGCGCAGGCTGAGGCTTCGAAAGAATGTCTTCAGAGGACAAGTTTCACCACCACCGCTGCAAGCCCTTACCCACGACCGGCGACTCGCGACCGCTGACCATCTATGCCGCGAAGAGAAAGCAGCGGTCACTAGCAACTAGCTACTCCTTAAGTTTCAGTTTGCTCTTGTTCTCTTCGAGAAAAGTCTTCAACTCCTCCGCCGCCCCCAGCAGTCGCGACCACTGCTCGTAGTACAGCGTCACCGGGAACCGTCCCAGCCCGTACACGCTCACGCCACCCTTTTCGCTCACCTTGAACTGCATCGTCCCGCTGCGTTTCCCAGCGGCCTGCTTCTCCAACTCCGCAAGCTTCGCCTTCAACTCCTCGTACGTCGGTTCAGCCATGAATGCACCTCAATATGAATTTTCTCCATCATAGGTTCCCACGTGCCTCCGAGTCGAGGAACCAACGCGTCCGTAAAATCAAACGCGGCAACTTGTGCCACTCTGTGTACCCTGTGGTTGCATGTTTTTGCCACCGCCGTCAGTGGTCCCCGCGATCAAAGCGCATCCCCATCCCCATCAGTAACTTACCCATTCACTCCCATCTTGTATGTGGAACCGCGAATGCTATGATTAAACCCAAGGAATTTGCGACAGAAGGGGTTAACTCGTGAAACACAACAAGTCGATTTTAGAAAATGTGATCCTGCTGATCGTCCTCGGAGTCGTCGCCGGTGCCATTGGCGGCCTCGGCGTCGGAGCGCTTCAGCTCCGCTCCATGGCGCAATCCTCCTCAGCCGCGGCCGGTAAGTAGCCCAGCTCAGCCCGCCTGATTTGTTCGCAACGTGAGAGGCTCCTCCGAGCCCAACAGCGGCAATGGAGCGGGCGACCGGGATCGAACCGGTGACATCCAGCTTGGGAAGCTGCACCCCGTTAGATGCACGCGGGCGCAGCAAGTGCGCACACCCGCATAAATACTGCTCATTTCGATGATCGTGCACTTTCTGCCACTTCATGCACTCCCCTGCTTTGGGCAGTAATTCGACCCGTTTTGCGGACGTTTTTGTGGACGTTTTTTGTGGACGTAAGAACACGCTCCAAGTGATAGGCTGGCGCGTGCTCACGTCGACAGCTCGCGAGCCTGGCGCAATCGAACAGCCGCCAGCCGCGCCTTCCGCGATCGATGATGCAGAGTGCTGTCAGGCTCACCTTGCGCGCGCTGGTGTACGAGTCCCTGTGTTTCGCATGGGGCTGTGTTCCGGATGCTTCAGGGGAAAGCCCATCGCAACCGGTGCAGCTGCGTCATGCGCCCGGGAAAAGCCGCCGGTACACATCCCAGAGCCCGCTCTCAACGTGCAGCCAGCAAGCGAGCCCAAATCACCTATTAGCGAAGCGGTGAGTGATGCGGAGGCCCGCTCGTTCCGGCCTTTCACGTCTGAGTTCCTTGAGCGGAGGATGGCCGAGCATCGGGCCTGGCAGGAGGCCGAGACAGAGCGGATGGTCAAAGAGGTCATCGCAGCTCTGAATCTGCTACCGAATTTCACCTGATTTGCAGGCGATTCGCGTGAGTCACCGGGAGGGGTAGGGGGTAAAAATCTTCAGGACTTTTCGCTCGGCGACCGGCCTGCAGCGACTCACACGTTTTCGCAGCAAAAGAGTTTTCGCGGTTTTGCTTCGAGCCAAAGCAAAAAAGTTTTGATTTTTGCCGAATGAGCAAAAGCGACGTTTCTTAGGGAACGCGAAAGTAGCTTCTCTTCAAGTAGTTAGGCTGAGTTATGAGCGAATTTTTTGCTTTTCGGAGCAAAAAGTGGAGCAAAACCATTGGGGCAAACAAGTGGAGTAACTTACGGACGGCTCCGCTTGCTGACCTCGTTGTTCATGGAAACCGCCTGAGCGGCCGCGCGTCTCTCGGAATATCCCATCAGCTGCACGGCATCCGCCTTCCGCATCAGCTCGTCAGTAACGACCGAGCCGCGCATGTCGAAATAGTCGCCGCCGCGATTGCTGCCGTTCTTCCAGCCGAGCGGGATGACGGTGGCGCCTCCGTCGGCTCCGAGCCGCACCTCTTCCGCGCCAGCTTCGCCGGAGATGAAACTCGAGCCCGGAGTAACGTTGCCGCCTTCCGCGAAGAATGGAACGACATCACCGGCGGATCCGAAGGAGGAAATATCGCCCCCTCCGCTCACGCCTGATCCAGCTCCGCCTCCTCCGATTCCGAACAAACCACCACCACCGGATTGCAGCGAAGCCGCCGCGGCCTGCAAAGCTGTGGCTGCCGCGATTAGACGGCTGCCGGCCGTCGTAAGCGTGGCGCCCGCGCTCTGACCCTTACCCGCGCCGAGGATCTCGGCCAGGACGCCCTTAACCCCTCCCTGGCCCGCTGTTCCTGCAGGCCCCTGATCGGACGATTGCTTTCCAGCAGCCAGCCTTAGAGCTTGGTCCATCGCGAACTTGAGTGTTCTTTCCTGAAGCCCCGCGAAATATTCCGCCCACATTTTGCGGAACTCAAGACCGAGATTGCGCGCGCCGCGGGCGTTCTCTTCCCAGAGTGCGACCATGCGCGACAGATTGCCTTCAGCGCCCCTCAAACCTTCATTCAGGGAATCGAAGGTGAATCGGCCGAGGCCTCCAGCACTGTCGAGCTGCAGCTGCAGGCGGAATGCTTGAAAGCCCGCAGTCGCTGAGTCGGTGCGCTCCAGCAGCTTTGCAATCTGCTCTTCGAGATGTCGCGCGCCTGATTCCGCTTTGACCATTTCATCGTAGGCCTTTGCGAGAGCCGCATTGTAGACCGTCTGATCGATGAGCGGGTCCTTCTTATCTCGGAGGTACACGAGCTCTTGCTGCACGATGCGATAGCGATCGGCTGGGCCGAGCGCATCCTGGTAGGCTTGCGCGGCCAGGCGCAACTGCGCGACGGAATCAGCTTCGAATGCGGCCACCTGAGCGCCCGCGGTACCTCCAGCGCCAAGAGTGGGTAGCTGAGGAGTTGCTTGAGATAGCGCCATCGGGCCTGAGCCCATAGCAGCTCCGGGCAGCTTGGCCTCCGCATCCGTGATCGCCTGCTCAACTTTGAACCTGGCGAAGATGGAGTCGAGCTTGCGCTCGTAGTCATCGAGGGCATGCCGCGCTGTGCGGAGACTCAGAGCGCTCGCACTATTGCGCTCCATCTCAATAAAATCGTTCTCCGCTTTCATCCGCATGTCGGTAATCTCGCGCGACATTTTCGCGATTGGGTCGGACTGCGGCTGCAGTTTGTCGAGGGAGCTGCTGATGTCCTTGAAGAGCGAGCCCAGCGCGGTCGCCGCGGCGCGCTGCCGTTCCAATGCCTCTGCGCTCGCTCTCTCCGCAGCCGCCCTATCGTCCGCCTGCTTTTTCGCTTTCTCCCACGCCTCACGCTGTTTTTCGACACTCACTCGTATCTCTTCGAGGAATGCCTTTTGGCGCTCTAGCGAGGAGGTCTGCGCTTCGAAGACTGCCTGCGATGTGAACGCCCCAGAGCCGAGCGAGTAATACTCTCGAAGCCGACCATTGATCGAAGCTAGATCCGCGTCGAGACGCGCCATCGCGCTGTGTGTGCCGTGGAGTTCGTCCGCTCTGAAAGCTGAGTCCAGGCCCGTGCGCAATTCCTTAAAGCTGTCATCGCTGGCCTTCGCGATCCGGCCGGCGCTCGACGTCATCAAATCGTCCCACCAATTGCCGACCGCAGCATATGCCGCGGTGCCGAACTTGCTCGCCGCGGCCCGCTTCGCCTCAACCTCATCGAATGCTTTCCCGAGGTCCTGAAATTGTTTGCGCGCTTGCTCGGCGCCCTCAGCGATGATGGTCGCGAAGCTTTTCTTTGCCGAGATTTGCGCGATTTTCAAAGTCCACGAATCACCCACTTCGGCGAGAGCCTTGGCCGCATGCTCTGCGGCGACGCGCAACTCCAGTTGAAGCTTTTGCGCCCGTTCGATTCTCTGATTCAATTTTTCGAACGCTTCAAACCCAGCGCCTGCGATCGCGCCGAAGACGCCGGCGCCCAGCAGGCCTGAGAGCCCTTTTGCGAGTGCCGGAAATTCCTGGTTCAAGATTCGCGTGACCGGGCGAGAGAGGTGAACGCCTAAAGCCTCATCGATCAAGCGCATCGATTCAGCGCCTTCGCGGCCGGTCTTGCGCCACTCGCGCTGCATCTCGCTCGACACGAAAGCATTGAAGCCCTGGACGCCTTTCATCTTGTCCATGAACTCGGATGGGTCAAGGCCGAGCCGAGCTGCCATCGCGCCAACGTTCAGCGTCGCCATTTAAGCATCTCCTCTCGAGTGGGGATAAGTAAGCGTCGCGACTGCAAGGCTCTTCAGGAACTGGATCTGGGCCTCGAATCGCAATCGTGCGCTTTCAAGTTCGGCGCGCGCGTCAGGCGTTGTGTGCTCCTTCAGCCGCGCTGCGATCCGCTGTGGCACATTCCGGAAGCGCGACAAATCGACGTTCGCCGCCACAGCGAGGTCCTGGCCGGTCTCGTCGGGGTCCATGACCTCCTCGATGAGACCTGCGGACCTCGCTTCGCTCGCAGAAAACCAGCTTTCTTCATTCATCATCGCGGCCAGCTCTGCCTTGCTGGCGTTTTTTGCGTGTCGCTGATACGCAACGATCATGCTATCGCGCACCTTGTCGAGGGTGGCGGCCATCTTGCGAAGATCGTTCGCGTCACCGCCGAGCACCGCGGCGTATGGGTTGTGAATCATCAACAGCGCGTTTTGCGCCATGGAGATTCTCTCGGCCGCCATGATGATCACGGACGCGATGGACGCGGCCAGGCCTTCGACCGTTGCGGTGATCCGCGCGCCGTGCGTCAAAAGGCAGTTGTACATCGAAATTCCATCAAAGCAATTGCCTCCCGGGCTGTTCACCCTCAGGTGAATATCCGTGATGCCCGGACCCGCCGCGCCGAGATCCTCAGCAAACGCTCTGGCTGTGGTGCCTTCGCCCGAGTAGCTTTCGCCGATTTCATCGTAGAGCAGGATTTCTAGATTTCCACGACCGCTGCCCTTGATTTTCCACGGTGTTTTCACGGCTTCCTCCTTACGCGTGCATCGCCAAATAGACAACCGGCGTATTCGCGCCGCTCAGCGACAGAGCGCCATCGATGCGCAAAAACCCTTCCCAACCAATCTGGCCTAGTTCCGCGTAGCGCTCAATGTACGTTTTCAGTTGGAGTGAGCCGCGCACCTCGCGCCGGATGAACCGGCTGTGGTCGCCGAAAGCGATCGTCTTCGCGCCGGCTGCGATCGCTGGCATCGAAGGAGAGAAGTGGACCGGGAAGCCCACGAGCAATGGCCGACCCGATGCGTCGACCGTGACAGGAAATGAGTAGTTTCCGCTGCCCGCACCCTTCAGCTTCGACAGCGCCGTGTAGGTTGCATGGCTCATGAGGAACGAAGCGCCAGGCAAATACGCGGCATCAAGCGCATCGATGAGGGAGAAAATTTCGTCAGATGCAATTGCAGCCTGCGCGGCAGCAGTCACACCCAGGCCCGCAGATGCGAGCAACGTCGTCACGAATGCGGCGCCTACTCCTCGTGCAAAGCGCTTGGCCGTTGCCTGCGCCACAATCGACTCAATTGGGAAGTGCGAATCTTGCACGAGTTCAACCGAGGCGCGAACCATCCCGCTCCGCCAGGTTGGACACGCGTTGAAGGTGACCGGCGCATAAGTCGGTTCAACCTCAGTCGAGCCTTGACTCTCCCCCACAATCGAGGCGGCATTCGCGACGTCATCGACGAGCGGGAAAGCCGTTGGCGAACCGGTCGGCGTTGGGAATAGAGTCGCGAGCTCGAAAAGCTCATCCACCTGCTTCAGGATGGTGAAGAACGTGTCGGCGAAGCTGGCCGGGACAATGTAGCCGCCGCCCGCGCCTGATCCAACGCCTTCCGCGGCCTTGATCGGCCGCGCGCGCTCCGGGCCGATCAGGCGCTTTTCTTCAAGATTGAGTGCTGAAAAACCTTCGCGAAGATAACTCAGGAACCTTGAATCAGTCGCCGCTCTCGGCGTGGGACGGCCAAGTTCCTCAGCGTGCAATGCGAGGGTTCCTCGGCGTAGTTCAGTACGGTCAATGGAGGCATCGGCCAGGGCCAATAAGCTCTCGACCCGGGCTGAGTCTTCTCGGGTAAATGTGGATCTATGCAAAAGGGAATCTGCTTCAGCAAGGAGGCGGTTGCGGTCGACTGGCATTTTTCCTCTCTTCTCTCGTGAAATCGGAGGTTTCTTTGCCATTCGGGCCGCGTCGGTTTCGCGGCCCGCCCGGCAAGGAGCTTCGGCCAGAAGCATGGCGTAATAGCCACATTGTTCTCTGGCACTCAGCTCCGGTTTACAGCGGTGCACCGTTCGTGGCAATACACGATAGTGCATTTGTTTCTGTACATACACAACGCTTAGGCACTCGCAGAGGCGACCGGCCATTTTCTTTGCGTCTCCTTGAGTTCCAAAACTCGCCCCACCGTCAAACCGGAATGTTCGGCGATCGCGATGTAGTACTCCTGCTCCGTGATCGGTTCGGCTCCAACCCGGCCTTTCAATTTTTCGGCCAGGTCTCGTTCTGCTTTGCCGATTAATCTCAGATCTCGCTCGTCAAAGTCAGATTGCGAGTAGGGGGAGGGGGGTGCATGTCCGTTCTTGCCCCTCCCTCTTTTTGAGTTTGGTGGAGAGGAGAGGAGAGGAGAGGCGGGCATTGCGGAATCATGCGTCGTGCATGCGACGCGCATGCGGTCCGCATCCGAGTCGCATGCGCTGCGCATATGACTCGGATTCTTGTCATGTTTCTCCCAGCGGGCGGCTGCGGCTCGCCTTCCGGATTCGATTCGCTCCAGGCGGTGAGCCGCCCATGGATTGTGCTCCGCCCAATCGTGCACCCGATAGGATCCGCTCTCTCCGTCAATGAACCGCACCTCAGATAGCGGGCCGACGAAAGCGCCATTGTCTCCGTTCCAGCCGGCCGCGATCTCAATGTCTTCGTCTGTCAGGCCTTCGAGCGAGCCATCCGGACGGTTCTCCGAAACCCAGAGGAACAACTTGACCAGTGACCAGCACCCCTGCGCCCCGAGCCGGCGCTCGAGTTTTATCAGTTTTGGATGCCGAGGTAAGGCACAAGAAATCCGAGCGTCGTCACTCATCGCGATGCCTTTCCGGAACTCCGCCTGACGGAAAAAGAGGAAACAACTCGCTGCCGGCCGCTTTCTGTGGCCCGTTTAGTGGCTGAGAGATCGCCGACCGCGGTGCGACCAACCGGAATCGCGAGTGACGCGAGCCGTCGACAACGTCGATCTCGTTCTCGATCCGATGCCCGAGTCGGCGAAGTTCGAAGAGCCTGGCGCCATATTGCAAGCTGATCTTTGCGAGCTCAGGGGCTGGCACCCACTTCCCGCCCGCAGCGCGCAAGGCCGCCAGCACGCGATCGCGTTGGTTGGTCTGAGGCATTCGCGTCACTTCTTTGGCAAGCGCGTTCCGCCGCAGCCTTCACGCTCGACGCGTTCAATCTCCGACAACGGAACAAGCCTTCGTCCGCCCAGTTTTATCCTTCTCACATCGCCGCGTGTCACGGCTCGCTTCGCTGAATCGATACTGATTCCAAACAATTCAGCAAACTCGCGCACACCATAGGCCCGTCGCTCTTTTTCTTTTTGCACCATTTGCATCTCCTCGCTACTAGCATCTGGCGCGATTATGCTTGACATTGCGGGAATAGCAAGCAGAAAATGCTATCGGAATAGTAACTGAGACAAATGGAGGCTTCATTTTCGGATGCGCCCACTGCAAATAGAGAGATTTTTAGAGGACTTGGTGAATTTGAAACCCAACGAGACCACGGACGCAGAGCATTTTCTACGTGTCCATAGCAAGATCCTCCCGCCTTCGTTTCCCGCCGAAGTGGAGGCCCGTGAGCGTGAAACTGACAAAATCCTCGCGCTTAGCAGCATGGAAGCGGTGAATGCTGAAGACCCGCGAATGCCGGATGAAGTACGTCAGTCAGTTCACATGATCCTCTGGGGCCTCGCCCATCAGCTGAGAACGCTCTGGGATCAACGGGATTCCTATCAACGGGATTGGTACATTCACGAGTTCCGTCGTTCCTATTACCTGAGGACCGAGCCTTCGCGCTCGGGGGAGATGCCATTGCGACCGCCCGCGGAGAGCGGGCTTCATGAAATCCTCGCCTACTTCAATCGGAACGTGGACCGCGCGAAGCGCTGCGAGAATCCAGAGTGCGCGGCACCCTACTTCTTCACTGGCAACCGCAACACCCGCTACTGCGGGATGAAGTGCGCAACATGGGCAAAACGCGAAGCTAAAAGACGCTGGGACCGCGCGAATAAGGGCAACCCACGAAGGAGGACCCAATGATCGAGAACGCTCTTTTCAAAGATGCTTCCGAAATCTGGCTTCGGCGCAAGCGCCAGTCGGTGAGCGAGCGAACGGGATGGGACTACGAAACGTATCTGCGGCCGGTGCTCGGCTTCTTCGGCGAAATGCGGCTCGCTGAAATCAACATCGATCACATCGTTGAGTATCGGGCTGCGCGGCTGAGCACTGCAGGGCCGGACCGCATCAACCACGAGTGCAACACTCTGCAGCAAATTCTCACCGGCGCCGGACTGTGGGCGCCGATCGCCCAGCATTACAAGCCGATGAAGCGCCCGCGCGGCACTGGCGCGGGACGAAGGGTCGGCCCAGAGGAGCTGCGCCACTTGCTAGAGGTCGCGAGCGGTCGAACAAAGTGGCGCATCGCTTATCTCTGCACTTTAGTTGAGGTCAGCACAGGATGCGGGCCGAGCGAGGTCCTTCATCTTCGCCTGGGCGACATCGATCAAACGAAGCGCGAAATTCGCTTCATCGAAGGCACGAAGACGATATTTCGCAAGCGGGATCTCCCCATGAATGACGATTGCCTGTGGGCTGTCCAGCAGCTCGAAGCGATCGCACGTGACAAAGGCGCCACTGCCCCAGAGCATTACCTTGTTCTCGGCCGGGCAACGTCAAGAGGCGGGCATGCCGATCCAACTCGGCCAGCCACCAGCTACAAACGCGCCTGGTACTCGCTGCGCAAGGAAGCCGCGAAGAAATTCCCTGCCCTGGCTGGCGTCCGCCGGTACGACATGCGCCACACGTCTCTGAGCATGATGGCCGAGAATCCCAACGTCGACGCCGCGACATTCGAAAAAGTCGCAGGATGGGGACCGGGCTCGCGCATGTTGGCCCAGCGCTATCACCACGAAATACGGCTGCGGAAGGAAATTTGTGTTTCGGCCGTCAACGGATTCAGGCCCGGGAGTTCGGCGGGCGCATAGGGAGAAGACGATGAACGGACTTTATAGGCGCAGACGCAACCACAACGACCTACTCCATTTTCGCTACCAGGACAAAGACGGGATCTGGCGCGAGAAATCGACGGGCACGAGGGATCGCAAAGAGGCCGTCGCTTTCAAGAACCAGTGGGACGAGGACAACAAGAATGATCGGCTTCCCACTGACAAAGCAAAATGGACCGTCGAGCAGGCATGCACTCGCTGGGTTGACCAGCATGTTCTTGAATCGGTAAAAGCGAGAGCCAACGAGCGCTCTTACCTTCGTCAGCTTCTGAAATCGCCCATCGGCCAGAAGAGATTGAAGGCGATCACGCTCGATGATCTCAAAGACTATCAGGCCCTCCGCAGTAAAACGGTCGCGGCGAGGCCCATCAATCTTGAGCTCGGGATTCTCGTGAAAGTGCTGAAGCAGGAGAACCTCTGGAAGCGGGGGCTTTCGGAGCACTATCGTCGGCTGAAAGAGCCCGAAGGCGAAATTGGCCGCGCGCTCACGCTCGAGGAGTTGCGCATTTTGGAACAAGCTGCTGGATCTCGCGATAGCTGGTTAGTCGCTTACTGCGCCGAACTTCTGGCCGCGAACAGCGGCTTGCGCGGAGGAGAGATCAAGCGCCTGCGCCTCGGGATGATCGATCTCGACAACCGCCGATTGATCGTCACCCGGAAGAGTACGAAGACCGATGCCGGCGCGCGGATGGTTGAACTGAATGTGGCAGCGCTTTTCGCTGTCACAAGGCTTTATAGGCGAGCCGAGACTTTGGGAGCGACGGTGCCAGATGGGTATTTACTGCCCGCCGATCTCTCGCGCCACACGAGGCCCAATGATCCACTTAGAGGCCGCGGCTTCGACGTCACCAAACATCAGCTCTCATGGAGCACAGCTTGGCGTAGCCTACGTAAGCGGTCGGCTGAGAGCATTCGCGAACTCGCGGAGAAGGAATCTCGCGAACTCACGCCCCAGGAGAAGGAATCCATCCGTGCCTTGGAGACTCTACGCTTCCATGACCTGCGTCACACGTTCGTCACTCTAATGGGCGAACGCGGCGTCCCTCTCCAGATCCTCGGATCAATGGTCGGGCACCTAGGGCCAGCAATGGTCAGGTATTACACGCATATCAGCGGAGTTGCGGCGCGGCAGGCGGTGGAGATGCTCGATGAAGGTAATTCGAGCCGCTTTGCGGACGTTTTTGCGGACGTCGGAAAATCTGCTGATTCGAGAGCTTCTAAGATGTTGAATTAATGGAGCGGGCGACCGGGATCGAACCGGTGACATCCAGCTTGGGAAGCTGGCGTTCTACCGCTGAACTACGCCCGCTCAACTTCGGTTAGACTACCACCCCGTCCCCGTCTAAAACAATTGCCCGTGTAGCGCGGGCGCCTCGCCCGCGCAAAATGCGTGAACCACCGTCAAGGTGGGCGCGTGAAATCTCACGAAGGTGCCCCATTCTGAAATCGCGTTCGCTGCGATTTTGGAGTGGGGAATACGAAATCACCGTCTCTTAGGTGACGACCCGCTAGGCTCAGGCGAACCCCAACTCTCCCTCGGCGCATTCGTCGCCGGAACCGCCGGCGTCTTCCCGCCGAACAGCGGCTCCGTCAACGACTCCGGCGCCACCTGCGCCCCCGCCGGACGAATTCCCTTCGCCTCCACGATCGACCACCGCCAGTCTTCATCCGCCCCTGGCGTCAGGCCCACATACTCGCGCAACGCCGCCCGCTCAAACGGCTTCGTCTCCGTCTTCAGATGAAACAGCAGCGTCACATCCGAATGCCGCTCCACCGCCGGCGCCGCGTCACCATCCGCGGCGGGAACCACCCTCGCCCGCGCCGCCACCTCCGCGTCTTCTCCCGGCCGCCGCTCCAAGGTCAGCGCCACCGTAATCTCCCGCAGCGCCCACTCCGTCCCGTTGAAAACATCCACCTGCAAATTGTCATCATGAATTGCCGCAGGACCATCCAGCTTGACCAACTCCTCCAGCGGCAAATTCTCCACGAGCGCCGGCCGCACCACTAGCGAACTCCCGCGCGAATTGAACGACATGCTGCAGGTCACGTCGGGAGACGATACCGTCATCATGTTCCCCGAGGGGCTCAATGAAATCACCGTCTTGTCGGCAGGCACAGGCTTGATCCTGCTAGCGTCCTCCATGACCTGCTTCAAATTGTCGTTATCGACAACAGTCACGGTCGGTGGCGGAGCCGGAGCCGAAGCCGCTTGCTGAGCCTTCTCCCGACGCAAATTGCGCGCGACGTCCCCCAGTGACTGCGGCGACTCATCCTCTTGCGCAAAAGCCGCTGCAGAGAGCCCCAGCACCAAAACCAGTCCGAAGATTGATGTTTTTCCTGTCATCCGGTCCCGTAGCCCGCGCTCGTGTAGCGCGAGCGCCCTCGCCCGCGCAGAAAGCTCCACATACCAGAGGGCACACCACTACCTACAGGAATTCTCAGCCGTACCGTAACCGAAGGAAAGTTACCGAAGGCACTGCTGAAGCCCTGGAGGCCCCAACCCAGACGCCCCCGTAACGCCCACCTGTTACCCAAGGTGACCTTTTGGGCAGGTCGATGGCACATTCGTGGGCTGGCCCCGCGAACACAACCACAGTAATGTAGCGTGCATACGACGGGACGGGCCTAGTCGCTCCCCAATGTCAGTTCCGGCGTCTGGGGGGCAAACCATGAAGGTCTGGCATCTTTGCTACGCGGCTTTAGGAATCGCGGTAGCTCGCTGGGTTTTCAAACGTCAAGCCGTGCCTGTAGACCCGGTCCACCGTCTACGCAGTTCTGGCCTGTTGTAAGTATTGCGGTGAAGATGAAGGGCAGGATCGCGCCCCGTTGCGCGTCGCTTCGTTGAGCGCGTCCTGCCCTTTTTCCATTCCTGAAAGAAACCTGATTTCAGTGAGCCCGATGACCCCGCATCTCACTAGCAACTAGCTACTCGCAACTACAAGATCCACCCACCGCCCACGACAATGTCCCCGTCATAAAACACCGCCGCCTGCCCCGGTGTCACGGCCCGCTGCGCCTCATCAAACGTCACCACAACCTCGTCCGGCCCCGCGGTCTCAATCATCGCTGCGGCCGGCAAATGCTTATGCCGAATCTTCACCGCCACCCGCATCGGCGCATCGATCGACGCGACAGAAATTAGATTCACCCGCCGAGCCCGCAGAGTCCGCGTATAAAGCTCCTCATCCGGACCCACAACGACCTGGCGCGTGTCGTTCTTAATCTGGATCACATACAGCGGCGACCCGGTAGCCACGCCCAGCCCCTTTCGCTGCCCGACAGTGAAGTTGTGCACGCCCGAGTGCTCGCCGATCACCGAGCCGTCAGTCGTCACCATCTCCCCTCCCACATCCAGCCGCGCATCGGTCCCCTGCTCTTCGAGATAGGCATCCAGAAACTTTTTATAATCCCCGCCCGGAACGAAACAAATTTCCTGCGAGTCCGGCTTCTCTGCAATCACAAGATTGTACGTACGAGCCAGCTCCCGAACCTCCGGCTTCGTCAACCCGCCCAACGGAAACAAAGTCCGCGAAAGCTGCTCCTGCGTCAGTCCAAACAAAAAGTAAGTCTGATCCTTCGATCGATCGACTGGCCGCTTCAGGAGCCACCGCCCTCCGGCCTCATCAACCGACACCTGCGCATAATGGCCGGTAGCAATCCGCTCCGCCCCAATCGACCGAGCCACCACCAGCAACTGATCGAACTTCAAATGGTTATTGCAAAGACTGCAAGGAATCGGCGTACGCCCCGCCAGGTACTCCTCCACAAATGGCCTCACCACATCCCGCTCAAACCGCTCCTCATGATTGACAACGTAATAAGGGATCCCAATCGTCTCGGCCACCCGCCGTGCGTCGTAAACATCGTCCAGCGAACAGCACCGCCCGGTGACAGACTCCGGCATTCCCGAGTGCCCAGCCAGACGCCGCTGATTCCAAAGCTGCATAGTCAGGCCAACAACCGGATGCCCCTCCGCCCGCAGCATAGCTGCCACAGTGGAAGAATCCACCCCTCCCGACATAGCAACCGCTATTGTCTCTGCAACCAATTCGCTCACCTCTAACCTCGAACCTCGAACCTCTGACCTTCCTTCCACACCGGCGACAACTCCCTCAATCTCGCGACAGTCTCCGGCACCACGCGCAAAGCAAACTCCACATCCTCCGCCGAATTCATCTTCCCCAAACTAAACCGCACGCTCCCACGCGCCCGCTCCGGCGAGAGCCCCATCGCCAGCAAAACATGCGAAGCCTCAATCGCTCCCGAAGAGCAAGCCGCCCCGGTAGAAACCGCCAGCCCTTTCAAATCCAAAGCAATGACTAACGCCTCCCCATCAATCCCCTCAAAACAAATATTGGAAGTATTCGGCACCCGCAACGGATACGAATCCCGAGGGTGCCCCATACAACGTGTACTTTGCGTTGTGTGGGGATTTTTGTCGGCACCATTCGCAAAAAGTGGGTGCCCCATCCTTCGCGCACTTTGCGAAAGGTGGGCATCCCGACCATTCACGCTGCAAGCCTCAATCTCCAGCAGCCCGCGTTCCAGCCGGTCGCGCAATTCCCCGATCCTCAAATCATCCCCGCGCGCAAACCCCGCCAGCGCCGCCTCCGATGCCGCGCCCATTCCCACGATCCCGGCAACATTCTCCGTCCCCGCCCGCCGAGACCGCTCATGGCGCCCGCCATACATCTGCGCCTCAAGCGAGGTTCCTTTCCGCACATAAAGCGCCCCCACGCCCTGAGGCCCATGCAGCTTATGCGCAGAAAGAGTCAAAAGATCGCACCCAATCTCGTCGACATTAATGCGAATTTTTCCCGCAGCCTGCACCGCGTCCGTATGAAACAGGACATCAGCCTCACGAGCAATCGCGCCGATCTCAGCGACAGCCTGCACGACGCCAGTCTCGTTGTTCGCCATCATCACAGAGATCAACCGAGTAGAATCCCGCAAAGCACGCCGCACATCCGCAGGATCAACTATCCCCGAAGCATCCACCGCCAAGTAAGTAACCTCATAACCAAGCGCCTCCAAATGCCGACAAGCATTAAGCACGGCATGATGCTCAATGGTCGAGGTGATGATGTGGTTTTGCTGGCGGCTGACGGCTGATAGCTGACCGCTAATCACACCAAAAACTGCCAGGTTATCCGCCTCAGTCCCACCCGAAGTAAAAACAATCTCCGACGCCCGAGCCCCAATCAGCCGAGCAACGCTTTCCCGCGCCCGCTCCACCGCCGCCCGAGTAGCCTGTCCATGCGAATGGATCGACGAAGCATTCCCAAAGCCTCCTCGTAGATAAGGAAGCATCGCCTCCAAAACCTCAGGCAGCAAAGGCGTAGTAGCGTTATTGTCCAGATAAACCCGCGCCATACCGTTCTTAGTATTGTACAAGCCGCAGCAGGAGCGCCTTTCTCAGCGCGCAAGAAATGGGGGCACGGGCGCCCCGCCCGTGCGGCAGTGGCCAAAGTCCTGCAGTAGCCAAGTTTGTGCGGTCACCGGGAACGCTAAGCCATCATCCGTAGTACTGGAAATCACTCCAGAACTCCGGCCAGCTCTGTTTCATCCCGCGGCAAACAAAAATGTCCGGATGATCCCCAGTCTCCTCGTTCTTGATCCTATACGGATTCGGTGTATGCCCCGCAAGTTGGCATGAAGAAAATGTCCGTTGCCGCCACCGGTCTGAATACCCAAGCACAATCAGCGTATCCGGCGGAGGTTGCACATACCCCTTAGCCCAAAACGAATTCACCCCGCTCATCGGCCGAGGCAATCCTAGTTGAGGCCCGTACAACGCGATTGCCCCAGCTTCCCCATAATTCGCCGCCAGAATCCCAGCATGCGCCCGCTCGTCCGCCGGCATCGAATCCCATATCCGCGCCACTTCCGCCGTCAGTTCCGGCCACCCGAGTTCCTCCACGAGGTCGCCGTTATTCTTCGCAGCAAACTTCCATCTCGGAGAGTTCACCGGCGCCGACGGCAAAGCAATCGCAAACACAAGCGCCGCGTCGCATGCCAGCGCCACCCACGCAGCCCCACGCACCGCCCCCGCCCATCCGCGCTTCATCGATGCCAGGCACTGCTCTCCCCACACCGCACCGCCGGCGTAAAGAATCGGATATGCGCCCGCCATGTAATACCAGCGGCCTTTTGCCAAAGCAAACAAAACCAGCGTGACCACATACATCCATCCCAGCATGCGATACCGCCGACCCCCAGCCGCAACCAGGTAGAACCAGAGTCCCGCTAACGCCAGCGGAGTCGCCAGCAAAGTCAGCTGCAACTGCTGCGCGAACAATCCGTCCGCCCGTCCCTCGCCCACGTCGCGCTTGTGAATATGGCTGAGAAAATCCAGCGAAACAAAATGGTGTTGCGCTTGCCAGATCAAATTCGGCAGGAAAACCAGAATCGACAGCGCCACTCCGATCCAAAGCCACTTCGACGCCAAATATTTCCGACCCGGAGTCAGTACCACCGCCGCCACGATGGCAATCACAAAGAATCCCATCGTGTACTTCGACTCCATCCCCAATCCAATTGCCGCTCCAATCGCGCACCACCACCGCGGATCGTCATTCTTCAACAGCCGCACCACAAAATACGACACCAGCACCCAGCACAAGTAATCGAACGAGACATACTGCATCAAGGCCCCGCCGCCCAGGGCGAACGTCACGCCCGCGCCCGCAGCCACCAACTGAGCCCCGCGCCGCCCACCCAACTCTCGCGCCATCAGCCCAATAAAAACAAGCGCGACAGCCTGTGCGCAGGCCGCAAAAAATCGAAATCCCGCGAGCGATGTCCCAAACAAAATCAACGACAGCCGTCCAAACAAAGGAGTGATCGGCGGATAAGCGACATATCCAAACGCCAGATGCCGCGCGTCTTCCAGCGTAGCCAGTTCGTCCCGCTGAAATCCATACTGATGCCCGGTGAAAACATGCACGACGAGCGTAGCCGCAGCCAAAGCGATCAAAAGCGCAAGATCGCCACCGCTGCGCGGCCTCGGGACCGCATTGGGATCGTTATTGAAGAGAGACATTCAAGTTCGACGTGAACCGTCAAGCCTGGTGAGCTGCGAAAAAATTATTCAGCGAAATCAGCATTGTCATCCGCTCATCACGCACTGCGGTCTCACGCTGTCAGCTGTGAGCCGTCAGCGTTTCTCCACCCCCACATACTTCTGCGGATACTCCGGCCCCACATAATCCGCCCGCGGCCGTATCAACCGATTGTCATCGAGTTGCTCGATCACGTGCGCCGTCCACCCGCTCACCCGCGAAACCGCAAAGATCGGCGTGAACAAATCCACCGCAATCCCCAAGGTGTGATAGGTCGAAGCCGAATAAAAATCCACATTCGCGTTCAGCTTCTTGTCGGCCTTGATGTACTCTTCGATCTTATTCGAGTAGTCATACCACTTTCCGTTCCCGCTCGATTTCCCCAAATCACGCGACATCGTGCGCAAATGTGTCGCCCGCGGATCTTCCGTGTGATACACCCGATGCCCGAATCCCGGCACTTTCTTCTTCTGCGCCAGCATCCCCTTCACGTACTCCACCGGATCCGCACCAGCAGCATCAATCTCCATCAATATCTTGAACACCGCCTCGTTCGCCCCGCCATGCAGAGGCCCTTTCAGCGCCCCAATCGCCGCCGTAATCGCCGAATGCATATCCGACAAAGTTGCCGCCACCACGCGCGCCGCGAATGTCGAAGCATTCAGCTCATGGTCCGCATGCAGTATTAGAGCAATATCCAGAGCCCGCTCCGCCGTCGGCGAAGGAGCCACCCCATTCAGCATCAAAAGAAAATTCGCTGCATGCGACAGCGACCGGTCCGGCTCCACCAGTGGCTTCCCATTCCGTATGCGGTCATAATTCGCCACCAGCATCGAAATCTGTGATGTCAGCCGGATCGCCTTATTCACATTCGCGTCATGGTCGTTCTTCGTATTCTCCGGATCGTAATACGACAGCGCCGAAACCAGCGTTCGCAACACATCCATCGGTGGCACATGCTTCGGCACAAGCTGAAGCCGGTACAAGATAGATGCATCAATCTTGCGTTCCTCCGCCATCCGCCACTTCAACTGCCGCAACTCGTCGGCATTTGGCAGCCTCCCGAACCACAGCAGGAAGCAAACTTCCTCGAACGTCGAGTTGTCCGCCAGTTCATGAATGTCGTACCCACGATACGCGAGCACCCCGGCATCTCCGTCGATGTAACAAATCTGCGAGGTCGTGGCAACGACCCCCTCCAGCCCCTTCGGCGCATGTACCCCAACCGTAATCATAAGTCCTCACTCGACAATGATTTTGGGTGGCCTCTCCCGGGCCTCCCCACAAAACTTGCGCTCATTCTGGGTGGCTCTCCCCGCCTCCCGCAAACTTGCGCTGACTTTGGGTGGCGCAGCGCTTCAGCGCTGCGATTCCCGCCCAACATCCTTGCGGCTTTAGCCGCTGAGGTCCAGCCGCAACCCTCTTTTATACCCCAACCCCCAGCCCCGTGCACATCGGGCAATTCCCTTGCTGGCAAGGACTTCCGGCGCTCCGCTTGCGGTTACCCGGGCTCGTCCTCGGTAACTTGAAGCTCACTCCCCAAGATGGTCGAATTTACTGGCGATTTCCATTCTTCTCAAGGAGACCGGACCGTGCCCATCTCCGCTTTTCGAGCCGCCCTGCCTCTCGCCTTCCTCGCCCTCGTCTGCGCCGCTCACGCCCAGGATCAACCCGCCTCCGACCAGTCTTCGCAAAGCCAATCTCTCGGCGACATCGCCAAAGCCAACCGCCAGAAGAAAAGCGCTGCCAAAGTAATTGACGAAGAGGATATGTCGCAGCGCCGCCTCCACCGTGGCGCCGGCAATCCCGCTCTGGAATGCGATGAGTCGTGCGCGACCGCGGTGAGAGCGGGCATCGAAAAAGATCCTCGCCTCCACATGACCGACGCCGAGTGGCAAACTTCCTTTGTCGACGGCCAAAGCGACCTGACCCAAGACGCAGACTGGTCTCAGCTCTTCACCGAAATCCAGGGCAACGTCTGCCATCGCGGCACCAGCGCAGCCGATCCCGACAAGATTAAAGACCTCGACCGCCGTGTCGGTCAGAAAATTATCGATGAGGTCCGCGAAACGATGACCATCGCCCGCAACGCCATGCAGGCTGGCACCAGCAAAGCAGCTCAAAACGAAGCGATCGCCACGGAGAGAACAAAAGCAGTAAAGCTCTTGATCATAAAAGTGCAGGTAGAACGCGCCAAGAGAGCCTGCGTGACCCCAGCCGTCCAGAAATCACAGGGCCCAAATTAAATCACCGGCCCAAACCTTCGTGGACCTTAGTGTCCTTAGTGGTGGAACGCTTCTAGGTTCTACTTCTGCAATCTGACTTCTAACTTCTGCAAGGTTCTCACCTCTGCCCTCTGACCTCTGACCTAAACTGGCCAGATCTCCGCCGCCGTCCCCCAAAAGATCCTCTCGCGCATCGACTCCGCCAAAGGCAGCGCTCTGAACTCAGCCACGTTCGCCGCAATATCCGGCACGCCCGGCCCCGGCCAATCGGTCCCGAACAAAGTCTTGTGAGCAATCTCCGAAAGCCGAGGAAACCACTCCAGCAACCGTCGCGGCGGAATCCCGCTCACATCCAGATAAACATTCTTATGCCGCCGAATCAAAAAGAACGCCGTGTCCATCCACAGCGGCCGCCCGCCATGAGCCAGCAAAATCCTCAGCTTCGGAAAATCCACCGCCACATCGTCCACATAAATCGGATCCCCATACTTATTCCGCGCCCCCGGAAACACTGACGTCCCCGTATGAATCATCACCGGAATCCCATTCGCCTCCGCAGCCCGATAAATGATCTCCAGCTCTTTTACTCCATGCACATAATCGTTCGGATAAAGCAGCTGGTGCGGCGGATGAATCTTGATCATCCGAATGCCCAGCCGCAAAATATGCTCCACATCCGCCAGAATATTTTTCGTATGCCGAGGGTGCACCGACCCGCAAGCAATCAGCCTCTTCGGCGAAGCCTTCACATAGTCGGCAACCCACTGGTTCACCGCCGAAGTAAACCCAATCACCTCCGGCGCAACATAATTGATAAGCGCGACGCGCTCCACGCCACACCGGTCCATGTATTTGAGGAAGTCCGAAGCCGATCGGCTATATCCCTCGATCTCGGCAAAATTAGCCCGCTTAGCCTTCATTAACGCCAACGCCGAAGGGGTAAACATCTCGAATGGCTCAATATGAACGTGGCAATCAGTGATCAAGAACGCGCTCCTAGCCTCTAGCTCCTGGCTTCTAGCAACTCGATTTTGTTCGCTAAGAGCTAATAGCTAGCAGCGAAAAGCTTCAATACAACGGCACCTTCGGATCCACCGTCTTCGCCCACCCATCGATCCCGCCCCTCATCGACTGCGCCTTCTCGAACCCCTGCTGCCGCAGCCAATTCGTCACCGTCAGTGACCGCACTCCGTGATGGCACATCACCACAATATGTGCCTCCGGATCCAGTTCCTGATGCGCTCGCGCCGGCACATCCCCCATCGGAATATTCTTTGCTCCCTCGATCCGCGCCGTCTCAAACTCCCAAGGCTCGCGCACATCCAGCAGGAAAAATTCGGAACCAGCCTTCTGCAAAGCCTTCACCTGCCCTGCGGAAATCTCAAATTCCATGATCCTCCCCCGATCCTTTCCGCGATCTCTGCGAGTTCTCAGCGCACTCTACGTTTCAAGATTTTTCTAGGTAGCTGCAAGCCGTAAGAATCGGCGATAACGCCAGACGCAGCGCGCGACTAATTTTGAGTGAATTTCTTCTCGCGTCCAACAGTAGCCAGGCTCAATACTCCTGCCAGCGCCCACAGCACACCCGTCCAGATCCGCGCCGTCCGGATCGTCTGATCCGGCACGGTCCGCCAAAGGGTCAGCCCGAAACCGATCAAGAAATTGATAACCAGCGTGCCGAAGAAGAACCGCTCCCGCCAGCAATGGTTGTCGAGCATCAGCGCAGTCAGCAGAACCACCCAAACAACGTAAGTGGCAGCCGTCCAGGCATCATGCGCCCAGAAGAAAGAGTTTCGGAAAACGTGCCCAAAGGCGCTCCACGCAAAGTACGCGCATGCCAGGAACCCCAACCCTCCCCAAAGCGAGGTTCGGCACATCAAGTGCCCGGAACTATAAGGACCACCCACCCGCGGATTGGAATCACCAGTAGCTACAATCCACCTCTCTCAACAGATCTCAAAGCTCGTCGTATCGCCTTCATCAACTTCACGCGAGTCGACCTCACAACTCTATACAACCATGTCATTCCGAGCGACCAACCGGAAAATATGCACCAGCAAATCCGCTAGGGAGCGAGGAACCTCATGTTTCACCATCGCTGCGAGCTAAGTTAGCAGGCCGCCTGCACCAAATGTTTGCTCGCAGTTCGCCACCCGGGAATCACGGATCGCGTTTGCCGCACTATAACAGACACGCGCCGATTAGGAGTTGTCATTTTTGCCCGTTGCCCGAGACAACGGGCGCCCCATTGTCTGGAGCTCCCGGCGAACGGCAATCTTTACGGGACGACGAACACAGGTCGCGCGAAGAGCAAGGAGTGGGTGGGCCCGATCTCCGGCGTCGTATACCTCCCGCGGTTTTTGTCAGCAGCGACGAACGGGTGTATGCCCCCCTTCTCGCGCCCTTCGAGAAGGGACGCCACAAATGCAGGCGCCCGGTGTTTGTTCGTTAATCTCGAGATTACCCTTAACCTCGGCTTTTCAATTCTGCAGTCTGACTTATGTAACTCATCTCATTGACAGAAGTTACTGGTGCTGCTAAAAACACCCATTAGGGATTACGCCCCCCCCGCGGAAGAGGGTCCCTTGTGCCCATTCGCATGGTCGCTCGCGTTATGAATCATCGCTGCAATTGGCGATGGATGTTAGCGCTCTTGCTAACCTCAAGTTCCCTCGCGACGGGCGAGACGGCGACACCGGCGCATCCACAAGCCTATTTGTATCAGCAACTGCAGAACCCGACGATCGTAAAGGTAGCGCACGTTGAGAATGTGGTTCTGCAACGAGATCGCGTGACGGTTACATTCACGGAGGGGATGATTTACTTTCCAGCCCCGGTCGATGGATTCTTACGAAGCGCAGTCTTCATTGGCTCGGGTAGGGTTTCCGCTTCCCCGCCACCGATACGTTTTGAGCAAGACAACCTGCGGCGGCTGCTCAAAGCCGATGACGTCTCATCTAATTTCAAAAATGCCGTCATGCGTTTTACGGATGATACCGGGGCTGAACTGCTGAAAGAAGCTTCTGTGCAGGAGGTAGCTTCAACAGAGCAACCAGTACGGCTGGCTGCGGACCTTACCGCGAGACTCCTGAAGGAAGCAGGCATAAACATCGTGGCCCGGCAGCTCGAATCCATCCTTAACCACGAGAGTAAGGGCATATTTCTAATCCAGTGTGAAGGTGGATCGCGTGGCCGCTTCACTTACATTTTAGATCCGCAATCGCGCATGCCGGTTTCCGGGTTTGGGATCAACGCCGGAGAGAAGGGAGTGATTTTCGCTTACGACGGAAATACTTTCAGCAATGATGTCTGGATGGCGTTCCATACCCAGGCGGAATATGCAGATGGCAAATCGCAGTATGCCGATGCCCACAATCTAATCGAAACAAAAAAATGTACTTTGACGCTGAACTTGCTGGAACCGAAAAAAGTGCTTGGCTTAAGCGCGACTCTCGAACTGGTCGCTCGTGTCGACGGCGTAACAGCAATTGACTTTGCGGTGGGAGAGGGTCTGGCAACTTACGATGACGAGCGCCGCAAGAAGCAACTTCAGCTTTCTTCAGCGCGGCTCGCAGACCAGACGCCACTATCATTCTTTCAGGAGCCATGGGAGAAAGGCTTCACAGTTCTCCTTCCGAAACCATTACATGCCGGCGAGAGCCTGTCGCTGATCCTGGAACTGCAAGGGGACTTCATGATGGAGTCTCCCATCATGACCGGGACCTATTTCCCCCGTAGCACCGAAACCTGGTATCCACGCCACGGCCATCTGAGCCGATCCAGGTTCGATATTTCGATGATCCATCGCAAAAGAGATCGCGTGGCGAGCATTGGAGAATTTATTCGGGAGGTTCCCGCACCCGGAACCAAGAACGATGTGCTCACAGAATTCCGGATGGACGAACCGGTCCCGCTCGCCTCGTTCGCGGTCGGCCCCTACGAAATTCATAAAGATGTTGCCAAGAACGAAAAGGGCAAAGAGCTCCCGCTCGAGTTCTATTCGATGCCCGGCTCCCGAGCGGCCATCAAAGAAGATTTCATTCTCGCCGAGATGAGTAACAGTGTCCGGTACTTCAGCGCAATTTTCGGAGACTATCCTTATTCCCTGTTTCGTGGCGTTTATCATCCTTTCAACTTCGGACAAGGTTTCGCTACTACCATCATGATCCCGAACACCGATAGGGCAGACTACTTCACCTATTCATTCATCGCGCACGAGACATCCCATCAGTGGTGGGGAGACCAGGTCCTCTGGCGATCCTATCGAGATCAGTGGCTCAGCGAAGGCTTCGCCGAATACTCCGGAATGTTGTATACGCAATTGCGCGACAAGACAAAGTCGGAAAAGGAACTGGTACAGAGAGCTCGCGAAAGCCTCAAGGAACCACCCCGCACCCTCACAGGAATTGGACCTGGGCGACTCGCCGATGTGGCCCCGCTTGTGATGGGATACCGGGCAGAAACGCGAGAAACTCAAGGCGCTTATACGGCACTGATCTACAACAAGGGTGCGCTCGTTCTACGCATGCTTCATTTTCTCTTTACCGATCCACAAACTGGAAACGGGAATGCCTTTTTCGACCTCATGGCAGATTTCGTCAAGCGTTACAACGGCAAGGCGGCGAGCACCGAACAATTTTTTGCCGTCGCAAACGAGCACCTCAAGGATACGGCTCTTGCCAAAAGATACGGGTACAAGGATCTCAACTGGTTCTACCGGCAATGGGTGACGCAGACCTATTTACCTTCATACGAACTCAGCTATCACCTGGAAGATCTCGCGGATGGAGCCGTGTTGCTCAAAGGGGATCTGGCACAGAAAGGACTACCCAGTGATGAATCCTGGCAGATGCCCCTTCCGTTGGTCATAAGTTTTCCGGGCGGAGGCGTGGCGCATGGCACGGTCGTGGCAAATGGCGCTCATGCCCCGGTAAACATCAAACTTGCGAGGCGTCCCGAAAAGGTGGAATTGGATCCCGGACTGTGGGTGCTATCGGAAAAGACTTCCACCTACAAACAATAACGCCGTGCAAGATTCGAGACGAACCTGGCGGAAGATCTCTGGCGGGTGGGCCCGATCTCCGGCGTCGTATAGCTCCCGCGGTTTTTGTCAGCAGCGACGAAGAGGTGGATGCCCCCTTTTCGCGCCCTTCGAAAAGGGGCGCCACAAATGCGGGCGCCAGCTGTTTGTTCGTGAATCTCGAGATTACCCCTAACCTCGCCTGTTGCCTTCTGCAATAGACTTCCCCCGCCTGGGCCGCCGCTTCTCCAGAAACGCCGCAATCCCCTCGCGCGCGTCTTCGGTCGAGATCAATTCTTCCAGATAAATCTTCTCCGCCCGCGCCAGCCCCTTATCGAAATGAATCGCGTCCCACCCATAAAGAGCCTTCTTGGCACAAGCCAAAGCTGTCGGACTCAACTCGCGCAATTCGTCCAACGTCGACTGCACTATCGCATCCAATTCCTCGGCCACCGCCGACCGGTTCGCCAATCCAATTGCCACCGCCTCATCGCCACTGATGGTACGCCCGGTCAAAATCAACTCCGCGGCCCGCTTCTGTCCTACCAAGGCCGGCAAAACCACAGCCGCCACCGGCGGATAGCACGCCAGTTTGATTTCAGGAAATCCCCACGATGCGTCCCGAGCCGTGTAGACAATGTCGCAAACCGAAGCCAGTTCCGCGCCCCCGCCAAGACAGGCTCCGCGAACGCATGCAATCGTAACCTTCTTCGAAGCAACGATCGCACGGATCACCGCATGAAACGCTTCCAGCATCGACCGCACAAGCTCAGGAACATGCGCCTTGATGTCAACGCCTGCCGAAAACACCCGTGAGTCGCCCTCCAGGACGACAACCGACACATCCGCCCGCGCCTCGATCTCCAGCAGAGCAAGCCGCAGCTCGCCCATCATGGGAATGTCCAGAACATTCAAAGGAGGATGCTTCAGCCGGACCCGCGCTACAGGCCCCCGTACCTCCTCCTCAATTTGTCGGAATCCGTCGATCGTGTCCCCCAGGCAACGTAGATTTTACCCGCTCATTCCCCGAAAAACGCGCCGTGTCCACTCTGAATCAATGTTCCGAAAACGACTACGCCGTGTGGCAAATGTCGCTAAATCCATATCACTCAATGGCTTGCACCATGTTTATGTGCGATATTGTACATACAAGTTATTATGCATAATGCTCCACGTGAAGCATTCATCTGAATGTTCCACGTGGAGCACAAGTCGAGTAGACTCCTCGGGGCCGGTCCCTTAGAGGTTGATGGCTGACCGACGCGGCTCGGCGATGGTGAGGAAGGGATCCTTCGCCCCCTCCTTCTCCTTGATCCACCTCTTCTCGTTCCTGATGATGTCAAGGAGATGGGCCTTGTCCGCCGCGCTCGGTAGGCAATCGGCAACATGCTCTTGATAGGCGCGGTCGTCGAGAGGCTCGCCTGTCTCCGAGTGGAAGTGCTTCCCTGTCCATCGTCCGATGTTGCGGTTGAATTTTATGTCCGGCGTATAGAACTTTTTTTCTCCCGGCTTGAGGAAGGCGTTGAGACGCTCGACGAGACCGCTCACCTCTTGTCGATAGAGATGGCGGTTATAGTCATTGAGGTCGTCGAGTTCGGCGGCTTTGTCGTTCTGCGGCTCATCGTAGCGTCCCTTGATGCCCCACACGTAAGCCCAGTGCGCCGATGATGAGTGGTCGGTGCCGAAGAGATCGTACGAGCTCGAGATCCACTTGTTGAGATATTTCTGCATCAGCCACTGCGGAATCACTCCGGCTTCGACAACGCGGCGCAGACCGTCGTTGCCCGTGCCCATGTGGAACGCTTCTTCTCGCAGCATATATGAGGTCGAGCGGCCGAGCGGCGCGAAGGACGAGTACTTCAGCATCTGCAGCTGGAACTTCCCGTCACGATCAACGAAGTCGGTGTAGGTGAAGAAGTCGAGCCAGTTGTCGATGTCGACGTTGAAAGTGCCCAACAGGCGCTGGTTTTCGAAGGCGCGGCGCTCGAGCATCTTCTGCGCCTCGACCTTCCCCGAGTACCCAAAGAAGTCGATCAGGAGGGCACACATCTGCCAGCCGTGGCGCATCTCCTCGATCATGACGCGAGTGAGAGCGCGGCGATCCCAGTCGGTGGGCGCTGTCTCGAAGAGATTGCGCTGCTGCTCGACGCTGGCGAATTCGGTATCGCCCTGGTAGACGATCATGTTCATGAGCGCGTCGCGCATCTGCTGCGTGGGGATCTGGCGCAGGTTCTCCCACTTGCGGCGGCCCTTGTAGGAGCCGAACTGGATGTCTTCCGTTTCGATGGCGCCGTAGAGAGTGTCGAAGTGGAAGGCCTCGACGTCTCCTTTATCGACGCCGACTTCCTTGCGCCACTCGTTGAAGACGCCAACCCATTCGCTGAAGCTTCCGATTTTTGGTACTTTGCCTGGCATAAAGTCAAAATCCTTTCACCGCCGAGACGCCGAGGGCGCCGAGAAAAACTTTTTCACCACGGAGTCACGGAGACACGGAGGAATCTCTCCCTTCTAGGCGACTCTCAGGGCCTTCGTGGTGAACTTACATAGCATCGCTCTCACTCTCAGCCCAGGCGGGCAGTAATGCCTGCCCCACATGAGCTACTTTGCTTTGAATTCCGCTGGCCTTTTTTCTACGTACGCAGCTAGTCCTTCTTTCGCGTCTTCGCTCTGGAACAGCAGTTGTTGGTTCTCACGCTCTACCGCTAGCGCCGACTCCAGCGGAATCTCCCAGCCTGTTTGCACGGCTCGCTTGATGCGGCCCACCGCTTTTGCGGCTTTGTTTGGCGGTGTGAACTGGCGCGCATACTCCATGACGTTTTCCATGAACCCTTCGCGGTCGAAGATGTCGTTGACGATGCCGAGGTCTTTCGCTTCTTCGAAGGAGAAGGTGTTGCCGGTAACCATCAACTCGATAGCCTTGCTCTTGCCAACAAGGCGTGAGAGGCGCTGCGTACCGCCCGTGCCGGGGAGAACACCCAGGTTCACTTCGGGAAGACCGACCTTGCCTGCATCTTTTCTCGCGATTCGGATGTCGGCGGCCATGGCGATCTCCAGGCCTCCGCCAACGCAGTGGCCGTTGATAGCAGCGATGACCAGCTTCGGCGTGTGCTCGAGACGCAGCAGTGTTTCGTTGGCGTGGAGACAGAAGTAGTACTTGAAAGTTGGGTCGACGCTGGCGAGCATCTTGATATTCGCGCCGGCAGAGAAAAACTTGTCACCAGCACCGGTGAGCACGATGACGTAGACGTCGTTCGCCATGCGGGCTTTGAGGATGGCGTCATCGAGCTGGCGATTCATCTCGTAGGAGTACGTGTTGGCGGGCGGGTCGGTCATCTCGATGATGGCGACGCCCTGGTCGGTGCGGTAGCTGATGAGTTGCTTGGTCGTTTCGGCGGTGGCGAGTGTGGTGGCCATTTGTTGCTCCTATCTTCTGTCTTGCCGGCTGAAGCCGGCGGGAATTCTAAATCGATTTGGTTGCGGCGCGCCTTAAGGCACGCCCTTTCATAGCTCTCTTCTTTTGACGGCGAGCGGTGGCTCCGGCAAACAGCACATCCCTCGCTCGCTCTCGGCTTCGCCTCCAAACGGGTCGGGATGACAAGGGATTGAGAGTGTGTCCAACGCCCGAGAGGATGATGGTGCTCATCTGGTCGGCTAATTTTCTTGCGGTGCCGTCGTGGCGCGGGTTGTACCAGGTGTAGATCCAGTTGATCATGCCGAAGAGGCTCATGACGGCAGTGCGCGAGTTGAAGTTGAGTTTGCGGTCGCGCTTGAGGTCGTCCATTAGACCGAGGCAGATTTTGTAGTACTCGCGCTTGATGGCAGCGATCTCTTGATTGAAACCGTTTTTCAGGGCTTCGTCTTCGTGGGCGAGGACCTTCAGACCGCTCTGGTTGGTGACGAAGTATTCGACATGGTTCTGGATGAAGATGCGCATGCGGGCCGCGGGATCGGTGGTGGTTTCGAGGCGGCGCTTGAGTTCTGCGACGATCGTGGAGAAGGTGTGCTTCTGGATCAGGTAAAGGAGGCGTTCTTTGGAGCCGAAATAGTGATAGAGGCCGGCCAGGGACATGCCGCTGGCGCGAGAGAGGTCGCGCATGGACGCGCCCTCGTAGCCTTTCTCGCAGAAGACATCGGTAGCGTGGGCGAGGATTTCAGTGAGGCGGCGGTTGAAGCGCGAGTCTTCGTGGCCGTTCTGCGGGCGGGAGGACATAGTTCGAACGTTCGTTCTAATGATAGCGCACTGTGATGTTCGTCACAAGGAGTTGTGATAGTGTTGGCTACCTGCTCGTACGCCGAGAACAAATCTTGAAACGCAGAGTCCGCCGAGGATTCGCGGAGAGAGCTTTCACCACAGGGTACACGGGGTTGCACGGGATTTGCCACCGACGATTCTATTCACCACCAAGGGCACTCAGGTTCACGAAGGACCTGCCTCTTCCCTTTGCACATTGGTTGTAGGGCCCTTATTTGGGCACTGGTGGATCAGTTGCCGGGTGGCTGAGCGGAGAGTGCTGGAGTTGCCAGGCCGGGGGTTTCGGTTGGGGCTTTGGGCTTGCCTTGTTTGTCGAAACTGTCAACTGAGAAGAGCATGAAGTGATCGAAGGTATGATGCCGGACATAACGTTGCCGACGGAAGTCGGCATACAATTCAACGTTCTTCGGCAGCCATAGTTCTGCCTTTTGCTGAGGGAACGGGACGGCACCGTACTCGACGGTTTGGTGCTCAGAGAGCAATTGAATTTCGGGAAGCGGTTTTACCAACTCGCTCTCGACACGGTGAATCTGGAAATTGTCAGCGGAAATCCAGATTCTTCCCTTCAGATCCACGGGATACATATTGGTTCCGACACGATAAGCCCGGATGCGATTCGGCTTATTGGGGCGCTGACGAAAATGGACGAGCCACGTGGCCTGCCCGCGCCACTGTCCCAACCCCTCGCATTGGAACTCAAAAGTGTTCTGGATAGCGGGGTGTAGAACGAGAGCCATGGCCGGCAGTCCCTGAGTAACAATCTGACCGGGAAATTCTGCCGGGCTGGAACCAATCATGCGGTATTCGGTGGCGGAAAGGACTCCGGGTGAGGGCTCGGAGATGTCCACTACGTAGTCGTATCGTCGGGTATCTCTAGAGAGAGGGTGGCCGAGTTCGTCCACCGTCTCGTGTTTTAGGTCCTCGATGGCAGCAAATTTGGAGACCGCAGTTACGAGTTGCTGAACGCGGACACCTGCCTGTTGCAGGACCTCATCGACCGAGCATGCGACCCCAGGGGCGGTCTGTGGCTTGTTGTCGTCAACGCCTGGCGGCAGCCAATTGTTCAGCGACATGCGGAGGTCGTCTGTCTCGGACGACAAAGTTGGACTAGTGACAGTCCCCGGCAGCAAAGCGAGTGGAATCGTGGCCTGCTCAGGATGCGCCAGCCTCGCCTCAAGATTGCTTAAGAACTCCTCCACCTGCGGGCGGGCAGCGTCTTTGGGGCTCGTCTGCAAATACTCCTTCAAGGCTGAAATGGCTTCCGGGTATCGTTGAAGTCCCGCCAAAGCCTGTCCGAGAACGAGCGTGGACAGCCTGGAGCCTCCCTTATTAGACCGTACCGCGAACTGGGCTTGATGCTCGGCTCTCCCAAAATCATGCCCACCCAAATACGCCTGCGCCAAGGAATATCTGGCCAGCCAGAAATCGCCGTCAATGGCCACCGCCTGGGAGAGAGTAGCAATCGCTTTGGGGAAATCGCTTTCCTCTATACGCAGCCTTCCAAGCAGGACCATGGAACGAACATCGCGCGAATCGTTCTGGATAGCCGCCTCCAAGAAGGGTACGGCTCGCTGGCGATTGCCTTGTTGTACATACAGATATCCAAGAAGACCATTCACGTCGGAGCTCGACGGTTCCAGTTTGTAGGCGTGGTCCAGTTCTCTCTCCGCCCGCTTGTAGTCCAAGGACTTTAGGGCTCGAAGCGCGCGCTCTGTAGCTTTGCGAGCTTTAGGGGACATTCGAGTGCCGAGCGCCGCGTTCAAGTCAACGCTCGTCAGATCGGGGCGGAGAGTGACTTCCAAACGATAGGTGTTCGTACCACCGGTGGGAGCCCAAGCGCGCTGCTCAGTAAGGAAACCAGCCGCCGCAACCTCGACGCTGTAGGTTCCCTCGATAAGATTTGGAAATCTTGCCTGTGATGCTTCGTCGGTGGTTCTCCAGTATCCGCCAGCATCGCCCGAACGCCTGATACTTACCACTGCTTGACTGCCAAGGTGCTTCCCTTCGTCGTTGAGTACGGAGACGACCAGCGCCGAACCGAAGCCGCTGTAGTACGTTTTGACATCGGGGTCACCGAGATGATTCCACGCGTTTCCCAAAATGGTCTGACTGTCGACCGTAGCGGGTTGGTTTCTCGATTGGGAAAATGCCCAGGTGCTCAGCAACAAGAGTAGTGGCCAGAGACGAGATTTCTTGGCGAGGAAACCCATAAGCCTTACCTTCTTGGTTGCCGGATTCGATGGGCCCGTGGGTCTTTCTGCGGACGCCCATGCTTCGAAATCGGGCGTTATTGTAGTATATCGCTCCTAATCTAGCGGAACACGGAGTTTCGAGGGAGTAGAAATGGTTCAGTTGGCCGGGTCGCGTTCGGTCAGGGAGATGCGTTTGATCTGGTTGCGGTCGAAGGTTTGAGTGTTACCTCCGATGCGGATCTGGACTTGCATGCCGCTGACCGATACTAAATCTCCACTGGTGACGGAACCGTCACGGAGTTCGATGGTGTCGTGGGCGGCGCTGCCTAGCTCGTAGCTGACGCTGCCGCCGGAGGCATCGTCGGGGCCGATTTCGACCGGAAACTTCCCGTGATTGAATCCTTCCTTGGTGAACTCAAGGCTGTGTTTGCCAACGGCGAGTTGGACCAGCTTCGGAGTGGTGCCCGCCGGTTCTCCGTCGACGGAGAGATTCGCGCCTTGCGGAACGGAATTCACCGTGATGGTGATTTTTCGTGGCGGGGCGAGCGGCTGTAGTTCGGCCGGAAGCGAGTTGGGTATCAGCTCAAAGGAGACGGGGACTCCTACCGTGTGTATGGTGGTTTCAAATTTTACGGTCTGGCCAGGAGTGACGTTTTCAAGCGTGATCCAGGCATCTCCGATACGAACCTTGTTCTTGTCATAAATGTACAGATTAAAGCCCATGCGTGGAATCTTCTTATCCCAGAGGTTCTCGGCCGTGGTCTCGATTACATAATTGCGCTGAGAAGAAATTGAACTAAGTTCTTTGGCCTTGCCAAGGGAAATGCGGACGATTGGCGAGCCAGTTTGGGGCCACGTAATTACCTGCGACGGGATGTCTTTTGCCGACATCGAAGCCGCCGCGGTCAAGAGCAGAAACAACAGTATGGTTACATTTTTCAACATTGCGACCTCCGAAATCAGGAATGCCTGCTTCGGTCTCAAGCGATGGTTTTTCTCTGACCGCATCAAGTGCGAGTAACCACAGGGTACACGGGGTTACACAGGATTTGCTACCGACGCGATTCTAGTCACCACCAAGGACATGAAGGTTCACAAAGGACATCGGACCTCCTCTTACTCGGCGTCGGTTCTTAGTCCACTTTTCCTTCCAAGAGTGGGACGAAGCGGCAGCCTTCTGAGGATGTTATCTCTGGCTTGCCGTTTTGTTTGCGGATCAACTGGAGTTCCTGGCTTGTCGGACCGCCTACCGGGATGATCATGCAGCCGGCTTCTGCTAGCTGGACGAATAGGGCGGGCGGGACTTCGGCGGTGGCGGCGGAGACGAGGATTTTGTCGTAGGGAGCGTGCTCAGGCCAGCCTTCTCTGCCGTCAGCAACGTTGAAGTGCACGTTGCAGTGGCCGAGACGAACGAGAGTCTTGGTTGCGGATTGAGAGAGCGAGGGGAAACGTTCAACTGTGTAGACCTCGGCGGTCATTACTGAGAGCAGCGCGGTTACGTAGCCGGAGCCTGTGCCGATTTCGAGTACGCGGTCTGTGGACCGGAGGGCTAACTGCTCGAGCATGGCAGCCACGATGTAGGGTTGCGAGATGGTTTGGTCTTCGCCGATGGGGAGAGGGTGGTCTTCGTAGGCGTCTTCGCGCAGGTTCTCGGGGACAAATTCTTGGCGCGGGACTGTGGACATTGCGTGGAGAACGCGGGCGTCGTGGATTCCGCGAGCGGCTAGTTGGGAGCGGACCATGCGGTCACGGCGAGCGTCGAAATCCTGCGAGAACGAAATCATCTGCTCGACGATACGCTCATGAGCGCTGCTGATACAGCACGGGGAGAATGCCTTGCGGCAGCCGTGAATGTACCTAAGCTTGTAGGGGTCCTTCGACTCGTTCGGCTCGCTGCCCTCACCTCACTTCGCTCAGGATGACAACTCTAAAATTAGTGAGGCCCCGTAAAAGCCCGGAGCACATGACAATACGGACCTGAACCACTCAGTACGGCCCGATGATGCCTCCGATTTGTCGACTTGCTGGCGGGTCCGGACGGGACTTCTTTTCCAGCAGGTCGAGATACTTGTAGGCTGAGCCTGTGTTGAAGAGGACTACTTTGTCTTGCTCGCGCAGGAAACCGGTGGCTCGGAGTTTCTGATAGGCGATTAGCGAGGCCGCTCCTTCGGGCGCGGCAAATATCCCTTCTACGCTCGCCCAATGGCGCGTGGCTTGCATAATTTCTTCGTCTGTGGCGGCGACTGCTGCGCCGTTGCTTTTTTTCAGGATCTCGAGAATCAGGTAGTCGCCGTAGGCTTTGGGGACACGGAGACCGGCGGCTAGTGTTGACGCGTTCTGCCACACCTCGGACGCGGTCTTCCCTGCTTCCCAGGCTTTCACGATCGGGGCGCAGCCTGCGGCTTGAACCGTGATCATCTTTGGTCGTTTTACTCCGCCGCCAGCGGCGATCCAGCCTAGTTGCTCCATTTCTTCGAAGGCTTTCCACATGCCGATCATGCCTACTCCGCCGCCGGTGGGATAGATGATGGCGTCGGGGAATTGCCAGTTGAGTTGCTCGGCGACCTCGTAGCCCATGGTTTTTTTGCCTTCGACGCGAAAGGGCTCTTTGAGAGTGGAGACGTCGAACCATCCCTCTTTATTTCTTGGCCACCCGTCTTTGCTTATGCGCTCGGCGACCATGCGGCCGCAGTCGGAGATGAGGCCGTCGACCAGCGTGAGGTGCGCGCCATAGTAATCGCACTCGATGCGGTTGGCTAGCGGCACATCTTTGGGCATGAAGATGTGGGCTTCGAGTCCGGCAGCGGCGGCGTAGGCGGCTAACGCGCCACCGGCGTTTCCGGCGGATGGAGCGGCGAGTTTCTTGAGGCCGTAGTGGCGGGCCATGGTGACGGCGGCTGACATGCCTCGGGCTTTGAACGAGGCGGTGGGGTTGAGGCCTTCGTCCTTGATGTAGACGTTGGGGAACTCACGGCTGGAGAGCATGGGGGTGAAGCCTTCGCCGAGCGTGACGGGAGCGGCGTCGGGGAGGACTTCGGCATAGCGCCACATGGTGGCGGGGCGGGTGCGGAAGGCTTCGGGCTGCAACTTTCCTTTTAGAGTGCCGAGTTCATAGCGGACAAAGAGAACTCCGCCATCTTTGGGACAAACATTTTGAGGGCGATCTGCTGGGAGATGCTCGCCGCAGCGCGTGCATTCGAGATAGCTGATTTGCATTGAGGGAAGGATAGCACTGCGGAGCTATGAGCTATTAGCTATGAGCCGTGAGCTAAAGCCCAGCTCGCGTCAGCACGGGGAGAACACCTTGGAGCGGCCGTGATATGGATGAGCTTGTAGCGGTCCTTCGACTTGTTCGGCTCGCTTCGCTTACCTCACTTCGCTCACGATGACAGTGCTGAAAATTGGAGAGAGCTGAAATCAGGCAGGAACGCGTTTTAGAAACTCATTGGCGCGGCGGAACCATGGGCGTTCTCGGCGTCGGAGATAGCCGGGCATGGTTGGTTTCTTGTCAAGGACCCTTTGGGCCCAGGTGCGGGCTTCTGCGTTGTGGCCGTTGGCGGCCAGGAGATCAGCGAAGTTCAGATAGGTTTCGGAAAGAGTCGAGGTCACCGTGACCTTCCGGAATAACGCTTCGGCTTTTTCTTGCTCGCCGGTTTGGGCGTAGGCGTGGGCCAGAAGGCCGGCGGCTCGCTGGAAGTCGTAGTCGGGTTCTTTGCTGACTACGCGTTCGAGGTCGGGGACGGCGGCTGCGGCGTCGCCTAATTGCAGGGCGCAGGCTCCACGGCGGTAGAAAGGATCGGGGGTGTCGGCGCGGGCGTTGATGGCTCGGTCGAAAGCGGCTCGGGCGGAGGTGATGTTGCCGTCGTCCATGTAGAGATCGCCGAGTTCTTCGTAGTTGCCCGCGGAGGGGTTATCGCGGATGGCTATTTCTAGTTCGCGAATGCGCTTGCGGCGGGGAAAGACTTTGAAAGATTGGCCGAGGAGGCCGATGTCAGGAAGGGCTTCGACCGCTAGATAGATGATGGCGCCGATGGGGCCGAGGAACAGAATGATGTAGAGCCAGTAGGAGTCTGGGCGGCGGCGGATGAAGTGGAAGATGGCGAGGCCGATGATGAGCAGGCTTAGCGGGGAGCGGAGATAGGAGAGGAGGAACATTGTTTGAGGTGTTAGGTCTTAGGTGTCAGGTCTCAGGAAAAACAGCCTAGTGCCTGACACCTGAAACCTGACACCTTGTTGATTACTCTCTCGATTCGCTTACGCTCAGGCGATTCTGCCAGTGCGACCAGATGAACCATAGCAGGCCGACCACGAGGACGACGCCGATGACTGCGTCCATTTTGTGAAAGTAGTGGCCAAGCGTACGCCAGTTTTCGCCCAGTTTCATGCCGAACCACGCCAGGGCTAGGCACCAAGGCCAGGATCCTAGAAAAGTATAGACATGGAATTTACCGCGGGGCATGCGGGCTACTCCGGCGGGGAGCGCGATGAAGGTGCGGATGACCGGCAGGAGGCGCGCGATGAAGACGGCGGCTTCGCCATAGCGGTCGAAGAAACCGTCGGCCCAGTCGAGTTCGCGGCGGCCCATGAGGATCCAGCGGCCGTAACGCTCGACCAGGGGACGCCCGCCGTAGCAACCGATTTCGTAAGCGAACAGCGATCCGAGATTGCAACCGATAGCGCCGGCGGTGGCGACCCAGACGAGCTTCATCGTGCCTTGAGAGACGAGGTATCCGGCGAAGGGCATGATGAGTTCGGAAGGGAGCGGGATGCAGGCAGACTCGATGGCCATCAGGATGGCGATGCCGGCATAGCCGGTCGCGGCGACGAGGTTCGAGATGAAGACGAAGAGGATGGCCAGGATTTTTTCAGTCATGTATTGAGCTTTTGGCCTTGGGCTTCAGGCTTTGAGCTCTGCCAGACACTAAAACGTCACGGAAGAGCTGCATTCGATTGTAGCGGAGTGAACGACCCCGAGTAGCAAGATCAGAATGCGCCTTCCTGGGTGAAGGTGAAACCGGGAAGCGCTACGCCATCGGCGGACTTGGCGACCTTTACTTTTACGCCTGGGACGTTGGGGGCGTTAACCTCGGCGGGACGGAGGACGGCGTATTGCGTGAATACTTCAGAATAGACCTTGGTGACGAGGTAGTCTTTGCCGCTTGCGTCCTGACGCCAGACTTGCCCGAGTTTGATGTTCTTGACGGCCATGATCGTTAAATTCAGAGTACTCAGCGGGTGGGGAGGCGTCAATTGCGGGGGAGTTACTTTTGGGTCAGTGGATTGCGGCGGGGGCTGAAACCACGAAGGACACGAAGGTTCACGCAGGCGCGCTTGGCAAATTTACTTGCCACCGGCCCACTGGGCTGCTGAGTTCTGGGCTACATGGCTTTGATACCATGTGCCGAGGAGATTGACGATGCCACGGGGAAATGTGCCGCGACAGCCTAGCCGGAGCGGACGGCAGGATCGGGTGCGGTTGGTTAAGCCTGTTATGGCGAAGAAGGCGGATCCTGCATCGCGCTCTGCCGGAAAACTTAAGCTGCCTGCAGCAAAGGCGTCCGGAGCAGCGATGGCTGCGCGCAAGTCTTCGAATCGAGCCAAGACTGGATACGATCCGGTTAGCCCTGGGCGGGTGCGGGAGATTATTACCGGGTTGGATGCGATGTATCCGGGCGTGACTTGCGCGCTTACTCATCGGAACGCATGGGAGTTGCTGGTCGCCACGATTCTTTCGGCGCAGTGTACGGACGTGCGGGTGAACATGGTGACGCCGGTGCTTTTTGAGAAGTATCCCACCGTTGCCGATTTTGCGGCGCTGTCGCCGGAACAGCTGGAGCCGGATATCCGGTCGACTGGATTTTTCCGGAACAAGGCGAAGTCGGTGGTGGGAGCGGCGCGGAAGATTGTGGCGGATTTTGGCGGAAAGGTTCCGGAGACGATGGACGAGTTACTGACTTTGCCTGGAGTTGCTCGGAAAACGGCGAACGTCGTGTTGGGGACTTGGTTCAAGAAAAACGTTGGCGTCGTGGTCGATACGCACGTCACGCGGATTTCGCGGCGACTGGAACTGACTCGAAATGACGATGCTCAGAAGATTGAGCTGGATTTGATGCGCATTGTGCCGCAGGAGCGGTGGACGGATTTTTCGCATGAGGTGATCTGGCACGGGCGAAAGTTGTGCGTGGCGCGCGGGCCGAAGTGCGCGGAGTGCGGGATTGAGGGGATTTGCCACGCGGCGGATAAGACTTGGTCCACCGTCGAGATGCATAAGGGAGCGAAGATCTAAAGAACTACCACCAAGGGCACGAAGGTACACGATGGGCAATCCAGAGTACGGGGAGAATGCCTTGCGGCGGCTGAGGTCGCACATGCGCTCGTAGGGCTCCCCTCGGGTGCGCTTGGGGGTAGGCTCTTCGACTCCGCTCTGGGTGACAATGCAAGTGTGGATGAGGAGTAAATGCTAGTCGCCGGTGTAGGCTAGCTCTACTACTGTGCAGTCGTCGTTGAGGGGTGTGCCGCCGCAGAAGTCGGCTACTGCGGAGAAGATGTCTTCCATTGAGGTGCTCTTCCCTGCCACTCTTTCGAGGCGCTCGCTGTCGAACATGTCGCCGCGGGCGTTCTCGGCTTCGGTTACGCCGTCGGTGACGAGGATGAGACGGTCGCCGGGCTTCAACTGGCAACGGTCGCTGGTGTAGGTGGCGTCGGCCAGCAGGCCAACTGGAAGATTGCCGTGCGCGGGACGGAGAACTTCGTCGCCGCAGATCCAGACTGGCGGCACGTGTCCGCAGTTCACGTATTCGAGATCGCCGTCGGTGCGGAGGAGCGTGATGATCATCGTCGCGTACTTCTCGCCGATGTGCTTGTAGGTGAAGAAGCGATTGACGGCGGCAACGACCTCGGTGAGCGGAGTTCCGGAGATCAACTGCGAGTAAACCATTCCTTGAAGAATCGACGCCAAGAGCGCCGCGGAAACTCCCTTGCCGCTGACGTCGGCCAACACGACGGCGAGACCCTGAGGGGTATTCACGGCTTCAAAGAAATCGCCGCCAATCTCTTTACAGGACATGTTGCGGCCGCTCACGCGGGCGAAAGAGACTTCGGGAAGCGTGACGGCCAGCAGGCGTTGCTGGATCGAGGCCGCGATGGAAAGCTCTTGTTGATAGCGGCGGCCGGCTTCTTCGGCTTGCACGAGGCGGGCGTTTTCGATCAACTGCGCGGCTTCTATCGCGATGGCGCGGAGAATGTCCTGGCTCACGCTGGTGATATCCCGGGAGGCAAAGCGGGAATCCACGTAGAGCGCGCCCATCACTTCTTCGTTGCTTCTCTGCTCACCGCGGGTGGTCTGCACCATGGGCTTGCGCAGCGGCATGCAGATGACTGTTCGCAAATCGAAAGCGACTACACTTTGACGTTCTTTGACCTCGAGATCGCGGCTGGTGTCCGTGACTAGATATTCGGAGTTGGAGGTCAGGGCACCTTCGAGGACGGAGCGCGAGATGGTCTTGTCGTCGAGCAGAGGCTCTCCCTTGGAGTTGCGCCCCGCGGCCAAAATCAAGTTGCCGGCAATGTCGCGCAGGAAGATATAGCCGCGCTCGGCGCGGGTCAGCTTGAGGGTCGCCTCGATGAGCGTGACCAGAATCTCGTCGAGAACGCCAATGGTGTTGAGCTTGCGCGCCGCCTCCATGAAGAGGGTCAGCTTTTCGAGGTCGTTGGCTTCGGGCGCGATCTGGATGCCGGAGATCTGGCTGAGAAACTCGCGGGCGGTGTTCGACGTTGTGTGCAGCGGGTGGAAGATGAGGTAGGCGACGTCGCGCGCGCCGAATTCCAAGCGGTCATTGCGCTGGAGCTTGTGGCGGTCGACACGTTCGCCATTGACGTAGGTACCGTGCTTGCTTCCCTGGTCGACGACAAAAAACTCGCCGTTCTCGGCAACGATGGAAGCGTGCTCGCGGGAGACGCGCGGGTCCGCGATGACGAGGTCGCGGTCGACTTTTCGGCCGACGGTGTAGGGGGTGTGATTGAGCGAGAGAGTCTGCTGCTCAGTTCCCTGCACGTAGATCGCGACAGGAAAGATGCTGGAGATTCCGGAATGAGAGGACGCTGCCATCTATGCGAGATTCTCGTTAGATCTTTAGCTAATGCAATTGGTCACCGGTGACTGGCCACCGGTCATCGGGCTTCTGAAAAACCGTATCATCCCCCAAGCATTCTACGATGTTGCGGCCACTACCGAGTCCGCAAAAATCCCACGTGCCGCATGGGCCAGCATCAGCGCCGCCACCCCCAGCGGAGTTGGCACAACCGTCCAGAATGGCACGGCCCAGGCTCCCTGAATCGTATCCGACGGCAGGACGAGCGACAAAACAACCAAGCCGACACTGCTGATCCAAGGCCACACGACTAACACGGCTACTATGCCAAGAAACAACCGGCTGCCCATGCCCCGGTCCCAAATGGCACGCCGGTCCCGGACGAGCAAGAGCAGGGCCGGCATCAAAAGTACTTGATTGTAAACCGAGTCAGTGGGGATGAGGAGAACCGTAAGAGCCAATACCACGCTCGTCGTGACCGCAAATGTCGACGAGGACGCGGGGTGAGGACGGGCTCGCCAGCACGCTCCTATTAAGAGCACGAACGCGAGGACTTCCACTATTCGGCCGAGTATGGTCCCGGTAAACACTTCCGCAACCGGCATTGCACCGGTGTATTCGCGGTACTCGCCAATAGCCTGCCAGAAGCGCGGAATCCAGTGCGGCACGTAATACTCGGCGGCGGCAATCTGGACGGCCATGACGGCGGCGAACGCCACAGCCCAGCGATAACGGCGGCGGATATCGCCGAAGGTCCAGATCGCGAGCCAGAGGAGAGGCAGTACAGCCACCTGCGGCTTGATGCTGGCCGCCGCGAGCAATACCCCGGCGATTACTTGACGGTCCTTCAACAGCAACAGAATCGCGATTGCCAGTAGGCTTGCCACGAGCAAGGTCATCTGCTGAAGCTTGAGTCCTTGCATGGCAGGCAAGCTTCCCAGGGTCAGGACTAAGACCAACGCTTGCATCCCACCGGACTCTGGCCAATGGAGGACTCGCATCCAGATCAGCGCGCTCGCGAGCGTCATCACCACAAGCAGCCAGAGGAATGCCTGCTTGACGACGGCAAATGGCAAATCAACGACGGGAGCAAGGTAGAAAACAATGTAGACAGGATAGGCAAAGGCTTCCTGATCCTTTGGATCATTCGGTCGAACTGGATCGAGGACACGTCCATAGTAGCCAGCCTGGATTTCACGGGTGACGTCAGGGCTGTAGGGATTGCGCTTGTGAAGAAGCAATTCGCGCGCTCCCAGCCAGCGCGGATAAAGATCGGAGAGATTACCGCGGGGCCGCTGATGGGCAGCCGCGTCGACGACCTGAAACGGAATGAGCACACGTTGTGCAAAGAGCCAGATACCTGCCGCACAAACGAAGGCTGTAACCCACATCCAAAGTGCCGGGGAGCCGGTTCCGGGGTTCTTCATGCGGTCCGATAAAGGTGCCGAGCGATGCTCAACATGAAAAAAGCCAAAGCAAAGGGAGAAAGAAAGGCCAGCAGTTCTGGCCCGCCAACAAAGAAAGATACTTCATGCTGGAAGGTGTGGTGGAGAACTAAGACCGCAAAAGAAACGAGCGACGCGAGCAACCACTGTCCAGCGAGCGCAACCAGGGCAAGGCCCCACGCCAGCCAACCCAGCGGACTTTTCCGGGCGAGTTCCGTTCCGCAGACGAACAACCATACGACTACGGGAATGAGAAGCACGTCGTTGTAGAACGCGCCGCCTCCCGCGTTGGGAATCGTGAGTTCGGTGAGGATCAGGGCACTGACTACGGCGATACTGAATCTGGTCGAGCCAGCCTGTTCTTTCCGAGCGCGCCAAAACGCGATTCCGCAGAGAACAATTCCGATAGTAAACGCGAAGATCGACAGTGGCAGTCCCAACATAGTGCCGAGCGCCGGAGGGTTATGTGCGCGAGCATATTCGCGTAGGGCCTGCCGCCAGAGCCGGATCCAACCCGGAAGCACAACCTCCGACGCCAGGAGGAGAAGCAGCATGGAGCCCGCAAATCCGACCACGAACCGCTTGCGGGAACTCCATTCCGAGATCGCCCACAGCAACAAGAAGGCTGCGGGGAGGAGCACCAGATGGGGCTTGATAGTGGCAAGCGCGAGCAGGACACCGGCTGCGACAAGATTGCCCCGAGACAGGAGCGCAAATGTTGCGGCAAGCAGAAAGGCGACCACGAGCGTCAGTTGCTGCAGGTGCGCCCCATCGACAGTGGCGTAACTGGACATGACAATGACCGCCGATAATAAGAACGCCAATGGCGGCAAGGAGAGGCCGAGACCTCGGATCCAAAGTGGAATGCTCGCCAAGGTGCAGAGATATATCAACCAGATACACGTAATCTGTACGGATGCGAACGGAAAGCCCAGGAACGGCGCAAGCAGGAACACGACGTACACGGGATAAGCAAAAGCTTCCGAATCAGCGCGCTCGGTGGGCTTTGAGGGATCGAGAGACCTTCCATAGAAACCCAGTTGGATTTCGCGAGTCACCTCGTCGGAATAAGGATTGCGATGATGGGTAAGCAGCTCGCGCGCGCCCAGCCACCTTGGATAAAGGTCCGAGTGGCAGCCCCGCACGCCCCACAAGCTCAACAGGACTCGATCGCGAATGGGGAGTAGAACGCCGAAATAGTAGTAGACCATCCCGAAGGCGAGGGCGAGGACAACAGCGACGAGGATGATCCGCTGCCATGTGCTCAGTTGCACTGTTGCCGTGGCCGCCATGTCTCCCCTGCCATCACCGAAACCTCTAGAGCGACTCTCGAACAGGAACAAATGTTACGCAACCGCCGCCATATTCTACAGAATTGGCAAGGCTTTGCTTAGGTTCGAACTGCGGGCCGGCGGTGTGTTCATGCAATTGCCTCATTCATCCGAAGGACATCTCTTTTGCGAAAGAGCCAGAGCAACGCCGGCAGAGCCCAGATCGGACTAAGCCGTGTCCAATAGGTCGAAATCCACAGGATCGCGTAGAGAAGAATAAGCAAGGTTGCATCGCTTCGGACTTCCTGGGTCTGTTCCGTCGACGGCGCCGCAAATAGAAGGAGCACGACCGGCACGAGCAAAGACAGATCGTGCCAGATCGCGTGATAGCTGACTAGTATCGCGGTGATGCTGGCGACGGCAAAGAGAAAACGGACGGAGGCATTACGGCTGCGGACGAGCCAGGCTGCCAGTCCGACGGCAACGACAGAGGCTGCGATGGTGGACCAGGTCACGAAGGGGCCCTTCCCTTGTCCCAATGTCGAGGCGATCAAACCGTGGAGGTTCGGCATGCTTGACGCCTGAATGGCGCCGCCGGCACCGGTCTTCTCGAGCTTGAGCACATAATCCACATACTGAACCATGCCGTTCCATCCCACCATCGTTACTGAAATCACGGTGAGCGCCGCAGCAGCCGGCGCAAAGCCGGCAAGCAACCGCGGTCTCCGCAACGCGAGGATTAAAGTCAGAGGCAGCGCGATCTGGAGCTTGAAAAGGCAGAGAGCGAGAGCGACGCCGGCCGCGGCATCCCGCTTCCTCTCAAGCAGTATCAGTCCCGCAGTGGCAAAGAACATGAGCACGACAGAGTCTTGACCCTGCATGAGGGCGATGGCAATCGGGGGGAAGGCGCAGACGGCCAGGAACAAGAACCAGTTGTGCAGGTCCGACACCTCCTTGAATGTTCGTTTGACTATTGCCACTCCCACCGTGAGCATGATCGCGTTCAGGAGGTTCCAAACGAGATAGGCTGGGAAGAAACTGAGATAGGCAAGCGGCCAAAACAACAGCGCCTCAAATGGTGGATGGTTGTAGGGCAAGGCTACCTGGCGGATGTCCACATAAGGGGCGAACTGCAATTGCACCTGATATTGGCGCTGAAGATCGTAGAGACGGGATACCTCTCCGCCGCGAAGCATGAGTCCGCTGCAGTAGAAGATCGTGAAATCCTGATAGCCGCGCCGCAACTGGGAAGCGAGGGAGAGGATGCTCGCGGCATTAATGATCGTGAGCGCCAGAAGAAACAGCCCCGCCAAACGCTCTTTTCGTCGGACCAATTCGGTCATGGATAGAATTCCGGACGCCTGATTCTATAATTGCGGGTTCCGTTTTCCATGACCATTCTCGGCAGCAAGCGCGGGTTGTTTGGGGTAGTCCTGTTCCTGGGCCTGCTGGCGATGACGAGCCGCAGCATCACGGACCCGGATCTATGGTGGCACCTGCGCACCGGACAATGGGCCGTAGAGAATGGCCGCGTTCCTCATACCGATCCTTTTTCTTTCACCCGTGGCGGCAGTCCATGGGTCTCGCATGAGTGGCTGTCGGAAATCATCTTCTTTGAACTCTGGAAGCGAGGCGGCCCGGGTGCGCTGATCGCTTTTTCAGCGGTTATCACGACCGCCGGTTTCCTGCTGCTCTACTGGCGGTGCCCGGGACGACCGCAATGGGCAGCGGCGCTCACGGCGCTGGGTGCGACGGCTTCGGCGCTGAGCTGGGGCGCGCGTCCGCAGATGTTCACGTTTACGCTCGCGAGCCTGCTTCTGTGGCTGCTCGAACGCGGCGAGAAGCATTCCAAGATCGTTCTTCTGATCCCTCCGCTCTTCCTTCTCTGGCTGAATCTGCACGCCGGCTTCGCGCTGGCTCTGGCTCTTCTTTTGCTGTACGGGCTGGGGCTTGCATTGGAATGCGTCTCCGGTTCGGAGCCGTGGGAGAAGTCGGGACCGACGATAGCCCGCGTTTTCGCGGTTACGCTCGCCTGCTTCGCGCTTGTGCCACTGAATCCAAGCGGCGCGCAACTTTACCGCTACCCGCTTGAAACGCTGTTTTCTGGCGGCATGCGCGACGTGATCATGGAGTGGTTCTCGCCCAACTTTCACCAATGGCTGATGGTTCCGCTCCTGCTGGTTTTCCTGATCCTTATCGTGGCCATGGCTCGTTCGAGGCCACGGGTCAAGGGGCGCACTCTTTTGCCGCTGCTGTTTACGGCTGGGGCCGCTCTGGATGCAGTGCGGCATATCCCCATCTTCATACTGCTGGCGATTCCGGTGGTTGCGGCGGCGCTTGCTCCGACGTCAGAGGCGCCTCTCTTGATGCGGCGACGACCTGTTTCAAGATCGGCGGCAGCGATCATCAACGGCGCGGCACTGATCCTACTGTCGGCGTTTGCTGTAGGCCGCTGGATCGAACTGGCCCGCCAGCAACCAGTTCAGGAAGCGGCGCACTTTCCGCGGGCGGCTGTCGCGTTTCTTCAAAGTCATGAGGAAGGTGAGCGGCTTTTCGCCTACTACGACTGGGGAGGGTATGCGATCTGGGAGCTGTATCCCAGGTATCGAGTCTTCGCAGACGGGCGGGCCGACCTTTACGGAGACGAGTTGCTGCGCGAGTGCAGCCAGACGGTGCCGCAGATTCGCGCGGGATGGGAGCAGGTGCTGCAGAGCTGGGACGTGCAGACCGTTATGATTCCGCCGAGTACTGCGCTCGCGCAGGCACTGATGATTCATGGTGGCTGGAGCCAGGCGTACCGCGATCAGCAGGCGGCGATCTTCGTGCGAGTGCGTGCGAAGCCCGACAAAGCTGAGGTGATCGAAGATGGTTCGCGGGCGAAAAAATGTATACTTGTGCATCCTGATTCTGCGAAACTGATGATCACACACTGGAATGGCTCGTCCGTTGCAGGGGTCGAATGGGTCGGTCCGCGCCGTTGACGCGGCCCAGTGACGGAACTAAGTGTGCCATCCATGGTTGACTGTCACGGAGAGTCGATGCCCAGCTCACCGATTCTCGGCACAAGTCGAAGGAGAATGCGAATGTCAGGCGTGATAAGAGCGCTATGGCGTGGCGAGGAGGGTCAGGATATCGCCGAATACGCCGTCATGCTGGCAGTGATTCTGGTTATCGTGATTGGAACGGTGCGGCTGATTGGCACGAACGCAAATACGGTGTTCTCGGAAGTAGCGAGCACGATCCAATAGCGGCATTGGCGCGCGATCGGTTTGAAGTAATGCCGGTCTGACGCGCGGGTTAAGGAAGCTTCATGAATCGAAGTCGCCTTTTAATGATCGGAGGGTTGGCGCTGGCGATCGGCCTGCTGGCGAGCTATTACGTCTTTAACATGCTGAAGGGCAGCACCAGGGGCAAAGAGACCATGGTGATGGTGGTGGTGGCGGCCAATGATATCCAGATCGGGTCGAAGTTGGCGGACCATGATCTGGCGCTGGCTGCATTTCCGCAGTCCAGTGTTCCTCCGGGAGCCTTTGGGCGAATCGCGCAGGTTCGGCAGCGCGGAGTTGTTATTCCCATCAGCAAGGGCGACTTCATCCTCCCGAATAAGCTGGCGGCGGAAGACGCGGGCGCAGGACTGCCTTCGATGATCCCGCAAGGTATGCGCGCGATTTCTGTGCGGGTAAATGACGTGGTCTCGGTGGCGGGGTTTGTTCAACCGGGTACGCACGTGGATGTGCTGGCGACCGGACTTCCCGGCTCAAGCGGCAACGAGGCCCAGACCACAACGGTATTGGAAAACGTGGCCGTGATTGCGGTCGGGCGCAGTTTACTGGACCGAATGATGTCGGGTGAGACACAGAACGCTGCGGTTATCACGTTGCTGGTTTCGCCGGGGGATGCACAGAAGTTGACGCTGGCCTCGCAGGAAGGAAGAATCCAGCTGGCATTGCGCAACCCGCTCGACATCCGCAAGGAAGAGATCGCACCGGCCAGAGCCAGTTCCCTTTCCCCGGGAGCGGCGGCAGCTGTAGCCACGAGCAAGCCCAAGCTTCACAAGGTGACTGAGAAGGTCACGCCTCAACCTCCTCCAGCGCCGTACCAGATAGAAATGATTCGCGGAGGCAAACGCGAAGAAACAAAATTTAAACAGGATGAGACCCACTGAGCCGTCCCGTCCGCACTCGTGTGTGCGGATACATGATCTCAACGAGGCTGCGGTTTCCTGGCCGAGGTCTGTCTTCATGAAATTCGTACTGCCTATTGCGGTTGTCGCGCTGCTGGCGGCGCCAGTCTACGCAAAACGTACGGCGGAGACGCCGTCTGTAGCCGCTACTCAAGACACTGCGCAAACCACTGTGCCTGCGCCCTCGAACGCGGCGGAGAATGCGAGCGCGGCGCCTTTGAGAGTGATGGTCGGCAAATCGCTGCTGATCAACACTACCGAGCGGCTCAAACGTGTTTCGGTCACCGACCCCGCTGTTGCCGATGCGCTCGTGGTAACGCCGACGCAGGTCCTGGTCAACGGCTTGGCACCGGGCGAAACGTCGCTGCTGATCTGGGACGAACTGGAGCGGTCACGCAGCTTCGATTTACGCGTGGACGTGGACATTACGGCGGCGCGCGAGGAAATGCAAAAGCTCTTTCCTAACGAGCAGATTCAGGTATCGCCGTCGCGATCGGCGATTGTCCTTTCCGGGCATGTGACAACCGAGGACGTGGCCAAGCATGCGGGAGCCCTGGCGTCGGCTTATTCGAAAAACGTCGTCAATGTGCTCACGTTCGGGCCGGTCGGAGCGGATGAGGTCCTTCTCGAGGTGCGTTTCGCGGAGGTGGATCGAACAGCGCTCACACAACTTGGGATCAATATATTCTCGACCGGCGCTGGCAATACGATCGGAACAATACAGACCGGGCAGTTCGGCGGGGTCACTGTCAGCCCCGTTCAGGGAACGACGGGTGGGACGGGGACGACAACCCACACTACTACGACGACGGTTAACAACTTTCTCAATCTGTTCTTCTTCAATCCGCAGGTGAACCTGGGCGCGGTCATTTCGGCATTGCAGCAGAAGAGCCTTCTCCAGATTCTCGCCGAGCCCAATCTCGTCGCGCTCAATGGCAAGGAGGCGAGTTTCCTGGCGGGCGGCGAATTTCCCTTCCCTGTGGTGCAGCCGAATGCGACCGGGCTGTCGACGGTGACGATCCAGTTCCGCGAGTTCGGGGTGCGGTTGAAGTTCACGCCGGTGATTCAGCCGAACGGAAGCATCCACTTGCACGTCGCGCCGGAAGTGAGCACCCTCGATTTTGCGAACTCGGTCACAGTATCGGGGACGACGATTCCCGCACTCAGCACGCGCAAGGCGGATACAGAGTTCGAACTTCAGGATGGACAGAGCTTTGTTATCGCCGGACTCATCGATAACCGCGTGACGGATATCATGAACAAAGTTCCCGGCCTGGGAGATATTCCGATCCTGGGGAATTTCTTCCGGAGCAAGAGCGCGCAGAAAAGCAACACCGAGTTGATGGTTTTATGCACGGCGCGGCGCGTTTCGTCGACTGGCGAAATGCCCAAAGGCCCGCCCATGCCTCTACCGCTACTTGACAGGGATCAATTCGACAAGAAGAAGCCGTAAGTCGCGAAGCTAGTGCAAGAACGCGAGGTCGATTACGTCCGCCATCGCCTGGAAGCCGTCATCATTCGGATGGAGATGGTCTTCTGAGGCAAAGCGCGGCAAGAGTCTGCTGGGGTGATCCGGATCACTCAGCGCGGCGTCATTAATTATCCCGTCGTAGTCACCTCAGCGGTTAAAAACCGCCCGTCGAAATAGCGCCGCGCCACCCAAAAGCCGGTCATGAAGTCACTCTAGAAACCGCAGATCCGGCGCGGGTTTTGCGGGCTTATTCACTGCTTCCATCTGGCTTCGAGGTAGGGTAATCTAATAGCCCCGGGCGCGGGGGGGTTCCGCGTCTCGGCTCCCCCATGCCGGAACTTTCCGTAGCTATTTTTGCGACCGATAACGACCAGCGCGCCGTGCTGCAGGTGCTGGTCGATGCCACGAGTGTCGCGCGCACGGTGTGCAGTAACTCGACGCTGCCACTGTCGGCAACCGACCCGGTCATCCGCAGAACACAGGCATTCAACCCGGATGTAATTCTGATTGACCTGACGGCCGAGGGCATTGCGGGAGCTCTGCGGGCGGTGGAACTACTGCACCAGGAAATGTCGCAGGCGGCTGTATTTGTTGTCGGACCGATGACCCAGCCGCAACTCATCGTGAGCGCGATGCGGGCGGGCGTGCGCGAATACATCGAGAAACCACCGACCACGACCGATCTTCTCGAGGCATTTGTGCGCCTGACCTCAACGCGGCGCAAGCCGGGGCGCGAGTCGACTCGCGGCAAAGTCTTTACGGTTGTTAACGCCAAGGGCGGAAGCGGAGCAACAACGACGGCGGTCAACCTCGCGCTGGCGTTGCAGAACGTCCATCCCAGCACGGCCCTTGTCGACCTGGCACCGCTTGGGCATTGCGCGTTGCACCTTAATCTGAAGCCCGCATTCACGATCACCGACGCCATCACCAACCTCCACCGGCTGGATACCTCTCTGCTCGAGAGTTTCATGTCGCGGCACGAGCGGGGATTGCGCGTGTTGGCCGGACCCAATGTGCCGGTCGCAACGGAACATTCTGCCTCCGACTATGCGCGGTTGTTCGACATGATCGCGGGGATGTTCCATTACATCGTGGTGGACGCCTCATCCCGTCTTGACAGCGCGACGCGGCTTTCCAGCAACCTGTCGGAAAAGATTCTGATGATCGCCCATGCCGACGTGGCTTCCCTTTGGAGCGCCGGACGAGTGGCACAATACCTGGGCGAGAGCGGCTCGCGCGACCGGTTTGCGCTGGTCTTGAACCGTTACCGGAAAGTGGGCGGGTTCAACGAGGCGGAAACCGAGGCGGCGATCGGAGCGCCGGTGCTCTGGCGCATCCCTAACCAGTATTTTGTTGTGTCGACCGCCATCGACCGCGGGGTGCCTTTGATGCAAGGACCGAACACGGAAATCTCACGCTCCATCGCAGGGCTGGCTAAAGTATTGACGAAGGACGACATTGAGGTGAAGCGGAGCGCGTGGTCGTTGTTTAAGACGGTGTGATTTGTTGGTTCGGGAGCGATTTCAGAGTAGGCGAACGGACCGGGACGTCCCTCCTGAGTGTGTGCCATAGCCGCTCTTACGCCCCTTCGGGGCTAAATCGAGTTCCACTTTTCACCCACGGCTTGCCTCCTTCGGCAGGCTCAGGACGGGCTGCATTCCTGCGCCGCTGCGCGGCTACCTAGGATCCAGGCAATCTTTTGGTCTAGAACTTTAGTAACAGTCACCTGCTAAATAACTTGTTTCCAACGCATCAAAGTACTTAGAATTACCCCGTCCCAAAAAACTGAATTTTGGTTCAAGGAGTTAGCATGGCACGCTTTCGTGTGTTGGCGCTGTCTCTCTCTATCCTCTCACTCCTGGTTCTCTCAACATTCTGCTTTGCAGCACAGGCCGACCGCATCACTGGTGCGATCGCTACCGGGACGACTGTGAGATTGTCGTCCGGTGTCCCGATGCTAGCCCGTCCTCAGTTCGATCAGGGCGCAGTCGACCCCTCGATGAAGCTGGAATACATCACACTACTGACGACGCCGACCGCAGCGCAAAAGAAAGCCATCAACAAGCTGCTGGCCGACCAGCAGAACCCACACTCCGCGAACTATCACAAGTGGCTCACACCGCAGCAGTACGCTGACCGCTTCGGCCTTAGCCAGACTGACATGGCCAAGCTTGTCGGGTGGCTTCAGTCGCAAGGCTTCACGATCGAACGCACCGCCAACGCCCGCAACTGGATCGCGTTCAGCGGTACCGCCGCGCAGGTGGAGAGTACTTTCCAGATCGAGATTCACAATTTCAAGGTGAAGGACGAAGTGCATTTCGCCAACACCAGACCGGCTGCGATTCCAGCAGCGTTACAGGGCATCGTTACCGGATTCCGCGGCTTCAACAATATCCGGCCTAAGGCTCAGAACCGACGCGCGGTTCCTGCTTATTCGTTCAGCGGCGGGAACTACCAATTTATTGCTCCGGGCGACATCACCACTATTTATGACGCCGCAACGCTCTACAACGCCGGAATCAATGGGAGCGGACAGAAGCTGGCCGTGATGGGCGAGACCGGAATCTTCCAGTCCGATTTGACGAACTTCCGTCAGAGCTTCGGTTTGTCTGCCATTAGTTGCACGACCAGCAGCGACGTGATCACCGCTTGCAACACTTCGAACTTCAAGTATGTGCTGGTGAACGGAACTGCGACTGAGATCTACGGCGACCTTCCCGAAGCCGATCTGGATATCGAATGGTCAGGAGCGACGGCTCCCGGCGCGCAAGTCATCTACGTCACAGCAAACTCAAACTCGGGCACGACCTGGGACTCCTGGTATTACGCAGTCGACAACCAAAGCACGCTTGGCGAGTCCGTCATCACGATGAGCTACACCTCTCCCTGCGAACTTGCAGAGGATCCGACCGGTACGGGAGAATTTACTTTCCCCGGCGACGAAGCCGAACTCGCACAGGCCAACCTTGAGGGCATCACCTTCATGAATTCCTCGGGTGATACCGGAGTCGCCGAGTGCGACTACCAAGCGTCCATCGCCGACTACGGCTACCAGCCTGCTTATCCCGCCAGCAGCCAATACGTCACCGGCGTCGGCGGGACTCTGATTCCTTATACGGAGTACGGTTCCACCTATTGGAACACTTCTAATACGGGCAATGGCGGGTCTGCCAAGTCCTATATCCCGGAACAAGCCTGGAACGATTCACTCGAGTTCGCCATCTTCTGCGAGGCGAACCAAAGTGTCAGTTTCTGCAGCGGCAATGGCGTGGGTGGAGGCCCGCTACTTACCGACTGGGACATCATGCAGGAGGATGTGATCGGCATTGCTGCCGGCGGTGGCGGCCCCAGCAACTGCGTCACGCAGGACTCCAACTTCGTCTGCCAAGGCGGATTCCCACAACCATCGTGGCAGGCCAGCCTTGACGTCAACGCGATCAATCCTAATGGGGACGGAATGACGACCACTCCCTCTCGCTTTACGCCTGACGTCTCCCTGTTAGCCTCCGCGAATTGGCCCGGCTACATCGTCTGCACGCAGCTCAGCACGAGCGGAGGAGGCAGCACCTGCGACTCGCCATCGACCGGCGTCGCCGATATGCTCACGCAGTGCATCACGAACCAGAACGGCAACTACTGCTCGATTTATGGTGGCACCTCGATTTCGTCGCCCATTTTCGCTGGCATGATGGCGTTGCTTAACCAATATGTCGTTGCCCATGGAATTCAGGCCACACCGGGACTCGGCAACGTCAACCCAATGCTCTATAGTCTTGCCGCTAACAACGGGACCAATGGAGCCTTTAACCCTGTGACCACCAGTTCCAGCGGTTCTTACTCCATTGGCGCATTCTGCGACCCCGGCACACCCGCTAGCGGTCTGAACGGGGAAGCTTGGCCGGCAGCGCTGCAGTGCCCATCTTCCGGAACGAACCTGATCGGCTTTAACACCTACGACTTCGATGCGACCACCAAGTACAATCTGGCGGTCGGATTGGGATCAGTCAATATCAGCCACCTGGCGGCGGCCTGGTCTGGCTCAACTCTTGATGCCACTACCACAGTGGTGACCTCTGACCTGAATCCCTCGAATCTCGGCGATACCGTCACCTTCACCGCCACGGTCACAACTGCCGGAACGAACACCCCCACAGGAACTGTGACTTTCAAAGACGGCAACACTACCCTCGGCACCGGAACTCTCGGGGCGCCGGTCGGCAATGGTATTGTCAATTCAGCAACGGCGACCTACGCCACATCCGCTCTCCAGCCCGGAACACATTCAATCACGGGGTCGTATGGCGGAGACTCGAATAATGCCGCCAGTACTTCGTCGCCGTTAAGTCAGGTCGTCAACGCTCCGGACTTCACGGTTACCAATACTGGCGCGAGCACCTCGACGGTCCTGGCAGGTGTAGCGACAGGACCCGTTTACGGCTTCACGGTCACGCCTGGCGGCGGCCAATCACAGTTCGCGGCCACCGTGAACTTCTCGTGCGCTTTCTTCCCCGGCGATCCAACGCTGACCAACGCAAGCTGCACCTTCAATCCGGCATCGATTCCGGCTGGTACACCTGGGATCGCTGGAGTTCCGGTGACGGTCAGCGTCACCACCGCTGGTCCGAATTCCATCGACCAGATGCGAAGGCAGCAGCGCAAACGCGCCGACAGCCGCATGCCGTGGCTCCCGATGTCGTTGCCTCTGGCAGGCGTGGTGATGGCGGGATTCGCTGGTCGCAAACGCTCGAAGCACTTCCTCTCTGGCAGCCTGTGTCTGGCGCTTGTCATGGCCGGATTCCTGGTCGCGTGCGGCGGTGGAAACAGCGCACCGGCGGTTACTGTCGGGGTCAGTCCTTCGGCAGCGACGCTCTTCCCGAACGACGGTGCTGATGGTTGGCCGGCGCAAGCGGTCGGGTTCACAGCGACGGTCAGCAACAGCACAAACACCGCTGTAACCTGGTCGCTGAGCAGTTCGGTATCCTGCTCAGGCAACCCGAGCCCCTGCGGAACGGTTGATTCGAGCGGCAACTACACCGCTCCGACAATTGCCAGCGGCTTGCCTTCTCACGTGACTGTCACCGCAACATCGCAGGCAGACACCACCAAGTCGGCGAGCTCCGCCGTCACCCTGAGCCCGACGACGGTACCTGGCACCTACACGATGACGGTGACCGTGACCGAGTCGGTCACTAGCCACAACCTCACTCCGGCGCCCACCGTGGTTGTTCAGTAGGTAGTCGGCACTTCACCAAAATGAAAGGCGCGGATTCAATTCCGCGCCTTTCCTCTTCTAGCCAACTTATTGATTTATATATATATCCGCTAAATCCTTTGCTTTAAATTTGAAAGTTGCTCTTAAACCCTTATTCCTCAATGATCTAGAGCAAATGTCCCTGTAATCCATTGATTCTAATAAATCGAGGAGGAGGGGTAGATATGACTAAGGAGTAAACAGTCCGCTTCATTCCCCTTTTAGCACTGCTTCCGCATTCGCGCCATTTGCAGCCAGCAGCGCCGACCCAATCACCTCTCCGGAATCGCCCTTCTGCACAAACGCAATCACTCGCAGATTCGCGGCCTCAACCGAACTCGGCAACTTCACCGCAACGTCGCGCCGAAAAGCCTCTCCCTGATTCACCGTTCCCACTTTGTTGACCGCCAGCGCAACCGCCACGTGCTTCAGATCGCGTCCTTTATTCTCTCCCCGAAGCACCTGCGATTCCGCCCGATCGAGCGCAATCACCACATAAACATCCGCCTTGCCCGCGCCAATCGCCGAAGTCAATCCATCAGCCTCGACATGCACGTGCGCGGCTTTTCCCTCCACTGAAAACGCCGAAAGCCTCACTCCAACCTTGGGCTTGCCGCGCGCCTCCTCGATAGCCTTCACCGCAGCCTTCGCATCGCTCCCGTTGAACTGCGTCTCTCCATCGACCACCATTTGCGGGGTGTAGTCATCGTTGAGCTTGAAACGGTCTTTGTATACGGATTGCCGCTCGGTGAAGGCGCTTGAAGAATATTTGTCCATCCAACCGTCGTGGTTCCAGTAGTCGACGTGCTCCTCGATCACGATCGCCTGCGCTCCGGCTACAGGCTGCAGACGGTCGAGATTGGCGAGCATCTTGTCGGCGGGAGGACAACTTGAGCAGCCTTCGGAGGTGAAGAGTTCGACCAGTACGGGTGTGGTTGAAGACGTCGAATCGGTTCCGCCGAAAACCGATCCGCACAAGACGCCAGTTAACAGAGCAGTCAGGAAGGTTTTCTTTCTCATAAGCACACCCCACAGTGCTCTTGGATGCAATAGAGCAAGGACAGGAGCACGAATCTATAGGCTCAATCCCGGCCGTTAGCACCATGACGCTTGGAGCCTGGAGCTGAGAGCTTGGAGCTTCTTTATCGTTCTACAAACCTGGCAAACATCTTGTGTGGATCGATGGCGATAAACAGACCCCTGCCGCGCGCCAGCACCTCGCCATTTTCGTTCAAGATCTCGGCAACGTTAATGTGCTCGCGGCCCTTGACACTCTCTTCGCGCGACTCTACACGTAGCGGTTTGTATAACGGAACCGGTTTCAGATACCTGACTGTGATCTCAGAGGTCAGCGCTACGACCTGATGGAGCTTGTTCACCTTGCCCATCGCCTCGTCGAGGATGGTGGCGATAATGCCGCCATGGCAATGGCCGGGAGGACCCGTGTATCGCTTGCCCAGGCGGAAGCGCGAGATGAAGCAGTTGCGGTCTTCGTCATAGGTGAAGCGCAGCAACATGCCATCCGGGTTGTTTTTTCCGCAGGCGAAGCAGAAGTTCTTTTGCAGCCGGACGAAGGCGGTGCTGTGTCCGGCGCCTTTGCGACGTCGCGCGTGCTTCTTCTTTGCAGCCATCGCCGATGATTCTAACTGAGGCGATCCGTGGTGAGGTGACAACAATTCCAGCTATGTCGATTATCATGCGGTGCTGACTTTCTCTTGCGAGGTGCTTGATGCCATCTGCCGCCAAATCCACGAAGCCGCTCTACAGCGTCCACCCGGGACTTGCCATGATGCAGAAGTGGATTAAGGACCTACCGTCCAAGACGGGACGATCTCTCTATGAATGGATCGAACTGACCAAGAAGTCCGGCCCGCCGACCGAGAAAGAACGCCGCGAGTGGCTAAAGAAGGAACACAAGTTAGGAACGAACTCGGCCGCGTGTATCGCAGAGCGCGCCGAAGGCAAAGGGACGGAAGAAGATTCCCCGGAAGCGGATCTGAAGGCGGCAGCGGAATGGGTGGAGGCAATGTTCAAGGGCCCGCGAGCTGCGTTGCGTCCGCTCTATGACGAGCTATTGCATCTCGCCCTTGCACTTGGTGGGAAGGCTTCACCCGGAAAAACGGCTGTCGCGCTGTATCGAAACCACGTCTTCGCCAACATCAAGGTGTCGACAAATACACGCATCGACTTGGGACTGGCGCTCAAGGACACGAAGACACCGAGGCGACTGATCGATACGGGAGGCTTCGAGAAGAAGGACCGGATCACACGCCGCATCGAGGTGAAGGCCAATGCCGACATTAACCTCGAGCTGAAGAAATGGCTCGCGAAAGCGTGGGAGATGGACGCGTGATTAGCGAGGAAATAGGGCGGACAGGAATGTCCGCCCCACACGGGCTCGCGGGCGAGGCGCCCGCGCTACACTTTGCTCAGTCGTAATACTCCAGGCCCAGGTGCGTGATCAGTTCCTCACCCTTCAAATGCCTCAAAGTATTCTTCAGCTTCATTAGCTGAATGAACAAGTCGTGCTCCGGATAGAGTCCGGGCGCGGTCATCGGCGACTTGAAGTAGAAGCTCAGCCATTCCTGAATGCCCAGTCGCGCCAGTTCCGGAGTGCGCTGCGCGAGATCGAGGAACAGAACCAGATCGAGCACGATGGGCGCCGCGAGGATTGAGTCACGGCAGAGGAAGTCGACCTTGATCTGCATCGGATAGCCGAGCCAGCCGAAGATGTCGATATTGTCCCAGCCTTCTTTGTTGTCGCCGCGCGGCGGGTAATAGTTGATGCGAACCTTGTGGAAGATGTTTCCGTACAGTTCGGGATATAAACCAGGCTGCAGGATGTGCTCGAGCGCACCGAGCTTCGACTCTTCCTTGGTCTTGAACGAGCCAGGATCGTCGAGGACCTCGCCGTCGCGGTTGCCGAGAATGTTGGTCGAATACCAGCCGCTCAATCCGAGCAAGCGCGCCTTGAATGCCGGCGCCAGCACGGTCTTCATCAGAGTCTGGCCGGTCTTGAAGTCCTTGCCGCAGATGGGCAACTCGCGCTCATGCGCAAGTTCGTGCATGGCGGGAATGTCGACGGTCAAGTTGGGCGCGCCATTGGCAAATGGCACGCCTTCCATCAGCGACGCATAGGCGTAGATCATTGACGGCGCGATGTTCTCGTCGTTCTCCTTCATCGCCTTCTCGAGAGACTTCAGGCTCTGGTGGGCGGCGGTGGGCTCGATGAAGGTTTCGGTTGAGGCACACCAGATCGTGACCAGGCGATCGGCCTTGCTCGACTTGCGAAAGTCGCGGATGTCTTGCCGCAACTGCTCGGCGAGATCGAGCTTATTCTTACCTTTCTTTACGTTGGGCCCGTCGATTTTCTTGACGTAGTTGTGGTCGAAGACGGCCTTCATCGGCTTGATGGAGCTAAGGCGGCCCTTGACCTTGTCGAGGAGATCGCGCTCCAGTACGCCGGCATTGCGGGCGGCCGAATCCATGTCGTCCTCAAAAATGTCCCATCCCGTGAAGACGAGGTCATCGAGCCCGGCGAGCGGAACGAATTCCTTGACCTTGGGCGAACGGCCTTCGGTACGCTTGCCGAGACGGATCGTGCCCATCTGCGTGAGCGAGCCAATTGGCGTCGAGAAGCCTTTACGGACGGCTTCTACGCCTGCAACGAACGTTGTTGCCACGGCCCCCATGCCGGGAATCATCACGCCCAGCTTCCCTTTCGCTGGCTGGATGCCGGGGGTCTCTGACTCTTTTTCTTTCTTCTTTGCGCTACCGCCTCGAACCATTTTCATCTCCCTCCGAGCCCGCTCTTCATGCGCTGAAGCAGTTTCGCGGTGCTCGTGTTCACGCGCTGATTGCGCGCTTGCAAACTGTTTGCGGTGGCGCCGGCCATCCGCATCCCACCAGTCGGCCATGAACACTCCCGCTGCTTTCTGGTACATTGCCTACCCTTTTGGTGACGGTTAATCGCCACTGCGGTGACGGTTATAAGTCACCATCTCTATATTCCTCAAACTGCGGAGAATTTGCAAACGTAAGGGAGCAGAGGGTTCAGGATCGCAGTGACTGGCTACTCTTCCCGGTTGAACTGCGGATACGGCAGGTTGGGCCGCGACTAGCGCAAGATGCGGGCACAGTATTCCGTGGAGTCAAGCGTGCATTAGCGCGCAGGCATGGCCAGGAACAACAGAATGAAGCCAAAGAGAATCAGGGCCATGATGAGGGAGTAGAGACTGTGCAGCGGGTGGAAGTGAAAGTAGGAATGCTTGCGCCAGGAATTCAGCATAAAACCTCCTGCCGCGGCTCGGGACCGCGAAACCTGCCCTTTGCTCCTCTATTTTCCCACTTTTCCGATTCAGCGACGAAATTTTTCCTGAGGCCAGCGCTTTCGCGCGTCACAAGTCCTGCGCGCAGACGGGGCGCGGTGCCCCTATTTTCCCTCCAAATCCACCTGCCTAGTCGGCACATCCCAATGGCCTTCAAGGATCTCGAAGCGCCGCTGCTCCTCCTTGGCGTAGGTTGCCTGATCCGGCCAAAGCTGCTTCTTCAGGGCCTCCTCGTCGAAGGGTTCGTTGGCAACGGTTGAGTTCTTGAAGACGATCGTGACGCGATAGTCCCAGCGGCCGTCTTCGGTGGCATGGTAGCGCGGCTGATCCATCCAGACTTTCAGCATGCGGCCCATCTCCACCTCTTTTTTCAACATTGGATAGTGGTTCTTTCTGAAGAGACGGACGAATTCGTCGGCATATCCCCATTTGGCTTTGTAGTAGTACTCGACCACGAAGGGCTTGCCGGTGTTCTCAGGGGTCTGTGCGGGCAAGGCGGTGGGAAGAAACGACAGCATGAGCATGAGGGCCAACGTCCTTAAAACCGTTTTCATCGATTGCCTCCAAAGGTCCACTATCTTGCAACCAAGCATTTTCGCATGAGAATCTCGACTCTCGCGGCGCGCGGACAGGAATGTCCGCGCCACACGGTTCGTGCCAGACTGAATGTTAGAATCGATTGTGGCTGCTGATTCCCTTCGCCTGATTGCTATCGATATCGATGGCACCCTGCTGAATCCCCAGTTTCAGATCTCCGAGACCGATCTCGCCGCGCTGCGGCGCGCTCACGGCCAAGGGATTGAAGTCATCCTTGTCACCGGGCGGCGGCATACGTTTGCCTTGCCGATTGCGCAGCAGCTTGGGTTCGATCTTTGGTTGATTACCTCCAACGGTGCAATAACGCGCTCGCTGGCGGGAGAGACCTTTCATCGCGACCTCTTGCCGCAAGAGACGTGCCGGGACCTGGTCAGGGTAATGCAAGAATTTCGCGGCCAGACCGTTCTTACCTTCGATAATGACGGCGAGGGGACGATTGTCCTCGAGCGGTTGCAAGAGCTGGAGGGCAGTATCCAGCGCTGGTTGCAGAAGAATATGGAGTACATCCGGTTCGTGGTGCCGATTGAAGACTCGTTGACTACGGACCCCGTACAGGCCATGTTTTGCGGGCCGGTTGAACTGATGCGGCAGGCGTTGGCAATGCTGGGAGATTGCGGCTTGCCCATCACTGTGCTGCGGACGGAGTACCCGGGGCGCGATCTCTCGATCGTCGACGTGCTGAATGCAGGTTGCTCGAAGGGACACGCTCTCGAACGCTGGGCTGCCTATCGTGGCGTCGGGCGCGAGCAGGTCATGGCCATTGGTGACAACTACAACGATATTGAGATGCTGGCTTTCGCTGGGCGTCCTTTTATCATGGGGAATGCCTCTCCGGAGCTGCTGGAACGAGGCTGGACGCTAACGCGAAGCAACGCCGAAAGCGGCGTGGCGGCCGCGATTGAGCATCTGATGGATGGCAAGGAGATCGGGGCTGGAACCGGCCGAGTCGCGGGAGAGACGATCGGGGTTAGCTTGTAGAGGTCTGCGTTTATCGGTGTGAATTTTCGGGCGCTGCATGGGAAGAGCGTTGACCACTAAGGACACTAAGGTGCACGAAGGAATCGCTGGCGAACTCTCGCACGGGACGCGAGGTTTCAGACTCCTTGTGGCCGCCGTCTGCCTTGCTTTTCCTTTTTGCTTTGCGATCTCAGCTTCCGCGAGCGAAATCGCTGTGCTTCGCAACGGTTTCAGCATTCGGCATGATCATCACGTCGTGATGGGCGAGATGACCCGGCTCTTCATGTCGACCGACAATTCAAGCTTTACCGACATCGCCACCTCGGAGATCACCGGGTTCGAGAAAGACCTGACGTTGGCTGTCGCGACTAAAGCACCTTCACCGGAGGCTTCATCGGCTCAAGCTGCTCGTCCAAAGGCCGACCTGAACGAAGTGGTGAACTCGGCGAGCGCGACCTACCATCTGGATCCCGACCTCGTGAATAGCGTCATTCATGTGGAGAGTGCCTTCAATGCTCGTGCTGTCTCGCCAAAGGGTGCGCGCGGGCTGATGCAGTTGATGCCTTCGACCGCCAGCGCACTCGGCGTGAAGGACACGTTCGATTCCGAGGCAAACGTTGGCGGGGGCAGCCGATATTTGCGCGAGCTTCTTGAACGTTACGATTTCGATCTGGTGAAGGCACTGGCGGCTTATAACGCCGGGCCCGGGCGGGTCGACCAATACAACGGGGTTCCTCCTTTTTACGAGACCCGCGCATACGTGGCGCGCATCGTCCACGATTACAACCGCAAGAAGATTGCGCAGGAGAAAGCCACGGCTGAGGCGGAGAAGAAGCCGGCGACGACTCAGTCAGGAAGCGGCGCGCATACGGCTGCGCAAAAGCGAAAGGCGGCATCTCCTGCACCACCCACCCAGGCAGCGGCGGCGCGGAAATCGTCCAACTCGCGTGCGCAGGTGGCTGCGAGATCGCCTTCAGACGCTTCTGCGCGTTGACCCTGACTGATCTGTCATTTACCTTCATCTGGGGCTTGCTCGCCGTAGTACCGTGCCTCTCCAAGTTCCTGCAAGATGAAAAACAGGAAATACGTTGCTTATGTGGTGGTTCTTGCGGTCCTGGTCGGACTGGTCTACCTCCAGTTCCGCACCTGGCGCAACTTTGACTGGACCCTTCTGCTTCAATTCCATCTCAAGTGGCGGCACATCTTTCACGGAGTGCTGCTGATCTATTTTGCCTATTTCCTTCGGGCAGTCCGCTGGAAGATTTTTTTGCGACCGGTGCGCGCAGATGTTTCGATCTGGGGGCTAACACCTCCGACGGTCATCGGATTTACGGGCTTGGCCTTGCTTGGGCGTCCGGGAGAACTCATCCGCCCCTACCTGATTGCACGTCATTCGAATTTGACATTTGCTTCGCAGGTCGCAGTGTGGGCTGTGGAGCGCATCTTCGACGTCGGGGGCTTCACCGTCCTACTGGTTTGCGGAATCTTTTTGCCCTCCAAGCTCCATGCCTTTGCGCAAGCGGCACCCTACGATGTGCGGCACTGGATCTATCTGACCGGCTACGCTTTGATCTGCCTGGTTGCAGCCCTGCTGATGGGCGCCATACTGGTGGCCTATCGCGGAAACGACATCGCGCGCTGGGTGGAACAACGCTTTTCGCATCTTGCTGAAAATCTCGGGCACCGGATTGCGCAGAAAGTCCGCGAATTCACTGCCGGGCTTGACACAATTCACGGTCCGTTCGAATTCGCACAACTGGCGGCGGTCTCGGTGCTGATGTGGTGGGTGATTGCCGTGTCATACAAAGAAGTGACAACGGCTTACGGCGCGCCTATGGCGGCCATGAGCACGACCAAGGTTTTGCTGCTGATGGGATCGAGCATGATCGGATCAATGGTGCAGTTGCCGGGAGTCGGCGGCGGGTCTCAGCTGGCGACGATCAGCGCCATGGACCACGTGTTCCACATCGTGCCAAAGGAATTGGCGGTGAGCTGCGGGATTATGCTTTGGCTGGTGACGTTTGTAGCCGTCGTTCCGGTTGGACTTTTGCTGGCGCACCGCGAACGGCTGTCGTTACGCAAGCTGTCCGCTGAAAGCGCACAGGCCGAGGAAGAGGAAGTGGCCGGGAGGGCCCCCTGATGGAACAGGTTCGCGAGACGCTGGACGCCATCAACGCAGCGTGGCGGCAGAAGAATTTCTCCGCCATGGAGCCACACCTCGACGAGAACATTGTCATGAGAGGTCCGGGCTTCAAGGAATACGCCAAGGGAAGGCTGGCCTTCATTGAAAGCTATGCACAGTTCATGGCGCAGTCGCACGTCATTGAATACGTCGAGTCGAACCATGCGCTGGACGCATGGGGGAATGTGGCTGCGGCTAGCTATGACTGGTCCATGACGTACGAGCAAAAAGGCCGGACCAAGACCGACAAGGGACACGATATGTTCGTCTTTCATCGCGTGCCCAGTGGATGGTCGGCGATTCTGCGGGTAATTCTCTTCTGAATTTCACCGGTGCCGCGCGGCGCCCTCGGAAAACCAGCTACAATAGCTCTTTAAACCCAGATAACAGCGAGAGATTTTGGTTTCCGAACTTATCCCATGAAATGCCCTTTTTGCGGCTTCGAAAATGACAAGGTAGTCGACTCGCGCGAAAGCAAGGAAGCGGATTCGATCCGGCGGCGGCGCGAGTGCCTCAAGTGCGAAAAGCGCTTTACCACATATGAGCGCATCGACGAGATTCCCTACATGGTGGTGAAGAAAGACGGGCGGCGCGAGCGCTTTGATCGGCAGAAGGTGCTGAACGGGCTGATGCGGGCTTGTGAAAAACGTCCGGTGCCGATCAGCAAGTTAGAGCAGATCGTGAACGAGGCGGAAACATTCGTCATTGAATCCCCGGAGCGCGAGCGCAAGACAAGCGAGATCGGCGAACTGATCATGAACCGGCTGCGACGGCATGACAAAGTTGCGTATGTACGATTCGCGTCGGTTTATCTTGACTTCAAAGATGTCCAGGAATTCATGACCGAACTCAAGGAGTTGCTCAAAACCAAAGACGCCGCGGAAATTAAAGGCAAGAGCATAGTGAAGAGTTAATTGAAGCATTGAGTGATTGAGGTATTAAGTCATTGAAGAATCAAACACAGCCTGCTTCCCATTGACTCAATACCTCATGGTTCAGTGACAAAATAGTTTATGCCTCATAAAGTAACCCTTATCCCCGGCGACGGCATCGGCCCAGAGGTCATTCAGGCTACCGTCCGCATTCTGGACGCTACCGGCGTCAAATTCGAGTGGGAGAGCTTTGCGGCCGGCAGCGAGGCTTTCGAAAAATATAAAGAGTACATTCCGAAAGAACTGACCGAGTCGATCGAGCGCACCCGCGTTGGATTGAAGGGCCCGGTCACAACACCGATTGGTGGCGGATTTTCGAGCATCAACGTCGAACTTCGTAAGCGCTTCGAACTTTTTGCCAACTTCCGACCGATCCGCAATCTCCCGCATATTCCGACTCGATATCCGGATGTCGACCTCATCATCGTGCGCGAGAATACCGAGGGTCTTTACTCTGGCATAGAGCACGAAGTTGTGCCCGGTGTCGTCGAGAGCCTGAAGATTATTACCGAGAAGGCTTCGACGCGCATTTCCGAATTCGCATTTGACTACGCGCGCAAGAATAAACGCAAGAAAGTGCATTGCATCCATAAAGCCAACATCATGAAGATGTCGGACGGACTCTTTCTGAAATGCTCGCGGAAGGTTTCGAAGGAATATCCCGAGATCACTTACGGCGAACACATCGTTGACAATACCTGCATGCAACTGGTGATGAACCCGTACCAGTACGACATTCTGTTGCTGGAGAATCTCTACGGTGACATCGTGTCGGATCTGTGCGCGGGCCTGGTCGGTGGACTCGGGCTTGTCCCCGGCGCCAACTTCGGGCATGAATGCGCGATCTTCGAAGCCGTGCATGGCTCAGCTCCTGATATTGCGGGGAAGAACATTGCTAATCCAACCGCTGTGCTGCGATCGGCATTGCTGATGCTTCGCCATATCGGCGAGGCCCAGGCGGCATGGAAGATTCGCAACGCAATCGACGACGTTTATCGCGATCGTACCAAGCTGACGCGCGACGTCGGAGGGAGCGCCGGCACGTCGGAATTCGCTGACGCCATCATTGCGGCGATGGAGTCTCCACGCCAGCCTGTGGCACCTATGCCCGCTTAGGGCTATCCCCGACGCGAATTCGTGTCTTGACTGCGGTGCTAAACTAGAGCGTTTCAGCCGCGTGGCTGGGCTCATTCTTCTCAGGGGATGCATGTTGAAGGAACTCGAACTTCCTTATAACCAGGGCCTGCACCGTTTCGCCATATTTACCGCCTGTGTAACTCTTCTACTCATCGTGGCCGGCGCGCTGGTCACCAGCAACGACGCGGGGCTGTCGGTTCCGGACTGGCCGACCACGTTCGGGTCGTTCTACAAGATGCCGCACATGGTGGGCGGCGTGAAGTATGAGCATGGCCATCGCATGGTGGCGGAATTCGTCGGGCTGTTGACCATCATCCTCGCTATTTGGACGTGGCGCGCCGAGAAGCGGCGCTGGCTGCGGCTCTTAGCGGTTGGGGCGCTCGCGACAGTCATCACTCAGGGAATTCTCGGCGGTCTTACTGTTCTCTTTTTCCTGCCCGCTCCCATTTCGAGCGCGCACGCGGCGGTCGCGCAGACTTTCTTCTGCATCGCAGTTTCCATCGCGGTCTTTACCGGACCGCGCTGGCTGCGCGAGCAACCACGCAGTGAGTTCGATACCCGCCGCCCCACCCTATTTACGCTCACTTTGCTCTCGATCTTTGTTCTTTATGTACAACTCGTCCTCGGCGCCATGTTCCGCCACCACGGGATGAGCTGGTGGCCGCATGTAGTTCACGCCGGGGTGGTCGCCATCGTGCTCTCGTGGACGGCCATTCGCGCCATCTCCCTGTATTCGGAAATTGAAGCCGTCAAGCGCCCGGCAGTGATCATGCTGGGCCTTATGGTCGCCCAACTCTGCCTTGGCTTTCTTGCCTTCGTGACGCGCGTGATGTGGGGCAAGGATGCCGCGCAACCTGAGCTGCCCATGGTCATCGCGACCGTCGTGCATGTTGCGGTGGGGGCATTGCTCCTCGCAACAACCGTGGTTCTTGCCATCCAGGTATGGCGGCACGTCCCTATCTCGTTCGCAGAGCGCGTGCCGGGAGGACAGCGGAAGCCAGTGGCAGCCTGATCTGGGCGGTTGATTCTCATAAGCGCCATCCTCAGGCAAGAGCTCACCCGTCTCTCTCGTTCGTTGACTTGACTTCCCGTCGAGGTGACGGCCCTCGACTTTGCATCGTAGAATGACCTGTGGCACCAAATTCCACCACAATTGATCTTGCCCCGGACGACCGTCTGGCCGAACAGCAATCTACAGCCATCATTCAGGTACGAGAGCTGATTCACCGCTATGCCAGCCGCACCGCGCTTAACGGCGTCTCGTTTGACGTGCGCCCCGCAGAGCTATTTGGCCTGCTGGGACCGAATGGCAGCGGCAAGACTACTCTTTTCCGCATTCTCTCGACCTTGATGGTTCCTACTTCAGGAACCGCGATCATTGCCGGCATTGACGCTGTCCGCCAGCCCGGAGCGCTGCGCCGCCATATCGGCGTCGTGTTCCAGGCTCAAAGCGTCGATCCGAAGCTCACTGCGCGCGAGAATTTGTGGCATCAGGGACATCTTTACGGCCTGCGCGGCCGCGAATTGAAGAAACGCATCGACGAAATTCTGACGCGCGTGGGGTTGCTCGACCGCGCGAATGACCGTGTGGAGACTTTCTCCGGCGGTATGCAGCGGCGCATCGAATTGGCGAAGGGCCTGCTCCATCATCCCGAGGTATTGCTTCTTGATGAGCCAACCACCGGACTCGATCCCGGCGCCCGCCGCGACCTTTGGCAGTATCTTGCGATTCTTCGCGATCACGAGCATGTCTCGATCATCGTCACTACGCATTTGATGGAAGAAGCCGAACGTTGCGACCGGCTGGCCATTCTGAACGAAGGGAACCTGGTCGCTCTTGGCACGCCGCAAGCGCTCACGCGCGAAATCGGCGGCGACGTGATTCTCCTGGAAGCTCGTGATCCTCAACTTTTGGCTGGAGCGATTGCCAACAAATTTCACGTGCCCGCTACGGTCATGGGCAATCATGTTCGCCTGGAGATCGAAAACGGACACAGATTTGTTCCCGACGTTGTCGAATCGTTCCCTGGAGAAATTCAGTCACTGAGCGTCAGCAAGCCGACATTGGAGGATGTCTTCATTCACCGGACCGGTCACCGGTTCTGGGACGAGGAGGCGGAAAGAGCGGCGGCGGCAGCGAAGGAGAAAAAGAAAGGGAAAAAACACTAAATTTGTAATTGGTAATTTGTGGTTTGTAATTGAGACGGTTGAGTCGCGCAATTACAAATTAGAAATTACAAATTACAACTCTCATGGCGACCCAGACAGCGACCTTACCCCAGACTACGACCGCGCCGGCATCTGCCGGAATTCTGCTGCCTGCCTTCACGCTCTGGTGGCGCGAAGTCGTGCGCTTTTATCGGCAGAAGGCGCGGGTGGTTGGAGTGTTCCTGTCGCCTCTTTTGTTTTGGATCGTCATTGGCTCGGGCTTTGGAACTTCTTTCCGCTCGGGACAGGCTTCTGGCCAGGCGCACTACCTCGACTACTTCTATCCCGGCACATTAGTGATGATTATTCTGTTCACAGCCATCTTCACGATGATGTCGGTCATCGAAGATCGCAATGAAGGGTTCCTGCTTTCGGTGCTCGTGGCACCCGTGCCTCGAGCCGCCATTGTTCTTGGTAAAGTGCTTGGCGGCACTACGCTCTCCGCGATTCAAGGCATAATCTTCCTTGCGTTCGCGCCACTTGTCGGCGTGCACTTTACTCCTCAATCTTTTGTGCTCATCGCACTGACAATCTTCCTTGTTTCTTTCGCGCTCACGGCTCTCGGTTTTGCCATTGCGTGGCCGATGGATTCGACACAGGCGTTTCACGCGATCATCAACCTCTTCCTGATTCCGCTATGGCTACTTTCGGGGGCCCTTTTTCCACTCTCGGGAGCGTCCGGATGGATTCGCGGTGTCATGTATGCGAATCCTCTGACGTATGGCGTCGAAGCGCTGCGCACGCTAATGTATCCCGATGCGCCAAGCGCATTTTCTCTGGCGGCCTCGCTTCTTACCCTCGTGCTCTTTGCGTTGTTCATGTTTGGGCTAGCATTTGTGTTAGCCAATCGGCGCACGACCAAACCATCAGCCTAGCGGAATCTGGTACTTTTGCAATTTGGCAATTGTGAACCTTGAGACGGGGTTAGCCTTTCAAATTACAAAATTACCAAATCACCCAATTGCCATGACTCTCGATCTTCTCGCTCTCGCTGCGCACCGTGATGATGTCGAACAAACCTGTGGCGGCACATTGCTCAAGATGGCCGAGCGCGGCTATCGGACTGGGATCCTCGACCTGACACAGGGCGAGATGGGGACACGCGGCAGTGCGGAAGACCGCGCTCGCGAGGCCGCTGACGCGGCCCGCGTTCTCAAGGTCTCGTGGCGAGAAGCACTCGACATTCCTGATGGCCGCGTGGAAAACACCTGGGAAAATCGGCTGAAGGTCGTTCGTGTTCTCCGGGAGTTTCGGCCGCGAGTTTTGATTCTTCCCTACTGGGAGGGCCGTCATCCGGATCACTACACGGCGTCCGTGCTCGGATATGAGGCGGCGTTCCTTTCAGGCTTGACAAAATTAGCTGTCGGCCATCAGCCGTCGGGTGTCAGTAACAGCAGCGACGGGCTCGCTCCGCATCGCCCTTTCAAGATCATCTATGCCAGCCTCTATCGCGACGTGCGGCCTTCGTTCGTGGTCGATATCACCGACCAATTCGAGGCGCGCTTCGCCTCGCTGATGGCTTACAAGACGCAATTCACCGACCAACAGGCGGGCAGCGGGATATTCCCTGCTCAGGCCGAGATTCGGGCCCGCATTGAGTCCATGGCGCGGTTCTATGGAATGCTTGGCGGCGTCACTTATGCGGAGCCGTTTGTGCAGAAAGAAGTGGGACTGGTTGATGATGTGATGGCGATTCCGGTGAAGTCGGTTTGATTGAGGGATTGAGCCAATGAAGGATTTAATGAGGCGTTTCTTGTTTAGGGAAGCGGCAATTTGATTACCCAGCTGTGTAGCCTTGGCACGTCGTATGGCTTCTGAGTACTTTTCCGTTCGCATCGACAAATGGCTTTGGGCGGCGAGGTTTTTCAAGACCCGTGCCCTCGCGGCGCGCGCCTGCTCGCTAGGGCGTGTTCAAGCCAACGGCCAGCAGGTCAAGCCCGCACGAGACGTTCATGTCGGCAACATGCTGCGCGTGAGCAACGACGGCGGCGACTTTGAAGTTGAGGTGTTGGGCTTGAGTGAAGACCGTGGTCCCGCATCCGTGGCACAAACCCTCTATCGAGAGACCGAAGCGAGCCGCGAGGCGCGACTGAAAGCCGCCGCCGAACGCAGGGCCATGCGCGACTTTGAGCATCTTCCTGCCGGCCGCCCTACCAAGCGGAATCGACGGCGGATCATCCAGTTCCGTGGGCGCGGATGAAAAGACAAATGTCGAACGCCGGAACTACTCCCAGCGCAACTCAGAGGACCCGGTCTGCTGAAGATATTGCAGTAGAGCGACAAGATTCGGCGCATCCGCGCAAACGTGGAGCCGCCTGCCAAGCACTGTCTTCTGGGAAAGGTGCAGGGTGTGGCAGGTTGAACTCGCGTGCTCTTTTATGCCCAGCGCGCCATCGTGGCTGATGCGCACGACCATAGACGGCGAAATGTGCGCCAATTCCTTGCTTTGCGATTCATAGTGCGCGGGAGCGAGATCCAATGCGCCGTGAAAGCGATTGCGCGTCCGGTCCACTTCAATTCCCTCCTTGGTGAGAAGAAGAGGCCCGGTCTCGTTATTGCTCAGTTCGATCGGCATCGGTTTGGAGAGGTCGAGAGGAGGCGCATCCGCCAGTTGCCTGTGCAGCTCCGGCCAAAACGAGCGCTCGTCCTCGATGAGTACCTTGCTGCTCAGAAGTCCAGCGCCGTCGAAGGTCAGCAATAGGTTGCGCGCGTGCCATTTGCGTTTCACATCGCCGTCACCCGCCCCTTCCGAGGCCGGAGCGATCACGATCCACCAATAGCCCCATTTCGACTCAATCCAGCGGCCCCAAAACATCCGAGGGCTGACATAGCCGGTGTTGACCGCAGCCAAGTGGGCGAGTGCGTCTTGCCGGTGCGTCGCACCTACCTGCAAGAAGGCCAGGTCGATGTCCTTTTTTTCGATCCGGTCTCCGCTCGGCCCTTGCGCGCGCGCAGGCAGCCGCGCGGGCGCGACACATCCTTGCAACACTGCGCACGATAGCAATATGCCAAAGGCCGCAATGACCAGCGCGGTTCGCTGCTCTATTTCCGACTTCTTTGGACAATGCACGGCCACCGCGATGACTCCCGATGAATTGTGGTATCGGATGGAAAGTCTTTCGCCGGCTTCCAATCGTTGCAACGGAATCACTCCGTTGCGATTCGTCGCATCGCTGAGGCGGTAGGCTTTCCGTGGGGGCGGGTGGTTAGACGACTCCACCGCCATCCGCGCGATCATCCTAGATAGCCATGAGCACAACCGGCAGTGATCTACCTCACCGGCCAGTGTTTGGCATTGATTGGCTTTTCCGCGCCGCTGGAAGCGGGATGGGGCGCCATTTGCTCATGGTTGCGGACACGTCTGCAATGAAAAGGCCCGCCCATCGCCAACCAGCGACGAGCGGGCCAGTTTTGCCACCGCAAAAGAGCTACGGATTGATCCACACGCTGGTGGCTGCGCTATTGTTGGTGGGATCACGGTCGGGAGTCGTCAGCCGAACTCCTGCCGTTGCTTGCGTCCACCCGGAAACCGTGGGCAACACAGTCACCGTCACGGTCTTTCCGGTGCCCGGAGCCATCTCCTTGAGCTTGCAGGTGACCAGAGTGGCATGCGAGCAGCCCTTGGTCGCCGAGACGAAGCTCACTCCTTTCGGCAACGCCAGCACGGCGAAAACATTTTGGGCATCGTCATCCTGAATGTTGATCACGGTTACCGTGTACACGAGCGGCTCGCCGACCTTTCCCGGGTTGGTCGACGTCATCGTGACTTGCATTTCGCTTAGACCGACCTCGGTGATCGTGCTGGTGACAAATGCGCTGACGGGACTGACGCCATCGGCTTGCGCGACGGCGGTCACATCCATGGGCGCGGTGTTGGTCGGATGAACGGTGACGAGGAAGTCGTGGGTACCGCCGCTCTCCTGAATCCGGTCCACGGTGCACACCACGGTCAGGTTCGCTGGACCGGGCGTGAACAGGCACCCACCGCTCGGCGGCGGCGAGATCGGCAGATCCTGGAAGTTCATGGTGAACGTCACGGTCACATTCGTGGCATCGACATTGCCCGTGTTCGTGACGGTGGCGTCATAGTCGAGGTTGCCGTTCGGATCAAGCCCTGCGAGGGGAGAGACCGCGAGGTTGATGGATAGATTTGCCTGAGCGTGAGCGGCCATTCCCGTGAAAAGAACGAGTAGAGATAACGTGATTGCGAATACACTTCTGCTGGTGAGCTGGCGAAACATAGTTTTTCCTCCTAGGTTTGGTTCGTGCTTACTTTGAACGGCATGTCGAACAAATCGGGAAGACCGCGCTCGAGACGCTCGCGGGTGTTGCTTGACTCAATGCCTGGACGCCAGAGCGGTCATCCGGCACTTCTTGTCAGTACATGCGACAGGCAGCGGGAAACCGGCTCACGTCGAGCTTCGTCTTCCAATCGCGGCCTTACGAACCTCTCAGAGCCCTGTCGTTGCCTAACAGCCAGGATGTCGGACTGTTATGTTCCAGCGCGACTGTTTACGCAGGAAAGAGCCCTCCCGGGCCCTCTCCTGCCATCCCCTCTGCCGCAACCCGTGTCGCCGAATCACGGCTGCGCACGGTTATGCCATCGGGCCCGCGCAGGGTCAATTGATGCGGCCTGAGTTTTGTCTGAGGATTGGCTGAGGACTGCCAGCGCCACGCTATGTGATTGAAATCAGAGAAATAATGAGCAATCTGCTTTTCCGTATCCGCAAGTTTTCCCTGCGCTACAATCGTCGGTTCGAACTTCATCTCTACCAGAATTCCAGCGAGGTCATTATGCGAGCCCTATTCATCGGCATTACATTCGCCCTTCTCTGTACGGCCCACTGTGTTTCGCAGGTCGACGATCTTATGAAGGAGGCCAGCGAAAGCCTGCAGCACCGCGACACCTCCGGCCTGAGCAATGACAAGATCATCGCGGGGTTGAAAGAGGCACTGCAGGTCAGCACTGGAAAGGCCGTTGCGCTGACCGGCAAGCCAGATGGTTTTCTGAAGAACGAAGCCATCAAGATTGTGCTGCCGCCAAAATTAGAGACGGTCGGCCGCGGCCTGAGAATGGTCGGCATGGGCGCCAAAGTGGATGAATTCGAAGTCAGCATGAACCGCGCCGCCGAGCAGGCCACTCCGCAGGCGAAACAGATTTTCCTGGCTGCGTTGAAGAAGATGACTTTTGATGATGCGCGCCACATACTCACGGGCAACGACACGGCAGCGACTGAGTACTTCAAGCGCGCCTGCTCGCCCGATCTCACGACGGCCTTCTCGCCGATCGTCCATCGCACGATGGTAAAGGTTGGAGTGGTGCAGCAATACAACCAGGTCATCAAGAACGCGCCCGGTGGGAGCATGCTGGCGGGGGAATTCGACATCGACAAGTACGTGGTCGGGAAGACGCTTGACGGTTTGTTTTACATGCTCGGAGAGCAGGAGAAACAGATACGGAAGAATCCGCTGGCGCGAACGACCTCGCTGTTGAAGGAAGTGTTTGGGCGGTAAAAAGCAAACCGTCCTCACAGGGCAGTTCGAGAGCAAGACTGTTGCCTACGCCTCCTGACTCAACGCCTGCTTGAGATCGGCGATCAGGTCTTCGAGGTCCTCAATGCCGACCGAGTAGCGGATGAGGGCTTCTGGTATGCCGCTGGCGGCGCGCTCTTCAGGTGTCGACTCGACATGGCTGGTGGTGGCGGGTGGGCCAGCCACGGTCTCGACGGCTCCGAGATTGGCGGCGAGATTGGCATAGCGCAGGCGCGGCAGGGATGACTTAACCTCATCAAAGCCACCATTCAAAGCAAAGCTCAGAACACCTCCGAAACCGGACATCTGGCGGCGGGCAATCTCATGTCCCTCGTGCGATTCGAGGCCAGGATAGAAGACTTTTGAGACTCGCGGATGCTTTTCGAGAAACCGGGCGATCTGGAGCGCGTTCTCGTTCTGCTGGCGGATGCGGAGGTGCAGGGTCTTCATGCCACGGAGCAAGAGATACGCGGACATGGGTTCGAGGCAGGCGCCGTTGATTTCGCGGAAATGATAGATGCGCTGGACCAGATCTTTCGGTCCGCAGACAACGCCACCGAGCGCGTCGGCGTGACCGCCGAGAAACTTGGTTGCACTGTGGACGACGAGGTCGGCACCAAGTTCAAGCGGGCGCTGATTGATAGGAGTGGCAAAGGTGTTGTCGACTACGACGATCGCTCCCTGACGGTGCGCGGCGGCAGCGAGGCGCGCGATGTCTACCACTTTGATCGTCGGGTTGGTCGGACTTTCGAGATACACCACCTTACAGCCCTGGGCAATGGCGGCTTCGATGGCGCTGTGGTCAGTCGTGTCGCACAGCGCGACCTTGATCTGGAAGCGCGGCAGGAATTCGAGGAAGAGTTTGTTGGTGCCTCCGTAGGTGTCTTTTATAGAAACGACGCGATCGCCGGGCGCGAGAAGAGTGAAGAGTGTGTTGCTGATGGCGGCCATGCCGCTGGCGAAGCTGGTGGCGGCTTCGGCCCCCTCGAGGTCGCGGACTTTGTCTTCAAAGGCGGCGACGGTGGGATTGGTGTTGCGGCCATAGATGTGTCCGGGTTTCTTGCCGAGCGCGACTTCGAGCCATTCGTCGACCGTGGGGTAACCGTACGAGACACTGAGAGCGACCGGGACTTGAGTGGCTCCGGCCCAGCGCTCTCCTTGCTCTCCGGACCAGACAGCGCGCGTACCGAGCTTGGCAGCGGGAATATTCCTTGTGATTGTCATAGTGTTATTGTCGCAAACCGGGGCAAGCGTACAATCATTTGCTGTTTTAAGGACTGTCAGCACGCACTGAGTCAATACCACCACGTCCATTGCCTCCCTCACCACAGCCCGGTGATGTCATCTCTTACATGGAGATGTGCTCCTCAATTGGCGTCAACCTTCAACGTGGGATGAATTTTCGCCTACGCAACGGTACAAGCGTCATCCTCATGAGCCTTCGTCCAAACGCTCCTTATGCAGATCGCGTAGATGATGATGGGAGGATATTGATTTACGAAGGGCACGACGTCCCTCGAATGCCCAGAACCCGAGATCCAAAGAAACTGGATCAGCCTGAACGCAATCCGGGCGGTTCTTTAACGCAAAATGGACTATTCGCAGAAGCTGCTCGGAAATACAAAGCGGGGGCAGCAGCTGCCGAAGTAGTTCGTGTGTACGAAAAGATCCGATCTGGCATCTGGGTGTACAACGGACTATTCGAACTCGTCGACAGCTGGACTGAGCGGGCTGAAGGACGGAACGTCTTCAAGTTCAAGCTCCATTTGATCGAGACTCATCCGGTTGCGCCAGTAACCTCTCGACCCACCCTCGAGGATGACCGGCTGATTCCAAGTTGGGTGAAACTCGATGTTTGGAAACGCGACCATGGACGTTGCGCATACCCTGAGTGCGGCGCACGCTCTGGTCTCCACTTTGATCACATCATTCCTTACTCGAAGGGTGGCTCCTCGAAAGATCCTGCAAACATCCAAATACTTTGCGGGCGCCATAATCTCGCCAAACACGACAAGATCGAATAAACCCAATTCCCGCTCGCACCCAAATGCTGGGACAGACAAGACGTTCACCAATTTCTGAAGACAACCTGTTCATCCCAATTTTGTACTTACAGCAAGGACAAAAACGAATTCTCGCCAATAACTTCTTGACTTAGCCGCCGCAAAGTCCAACCATAAAAGCAGAGCGCACAACGCGCCAGCACCATCAGTTCTTTGAAAAGAAAGAGACTGGAGGCCCGGCCTTCTCTGAGTTTGCAGCGGGGCTCTGCCCTCCGAGCAGAAGTGCCCGCGCAAGCCCGCCGAATGGGTCTTGCGCTAAGAATTCCCGAAATGGAACGTCTGACTCCCTCCAACTGCCTGAATCTAATGGACCGTGTAAAAATTTCAAGATTTGGGGGGGGGAGGGGGGGAGGGGGGCTAGAAGCTAGCAGCTAATGCCGAAATCAAACCAGAAATCAGTTCACCGCTTCCAGTTCCGCTCAAAGTCTCGCCGCAGCCGCCAGCCGTATAATGTTCGGTTCCCAATACTCCGCCGGATCCAGCACCTCACATCGCTCCGGCGCGCAGGAGCTCTCATCATGGCCACTCTTACCGAACCTCTCCCCGCCACCTCGGTTAAAACGCGCACCGAATCCGATAGCATGGGCAAAATCGAAGTCCCCGCCAACGTCTACTGGGGCGCCCAGACCGAACGCTCTTTGCTCCACTTCAACATCGGCCGCGACACCATGCCGCCCGAGCTCATTCGCGCCTTCGGCACTCTGAAAAAAGCTTGTGCGCTGGTCAATCAGGATCTCGGTAAGCTCCCCGCCGACAAGGCCAAGCTCATCGTGCAAGCGGCCGACGAAGTTATTGCCGGCAAACTTAACGAGCAGTTCCCTCTTCGCATCTGGCAGACCGGTTCCGGCACCCAGACCAACATGAACGTGAACGAGGTCATCTCGAATCGCGCCATTGAAATTGCCGGCGGCGAGATGGGCTCCAAGAAGCCGATTCATCCTAACGATCACGTCAACATGTCGCAGTCGTCGAATGATACGTTCCCCGCTGCTATGCACCTCGCCGCGGCGGATCGCGTGAAGAACGCCCTCATTCCAGCCATCAAGACTGTGCGCGACGCCATCGCCGCCAAGGCGAAGGAATTTGACTCCATCGTGAAGATCGGCCGGACGCATTTGCAGGATGCTGTGCCGTTGACCATCGGGCAGGAATTCGGCGGCTGGGCCAGCTTGCTCGAGCGCGACGTAAAACGGCTCGAGCAGGCGCTTGAGGGCCTCTATGACCTCGCCATCGGCGGGACTGCGGTCGGCACCGGACTCAACACGCATCCCGAATTCGCCGAGCGCGCGGCGAAAAAGGTCGCCGAACTGACCGGACTTCCCTTTCGCTCGCATGGCAACAAGTTTGCTGCGCTTTCGGCGCATGACGAGATCGTGTTTGCCCAGGGCGCAATGGAGACCCTCGCTGCGTCGTTTATGAAAATTTCGAACGACATCCGCTGGCTGGCTTCGGGTCCGCGTTGCGGATTAGGGGAACTGGTGATTCCTGAGAACGAGCCCGGTTCGTCGATCATGCCCGGCAAGGTCAATCCTACGCAGTGCGAGGCTATGACGATGGTCTGCGCGCAGGTTCACGGCGCAACGGCGGCGGTCGGGTTCGCCGGCTCGCAGGGCAACTTCGAACTCAACGTCTTCAAGCCGGTCATCATTTACAACTTCCTGCACTCGGTCACGCTCATTACCGACGCCTGCCACGGCTACGTTGACTACATGATTAAAGGAATCGAAGTCGATCGCGCCAAGGTGGACTGGTATGTGAAGAACTCGCTGATGCTGGTGACAGCGCTGGCGCCAAAGGTCGGCTACGACAATGCGGCCAAGATCGCGCACACAGCGCACGTCGAGCATTCAAGCCTGCGTGAGGCGGCGGTAAAACTCGGCCACCTCACGGGCGAAGAATTCGACGCTTTGGTAAAACCAGAGAAAATGACGCACCCGTAACAGTGCATCCCGCGTGGTTCTAGGCGAATCAAATCCGTAGGTGGCTGCGGCAGCATTCTGTGGAACCAGTTGGCCGCAGAAAAGCACCTTTTCTGGTACTGGCCTCACCGTGGAAGAGCGACCCTTCAGGGCCGCGTTAGTCACTTTAAGACATTGGGGCTTTAGCCCCGGCGGGCTCAGGGAGAGCGAATGAAGGTCGGTATTACCTGTTATCCAACCTACGGCGGTAGCGGCATCGTTGCCACCGAACTCGGCCTCGAACTCGCCCGTCGAGGACACGAGATCCACTTCATCTCCTACTCCCAGCCGATCCGCCTCACCGGACCTGAGCCTAACATTCACTATCACGAAGTCGAGGTCACCCGTTACCCGCTTTTTGAGTACCCTCCCTACGATCTTGCGCTCGCCACCAGGATGGCAGAGGTTTCGCAGCTTTACGAACTTGATCTCCTTCATGTGCACTATGCGATCCCGCACTCAGTCAGCGCGATGCTGGCTCGGCAGATGCTGGCTGCCACTCCGCCGCGCCGCCACTTGCCCTTTGTGACCACGCTCCACGGAACCGACATCACTCTTGTCGGCCTAGACCGGTCTTATCTTCCGATCACGCGCTATTCCATCCAGCAGAGCGACGGCGTGACTGCGGTTTCGCAATACCTGCGCAACCGCACGCTTAACGTCTTTGATATCAAAAACAACATCGAAGTCATTCCCAATTTCGTCAACTGCGACGAATACGTGCGCAAGCCGGAATGGCTCGCCAACCGGATCGAATACGCCTCCGAGAGTGAGCGGCTTCTCGTGCACCTCTCGAACTTCCGCCCAGTGAAGCGCGTGCTCGATGTAATAGAAATTTTCGATCGAGTCCGCAAGAAAGTGCCGTCGAAACTGCTCTTAATCGGCGATGGTCCCGACCGCTCCCAAGCGGAATGGTTGGCGGTGCAGAAAGGCATTCACGAGCACGTCTTCTTTCTTGGCAAGCAGGACAACATCCGCGAGAAGCTGGCCATGTGCGACATTCTGCTGATGCCCAGCGAACTGGAATCATTCGGCTTGGCTGCACTAGAAGGAATGGCTTGTGAAGTGGTGCCGATTGCGACGCGCTCCGGCGGCGTTCCAGAAGTCATCGATCACGGCGTGACCGGCTTCATGGCCGATGTCGGCGATGTCACAACGATGGCTCGCTATGCGATCGACTTGCTCTCGGACGAAGCGGGACTCCGCGCCATGGCCAAGCGCGCTCGCGCCGTCTGCCAGGCGAAATATTGCACTTCTAAAATTATTCCGCTTTACGAAGACTTTTACCGGAAGGTGCTGGCGCAAGCGCCGCAGCCGTCAGTTCTTCAGGATGCTCTAAGATAGGCAGGCGCAAGCGGATCAGAGTGCCTCCGCCTTCGCGGGCCTCAATGAACATCTTTCCAGATTCGCCGTAGAGAACCTTCAGCCGCTCACCGACATTGGCCATGCCGATTCCCGCGCCCGACAGGCCATCTGTGGCCGGCGAAAGCGCAGGCGCGCTCATCCCGACTCCGTCGTCTTCTACTTCGATCACCAGCCGCGACTTGATCAGCCGACTGCGCAACGTGATGCTCCCGCCTTCCACCTTTGGCGCGAGTCCGTGCTTGATCGAATTCTCTACCAGCGGTTGCAGGATCATGCTCGGCACCATCGTCTCCAGAGACGCGGGATCGAGTTCCTTGATCACCTTCAGTTTATCCCGCCCAAAGCGCACGACCTCGATGTCGAGATAGTTGTCGATAAACTCGACTTCTTCACGCAGCGATACAAATGCATCCGTGGAATTCGTCAGCCGGCGCAAGATCGTCGCCAGCTTCAGAATCATCTCGCGCGCCGTGTCCGGATCGAAACGCACCAGCGACGAAATGGAATTCAGCGTGTTGAACAGGAAGTGTGGATTGATCTGGTTCTGCAGCGCCGTCATGCGCGCATGCAGCAGCAGCCGTTCCTGCTCTTCCAGCTTCAACTCGATGCGCACATTGTTGAAGATCTTCAGCTCGGTGCCCACGACCGTCGCGCACGTCATGTAGATCGCGGCTTCCACCCACAGGTTGCTGCTCTCGAGGCTGAAAATCGCCGTTGGGAACGTATGCCAGATCTCGGTTTGGAGAAACCGCACGGCGATGATGGTTACGAAAAAGGTAACCTGCCAATCAAACAGCCGCGGTCGAGGTAAATTGCGCCGGATCCAGCGAAAGATTGTGAGATCGACGAAAGGCGAGAACGACCAGATGTCCTCCTGTTCCGGCGCGAACCGCCGCAATTGCCCCGCCACGATTCCGGCGAGCGAATAGAGAGGCATGCTGGCCCACTCATGATGAAACACCGCAGGCAGTCCAACCAGCGCCCCGCCAACGCCCCCCGAAACTCTCCCACCAATCACGCCAAGGAGCAACGCTGTCTCCAGCGCCAGGTCGCCGGAAATGAAGCTGGTCACGTTGAAGCGAATCCAGACACCCACCGCGATGGGCAACCCCATCCATAGCGCAAGGTAGATCTTTTGTTTGGTGGACCGTTGCTCGCGAAAAACCAGCTTTCGGAATTCCTTTGACCGCCCGAGCACCGTCGACACAGTCGCCGCGACGCCCAACTTGATGAGCAGATGGATGAGGATGAGTCGCGGTTCTAGCATCAGTTCTCGGTTCTCGGTTCTCAGTTCTCAGTGAACCTTTGGGAGCTGAGAACCGAGGATTCGATTACGTGCTTGCATTCCAAGCTAGCGAGCGTGCTAGCGCGAGGGCTTGGGATGTCAGGCGGTTAATTTCTGTGACGCATCGCGCAGGAGTATCTCGACGTCGGTACCGGCTGGAACTCCGCCTTGCGCAAAGTCTCGACTGCCTCCGCCTCGGCCACCCGCCGCAGTTAGAGCTTCCTTCAGCAGAACACCCATATCCGAGGCCCCGCCTGGTGTCTGCGCAAATACAAGTCCCGGAGGATTCACTGTACTCGCCACCAGCGCCACAACTCGCGCCCCGGCCCGCGCCGCTTTCTGCGCAAACAATTTGGCAAACGCCGAGTCACGATCCGTAAAGACCCGTGTAATAATTTGTCGCGCCCCTGCGGCCTTCGCAGTTCTCGATGACGCGATGGTTTCCGTGGCCATCGCGGCCGCCAGTTCCTCCAGCGCCACTTCTTTTTCCTTGCGTGCCGCCTTCACGTCTTCGAAGCTTTTGCGAATCTGGTTCGGCAGATCGTAAAGCTGCGCCGAATACAACGCGGCCGACTCGGTAAGCGCGCTGTAGTCGCGGCGCGCCGTTGACACCGCCCGCCCGCCGCACACGAACTCCACACGCATGCCCTGGCGTGTCTTCTCGGTCTTGCGCAGCAGAATCGCGCCGATCTGCCCTGTCGCATTCACGTGCGTTCCGCCGCAGGCTGACAGATCAAAGTCTGCCACCTCGATCAGCCGCAGTTCGTCACGTTCAGCTGGAGGCAGCTTGCGCAATCCTAGCTTTTCGGCTTCTTCACGGCGCACATAACGAATCCGCACTGGACGATTCTCGAAAACAATCTCGTTCGCGCGCCGCTCGGCTTCCGCCACTTGAGCGGCAGTCAGTGCGGGTGTCGCCAAGTCGATCGAGCAATAGTCGTCGCCCATATGAAACGAAACGGTTGGAAATTCGCACAGCTCAATAAAAGCAGCCGAAAGCACGTGCTGCCCGGTGTGCTGCTGCATGTGGTCGCGCCGGCGATTCGCATCAATACTGCCGTGCACATGCGCCCCCTGCGCGGGAGCCTCCGACGGAGCCTCCAGATAGTGCACGACGCGCCCGTCCTCGGTTTCGGCGACCTCCGCCACTCGCGCCCGTCGATCGCCAACCGTGATCGAGCCGGTATCGTGAACCTGGCCGCCGCTGGTGGGATAGAACGCACTTTCGCGCAGGGTAAACGATTGACGCGTCTCACTGCCCGAATCCAAGCTCACGTCCTCGACAACAGAATCAAACTCCAGCAGGTCTGGCTGGTCGTAATAGAGCCGCTTGGTCATGAGAGGTTAGGATAACGCGGCGCAAGGCAGGGATTCGAGGTCAAAACCGATTCTTATTTCAGATCGCCCGGTGACCCGATCATCCGATGGCCGGATGAAAAATAGCCAGGCACCGAAGACCACTGCACACGAAAGAGCCCGTTACCGTTGCTTCCTTCCGGACCTGGCGGGGTTGGCGGGAAAACGTCGCGCGGAACCAGTGCCTGACAATTCATGATATCAGGGTTTCGAAGACGGGTACTGCAGCTCCAAGCTCCGAGCGAATTAGACGTGCATTCGTCGAGCCGCGGTACGACAGGAACTTTGACACTTGTCGTTTTTTGAGCAATCGCCCATCAGCCTGGGGATTGAAGCTACCGCACTACGAGCACTTCGCGGATATTGTCTCGGGCGAGGAAGAACTTGATTGATGCGAAGTCGTGAAACAGGTTTTCGATGTGCCGGTTGTTGAAAACCCGCTGCAGACGCGGCGATTGCTTTTCCGCCGAGCGTCCGGGAATGGCAAATTTCACCTGCTGCATTTCCAGCACGTCGCTACCGCTGACATGGTAGCGATAGCAGATCGAATCCGGGCCGGCGTCGCGTGTGTGAAAAAACGCGAGCAGCAGTCCTCCGGGCTTCATTACGGACCACAGGCGGTCGATGGTCGGCTTGACCAGACTCTCTTCCATGTAGTCGGCCAGGTTCCACAGCAGCACGATGTCGAAGTGGCTGTTAGGATAAGTCAGATTTTCGTCGAGAAATTTTTTGCCGTCCACGACTGCAGTTCCCGCGCTGTCTTGCTTTTGCAATGCGGGGTCCAGCGAGGAGCGCAGTAGATCTTCGCTGTAGTTCTTGTGGCCGTTGTCGGTGAAGTAGCGGATATTGTTCGCGGACGTCGCGCCTACGTCAAGGATGCAGAGACCTTCCTGCGAATTGAGCACGCGCGAAATCTCGCCCACACCGCTTGAACGGCGGCTCAATTTCTGCGGAGTGGCCGATTCTGTTGGCTGATTCGAAGAGCCCCGGAAAAATTTCATCACGTTTTTGCGACAACCGCTATCGGCGGATAAATACGATTTCGTGCTTACGAACTCGCAGTCCCCTTTCCTGCGTCTTTCTGGATATCGACTTTTCCTTTCAGGAACGCGCCTTCTTCTATGGCAATGCGTTGCGTGGTCACATCTCCCGTTACGATCGCCGATTTCCGCAAATCCAGACGGTCCGAAGCAGTGAGGCTTCCATCGACCTTCCCCTGCACCACAATCGACTTCGCGTTGACACTCGCCTTCAGCTTGCCGTTGGGCCCAATGGTCACGCTATGATTCCGCAGGTCGATGCTTCCATCGACCTCGCCATCGATATACAGGTCTTCCGATCCGGAAACCTCTCCTTTGATTACGACCGATCGCCCGAGGCTGGCAATCTGATTTTGGGGTGCGTCCATTTGAAACTCCGATCTCGCCGGGCAACAAAATACATATGGCAGCTCGGGCGAATTCCTGATTGTAAATCATCGGCGTGCCCGCAAACTGGTATCAGGCGCTCCATACCTGGGCCTTCACTATGGTAATGAACACCAGTTGGTCATACTCGTAAAAGCAACGCCTCTCTTGCTACCATCGTCTAATTATGATGAACGCGCTCGGGGCGGAACGGACACGTACAGTCAACACCCTGCGCAGAAGTGTGCGGACCCCGGTCTTTTGTTCCTTTCTGGTGTTCGCATTATCGCTGGGTTCACTCAGCCTGGCGCAGACACCTCCAGCAACTGCCGAATCTCCTGCAAATCGACGTGATCCCCTCGAACTCATTCACAAGGCAGTACAGAATGAACTCAGGGCTAATCAAGGCGAGTCGGAACACTTCATGTTTCGCGGGGTCAAGGCGATCGGCAATGGATCAGCCACAAGGCTCTACGCCGAGACAAGAGAAGGCACTGCCGGCCTCGTGATCGCGTACGACGGCAAGGCGCTGACGCCCGATCAACAGAAAGGCGAGCAAGCGCGGCTGCAACGGTTCATCGACAATCCAGACGAATTGCGTAAGAAGCGTGGTCAAGAGCGCGAAAATTCCGAACGCACTACACGCATCATGCGCGCCCTGCCAGACGCCTTTCTCTATGACGAAGCAGGTGAAGAAACAGGATCGCAAGGCATCGGCCGCACTGGCGATCCGTTGGTCAGGCTTCGGTTCCGGCCGAACCCGAAATACGATCCGCCTTCGCGGGTCGAAGAAGTACTCACCGGGATGCAGGGCGAGATTCTCGTGGATGCCGTCCACTACCGGATCGCCAGCATCGACGGCACGCTGTTCAAATCGGTGGGTTTCGGCTGGGGAATTCTCGGGCACCTCGACAAAGGTGGACGCTTTGTCGTTCATCAGGAGTGTGTGAACAATGTCTGGGAGATTTCCACCATGACACTGCATTTCACGGGAAAGATTCTGCTGTTTAAGAGTCTGAACATCGACTCCACCGAGGTCTATAGCAATTTCAAGCGAATCCCCACCGACCTGACCTTCGCCCAAGCTGTCGAACTACTGAAGAAAGAAGAGACAGCGCTGGCGGATAACGGTAGTTCCCAAAGTCTGGCGGAAAAGAAGAAGCGATAGCGAATTGCGGCGCGCTTATTTCTTTCCAGCTTTGAAGGTCTGTGTGCGCACAGTCAGCTTTTGCACGAGGTCCTCGCGCACATGGTATCCGGTTCCGGCCGCGTCGCTAATGGCAATCATTCCGTCAGGCCGGACCTCAACTTCCGGCTCAATGATGTCTTCTTTCCAATAACGTTTCGATGCGGAAACATCCCCGGGAAGCCGGAAATTTCCGAGCGTAGAAAGCGCGATGTTGTGCGCCCTTCCAATGCCTGATTCGAGCATGCCGCCGCACCAGACCGGAGCGCTGTGCTTCTGCGCAACGTTGTGGACCTTGATAGCTTCGGTGAATCCGCCGACGCGGCCAACTTTCACATTGACGATGCGGCACGCGCCCGCTTCGAAGGCGAAGTTGGCGGCTCGCGCATGATGGATCGATTCGTCGAGACAGATCGAGGTTTGGATCGCCTTCTGAAGGCGTGCGTGCAGATAGATTTCGTCGTGCCAGAGCGGTTGCTCGATCATGAGGAGTCTGAACGCGTCGAACTCGCGCAGATGCTCCACTTCATCGAGCGTGTAGGCGGAATTCGCGTCGACACTGAGCAGGATGTCAGGCCAGTGCGAACGAACCTTCTCCAGGATGTTCAGGTCCCAGCCATGCTTCACCTTTATCTTGATGCGTCTGTAACCCGCTGCGAGTTCCGTGGCGACCTTGTCGACCAGTTGCTCGGGCGAATCCTGGATGCCAATGGAAACCCCGCAGGCGATTTCGCGAAGCGATCCGCCGAGAAGCTTCCATAACGGTTGCTGTTTACGCCGTGCCTCCAAGTCCCAGACGGCGTTTTCGAGAGCGGCCTTGGCCATGCGATGGCCTCGCACGCGGGCAAAGAGTGCGGAACAGTCACGCCCGGAGTGCACTTCGCCGTTGAGCAGCGCGGGCGCAAGATAGTGCGCAATCGTCGGCCAGGCGGTCTCGATCCATTCCGAGCTGTAAAAAGGGTCCTCGCCGGCGACGCATTCGCCCCATCCGCGAACGCCATCAGCGTCAACGCTTACAACCAGAATGCGGCGGCTGTAAACTCGGCCAAAGCTCGTCTCGAAAAAATGGACGAGCGGCATATGAATCTCACGCAGGGTTATCGATTCAATCTTCATTTTTCTCGTATGCCGGAAGTCAAACTAACGAAATCAAGCAGCCGACCATTGTACGGGACACTCAGGAAAACCAATGCGGCCAGGGTACTAGTCCCCAGCTATGGCGTCGGTATTCCTCGTAGTCAGGATAACGGGCAAGCAAAAGCTGCTCCTCAAAACGAACCTTGATGGCCAGGTACGCGATCACGATAACAGTGGCAATTGCGACAGCGATTGTCGATTGGCGCAGAAAGATGCCGGCCACCATGGCAACGATAGCGGTGTAGATGGGATGCCGGAACCACCTGTAGATGCCACCTGTGACCAGCGTGGCGTTCTCCTTGGGCGTGGGACTCACTTGAATGGTGCGGCCCAGACGCACGAACCCTGCTACGAGCAGGGCAAGTCCAGACAGGCACAGGAAGCTGCCAACGCCCCTTGGTGTCCCACCGGGGAGCAAAAGCGGTCTGCGCGGCGCTAGAAAAACGGCGGCGACAAAGACGCAGAGCAGAATGGTCTGGGCAAGCCCGTACAACGAGTTCTTCTGTGAAGCAGCGGTCGGCATTTGATTAGCTGCCAAGTGGCAGGCCTAGTAGTTCCACTTTTCGTCCCACGCTCCAAGGAGGAACTGACCGTTGCCGTGCTGGTCACGCTCGTAGCCTAGAACCGACAATCCCTCCGCGAACGCTTTGAGGAACGGGTCGCGATTGCGGTCCTGAACGGCGAGGGCCTGCGAGCGAGTTGGCGCGGTAGCCTTCCATTCGTAGACCCCCGCTGGTACTTCAATGCGAACCCTCGCTTCGAACGCCGGACGATGACCGCCAGCCAGAACGGTTTGCACGCGCCGTGAGTTCATCCACCACTCCGCAATCAGGCGATCCGTGGGCAAACCACCCTGCAACGGAGACGACGTAATGCCGTATTGGTTAACGTTGTAGCGACGCGCGATGGCGCCCAATTTCTCGATATTCAGGTATGCGTTCTTGATTTCGAGCGGATCGAAGGTCCACTCCATCAGTTCGATGCCGCGCCCGATGGCCTCTTCGCGTTGGAAGAGCTTGAGGCTCCGGCCAAGACCAGCGTTGCGATATTGCTGGCGAACGGCGAGCATCTGCGAATAGAGATAGGCATGCCCATTGCGCACCGCGGGAATCGCCAGAGCGAAGCCAACAAGGTCGTCCCGGTCGAAGGCGCCGATCACCTGCCCGCCGATCTTGGATGCTACGACGAAGATGCGCACCGGGATGAGTTCGGCATCCGAAAAGCCCCATACCTCTTTCTGAAGGGCGAAGCAGGCATGCATTTCTTCGAGTGCAGCGCACTTTCGGATGGTCAACGCGGTGGGTTTTGCGTGAGGTTCACGCTCGGTGGGCGTCTGGCGTCCGCTATTGCTCACGCCGATTTCTCCTGTAGCTTGGCCTGCTGCCAGAGATTTTCGAGTTCGTCCATCGAGGCCTGCTGCGGCTGGCGGCCGCTCGCGTGCAGTTGCTCTTCCATCCATTGAAAGCGTCGCTTGAATTTGCGGTTGGTCTTGCGGAGCGCCTGCTCGGGATCAAGTGCGAGAAAGCGCGCGATGTTGACCAGCACAAAGAAAAGGTCGCCGACTTCGTCTTCGAGACGTTCATGCAGCTCTGCAGAAAGCGGCGGCTTACCCGAGCTGGCGATCCCCGTTCCCGCAGGACCGTTGACTGGCGCCTCTTTCAGTTCAGCGCGCAACTCGGCGGTCTCTTCGGCTAGCTTTTCGAAAAGGCCTTCGATCTCGGGCCAATCGAAGCCAACACGCGCGGCGCGGGAGCTGAGTTTGAGTGCTTCGAGCAGAGACGGAACGCGCGATGACACTCCCGCGAGGACTGACTGCGGGGCGTTCGTCTCCTGCTCTGGATTCGTTCCGGCTTTCTCGCCGCGAGTGTCCAAGCGCTTCTTCTTCTCCTCCGCTTTCAGGGCCTCCCAGTTGCGGAGAACTTCGGCCGGTGTATCGGCTTTTACATCTCCGAAGACATGGGGGTGGCGATCAACGAGCTTGGTGGAGAGGCGCTCAAGGACTTCGTCGATCGAGAAATATCCGGCTTCGCGCGCCATCTCGGAATAGAAAAGCACCTGGAGGAGCAGGTCGCCGAGTTCGCCGGTTAGCTCGGACCAGTCTCGGTCGTCAATGGCTTCGAGGACCTCGTAGGCCTCTTCAAGTGTGTAGGGCTTGATCGAGTCGAAGGTCTGCTCGCGATCCCATGGGCATCCGCCGGGAGCGCGCAGGCGAGCCATGATTTGAACCGCGCGTTCGAAGCGTTCTCCGGTCGTGGGCATGAAGGATCAGGGTAAATGAGAGCAATTTTGAGAGCAACCTCGCAGCTAGGAAAGAAACTCAGGAGCCATTCTCGAACCTGCGGCCGTTCTCTGTGTTTAAGAGCTTTTAACGTAGAGTTCGCCGAGAAACGCCCGCAGAGAACGCGGAGAAAGGCAAGACGGCGGGCGCTTCAACGAAGAGTTTTCACCAGAAGCTGCGTATCGTCGGAGATAATCGCGTCTACGCCCCAGTCTGCAAAGCGTCGCATGTCTTCGGGCCGGTTTACGGTCCAGGTCATGACCTTGCTCCCTGCCGCATGATTTCGCTCGACCGATTCCCTAGTGAGAAGTGTAAAATGCGGGATCAAATACGCCAGCGCGAGCGCTGGAGGTCGCATTTGCTGTGCCCTATCGTAGAGAAACCCGAGCGGGATGTCGGAATCGAGACGCGCGATGGTAGTCAGAATTTCTGTAAGGAACGAGGACACTACATATCCCTTCCGCGGCGGATGGGTGCGCAAGCATGCGGCGAGCTGTTGCTCGAGTCCCTCAACCTTCAGCTCAATATCGACAAATGCCCTCGCCGAAAAGCGATGCAAGACCTGATCGAGAGAGGGCAGCTTGAGAACAGCCGACGGCGTCCGCGCAACTTCCAGCCCGGCGATCACGGGATCGTGACAGATCACCGCCACGCCATCGCTAGAGCGGCGCACGTCGAACTCGAAGCCGTCGCATCCATTTTGTATACACAGCTCAAATGACTCGAGCGTATTTTCGGGGATGTGTCGCGAGGAGCGAGCGCCGCGATGGCCGAGTAGAAGCAAGGAAGTTGCGAGTAGCTAGTTGCTAGCATCTAGCAACTGTCAGTCTAGTTCGAAATCGCGTATCGGCTTGCCCGTGTCGGGCGTTTCTTTCGCCTTCTTCAGCGCTTCCTGGAACTTCTTTTCGAGCAGTTCTGAGGCATGCTTCTGCGCTTCTACCGACTGGCGAAAGATGGAGTCGCGGCGGCCATCCTGTTCCTTCATGGCGCGCGCCGCTTCTTCCATATCCTGAAACATCTTGGGCTTGACCGGTGCGACGTGGGAGATTACGCCGTGCGTCGCACTATCGATCTTGAGCACCGCCCCGCAGCACGGGCAGGTCACTTCGAAATTGGACTCTCGTTTGGCCACACGCGAATGATACCGCGTCAGCGTGGCTCGAGGCGAATCGGCAGAATGTGAAATACGTACAGCATCTCCCATCCCAACAGGAGGATAGAAATGACGACGATCAGAATGGCCAGCACCTCACCGAAATTGAGCCCGCGCTTCTGTGCCTCGAAGCGACGCGCTCCCAGGCTGAGGATGTTCAGCGTGGCGAATCCAAACACCAGAGTCCAGAGAACGTTGTAGACCTCCTCGCGGGTGTTAAGCACGAGGAAAGCTGGCGGAACGAGAGCGGCCCATGAGCGAAGCGAGGGGCAAGCGCCCCACTCGCGCGCTCCCACGGCGAGCAGCACGGATGAGCAGGACCGTGGCACGGCGCGAAATATGGACGAAAGGCTCATCTTGAGCTTGCGGCCCCTTCAGAGGCCGAACTCTGATCTTATCGATTTTGTCGCCGGACGTCAGCGCGGGGCGTGCCTTTCTGATTATTCCCCGGGCATTACAATACGGAAGTGCAAGCCGAAATGTATTCACGGGTCACCACCATCTTTTTCGATGTCGGCAACACTCTGCTCTTCCCCAATCGTGAGCGCATTCATGCTCCTCTCACGCGGAGAGGGACGATTTGCGAGCCGGAGCGGTTGCGCCAGCTCGAATGCCGCATCAAATCCGAGTTCGACTCGCTGATGGTAAACGACGGCAATCATGACCACAGCTTCTGGCTGATGTTCTACACGCAGCTATTCGCCGATCTCGGAGTCAACGACGACCGGCTTCGTGATGAACTCGTCAATGGCGTCCGGGACTCCGGGAACTGGGACCAGATTCGGTCCGGCACGCGCGAGCATTTGCTAGGAGTTGCCAAGCGATATCGGGTCGGCGTTATTTCGAACGCCGACGGTCGCATCGAAGATGTGCTGCGCCGGTGCGGCATCGCCGATTGCTTCCTTACCATCACTGATTCTGGGCTGGTCGGGTACGAGAAGCCGCATCCCGAGATCTTTCGCCAGGCGATGGGATCGCTGAAGGCGACGCCGGAGGAAAGTCTGTACGTGGGCGATGTCTACTCCGTCGACTATCTTGGGGCCACGCGCGCGGGAATGCGGGCAGTGCTGATGGATGTGTCCGGAGCTTATAAGAGCAAGGGAGTTGCGCGGGTTGAATCGCTGGTCGAACTGGATTCTCTGCTAAGTACAGGCGCGCAATAGACTCGCAGATGACGCTCGCGAGATGCGTAGCTACGGCCTCTGATCGACGTGACGGACGCTATAATTCTGCCTACCATGTTTGAGTCCGCTCATTTTCTAGTCTTTCTTGGCGCCGCGGTGCTTCTGGCCGTCGCTCCTGGCCCGGGCATGCTCTACGTTCTGGCGCGGGCGCTCGCCGGAGGCCGCCGCGAGGGCCTCCTCTCATCGCTTGGGACGTTTTGTGGCGGGCTCGTGCACGTCTTCGCGGCGGCTGCGGGAATCTCGATTATCCTCGCGAAATCGGCGGCCGCATTCGCTATCGTCAAGTACCTCGGCGCTGCTTATCTCTGCTACATCGGAATTCGCATGATTCTCGACGCGCGAGGGGATGAGCCCATTTCGCTGGATCAGTTACAACAGCGACGCAGCCCCTTCTGGCAGGGAGTCTTGACCGAAATGCTCAACCCGAAGACTGCCCTGTTCTTTTTGTCTTTCATTCCCCAATTCGTCAACCGCGACGCCGGCCATGTTTTCCTGCAGTTCATCGTACTCGGTGCGATCTCGGTTACGCTCAACACGACCGCGGACGTCATCGTCACTATGCTTGCGGGTCCACTAGGGCAACGCATTCGCGAGTCGGCACGCTTCCGGCGGCGACAGCGGACGCTGACCGGCGCTGTGATGATCAGCCTGGGCGCCTATCTGGCTGTGGGAGAAGCAAAGTAACTGGTGGGAGGAACCGCTACTGTACCGAGATCAACTGGTGGTCGTGGCAGTCAGTGTGAATAGATTCATACAGCGTGTTGAGCAGGGCGGTCCCGTAGCGCGCCACAAAGCTCACGCCACCAATTTCGCGCTCCTGAAGGCTCTTGTTGGGAAACAGTGCATTCGAAACGGTATCAGCGTGGCGCGTGATTACTTCGTTGCGCTCGGCTTCGGCGCGCGCAACCTGCCCTTGCAGGCGTTTTACCCGGTACGACATGCTTGATCGGGCACGTTCCGCGGCGCCAATCAGCGACGAATCCAGTTTTCCAACCGCATCGCGCAGCCCCGTCATGACGTTCTCAACGGCGGAGTGGGCATCATCGAAACGGGATTTGAGATCGGGTGGCAGAGACTGCACCGCAATAGCTTCGCGCACTTTCTCAGGACCTTGGAGTACATCTGGCAGTGTGAGCTTATAGCGGCTCAGAACACGCTCGGCTTTGGGTTCGACCAATGTCGCTGAAAAGCGCGGCAGAACCGGTGTCACGCGCCCGAGCAACTTCTCATAGACAACGCCGAGCTGGGCAAAGTACGCCACCTCGGCCGCGCCGCCTGTGTACACAAGGGTCGGCAAGAGATAGTCCTGCACGACGGGCCGGAACAGCACGTTAGGATTGAAGTTCTCCGGCGAAGCATCGATGCGATCGAGCAACTGCTGCCTGGAAAGCTTCTCTTCCCCGGACACGAACTCGACGCCGTTGCCGTTTCCTTTGCGTCGCATTGCGGTGCGCACGCCGTTCTTCACTTCAAAAAGCAGTGTCGTGGCGGCCGTCACCTTTACCTGCTGGTGATAGCCGGCAGCCTCAATCTCTTTGCCGCGTGCGAGCAGCGCTTCATCGAGTTCCGGAGCCCGCTCGACAGCATTCCGAAAAAGGGGCCGGGCGATCGTATGGAATTCCTTGTCGGCCGGGTCCAGTAGTATGACTCCCCAGTCAGCAAAGAGGCGGGCAAATAATCGAGCAAAGGCACTGCCTAAGGTCTCTCCCTGACGATAGGACTCGCGCAGCCAACTGACGACGTCGGAGTCTCCGAGAAGTGAAGATGCCTCCTGCACAGTGCGCTCGACTTCGGGACCGAACTTGATGGTTCCAACGGGAGCGTCGGTGACGCCGCGGGTTTCGACAGACACGCGCTGCGGATCGCCTCCAGCGCCAATCAAAGACACGTGGTTGATCTCGGCAAGATCGTGGTCTTCCGTCGCGAGCCAGAAAATCGGGACGCAATTGACACCGGCCGCAGTAGCCTCGGAGGCTAACTTCACTGCGGTAAACGCCTTGAAGATAGAGAACATCGGGCCGCCGAACAGTCCGACCTGCTGCCCGGTCACCGCTGCGACGGCTCCGGCACGAAGCCTTTCAATATTCACGAGCGTAGGAGCCGACGAGCCCCACGTCTGATTCTGACGCGCCAGTATCTCGCTGACCTGCTCGCGGCGTTGTTTGTCATACGAAATGCGGGAAGCTTCGTCTTTCAACCATTCGGGAAAAAGAGGTGATCTCGGATAGAAATTTCTAACGGGAGGGGTATAGGAAAGGTAGTCGAGAAAAAGCTTTGTTGAATGGGGAATCTGGCGAAACGGCACACACTGTGCGCTCACCGGCATATCCCCCGACACTCGGACTTTGTCTTCATGCCTTTTTTCGCCAATGCGGCCACAGAATAAACGACCGTTGCGGCCTTCAACCCGAACTCGGCGGCAACGGGCACTACATCTGATGATTTCCGTCAGCCGCGGTTGCAGAGATTATCTCTTCTCATACACTACTGCAACCTCGTCCGTATAGGTTTTGCGCCAGCCTTGCGGGAGTTCGCGAAGCAGGTTGGCCAATGTCGATCCTCTGGGCAACAAAACAGTTTGAATATGCCAGCGTTCGAGCACGTCCCTCCAGCCCGTTTCCCCTTGCGTGAGGATCAGCATGTCGCGTACTCGGGCTGAGCCGTACAGGTCATGCCGGTCGTCGATGACCACCTGCCGGGTTGGATACATCCGATAAATGAGGTAACTGCCCCAGGAGTCGGTGGAGAAAACAGGATCGCGATTTGGTTGACTCTGAAGAAAATCACTGGCCGCGATGGGGAGTTTGCTGGAATCGAAATGGGCGTCGATGATGCGGCGCGAGCCGAGCCGTCCGCCGTTCACGCAAACCGCGAGCGCAACCAGGACCGCGACCGAAGGCCAGAGGTGTCCTCGTGTTTTCAGCTCCTGTTGTCCCATCCTGTCTGAGAACTCGACGATGCCCACGAGACTTGTACGAAGCCATCCCGAGGTGCCCGGGCGATTCGCCAGCGCCACCATGTCTTCCCAAAGCAGGGGGCCGCAGATCAGCACAATCAGCATTGCCGAGACCGGCAGATTGCGCGATGACAGGAAGCCAGCATACACAGTCAGCAGCACGGCAAGCAGGTGGCTAAGACGAAGCGCGCGTCGCCGGCGGGAGAAGGCAATCAGGGCCAGGAGCAAGATGATGACGAAAAAGCGAGGCGCCCATCCATGGAAGTCGGGTGAGCGGAACTCGGAGATCCGATTCATCAGGTAGCGGTCGGTTAAGTAGCGGTAGATGTGAATGTGGAGATTCCAACCGAATGGACTTGCCAGGGTGGCGAGAGCTGAGGCTGCGCCCGCCCATGACATCGCCCGGGCTCTCCGACGGGATGCGAGTGCGGCGAATGGATCAGCCGTGCGCCAGCTCTCGACGACAGCCGCCACCAGATAAAGCATGAAAAGAGAAAAGGCGAAGAGCCATCCACCGTGCAAATTGACCCAGAGGAGGACCGACAACGGAAAAAACCAAGGCAGCCAGCGCGGCACGTCGCCTCGCTCCCAGCGCTCCAACGCTGCGAACCAAAGGAGAGTTAGGAACCAACTCACGATGTGCGGACGCGCGAAGAGGTGAATTGTGGTGACCAGTTCCGCGAGCAACATCAGCACAATCGCGAGCAGTAAACCGGTACCCCGCTGAATCATTTGCGCCAGCAGCAGCGTGAAGGTCGCCGCGACGATCAATGCGCAGAGCCACACGACTCCATTCAGCCCGCCGGCGCGATACAGGATTCCGATTGCAATGTCATAGAGCCACTCCCACGCAAACCACGTCTGGCCGTGCATCGTCGACGAGAAAGGGTCAGTTCGCGGAAGGGTGCGTGTCGACAGGATCCGCTCGCCGGTGCGAATATGCCAGCCGATGTCGGGGTCGGCGAGCGGGCGGTTTGAAAGAGACCCGGCGAGCAGCGACCAGAAAACAAACAGGAAGATGATGTCGCGTACTGAGGGAATGAGATATTGCCAGATCGCTGTCGGAGGCTTTGTAGTTGGCACAACGCCCAACACCTCCCCAATGCGCGCAGCGGACTGGGAGGCGCTGGCCTCGCTTCCGATGACTGGCTGAAGATTCATTTCGAGAGGTCAAAATTCATTTCGTCTTGACCGCGGTCCACGGAATCTATAGTAGCGAATGGCGAGCAAACCAAAGGTAGTCATTATTGGGGCGGGCTTCGGCGGACTCTCCGCCGCGCAAGAGGTTGCGCGTCTGGCCGTCGACGTGACGGTCATCGACCGCAAGAATCATCATACGTTTCAGCCACTGTTGTATCAGGTCGCAACCGCAGGACTCTCGCCCGGAGAGATTGCGGCCCCCATCCGCTGGATTCTACGGAGTCGTCCCAATATTGATGTAATACTTGAGGAAATTGTTGATTTCGACCTGGAACGAAACGCTGTTATCGCGTCCGGGCAGGAGATACATTTTGACTACCTGATCCTTGCTTCGGGGGCCACTCACGCCTATTTCGGGCATGACGAGTGGGAGACACTGGCGCCGGGTCTGAAGACGATTGAGGATGCGCTGGAGATCCGGCGGCGAGTGTTCCTTGCTTTCGAACTGGCGGAGAGGCAAGCTTCGGAAGGGCACGGCTCCGGAGAATTGCAGTTCGTGGTCGTCGGTGGCGGCCCTACCGGGGTAGAACTCGCCGGGACCTTAGCCGAGATTTCACGCCATGCCCTGAAGGACCAGTTCAGAAAAATCAAGCCGGAGCATAGCCGGATCATCCTGATCGAAGGCGGCCCGCGCGTCCTGCCTGCGTATTCAGAGAAACTCTCGCGCAAGGCGGAGGAACAACTGAAGCGGCTCGGCGTGGAAGTTCGTACCTCACAAGTGGTGACACGCATCGAGCCCAGGGCGGTTTGGGTTGGCGATCAACAAACACCGGCATCGGTCGTTCTATGGGCCGCTGGAGTGGCTGCCTCCCCACTAGGCCGGAAGCTGGGAACAAAGGTCGACAGGGCCGGACGCGTATTCGTCGAACCCGATCTTAGTATTTCTGGACATCCGGAAGTCTTCGTCATTGGAGACCTGGCCGCGCTGGCTAACGAAAAAGGCGCGATGCTGCCCGGAGTTGCCCAGGTCGCGATCCAGCAGGGCAAGTTTGCGGCGCGGACGATTGGGCGTGATCTGGCCCGGCAGTCCCGCAGCCGGTTTCATTACCGCGACATGGGCAGCCTGGCGACAATCGGCCGAGCCGCCGCAGTCGCCCAGATCTTCGGCTATGAGTTGTCCGGCTACTTTGCATGGCTGGCTTGGCTATTCATTCACATTCTGTTTCTCATTGGCTTCCGCAACCGCCTGGTCGTGATGATCAACTGGGCGTGGGCCTATCTGACTTATGAGCGCGGTGCCCGTCTGATCACCGGCCGCAGCGATCTGCCCGGCTGGAAACAGGAGCAGAGCCCATGCTACAAAGAGGGCAATACGCGAGAGCCCGGAGCGACCCGCCGTGAGCGCAGCGCCTGATTCACGGGCATTGATCCCGATATAATGACATTGCCGTGAAGCGCGCTTCCTACCTGCTGTTCGCCGTCCTGCTGGTATCGGGCATTGTTGTTGCACAGCAGAATCCCTCGGTCGGCCGCACGTTGGTCGTCATCCCTTTTGAGAATACGTCGCCCACTCCCGGACTGGAGTGGCTTAGCGAGTCGTTTCCAGCGACATTTCGTTCGCAACTGGATTCGCCTGTCCTATATGTCGTCAGCCGCGAAGAACGATTGCGTGCCTATGACCGGCAAGGGGTGCCGGGTGGCCTGCATCCTTCGCGGGCAACGCTCTATCGACTTGCCGAGCAGATGGACGTCGACTACGCCGTTCTCGGCTCTTACAGTTATGACGGCGCTCGCCTGACAGCAACCGCACAACTGCTCGACATGCGCTCCGAGAAACTCCTGCCCGCCGCGACCGAGTCGGCGTCGCTCAACGATCTTGGCCTTCTCGAATCGGCACTGGCCTGGGACATCGTCCGCCTGATCCGCTCTAATTTCGGCATTCCCAAAGACCGATACATCGCGGGCATTTCAGCCATACGCCTGGATGCGCTCGAAAACTACACGCGCGGCATCATGGCAACGTCAGCTGACGAGAAGATTCAATACTTTCGCGAAGCTGCCCGTATCAACCCTATGTTCTCCGAAACTTGGCTGGAGCTCGGCAAGGCATACTACACGCAACGGCAGTATGAACAGGCCATCGCTGCTCTCGAAAAGGTCCCGGAACCGGCAAAGGTCGCACGCGAGGCTAACTTCTATCTGGGCTTGAGCAGCTACGGGCAGGGCGATTTCGACAAGGCCCAGCGCGCTTTCGAATTTGTGGCCGCCCGCCTGCCACTTGCCGAGGTCTACAACGATCTCGGCGTGGTTGCGGCGCGGCGTGCTCCGAGAAAAGCGGTGGGAGATTTCGAGCGCGCGATTCAGAACGATCCCAGCAATCCGGACTATCACTTCAATCTGGCTCTGGCGCTCGTCCGAAATGGCGACAAGATACGGGCTGCACGTGAGCTGCGAACCTCGCTTGAGCAAAAGTCAGGGGATGCGGACGCGAAGTCACTTCTCGATTCGCTAAGCTCGCCCGCGACCACCGCTACGAAGCTGCCGGGGGAACGGCTGAATCGAAACTATGAAGAAGACTCCTTCCGCCAGATGACGATCCAGATGCAGAGCTGGGTGGAACAGCGCTTTGCGCGCTCAGATCCACATGCCCACGCGCGCTATCACATCGAACTCGGCAAGGAACTTCTGGCGCACGGCTTTACGGCTGAAGCGGAGGCCGAATTTCAGCACGCGGCCATTGTCGATCCTTCAAGCCCTATGCCCCTAGTCGCCCTGGCGGATGTCTATGACGCGCGGGGCGATTCCGCACAGGCTCGCGCCGAGGCCGAGGCTTCCCTGCGTGTGCACGAATCTGTCGACGCCTACCTGATTCTTGCGCGCCTCGACTTACGCGAAGACCGGACGGACGCGGCCGCAAAGACAGTTGATCGGGTTCTGCAACTCGAACCGCGCAACGCGGCGGCCCAAGATCTTAAGCGAACGCTAGCAGCCAAGCTCGCGGAGAAAGCGCAGCCGCTGCCACAGGAATGAAACGAGTTCTCAGTTCTCGGTTCTCAGTTCTCAGTCGTCAATTCGCAAAGCGGATTGGAGACTCTTGCGCTCCGGTCACCGGTCACCGGTCAGCGGTCAGCGGACTTGTCTCGCGGGCAGGTGTGATCGTCACAATCACGTTCTTAGTCACGGTTCTTTCCGCTTTGAGTTCCGCCGAGGTGCTGCGGGTTGTCGTTGATGATGCCATCCAACCCGTTACAGCCGAATACATCGGGCGCGCGCTTGAGGCCGCGGCCGCGAATCACGACGATGCCGTACTGATTGAACTTAATACGCCCGGCGGACTCGTCGACTCCACGCGGGACATCATCGAAAAACTCTCGTCCTCTTCCGTCCCTGTCATTGTCTACATCACACCAACTGGAGCGCGAGCGGGCTCAGCGGGGATTTTTATTCTCGAAGCCGCCGATATTGCCGCAATGGCGCCCGGAACGAATGCCGGCGCGGCACACCCGGTCACGCTCTTCGGCAAACCTGATGAGACGATGATGAAGAAGATCGAGAACGATGCCGCCGCCCTGATGCGCTCGGTCGCGGGCAAGCACGGGCGCAATGTTGAGTTGGCCGAAAGCGCGGTGCGCGAATCGAAATCGTTTACCGAGCAGGAATCCCTCGACAAGAAACTGATCGAGTACATCGCGCCGAACGAGCAGGACCTCTTCCGCCAGATCAGCGGCAAGTGCTTCAAGCGCTTCAATGGCGCAACTGTCACGCTCCAACTCGCCGGCCAACCGATCCGCGACTACGGCATGACGCTCAAGCAGCGCATCCTGAACTACCTTATGGATCCGAATGTCGCCTTCATCATTCTGGCCATTGGCGCGCTCGCCTTGTACATGGAGTTCAACCATCCCGGCGCCGTGATTCCCGGAACCGTGGGCGTCGTTTTCCTGATGTTGGCGGCGTTTGCGCTCAATCTGCTGCCCATCCGATATGCGGCACTGGTCCTGATCCTGGGCTCGTTTGTTCTGTTCGCGCTGGAAGCCAAATTTGCCACGCACGGCGTGCTCACCACGGGCGGTATCGCGCTACTCGTGATTGGCGGACTGTTACTGGTCGACGCCCCAATTCCCGAAATGCGCGTCCGGTTGGCTACAGCGCTTGCAGTCAGCATTCCGCTGGGGATCATCACCGCATTTCTGATGAGCATCGCTGTGCGCGCGCGTCGTAACAAGGTGGTCACCGGGCAACAGGGGTTAGTCGGAGAAGTCGGCGTTGCGGAAACGTCTTTGTCGCCGGGTGGAAAGGTTTTCATTCACGGTGAGCTTTGGGATGCGGTCTCAACGCTTAACATTCCCGCAGGAGAGCGTGTTGTGGTGCGCCAAGTCGATGGACTCACGCTAAGAGTCGAGGTGGCGAACTAAAGAACGACCACAAAGGGCACGAAGGTGCACGAAGGCCTTCTGCCTGGGCTTGCTGATTGAGTCTTGAGCTGGGATGGCACCGCGATAAGTTGACGCCGCTTGCCGGGACAACACCTGAAACGTCCGGTCCCGATGACCGGGGCCGGGGACTCAACTTCGCAACTTACCGTGTCGAACCGAGCACCGCGAACTACGCTACAATCCGCTCATAAGGCTAATTGATTCGCTGGAGGGCAATCATGCCGGATATCGGATTTCCTCTCTTCGCCATCGTGGTCGTTATTTTCTTTATTTACATCCTCAGTTCCATCAAAATTTTGGCCGAGTACGAACGTGGCGTCATCTTCCGGCTGGGCCGGTTGCTGGGTACGGCCAAGGGGCCCGGCGTCATCCTGGTCTTCGCACCGATCGACCGCATGGTGCGCGTTTCGCTTCGGCAGGAAGCGCTTGAAGTGCCCGCCCAGGACATCATTACGCGCGACAACGTCACCTTGAAAGTTAACGCCGTCATCTTCCTGCGCGTTATCGATCCGAATAAAGCTGTGGTCGAGGTCTCCAATTACGTCTATCAGACTTCGCAGTTTGCCCAGACAACGCTTCGCTCCGTGCTGGGTGAGCAAGAACTCGACGAACTGCTCGCGCACCGTGAGAAGATCAACCTGCGCCTGCAGAGTATCCTCGATACGCACACGGCTCCCTGGGGCGTGAAAGTGGCGAACGTCGAGGTCAAGCAGGTCGACCTGCCCGAATCCATGCTGCGCGCCATGGCCAAACAGGCCGAAGCCGAGCGCGAAAAGCGGTCCAAGATCATCCACGCCGAAGGCGAATTCTCCGCCGCCCAACGACTGGTCGATGCGGCCCACCTGCTGGCGTCCGAACCCGTCAGCGTGCAACTCCGCTATCTCCAGACGCTCACCGAAATCGGCGTCGAAAAGAACACAACTGTGGTATTTCCGGTGCCGGTCGACTTTTTCTCCGGCATTCAGAAATTGCTGGCCGCTGCGCCCGCCACGCCCGCGCCAGCCAAGAGTTAGAGGTAAAACAAAAGTAGATGCCCACTTCGCAGCAGGACACAGAAATAACACTCGGCACTGGCCGCATGCTCGCACTGTTTTTCACGTTTGTGCTGGTATGCGCCGTTTTTTTTGCGATTGGATTTTCGCTCGGCAGGAAAACGAGCGTCAGCGCTGGGAGTTTGCTCAGCAGCTCGCCCACCGCACCGGCGACTGTCGTTCGCCCTTCAGCCGCCAAGGACAACCCGCCGCAGCCGGCGCAGCAGCCGGCTGCACAGCCAGTCGATTTCAGTTTCTACAAATCGGTGAGCTCGAAGACGGCGGATGCCGAGTTGAAGCCAGCGGATGCGCAACAACCACCCGCCAGCGATCAGAGCAAGGCCGCGGCGACAACAACGCCGCCATCGACGTCTGGCGGTGGATACTTTGTGCAAGTGGCCGCGGTCACCCGTCAGGAGGACGCAGACGCGTTAGTCGATGCCTTGAAGAAAAAGCAGTATCCGGCCTTCACAGCGAACAACTCGGCCGCGGATAAATTCTTCCACGTGCAGGTCGGGCCTTACGGCGAACTGAAAGATGCAGAAGCCATGCGGGCGCGACTTATCGCCGATGGCTACAACCCGATTCTGAAAAAATAGCGCGCAGTCGTCGCCTCTATCGCGGGTTCTGTTACTCTCGGTATCGTCATGCCTGGTTCCGCTCACAATCTGGATGTTTTTCTACAGGCCGTTGCCGATCCAACCCGGCGCCGCATTCTCCGGGCTCTGACAGAAAAAGGCGGATGCTCCATCGACAAGGAGACCGGGCTCTGCTCCTCCGACATTGAAGAGCGCATCGAGCTCGCGCAGCCGACGGTCTCGCACCACATGCGTATTCTCGAAAAGGCTGGGCTCGTCGTGGCCGAGCGCTCGGGGCATTGGCGCTGGTATCGGCGGAACGAAAAATTTATTGCGGAGATGATGCGTGGATTGAAAGCCGAGCTTTGAGGACTAGTTTCCGGCTTCGGCTGAAAACGCCTTCTGCCCACCTTCAGCTTTACTCTTCTCGGCAAGCGTACGGACCTGATTGATGAGGTCTCCGACCTCGAACGGTTTCGAGAGCGCGGGCACGGCGTGCTCCTGCAGGAAATTGCGCGTTCGTTCGTCCAACATGCTGGAAAACGTGAAGAGAAGCTGTTTCTCCACGCCGGGGCAATTGGCTGCGACCCACTCGAAAGCTTCCTCCGCGCGGATTCCGCCCGGCATCCGCCCGTTCATCACAACGACGTCGAACGACCCGCTGCGCATCTTCTCGCGGGAATCCTCCACGCTCATGGAGGTGGTAACGTCGGCGCCTGCGCCGGAGAGCACATCGCGCTCGAATTCCAGCACGGCTTCTTCGTCTTCCACCAGCAGGACGCGTTCGGAAAGAATCGGCTCGTGACGCGCCGCGGTGGCGCCGCCGGCTGAAATCGTCTTCTCGCTTGCCTGCAGCCGCACTTCGATCGTCGCGCCTCCCTCCGGCCGATTGCGCGCCACGATCTCTCCCGCATGCTCCTTGATGATCCCGTAGCAGATGCTTAAACCCAGTCCCGTTCCTTTGCCGAGCGCTTTCGTGGTGTAGAACGGGTCGAAGATTTTGTTGGGCTCCTTGATGCCCGGCCCGTTGTCGTCAAATTCCACGCAAACAAACGAATCTTTCTGCGCAACGCGGACTTTAAGTGCTCCGCGGCGGTGGCCATCCTCCATCGCGTCCAGCGCGTTGTTGATGATGTTGAGAAAGACCTGTTCCAACTGGTGCGGATCGGCCACGACCGGCGGCAAATTCCTCGGGATGTCGCGTTCGAGAGCGACGTTGTTTATCTTGAGGTCGTATTCGCTGAGCGTGAGCGTCTCTTCGAGAACTTTGCGCAGGTCGACGTCCTGCTTTTGCGGCTTGTGCTGCCGGGCAAATGACAAGAGATTCTGCACCACACGGTGCGTTCGCTGCGCCTGCTTGAACAGCTTGCCAACATATTCAGAGGAACGGTCATCGAGACGCGCTCCCTGCAGCAACTGCGCATAGCCGAGGATGGCTGTCAGAGGATTGTTGAGTTCGTGCGCCACGCCCGAGATCAACTGCCCGATAGCCGACATTTTCTCGCTCTGCAGCAGTTGCTCCTGCGTCTTTCGCAAATCCTCGTAGGCGCGGCAGGTCTCCTCGTAGAGCATGACTTTTTCGACGGTCGTGGCCAGCTGACGGCTGATGGCTACCAGCAGATTTTCGTCGTTGCTGGAGTAGTGGCGGTCTTCCCTGCTCGCCAATCCCATGACGCCGATCGGCTTGTCCTTGCTCCACAGCAGGACCCAGATCCAATAGGGCAGGCGGTCGGCGCAGACAAACTCGACGACTGCCGAAGGAAGGTGCGGCAGAAAATCCTGTGTGACCACCTCTGCGCGAGAGCGCATCACCAGCTCGCCCATTCCGTCCGGAAACACAACTTCGGACATGCGCATGCGAGCTTCGCTGCGCGGACCCCAACCGGCGCGCCGGCGGTACGTTCCTTCCGGCTCGCACGCCAGATAGACCGAGCCGGTCTCCGCACCAAACAGCGAGATCACCTGCCGGAGAGTGAGATTCAGAATTTCGTCAAGATCGAACGACTGCGTCGCAATCACTGCCATCGCGTTCAGCGCGTTCAACTCGCGATTGCGGCGGCGCATCTCGTCTTCCGAGCGCTTCTTTTCGGTATTGTCGAGAACAAAGCCCTGGTAGCGCTCGATGCGCCCTTCCGAATCGCGCGTTGCGAAGCAACTCAGGGCGGCCGTAAGCAGCGCGCCGTCCTTGCGCCGCACCGTCATTTCGAAATTGCGCACGTAATTGTGCGCTTCAAGCTCGCCGCGGAAGAGCTCGCGCTCTTCGTTGGTTGCGCCAAGAACGCTGGCCAGATCAAGCGTGACCAGCTCGTCGCGGCTGCCATACCCGAGCATCGTCAAGAATGCGTCGTTGCAATCGAGGAGATCGCCCTCGAGCGTCGCGACGAACACGCCTTCTTGTGCCTGCTCGAACAGCATGCGGTATTTCTCTTCCGCCGCCTGCCTGTCAGTCGCGTCGTGGATGACGTGGATCGTCCCCTTCTGCTGCCCCTGCTCGACGTAAGAAGCGGTCGAGACGACCGATTGCCCACCGAAACACTGGTCGAGTCCCTCTGTCAGCCCTTCCCCGCGCTCGCAATAAGGACAGCCGTTCCATGCCTGTTGCTTGGGAAGTGCTTCCTCGCATGGGAATCCGATAATCTCCGCCGGAGACAATTCCAGCCGTTCCAGCAGCGCCTGGTTGGCACGCAGGATCTTGAATTCCGCGTCGTGCGCGAGAATCAGGTCCTGGATCGAATCGAAGGTGTTTACCCACTGGCGCTGCGAGCGAAGCACCTGCTCGGAGAGCCGCAGGTTCTCGGCAGCGATGCCGAGCTTCTGCGCAGCCGTCTCAAGGAATTCGAATTCTTCCGGGCTGGAACGATGGCGGCTGGAAACGCCGAAGGCGATCACACCGATGCACGATTCCTTCCCCACCACCGGCACGAGCACAGCCTGCTTTATACCGCGTTCTCCAAGCGCCTGCCGCGCCTCCTCTGACATGGCAGAGAGCTGAACTTCAGCGGCGCGGTTGTCCAACAGGACCTGGCCGAGCATTTCGTCAAGCCCGCCCTGCCCCAAAACCCTCAATACATCCGGCGACAAGCCAACATGCTGCGTCGCGATGAGCTTTGATCCGTCGAAAATGTGGAACCACGCCGCCCTGGCGTCAATGGTCGAGGAGAGCTTGCCGAGCGCCGTTTGCATGATGGTCGCGTGACTGGAACCCCGGGCGATCGTGGCCGAAAGTTCGGTCAGCATGGCAAGGCGGCGGGTTCGGACTCGCGACTCATCGAGGACGACCAGCAGCATGCTCGAGCCGAAAAGAATCTCCGCGAGCAGGTAGCCTTCTGGCGGAATTGCGCTGGTGAACGGACGCCACTGCAGGTTGAGCGTGACCAACCCCAAGCCGAACAGCACCTGGCCAAGCCCGATTCGGCCCGGCCTTGAAAGCAGGAATTTGATCGCGACCGCCGCACACAACACGCGGCACGCGATTTCAAAGCTCAATTGAGCCGAAGTGGATTCCGGAAAATAGATGGGTCGCATGGCAGCGCAAACCATGACGACCCAGCCAGTCGCCACGAATATCATCAGGCCGCGCCGCGACTGCGCACACATCAAAGCTGCCGTGGCGAAGAGTCCCGCTGCCAAAACAAAGGCGGCCTGTGCATAGGCGCCTACCGACACCATCGAAGGATTCCATGCGCTCACGCGCTCGAGGAACAGGAGCGCCGTGTACGCCATCCATCCAGCCGCCCAGACCAGCAGATAATGTTTGCGGAATGCTCGGAAGAAGAGCAGCGCAACCACGACGAGCGTTAGCGCGGCCGTCTCACGCGCTGTCAGCCACACGGCCAACACGCCGACCGATTGCGCGAGCAGCCCCGTAGGACCCGTCAATAAGCGCACGAATTCCAAGCTCTTTAAGTATCGGGCCGCGCGACGCTCCGGTTATCTGTTTTCCGTCTCCTTTTGGTTACTTTCGGAATGTAGGAAGCCAACCTAAAATATCCCTAACATTTCGCAGGTGCCATGCCATACGACCGCATTCTTGTTGTCGACGATGAGGAAACCATCCGAGAGATCGTCTCCTCTATGCTTAAGGGCGCGAACTTCCAGTCGCGCCAGGCTTCCAGTGGGGTGGAAGCGCTCTCCATTCTTGAGTCCGGTGAGGAGTTTGATCTTGTTTTGTCGGACCTGATGATGGCAGAGATGGACGGGATCGCCCTGTTGGAGCATTCCAAGGAGCGCTTTCCTGACATGCCGTTCGTCATGGTCACGGCCATGAACGACATCTCCGTCGCGCTCCAGGCCTTACGGAACGGCGCCTATGACTATCTTCTGAAGCCTTTCGAGCGCGAGCAGCTTCTCGCCACCGTCCGGCGCGCTCTCGAAAATCGACGCCTTAAGCGCGAGAACGACGCCTACCGCACCAATCTCGAAGCTCTGGTGACCGCTCGAACTCAACAGTGGAAGAACGCCTTGGGAGAGCTTGAGAAATCCTACGACATCACTCTGGCAGCGCTCGGCGACGCGCTTGACCTAAAAGATGCCGAGACAGAGGGCCACTCCAAGCGGGTCACGGCCTATACCATCGCCATCGCAAAAAAGATGGGCCTCCCGAAGGAAGAAATCAGCATCATCGCCCGGGGCGCCTTTCTCCACGACATCGGCAAGATGGCTATCCCCGATGACATCCTCCGCAAGCCGGGCAAGCTGACTGAGGAAGAAACCGGCATCATGCGCGAGCATGCGTATTCGGGCTACAAGATTGTCAGCAAGATTCCCTTCCTCGTGGAAGCGGCAGAGATCGTTTATTCGCACCAGGAGCGCTTCGACGGGCTTGGGTATCCCCGCGGCCTCAAGGGCGATGAAATTCCGCTCGGGGCACGTATCTTCTCCATCGCCGACACCCTCGATGCCATGACTTCGGACCGGCCGTATCGACCGGCGCAGACCTTCGCCGCCGCCCGCAAAGAGATCCAGGATTGGGCCGGCCGTCAGTTCGATCCCGAAATTGTCGCCGTGTTTCTGGAGATGCCGGACAAGATATGGGAAGACCTGCGCGACGACATCAAGGGGCCGTCGCCCCCCACGAAGCCTCCGTCACCCCCCAAGCCGCCGTCTCCCACCAAACCGCCGTCGCCCACCAAGATGTGACGGCAGTTTCCGCACAACAACACCTAAAGTCAGTGCTTTAGCGCGTGCTTTAAATGGCTGTAAACCCTTGACTTACTGCAGCACATGATTGGACGGCATCGGCCGCCTCAAAGCATTTCTTGACACACCAAGATGTCGCAATTTTTTCGTTCCAGATCGTTCCTTGAATGAATGCACGAGATCATCGAGAATCGATCCATCGACACGAATTGAAAATCAGGAGAGATGGAATGAAAAGCGCGCTCTTCATTGCGGTAGTCTTTGCCTTGTTGACCCTTCCGTCATCCGCCCAAAGCCCAACCGTCACGACAATGCCGAACACGATCTACGTCGGCGCCGATGGAAAATTTGAAACCGCACCCGATACCGCGCTTCTGCAATTTAATATCTCGGCGCAAGGCAACACCGCGAAAGAAGCGGAAGGCGAGGCCGAGAAGCAGGCTGAAACGACTCGGCAGATTCTGCGCGCTAATGGTATCGATCCGAAGCAAGCCGAGATCGGTTTTTATTCGGTCAACCCCCGCTACGACTATCGCGACGCCAAGCAGAAGCTCATCGGATACACGGTAACGACCAGTGCCACGCTCAAGCTCAAGGATTTCACGAAGATCGGTCCAGTCACACAACAACTGGCGGATGCCAGTCTGGGCCAAAGCCAGTCGTTAAGCTATATGCTTGACCTCCCGGACGAAGCCAAACGCAAAGCCGTCGCTGATGCCTACAAGCGCGCCCGCGGGTCTGCCGAAGCGCTCGCGCTGGCCAGCGGAAGAACGCTGGGCGAACTCTCTTACGCCTCGGTCGATACGCAGGAAAACATCCGCGTGTTCGCACCGGTCGCACACCGCGCTATGGCGATGGGGCCAGCGGCGCAGACGCCATCGCCCACTGAGGAATTCACGCCTCAACAAGTAACGGTGACTGCGCATGTTAATGCCGTGTTTATGCTGAAATGAGCTCCAAGCTCCAAGGAAAATCTTAAGAAACCTAGAGGCGCCAGCCTTTAAAAGCTCTCAACGGCTCTTTGGTTTTGCTTGGAGCTTGGAGCTTTTCGATTAATTTGCTGCGGCTTTGATCCGGCTCGGATCCAAACTGATTTCGCGCTGTATCTCCATCTCCAGCGATGTTCCGGGCTCAAGTCTTATGTCTGCCCCGCGCGATAGCATGGCAATCGCCAGCCCAGCTACTCCGCCAGTTCCTGCGCCTATGCCCGCACCCTTGCCACCATTGGTGATGCCGCCAATCACAGCACCGGTGATCGCGCCGCCCGCCGCTTCTTTCGCCTTCCTGGCGGCGTCGCTGTCCTGCCGGATCGTTCCTTCCTGGTCCTTCATCGCGCTATGCTCCGCGCCAGGCGCGTTCTCGACGTTTCCTCCCAGCATCACCGTGTAGCCGTTGGGATAGATCAGCGAAGTAAAGTGCACTAGCAATTCTGCCCTTCCTTTGACATGCCCACCGCGCTGCGTATGCATGATCTTGCCTTGGACATAGGTGTGCGCGGGAATCATGATGCGCTCATTCAGAACGAACGGAAAGGCAGTCTCCGCATAAACCGGATCGCCTTCCTTAGCCGTTTTGGTAGAGATGGCCTGCTTGAGTTCAAGCGGAATCTTCGTGCCCGCGGGAATAGTGACCAGCTTGATTTCCGGGGCCGGAGCGGAAGACGACGTGGCAGCCGGTGCGGACGATGATGCTGTAGAGGGAGCAGAAGCCGCGGTCGGAGCATTCGCAGACTGAGCGGCGCAGATTCCGCTCAGCAGCACTAGTCCAAGGAATCTCATGGACAATCCACCTTTTCAGAAGAAAAGAGTAACGCCTGCAATCTCAGATGCGACCAACAGAATGCCGAGTTAGCCGAGCCCGCCGCTTCGACGCGGCCTATTGGCCAGCACGTTCCCCATGAACTGCGACTGCAGCTTCTGAGCGCAACCTTCGCCGCACACATGCAGCGCGCCCTCCTGCACAGCCAGCCTTTCGTCCCACGGTGCAAGGTGCACCACCGGAATCTGGCGTTCGCCGAGAGAGGTCCACATGACCCACCAGCGGTCGCTAACGCCCTTCAGGACCCCGCAATTGGGGCCCGCACAGCGGTAAAAGGCGCTCGGGAGAGGAACAACGTTGTCTGGACTTTCCATCTCGGTTCCATATATTTTATCGCAGCAAACTGATTCGGAACCGGCAATGGTTGTGGATTTCGCACGAAGATTCAGTCATTTGTACAGCAGATATTTCTCGCGCATTGCGACAAACTGGTCGAGCCTCTCTCGCCAGTCTCCCACGATCCGCCGCGGATCTTCTCCCGCTTCGATGGCGCGGAGCACATCCTGATTCACCAGCAGGTCTCCCATCCTTTCCAGCTTGAAATCGTTGGGATAGAGTCTGTGAAGCGCCGAAGCCAGCTCAATGCCGAGTTCGCCGGCATCGATCAGATTCCGGTCAAGCACGACGAGATTTACACCTTCGCAGCGCTCCCCGGTGTAATTGCTGGAGGATGGCGTAAAATTCACGGGCACGAAGCGTACACCTGAAATTTCCTGGCCATTGAGATAAGCGGCAAATTCACGCGCCTTGATCCAAGGCGCGCCAACAACTTCAAATGGCGTGTCGGTGCCGCGCCCAACTGAAATGTTCGCGCCCTCGATCATGCCAACGCCCGGATAAAGGGCCGCTTCATTCAGATCGCGCAGGTTCGGGGATGGATTCACCCACGCGACTCCGGTCGAATCGAACCAGTCGCCACGCTGCCAGCCTTCCATCTGAACGACCGTGAGCCTCGCTCCAATCTTCCGTTCGCCGCTAAACATCCGTGCGAGCTCGCCCATCGTCATGCCGTGCCGCACCGGCTCAGGAAAGTAGTTGGTGAAATTCTCGCGTCCCTCATCGGAGACAGGACCTTGCACGAATGCCCCGGTAATCGGATTCGGCCGGTCGAGCACGATCACTTCAGTTCCCGCCTTGGCTGCGGCCTCGAGAAAATATCCCATCGTTGTTTCGTACGTGTAGAAGCGCACACCCGCATCGGCCACATCGATCACCACAGCATCAAGGCGTTTGAGAACATCGATCGATGGCCGCCGCGCCGAATCTTTGCCGCCATAGACGCTGTAGACGGTTATCCCGGTCGCCTGATCTTTCGTGTTTTGGACATCGGTCGTGTCAAGTGTCCCGGTCACGCCGTGTTCCGGGCTGAAGATCGCATTCAGGGAAATTCCCGGCAAGTTGGTCAAGACATCAATCGTCCTTTGTCCTGCGGCGTCGATTCCCGTCTGGTTCGTCAGCAACCCAATTCTTCGCGGATTGGCCGCTTTCCCTGGATGCAGGGCCGCAAAGTGCGTGGCTTCGAGCACGTCGATGCCGGTCTTCACGCCGCCGTTCCGCGCTACCAGCCTTCGGCCGGCACTCTGCATCTCGTTGTAGCCGGTAACGCTCGCCGCGCGCATCTTCTCTGCTGCGGACGGATCGAGCGCCAACGCAGCGGCAACCGCTGTCGCCACTTTCGTCCGTAGCGAGATCGCGGTTCCATTCTCATGTCCCGGGATCGCGTTCATGTGCACCGCGTTGGTCAGCAGCACGATGTAGGTCTGAGTTGCCGGATCGACCCATAGCGACGTCCCAGTAAATCCCGTATGTCCAAAACCTCCCACGGGCAGCAGTTCTCCACGATTGGAAGAGAGGGGAGAATCGATGTCCCACCCAAATCCGCGGAGCGCAGTGCCGTTCACCGGCTGCTGTGGCGCTGTCATTTTGGCGATGGTCGCCGAGGTCAACACGCCATGTCCGCCATCGAGTAGTGCCTGCGCAAAAGTCGCGAGATCGTCCGCCGTCGAGAACATTCCCGCGTGTCCGGCAACTCCGCCCATGCGCCGGGCCGTCGGGTCATGCACGAGTCCGTGCAGCAGCCGATGATTCTCGTCCTCCTCGGTCGGGGCGATGCGCGGCAACCACGACGCGGGAGGGGCGAAACGCGTGTCCTTCATTCCGAGCGGCACGAAGATATGCTTCTCCGCGTACTCATTCAACGGTTCGCCCGAAAGCTTCTCGACCAGCGCTCCAAGCACAATGAAGTTGACGTCGCTGTAGACAAACGACGAACCGGGAGGGCCCTCCGGCGCGGATTCGGACGCCATGCGATAACCGGTCTCCTTGCCCTCCCATTTCCGGATTAGATCAAGATCTTTCGGCAAGCCCGAATAATGCACCAGCAACTGGCGGATGGTGATGTCCTGCTTGCCGTTCTGCGCGAACTCAGGAATGTACCTCGCCACCGGATCGCCCGTGCGGAACTTACCCTGCTCCCAGAGCTGCATCAGAGCGGTCGTCGTCACCACAACCTTGGTGAGGGAGGCGCAGTCAAAGACAGTGTCGAGGGTCATCGGCTCGCGCCGCGGCACAACCGCACGGCTGCCATAGGCCTTGCGGTAGGCAACCTGCCCATTGTGCCCGACGATAACAACCGCACCGGGAATCTGCTGCTGCGTGATCGCGTCATTGATGATGGGGTCGAGAATGGAGAGGCGTGAATCGGGTGGAGGCTCGGCGAGGAGAGTGCCAACACAAACAAGCACGACAAGAAGCGCCAGCGTGCCAGCCACGAGAACAGCCATAGATTTCACGATTACTGTGACTGTACACGACCCGCAAAAGCGTCCTCAAGGAAGAGCAGCGCGAGGGCACTCTCTTGGTAACTTGGCAGGGAGTGCGTCGCATCCGAGAATTCAGTAGCATCTTGATCGTCGCCCGGTGCGACCGGAGTACGGCGGTACTCTTGAATTGCCCTTGATGTCATCCTTTACCTCACAGCCCGGCTTCTCGTTTCTCGTGAACAACACTTCTGGACAGGGGCAGGTTTTCGATCGCGCTTTTGCAATCCTTAACCGCGCCATCGAGGCGCGAGCCTTTCCCTCGTGCTCTCTGGCTGTCACTCATCGCGGAGAACTCATCGCCCAAAGGGGACTTGGCCGATTCACGTACGACCCGGAGTCGAAGGAAGTCACGACCACAACTATCTTCGATCTGGCTTCGCTTACGAAAATAGTCGCCACGACTGCGATGGCGATGATTCTCTACGAGCGCGGGATTCTCGACCTGGAAACTCCAGTCATGGCCATCGTTCCGGAATTCGCCTCGAACAGTCCGCGTCGTGCCGAGATCACGCTGCGCATGTTGCTGGCGCATAGCTCCGGACTTCCCGCGTACGAGAAGTTGTTTCTGCGCGCACAGAATCGGGACGACCTCTTGACGTTAGCCTTCACAACGGAGCTCGCTGCCGACCCCGTCGCACGCGCCGAGTACAGCGACATCGGCTTCATCGTCCTTGGCGTCGCGCTCGAACGCCTTGCCGACGAGGCGCTCGACTCGTTCTGCCAACGCGAAGTCTTCGGTCCGCTCGCCATGACGCACACAACCTTCAATCCCGCGAAGAGCTTGCATGACAGCATTCCGCCAACCGCTGACGATCGCACGTTTCGCAAACGGATTATTCAAGGTGAGGTGCAGGACGATAACGCCAGCGTGTTAGGTGGAGTCGCAGGCCATGCAGGACTCTTTTCGACCGCGGGCGATGTTGCTCTGTTCGCGCACTCCATGCTCAATGGTGGTTATCCAATTCTGCGTCCCGAGACGGTAAACCTATTCAGCCGCCGGGAATCCCTGCCAGAAGGTACCTCCCGCGCTCTCGGCTGGGACACGCCTTCCAATCCTTCTCAGTCGGGAATGTATTTCGGACCGCGGTCATTCGGCCATCTTGGCTATACCGGGACATCGCTGTGGACCGATCCAGACCGCCAGCTCTCGATCACTTTGCTGACGAACCGAACCTGGCCAGACTGCCAGAACCAGGCGATCAAGCAGGTGCGTCCGGCATTTCACGATGCGGTCGTCGAAGCTTTGTCGCCGACACCGCCAGCACGCGAGCAAGAGCAATGATGACTCGTGGACACAAGGAAGGCAAGAAACAGGACGATCTTCAGCGGCTCATTACCGAGAAGGTCAACCTTGCCTCCGCCGACTTCGACTGCAAGTCCTCGCTTGAAATTGCCCGCATCATCAACCTCGAAGACGCCAAGGTCGCGGGCGCAGTCGCGAGCGCACTGCCCCAGATTGCGCGCGTTATTGACTGGATCACCGATGCGCTCGCAAAAGGGGGACGGTTGATTTATGTCGGCACAGGAACCAGCGGTCGCATTGCCGCACTCGATGCAGCGGAGTGCCCTCCGACATTCAACACCAATCCAAAGATGGCGCAGTTCGTCATGGCAGGTGGATCGAGGGCGCTGGCCGAGGCCACGGAAGCAAGCGAGGACTCGCGAGCGCTCGGACGCCGCGAGATGGCGAAGCGAAGGCCGCGGCACAACGACGTAGTTGTAGGTGTCGCAGCCAGCGGGCGCACTCCATTCACGATTGCAGCCATTGAATACGCGCGATTACAAGGTGCGAAGACGGTGGCGGTGACTTGCAATCGCAACTCGGCACTCGAACGCGTCGCGCACATCGCGATCGTCGCTGAAGTTGGGCCGGAAGTTGTCGCCGGATCGACCCGCATGAAGGCGGGCACGGCCCAGAAGATGATCCTGAACACGCTGACGACGGGAGCCATGACGCGCCTCGGATATGTCTATGGCAACCTGATGGTCAATCTGCATCTGAAGAACGAAAAGCTGGCCGAACGCGGAATCGGCATCCTCGAAAAGGCCGCGGAGTTGAGTCGCGAGGAGGCGCGCATGCTATTGAAGGCTGCCCATCACAGCGTCCCGGTTGCGCTGGTGATGGCGAAGGCCGGGGTAAGGCGAGCTGATGCTGCCAAGGCTCTCAAGCGGTCGCGCGGCCATGTTCGTAATGCGATCCGGCTAGCGGAACAGTTCCGGTGAGCCGGCTTCGAGTTATCTGCTTTTGCGCTCCATGTCCTCTGCGGCTTTAGCGTTACAAACGGAACTCCGAGGGCCGGTTGTGAATCGGCCGCCAGCTTCGTTCCCCGTTAGAATGAGTAAGCATCCAAGAACGTCGTCATCCTTATGGACAAATTCGTCATCCGCGGTGGCAATCCGCTACTGGGCACAGTCCGCATCAGCGGCGCAAAGAACGCCGCGCTTCCCTGCATGGCTGCAGCGCTTCTGACTGAAGAAGCGGTCATTCTTCAGAACATCCCGCAAGTGCGCGACATCGAGACGACGCGCAAGCTGCTTTCCGCAATGGGTGCCGAGGTCGAACTCGGCTATGGGCGGGCCCAGCATCGCACGACAATCTGTGCCAAGGAACTAACCTCGCCCGAGGCCTCCTACGAACTGGTCAAAACTATGCGCGCGTCGACGTTGGTGCTTGGGCCGCTGGTCGCGCGCTGTGGGCGGGCCCGCGTCTCGCTTCCCGGAGGATGCGCGATCGGTGCGCGGCCGATCGATCTCCACATCAAGGGCCTGGAGCGACTGGGCGCGAAGATCACGCAGGAGCATGGATATGTGGAAGCCGCCACGGACCGGTTGCGCGGCGCAGAGATTGTATTCGACAAGATCACCGTAACGGGCACGGAGGACCTGCTTATGGCCGCAACCCTAGCTGAGGGTGAAACGGTCATGCAGAATTGCGCGCGCGAACCTGAGGTTGCAGACTTGGCAGCGCTGCTCAATGCCATGGGAGCGAAGATACACGGCGCAGGCACTCCAACGATCCGTATCAAGGGGGTCAGCAAGCTCCATGGCGCCAAACATCGCATCATTCCCGATCGCATCGAGGCTGGAAGTTTTATCGTCGCCGGCGCGCTGACAGGCGGAGATCTCAACGTCACGGGATGCGATCCGCACCACCTCACAGCGATTCTTCAGAAACTCGAAGAGACCGGCGTGAAGACGGCGGTAAAGGCGGACGCAATCCGCGTCATGGGCGACCATCCGCTTAAAGCATCTGACATGAATACCGAGGAGTACCCGGGCTTCCCTACCGACATGCAGGCGCAATACATGGCGTTGGCGACTCAGGCGGAAGGCACATCGATCGTCGTCGAGAACATCTTCGAGAATCGCTTCATGCACGCGCAGGAACTAGTGCGCATGGGCGCGAACATCAAGATAGAAGGACGGCGCGCCATCGTGCGCGGGAAAACACCGCTCAGCGCCGCTGCCGTGCTGGCCTCGGATCTGAGGGCGTCGGCGTCGCTGGTGATCGCCGCGCTGGTGGCCGATGGAGAGACGATCATCGACCGTGTCTACCATATCGACCGTGGCTACGAGAATATCGAAGAGAAGCTCAAAGGCGTAGGCGCGGAGATTCGCCGCGTCGGCGACATCTTCCCCAAACGCAAGGCACAAGCGATGTAGGACAGCGCTCCTGCGCTCTTTTGAGTACTGTATCCCCTGCTCAATCTCGGACCAATCACCAGCCTTTCTGGTGGTTACCAGAGTGCAACGTACGTCTGGAAATCGATGGCTGTTGGCGATGGTGGCCAATAGACTTTGATTGTCGGCAGACGCGCTCAGGCTCTCGTGCGACGGATCTCCCGGATCGTCATATCTGAGTCGCAAGTCGTGTGATTGCTGACACTTCGAGTTAAACCAGTGAACAAGCTACGAGTGGCCGCGGTAGGATTGGGATGGGTTGCGCTGAACCGGCACTTGCCTGTGATGGCGCGCAATCACGCGTTCGAAGTCGTCGGCGTCATCGATAAAGCACCGGGGCGAGCGGAAAGCGTGGCGCGCGAGCGAGGTTACCGGAATTTTGCCGAGACCGACAATCTGGAGCGCGTTGACTGGCTCAGCGAGGTTGACGCCATCACCGTAGCAACTGCCCCCATGGGCCACTACTCGGTCATCAAGCAGGCGTTGCTTCTGGGAAAGCACGTTCTCACAGAAAAACCGTTCGCCATGGCCGTGGGCGAGGGCGAAGAACTGGTCGAGATCGCCCGCGCCAGGGGCCTGCATCTTGGCATCGTCCACAACTTTCAGTTTTCGGGGTCCATGAAGCGGCTGCTTGCGGACATTTCTGCAGGAAAATTGGGCACGATCCGCGGCGTGAATGGAGTTCAGTTTGGAAATCCGAACCGGCGCTTGCCCAAATGGTATGAGGACCTGCCCCTCGGACTCTTCTACGATGAGAGCCCGCATCTGCTTTATCTGACTCGCCGAGTGGCGGGGCCAATCGAAGTAGCGCGATGCCTGACGTTTCCAAGCTCGACTGGACTGAAGACGCCGGCGCGCATGGACGTGATCTTCCACTCGCCTCTCAATTGTCCTACCTCCTTGCATCTGAATTTCGAGAGCCCGGTAAGCGAGTGGCATTTCTGCGTTTTCGGCGATGAACGTCTGGGTATCGTCGATATCTTTCGTGACATCTACCTCTCTCTTCCCAACGACGGCCGGCATGAAAGCTTCACTGTGCTTCGCACAAGCCTTTATGCCACTGGCCAACATCTCTGGCAGACGGCGCTGCGCGGCATTTCTCACCTTGCGAACCGCATGACTTATGGGAATGAAGACGTCTTCGCGCGGTTCCATGCCGCTGTGAGCGGACGGGGTGAAGAACCTGATCCGATTGGGACGGAGAGTGCGCTTGCCGTGTTGCGGCTTCAGCACGAGATCCTCGGAAAGCAGGAAATCATTACGCGCGGCGCGGCGTGGGGGCATGGCGCTTGAAGATACTGATGGCAACTCACTATTTTGCCTCCCATCAGGGAGGCATTGAAATTGTTGCCGGGCATCTGTTCCACGAAATGGCGGCGTTACCGGTGACCTGGGCCGCGACGGATGCAACTTCACCTCCAGAGCCCAGCGGAGAAAACCGCGTCGTCTGCTTGCGGGCGACCAATTTCGTTGAGCGAAAGATCGGGCTTCCATTTCCTATCCCGACCCTGGGAGCGTTGCTGAAACTCCGGCAAGAGGTGTGCGCGGCCGATGTGGTCATCATTCACGATTGTCTCTATCTGACGAACATCGCGGCTTACTTGTTCGCGCGTGCTGCAGGAATTCCGGTGATCGTGATCCAGCACATCGGGCTGGTTTCGTATTCCAATCCTCTGCTGCGTCGCTTGATGAAGTTAGCAAACCGCTTTGTCACGCGAAACATGCTGCAAGGCGCACAACAGGTTGTTTTCATCAGCGAAACGACACGACGCTACTTTGAAGGGCTCCGCTTCAAAACTGATCCGACAATGATCTTTAACGGCGTGGATACCCAAATTTTCAAGCCCGCATCGGGTACCGCAGCGCAACATGATCTCAGGCGGCGTTTCGGTCTTCCTCAGGATCGTCCCATCATTCTTTTCGTGGGGCGCTTTGTCGAAAAAAAAGGAGTGGCTGTTCTCGAACGGATGGCCAAGATGAGCCCCGATTATGCGTGGGTGTTCGCGGGATGGGGTCCGCTCGATCCGCGAAAATGGGGAGCACCGAACGTACACGTGTTCTCGGATCTACGTGGGGCGCGCCTCGCTGATCTTTATCGCGCAAGCGATTTGTTCGTTCTGCCCAGCTCCGGAGAGGGCTTTCCCCTCGTGGTGCAGGAGGCTCTTGCTTGCGGACTGCCGGTCATCTGCGGCACAGAAACGACTGGCGCTGATGCGGCTCTATCAGAACTGGTTACGGGAGCCAAACTTCACGCCGACAATCACACGAGGTCAGCCGAAGAATTTCTGAGGGAGATCAAGAAGCTCCTCGGTCCTGCAGAAGGTCGCGACAGCGCTGCAAGGCAGCGACATTCTTTCGTGGAGTCACGCTATAGCTGGAAACACGCGGCCGCACGTTATCTCGAGATCGCCGCGCAACTGGTTCCCGAAGATAAGCGCCCGCTGATTCGAATCGTTGACGAGACTATCAACGCGCCACGCGCGCTTTCGCGCGGAGCTGGCGCATGAAAGTCCGGTCTGTGTTTTTGAGTCTCGTGTCGATCGCGGCCGGCATCGTGCTGATCGTCGCGTTGGTTCGTGTAGCCAAGGTCGATCCTCACGCCATCCTTCAACAACTTGAGTACGCGAAGCCAGTGCGCTTCATTGGATTGGCGTTGCTGATGGCTTTCAACATCTTCCTGTCAGGGCAGAAGTGGCAACTGATGGACCGTGTGCTTCGCAGGGAGAGCGATGCGGCCTTAAGCCGATCGGCGTACTTCGCCTTCACCAGCGTGGGAGTCGCCTTGGGACAAGTTGTGCCCACGCAGGTAAGCATGGCAGTTGCTCGCGTTCTAGGAACGCAGTTTCGTGGGCGGGCATTGACGCGTGGAACCGTGGCAACACTTTTCGACCAGGGAACTGACTTCCTGGTTGTCTGTTTTGTCATTCCTGCGTCGTTGATCTCACGCGTGTCTTTGCGCGGTCCCTGGGTTTGGTATGGACTCGCGACTGCGATGGCCGTGACTGCTCTCGTTACCGTAAGCTCAACCGTCAGCCTGATCGAGCGATTGGCCACGCGCTTTTCTGCCCACGGGAAGAACCCTGCAAACCGCTGGCGGCGAGGATGCCTTGAGTTAATTCAATCGGGGTTGCTTCAGCCCAGTCTGTTCAGGAATCTGTTTGCGATTTCCCTGCTTCGTTTTGCGGTTCTGGTTCTTATGGCGGGCGAAACATCGCGTGCCATCGGATCGACGATTCCACTCTGGCAACTGGCCGCGTCCATGCCTTTTGTGGTGCTCTCCAATGCGCTAGCAATCACTCCTGGCGGCATCGGGCTGAACGAATTCACCTTCACCACCGCCCTGAGGATGTTCGGTACGCCGCTAACAGCCGCCGCCGAATGGTCGCTCGCAAATCGTGCGCTCACCGCGGCCTCGGCGTTCGCAATCGCTGCTTGCACGGCAGTCGTCATTTTGCTGCGCAGTCTCATTCGTCGTGGGAACTCTTTCTCCAGTTCCAAACTGGCATCCTACCGGGCGGAAGATCATGCATAACGGATTTCTCATCAGCCTCATGATGCAGGCACCGTATCAGCCCGCCACGAATTACTGGAGGGCCTTCGAAATCGAGGAGGTCGTGCGGTATGGCTTCCCATCGGGGCGCGGACTGGATGTGGGGTGCGGCGACGGACACCTCATGGGTATCATCTTCGGCGCGGTTGGTAGCCGCGACCTGGTCGGCCTGGATATCGATCCGGAGGAGACCGCCATCGCGCGGGCGCGAGGTATTTACCGTGAGGTGCTAACCACGCCGGGTGACCACATTCCGTTCAGCGACCGCGAATTCGATTTTGTGTTCTCGAATTCGGTGTTGGAACACATCCCGAATATCGAAGAAGTGCTGCGCGAGGTTGCGCGTGTCCTCCGCCCAGGTGGCCGCTTTGTATTTACTGTTCCCGGCCCTGATTTTCACGCATCGTTGGGCACGCCACCCTCAGGCGACCGGGACGGGTATCTACGTGAGGTCGACGCCCGCTGCGCTCACTTGCGTTACTGGGATCGGGAGCAATGGAAGCGTGCACTCGCGGATGCGGGCCTGGCCATCACACACTGTCATGAGTACCTGACGGAAGCGCAGGTTCAACGCTGGGACACGCTGGCGCGTTCGACGAGCGGCATGTTGATGCGGCTAACGGGCAAGAGGAAACGGCCGATTGAGATTCAGAGAAGCCTCAAAGTGCGCTCGCCCAAGATGCGACTGCCGAGATTCGTGGCTGCACGATTAAGCGCGGTCCTGCAAATGGGCAATGGTAAGGCCAACGGGCAACACTATGGTTGTCTATTAATTGAAGCGCGTACTTCCTGAAGCGCCAAGGCGACTGTACGCCCTATTCCTGTTTGCGGGCCATCCGTAGCAGACTGAGGAAGAATCCTGAGAGCACAATCTGGAAGCCCAAGGCCAATGCCAGACCTGACGGGATTGCCATACGCATGACCTGGCTCGGCGAAAGCGCGCCAAAGCCATGCTCGCCCCAGAATGTCACGCTATAAACGGCACCGCCAAAACCCGCCGTCACGAGCAGGCCGCCGATCGCCAGCCAGAGTTCCAGGTTGAAAACCCTGAAGAACCTTTCCATTTTTCTATCGGGCGGAAGCAGCCCTTCCGTCATGGCGAAGGTCTTGCTGAACACTGCGAACAGCAGTGCCTGGAAGCCAACCAAGACGCCGATGGCAGCATAAAACAACGTATGGATGTCGAGCGTTACGCCGAAGAATGCTCTTGGCCCCGGCAATAGCCAGAGACAACTCACCAGCCCGGTCAGAGCCATCAGAAAGCCAGGGTACAAAAACAGCCAACGCGGGCTGCACAAGAGCATAAATCGCAGGTGCCGCCAACCGTCGCGCCAGGGGCGAAGATGCGGGGCCCGCGAACGCCCGTCCGGGCTGAGAGTGGTCGGTACCTCCGCGATCTTCATTTTCAGCAAGGTCGCTTTGATGATCATCTCCGAGGCGAACTCCATGCCGGTTGTGCGCAGTTTCATTCTCCGGAATGCGGTCGCGGAAAAGCCGCGAAGTCCACAGTTGAAGTCGCCTACAGGGCACTGAAAGAAAACCTTGCCGATCCCTGACAAAGCCGGCGTCCCAATCCACCGGTTCTTCCAGGGCATCGCTCCTGGTTTGATTCCGCCGGTCAGGCGGTTCCCCATGACCAGTTCGCAACCTTCGCGGAGTTTTTCGACAAAGAGCTGAAGCTTTGAGAAATCGTAGCTGTCGTCGGAATCGCCCATGATGATGTACTTGCTGCGTGCCTCGCGGCTCCCGTAGATCAAGGCAGCGCCATAGCCGCGTACCGGTACGTCAACCACACGCGCTCCGCAATTCCGGGCAATCTCCTGCGAACCATCTTTAGAACCGTTATCACTGACTACAACTTCGCCGCGAATATTGTGCGAGGTGAGGAATGCCTGCGCCTTACGTATGCAAATCTCCAGCGTTTCGCGCTCATTTAAACAGGGCATCAGAATGGACAGCTCGACCTCGCCGTCAACGTTTTCGGCGGCCGGTTCGTCATACTTGACGTGCATTTCCTGTATGGTCAGCACATCTTCGTGAGGACGCTGAGTCTTTCCTGAAATCTCACTCTTTTGGCTCATGGGCCGATCCTTTTTCGCAATCCGTGATAAACGAGACCTGCCCCCGCCCCGATTAGTCCGGCCAGCCCCGCCAGCCATGCCGCAATGTCGACCGGGCGTGCAGAGGCTGGCAGTGAGAGCATCCACAGAGGCCATGGCCGGGGCAGGAAGAAGATCTTGAAACGCTGCATCCAAATGGGGGAGAGATTGCGCGGAATTCCGGGCGCCGGCCCGAGGCTGGCATAAGTCGCCCATTCGGTTACGGGAGTGGAGTTGAAGTAGTACGCCGTGGGCGGGGGGCCTTGCGGAAGCGAGATTGCTTCCCCGACTCGCGCATAAAGGGCACTGTGTTTGAAATAGAACCACGAATCATCGGCCCAGAAATAGTCTGGAAGAGCTCTTTGGAAGAAGAAGCGCTGGTTATCTGCGCTTAGCGCCAATACTTGGACGATTAGGCCAAGCCCAACGAGCACGGGGATAAGCTGCCGCTTCCCCAGGTGCTCGGTGGCAAACGGGAATGCAATCGCTAACAAGGGCAAAAGGGGGGTCAGATACCGCGGTCCCCAACACCAATCGCCGCCTGCGAAAGAAATGCATGAAATAAACAGAACGAGCGTTACACTCGCGGTCACAATTGCGGCCGCTAATAGCGGGGCGCATCGGAATAATCCACGAAGTCCCAATATCCCAAGAACGAGCGGGGGACTATAGAGGAAGACACTCTTGCCTGGACTAATCAGGACCGTTAGAAATCCCGCCAGCGGATTTCCGAACAACGGATAACTCTGAACAGCCGCTTGAACTTTTCCGCTGTGGAGCAGCGAACCAAAGCGCATTTCGTTGTAGGCCAATGACAAGATGAGACCCACCCCAGCGCCGGCCATGAACCAGCAATATCGAAGACAAGAGGTTCTGGCATCCCCAGGCTCACGCCATGCTTCTTGAATGAATTCCGCGACTTTGCGCGGAAGTTGTGTCCCTGCCGATTTCGTCGGACGAGTTGTTTCCCTGGGTTCGAGTGGGAAACGCTCGGGAGCGTCATTTTCTCGCTTGCCAAGGGTGGCGAGGGCCATCGCAGGAATAATCAAAACGAAATATTCCTGGTAGAGAAGCAATACTCCCGCAGCAAGGCCGCCGATGCTCGCATAGGCAGCTGTCCCCCGACGAGCACTCAACAGCGCGAAATAGACTGCGGCCACGGCAAAGAAGGCATTCTGAGCATTGTCCAGCGTTGTGCAGGAACTGGGCCAGATCATGGTGGCGAACATGCTGACCCCGGTCCAGAAGAGCGCGGAGCGCTTTGCCACACCGAGTTCGAGGTAAATGAGGAAGAGAACGGGAGCAATCAAAGCTCCGACCAAGGGTGACGTCAACGAGAACAGGAATTGAGTCGTTTGAATGTCGCTGTGCGCCCTATGCAGCCCCAGCCATACCAGCGGCATCGACAGCACCGATGCAGGGGCTCCATAGTTCGAGTAAACCGCTCCTCCGAGACCGGCTACACCTTTTATTGAACCCACCCACGGGTCGCGAACCACGGGGCGGCCTTGCGTCAGCCAGTTGTAAGCAACATCGAAACGAACTTGCCCATCGATTAAGTCGATCCGCCCGGGGCTCGCAAGCACGTAGCTGCCGAGAACAAACAAGAAAAGACCACCAGCGATCCACCAGACGTCGGCGGATCCTGTCTTATGGGCCGGCGCCCGTCTCCGCTGCACGTCAGGGCTCGCGCTCTCGTAGCGAATCACGAGGTCCATCGCGCGAGATCCATGCTCTGACTGCACTCGGCTCACATTCCCTCCAACGAAGCAAGATGGTTCCGGGCTTCGGCACTCCCGCTATTGAGTTCCAAAGCGCGGCGATATTCGGTACGGGCGCCATCGATGTCGCCACTCTTCTCCAGTGACATCCCAAGCCACAAATGAAAGTCATAGACAGTCGGGTCCATCGCCACCGCCTGCCTCAGGTAAGGAAGAGCCTGGTCGTTCTTGCCATCCAGATACAGTGCGCGCCCCAGGAAATGCCGCGGGCCGGCGAGTTCGGATGCCACCTGCATGGCGTGTGTCAGCAAGCGCTCTGCTTCGGCATAGTCACCAGCCATCAGGTGGATGTTTCCGCAATTGAAGAGGCCCGAAAACAGCTCAGGATCTTCAGACAGCACTTTTGAACAGAGTTCGAGTGCCCTACCCGTATCACCAATCTTTCCCCACATCCCGGCTGTGGCCGCAGCGCCGGTCTCCGAATCCCGGTACTCCGGCATGTACTTCTCGGCGCGAAGCAAAGCCACTCGCGCTTCGTCCTTCCGTCCTGCAGCAATGTAGACATCGGCAAGGGCATACATCGTATACAAGTAAGCTGGGTCTTCCCGGTATGCGGACTGCACGAGAGGAATCGCACGTTCATAGAGGCCGAGCCGCTCGTACTCCCTAGCCAGTCCGATCGCCGTATATGGGTTTTGCGGATAGAGTTGATAGGCCCGCGAATAGATCAGTAGGTCGGAACTCCAGTATGGCTGCTGCAGGATTGAGATGCTGATATAGCCAAGGCAAAGAACTGCCACCGTCGCGCCACGAACCATTGCCACGTTCCACTTCCCTACTGCTGGAAGCAGGCTTATGGATTTCGCCAGCAGTAACGCGAAGCCGACCGAACCAAGGTAGATGTAGCGATCGCGAACAAAGTCGCCATTTCCAAAGCAACGCAGATAGAGCGCAGGGGCCAAACCAAGGAGTGTCCAAAGCGCTGCGAAGATCACCAGCAGATCGCGTGTTTTTCTGGCCCACCAGACGAGGACGACCGACAGCCCAACCAGCAGGACGATCGGCGAGACAATCCGAGCCAAATCGTGATGGCTTACATATGGTACGTAGTACAGGCCAGTAAGTCCTACCGGAAGCAACATCTGCCTGAGATAGAATGCAAGAACATACGGCAAAGTAAGCAGCACATCAAGTAATCCATGGTGGGGATCAAACTTACCTGTCACCTCCGTGAACGCGTATTTCCGCAGGATTAGATATCCGACCGTAATTAACCCATAAGGAACAGCCGCCACTACGCCGCTACCCAACCTTTGCCATAAGCGGGTGCGGTTCTTGCTCGGGAAAAGGCAAACGTACACGCCCACTAACACGCAGAAACACAAAGCAATTTCTTTGGTCAGCAAAGCGCAGGCGAGCGATACAAGGGAGCAGCCATAGCAGGCAATCGGGTGGCGCACGCCGCTTTGGCGCGCTTTAACAAAGGCCCCAAAAGCAAGCACGGCAAACAGGGTCGCCATGCTGTCCGACGCGGCGGAAATCCAAGCGACACACTCGATATGAATGGGATGCAACCCAAAAATAAGCGAGGTCAGCGCTGCCGTCCAATATTCCCCGCCCATCTTTCGTACCAGCCAGAATACTGACAGGGTTGCGAGAACATGCAGCAGTATTGCGCCAGCATGCCATCCCCAGGCGTGCAGGCCAGCCACTTTGTAATTCAGCATCGACCAGATCACGAACAAAGGCCTGTAGTAGAGCTGAAAACGCCCAGTGTGGTACCAGAGATCGCTAAAAAATACCTTGTGTACCTTGTCAAATGACCGAATCAGCGGGTTGTCGACAATCTGCGGCTTGTCATCCCAGACGAATTCGAAAATCAGGGTTCCGGAGTAGAGAACAGCCGTGGTCAGCGCCACTGTGGCCAGCAATATCGCCGGATGGCGGAAGTACCCTCTGAGAGCCACCCAAGCGTTCTCTCTTCCCGTTTGCTCCTGCACTTCGATCATGGTGTCCATAGTTTCCCTGCAGGCTACTCGTCAGTTGTCGTCACCTGGTCGTCAACGACGCCAGCCGAGCCCTGGCCTCGCTGCTTCCCTGGTTGAGTTGCAAAGCTGTTTGATACTCTGAACGGGCGGCGTCTACGTTTCCGCCCTGCTCCAGCGCCCACCCCAGCCAATAGTGGTAAGTCCAGACACTTGAGTCCTCTTTCACAGCCGCTCTGAGATAGGTGCCGGCCTCGCCCGGCTTGCCCTCTCCGATCAACGCTCGCCCGAAGTAGTACTTCGGCTCGGCGCTGTCAGGGTTGACCGCGATTGCTCGTCCAAGTAAGTCCTCTGCCTGACGATATTCCCCTTTCATCAGGTGAACGTTTCCGCAGTTGTAGAGCGCTGTATATAGCTCTGGCTCCTTAGCCATGACGGCATCGCAATAGGAAAAGGCGCGATCGAAATCACCGAGCCGGCCATAAAGTCCGATCAGAGCGGCCATGCCCGTTTCTGACGACGCGTAATCCCCGCCCGTGGCCAGCACTTGATCCAGCCACGCCCGCCCCTGTTCCAATTTCCCGGCACGGATATAACTCTCCGCAAGAGCGAGCGGCACATTGCCATACTCCGGATGCTGGCGAGCCACCTCTTCGGTCAGGCGGATCGCTTCGTCGTTTGCACCCCGGGAACTGTATTCCGCCGCCAGACCGAGCATCGTGTACGGATTGCCGGGGTATAGCGCCTGTCCGCGCGTAAGCACCAGAAGGTCGTTTGCCCAGTACACCTGCTGCGAGAGCGACGCCACGATATAGCCACTGCACAGCGTAAGAACGGCCGCGGCCTGTACCGTTCGCGCGCTGATCCGTTGCACACTTGGCAGGTTTCGAAAGGCGACTGCAACCAGAATCGAGAAGCCAATCGATGACAGGCAGACATAGCGGTCTCTGACAAAGTCGCCATCGCCGAAATTTCGCAGATATAAGGCAGGCACCAGGCACACCAGAATCCACAAGCCAGCGAATGCAACCGTGGAATGGCCTTGCCGGCGATTCCAATACCACAGCCCGATAGCACACGCCGCCAGCGCCAGCGCTGGCTCGAGAACATGACGAATCGTAAAGTGCGATATGTATGGCGTGTAATAGAGGCCGGTCAGTCCCGCGGGCAAGAGTAACTTCTTCAGATAAAACGCCATGACCATAGGCAGCGTTCGGAAAACGTCGGCAATGCAGCGGCCTTGATCTGTTTGACCGGTCACATGATGCAATGCATGGACTCGCAATAGCACGTATGTGAACGTGAGAAGTGCAAATGGAAGTGCCTCTCGCACGGCACCCATGAGCCGTGGACCCCACGACTTCTTCTCTGCTGGACACAGCCAGGCATAGATTCCAACGAGCAGAGAGAATGTGACTGCCATCTCTTTCGTCAAGAGCGCACATGCCACGAAGAGTAAAGAAGCAACACTCCAGAAAAACCGGTGACGCCTCGTGTGCTCACGCCCATTCAAGAAAGCTGCGAAGGCTAAGGCAACGAACAACGCGACCATTGTGTCGGAAGCCGCGGAGATCCATGCGACAGGCTCGATGTGAACGGGGTGCAACGCAAAGATCAGTGCCGCTGCGGCAGCCGTCCAATATTCCAATGTCAGTTTTCGGGCGAGCCAGAAGACGGATCCGGAAGCTGCAATGTGCAGCAGAATTGCTCCTAAGTGCCATCCCCACGGCTTGAGTCGGAACAGCGTGTAATTCAACATTGACCAGACTACAAAGAGCGGACGGTAGTAAATCTGGTGGCGTGCAACGTGATACCAGAGGTCGCTCCCAAAGGCTCGCGGTAGTTGGCTCCAGTTGCGGATGATCGGATTGTTCACGATCTGCGGCCAGTCATCCCATATGAACTCGAAGGAGAGCGTGCCGCTATACAGCACCAGCGTCATGAGGCCCAGCAGCGTCAGAAACCACGCGGGCTGGCGCAGGTGTTCACCCAACACCTCCCGAGCGCCACGCTCCAGGCCTGGCCGTTTTAGGTCGATGATCTCTGGCAAAGGGTCTTGTCCTTTAGTAACCCGGTGAAGGGGCGTCTAGTCCTTCTTCGGATGGCTCATACTAACCCTCGCTCCCACGTGGCGCATGTTACTCAGGTTACCTAGGTGTCCCATTTCTTACCTCGTTTTAACCGGGCGATTTGCGACCATCTTTCCATGGGTTCTGCCGCAGGGACACAAGCCGCCAAAGCGCCCTCACCGGTGCTCTGCGTCGACCTCGACGGCACGCTAATACGGGGCAATCTTCTCTGGGAATGCATTGTCCTACTGGCGAAAGTGGACCCTTCGGGCCTTTTGCTTTTACCTTTCTGGTTGCTCCGCGGGCGAGCTTTCGTCAAGCGTCAGCTTGCACGATGTACTCAACTCGACCCTGCCCGCCTTGCCTATCGTGAAAATGTTCTCGAGCTTGTCCGGCAAGAGCGGCTGGCTGGCCGCAAAACCGCGCTGGTGACCGCGGCGGACAGCGAACTGGCAGAATCGATCGCAGCTTATCTGGGCTGCTTCGACGAGGTACGTGGCAGTGACGGGAAGCTGAACCTCAAAGGCGCGGACAAGGCCGCCTTTCTGGCTGAGCATTTTGGGACAGTGGGCTTCGAATATATTGGCGATTCTGCCGCCGATCTCAAGGTTTGGCGTACCGCCCGTGCTGCATACGTTGTTGGCACTCCCGCCCGCGTGAAACAAGCGGCCGCCTTGACCACAGTCAAGGCAGCCTTCATCGATGCATCTCCGTCGCTCAATACCTGGATCAGTGCGCTCCGTGGACATCATTGGGCCAAAAACCTGCTTCTCTTCCTGCCCCTATTCCTGTCGCATAACTTTTCAGCTGAACTTCTCTTGCGGACCACCGCCGGTTTTGTGCTCTACGGTTTTTGTGCATCTGGGCTGTACATTCTTAACGATCTCCTCGATCTTCACTCGGATCGCGAGCACCCCTGGAAGAAGGAACGCCCGTTTGCCGCGGGCCATCTTTCTATTCGCGATGGACTGATCGTTTCTTTGGTTCTACTCGGATCGGCGTTGGGGGTGGGTTCGTTGCTGGACTGGCACTTTGGCATCGCTCTCGCGGGGTATGCGCTTCTCACGATGTTCTATTCGCTTTACCTCAAGAAGATCGCGCTCCTCGATGTGTTCGTTCTCTCGAGCTTTTATAGCTTTCGTATTCTCGCCGGAGCGCTTATCTCCGAGACAGCGCTTTCGCAATGGTTTCTTGCCTTCTCCATGTTTTTCTTTCTAAGTCTCGCGATGGCGAAGCGCTACTCGGAACTGCTCCATGCGAAGGATCTTGTAGCCTCCGGGAATTCGGGACGTGGTTACCATGTCGACGACCGGGAGCTGCTACTTACTTTTGGAGTTGGAAGCATGTTCTCGGCGGTGGTGGTTTTCAGCCTTTACGTTCAGAGTCACGAGGTGCGTCTGCTCTACGCATCGCCGGAGTGGCTCTTTCTGCTTTGCCCGATTGTTCTCTATTGGCTTGGCCGCACGTGGCTGCTGGCACATCGGGGCGAACTTAAGGAGGACCCAGTAACTCTCGCGATCCGTGATCGTGTCAGCTACGCCGTGGCGATGGCCGCAGCCATCGTCATCGCGGCAAGCATGCTGAGTGGGAGTTTGTGATATGACATCCCAGGTAGCTGCGAAGGCACGGAAAAGACCGATCCTCATGCAGCCGAGCACAACCTATTGCTCGTGGGGACAATATCCTGCAGCTCGACACGCTCACGTACATAAGGCCGCGTGGGATGACCAGGTCCCCAGCATCCTTGAATCTGCCACGAGAGCGTCGCTCCTGCCTTATGGGTTGGGACGGAGCTACGGCGATTCTTGCCTCAACGCGGAACGTACGCTGATTGACTGCCAGCGCCTCAATCGAATCCTCGGCTTCGATGAATCCAGCGGGATCCTCCGTGCTGAGAGTGGCATGACTCTCGCAGAGATTATTGGCGTCTTTCTTCCGAAAGGCTGGTTCTTACCGGTCACGCCAGGCACACAATTCGTTACGGTCGGCGGGGCAATCGCAAACGACGTGCACGGAAAGAATCACCATTGCGCAAGCACCTTCGGCGCTCATGTTCGCCAATTTGGCCTGCGCCGCTCGGATCATGGCTTGGTGCTTTGCAGTCCCGAGCAGAATGCTGACATGTTGCGCGCGACGATCGGCGGATTGGGCCTCACCGGCGTGATCGCGTGGGCTGATATACAACTGCGCCGCGTATCCGGCCCATGGATTGACGCCGAATTGATTCCCTTCCAATCGCTCCAATCATTTCTCGACATAAGCCGCGAGAGTGACGGACGATTTGAATACACCGTCGCATGGCTCGACTGCTTTGCCGGGAAAAATCCTCGTGGAATCTTCTTCCGGGGAAATCACTCGTGCGTTACATCGAAGAATTTCAAACCTAAAAGAGGTCCTAGCCTCCCATTTGCATTACCCGAATGCTTGCTGAACCGGTTCACCGTGAAAGCCTTCAACACGGCGTACTACCATCTACATAAAGCTAAGGGTGGCAGTTCTCTTATCCCCTACGACTCGTTCTTCTATCCGCTCGATTCCATTCGGCAATGGAATCGTCTCTACGGGAGACGGGGCTTCCTGCAATATCAGTGCGTGATTCCGGAGTCGCGGCTTGATGCGTTTGAGGAGTTACTGGATCGCATTGCGCGATCGGGCATGGGATCTTTCCTGGGAGTCTTGAAGAGGTTCGGGAATGTACCCTGCGTCGGGATGCTGTCATTCCCTCGTCCAGGATTAACCATTGCACTCGATTTCGCTATGCGCGGCGAAAGTACGCTGCAACTTCTGCGTTCTCTCGATGAGGTAGTACTACAGAGCGGCGGCGCGCTTTACCCCGCCAAGGACGCACGCATGAGTCCGGCATTGTTCGAGTCTTCGTTCCCAAACTGGCGTGCTTTCGTGCCTTACATCGATCCCAAGTTCTCGTCTTCTTTTTGGCGCCGGGTCACGGAGGAGCGATAAATGGCCCGCCCAGCAACTCCGTCGACCGTTTCCATGCAAAAAGTCGTCATCCTCGGCGCAACCTCCGGCATCGCTCTTGCTGTACAGCGAGAGTTGGCTCGAATAGGGTGCGAACTGCTCCTGGTGGCGCGTTCGTCCGAACGGCTCGCCGCATTGCAGTCCGATCTCGTCGCTCGCGGAGCCGCCCAGGTTCTCGTCTGTCCTGCGGACCTCTCTTCGGTTCAGCAGCATGCCGGAATCGTCGACTATGCGTGCCGGACGCTTCCACAGTTTGACACGGTTCTGCTCGCCTACGGCGCAATGCATGACCAGAAGGATGCGGAATCATCTGTCGATGTTCTGCTCGAGGAACTCAACGTAAACTTTGTGAGCGCCTCGGCTATTCTCACTCTTTTCGCCAACAACCTGGAAAAGCGCCGCACCGGTTGTATCGCTGCCATCACGTCCGTAGCAGGAGATCGGGGCCGACGCGCGAACTATGTTTACGGCTCGGCGAAGGGTGCGCTTTCACTCTTTTTGCAGGGACTTCGCAGCCGTCTCCACCCGGCTGGAGTAAGAGTTATTACGATCAAGCCCGGGCCGGTCAAGACTCCGATGACGGACCATCTCGAAAGCGCCGCGCGCTTTGCTGAGCCGGAGACGGTCGCGGCTGACATCGTTGGCGCTCTTCAACAACGGGCTCCTGACGTGCTCTACACGCCCAAGATTTGGCGCTACATCATGACAGCCGTCGAACATATCCCCGAAGGCATTTTCAAACGGCTCTCCTTCTAGAGGCGCCGCAAAAAAAAGGGCCGCATTCGCTGCGGCCCTTTCCATTAAAGTTACCTGGCAGAATTAGCGCCGAAATCGGCCGCCTCCGCCGCCACTGTGACCACCATGACCGCCATGGCCGCCACCGCCCGGTCCGCGCCCGCCGCGACCACGGCGACGCCGGTTTCGGTCTCCACCGCGATTGTCACGTCCGCCTTCCGGGCGGCCCTGCTGTTGCTCGCCACCTGCAGGAGCGTCGACGCGGTTGAAATTGGGCTCGTCATCAGCGTCAAACTCCGCGCCGCCTTCGATCACTGCTGTGGGCGATCCCTGTTGCGCCGCTGGCTCGGCGGCTTCGTGCCCGCCGCCATCGCCTTCAGGCGCAGGAGCCCCGCCGCCCATCTTCGCGCGCTGCTCTTTAAGAATCGCCTTGCGCGACAGCTTGATCCGGTTCCCTTCGACAGCCAGCACCTTCACCAGCACCTGATCGCCTTCTTTCAACTCGTCGCGTACGTCCTTAATCCGATGTTCGGCAACTTCGCTGATGTGCAGCAGACCATCGAGTCCCGGCAGAATTTCAACGAACGCGCCGAAGTCCGCCAGCCGGCTCACCTTGCCGAGATAGGTTTTGCCCACCTCAGCTGAAGCCGTCAGGTCGCGAATGATCTGCAAAGCCTTGTTCGCGGAAACTTCGTCGTTGGAGGCGACATTGACTTTGCCCGAATCCTCCACGTCGATCTTCACGCCGGTCTGCTCGATGATGCTGCGAATCATCTTGCCGCCGGGCCCAATCACATCGCGAATCTTGTCGACCGGAATCTGCAGTGTGTAAATACGCGGAGCGTAGGCCGAAACTTTCGTCCGTTGCTCGCTCAGCACAGCATCCATTTTTTCAAGGATGAACAAGCGGCCACGCTGTGCCTGAGCCAGCGCCTCGCGCATGATCTGTGGCGTTATTCCGCCGACCTTGATGTCCATCTGCAGCGCGGTAATTCCGTCCTTGGTTCCCGCGACTTTGAAGTCCATGTCTCCGTAGTGATCTTCCGCTCCGGCGATGTCTGTCAGGATGGCGTACTGATCGCCTTCCTTCACCAATCCCATCGCCACGCCGGCAACCGGAGCCTTAAGGGGCACACCCGCGTCCATCAGCGACAACGAGGCACCGCAAATCGTCGCCATTGACGACGATCCGTTCGATTCCAGAATGTCGGAAACAACCCGCATCGCGTACGGCCACTTTTCTTCAGTCGGCAGGACGGCGGAAACCGCCCGCTCGGCAAGCGCACCGTGCCCGATCTCTCGCCGCCCCGCTCCACGCAGGAAGGCAACCTCGCCCACCGAAAACGGCGGGAAATTGTAGTGCAGCATGAAGCGCTTCTTGGCCTCGCCTTCGAAACCCTCTAAGCGCTGCATATCGTCGCTGGTGCCAAGCGTGGTCGTAACCAGGGCCTGCGTCTCGCCACGAGTAAAGATCGCGCTTCCGTGCGCACGCGGGAGAACGCCCGCCTCAATCCAGATTTCGCGGATTTGATCGAAAGCACGGGCATCCGGGCGATGCTTCTTGTTGATGACCTGATCGCGGAAAATCCGCTCGCGCAAAGTTTCGTAATACTCTTTGAGCTTCGCCGCCGCCTCTTCATCTTCTTCGGGAATCGCAGCCAGCAGCTCTTTCTCGAGCGTACGCACCAGTTCATAGCTTTCCGACTTCGGATGCTTCGCAGTATCGAGCGCATCCGTCAGCCGCTCGCCGATCTTCTTCTGCAGGTCGTTATAGTAGGCCTGGTCGAATTCGGGCGGAGTCACCTTGCGCTTGGGCTTGCCAGCTTTCTCGCGCAACTTGGCAATGGCGGCGCAGATCTTCTTGATTTCGGCGTGCGCGAATTCGATCGCATCGACGACCGTCTCTTCCTTCACTTCTTTCGCGCCAGACTCAATCATCAGGATCGCTTCGGCCGTACCGACCACCATGATGTTCAGCAGACCCTCGCGCATTTCGGAGTAGGTAGGATTCGCGATAAATCGTCCGTCGACCAGTCCGACGCGCACTGCGCCAACCGGTCCGAGAAATGGTATGTCGGAAACGGTCAAGGCTGCCGAGGCAGCGTTGATGCCGACCACGTCGGGATCGTTCTCCGTATCCGCCGACAACACGAACACGATCACCTGCGTCTCGCAGCGGAAACCCTCCGCAAATATCGGGCGAATTGGCCGATCAATCTGGCGGCTGGTCAGCACTTCGCGCTCGCTCATGCGCCCTTCGCGCTTGATAAATCCGCCGGGAATGCGTCCGCCGGCGTAGGTATATTCGCGGTAGTCAACAGTCAGCGGGAAGAAATCAATGCCGGTTCGCGGCTCCGGATTGGCCGTCGCAGTCGCGAGCACAACGTTCTCGCCCAGGCGCACAACCGCCGACCCGTGGGCTTGCTTGGCCAGTTTTCCAGTCTCAAAAGAAAGTGTTTTTCCGCCGGCGATTTCGACGGAAACTGCAGTTGCTTCAGGCTTCATAGTTCATCCTTTTTTGGGGCAGGAGCGCCGGTCTCAGATCCGAGACCACGCCGATGCGGGGTTCGCATGACAAGCGAATGCATGGATAGCAATAAACAGATAGGCGAATGCCAGTGGCGATCGCAGTCGGGAAAGGCACTTTTCTCGGGCATCCCAGCTCAGGCTCTCGGGTTGAAGCCGGCCCCCACTGGGCCGGACAGGTTATTTGCGGATGCCGAGCTTCGTGATCACCGTCTTATACCGCTCCGAGTCATACTTCTTCAGATAGTCAAGCAGGCGGCGACGCCGGCTCACCATCATCAAAAGTCCCCGGCGCGAGCCGTGATCCTTCTGGTGCGCTTTGAAGTGATCCGTGAGTTGACCGATGCGCTCGCTTAACAGCGCGATTTGAACTTCCGGACTTCCTGTATCGGTGGGATGCGTGCGATACGCGTCAACGACGGTTTGCTTTTGCTGTCTGGCTAGCACTAACCTATTGCACTCCTGTCTCTTATCGTTTCGTAACGTTGTAAGGATAACACACGGCCTATGGGGCCCGCCACTCCCGGCGAAAACGTAAGCACGGCGCCTCGGCCTGCGGGCAGATATCTCGAGACTCATCGATCTTTCTTGCGCATGGAAACCCCACCAACAGCTTGTCGCAAAACAGGTGGCCCAGCTATTATCCCGAAGGCATGACAAAACGAAACGTCTTGTTTCTGATCCTCCTGACCGCTTATTCCGTAGCCCAAACCGCAAATGCCCCTCATTCAGAGGAAGTGGAATCGGTCTACCCGGCCGTCCACGAGCTCTATCTCGATCTCCACGAGCATCCCGAACTCTCCTCGCACGAGACGCAGACGGCCGCCAAACTTGCCGAGCGCCTGCGCAACCTGGGATACGAGGTAACGGAGCATGTCGGAGGCACGGGCATCGTCGCAATCCTTAAGAACGGCTCTGGCCCGACGATCATGCTGCGCACAGAGCTCGATGCTCTCCCGGTCGAAGAAAAAACTGGCCTGCCCTACGCGAGCAAAGCTCACGCCAAGGACGACTCCGGCCACGACGTACCCGTCATGCATGCCTGCGGACACGACGTGCACATGGCTGCGCTTTTCGGCACCGCTGAGATCATGGCCCATAGCAAAGACACGTGGCGCGGCACGCTCATGCTGATCGGCCAACCGGCGGAAGAGACGATCACCGGCGCCAAAGCGATGATCGCCGATGGTTTTGCCACGCGTTTCCCGAAGCCCGAGTTCGGCATTGCTCTCCATGTCGGCAACGAGGAACCTGCCGGGGCAATCGCGATCACGCCCGGCCTCTATAACAGCAATGCCGACTCGATACGAGTGACGATCTATGGCCGAGGAGGCCACGGCTCCGCGCCGCATCGGACCGTCGATCCAATCGTAATTGCCGCGAAGACGATTCTCGGGCTCCAGACCATCGTCTCGCGCGAAGTGAAACCGGGTGAGTTCGCCGTCGTTACGGTCGGTTACATCCGCGCCGGAACCAAGAACAACATCATTCCCGACGAGGCAGAATTCGCCCTGACCGTCCGCACCTATAAACCCGATGTTCGCAAACAGATTCTTGCCGCGATAGACCGTGAAGTAAAAGGAGAATCGCAAGCCGGCGGCGCAAGCCGAGAGCCCCTAATCGAGCATTACGAGTTCACTGATTCCGTCTATAACGATCCCGCGCTCGCAAATCGTCTGCGTGGCTCTCTCGAAGCTGCCCTAGGAAAAGACAACGTGGTCACTACCGGCCCGATTACCGCGTCGGAAGATTACTCAGCCTTCATCGAATTGGGCATTCCATCCCTTTATTTCAGCCTGGGTGGCGCCGATCCTGACAAGCTGGCCGAGGCCCAAAGACAGGGCAAGACGCTGCCGTCAAACCATTCCCCGCTCTTTGCGCCAGACGTAGATCCAACGCTCCACACAGCGATAGCGGCAGAAGTAGCGGCTCTGAGAAATCTTCTGAAGTAAGAAAAGGCTACTCGCTTCAAAAGAAACAAGAAAGCCCCGCACGCTAGCGTAAAACGCGAACGTGCGGGGCATTGTTTTCACTTCTGCAATCTGGCTTCTTACTTCTGGCTTCCCTCTACTCGCCGACCAATTCCATCGGTTTCGGTGGCGCAGGCCATGCCGTAACTTCGTTCTCCTGGGCATCGACGACGGCCAGCGCGACTACGTTGACGATCTCCTCGACCTCGGTATCGCGAGGCACCAGGTGAACCGGCTTGCTCATGCCCATTAGGATAGGGCCGAGTGTCGTCCCGCCACCCAGCTTCGAGAGCAGCTTGTAGGCGATGTTTGCCGACGCCAGGTCGGGGAAAATCAGGACATTTGCGCCACCCTTGAGGCTGCTGAACGGGTAATTCTTTTCGATCAGTTCAGGAGAAACAGCAACGTCCGCCATCACCTCGCCGTCGACGATGAGTGTCGGATCAGCTTTGTGAAGCAGTTCGACTGCCTTGCGCACTTTGGTGCACTGTGGATGCTTCGCGCTTCCGAAGGTCGAGAACGAGAGCATCGCGATTCGCGGAGTGAGATCGAAGCGCCGCGCCGTCTGGGCCGCACACAGCGCGATTTCGACCAGATCTTCCGCCGTGGGATCGATGTTTACGCTCGGGTCGGCCAGCAGATAGAGCTTGCCGGACCGCGTAATCATCAGGTAGCAGCCAGACACTCTGCGCAATCCTTCACGCGTTCCGATGATCTGGAGGGCTGGACGGATAGTATCCGGGAAATGCTGACTTACCCCGGAGACGAGCGCGTCCGCATCTCCCATTCGAACCATCATCGAGCCGAAGACGTTGTAATCCTTCATCTGCGTCTGCGCTTCGGTTAGTGTCACGCCGCGGCGTTGACGAAGACGGAACAGCTCCTGGATGTAAGGCTCACGCATGGGCGACGAGAGCGGATCAACGATTTTCGCGCCCTCCAGGTGGAGATCGAGCTCTTTGCCACGCTGGTTAATCACTTGCGCATTGCCGAGCAGGATCGGGGTTGCGATTTTCTCCTCGAGCACATGATGCGCGGTCCGCAAAATCTTCTCGTGCTCGCCCTCGGGGAACACTACTTCTTTGGGTCGTGACTGCGCCTTCTGGACGATCATGTGAGCGATCTCATGCGCCTTACCCAATCGCCGTTCGAGCTGATCACGATATGCGTCAAGCGCGATGGGCGTCTGCGCCACGCCGGTTTTCATGGCAGCTTCAGCGACTGCCGCAGCTTCCCAGAGCAGCACGCGCGGATCAAACGGTTTCGGAATCAGGTAATCGGGCCCGAAATGTAACCGTTCGACGCCATAAGCACGGCAGACGGAGTCCGGCACATCTTCTTTCGCCAGATTCGCCAGCGCGCGAGTGGCCGCCAGCTTCATCTCCTCGTTAATTGTCGTGGCGTGCACGTCGAGAGCGCCTCGGAATATGAACGGGAAGCCAAGCACGTTGTTCACCTGGTTCGGAAAGTCCGAGCGCCCGGTTGCCATGATCAGATCACTCCGGCACGCCTTTCCTTCCTCATAAGTGAGTTCCGGATCGGGATTCGCCATCGCAAACACGATGGGCCGCGGCGCCATCGACTTCACCATATCCTGAGTGAATGCGCCTTTAACCGAAAGACCCACGAGCACGTCCGCGCCCTTCACTGCTTCGGCCAGAGTGCGCAGGCTGGTCTCACGCGCAAAGCGCTCCTTGTATGGATTCATTCCTTTCGTGCGGCCTTTGTAAACAACCCCGCTGGTGTCGCACATAGTGATGTTTTCTCGCTTCACGCCCAGCCGGACATAATGTTCCGCGCAGGCAATGCCCGACGCTCCGGCGCCATTGAACACCACATGCACTTCGTCGATCTTCTTGCCCACCACTTCCAGTCCGTTCACCATCGCCGCACCGGAAATGATTGCCGTGCCGTGTTGATCGTCGTGGAAGACGGGAATTTTCATCGTCTTCTTCAGTGTCTCTTCGATGTAAAAGCACTCGGGCGCCTTGATGTCTTCCAGATTGATGCCGCCAAAGGTCGGCTCGAGGAGTTGGCAGACTTTGATGATTTCATCCGGGTTGTGACTGTCGATCTCGATATCGAAAACGTCGACATCGGCGAATCTTTTGAACAGGACTCCCTTCCCTTCCATCACCGGCTTGCCGGCCAGCGCGCCTATGTCGCCGAGGCCAAGCACTGCGGTTCCATTGCTGATCACGGCAACGAGATTGCCCTTTGCCGTGTATTTGAAAGCTTCGTGCGGATTGTCATGGATTTCCAGGCAGGGTTCGGCCACGCCCGGCGTATAGGCCAAGCTCAAATCACGCTGCGTGCGGCAGGGCTTGGTCGGAGAAACTTCGATTTTTCCGGGACGTGCCCCAAAATGATAGTCAAGGGCTTGTTGCTTTGTGACCGCCATGTTTCCTCCTCTTTCCGCAAACCTGAGAACGGCAATTGACTTGAAAACGCATCCGGCCGTGAAGAGGCGTTCGCACACGAACATCTAGCGCGGCCCTGTAAGAGATTGTTTCCTAACCCCTTTGAAACCGATGTGATGGCGGACATCTTCGAGTGTGATTTGCGACGTGACTTATGGCATCTGGGGGATTACGCGGAAATTTCCGGGCCTTAGGAGCCGCCTGAATTAAGCCTAGTCTGGGGGGAATCCCGTCCGCTCAGCTTCTTCCATCATTCTCTCGATCCGGCGTCCTTGTCCTTCCGGCGTTCGATAGTAGAAGATTGCGAACAGATGTGCTCGCCTTTTGGCAGCGGACATGCGCTCCCAGCCGTCACGAGCCTTCGCGCTGCGTGAGAATGCGACCTGCAAGATCGGTGGCAGTTTTGTCTCCGCGTCCATCACCGAGAGCAAGCGCTCTGCGATCTGTTCAGTTCGCCGTTCTCGCGCTTGCTCAGACTTTGGCGCGCCAATCCACCTTGCGATGTCATTCCTTGTGGATTGATTTAGCGTGTTGTACCAGCGTTTCAGCGACCTATCCTCGCCCAGGATTCGCTCGAGTGAAGCGGGAGTTGTCGCAACGCGCTTTTCTTTGTCGGACTCCAAACGAAACTCAGCGGTGACTCCGGCCCGCACGCGGGCTGCTTTCTGCATTTTCTTGTTTACCAGCAAGATGTGACCGCCGCCCTTCGCCGGAAACAGGCAGGTGCGGAAAGAAAAGCCATTGATCTCTCCCTTAACATTGATCTGGCCCCGTCCGCCAAAGACCCGAGAAGCATCAAAAGGCAGGCGGATAATAGTCCAATTCAAGGTGGAGGACATTCTCTCGAGGCGCGCCCGGAAGTGTCTGGCGACAATCGCCTTACTGTTTTGGGGCCTCTTGCTCATGACGAAGCTGGGTCAGGGAATTTTAATACGGCAAGAAACGGAATTGGCCAAGGTTTAGACTATTGAAGGATTGGAGAATCATCGTGATTTGTCCTAACTGCGGAGAAAACAACTCGGCGAACTTTCGCTATTGCGGAATGTGCGGCACATCGCTCGAGCCGCGACGACCGGCGGGCGCTCCCAGGACGGTCAGCGCTGATGCGCAGCGCACATTACAAAGCCCCGCAACTTTCGAGGACAACGCGAAAGCACAGGGAACAGGGCCAACAACTGGTGTGATTCACGAGCCTCCGCCAACAGCAGGTCCCTCTTTTCTGGGATTGAACCAACCGTTCACGGAAAGCGGAGCAGAAAGAAGGTCATCAGGATCCACTTCCGAGTACTTCTCGAGTCTCGATTCATTCTTTGAGCCTGAAGAGCCCGGGGTTAGCGTCCGAGGGATCGTCCTGGTGCTGCTGCTACTGGCAGGTCTTGGTGCGGGTGGTTGGTGGGCCTATACGCACTACAACGGTCCGGGGACAACCGCAAGTGCGCCCAAGCCTACTGCCGCTCAGCCAGAAACGTCGAACGCTCCCTCAAACCCGCCTGCTGCGGAGCGGCCATCGTCACCGACCACGAATTCGCCTTCCGAAGTAAGTTCGTCTCCGAGTGCTCCACCAGCAACAGCGAGCACGCCTCCTCCCACAGAGGCTGAAAGATTGTCTCCTCCGCCAACTGTAGAAGCTAAGCCCGAGCGTAGTTCGCCGCCGCCGAAATCAGCCGAGGGTGCCCGGCCAAAAGAGAAGGTGGCGCGTGGTGCCACTAAGGCGTCGCCACGCCCGTCGCCAGCCGCGGCGGTCTCCAGTGACAAGGGTGACGCGGAATTCAAACGAGGCGAGGCATATCTTTATGGCCGCGGCTTGCCCGAAAACTGCTATGAGGCCATCAAGAACTTGAAGAACGCTTCGTCAAAACAGAACGCCAAGGCGCGCAGCACATTCGGCACGATGTATGCGACTGGGCACTGCGTGCCGCGGGATCTTCCGACCTCGTATTCTTGGTTTGCGCAGGCCTTACGTGTCGACCCGAATAATCAAATTCTTGAGAAGGATCTGACGGCCGTTTGGAACCAGATGACCCCGCCTGAACGCCAGATGGCGGCGAAATCCAAACCATAGGCAGCATCGAAAGATTTTGCGCTCTGAGGGCGGGGGAAACTACTCGCTCGCCGGTGCCAGATTCAGGGCCTTCTTCAGGGTACCCCGCTCGATCATGATTTTTTCCTGCAGCAGCGTAATGGCGTAGATCAACTGCTCTGGCCGCGGCGGGCATCCCGGAACGTAAATATCAACGGGAATGACCTGGTTCACACTCTGTACCAAGGCATAGTTATTAAAGACACCGCCCGATGTAGCACACGCTCCCATCGAGATAACCCACTTCGGTTCTGGCATTTGCTCCCAGAGTTGGCGGATCACCGGCGCCATCTTCTGAGAAACGCGACCGGCAATAATCATGAGGTCAGACTGACGCGGGGACGGGCGAAATACTTCGGCGCCAAAACGCGCGATGTCAAAACGAGAAGCGCCCATCGACATCATTTCGATCGCGCAGCAAGCCAAACCAAAAGTCATTGGCCAAATCGAGTTCTTGCGCATCCAGTTGACAGCCGAATCAAGCGTGGTCATCACCACGTGTTCGGTCACAGGATTTCCGAAAACAAGCTCCTTTACCACCCGCTTGCCTTTTTCGACGTCAACGTAGGGACCGAGACTAAGTTCTTGCGGCATGACGTTATTCTAAACGCGATTCAGCCGGCAATGGAACCCCCGCAAGCTCATGGTAGGTAGCATTCGGTCAAGCCGCGGCTCGGGTTCGCGCCGCTTTCCGCGCCGCCTGGGAGCGACCAGCCTTGTCTTTCGTTTGAAGAGCCTTCATCGCCGCCTGGTGGCGGGCAACGGTACCTCGGCTTTTGGCGCTGGCACGAGCCTGCTTGCTTAGAGACCGAGCCGAAGCTGCACCATGGCCTTCACGCTTCAGCCCCTTGCTAATAGCGCGAGAACGCCGCGCAGACGGCTGCCGCCGCGCGTGCGATCTTGCCTCGCTCAGGTCACGCTTTGCCTTCGCGCGTGCCTCTGTGGATGTCTTGCCTCGGCGCGGCGCACGCAACTTCACGCCGGCGCGCCGCGCCTTCGATAGTCCGATGGCGAGGGCCTGTTTAGTGGATTGAGCCCCATGTTTACCTTCGCGAATATGATGAACCTCTTCGCGAACAAATTCGCCCGCTTGCGTGCTCGGCGACTTCCCTTCACGCGCATCTTCGCGCGCACGATCGATTGTCTCTTTCTCCGGCATATTTCACTCCTTGCCTGAGAATACGAACACTGAACCCGTGGAATGAATCGAAAACATCATGTATTTGTGGGGTCGGGTTAAGGTAGGAGTCATCTAGCGACGTGACAAAACAGGGCGAGCAATTGCGACAGACTCGGCGAAGCCAATACTCTACTTGTTGATGCTGTTCGTTTGGGGCCAACAATCGGAATATGACACCGCGGGGGCATGAAAAGGAACATCCTGCGAAGGCACGTCGGCGTGCGCCGGTTTCGAAGCAAGGCTATGCTTGTTGTTCTTTGCCACAGCAATCACTACATAGTCGTATGAAGAATCGTCCCAGACGCGCGTGTCCAGGCATCCCGTTTTCTCGATGGGAACCTGCGTTACGAGCTGGCAATCCTTGCATTCTGAAATATCGCCCTCTACCGGCTTCGGCGGAGCTGCTTTTTCGGCCTTGCGCCTATAAAGGCAGTAGTACACGTTCGGCTTCGCGGAATTTCCCGGCTGAGGGTTGGCAATCCATGTCAGTGTCACGCTGTGGTGCCCATGAGCCGAATCCGGCATCGGCGGCTCCTCGGTGGGATGAGCACTCGGACAAACGGGAGGCACCTCCGGGGCAGCATCTGTTTTCTGGCTTTTTGGGGAGCGCTTTTTGTCGGGAGCGCTAATGGGCTCGAGGTTCGCCTTCAGATCGCTTGGCACCTGAGCCTGTGACGTTTCGTGCGACGAGAAAATCATCATCGTCAGAGCAACGACAATCTGCGCCAGTCTGACATGACCGTAAATGCGCCGCCTCATGGTTTTCTGCATGATCGTCAGGCCCGCAGTCCAGGGAAAAGACAGAATCACAATTCCCTGTCCGTTATACGCTCTTGTCCCGTCAGGCACGATGGCCCGAATTGGTGGTTGTCAAAGGTAGATTTGTCTCTTTCTCTTCTGCTCGCCGCAAAATCCAAATCAAAGCGAACTCGATAACGAGTGCGATTGCAAGAAAGACGATTCCTCCCTGGTGATGCAGTCTTCCAGTCAGGTAGGCGGGATCCACGCGCGTACCGAGCATGGCGATTGTAAAGATACGCAGCCCGTTCTTCACGACCGACAATGGAACCGCGACAAAGATGGCGACCGTCTTTCGCCAGGTAGAGCGCAACAGGACTTGCGCCAGCACCATGGTAGTGACCAAAAGCATGGAACTGGAGCGAATGCTACTGCACTCCTGCGCTACTTCGACAGAAAGACCTGGAATCGTGAGCACAAACCCGTCCTGCGAGACGGGCACACCGGCCGCGTTGAACAGCCAGTGGGCCGAGAGGGCTGAGCCATGCTGCAGCAGGTTTATGACGGTTGCCAATGCAGACTGTGGCCAGGGCACCAGCCAAAACAGGAAACATAGTGGAAAGATCAAAGCCTTGGCCACCTGGGATCCCAGACAAAGAGTGCACGCGCCGATCCAGAAAAGGACCAGCGCAAGCATGCGACAGGAAAGCTGTACGTCAGGCTCAACAACACCGAGCCGCGCGACCGTTAAGGCGGCAACAATAACCGATGCGAGGATAAGCGCAGACCCGATGCCATAGGCGGGAGTTCGAACGGGCTTCAGGTACGGCCACTCCATGTAGATCAAACCGATACTCACCGGAAGGATCAGAAGAATGTGAGTGTACTGGTCATTGTGGAGAGCGAGCGAAAAAGTAGCATACAAAGACTTCCAGGCGAGGGCCGCAGAGACGATGAGGAGCAAAGCTAGCGTTAGTTGTGCAGTTGAAACCCCATTCTTATGCGGCATGGAAGCCATGCGACTTGGATAGTGCAGCGCCGATAACATCGGCAATTCGCTCACCCGCTCTGCCGTCCCAAAGAGGAGGAATGCTTCCCCGTTTCGATCGGCCCTGTAAAACGTTCGACAGCTCAGCCTTCAGTCTATTGCGGTCCCTGCCAACCAACACATTAGTGCCCATGGATATTGTGATTGGTCGCTCTGTGTTGTCGCGCACGGTCAGGCAAGGAACTCCTAGATACGTTGTCTCTTCCTGAATTCCCCCGGAATCGGTGATGACGACCGTGGCGTGCATCTGCAGCGCCAGGAAATCGATGTACGGGAGGGGGTTGAGCAGAAGCAGTTGGTCCGAGTTTAGTTTGAAGTCGGCGAGACGCTGGCGCGTGCGTGGATGCGCCGGAAAAACTACCTTCAGCGCATGATTAACTTCCGTCAGCGAGTCGAGAATTGCTTTGAGCGTTGCGCTGTCATCCACGTTCGACGGCCGGTGAAGCGTCACCAGAGCATAGCTTTCTGACACTCTCCCATTCTTAATCTTGCGTGCTGCCGGAAGAAGCCGGGTCAGCGAATCAATCATCACATTTCCAACGCGAAAGATTTTCTCTGCGGGAATTCCCTCTCGTCGCAGGTTCTCGTCGCCGTCCTCGGATGGTGTGAAAAGGAAATCGGCTAGCTGGTCCGTGACGAGCCGATTGGTCTCCTCCGGCATGGTGCGGTCAAAGGAGCGCAGGCCGGCCTCGACATGACCAAATCGAACGCCAAGCTTCGCGCAGACCAGCGCTGTAGCAACGGTTGAATTGACGTCGCCATAGACGAGAACGACATCCGGCTTGCTTTCCTGCACGACCGGTTCCAGACGGGTCATGATGTCGGCGGTCTGCTGCGCGTGACTCCCCGAACCAACCGCCAGGTTGAAGTCCGGCTCCGGAATGCCAAGCTGTTCGAAAAAGACGTCGGACATGTTGACGTCATAGTGCTGGCCGGTATGAATCAGCGCCTGGGCAACACCCGACCGCCGCTTGAGAGCGCTAAGCACGGGCGCGACCTTCATGAAATTCGGACGCGCGCCCACCACATGGAAAACCTTCATTGCTTCCCTGACTCTTTAATATCCCACGACATCAACCGGTGCGGAATGGCCTTCTTCAGACCTATGTTTTGCAAACAGGTACCGGTTTGCGCTGCCACTTCGAACCTCGACGTTTTGTGCTCGGGCCATACGTCATAGCGGCCCGTGACTGTGGTCACAGACCTCGTGTTCACGCAACGGGAGAATCGGCCTACGAGCGTTTACGCAAAAGACAAGGAGATGTCTTATGGGAACCGCGAGTTACGTTCGGCCCGACGTGCTGCAAACCCTGCCTTCCGATGCAGCCCGCCAACTGCAATGGGGGTTTGCCGATCGGTATGACTTGCAGCTGCTCGTGCAATCGGCGCGTGCCGTGGCGCGCGGTCCGGTAGCCCGCTTGGTGGCCGCAGGCGGGCGAAACTCGCATGAGTGGACTCCGGAAAAGGCGGAAATGCTCCATGCATTCGATGAGGCGGGTATCACCGCTGTTTTTATGGAGCCCGAACAGGGCGGACTATTTGCAGGACCGAAGAACCTGGCCCTCGCACTGGTTGCGTTTGAACTCGCCTGGGTGGACGGCGGTGCAGCCACCGCCAGTTTAGCCGGTTGCCTGGCGCTCGCACCGATTCACGAGCGCGGAACCGTCGAGCAGCAGCGTCGCTACATGGCCCTCGCAGCGCCCGCTCAGCCGGGAGAGGATCGTAAACCTTGGCGAGGAGCATTTTGTCTTACCGAACCCATTCCCTACGTGGGCGTCGATACCGGTATGCTCAACGGCAAGCTTCGCATCGTGGAATGGAAACCGGGCGAAGAACCGACACTCCAGGTGGAGAAACGTGGGCGCTTTATCACTAACATTGGCTTCGCCAATTTCGTGACTGCCGCGGTTGACTCGGACGACGAACGCATCAAAGGCAGCTGCCTTGTCATTCTCGAAGAGAACGATCCCGGGGTCTTCGATCGCGGCACGCCGACAAAGAAGATGGTTCATCAACTATCCTCTACCGGCGATCCGATTTTCAATTTGCATGTACCGGCCAGCAGGATCATTGGCGGCTACGAGATCAAAGACGGCGTTCTGATTCCGCGTCACAGTCACAGTGAAGTGATCGAAGCGGTTTTCCGCCGCACTCGCGTCACCGTGGGCGTGATGACCGCCGCAAAACTGCTCTCCGCCGTCGAGCCGATCATTCGCTATCAGCGTGGCAGATTTCGCGGCGCGGAAACAGCTACTGCGGGATCGGTGCGCTATGAACTCGGACTACAGGCGCGTGAAGATGCGCTGCATCGCCTGGTCGACGTCTGGGCGACCGGCGAAGCCAGCGCGTCCTTGGCATTTGCAGCTGCGCGCGCTTTCGATGAACTCGATCCGATGGAAAAGGAGATGAACAAGTTCTACGCGGAACGAGCCATCTCGGGTGCAAAGGCAAAGTCGAAACTGTTGCGTGAAGCGGCTGATCGGGGAGTCGCTCTATTGCAGTTGCCTTCAGGTGATCCTTCAAAAGCAGGGCTGAATTCGGACCCGCTTCTGCAGTTCGTCGTACTCGATTCGTTGGCCGACGTTCTCTGCCCGGCTGCCAAGCTTTGGAATACCGGATGGGGCGCGCAGATGATGCGCGAGGCCGTCAGCCTGATGGGCGGCTACGGAATCACCGAAGACTGCCCCGGCTTCCTCGGTAACAAATGGATGGATGCGCAGTTAGAGGCGACATACGAAGGCCCTGAAGCGGTCCAGCGGCGCCAACTCTCCGTCACCATGACAAACCCGGCGTTCCTCGCCCAGTTCCGCAACTGGATTCGCGAGATGCGCGGAATTGCCAACGATCATCCGGGCACTGGCGCATGTTCGCTCGCCACCGCGATGACGATGTGGTACTGGACGCTCGATTATCTCCAGCACAGCAAAGATGCCGATGGCAGTAAGCTCTACCAGAGCGCGCGGCAGGGTGTGACCTTCCCGCTGGCTGACGCGCTCTGCTGGCTCATGGCGGCGCGTTGCCAGATTCTCGACGTGCTGCGGCTTCGCGAAAATGGCACGCAAGATGAATCCGTGGCCGATGGATTGCCGGGCCTGGTCAATTTCCTGAGCGATCTATGCCATGTGCAGTCTTCACGTGCGAGCGGCGAGGTGTCGCGCATCTGTGCCGAGTTGGTATTCGGCTACAACCGCCATCCCGCGTGGGATGAACCGGGAATGCGCGCTTGCTGGCGTCAGGATGAACTCGACGCCATCGAATGCCTGATTCCCGGGATGAACGGCTATGCCCTCGATGTCGTAAGTGAGGACGGCTCGCACCCGAGAAAGGCCGGACCTTGCGCACAATGTCACGGAGCGCAACCCTTCCTCGCGATGCATACGAAGCTCGACAGTTGCCTGACCGGGTCGCGCCTTGCGAAAGATCGGGCCGCTGATGCGATCTCGAAGGTCATGATCCCCGAAGCGCTGGATTATCCTGCATGAGCGACCCCGTCATAACGCGGGAAGCGGCACGCTGCACTGAGGGTGAAGCAAGCCCGACTCCCGTCGAGCGGCAGAAGATGTCCGTTGACATTGCCGCCGCCGGTTTCGGTCCGGCGATGGGCGGATTTCTCACAACTCTGTCCCGCCACATTCTGAATGAAGACTACACAACCCGCCTCGAAAGCGCGGTGTCCCCCGGCCTTCCATTACAGGTGATCTGCTACGAGCGGGCAGACGGCTTGGGATTCGGAACATCTGGAGCCGTGACGCGCGCCCGAGGAATTCGCGCGAGTTTCCCTGACCTGGAACTTACACAAATTCCTATGGCGGCTCCCGTAACCAGCGAGAAGCTCGTCTACCTGCTCGACCCCATCGGAGCGAGCCGCCGATCGCTAGCAATGCGCATTACGGATTGGAAAGTACGCCTGCTTGGTGCACTTGTTGGTTCTCGCGACGATGCCGTGGAACTTCCTTTCATTCCGAAGTTCATGGAGAAACGCGACGGCATGATTTTTTCGCTCGGCCAATTCAATCAGTGGGTCAGCGAACAGATCACTAGCTCCGGACTCGTGCAGATCTGGCCGGGCACGCCGGTGCGGGAGCCGTTAATCGACGGTGATGCGGTTAAAGGCATCCGCCTCGCGGACCAAGGCGTCAATACCGACGGCACGCCCGCCGAGGGATTCGTGTCCGGCATGGATATCCACGCCGCACTTACTGTTGTCGCAGATGGCCCGGTTGGCGCGGTTGGACGCAAGATCGACGCCCACTTTGGCCTGCCGCAGGGAAACCAGCACCGTGAGTGGGCGCTCGGCATGAAGATGGTAGTCGAGCTGCGCGAAGACTCCGGTCTGGAACCGGGTACCGTACTGCATACCCTCGGGTTTCCCGAGCCGGAGATCTTCGGCTTCCTCTACGTGCACCCCGATCGCCTGGCATCGGTGGGTATCTTTATTCCTTCGTGGATGCGTAGCCCGGTTCGCACCGCCTATCGATACCTTCAGCACTTTATGTTGCATCCTTACCTGTGGCGGTATCTGCGGGGCGGGACGCTGAAATCCTGGGGAGCAAAATCGCTGCAAGAGTCAGGCCGCCACGGAGAGCCATTTCTGGTCGGCGACGGATACGCGCGAATCGGCGAAGGGTCAGGCAGCACCAATGTTCTAGCGGGCTCGGGCGTGGACGAAGCATGGACGACCGGCGTGCAATTGGCCGAGGCCGTCATTGAACTGGTCGAGCAGAAGAAGCCGTTCACTCGCGACAACCTTGAGCAAACTTATGTTCGTCGTCGCCGCCAGAGTTGGGTAGACCAGGAATCCAGAATTGCCGCCAACTCGCGCAATGGGTTCCAGTTCGGTGTCGTCACCGGCATGATTGGGATGGCCGCCGCTGGGATAACGCGGGGAGCAGTCTTCGCCGCCGGTCACGGCCGCACTGGACCTGGCACATCGAGAACCGAAAAGTTCTACCGGTCGCGTATTCCCTCAGCGGAATTGGAGCAGATGAAGAATGAGTGCGCGGCAAGCGGCACCTCTCTTCACGACCGAATTATGGATCGGATTGGCTGGCCGCAAATTCCATTCGATGGACAGCTGCTCATCTCCCATCAGGATGTGCTCCTGATGGGTGGCAGCGTCCAGGCGCCGCCGGGCTACGCCAACCACGTTGCATTCCTTCATCCCGAACATTGCCAAGGCTGCGAACCGAAACTCTGCGTGGAGATGTGTTCCGGGCAGGCCATCACCCGCGGCGAAAACGGCGTGCCTGCTTTCGATCGCGAAAAGTGCGTCTACTGCGGCGCATGCCTGTGGAATTGCAACAAGAGCAACATCGACTTCCGGGCCGGAGCAGGAGGTCTGCATTCGGCGCTGAACTGAAGCCGCTATTGGCGTCTTCGCCGGGCAGCCCAAGAGCGATCTCCGTCAGTGCACCAGCTTAATTCTCCGAATCAGAAGGAACTCATGAGCAACCCTTATCACATTGTCGTCTGCGCGGGAGTCGTACCCGACCCGCTGCAAACTCTCGAACCCATCACCACCGCCAGCGGGCCCGCGCTGAAAAGTGAATCGATGCTGCCCGCCGTCCTTGACCCGTGGGCATCACACGCGCTCTATGAAGCCGCCAACTTAGCCGCGCGCATCGCGGGCAGCAAAGTCTGGCTTGTGAGCGCCGCTCCCAAGGCGAAGCTGCAGCAAGTCATGATGAACGTCGCCCAGAAGGCGACTTTCGAATTGGTCCCAATCGATGCGCCCGCCAATGGCTTCGCCGACGCACACACAGTTGCCGTGATGCTTGCCGGCGCGATTCAATCCATCTCCAGCCTCGACCGGTCTCGCTTGCTTGTCTTCGGAGGATGGGAATCGGCGTCACGCGGGGCTGGAGTAACCATGCAAATCGTCGGGGAGCAACTTGGCATCGTCGACCAGTTTCAAGGCATCGACCAGCTCACCGTTCGGTCCGATGGTTCGCTCGAAATTCTCGAGCGCATCGAAGGAGGCCGCCATCTGGCATCGCTCTGTCAGGGTCCTCCGGCTCTGTTTGGCTGGGCGACCGGCAATCTGCCTGAACCGAAGAACAGCCCGCAGGTCGGAATGGCAAACATGCGCACGATCATGCCCGTACTGCAAAAAGCGAAGCCGGGATCTTTGCCGCTTGACACCCTGCGCTACCTGAGTGTCACTCCACCAAAACAACAGCGGCAGACTCGAGTGGTAAAGAATTGCTCGACCGACGCGATCGCCGCAGAACTCATGGAGTGGATTGCGGAGGGCTAGACCCGCAACGCTAGCGGAGTGCAAATTTCAGAACTCGAGGAATCTATGTCACAGAACATCCTGTTTCTTGCCCATGTCGATGAGTCCGGAAATGCCTTGCCAAAAGCAGCATTCGAAGTTTTTGGAGCGGCGCTCGACTTGGCGGCGCAGTGCGGCGGAACTGTAACTACTGGACTTATCGGGGATGACGTTCAAAACGCTGCCAACACCCTGGCGGCCTCGGACAACAGAATTATGGCGGTCTCGAGCCCGGAGCTTGCTAACCCCCGCTACGCCACCGATGCGGCCGCCCTAGAATTCATCTGCCGCGAAGCCAGCGCTGAGATCGTCATTGCCCCCGCCACCTCGCGCTTTCTACGAGTCATCGCAGGTGTGGCGCATCGTCTCCAAGGACAAGTCGATACCCACATTACATCCCTCGGCTTTACCGATGGCGCCATCACGGCAAAGCGCTGGTACTATCGGCAGCGTCTCGAGGCGGTTATACAGCGTGCTGCCCGCCCGTGGTTTGTTGTAATGGACACCGGATGTCATGAGGCTTGGAAGGGTGCACCGGCCACCGCCAATGTCCAGCCTGTCTCTGCCTCCCTCTCGAGCGATCTACAACGCACGACATTCAACGGTGTGCGCGTGCCGAACAGCGATGCCCAAACCATTCGCCCAGACGCGAAGCTCCTCTTCGTCGCCGGCGCAGGCTGGGGCAAGAAGCAAGCCGACGGAAAGACTCATCTACCTGAGGCTGAAAACCTCATTTTGACCTTTCTCCGCAACTCAGGTGCATCTCTGGGAGGCAGCAAGTCTCTCGTCGACCAGAGCGGAGAGAACCAAGCTGTTCTCGGTTTCATGACCCACCTCAATCAGGTAGGCCAGACTGGATCGACGCCGCGCCACCCTAAAGGACTTTCGACCTGCTGCCATGGCGAAGAGCCGCACGTCGTGGGATGGAGGTTCATCAACGAACGCCGCGTCATCAATCTCGACCCGAATTGCGGGTGGGCGCGCGGCAAAGCCGATGTCCTTTATGTCGCTGACGCGTTTGAAGTCATGGCGAAACTGAACGCGCTATTTAAGGAAAAAGCCGAACTCAGGGGAGAGAATATAACTGCTATCTCTGCATAGCAGATGAGGACTTCGCCTCCACTTGTCAGCAAGCAGCGATTCGACGCTGCTCTCGATTCTGCTCTGGATTGATTCGATCTTCGGACAACCCGGATAAGTTCGCCCCAACTCTTAATCTGGAGGATGTGCGGGCACAAACTGTGATCTTATTGTGACAAGTAGCCTAGGGCACACATGAGCGGGCTCAGGGAATGGCTGGCTTTCGTGGTTGCATGTTTCTTGGTCGGTACGGCGGCGATACAAGGGCAAAACCCACAGCACATTACTCTGACGGTGGTTGATGAAAATGGCCTCGGCATCGCCGATGCGCTGATTGACTTGACGACGACAGACGGCGCGTCCTCTCTGCAATGCCGGACTGGCCCGGCCGGCACATGTGCCGTCGCTGCCTCGCAGATGGTCCAATACAAGATACGGGTGCAGAAGATCAACTTCTATGCCTTCGAGAAAACCGATCTGCACTTCGACAATGAAACCAGCTTTGAAATCACCCTGATACGCCAGCGCGAGGTCCGTGAAGTCGTAAACGTGCAGGAATCTCCGCCTGCTATCGACCCCGATCAGATCAGCACGCGCGAGCAACTCAGTGGCGTTGACGTCGTCAATCTCCCTTATCCCGCAACTCGAGACTACCGTGGTGCGCTCGAATATATTCCGCATGTCGTGACCGATATCAATGTACAGCCCCATATCACGGGTGCCGAAACCTATCAGACGCTTGTGCTTTTCGATGGATTCGACGTCTCACAGCCAGCGAATGGCCAGTTACTTCTGCGGGTTTCGACGGACAGCTTTCGCTCGATCAACGTCGAAACCAGCCGGATCTCGGCGGAATACGGAAAAAGTTCGGGAGGCTTAATCGAGTTAAACACAGCAAGCGGCGACGATCACCTCCGTTTTATTGCCACCGACTTTCTTCCATCGCTGCAGAATGTACAGGGAATCACGTTAGATAAGCTCACCCCAAGACTGACCGTCTCTGGTCCGATCCGCAAAGGGCATTCGTGGTTCTACGAGGGAATCGACGGCGAGTATGACAACATTGTTATCAAGGGTCTGCCCCGCGGATCGGATAGTGATATTTTTTGGCGGCTGGGAAATCTGTTCAAAATTCAGGACAACCTGACGCCGCGCCATATCCTGATCTCCAGCTTCAACCTAAATTTCGCCCATGATCTGCATTACGGTCTCTCCTTGCAAAATCCGCAGATCAGCACACCGATCCTTGACGAGCCCCTCTACGAGGGCAGCCTGAAAGACCAGTACTACTTTAAGAGTGGACAGCTGCTCGAAACTGGCTTTGCATTCAACCGTTACGATCTCGACGAGACTCCGCACGGCACTTCGCCGTACTTCGTCAATCCCGATGAAGCCGGGGGCAGCTACTATTTGACAGCGCACACGACGGCAGAGCGCTGGCAGATCTACTCCAACGTCTTTCTCAAACCGATGAGCTGGCACGGCAGTCACCAGTTCAAAGTGGGCGTTGACCTGGACCGCCTCCGCGACGATTTCAATTTCTCCCGACAGCCGATCTCGTATTTGTACACGGCACAGTCGTTGCCGCCCGGAGGGTGTGCACCGCCCGTGCAAAGCTACCCATGCTCGCGTTATTCGCAGTTTGCTGGACTGTCGGCCGCAGAGCGCTACAACGTCGAACTCAGTGGATATCTGCAGGACCGCTGGCTCGTCGCCAACCGTTTCCTCATAGAAGGCGGAGTGCGTCTTGATTGGGATGAAATCGTCCGAAGAAAACTGCTCTCCCCTCGGCTCGCTCTCACTTACGTATTGAGCGATGCGGCAAACACCAAGTTTTCCGCGGGAGTCGGCCTGTTCTACGATGCTACGCCACTGTTTCTTGTCGTTAGGCCTCAGTCCGGAACACGCACCGATTATTTCTACGACTCCACTGGAGCGGTAACGTCTGGTCCGGTCACCTCCGTGTTCTCGTTGCCTCCGGACCAGCTCGAGGGTCCGCGTTATCTCAACTGGAGCGTCGGATTGGAACAGAAGCTGCCTGCTCGTGTATATCTCAAGGCGGAGATTATCGAGAAGAGGAGTGCAAACGGCTTTGACTATGACTGGCTGAACCCGGTCAATCTTGGGGGAGGAACTACGTGTACGCCCTTGACGCCGTGCACCGCGCAATTCCAATTGCAGAACCGCCGTCACGATCAGTTTGACTCGTTCGAGATCAACTTGCGACGCACTTTCGACAATGGGCACATGATCATGGGCTCCTATGTGCGATCTAGATCGCACAGCGACCAGGTGCTCGACCTCAATGTGGACAATCCCATCTTCAGCACGCAGCAGGCTGGACCTTACGCCTGGGATGCGCCCAATCGCTTTCTCTCCTGGGGATTTCTGCCGCTCGGCTCTCTGCCGGTGATCAAACGCCTCGACTTTGCCTACTCGGCAGAATGCAGGACCGGATTTCCCTTCTACCTTGTAAACAATCAACAACAGTTCGCAGACTTGTCAGGCGCGCAAACGGTAACACCTTACTTCTTGCGATTTCGTCAGTACTTCACCTTGAGCACGCACATTGAAAAGCGGTTTCACGCGTTTGGATTCTATTGGGCGCTACGCGGCGGATTCGACAACATCACGGGAAGGAAAAACTACTGGGTGGTCAACAACGATGTGAATTCGCTGGAATTCTTGACGTATAGCGGGTATTCCGGACGCGCGTTTACCGGTCGCATTCGCTTCCTGGGCAGGAAGTGATCACCTGGACTCAAAGTCCAGAAGGTAATAATCGCCTCAGCCGAGGCGTGGCAGAGCGCAGTGTTACTTCTATCGGTGAGCCTGCGTATTTCCGTGAATCACAATGATGGATGCAGCCGGCAGGTCGTATGACGTCGTTGCGTCCACTTTCTGCGTCAAATGTACGATTGGCCCATCAGGATCCGCTTTGCCCGCCGTTTCCGTCACGACAGACGGTTCCGCGGGAGTCTCGGCGTGTCCCACAGGCCGAGTGATTGCAGGATGCCAGTGATATTGTCCTCTCCCGAAGATAGATATCTCGACTGGTCCGTCAAAAGAAAGCGCAGCCTCTCCAGGACGACCATCGAACGCGATTTTTACCTTGTAATCGTTGCTCTGGTCGCGATTAACTAGGAGCAGCGACCACTGCCCGTCAGGACGTTTCAAAGCATAGGCCGTCACGAGCGCATGGGCAGCGCCATCGTAGATATCGCTCTTCGCCGGGAATACATCGTGTTGCTGCCCACCGGGAACGACCCACTCCAAATTGATGAGTTGCGACGCAAAGAACTGCGCCAGCGGTTGTTCGATGGTGTAGTGCCGGTCGACAGACAGGAGCCCAAAGGTTCCGGGCGACTCGTTGCAGCCGTGCTCGATCGGAAGCGGCAGATAGTGGAAGTAGTAGACTCCGTTCCCCCCTGCCGTCAGGAACGACCCGATGTAATCGCCAAGCCACAGCGCCGAAAAAATGTCCATATACGTCTCGCTGGCGCTCGATGACAGATTGGATTCCGTGATAAAGAACGGAATGTCTTTGGGTACTCCGTCCTCTCGCCAGATTTGCATAATGTGGCTGACCAACTGGGGTTCGTCGTACAAGCTGCCCCAGGGAATTCTGCATGGATCGTAGGGATAATGCTCAAAGGAGAAGAACGCCAGGTCTTTCAATCGTCCGTGGCTTTTCAAATACTGGATGAAACGGTTGGTCCAGGATGCGTTGCCTTGCGCATCGGGCCAGGTCAGGATATCTGAGTTAACCCCTTCGAATGAGGGCCCACCCAACTTGAGTGAGGGATCGAGTTTGTGTAGTGCTGTCGCCCACTGGATATAGAGCGCGCCGTAGTCCTCTGGAGTGAAGTACTGGCCGTCAGATTCTTCTCCCATCTCGATATACGACACGGGATATTTCCGGTTCTTCAGATAGGCAATTTCGGTCACCGCATTTTCGGGAGTGTCGTAGATCATTGCCACCGGAATCATCGCCGGCAGGCCGCGCGTCACACCGCTGTTGTAGAAGACGTCGAAGCCGACCTGCGCCTGCTTGGTGGTGATGAGATTGGAGGCTTCATGCCAGGGATCGACGGACGAGCAGTAGGTTGTTGTCTGCTCCTGGTCGGGAACGTGGCGCAGGATGTCATGAAGAAGGCCGTCAGCCGATGAGCTCCCTAAGTAAATTTCGCGAATTGCATAGCCCACGCACGCCCGTGGATCGGATGGTTTGGGTGAGCCACAACTGTTTGAGGAAGCGCTCATCAGAATTCGCAGATAGCGCACGGGAATAGGGGTCGGACTCAGCCGAAGAATCTCCGAGCCGCCCTTGCCATGCTCGATGACGCCCAATGGAAAAGACTGCCATACGCCGTGTGTCGGCTCGTGCATCGGATCTCTGTCGCTTTCCCAGCGCTGCACTATGAATTGAGTGGCATAGGGTTCCGTCCACACGATTCGCATGGTGTCGACAAGCTGAATTTGCGAGAGGTCGATCACGATCCATTGCGGATGCAACGCATCGCTCTCCCCCGTGAAGCGCTCTGTGAGATATGGATTGCTCTTCCAATAGGTGCTCTCGTCGCCGTCCGTGAGACGCGAGTAGCCAGCGTCGGGCGTGCCGTCATTTCGTGTGAAGCCGCGATGCGACAGAGGATACCCGTACGAATATCGAATAGGATCTCCGGGAGTCGCCGACCCTACGAAGTACCCTTTCTCGCCCGGCTCGCTCCATGTGCCATTGGGATTCCAGTGCCAGGCCTCGATCGCGAGTTCCGTATTCTGGCGGTAGGTGACGGGCTGCCAACCGGAGGCCAAGGCTCGGTCCAGGTTGGGCTGGATCAGGTCATGGTCGATCGCCTCCGCGGGAATGCGATCGACTCCCGCACCAAGGGTTTCATTAGGCTTGAAATGGTTTGTCGAGCTCTCCGGATTGGTATCGACGTGAATCGTTTGGGCAGAGACAACAAATGGAAGAATCAATATGGCTAACCATGCGATCGGCAAAGAGCATTTTTGAATCGCGCACTTCATTTTAAGAAGCCCCCTTTGCTGGGACCCTTCACCCGGCAACGGACAAGGATAGTTAAATTAAAACGATTTAATCAATGCTTTTCTGTAGCGGCCTGCCACAAAAAGCAGCAGCGCGAGAATCGTCGAAAAACGAAACCGGACTGGGAGTCACTGCCTCGAAACCCAGGATTAGCGAACCTTGTCGCATTCTTTACAAAATTTCTTGTGGTGCAAATTTCTCAGCCGCCGGATCTTCACCGCGATCTCTGCCGGTTCAGTGATATTAATCCTTGATTTTTCTTCCGCTGGTTCGCATAATCTCTTATCCAATGAATCGATTTAATGTTGGGGAATGTGAGTGTCGCACGAAAGAAGCAGCACCCGCCCAACGTGGCAGTCTTGCTCCGCAAGGAATTGCCCACTCTTTTCGGCATCCATTTCTCTTCCGGTCCACGGAGGTCGGCATGATGTCATCTACTCTTGGCCACGAGCGGCAATTACGCATTGTTCGTGTTCTCCTTCTCACTGTCGTCGCCCTCATCCCAATGCTGCTCTTCGGGCAAGGCTACTTCGGAACTGTCAGTGGAGTGCTGACCGACCCCAGCGGCGCAGTCGTACAGAACGCGAAGGTCACCCTGACGGATCAGCTGAAGGGATACACATTCACGACCACTTCGGATAATACCGGTCGCTATCTGTTCCGAGCCGTCTCGCCGGGCGTTTATTCAGTCACTGCCGAGGTGCATGGCTTTGAAAAGACCGTGGTGACGAATATCAAAGTTGATGTCAGCGAGAACCCGACTGCGAATCTTCGCCTGAACCTCGTCGCCGCCAAGGAAACCGTGCAGGTTTCCGCGCAGGGCGAAACGATCGCTACCCAGGACGCCACCACGGGACAGGTCATAGATCGCAAATTCATTAATGATCTGCCGCTCATCGACCGCGACGCGACCGTGCTGACTTACCTCGCACCCGGTGTCACCGATATGGACGATCAGTGTCCGAATTGCGGCAGTACGGGCTTTGTGTCCAACGGCAGCCGCGGAGCCTCGGCTGACATTCTTCTGGACGGCGCATCCGTCACCAACATCGAACCGAACGGCGGCATTACCCAGATGGCCTACAACCCTCCGGTTGAGGCCGTCGAAGAATTCAAAGTTCAGCAGACGAATTTCAGCGCCGAGTATGGATTCACTGGGGCTTCGGTGATCAACATGGTCACCCGCTCGGGATCGAACCAGTTTCATGGCAGCGCGTACGATTTCCTCCGCAACGCCCTCACCGATGGAAATGACTGGTTCGCTAATTACTATGGAAGCCCAAGGCCGAAGGGTCAGCGGAACGAATTTGGTGGAACGTTTGGTGGGCCGATCTTCAAAAATCGGACGTTCTTCTTCCTCGACGTGGACTTAACGCGATACATTTCGGCAAGCACCGCTTCGGCCGGAGTTCCGTCAGACCTGGAGCGCTCCGGCGATTTCGGCGAATTATGCGGGGACCAGGGCGGGACTTTCGATGACAACGGCATTTGCAGCGAACCGTCGGGGCAGATCTACGACCCCTATAGCAGCTATTTTGACCCGAGCCAAGGCTTCGCTGTGCGCCAGACCCCGATCCCGAACAACAACATAGCCACCTACGTTAGCCCCGGCAATCCCAATCTTCCTCCCAATCTCGAACCGACGCCTGGCGTTGCCGGCAATCTGATCGATCCAGTAGCGCAGACAATGTTGAATATGTTTCCCGCCTCCAACCTCGATTCAGGTGATCCTTACAACAATTGGGCAAGTTCGGGACCCAACCACAGCACCGATGCTAAGTTGGAGATCAAGATCGACCAGCGGTTCAACGAGAAGAATATGTTATCGGGCAAGTATGCTCAGGAGTGGGACAGCCACTACATTAACTGGAGCTGCTTCAACAACTTCATCGACCCTTGTGAGACGGGCCCCAACTCATCAACGGCCCATACGTTCGCGCTGAACTTTACCCACACCTTCAGTCCTTCCACCTTGCTGATTACCACGCTCGGCCTCACCCGCGCTGCCTTTCACCAGGATCAATACGCATACGCAGGCACTCAACCTGATCCTCTGGGCGCACTCGGATTCCCGTCTTACCTGGCAGCGAATGGGTTCATCGGCGTGCCTGCCATCTTTATCCACGGCTATCAGTCAGCAAATTTCACGAGTGCTGGCGACAACCCGTATGGCAATTACCGTCAGGGCGAAAATACTGGACAGCTCACGGTGACCCTGAGCAAGGTGCATGGCGCTCATGAAATGAAATTTGGCTTTGACGGCCGCTTGCACCAGATCAACTACATTCAAACCAACGCTCCTCTTGGAAATTTCAATTTCGATGCTACCGGTAGTTCGCAGAACAACTCGGAAGACAACCCTAATGGCGGCGATTCGATGGCCAGCTTCCTCATGGGACAGATGCTTGGCGGGGGCAACAGCGGTTACGAAATCCAATTCCGGCCGGCTATGCAGAGTTTCGCATACGGGTGGTTCGCGCAGGATAACTGGAAAGCACGTCGGAACCTTACCCTCAATTTCGGCCTGCGATACGAGTTATCGCTGCCCAGAACTGAGCGCCATAATCGTCAGAATTGGTGGGATCCGAAGGTCATCAATCCCTTGAACGGAGGCTCGATTAGTTACACCGATCCGCTAACAGGCGACGATGTAACCCGAACCTTATATGGCGGCGAGCGCTTTACAAATGGGAACACTCGCACCAACTGGGACACCGACTATAACAACTTTGCGCCTCGTTTTGGCTTCTCGTATCAATTCAGAGACAAGACGGTGTTTCGCGGAGGTTACGGCATCTATTACGGGCAGAGCCGCTCAGGTGCGAATGGGCTAGGCAGTTACGGCACGCAGGGGTACAACGTAAGCACGAGCGTAATCACCACCTACAACAATGACGGAGCGACGCCATATCTTCACCTCAGCGATCCTTTCCCGAACGGCTTTGTTCAACCTGCAGGAAGTTCACTGGGCCTTCTGAACGACGTTGGTTTCAATGCCATCGGCCCTATTCGCAGCGGCTATGCCATCAAAACTCCTTACGAACAGAGCTGGAGCTTCGGCTTCGAGCACGAACTTCCAGGAAATGTCGTCCTTGATGTGGAATATATAGGAAAAAAAGGAACGCACCTCTATTTCAGCGGTGCGAACAATCCGCAACTACTCGGGCCCGAGATTGAACAATATTCCTCTGATCAGCTCAATGCTCTTCTCAACTACGTTACAAATCCTTTTGCCGCGGTGAATGGCGGTCCCATCAGTGATCCTAACAGCACGCTTTCCGCTCCGACCGTCCAGGGCTACCAACTCCTGCTTCCCTATCCTGAATTTACCGGTGTGACAACCGATGTTCAGCCGATTGCCAATTCCATCTACCACGGTCTGCAGGTTAAAGCCGAAAAGCGCTATTCGAATGGCTTGCAGTTCCTGGTTACCTATACCTGGTCGAAGTCAATCGACGATGCTTCCACTTATGACGACAACGTGACTTGGGAAGGCAGCCTTACCAGCCTTCAGGATCCTAATAAACCTTGGCTGGAACGAAGTCTCTCCACTTTCGATATACCCCACGTGGTTCAGTTCACTTATACATATGATCTGCCCTTTGGGCATGGACGCATGTTCCTTGGTGACATGCCTAAGGCGCTCGACGCGGTTCTGGGCGGATGGAAAACCAATGGTATCTGGCGAATTTCTGCAGGACGACCGCTCGTCGTTACGGTCGGCGGTTGCGGAACACCGCTTCCGACCTACGGCTGTCAGCGTCCCAATATCACAGGCACACCACATCGTGCGGGTGGTAGCCACGTCGACTGGGTCAATCAGTACTTTGCCAATCCTGATGTGTTCCAGGCACCCGATGAGTTTACCTTGGGTAACGCTCCACGCGCGCTCAGCGACATTCGCAGCCCCATGATCTTCAGCAGTGATTTGTCACTCGAAAAGGACTTTTCGATGACGAAGGTACATGAAGGATTGAATGCTGAGGTTCGCCTGGAAGCGCGAAACGCCTTCAACCATCCGACTTTTAGTATGGGTGCACCAGGTCCCTGGGGCGATGACACTCTGAATGTTGGATATGGCGATTTTGGCCAAATCTTCTACATGACAGGGATCGGCCCTCGACAGGTCCAGTTGGCGCTGAAGATCAGTTTCTAACCTCGTAGGCGATGAGCTAGTTCGAAAAATCGATTCGTACGGCAAGGAATCTGTATGAGAAGTTATTGGGGGTGGCACAGCTTAAATATTTCCCTGGTCGCCACACTTTTGATTTTGGCCGGTTCCCTCCCCATCCCGGCGCATGCGCAAGCTTCTTCCAACGGCTCGAAGCCTGGGCTGACCAAGCGTGTTGTCGGCGATTATGGATACTGGAGCAAGTATCAGACGCCGGCCTACGGGGCAAAGCAAATCCCCTACAAAAAGCTCACCCATATCAATCACTATGGAGTAAGTTTCGGCTCCGATGCCAGCCTTTACGTTCCAGATGGATTCCTCGAGCCTGCCCTCATTCGCAAAGCCCACAAAGCAGGCCTGAAGGTGCTGCTCGGACTGGGCGGCGATTTCTGGGCCCTGGACGGCCATCCCGTCCTCGTGGCCACACTTGTCGGCAATCTCTGGGACTTTATCAGCCAGAACGGATACGACGGAGTCGACATCGACTGGGAGTACCCGACGGCCGACGAAACCGATACTTTCTATGGACTGATGCAGGCGCTGCGGAATACGCTTACTTCGCCCACTTATGTGATTTCCGCGGATGTTCCCCCGTGGGGTGGAGACGGTTCAGGATACGCGATTCCGCAGGTCGACCCGTTGCTCGATTACTTCAACATCATGATGTACGACTGCGCCGGGCCATGGACTGAGGATGGACAGCTCAATTCTGAAATCTTCTGGGACGCGAACGATCCAGACCCGTGGGAATGCCAGCCCGGAGGAGCGGCCAATGAGGCGATCGCTATTTTTCTTCAGGAAGGTGTCGCGCCCCAGCAATTGAACATGGGCACGCCTTTTTATGGATACTTCTACACGAATGTAAGCCAATTGTGGGGAGAATGTGCGAACTCCAGCAACACGAAGGACGGGATGTGCGACGCCTCCGTCCGTTCCGTAAACTATGGAACCTTCATTAAGCCACGAATCAACAATAGAGGCTGGGTAACTTTCTATGACGAAGTAGCGCTAGTTCCATACATGTTAAGAAAAGGCGGGAAGCCTGGCTTCATCACTTACGACGATCCATACTCGACTTACTACCGAGTGTGGCATTCCGATTGGCAGGAAGGTCTCGGAGGCACGTTCATGTGGTCGCTCGACGCGGACTACGACGGGCAGTCTCAGGATCTTCTTGACCAGATGTATGCGGCAAGTCTCAACCGCCAGAATTAGCATTTAAACTTCTCCCACATGAGTTGTACGATCAGAACTATGATTCCCCGCCCCGGTCGCCCCCAACCACAGCCGCTCAAGAGATCGGCGGCGATTGTGGCCCTGTTCCTCTTGTGCTCGTGTACGGCATTCGCGGTTCAGCCGGGGAAACCTCTCGAACTCTCAAGGCCCGTGCGACCCTGGGAATTTGTTTCTGTGCTCGGGACCCGCGCCGCCATCCTTGGACACGAACAAGGGACAGTCGAGGCTTGGGTTTATCCACTCAAGATCCTGAACGATTTTCATCTCCGGTTCCACACGAAAGAGGCCGCAATACCGGCGGAAGCGCTGGCTCGCACCGTGATCGTCCGTCCCGAGTCCACCACAATCGTCTATGCAAGCGATGTGTTTTCCGTTCGCGAGACGCTGTTCGTTCCCACGCACGAAACTGGGGCGATCATTGCTTTGGAGGTCGAGACACACGCTCCCCTCCAGGTCGAAGCCGTTTTCCATCGTGATTTTCAACTCGAATGGCCCGGACAACTCGGCGACTCCATGGCGGAATGGGATACGGCGCTCCGCGCTTTTCACTTTGCAGACGACACTGGCAAATTCGAGGCTCTGGTCGGATCGCCGTCTGCGATCAAGACCGCCGAAGAGTACGCCACCAATTACTTTTCTGCCGACGACGATTCGTTTCTTCTTGAGCCGATCAACAAGGGAAAAGAGACACAACTTATTGCCATCGCTGCCTCCTCTTCCGGGCGGTCGGAGCTCACTCATGTTTACCAGCATCTTCTCCTCGATTATCCCGCCTTATTGCGAGAATCCTCCAGTTATTACAGCGAGTATCTGGCACGTACTTTGAACGTGCACCTTCCCGACGATAAGCTCGAAAGCGCCTACGATTGGGCACGGGTGAGCATGTTGCAAGGCGTGGTGTACAACCCATTCTTGGGCGAGGGGCTGGTCGCCGGCTTCAATACTTCCCAAAGAGACTATCGTCCTGGTTTCGCGTGGTTCTTTGGCAGGGACGCCGAATGGACTTCCTTTGCGTTGAATGCCACAGGCGATTTTTATCACGTCCGTAGCGCGTTGGAACTCCTCGGCAAGTATCAGAGAGCCGATGGCAAGATACCGCACGAGATTTCTCAAAGTGCCAGCTTGATCGACTGGTTCAAAATTCCCTTCGCGTTCGCCTCCGCCGATGCAACACCGCTATACATCATCGCGGCAGACGATTACGTGACGCGGAGCGGGGACGTCGCCTTCGCCCAGGAAGAATGGGAGCGCTTGTGGAAGGCCTACCAGTTTCTGCAATCCACAGTTGGCGCTCAAGGTTTCGCACAGAATTCCGGAGTCGGCCACGGATGGATCGAAGGCGGCCCGTTGTATCCGGTGCAGACTGAGCTGTATCAGGCTGCTCTTGGAGTCGCTGCTTTTCGCGCCCTTTCGCATTTGGCACACCTCCTCGGAAAAAAGAACGTCGCTGACGAACTGGCATCGGCTGCCGACCGTCAGTCCTCGCTATTAGACAAAACATTCTGGTCGCCGGATAAACAGATCTTCGCCTACGCTCTCGATTCGAATGGCAATCGCCTGGATATCCCCAGTGTTCTCGCGGCCGTTCCCATGTGGTTTCAGTTGTTGGATGACGAGCATGCTGAACGAATGATCGACGAACTAGCGAGGCCCGAGCATCAGACCGATTGGGGAATGCGAATCATTTCCTCCAGCAATCCAAGATACGACGCGGGTGGATATCACTTCGGGTCAGTTTGGCCGCTCTTCACGGGCTGGGCATCGGTCGCGGAGTACAAATACCATCGCCCGCTTGCCGCATATGCGAACTTAGAAGCGAACGCGCTGCTAACGCTTGACGGCGCCCTCGGCCACGTCGCAGAGGTCCTCTCGGGTGATTTCTACCAGACACTTTCGACGGGGTCACCACATCAAGTCTGGTCCGCGGCTATGGTTGTGAATCCTCTGCTGCGCGGAATGATGGGAGTGAAGGCAGATGTGGCCGAGTGCCGTGTGACTCTTGCGCCTCATATTCCGGCGGACTGGAATAACTTTTCGATCGACGATCTCAGAATCGGCGCCGACAAGATCAGCGTGAGCTATCAGAGGACTCCCCACACTATACGTTTGCACGTCCATCCAGACGGAGTGCCGGGACGATGCACCTTGGAATTTTCGCCGGCGGTTAGCCTGCATGCCTTGATCAGGCAAGTGCGTGTTAACGGCAGGAAGGTGCCGTTTCATCTCAGTACGACGCCAACGGATCAGCATGTAAACGTTAATATTCCACTCTCGATCGAGACGTCTGACATCGAAATTTTGTTGGAGCGCGACTTCGAAGTGGGTTGGACTCCCCATCTCCCGGAACTGGGGGGCACAAGCAGCGGACTGCATGTCATATCCGAAGCTTGGTCGGCATCACGAGATGCGATGACGTTGCTGGTTGCGGGAGCGCCAGGCGCGAGCTATGAGATTTTCGCCAATGACGTGCGTCAGGTCGCATCGGTCGATGGCGCTCAAATAGAGCGAACGGTTGGTCCAGCCGCCAGGATACGGGTGCGGCTTCCCGCTACCACCGGCACCGATGCCGAGGCCAGAATCGTTATCCATTTCTCAACGAGATGACAGAGATCTTAAAACTCTATCGAGACTTACGAATGTCCAACAATCTCAAAACAGCGATTTTCGCAAGCCTTGCGGTGAGTATATTGGTAATCGCGTCCCCAGCACAGACAAAGGCGTCTGATCCAGGCGGGCATGACTGGTGGAAGCATTCTGTGTTTTACGAGATCTATCCGCGCAGCTTCGCGGATTCTAATAATGACGGCATTGGTGACCTTAAGGGCATCGACGCCCACTTGGACTACTTGCACGATCTCGGCGTAGATGCGATCTGGATTACTCCCTGCTATCCTTCGCCGCAGGTTGACTTCGGATACGACGTCGCCGACTACGAAAACATCGATCCGATGTACGGAACGCTGAATGATTTTGACCATCTCGCGAAGGATGCCAAAAAGCACAACCTCCGAATCATCATGGATTTCGTGCTGAATCATACTTCTCCGCAGCACAGATGGTTCATGGATTCAGCCTCGTCGCGCAATTCTGCGCATCGCGATTGGTATATCTGGCACGATGGCAAAGCCCCCGGCGTTCCACCGAACAACTGGATCTCCGGCTTTGGCGGCTCGGCGTGGCAGTACGATCCGAAGACGAGCCAATACTATTACCACTTCTTCGCTGTCGGACAGCCTGATCTCAATTGGCGGAATCCGGCGGTTGAGAACGCCATGTTTGATGTCACACGTTTCTGGTATAAGCGCGGGGTCTCGGGATTTCGGCTGGATGCTGTCGACCTGTTATTCGAGGATCCCGAGCTCCACGACAACCCTATTCTCGAAGGTAAAAATGATCTCGGCGATCCCAACATGGAGAATAAATACAACGACAAGTTGCCCGAGGTCCATACAGAATTGAAAAAGCTTCGAAAGGTAGCCGCTGAGTACGATGCGGTGTTAATCGGCGAGACATATACCGCAAACCGCGAGGAACTCAAAGAATATTACGGCGCAAATAATGACGAAATCCAAATGCCAATGGACTTCATGTTTTGCGAGGTGAACAAGCTCTCCCCGAAGGATTTTCGAACGCAGATCGCGAATGTCGAGTTCTCCGGCGGATGGCCGGTTTATGTCATTGGCAATCACGATATGACACGCTCTTACAACCGCTATGGGGATGGCGTGCATAACGATCAGATCGCAAAGCTGATGGCGGGAATGTACCTGACCCTTCGCGGCACTCCGATCATGTATTACGGTGAAGAACTAGGCATGGAAAACAACGACCCAGTCCGGAAGGAAGATGTGAAGGACCCGATTGGCGTCGCTGGATGGCCGAGAGAAAAAGGACGCGACGGCGAGCGTACACCCATGCAGTGGAGCGAATCACCAAATGCTGGGTTCAGCGTATCCAAGCCGTGGTTGCCCGTTCCAGCCAGCTACAAAACTCATAATGTCGCCAGCGAACTGCGCAACCCCAACTCTGTATTGCAATTCTACAAGCACCTGCTTGCCCTGCGTCACCACGAACCGGCTTTGCTCGACGGAGATTACGTGCCGCTCGATCAAGAGAATCCGAATGTACTCTCGTACCTTCGTCGCTTCAACAACGAGGCCGTTCTTGTGGTTCTTAATATGTCAGGCAAGGACCAGCAGGTCGGATTTGACCTCTCGGCCGAGGGTTTCTCTTCACCAAAGACGGTGCCATTGCTTACCACTCAAAGCCCGTCGTCCGTTGGGTCACTCGATAAGATCTCTCTGGATCCCTTCGCGGTCTACATTGCCAGGCTCTCTCGGTGAGTTCGATGGACAAGTTTTCAGCTCTCAAACCAGCATTGGGTCTCACTATCGTTCTGCTGATGTGTTGTTGCGCCTGGTCGCAAACGGGCGGCAACCGGAACGGACAGTCAAATCCGGGTGCCACCCTCATGCCTCGGCCTATCGTTGTCGGCTACTTTCGTGGAAATTCCATGCGGTCGCAGTTTTTTCTTAGAGATTTGATATCGCGAGGTACAATCTCCGCCCTTGATCAGATCAACTACTCTCAGGTAAACATTCGCGATGCTCGATGCGTCGTGGCAGACCCGGATTCGGACCTGACCTATTCGTTCACTGCGGGAAACAGCGTGGACGGCACTGCCGATACGCCGACTATGCCGTTGCGGGGAAATTTCCACCAGTTGCAGGAGCTCAAGCGACTCTATCCACGCATCAGGCTTTTGATATCTATCGAAGGAACTCCGGATGTTTTTGTGAAAGCTGCGCAGCCTGAGAACCGAATGGCGTTCGTTACTTCCTGTGTCCAACAATTCATTCAAGGCAAGATTGCGGACGGAATCAATGCTGCGGGCCTCTTCGACGGTATCGACATCGATTGGGAATATCCGGAAGAGGTGGACAAATTCAATTTCATATCCCTTTTGGCCGAGTTCCGGCGACAACTGGACACGGTCAGGCCCGATCTTCTCTTAACTGTCGCCATGGGCACGACACGCAGTTCGTTTCACCACTTGGATATGGTTGCCGTGGCCCGTTATGCGGACGAGGTCGGAATCATGAATTATGACTACGCAGGGCCGTGGAACAAGAAAACCGGGTTGGTTGCGCCCCTATACCATGTAGCGGGGGATCCCGAGATTGACGGCGATGTCGATGCAACGCTTTGGAATTATCAGCAGGCTGGCGTGCCGCTGTCGCACATGCTGATGGGGTTGCCGTTTTATGGCTATTCATGGAGTCAGGTTGGCTCGGAAAATCACGGACTCTTTCAGCTGGGCGAACCAGCACGCACCGATGCGACATATAACTTGATCGCCGCTGTTACCAATAAGTTCACCATTTACCGCGACACGAAATCGCAAGCGCCGTGGCTATTCGACGGAAATACCTTTTGGACCTATGACGATGAACTCTCCATCTCTGCCAAAGTGAGATATGCCAGAGAGCACGGCATGATAGGTGTCATGATTTGGGAGTTGAGCGGCGATACAGCCGAAGGAAGCCTGCTGAAGGCTGTTTCGGTTGGACTCGGCCGCCAGGAAGAAGTTGGAAGTGCTGCCCGCGTAACTCCATAGGTCAATTAGAATTCGCGCAGTCTGTTCGACGAACGAACAACTCAACTCAGAGAATGCTCTATGAAATGCATTCCACCGATCCTTCTTGCATTGTCTCTGTCCCTGTTCGTGCGGCCGATCTTCGCCCAGGACGCTGCCAATGCTCCCCACGGTGAGCAGATCCCAGCCCCGGCCTGCCAATCGGTCCCCGACTGGGATAGTGCCCGCGCCGCTACCTGCACAAGGGCTGACATTGCTGAGTGGCTAAACGACATTAAGCACTGGCGTGCCGAGCATCTGCTGCGCATCGGGTATGACGGATCCGACTACGCAAGACCGGAACTCCTATGGACTCAGTCCAGTTTCGTTCAGCCACAAATGATGACGCACGACCGTTTCTTCTACGATCCCGTCGGCCGGCAATATACGGTCGATCGCTATCTTGCGGATTTGGACAAGCGCTACGGCGGTATCGACAGCGTGCTGCTTTGGCCCACTTATCCGAATCTCGGAGTCGATGCCCGCAACCAATACGATCTGTTCCGCGATCTACCGGGCGGGATTGCCGAGATGAAGAAGGTCGTCGAGCAATTTCATCGTCACGGCGTCCGCGTCCTTTTCCCGGTGATGATGTGGGATCAGGGCACGCGCGACGAGGGCGTTCCGAACTGGATTGCTACCTCGCGGTATCTCACCGACATCGGCGCGGATGGAATCAATGGCGACACACTCGAAGGTATGGCTCGTGTCTTTCGCGCCGCTTCCGACAGCTTGGGGCATCCCCTCGCGCTAGAACCGGAACTCGCCCTTGGCTCAGATGAGATGCTCGCCTACAACAGTATGTCGTGGGGCTATTGGAAATATGATTTCGCGCCCACGGTCAGCACTTACAAATGGCTCGAGGCCCGCCACCTGGTGCACGTTTCCGATCGCTGGGCCCATGATCACGTCGATGATCTCCAGTTCGCATTCTTCAACGGTGTCGGGTTCGAAAGCTGGGAGAACATCTGGGGCGTCTGGAATCAGATGACGCCGCGTGACGCGGAAGCTCTCCGTCGCATCGCCACCATCGAACGAGCGTACCCCACGTTACTCGTCAATCCCGATTGGGAGCCACACGTCTTCATGCAACAGTTTGGCGTTTTTGCCAGCCACTGGCCGGGCGCGCAATCGACGCTGTGGACGATCGTCAACCGCAACCACTATCCGGTCTCCGGTCGCCAACTGTCCGTCCCTTACAAGGTAAGAGCGCGCTACTTCGACCTGTGGCATGGCGTGGAGATCACGCCTATCAAAGAAGGCGACGCATCTGTACTCAGCTTCGATCTGGAGCCCAAGGGCTACGGCGCCATTCTGGAGACATCCGCACCGGACCCTGCGCTTAATGGCCTTCTTCAAACCATGCACACACTCGCGCAAAAGCCGCTCGCCGCGTTCTCGAGCGAGTGGATCGCACTCCCGCAGCACATGGTGGACATCTCCGTAACCAAGTCGCCCAGTTCGCCACCGAGCGGAATGGTCCGAGTCCCGGAAACCGAGTTCGTCTTCCGCGTCAATGGAATCGAGATCGAGGGCATGAACGACGAGGGCGTGGACGTCCAATATCCGTGGGAACCTTCGCCGCGCCGCTTTCACGAAGCCAAGTTACACATCAAGTCCTTCTGGATTGACACTTATCCCGTCACAAATGCGGAATTCAAGAAATTCCTCGACGCAACGCGCTATCACCCCGCTGACGATCACAATTTTCTCAAGGACTGGACCGGTCAAGATTATCCCGAAGGTTGGGCCAACAAACCCGTGACGTGGGTCTCGCTGGAGGATGCGCGAGCCTACGCTCAGTGGGCGGGCAAGCGTCTACCGCATGAGTGGGAGTGGCAATATGCTGCGCAAGGTCCGGATGGCCGCGCCTATCCATGGGGCAATGATTGGAATCGCCTCGCAGTTCCGTCACCAGGTCGCGGCCGCGATCTCGCACCACCAAGCGATGTGAATGAGCATCCGCAAGGAGCAAGCCCATTCGGAGTGATGGACCTCGTCGGAAACATCTGGCAATGGACGGACGAATTCACCGACGAACATACGCGAGGGGCGGTTCTGCGCGGTGGCAGCCACTATCAGCCGCAGGGTTCGCGATGGTATTTTCCCCAGGCTTACAAGCTATCGGAGCACGGCAAATATCTCCTAATGGCTCCCAGCATCGATCGATCGGGAACCATTGGATTCCGCTGTGTCGTCGATTCCCAGTAGTCGCTTCTCTGCCCGAAGATAGCATCGAAGGCCTCTTCCACTTCAGTCCTTCAACGTGAGAATAGACACGGAGAAGGCGGGCATGCGGAATCTCGACTGCGGAAGGTCCGTTTTCATTACCTGCGCCGAAGCGCCCCCAATCGTCTGCGCCGTCGCTCCGGCCCATTCTTTCGGCAAATCGATCGATATCTCCCGGTTCCGCGGGTTGATCATGATCATTTTCTGATGTCCCCCGGCGACGTAGGCCTGCACCGTGACCGCATCCGCGTCTGCCGGCACTCCGTTTGGCAAGACTTCTGTCTCGGCAAATTCGTTCCCCGGCGCGAGATTATTCTTCAGGAGTTCGAGCACTGTGTAGCGCGCGTTCGGCTCGCCGGTTGTCCAATCGATCATGCTCACACTCGGGAACTGGCTCGGAAATCCCACCAGCTGTGATTCGCCAATCACATCCACCCCGAGTCGGGCCATTTCCACGTAAAGGGTTGCATAGAGAGTGGCACTCAGATTCCAATAAGCCGGCGGAATCGCTTTCTCCACGTGGCCTGGCTCGCCCTGCACCATATCGCCGGAGAGAATCGATCCGGCTTCATTCACCATGATCTTGGTCGACGGCGACAAGCGATCTCGAATCTGCGCGATGTACCGCGTCTCCGCCACAAACTCGCTTACGCGATCCGGAAACGTAAACTGCCAATGATCGAGCGTCTGGTCGGCACCCGGTGCCGCATAAACATGGAAAGAAATGTAATCGAGTGGAATTCCTGGTTTATGATTCGCCGGGTTGAGAAAATACTCGAACATTTTCTGGCCGCCGGCTGGATAAGATAGCGACAGCCCGACAAATTTCATCTCCGGTGCGACCTTACGCACAGCCTCGACGATAGCGTCGTAACGCGCTACATACTGTTGTGGCGTGGGCTCGTGTTCCGAGTCGATCTCGTTGAAGATCTCCCAATAGCGCATGTCATAGCGATGTCCCGACGCGTGATACTTGCCGAGTTCGTCGGTAAATCCGCCCAGCATGTACCAACTCGCCAGCCGCCCGTAATAATCGGCGAGTTCCTGAACATCGTGTAGTTGCGTGCCTTGCGTATAATTCCAGGCGACCTGATTCGGATCCTCCGGATACACGACGGGTTGCGGCGTCGTGAACATCCACTGCGGATTCGTGCTGAAGCTCCAAACCGCGGGGCGTCCAGCGCTGGCTTTCGCAAAGTCCTCGACCAGCGGATCCATGTACTGAAAATCCCAAAACGTCTGCTCCTTCTCTGGAGCTCGCAATTCGGCAACCGCCATCTTCGGATAGGGGAACCAGAAGGCGTAGCGGGCATAGTCGCAACCAAGCTTCCCGAGCGCCCCAAATGCGACGTCGTGAATGGGCGAGCCCCGCCGCAGCATCGGATTGATCACGGCCTGCAATGTCGGCGTCGTTCGAATAGGGAATTTCTTATTCCAGTTCACGACAACCGACGGTACTGACTCTGCGGACATTGTCCACGTAAAACTGGCAAGCAACAGAAATGCAGCACGAATTTGCATGAACTATCTCTTCCCACTCATGTGTATTCCCATCTGCAGAACTTCAGTGAACCGGCAATGTTAGGGAGCGCTGCAGCTAAAAGTCAAACTTGAACCGGCCGCCGACGATCAATGAATGCATACGCGACTCGCCCGCAAAGATTCTCTTAAGAAATTTACAGAACATTTATCTTGCGTTGATAAGGTGCGAGGGTAGGTTTCTGCTTGGTGAATTGCAGCGAGCACAACGCTACCCAGTGATCCACCGGCCAGAGGACGTCGCACTTCCGCTGGCCTCTTCGAGGTTTCCAATCTAAGTTTGATGATGTCTCGGTCTGCCAACTCGGTTGTACAAAAACAGGTCGCGCCTATGCTTGCACTGGCCACTCAGTTCCTTCGGGCCGGACGACCGGCTGATGCGGTCGCGCCGTTGCGGGATGCAGCTCGACTGGAGCCCTCAAATTTTGTCATCCAGCATGATCTTGGCCTCGCCTGCCTTGAAGTCGGCCGCATACCGGAGGCCATCGCGGCCCTGCAGCAGTCCATTGCCGGCAATCCGCGTTATGCCGACGCACACTTCCGTCTCGGAATCGCCTTGGAAAAGTCGGGCAATATTCGGGAAGCAATTGCGGCGTACGACCGCGCGACCAAGCTTTTGCCATCCCTGGCAGAAGCATGGTTTCGCGCGGGAGCACTGGTTTTCACTCTGGGCCATCGTGACGAAGCGATCGGTTGCTTCCGACGTGCCGCCGCGACGGCGGCGAGGACCAGCTATGGTCGCCTAGGCAAAGCGCGCGCGCTGCTCATCGAGGATCGTAATCAGGAAGCCGAACAGGTTTTGCGCGAGGCAATCGTGGCCGACCCGCGGAACGCGATGGCGTACGAACTGCTTGGCACTCTGCTATCAGAGCAGGGGCGCTTCGATGAGGCGCGCGCCTGCTTCGAGCGCGCTGTCACGATTGCTCCGCTACTGTCGGGAAGCTACTACGATCTAGTCCGCTGCCGTCCCGTCACGAAAGATGACGATGGACTGCTTCAACGGATGGAAGCCGCGCTGGCTACGCCCGGAATGGAGGCGGAGCAACTCCATCGGCTCCATCTCGCCATCGGCAAGGCGGCCGACGATCTTGGGGACTACGCCCTCGCCATGAGACATCTCGACGCCGCGGACGCCGTACGCCGGGGTTCGGCGCCGTTCGACTCAACCGCGTTCTCCATTGAGATCGACCGCATGATTGCCCGATGCTCGCCGGAGTTGATCGCGCAAGCACCCAAGCTCGGCTCGGGCGATGCGACGCCGGTGCTGATCATCGGCATGCCCCGCTCTGGCACAACTCTGGTCGAACAGATCATCTCTATGCATCCTGAAGTCGGAGCGGGAGACGAATTGAATTTCTGGAACGAGCGCGGAGCGCTTTGGCACGGCTCCGGCCTGGAGGGCAACGACACTCCATTTCTCGCCAACGCTGCGAAAGACTATCTCGGGCTGCTGCGCAGAATTGCGCCCAAGGCTGCGCGCGTCACAGACAAGATGCCCTTCAACTTTCTCTGGGCCGGGCTAATCCACCTCGCATTTCCGCGCGCGACCATCATCCATTGTCGTCGCGCCGCCGTCGATACGGCGCTCTCAATCCATCAAACATTTTTTCATCCGGGACTGGCGTTCCCAACCGGTGGTGCCGAACTCGTCTCGTATTTCCGAAGCTATCGACGCATCACGGATCATTGGCGAAACGTACTGCCACCGGATCGCTTCCTCGAAGTCAATTACGAAGAAATGACCCGCGAACCCGCACCCGTAATCCGGCGGATCATCGCGACCTGCGGCTTGGAGTGGCATGACGGCTGCCTGCGCCCTGAATCGAATCCAAGGATGGTAAAGACGCCCAGTAAGTGGCAGACTCGTCAGCCAATCTATCGCTCCTCCGTCGAGCGCTGGCGACACTATGAACCTTGGCTGGGCCCCCTGCGCGAACTGGTAGTCGACAATTCTTCCTGGCAATAAAGCCAATCATTCTTCTTTCAAGAATTAGGTGCGGGGGAAGCAGCCTGAACAGCGGCCGAGAGATTCTCGAACAACCGTACGCCCGACGAACCGCAACAAGCCTCCCTTTACGGAACTTTCACTTGTTAGTCACAAGCCCTTAAAAATCGGCACCTATTATCGGCGATCAGACTTCCACTCCAAGGTCGCACAGGATCCAGGCTGCGCGATTAATCAGTCCACGAGTTCAAGAATCCTAAAAGGAGGAGCACTCTCTCATGTCACGCAAATCCTCTCCAAACGCCTTTCGAAACAGGCATCGAAACAAATCACGCACGAAGCATCTACGTCCGCTCGCCGGCCTGATAGCGACCAGCCTCGGCTGTGCAGGGCTCGCTGCCGGCCAGTCCAAGGAGTACCCGAAATATGTGGCCGGCCCGCAGAAAGACGGCTCGTGGGTCGTCTCGAGCGGCCAGGTCATCAACCCGGCCGGCACCCAGGTAAACCTCGGAATCCGGGTTCGTGCCAAGGCCATCGCGATTAACCCCAACACCAAGACGCATACCGCCGCGGTCCTCACCTTGGGCGCGTCGGAGGCCGTTGAAGTGTTCGACACCTATACGGGCGAAGTCCTGCAGAACTATGTGGCTTTGGGGAATGATTCGAGCGGAAGCTTCAACGGCATCGCTTATTCGGCTGATAGCCAGTATCTCGTCTTCAGCCAGGACAGCAGCAATGTCACGGTTGCCAAGGTGAATGCCAACGGCTTGCTGCAAGACGACGGCCAGATCAGCGTTCCGCCAAACAATTCGTTCATCGCCTGCTTTCCAAACAGCCCGCTGGGCGCGTATGCCAGGCCTTGCGGCCTGTTCTATTCGCCGAGCACTTCTTATCCCGGCGGCGTGGCCATCTCCAAAGACGGCAAAAGCGCCTACGCCCTGCTCAACCAGAACGACACGCTTACTCAGCTTGACCTGGTTGGCAAAGCGCAGGGACAGCAGATCCGTGTCGGCAACGCGCCACATAGCATCCTGATCAACAGCACGGGCAATACCGCCTACGTCAGTAACGAAGGTGGCCGGGCCGCTACCGAGTCCGACTTCCAGATCTATTCCGCGGGTACTGAAATTGTCGCCGACTCAGTCGTAGGCGCATCGATCACGGGGACGGTCTCTGTTGTCGATCTGCCATCGATGACGGTCACCAATACCATTTCGACTGGCCTCCACCCGACCGGAATGGCGTTCTACGGGAAGAGCTTGCTGGTCGCCAATACCTATAGCGACAGTATCTCGGTCATCGACACGACCAAGAACGTGGTAACGCAGACGATCAACCTTGGGCTGCCCATTGCGATACCTGGACAAGGCCAATCGGCCTATGGTGCGGCGCCCAACTCGATCGCAGTCGATGCCAAGAACGGCATTGCCTACGTCGCGCTTTACAATGCCAACGCCATCGCAGTGGTAAACCTCGCCAAGGGCGCAGCAAATCCGGTGATGGGCATGATTCCGGTGGCCTATGCGCCGAGTTCGGTCGTGTTGAACTCCAACACAAATACGCTCATCGTTGCCAATGACAAGGGCATCGGCACGCGTAATTCGTTCGAGTGCGACTACGGCGTCTGCGACTACAACACTCACCAGGACAACGGCACCGTCAGTATCGTCGGCATTCCCGACAGCGCGACTCTGCAGACGATGACTCACCAGGTCTTCCAGTACAACCACTGGGACCTGACGCAAAATATCCAGTCGGCCTCCGGTGGCAACCCGAAGACGAAACCGGTCGCAATCCCGAAGAAGATTGGCGATCCCTCACTGATCAAGCACGTGTTCGTGATCGTTCGTGAGAACCGCACCTATGATCAGATCCTCGGCGACGTAGCGGCTGGCAACGGCGACGCGTCGCTCGCAGTCTTCGGCGGCAAGGACACACCGAACGCACACGCGCTCATCCAGCGCTTCCCGCTTCTCGACAACTTCTACGATCCAAGCCGCCAATCCGCTGACGGTCATCAGTGGATTACGGAAGCGATGGCGCCTTATGCCGACGACATCCAGTCGCCGGATTGGGTCCGAAGCTATCCCGGCGGTAACGCTGGCGATTCGCTCGCTTACCAGAACAAGGGCTTCGTCTTCTCCGAAGCCGCAGCCGCCGGTCTTAACGTTAAGATGTATGGCGAATACGTCGAATACGACACGTTCCTGCAGCCAAACGGTTCGACCGACGAGCCGAGCTGGACTGACTTCTACAACGACGCGCTCGCGTTCGAAGCTGGACAAGAGCCGACGTTGTACTACCAGAACACGATCCAGGCCCATTCTTCGGTCCCGGCCGTGTATCAACACCTCATCACCAACTTCCCGATCTTCGACCTGGGCATTCCGGACCAGTTCCGCGTCGATCTCTGGGTCCAGGACTTCAACAACGATGTTAAGAACGGCACGGTGCCTAATCTGAGCTTCCTGTGGATCATGGATGATCACACTGGCGGCCCGCCAACTCCGGACGCAGAGCAGGCCGATAACGACTTGGCCGTTGGCCGCATCATCGACTACATCAGCCACAGCCCGATCTGGTCATCGTCGGCGATCTTCATCGAAGAAGACGACGCGCAGAATGGCGTAGATCACGTGGACGGTCACCGCAGCCCAGGCTACATCGTCAGTCCGTATGCTGTGCAGGGCGGACCGACCGACCACACCTACTACACGCAGGTGAACATGACGCGGACGATCGAGCAAATCCTCGGTCTGCCGCCGATGAACCAATACGACCTCGTGGCGTCGCCGATGCGGACCGCGTTTGTCAAAGGCACGCCGCCACCGGAGAACTTCCAACCCTGGACCCACGTTCCCAACCAGGTTCCGCTGGATCAGGGCGTTGGCCAGAACGAAGACCACTCCAAGGAGAGCAAGAAGATCCAAGCCCTCCGCGCCGCATGGACGAAGAAAAAGGCGGCGATTTTTGCCGGAAAGTTGAGCAGGCCTGACTCGGAAGATCCGGACACCGTCAACCACTACAACTGGTACATGTCGACCGGCTTCACCAAACCCTATCCTGGCGAGAAAACGGTTCGCCCGCCAAGCGAATTCAACAACCCGGCGCCAGCCGGCGAAGATGACGACGACTAAACCACGGTCCAACACTGCAACCAGCCCTCTCCTCAAGTTTTGGGGAGAGGGTTTTTCTGGCTCACGAGCCAAGCCATCAGTCGTCTCGACCTGAGACCGGTCCCCACGTTCTGGCGTTCTTCCGGGTTTGCTGGGATTCGCCGCCCAGAAGGTAGAGAAAGTCACTCCCGATGCAGTTACAAAGGATGACAAAGACTACTTACTGGTAAACGATGCTCCGATCATCCTAGCCATGTTGAATGCGATTAGGAACGGCAGAGGGGAATCGCAGCACCACGAAAGCTGGCCACGACGTTCAAATCGGCATCGCAGTTGAAACAGTCCCGAAAAGAAGGAAATGGCTTTGGCATGGGTGCGGCACATCCCATGAAGTGCTTCTCGGTCAGTTCCCACCCCAGTCGAATCAGGTACCCAGCTCTCGCGCTTTCCGACAGCCCGATCCCTGCCCGTCGCAAGTTGCAGAACAAAAATCCTTCATAACCTCCATTACCTTCATAACTTCTTCAGATAGTAGCAGTTGCCGGCGATGGCAGTATCACGTTTAGAAGATCCGCAGATGCCACGAGAAGACACTCCGCCACGTAACTCCATCCATGGCTCTCGCTGCCCGTCGTTGCAGCCGAGGAGCAGTCCCGGAGCAATGAACGGGCGACATGTTAAAGGGGTTGCTGAAGAGACGTTTCTTGCTCCATTCACCGCTTGCTGCGCCGTTCCATGTTGCGCGCATGCTAGACACTGAGGAGTTCTGCTTAGCCTCAGGCCCTTCCCCTAGCCTTCTCGCAACACTTGCGAGCCGACATTGTTTTGGTTAGTTCATCGGCCGGCCTCGCCGCTTGTCTTCTTCCCAAATTGATCGTTCCGTAATGGCTATTGGACAACCCAGGGGTGAGAAAGACCTCGTCCTAGTCGTCGACCGGGCCGGCAAGGCGGTCTCCGGTGCCCAGGCGCCTTCCGCCGTTGTCGTAAGTAAAGTCGACAATACGACGGTACGTGGCAATGCTGGATCCGGATCGATCATAGAGTCGCTGGTTGCCGCCCGCGACTTCACGGATTACTCCTTGCGGTTTGCCGACTGAGTCTTTCAAAATCACCGGTTTCATGTTCTTCGCCCTTCTAGATTATCTACCTATCCGGATCTCGTTCAACGAGCTGAATAGTGAGCTTCGTACGTGGTTCGAGCAAGGCAGACGCTGAGATCGTACTTCGCCGAAAGCCCGCCCGTTTTAATGGAATCCGCGCTGTCGACACACTCGGAACAATGAATGTAGTGCCAGATGCTAAGTGTGGAATTCCCACACGATAAAAAACCCGTTCAACAAATCGCGCGCATGCTGCCTCACGTCCTCGAACAGAGAGCCGCCCAGCTTCCCAATGCGGAATCTCTATGTCATCGACCCGGGCAAATAGCCGCATTTCCGCGACCTCCGACGCTTTAGGGAGATCATCGAAGGGCAGTAAATTTCTGCTCTTGAGGATCGCCTTTAGCTCGTCCAAGGACACCCGTCTTCCGCTTGAACCACGATCAAACAGGTCGATCTCAAAATCGGAGTGCAGAGCGAAGGAACCAATTATCGGGTCAGCGACGACTACGTCGAAAATGCCTTCAGACTCGGCAGTCTGGCGGATGTTCACCGACGCCAGCGGCACCCCGTTAAGCAAGATCTCGCAATGAATATCGTCCGATGGGAGCTTGTCAGGCATCTGGCTGCGGACTCCTTTTTCGCATCAGCTCTAAACCTATAACCAGAGTTCAATGGTCAGTTCGAAGTATGGGCCCTTGCCGGAAAACAAATCGATTGAGCGTGACTGGCCGCAGCCTTAGGGCAGTCGAATACGGCGTCGCAGACGAGACACTGGCGCTGCCACGTTCTGCCGGACAAGACAAGAAACACCTTGCCCGTGTGGTCGTCATCCTGGGATTTACTGCTCCCTATCATCGTGATCCACCCTCATTCTGCTTCTCCAAGACACCTACTACATCGGTAATGGTCGTCTGTCAAAACGTGAAGTGAACGAAAAGGGAGATTGAGTCTGCTTCGGATCTCTTTGACGAGCTTAGGTTGCCGGAGAATGCAACGATCAAGAAGCAATGAGTACTGGCCGCTCTGCACCGAGAAGGTCACTCGGCCACGGGGAACAGATATGTAGTCTTCGTCTCGAGGCGCGAGACCATCCGTTTGTAACTGCGACCACAACTCATCATGCCCGCGCGGATAATTGATATATCCGGCGCATAGATCAGCATTCGCGAGCTGACTGGACTCGATTAGAAGGCGATCAGAGGGAAGGAGAAATATAATACCAACTGATGGCTGAGGCTTCTTTCGATGTTCCGGCGAGCGCCGCCGTTTTCTGTCCCTCACATTTTATTCTACCAGCGTTAAGTACAATTTCGGTAATTTCCGTAGTGGAATTTTGTTGCAAAATGGCATCTCAGTAACTGTTACTAAGCCGAAACGCTCAGATCGCTGCGAGTAAGTAGCCACTGTCCCGAAAGGACCTATCGTCAAGGCATCATCCCAGGAACTTGAAGAACGCAATCAACTCTGTGACCGGAACTGTTTTCTCGCGGTGGTTCACAAACACCCTGCGCTGGTTTGGCTAGCCGCAAAGAACTGACTACCACAGAGATGCTCGAGAGCAGCATTGCTGCCGCGGCAGTCATTTGGATTCAGAACGCGCCGTGCCGGTTCGAGACGCGCCGTAGTGGAGAGCTAGTTTTGTAAGGTGTTTCGGTGACCTGAGCCGGCCGTTATTTGATTTGAGGTTAACTCGGCGCCAATACTTCCATCTCCGCCTGCGTAAGCACGGCCACGATCGGCTACGCTGAGAACCAATTGCGCCTCATTTGACACAATTTCCTTTGGTCGGGTCTTGCCCAAGTCCCGCTCTCAGCCTCTATTGAGCGTCCGGGGAGTCGCCCAGGACTTGCAGATGATGGCAGTACCCACATTCAGAAACTGAGGGCAGGAGACCGTACTCCATAGCCAAGCGGTGGGCGCGAAGCTGTGTGGCTTTGTCGAAGACAAGCCCTCGCCCTCCGCTGCCGAGGCTACGGGTGTAGAGTCCAATCCGTTTCAGCACGTGTCCGACTTTTTCACTGCTGAGCTTCAGAGACTCCCCTTGCTCAATGCTGATCTGGATTGCAGCGGTCGCAATGTCGCGCACGTACGCCTGCAGTTCGTCCCGATGTGCGAGCCTCAGAATGGATTGCACTACGATACCCTCAATTCCGCCGGCGCGATCGGCGTGGATCTGTTTACTATGTAACCGCAGGATCTCAGCAACGCGAGACTGAAGCGTGGGGTCGTCAACGACGACTGCCCCAAGGCGGCGCGCAATCACATCGAGGTGCGGCAAGAGCTCACCAGGAGGGAGTTCCACGAATTCGAGGCGATCCAGGTTACGACAGCGATACGAAAACAATTCATTCTGCAAGCGAGTGAGTGCAGAATCACTGAGAAACGGCCGGAGGGTCACGGGCGCACTACGGCTCAGGTGAATATACAAGCCGTTCCCTGCCTTCTTCGGGTCGTAGTCCTCGCCGAAGTAAACTGCCCTTGGGCAGTGGAACTGTCGTAACTCTCCTCCACAAGAAACAAAGTATCCCGGGTAATCGGAGACTTCGAGCAACTCTGAAGCGCTCTTGCTCGGTGTGGTCAGCTGAATTAGGAGTGTGGGCTTCAATTCACCGATGGGTATCTGCTTCAACACCGCCGGCTTGATCCCCGCAAGTAATAGAGCTCGACGACAGACGTAGCGCATCATCTCAAATAGCAAGTCAACTGCATGGCGCGGCCCCGTGATGGAGAGCTTGGGAACAAAGTCCAAGCGATCCGAAAACCACGTGTCCATACACCAAAACGTTAAGAGCTCACATTGATCCTCTGACAAGCACGAGCAGTGTTCGAGAACTTCATAAACATCGTCGAAGACTACGCGTGCGGAATCACTGGGCATCACCCCGCTTGGCAAAAGCAGCCAGCTCTCGATGGCAGCGGGTAACGAAGGCACGTCGTAATTTGTGCCTTTGTAAGTAAACCCCTGAGTAGAGGTGGTAAGGCTTGGGCAAGGCCCCTTCCATTTGACGCAAGCCATTGAGATCGAGCCATCGCGACGGATAAGGTCGGCCGTCGGCGGCGGTTCATAGTAGTCAGGTTCCGGGTCCCAGCGCCACAGGTCGTCACCGCGACCAAGGAAGTCTTCATGGCTGGCTATGGCAAAGGCATCGGCGAGCTTTTCGATCGCCGACTGGCCGGTAGGGGTAAACGGGGCATCCATTTCAATGGCTTCAGGTTGGGAACCTTCTACACCCATCGCGGGTAGGGTACCGGTAGATCCTACAGATTCCGCCTCTCCTTGCGCCTCTGATGGGCAAGGGTGAGCGGGGTCAGTGGCTTCTTGCTGTCCACCGGGGCCTGCTGACGGTGCGCTTGTGGCCGCCGGTGGAAAGCCAGCGTTGTCGTTCGGTACTTGCCCGGCTGACCGAGGGAGCCCCGCGCCCTCGTCTCCTTCGCCTTGACTGAGTTCGTCCGACATATAACTCCTTGTTCTCCTTCGAGCCGTCTCATTCTGGGGAGTGGCTCTACATATAAATACTGAGAGTTAAAGAATCTCACCGGCCCCTTGAGGGAATACTTTTCAGGCGGTAGGCGGTGTCCTAACATTCACTACGAGGCCGGGCATTTCGGCCTTGGCGGACCGTCCGACCAGGAGACAGATCGAAGCCTTCCCGTCCCTTTTGGTAGCCAGGGCAAGGCACAGCAGAAAGGGGTCCGAGGGTGAGTAACCCCGAACAGGTCACGCCCCGGGGTAAAGGATCCTGCTTGCCGGGCATTGCACGTAAGACGGGACCCTTACTCCTCTTCAAGGACGGCTTTTTCCACCAGCTGGCGCAGCAGATTGAGAACATCTTTTCCGGCCTGACTGGGATCGGTTTGCATCATCCAGTGGATGCACTTGGCAAATTCCCTCAAGCTCTTGTCGTCGATCTTTCGATCGTGCCAGTTCCATGCCAAAGGCAAGCACTTCAAAGACGCCGGCAGGCCGCAACCGAAGTTGACACTCTTTGACTTTTTCATCTCCATTCCTCCGCTCATCCTAGTCTTGGGCAAGCTACACCAATGGGTTTGGTAGCGTGAGAACGTGAACGCGTGCGAAGGAATTTTTTCGCGAGGCACCTTTTTCGGCTTTTTGTTGGAATTTCTTCTGGCCTACCCCGAATTCCGTCGGTGAAGTCTAAGGACCGGCGCTATCGCCTCAGCGCTACGCAGCGAACCTTTTCAGGCGCTGGAGAGGGGGCCGGGTCGCGCTCAGATTTTGGGTTTTGTAGGTCCCGACTTTCCCGACAAGACTAATAGGTCCTGCGAGCCAATCGAGTCGTCTCCATGCTCCGGGGTTCGGCGGTTGGTCCGCGTCGGGTAAGCCACCGTTAATCCACTAATCCACCCTGTGGTGGCACAGCCTGAAATGGAGAGGCGACGTTCTCCGTCAGAGTAGATTCCTCCCACGCGGAGGGCGGAAATTCTTGTAGCTCCAGATAGCTCAACCGCTCAACCCGTGCTTTCCAAGTTGGCTTTTCCGCGCATGCCGCAAAGAAAAGCCGCCCAAACATCGGGCGGCATCTTCGGTCTGTTTGAGGGCTCAAATGCACGCACCTCGAAACAGAGCTACGGGGTCACAGTCAGGTTGTAAGTGACATTTTGAACCGCGCCCGCTCCCGGGCCGGACACCACGCTTCCTTCAAAGTGGATTACATGCGTACCCGGCGATAGCGGTTTTACCATCACCCAGTAGCCATCGGACACAGAGTAGCCTTCCGTGGCGTCTACGCCGAGGAAGTTGTTAAACTCCGGCATCATGTTGAAGTAGTAAAACGGTGACTGCACTCGGAAGTCGCCGAGCCCTTTTACCTTTTTGCCGTCAATGGTGAACTTCAGGTGCTTTATGTCGGTGCCATCGTCCCATAGGGAAGCACACGCCCGCGCTTCCTGGTCGTTCCTGCCCTGGAACCCGTCCGGCTCTACGCTAGAGCACTCGAAATTAATAATGGGAGCAAACAGCGCTTTCCCTGCCGGGATAGTGCAACTGCGGATCGTAGGGTTGACGGGTCCGCCGACAAGGAAGAATACTGGACCGCCCTGTCCCTCGTTGCAATACTGGCCGGTTGTGTCCGCGTAGGGGCTGACGTCGTTGGTGAAAAGCAATATGTACTGCCACCACGCCGCGGACCAATCCCCGTAGGACATGCCCAGCACATTCTCATTCGGAGTGTAGATGGCTCCGTACCCGTCATCACCACCCTTGTCGTTCGCCAACACACCCGGGACTAACAGCACTGCCACTCCCAGGCCTAGGACAACTGCCGCAACTACGATTAAGTATGCACGTTTCATAGTCTCTCTCCTTTTCTCCTTATTTCTTGTTTAGTTTTTCTTTACGTGGACAATCTGTCTGATAGAAATGCGTTTCCCGAGAATTCGGCCATTTGTCTGAGCGAGTGCTGCGTCTCAACAAGCGGGAACGGTTCTTGGGGCAGGCGAGGGATTTAAGTTAGGGGGTTTCTACCGGCGAAACGAGTGCTCGAGAATGATGAGCGAGTCCAGGGTGTGATGCGCTGCCAGCCCTCTGTACGCTGCCCGGCCCAAAGCGCGTTTGGGCGTGGAAAATAAACTACTCGGAACAATCGGCACAACCTGAAGGGTCGGTGCAGATTCTTGCGCAAAGTCACCGGAGAGTGGCGGGGTCTTATCGTAAGGCAGCGACTCAGACTCGTCGTATGCGGTCTCCGGTACATCTTCTGCCGGAACCGCCAGAGACGCACCGAAGGCCAGAAGCACGAAAAGAACGAAAACAGAGGAAGCTTTTCTCATAAAGGATGCGCTTCCCGAGAATACGAGGGCCTTCGCCTCAAGGGGGTGCTGCACTTCTCAGGCCGGAACTGCTCTTCAGAGAGGCGAAATTCTTGCCGCATGATTTTCTGCTCAGGGTTACTCAGTGTCAGTGATGCTAGTCACGTGTTCGTGTGGGCACGCCGTGTACTTCCTCTAACGTCCGCGGAGGAACCGACGAGTCAAGCTGCAAACTTTTGCAGTGTCCCGTGGATCCAGGAGCAGCTCCGGCAGCACGGCTATTGGCGTCGCAGTTGGCGCTGCTGGCGAGCCCCCTCCAGCTTGCGTCGCGCTCGGCGTGGATCATTCCCTGCCGACCCATGAGCATGTCGTTCGGCGTCACGTACCCGATCGCGCTGTGTAGCCGGACATGGTTATAGTGATCCACATAATCTTGAATTAGGCGTTTGGCGTCTTCCAGCGACAGCGGTGTCCCCGGCCGAATGCATTCGCTTTTCAGTGACTTGTGCCAGCGCTCCAGCTTTCCGTTCGACTGCGGATAGTTAGGGAGGTTCGGACGTGCGTCATGCCCGAGATGCGGATGAACTCCTTGAAATCGCGTGCGATGAACTGCGGGCCATTGTCCGAGATGACGCGTGGCTTCGTTCCCGTGTACTTCTCCTTGGCGCGTTCGAGAATTACTTCGACATCCGCTTCCCGCATCGACTCCCGCAGATCCCAATGCACAAGGAAACGGCTGAACCCATCCAGAACGCTGCACAAGTAATAGAATGTGCCGCACAGGTTGATGTAGGAAACGTCGATATGCCAGTGCTGGTGCGGCTGCAGCGGCTGCTCGAAACCACTCCCCTTGCGCGACGGTCGTCTCTTCCACCGCGATAACAATCCAGCTTGTTTCAACACCCACCAAACGCTCGCCGGACTGACCGCCACAACGTCGGCGTCGAGCATCATGAACGTCAATCGCCGATAGCCTTCCAGCGGATTCTTCAGATGGAACCCGATGATTGCTTCCTTCTCCCACGGCTCCAGCCAGAAATCCCGAGGAACCCAGCCGTTGTGCTCGTTGACACACCCATACCGCTGCCGCCAGGCATAGAACTTGCTGGCCGTCACGCCCAGCCAGTGGATAAACTGTCCGACGCCGACCTCGGTCTTGTCCGACCAGCGCCGGACGAAATCCACGACTTGGTCCCGCACATCATGCGGCACCCAGTTGCCGGTCAGAGTCCCCCAAGCCTTTTTCTTAAGGCGATGTGCTCGGCCATCAACTCAGCCAAGACCTCGTCCTTGGTCCGCACCTTCTTCTCCAAGAACCCAATGCGCTTTTGTTTCTCTTCTACTTGGCGGTGCGGGCGCTCCTGAGCCTGAAAGGACGCTGCACCGTTCTCGAACAGCTCCTTCTGCCAGCGGTAGAACACCGTTGGCCGAAGTCCCAGTTCTTCACACAGGTCCGAAACTGGCACCTTGTCCAAGATGCCGCCTCAGAACCACGACCTTTTCTTCAGCAGTGTAGTGCTTGCGTTCTTTCCTCATACGTTCGCTCCGTTATCTTAACGGACGAACGATCTCTCCATTTCCAGCTGTGGCAGGACAACCCCAGATAGGAGAACTTGTTACCGCGCGCGCGGGTTGCGACCCAAATCATTGCCAAGAGAGGGACCGAGAGCTCCGGGATTGGCTTGCAGTCCTGGGGCCATCTCGCACCGAGGATTATGAACTGGGTATCGATCAAAGGCGGATCCATTCCACCGCACTCCCCCGGCTCTTATTCGAAGCACATCCGAAACTAATCGGCGACCCGCCGCAGGGAGTGGAATTCCGGAGAAAGCCTCGAAACAGTGCCGGAAACAACTTCGATTTTGGCAGTATTAAACAGTTGTGGGGACTGGTGAACGAAGCCAACAGGCGACCCGTAAGCTAGCGAAACTCCCTAACATCAATCAAGAGAACACAGAATGACAATAACAAACGAATTTTTATCCCCCGAAGAGTTCAAGAAAGCGTTCTACACCTTCGTTTACCACACCAAGGGAGCGCTTGATAACAAGTATGCCGTCAACATCGCTATGAGCAACGGAAAGCTAGTATGCTTCTTCACCTTCGCATCCTCTATGCAGGAAGCATTTGAGATCGCAAAACGTGCTTACCAAGCGGCGTCCTTTCCACTGGCGGGCGTCGACCGCTTTGTCGTCTGGGGAATCTGCAAGAGCACCACTTGCATCCTCAAAGGCGAAGCTCATGCTCTCCTCTTTATCGTCGACTGGTCGAATACTAACTAGTCACGTTGGCGGGGAAGGGTCGTGAAATCTGCTTAACCCTTCCCTTGCCTTTGCCTAAGGCCACTTCTTGATGGCCCAACTCGCGATTCTTCGTACGTAAAACACGTGCGGCATTGTCGTCCTGCTGCACTTTCCCGCTCTAGCCGTTGAACACTCTGGACGACGATTCGTTCTCCGGCACGGCAGCAGTTCCAGCGAATTGAAGTTGCCCAGTGCTTCGACTCGGCCCATGGCTTCAGTCCAGTTCGCTGTTCGGCGCTCGTTCCTGAACATGCCAAGAAACGACGGGACCCCGTCTACTTCAAGTCACGGTTTAAGATTAGAAGTATTCGTATATACTTTCTCTCATTGTTCGTGCCCGCTGGCGCCCCGGGCCTGCACCGGGTCGCGATTCCCTCACTCGGGCCGCTGCTACATCTGAAAATGCATGATTCTAAAACAGGTCCGGACGGGAAGCCTGTTCCCAAGAAACCCCTAGGAACCGGCGTCGGCACGCGCTTCCCCGGCGAAAGTTCGGGCAGTGAGATCCCCCTTCCTCCAAGCCAGGTGCCAATCAGCAACACCGGTAACCCCAGCGATTCCGAGATGACCATCGCGGACGTCGGGCCAGCAACGGACCCTGGCGCTACGCTAGTCGATGCGCCGAGGCCAAGCCACTCTGACGAGACCGTGGTTGATGCCCGAAGTCCCTTTCCCGCAGGATCTCGTCGCCCTTCCCCGCCACCCATGAGCCGGATGTCGGGATTTTCTGCGAGCCCGGCGGTATTTCAGACGGGCGATGTGCTGAGCGGCAGATACGAAATCCTGCAACTGCTGGGCGAAGGCGGCATGGGTGCTGTATACAAGGCCGCTGACCGGGAACTTGACCGTTTCGTCGCCCTGAAGGTCATACGCCCAGAGTTGGCGTCAAATCCTTCTATTTTGGCTCGTTTCAAACAGGAGCTACTACTCGCTCACCAGGTCACGCATCGGAACGTGATCCGCATTTACGACCTTGCTGAAGCGGATGGCGTGAAGTTCATCACGATGGAGTTCGTTGAGGGCAAGGATCTTCGAACTCTGATCCGCGAAAAACATAAATTTCCTCCCGAGGAAGCCGTCGAGATCATCCAGCAGGTGTGCCTTGCCCTCGATGCAGCACACAGTGTGGGCGTGATTCACCGTGACCTGAAACCGCAAAACATCATGCTCGACAATTCGGGCCGAGTCCTGGTGATGGATTTTGGTCTGGCTCGAACCCTCGAAGGCGACGGCATGACCCAAACCGGTGCGATCGTCGGCACCATGGAATACATGTCGCCGGAGCAGGCGCTGGCCAAAGACTTAGATCAACGCTCCGATCTCTTCGCGCTCGGACTCATTTTGTACGAAATGCTCACGGGCAAGACCCCGTTCAAAGCCGAGAGTGCTTTAGCGAGCCTCATTAAGCGGACCCAGGAGCGGGCGGTGCCGGTATCAGATATCGATAATCAGATTCCCGGCACGCTGAGCGGCATCGTAAGCAAATGCCTGGAGCGCGATCTGGACCAGAGATATCAGAGCGCCAAGGCCATTCTTGCCGATCTGAACACGTGGAAAGATAAGCGAGCCGCGGGCACTATTAATTTCGATGCCAGCGTTAAGCCGTGGGGACAGACCGTTCCTTGGCCGTTGATTACAGGTATTTTGACGGCGCTGGTGCTGGCAATCAGTGGGTACGTGTTGCGCGATCGGCTTTTTAAAGCGGCGCCGGGCCCAGGATCTGCAGTCGTGGTGCATCCCGTGTCGCTGGCGATACTTCCCTTTCAAAATGCCTCTGCAGACGCCAAACTCGACTGGCTGGGTTCAAGCCTGGCCGACATGCTGAGTACGGATGTGGGCCAGTCGGCGCACCTGCGCACCATCAGTTCGACCAACCTGCACCAGATATTCACGGACCTGCGGATCTCAGCGGGAGCGGCTCTCGACCCGGCCACGATCCGGCGCGTCGCCGATTTCAGCAATGCGGACCGAGTAGTTTGGGGACAGTACGCCAGATTCGGGGACCAGATTCGGATCGACGCAACGCTGCTCGACGTCAAGAGCGGCGGCACGGTGCCTTTGAAGATCGATGTGGCGAGCGAAAAAGAGATTCCGGGCGCTGTCGATCGGCTAGCAGAGTCTATTCGGCAGAAACTCGCCCTTCCAGACGATGTCCTGAAAGAACTCAAGGCCAGTTCCTTCCAACCGAGCTCGAAATCGATTGACGCATTGCGCAACTACAACCAAGGCATTGACTCCCAGCGCGACGGCAGGAGTCTGGAAGCTCAAAAGCACTTTGAAGATGCGACGAAAGAAGATCCCAGCTTCGCACTGGCGTTTTCCAAGCTGGCCCAGACGTACAGCAGCCTGGGTTATGACAGCGAAGCTGAACAGTCTGCCAAGAAAGCTGTCGGCTTGAGCCAGGACCTGCCAGCGGCGGAGAAGTACTTGATTTCCGCGATCGAGTTACAGGTGGTAAAAAACTATCCCGACGCGATCAAGGCATACGAGAATCTTGCAAAGGTGCTGCCGGGCAATTCTGATGTGCAATCGGCTCTCGGGAGCCTTTATCAGGATTCCGGCGACCTGGCGAAAGCTCGCGACTATTACCAGAAACTCTTAGCCGCAAACGCCAAGGACGTGGCCGCCACCATTAACCTCGGCCGCATCGAGATCAAGAGCGGCAATCCCCAAGGCAGTTTTGACCCTCTGAACCGCGCCTATACGCTCGCGATTCAAGTGGACAATCAGGAGCAAAAGGCAACCAGCCTTCACCTCATGGCTGTGGCGTATCGGATGTTGAATAAGCCGCAAGAGGTCCTGCAAAACGAACAGCAGGCGCTCAAAATCTGGCGCGAAATCGGGCAAAAGCGTGGCTTGGCGTTCAGCCTGAACGAACTTGCCAAGGCCCAGACATCGCTCGGGAATAACAAGGAAGCGTCATCCAACTTTGACGAGGCGCTGCAGATCCGGCGCGAAATCGGAGACAAGCGCGGCCTGGCAGACACGCTGATCGACATGGGTAATTTCTCCGATGATCGTGGCAACCACGATCAGGCGCTCAAGATGTACAAAGAGGCTCTGGATCTGGAGCGCGATCTTGCCAACGAGAGCATGCAGGCCATCTGCCTGAATAACATCGGCACCGTTTATTCAGAAAAGGGTCAATACGAAGATTCGCTCACCTATTATCAGCAGGCGCTCCAGTTACGCGAGAAATCGAAGGCACCGCAGGATATCGTCGAGGCCGTCCACAATCTCGGCGAGATCCACGCCGACATGGGCCAATACGATAAGGCGATTGCCTACTATCTGCGCGCATTAGATCTGCGGCGCAGTATGAACGACCAGCGCGGGGCAGCTATCGAGTCTTATGGCCTGGGCATGCTGTTTGTCTTTCAAGGTCGATTCGGAGCGGCCATCAAGTCTGAGGAGGAAGCACTCAAGACTTTCCGTAACATTCAGGATAAGACCGCATGGATGGCGCAGGTGCTGGGCGGAATGTCAGAAACGTTGATCCTCGCCGGACGTGGAGACGAAGCCAAGAGTTATCTCGACGAAGCACTCAGCTTGTCGCGGGAACTGAAGAGCGATGGGATGGAAGCAACTACTTTGGGATTCCAAGGCGACGCGCGCTTCTACATCGGAGATTTGAAATCGGCCCGCTCTTCTTATTCCGAAGAACTACGGGTAGCCCAACGGAGCAAGGACCCCACGAACGTTTTGATCGCGAAAGCAAACCTTGCGAAGGTTGACGTTCAGGAAAGACATGCTCAGGGAGTCGTTTCCACTCTTCGCCAGTTGGTCCCGCAAGCCAACGATCTTGGCCTGAAATATAGCTCGGTGGAGTGCTCGATACTGATCGCAGAGGCGATGATGCAGAGCCGCGACCGCGCCGCGGCACGGCAGGAACTCGAGCGCGCCTTGTTGCTCTCTGACAAACTCGGAATGCAACCGTTAAGTGCACGGGCACACTACCTGTTAGCAATCATCGCCCGAGACGCCAGTGACAATAGCGACGCTCAGGACCATTACCGCCAAGCTCTCCGAATTCTGGATGCGATGAAGAAAGATCCCGGGGCGGAGAAACTTCTGCAGCGATCGGATTACAAGGCGATCTCTGATGAATCCAGCCGCGCGACTGCCGGCAAGAGCTAGCCTGCCAGCCCCATATTTCACCAAGAAGTACGCCAGGGTTATTGCCCTCCCGTCTGTCGGGCCCGTAAGGTCTCCGGTTGAAACCAAGGGGCGTCGACACCAATATGCCACCCATGCGACAACAGCTCACCTTGGTCGCTGTCAATGCGGCAACAAATCGCAAGCCTCGAAAGGCACGCCGTCGAAGCGCTTGCCCGTCAGGCATGCGTTGATGCTCCCTGGTACGATTCCGCTCGCGCCTGGTTGGAAAACCATAACCAAGGCTGGCTGGGCGCCATGCAGCACGTTTTCTTCCTCGATACTCTGCGACCCGGCTTTACCTGGGCCAAAGCGAAGACTAGTGCGATCGACTTGCTCGGCACTGAGAAAAGGTGCGCTCCATAAAATCACTTGTAGGTTTGAACCTGATGGACGGATCGAGATTCGCGCCAGGAGATGCCCCCAGACCTGCAGGTTGATTCGAGCCGAAGACGGCGACTTGAAGGGCCCCTCCAATCTCCCAACACTGGAGAAGACCCGGAGTCGCCCGGGTGGCTCTGAGGGCGTTGCGAGGTTGGACCAGGTGGAACCGGACTTGGTATCCGCGAAGACGCCAAATTCCATCGGTCTTCCGCCGGGGACTGACCACTTGAGATCGTTGAAGTCAATTTGCCAGGTTGGCAATCCGTGAATTCGTGGCCCGCTGGCTATCTCAACCTCCCCGTTTTCGGCGCGATCTGAGTCGGGCGCAATACCTGTCGATTTCAGGACTGGCAGATTGTGGCAATCGCAATCTGCGCCAGATTGATTGGGTCCGGAAGGGTCGGGCGTAATCCCGCCGAGGAGGCTAATTTTCTTGACGAAATTACCGAGCGCGTGGGGTGATGGTGCATTGGGGGTCGCGATAGCCCAGAGACGAATACGATCGATGATCCAGTCTTCCTTTGCGGCACCGACTACGAACTCGTCCGCAATAAACGCATTCGCCTGTTCGGGTAGGCCGAACGATTCAGCAAACTCGACAGATGGGGGTCGATCAAGGATGAGAGTTGGCCCTTGTGCGGAGAGGTCCGCAGCGAAAGCGAAGCAGGCAAAAAGGAATGCGAGGCGTTGCAGCGCGAGATAGACAACTCCCCCCACTGCTCGAGGCGAGTTCCAGCGGGCCCGGAACCTGGGGGCGTGACGCTGATTGTACAAATCTTCGGCAATCAATTGCGCCGCTTAACTCCAATCGAACACAACTTGCTTGTTAATGCAGGATCTTGAACTGTCCCAGAAACGCTGGGAATGCATCCCCATAAATAGTCACCTGATAAGTGCCTGGCGGGTACTTATGGGTCGACAGATCATGTTCGTACTTGCCGTGCCCCTTCTTCTTGAACACTCCCTTGTTTTTGTCAAAGAAGACAGTCTGCGTGGGATTGCCTTTCGCGTCGGCAATCATAACTACAGAAAGGCCCGCCTTGGCGTCGGTGACTGGCTTTCCGGTGACCACCGAAATCAATTGGAAAACGATCGGAATAGGCTGGTCGTGGCTATAGTTTCTCGGCAACTTCGGCCTTAGCAACTTGAACTGAGCCTTACCTTGAGGATTGGTGGCGCCCAAATCGACGGCTATAAATTCCGAGAAGCCTACCGTCTTCCCCTTTACAGTGGGATCAGAAAATCCGGTGAAGATGTTCTGCCACTGATTCTGGCCGATCGGGGTCGTGAGATAGCCAGGGTTGACGATGCCTTGCGCGGTGGTAAAGCTGGTCTGTACCGCAATTGATGGATCCGGCTCAGACGGACAGTTGATCGGGTTTCCGTTGCTGTCCGAGCAGGTGACCTGATCGTCTATGCAGTTCCCGGCGCCGCCGCCGTAGACGATGCAACTGGCATTGGCAAACTGAGTCCCGGCAACACGCCGCTGGAACTGAGCTTGGGTGATCTCGACGGATGTAACCGTCATATTGACGTTGGAGAACTCCGTGCCTTGCGGGTACTGTACAGCATAGTTGTTGGACCCGAAGTTGAAGTTGTTCTGCTGCGTCGGGCTGAGAGGTTGGGTGATCTGGAGTATCACCTGAGGAGCGGAGGCCATCGCGATTCCGATCGGCGCAGTGCCGACCGCCACGGTTCCGGTAACCGTATTGCTGGCAGTTGAAATCACCGAAACTGTGTTGGCATTCTGGTTGGTGACGTACGCGGAAGAACCATCCAGTGTTAGCGCCACCTGGACCGGGTTGTTGAGACCGGACACGGTGCCGATCACGGTCGTCGATTTCGTGTCGATCACCGAGACGCTATTCGAAGCGCTGTTCACCACATAAACCGTGCTGTTATCCGGTGTAAATGCAGCGCCAAATGGACTTGATCCAACAGGAATTGTCGCAGTCACCTGATTTGTAGCGACCGAGATCACCGAGACGTTGTTGCTTCCCGCATTCTCGACGTACGCCCACTGGCTATTGGGACTCACTGCCACCCAACGAGGCCCGTTGCCCACTGGAATCGTTTGAACGACTGTTGGATTACTTCCTACCGCAATGACTGAGACGGTGTTGGATGCGGAGTTCGTGACGTAGGCGAAGGTCCCATTCGACGTCGGCGCCATTGCTACGCCGACAGGGCTGCCCTGCACGGCGACCGTTGCGACCACGGTCTGCGTCGCCGTGTTGATCACAGAAACGTTATTGGAAGAACCGTTCACCACGTAGACCGAACTTCCATCTGGAGTGAAGGACAGGCCAAACGGCGACGATTGAACCGGAATCGTGGCAATCACGCTGGCGCTTGCAGTGTTGATCACCGACACGTTATTTCCGTGATTGTTGGTCACGTAAACCTGTGTCTGGTCAGGGGAGACGGCGGTTCCCCACGGTCCGGATCCGACCGGAATCGTGGTGCTGACTTGCCCGGTCGGAATGTTAATGACCGAGACGGTGTTGCTGTTGATGTTAGCCACGTAGCTAAATGGCCCGTTCTGGGTGATGCCAAGTGTCTGCGCCGGTGAGATTGAAGCGGAGAAGGAACTGTCGCCGCTGTAGACGGCAGTGATCGAGTAGATGCCCACAGCGAGGGCGCTGGGGTTGTAATTAAGTGTGCCTACTCCGCCGCTGAGCGTGGCGGTTCCGATCTGCGTTGAGCCGAGGAAATAAGTGACACTTCCGGTGGGCGTGCCCGTGCCCGAGACCGGCGTGACGGTCGCCGTCATCGCGATAGGGCCGGCTGATCCCACGGGGATGCTCGGGGGGGTAAGAGTCAGGCTGGTCGTGGTCGGAGTACTCCCGGCGCTAGTAACGACGATGCTGCAATTGGCGGTTGCGGTGTTCTCTTGCGAGTCCACGACCTGAGCAGTAAAGCTGAATGTCCCCGTGGTCGTAGGTGTGCCGGTAACAGCGCCTGTCGATGAATTAAGCGAAAGCCCAGGAGGCAGCGAGCCACTGATGATCGAGAAGGTGTAGGGAGAAATGCCGCCCGTGGCCGTGAACACCGAGCTATAGGCAACGCCGACTTGCGCGTTGCCGGTGGGACAGCTCAACGCGAGCGACGAAACCACTATGCTGCAACTGGACGTGGCAGTGTTCTCCTGCGAGTCCACAACCTGGGCAGTAAAGCTGAAGGTGCCTTGCGTGGTGGGCGTGCCGGTGATCGCGCCAGTCGAAGCGTTAAGCGAGAGTCCCGAAGGCAGCGAGCCACTGATGATCGAGAACGCGTAGGGCGCAACTCCGCCGGTAGCCGTTAGCGCCGAACTGTAGGCCACTCCCACCTGGGCGCTACCCGATGGACAGCTCAGCGTGAGCGGGGGCGACGAGACGACGATGCTGCAACTTGAAGTAGCGATGTTGTCCAGCGAGTCCACGACCTGTGCGGTGAAACTGTATGTGCCTTGAGTGGTTGGCGTGCCAGTGATCGCCCCGGATGAGGTGTTGAGTGAGAGCCCTGAAGGCAGCGAGCCGGTGAGGATCGAAAATGTATAGGCGCCCACGCCACCCGTGGCGGTTAGCGCCGAGTTGTAGGCAGCGCCGACTTGCGCAATTCCGGATGGACAGCTCAGGGAGAGCGGCTGCGTTCCCGCCGGAAAACTGTAGATCGTGCCGTCCAGCCGATTGCCACCAAAGCTCGTCATGCCGTACAACTTGCCATCGCTGGCCAGTACGAGCCCGTCAGTCGGGAAGGCGCCATCCGTAAGATCGAAGCTGTACAGCGTTGTCAGTACGCCTGCCTGCGAAATCTGGAAAATTGTTCCAAATCCGTCGCCCCCGCCGCGCGTGGTTCCGTAGAGGTTGCCTCCGGCTGAGACCAAAGGAGCCTGCGGACGCGCGCCGTCCGTGCAGCCTGCTCGCGAGCAGAAGCTGTAAAGAGTGGTCAGAGCTCCTGCTGGCGTCATTTTGAAGATTGTCCCGCGAAGACCGGCACCGCCGTTTAAGGTTGTTCCATAGAGATTGCCGTCGGCAGCTTGCACCAGTCCGGCAGTGGGATTGCCCCCGTCTGCGCAGTTCGGCTGGGAGCAAAAACTATACAGAGTCGTCAGCACGCCCGCGGTAGTGATTTGGAAAACTGTGCCTTGGCCGTTTGCCCCGCCATTTCGTGTGGTGCCGTAGAGCTTCCCGTTGCTTGCCTGCATCAGCGTGCCGATGGGGTTGAAACCATCCGCGCAGCCCGGTTGCGAACAGAAACTGTAGATGGTGGTCAGCGCTCCTGCCGGTGTCATTTTGAAAACAGTGCCACCACCGCCATTGGCTCCGCCGCCAGAGGTCTCGCCATACAAGTTTCCATCGTTCGCTTGCACCAGCCCCGGTTGGGTGTAGTCACCATCCGCGCAACCTGGTTGGGAACAGAAGTTGTAAAGCGAATTGAACTGGCCCGCCGCCGTGACTTCAAACACAGTGCCCGCACCGAAACCGCCCTGTGTCGTTGTCCCGTAGAAATTCCCATTGGCGGCTTGCACCAGCCCTGCGAAAGGCTCCGCGCCATCGGTGCAATTAGTTTGCGCGCAAAACGTATATAAGGTGTTCAGCGTCCCGTCCGAAGTGACCTGGAACACAGTGCCCTGATCTGCCGTTCCGCCGAGTTCATCCGTCCCGTAGAAGTTGCCGTCAGTGCCCTGAATCAGTGCACCGCGGAAAGGAATGGCACCATTTGCCCCGTCAAAATTTAAAACGTTTGTCAGAGCCACAAGATTGGGAACAGGCGTAGCCTTTCCCTGCGCCTTAGCCTCTATGGCGTCAGCATTCATTCGCGCCACGACGGCCGCTTTGCGATTGCTTCCGGACCTCTTTCGGTCTGAAGTCCCAGGCCGCGAGAAGCCTGGGAACATCCGTTCCTTCCCGCTTCGTCCGAATATGGCTTCGGATAGCGGATCGGCACCGCGGAAAATCAGGCTCAATGTGGCGTTGTCGCTGGCCTTCTGCTTCTGAGGTCCGTCCAAAGCTACCGGCAAGCTGAAGATCGTGCCGTTGTCGGAACTCCCTCCAAAGTAGGCCATCCCGTATAGGTTTCCATTGGACGCCTCGGCGAGTCCGCCATTGGGATAAGCCCCGTCCGTCACCTCGAAAGTATGCAGCGTAGTGAGTTGACCCGCTGGCGTGATTCCGAAAACGGTGCCAAAGCTGAACGAAGAGTCCGGACCAGTGCCGCCGCTCGTTGTTCCATAGAAATTTCCGTCACTGGCCAGCACTAGCGGAGCAGTCGGGAAAACTCCGTCTGGACATCCCGCCGAAGAGCAAAAACTGTGAAGCGTAGTGAACTGGCCCGTGGTGGTGATCGAAAAAATTGTGCCTGCATCGCCGTTGGCTCCGCCGTCCGCGGTTGTGCCGTAGAGGGTTCCATTGGCGTCTTGCACAAGAGCAGCGTAGGGAAAGAAACCATCGCTGCAATTGTTTTGGGCGCAGAAGCTGTAGAGTGTGGTCAGTTGGCCTGCTGGCGCGATTTTGAAGACGGTGCCTCCGCCGCCGTTGGCCCCGCCATCGTTGGTTGTTCCGTAAAGGTTTCCGTCAGCGCCCAGCAGCAGCCCAGCTAAGGGATAAGCACCATCCGCGCAGTTCGCTTGTGAACAAAAGCTGTAAAGCGTCGTGAACTGACCCGTTGACGAGATTTCAAAAATCGTGCCCGCTCCATTGGCTCCGCCGAGACTGGTGGTGCCGTAGAAGTTTCCCCCAACCTGAACAAGGCCCGCGTAGGGGCTGGCACCGTCGGTGCAGCCAGGTTGTGAGCAGAAGCTGTGCAATATAGTCAACTGGCCTGACTGCCCTATTTCAAACACCTCGCCCCGGCCATTGGCTCCGCCCCAGTATGTTGTCCCGTACAGGTTTCCTGCGAAAGCCAACGGTCCAGAGAAGGGTTCAGCCCCATCGGCGCAGTCGAGTTGCTGGCAGAACGTATACAGCGTTGTCAACGTTCCGTCGGCAGTTGCCTGGAACAGGACGCCCTGGTCATAGGCTCCTCCTACAGCAGTCATGCCATAGCCAAACTGGTCAACGATCTGGATATTCCCGTAAAAAGGTTCCGAGCCATGAACACTACCGTCAAAACTCACCAGCGTCGCGAACCCTTGGCCGGCAGTGATCGTCAGATTTTGTGCCGGGGAAGTAGACGCGGAGAAGATGCTGTCGCCACTGTAAACCGCAGTAATCTGATATATCGCCGCCCCCAACGCGCTGGGATTGAAGTTGAAGGTTGCGATCCCCCCGCTTAGCGTCGCTGATCCGATCAGACTGGAATCTGCGAAATAAGCGACTGACCCTGTAGGCGTGCCGTCTCCCGAGACGGGAGCGACTGTGGCCGTCATCACTACGGGCCCCAACGAACCTACAGGTAGGCTGTGTGGGGCAAGACTCAGACTGGTAAAAGTTGGGTCGGTCCCGGTGCCTGAGACCGTAATGCTGCAATTGGAACTAGCGAAATTCTCCTGCGAATCCAGAACGTTGGCCGTAAAAGCGAACGTACCCACTGTAGTTGGCGTGCCGGTAATCGCACCGGTCGATGCGTTGAGTGAGAGTCCCGGAGGGAGGGAGCCATTCGCAATCGAGAACGCATAAGGCGCAACTCCACCAGACGCCACCAGGGCCGAACTATAAGCAACTCCCACCTCAGCAAATTGCGAGGGACAGGCCAGCGCGAGACCCACTTGTCCCGGCGTTAGACTAAAGACCGTGCCCAAACCGTTGGCACCGCCCTCGAACGTTGTTCCGTAGAAGTTCCCATCGTTCCCCTGCACCAGCCCGGCGTAAGGGAGAGCACCGTCGACGCAGCCAGTTTGGGAGCAAAAGCTGTACAGCGTGGTCAGCGAACCGGACGGTGTGATCTGGAAGATCGTGCCCGTTTGACTGAAGGCGGATCCGCCCTCACTCGTCGTCCCGTAGAAGTTGCCATCGCTCCCCTGCACCAGCCCGCCGAAAGGGAGAGCACCGTCCGCGCAGCCAGCCTGGGAGCAAAAGCTGTAGAGCGTGGTCAGCGAGCCAGCCGGTGTGATTCTAAACACGGTGCCTTCGCCGTTAGCTCCGCCCTCGAAGGCTGTGCCGTAGAAGTTCCCGTCGCTTCCCTCCACTAGCCCGCCATAAGCGACAATACCGTCCGCGCAATTGCCTTGGGAGCAGAAGCTGTAGAGTGTGGTCAGCGAACCAGCCGGTGTGATTTTGAACACCGTGCCGTCAGAGTTCGCCCCGCCCTCGAAGGTTGTTCCGTAGAAGTTCCCATCACTCCCCTGCACCAGCCCGGCGTATGGGAGAGCGCCGTCCGTGCACTCGGTTTGCGAACAGAAGCTGTAGAGTGTGGTCAGCGAGCCGGCCGGTGTGATTTTGAAGACCGTGCCTTCAAAGTTGACCCCGCCCTCGAAGGTTGTCCCGTAGAAGTTCCCATCACTCCCCCGCACCAATCCGGCGTATGGGAGAGCGCCGTCCGTGCACTCGGTTTGCGAACAGAAGCTGTAGAGTGTGGTCAGCGAGCCGGCCGGTGTGATTTTGAAGACGGTGCCATCGTTGTTCGCTCCGCCTTCGAAGGTCGTCCCGTAGAAGCTCCCATCGCTGCCCTGCACTAACCCAGCGTAAGGTATAGCGCCGTCCGTGCAGTTGCTCTGAGAGCAAAAATTGTAAAGCGTCGTCAGCGAGCCAGCGGGTGTGATCTTGAAAACGGTGCCGACGCTGTTGATCCCGCCCGCGTACGTAGTCCCATAGAAGTTGCCGTCGGCCCCCTGGATGAGGGTCCCGAAGGGTTCAGCTCCATCGCTCCCGTCAAAACTCACCAAGCTGGTAAAAGCTTGTCCGGACGGCGTAACCGCGAGCGTCCGCGCGGTGTGTGCGCCCTTCTGAGCAACACCTTGGCCGACTATCGCAGCCAACAAGAAGATGCATCCCGCAATGAATTGGACCTGACGCTGGCGCATGAATCACTCCCCCTGCAAAGACGATTTCTCGTTCAGCCAAATCACGTGATGGAACCGGGTGCCGTCATCCTTCTGCATCTCCACGATCAGAAGCGCGCGCACGCCCCTTTGCCATGACTGGTACAGGCGAGTCGGCAGCTTGAACTCCTGCGAAATCTCCTGTTCAGCTTGTGGCCTGAGGACAACGGGGGTGCGCAGCCGCTTCGAGGGCGTCGGCCCCGGGGTGAGTAGGGTCAGTCTTTCCACCGACACAGCTTGCACCCCCGAATTTGTCAGGTGCACCCTCAATTCCACCTGCGTATCGCTGCCGATCGTTGTCGTCTTCACCACCCCGCAGGAGCCCTGCACTTGGGGTTTGTTGGCTGTGCCAGCCGCGAGTAACACGTGGGTGGAAATTTCAAGCAGTAGGATCGCTGTCGCGAGTCGTCTTATCACGGCATTTACCTCCGGACCATCTACTCAGCGGGGACAACCATTTTCTTTGATCTTGACTGTGCGCGATTCTTCGTTGGGGCCATCGCACAGTATCGGGGGCGACGAAGGCGACGCAAGTTCGAGGCTTGGCATCCGCATGCCTGCTTCCGCTTCTTAATAACCCGGATGGTGCTTCGAGCGCGCTTACTAAGACCCACAGGGGGAGCTGTGGATGGCGCTCGGAAGTATGAGCTACGGTAGGTGGGAAGTCAAGAATAAGCTTTACATTTTTGGCGCAACTTTAACATTCGGGGCGGGTAAGCTACTTCTCAAGGGCGGCCGCCTTGCGGGAAATTAAGTCGAACCCTTTCACCTTCGCCTCTTCTTGCAATTGTTCGAGCGGCGCTTGGGAAGCCGGCGTTTTCCCCGATTTGATCTCGATCTCTTCGAGTGCCAATCGCGCTTCAAATTGGTAGGCGAGGTAGCCCGACTTTGTTGCCTTGGCCAATGCTCTCTTGAGGGTTTCTCTGGCCGCCCCGATGTCGCGAGATGCCGCCTTGGCGCGCGCCTCAGAGATAGAGAACGCCAATTGCACCCCCAAATTCTGAGTTCGGGCGGCAATTGGAGCGACCTTCCCTAGATCCTTGCTCGCCTCTTCGATTTTGCCGTGCGCTAACTGGGCAGTCGCCAGTACAGCGGTCGCCGCAACTAGGTCGTCGTTCTTACGGGCCTTCTGGAACCAATCACGAGCTTGCGCAGCGGGTCCCTCGGCTTCATCGGGATGGCCTTCTTCGATGGCCAGTTCTGCCAAAGCCAGCCGGGTGGAGGAGACGGTATCTTGTTCGCCTAACCCAGTTCGCAAGGCGAGGGCCTCGTCGTAATTTTTCCGTGCCTGCTGGAAATTCGCCACCTCCAGGTCCAGCGCGCCTAGCCCCGCGAGGGCATACGCGGCCATACTCTTGTCTCCGGCAGCACGGGCAAGCGCAAGGGCGTCTTCATAGTTCTTGCGGGCATTCGGGAGATCGCCCAGATGTTGCAACAGGTCGCCCAGGTCAATCAGTTTGTCGGTCGAGGGACTGGTCTGACCTCCGGCTAGGTCGAGTGCCACGGCCTGTTCCAACATCTTCTTTGCCCCGGCCGAGTCGCCGACCTCATCGAGCACCGTACTAATCCCGGTGAGCGACGAGGACACACCGTTCTGGTCGTTGATCTCCCGGCAAACTTCAAGGGCCTTTCCGTAAGTCTTCTGGGCATCCTTCAGACTTCCCTCGTCCTTCATAATGCCCGCGATGCTAATCAGTGTTTGCGCGTAGTTTCTTTTGTCGCTGACCTCGAGAAAAACGGGCAGCGCCTCTTCAAACATTTTTCGTGCTTCCTCCGCATTGCCCTGTTCATTTAGGACATTGGCCATATGACTGAGGGCGGAGGCCTCCGCTTTACGATTTCCGACCTGTCGTGAGATGACTAGCTCCTCTTTGAACTTTGCCAGGGCTCCTGGATAGTCGCCGCGGTCCTCGAGCACCTGCCCAGTCACTTCGAGCGTACTCGCGAGTCCATAACGGTGGCCAACGCTCTCGTAAATGCGGCCGGAGTCCTCCGCGGCCTTTAGGGAGTTGACAGGATCGCTGAGGTTTTCGAGCGCTAGTCCCTGGCGATAGAGAGCGCGGGCCAAAAGCAACTTTGCATTTTGAGATTTCGCCTTTTGCGCCGCTCGTTCGGCAAAAACCTCACTCTGCTTGAAGTCGCCCAGCGAGAACGAGGCTTCCGACGCCGCCAATTCAACTCTCGCATCTTCGCCCGCCGGTGGGGGTAACCTGCGCAGTGAATCAGTTGTCGCCAGGGCTTCTTTCCCTTTCCCTCCGTGCGTCTGTGCCTTGGCGAGAAGCAGGCCGTATTCGAGATTGTCGGGAAAGAACCCAAACAGAGTACGGTACAACTCGGCCGCATTGTCCCATTCCTTCGAAGCTTCCCGATATCGCGCCTCAGTCAGCAAGTGCTCCTCGCGGGAGAGTGATGTGGAGAGCTCATAGGCGCTCTTTGCTGACAATCGCGCTTTCTCGTCATAACCGAGCAGCGTCCACGCCGCCGCCAGAGCCGAGTGCGCCAATGCCTGATTCGGGTCTGCGGCCACCGCCTTCTGCAGAAAATCACGAGCCGCAATGGCGTCATTGATCCGAAGCTTAGCCAGGCCTTCTGCGTAGAGTCTTGAGGCTTCGGGCGAGGTCGCAAATGCCGCTCGGATGGCTGCCTGATCTTGCGCGTCCAATCGTCCGGCGTCGCACTTTTCTCGCAACTGGATCCCAGCTCGACTGACCAAGTCAAACAGGTTGCCCTCGTCGCCGGTCTGCTTCACCGACAATAGGGTTTCTCCGGCGGCAACATCCTGCAAGTGAAGATCGACGCGCAGCTTTCCCCCGGGCAGGTCGACATAGGAGCCCAGCACAACTAAGTCTGCACCAAGTGCCTTTCCGACCTGTGACAGCGCTTGCTTCGACAACTCATCTGAATCGGGCAAAGTGAGATTCAACTTCATCTGCGCAACTTCCTCGCCCGTTATGGTGCGCAACTTCTCGCCTGCTGCGAGTTCGGTCGTTAACATCTCGGGCAGAGCTGTAGAGAGCCACTCTGACTGCGGGCGAGAGGTGGAATTCTTGAAATTGAGCACAGCAATGGTGCGGCGTCGGTTGACGGGCTTGGCTGCGATCTCCTGCGCCGGGGTCTCTTGCGAAGATTTAGTTCGAAACCGGAGGTATGAAAGCACTCCCACCAACGACAGCAGGATGACGCCCGCGACAATGATTGCCGGCCTGACCTTGGCCTGACGCCGAACCGCTACCTTTACCGTCGGGATCTTGGCGGTAGCCAATTGGCTGATGGGCATGGTGAGCCGATCCAGGTCAACTCGCATCTCCCGCGCCGATTGGTAACGTCGCTCCGGCTCCTTGTCGAGACATTTGAGAATGACCATCTCCAGTCCGGGCGAAAGCTTGGGATTGAGAGCGCTAGGCGGTTCAGGTTCCTTATTCAGGATGCCATCGATGACCATCGCTGGCTGGGACGAGGGAAAGGGTCGCCGTCCAGCCGCCAGTTCATACAGGACTACGCCTGCAGACCAGATATCCGACCGTGGATCGACTGCTTCCCCTCGCAATTGCTCTGGCGGCATATATGGGAGAGTGCCACTCACCTGACGGCCTTCAGTGATACTCGAGGTGATATCCAAATCACTTGCGGACTGGACAAACTGCGCCAAACCAAAATCGAGAATCTTCAGACGATTGTCTTGAGTTAAACGCAGATTCGCCGGTTTGAGATCGCGGTGAATCACGCCATGATCGTGGGCACTCGCCAAGCCGTCCGCCAACTGATATCCGAGACGGAGAATTTCTTTCTGAGAGAGTGGACCCGCTCCGAGTTTGGCGTCGACGGGGGCGCCTCCCACGTATTCCATCACCAGAAAATCGATTCCGTCCTGGCTACCGAACTCATAAACCGTTCCGATATTGGGGTGATTCAGCTTGGCGAGGGTTAGAGCCTCACGGCGGAAGCGTTTGCGGGCGTTCTCGTCGGCCAGCATTCCGGGCGGGAGAACTTTGATTGCAACCTCGCGTTCGAGTTGCTCATCGGCCGCGCGGAACACCATGCCCATTCCGCCGGCTCCGATCTGATTGATAATGCGGTAGTGGCCGAGAACCCGCCCGATGATTGGAGTCCCCTGTGCCATTGTGCCCGCATCTTAAACTCTACTGAACAGGTGGTCAACGCGAGGGTTTATGGGCGCAAAGAAGCGGTGAAAAAGGTAGTTTCAGCGGTGAAACCCGCGCGGCCTTCGTTTGATCCCATAGTCTTGAAGCCCGGGACGGACATGCTATACGACCGATGAGAGCGGGGTTATGGGATTTGCAACTGGTTTGGCGCGCCACAGTTTTTCCCGTCCACGCGACCGCTCTTGACGTCCAATGTGCGCAATGCCGCTGAGTTCGCAATGTTGGTCGCTCAGTTACTGCTTGTTAGAATCGCTTGCCCAACGCCGCAACAAGCAAGGAGGCCACAGCAACCCCGTTCTTCAATGTGAGAACTTAGCCCCAAAGAGCCCTTAATTCCTCATTTGACGTTGTAGACAAATACATTCGCGCTCCATATACATGCGGTAGCGCAAGATGAAGGTTCGCCGAACGAAAAAAGCCCGTGAAGAAAGCCTCCACGGGCCTGGACCGATTGTTGAGTTTGCTCAGAATTTAAGCTTGAGTGCCACCTGCATCTGACGGGCCGAGGTGGTCCCGTCGGGTTCGGTGAAGGTTGAGAGGCTCACGCCGAATAGCGGGCTGGCAATGTTATTGCCCAGCGAGGCTGAATCGGCTCCCGGATTCGAGAATCGTGGGTGGTTGAAGACGTTATACCCTTCAAAGCGGAGTTCGAGTTTAACCCTCTCGGTGATTGTCGTCGTCTTCGAGAAGGTCATATCCCAATCCCAGAAGCCAGGGCCATGCCAGAAGTTGCGGGCGTTGTTCGAGATCCCTCCAACCAGCGTTCCGTTCGGCCCATTCTCCGAAAATGCAGGATTGGTAAAGGCGCAAAGATTTGGTATGAACACAAACCCAACTCCCGCGTCATGCCCGCACCCCGCTGCTGGGGCGGCGAAGGGATCGCCGATCTGTTCGGCCCACATTTGGATACCGGTTCTCTGCGAGTCTCTCGGGCTGCGCACGTTAAAGGGAATACCGGTCTGCGCTTTGAAGATCCCCCCTAGCTGCCAGCCTTCAAAGACCCGGCCGACCAGGCCCTCGTTCAGGTAACCCTTGCCGCGGCCGAATGGCATATCCCAAATGTAGTTCGTCACAAAGATGTGGCGAACATCGTTGTCGGAATTGCCATAGCTCTGACCCAGGTTGCGCGAGTTGCGGGGAAAGGTGCGCGCGCCGAGGTTGGCATTCAACGGATCAACTCCATTGTCCAGAGCATGCGAATAAGTGTAGGAAGCCTGCAACAACAAGCCATGCGTCATACGATGGGTGAACTTCGTCTTCAGCGCATGGTAGATAGAGTTGAACTCCGTGAGCTGATAGTCAGGTTGCACCATCGCGTTGTTGTTGACTGCGTTAAAAGGCAGACCGAATACATCTGCTTCATAGAGGGCTGTGCTGCTTACTGACGGGCAGGGCCCAGAACCGCTGCCAGGCGTTCCGTCGCCACAGACCGTGTCATAGAGTTGTTGAACCAACGCCGGATCGGGCGGGTTGCCGTCGCGCTGTCCCAATACGTGAGTGCCCAGGGCACCCGCATATTCGATATCGATCACGTTGCTGCCGGGCAACTGGCGCTGGATGTCAAGGCTCCAGTTGTTGCTCGCGGGATTGCGAAAGTGCTGGTTAAATATTACTAAGCCAGGGGCTTCCGACCCGTCAGGAAGAGTGGCTGAGGGGACCTGTAAAGGCGGCTGGGCTGGGAAGAAGCCCGAGTCGAAGATGAAGTTGTTGAGCGTGTCAAAAGGAAAATTCACGTACTGCGCCTGGAAGGGCGGGTTCGCGCGGGCATTGCCGAATTCATTGCCGAAGACGCGGTCGTGGAAGATGCCGAAGTTGGCTCGAACCGATGTTTTGCCGTCACTCCAAGGATCCCATGCAAAACCGATTCGTGGTTCGATGTCCCTGTGATCGGGCTGATAGAGTGAGTGTCCAGTTCCTGAGCCCACTAGCGTAAAGACGACATCCTGACCTGTTGCATAAGTACCTGGATCCTGGAACAGATTGGAGGCGTTGCCATTGACTTCGTAGGGAACGCCATTGAGCTGATAGCGCAGTCCAAGATTCAGCGTGAGGTTCTTCCTGACCTTCCAGGAATCCTGCCCGAACCAATCGAATTCGTTCTGGCGATAGGTCTTGTCGTCCGTCGGTTGCCGGTCACCGCCCTTGTTGAAAAACTGGTTCTGGGTATCTTCGATCGCGAATCCCCAGTAAGCATTGGCAGCATCGATGAGTGCAGTGCCGCGATCGTCGGCAGGTTCATTGGCAATGAGTCCGGGATCGTAGCCGCCAAAGGCCAGAGCCGGGTCCAGGGTGATTTGTCGACGCGAGAAGAAGTTATCGAAGCCACGTTCCTTCACCAATCGAGCATCGAAACCGAACTTCCACGTGTGGTTGCCATGTACCCATGTCACGCTGTCGGAATAGCTAACCGTACCTGTCGTACGCGACTGGCCATCGGCACCGTTGATTTGACTGGCGAAACTCGTAAACGGATTGAGAAGGTAATCCCAGCCATTGCCGAAGGAATCCACTCCACCAGGGCCATCGAGAAGACTCGTTGTGGCCGCCGGTTGTGTGAACGGTGCATAGATGTGATTCAGGCCGAATTGGAAATTGTTAAGCAGGCTGTTGCTCAACGTCGAGGTAAGCTGAGCGCTAAGGCCGTAGGTAATTGCCTTTTCGTCACAGCCCGAAACACCTGGTAGGAAGTTGCCACAAGCATTCGGGAAGTCGCCGTGGTTGTAGCCGAAACGGACGTTCACGGCGTGCTTGTCGGTGAGTTTGTGATCGATCTTGAGGACTGGAGCGTAGCTATTCACTCTCGACGTACTCGGAAAGAAGACATTTCCTTCGATACCGTCGAATGATTGGGATGCAGGAACGGCGAAGGGTGCATAGATAGCAAACACCTTTGCCATTGTCGGGTCCAGTGGGAGTGCAAAGGCGTTGTTGGCGCCCGCCTGGGTCAAATCGATCGGCACTGTAACTGGTGGTTGGCATGTTGTCGGAGTCGGGCACGGTGTGTATGTGTAATTAAACTGTCCCGTAAGAAAGTCGGTGGTTGGCACGGTTGCCTGACCGGTCAAGGCCGTCACGAAACGGTTCCACTCGTTGTTAAAGAAGAAGAACGTCTTGTTCTTGATAATGGGTCCGCCGATGGAGAAACCGAATTGATGACGAATATACGGGTTCATAGGTCCGGCATCAGGGCCCTCGCCGGGATTGAACCAGTCGCGCGCGCCGCCGAATCCATTCCAACGTCCGAAATAGTATGCCGCACCATGGAATTCATTGGTGCCGCTCTTGGTAACCACGTCAATGATGGCGCCGGTGTTGCGACCAAACTCTGCGTTGAAGTTATCGGTAATGACGCGAAACTCCTCGGTCGAGTCCGGGTTCGCGCCCAAGGCTCCGCCTATGAATCCGGGCACAGATGTATCGTTGTTGTCGACGCCGTCGAGCAGGAAGTTGCTATTCTCCGTGCGGCCTCCGTTCACTGAAATACCTCCCAAGCGGTTATCAGCAACAAATGTTCCCGGCGAGAGGAGCACGAGCTCATAAGGATTCCGGGTGATAAGAGGCAAGGCCTGCATCTGGGCTGACTCAACCAGGTTGCTGATCTGCGAGGTCTCGAGGTCGACGGGCGGAAGGTCAGCCGCGCTCACGTCAATCGTAGTAGAAGATGCCGAACCTGGCTGCAGGGCCGCATTGATGGTCTGAGCCTGGTCCACGGTCAGTGCAATCGCGTTCACGCGGAAAGTCGTGAAGTTCTCTTTCTTGATTTCGACCCGATAGTTGCCCACCGGCAGGTTGGTGACCGCGTAGGCTCCCGTGTCCCCCGACGTGACCGTACGAGCCGCCATCGTATCGACGTTGACGACCGAGATCTCCGCGCCTATTACTACGGCTCCAGAAACGTCGGTGACCGTGCCCGAGATGGATGCGGATTGGGCGACAGCGAAAGCCGTGGCAAAAACTAACAAGACAAGCAATGACCATCTGAACATTCTGTTCTCCCCCCTTTAGCTCTCCTCCAATCGACAAAGTTGTTATGCCGACATAACCGCATACTCAACTTCTCTAAGGGAGCTAAACCTGGAGGGTTTTGTGCAATTAATAACCCAAATCATGCCTTTCCAAAACTCGCGTTTTCAATTGCGTAGACGAGACAATAGACAAGAAATGCGTCAATTGGAATGTTTGTGGACCGATTCACTTATGATTAACGGTATTCATAAGCAGTGACGCGGATTTGCATCACGCAGGCCGGTGGTTATGTGAGGCATTCGTGCAACAACACAGAGCCGCTGTGCACTCCGACGCTGTTATAGCGCCTAGTTCATGGGTGACGCGCCGATAATCGCGTCGCCTCGGCCTCTTCATCGGCTGCGGCTCCGTTTTTTCCCAGCTTGAGATAGGCATTCCTCAAAGCGAAGTGGGGGTTCGCTTCATTCGGACGCAGCGATGCTGCTTTCTTCAGGTTCGGTAGTGCTGCCTCCGGCTTCCCTGAGAGGGTCAGCACACGCCCGAGCAGCAGGTTGGCATCGTAGTCATCCGGAGAAGTGGCCAGTACCTTATCGCATTCCTTGATAGCCTTCGGGATACGGCCCGCGCGCGTGTAAGCATTCGCGAGCAAGATGTGCCCGCGCTGCCATTGCGGCAATTCCGCAACGACGCTTTGAAACTCGGTCACCGCCCCCGCGAAATCTTCGGTAGCAAACAAGGCGGTGCCTAGCTTGAAGTGCGCAACCGCTGAGCCCGGGGACAATTCCACCAGCTTGCGCAACACCGGCACAGCTTGGCGATAGTCTTTCAGCAGCATCAGGCACTGACTCAGCCTGTTATAAAGAAGCGCCATGCTTGGCTCTCTGGCCATCAATTGCCGCCATAAGGAAACCGCTTCCGTGATGTGCCCATCGTCAAAAGCCATGTTTGCGCGATGAATGACATTCCCAATCTCGATTTTGTCCTTTGGATCCGCAAGTTCTTTAGCAGGGCGCCTTGACTCAGCATCTGCGGCGCTTGTTGTGGCAGCGTAGCCAAGAGCTGCCAGTTTCTCTTCGGCTTCCGGATCCAGCGCCGCGTGGGGTGATGTTCGAGAGCCGGATGTCTTATCCAGAAATGCATTCAATTGGATTGCTATGGTACTTGCCACTGCGGGTGCAGATGCGGACAGATCATGCTGAGCACGCGGATCCACTGATAGGTCGTACAATTCGCGACGCGGGGCCTCAACATAGAGGTATTTTCCCGAGCGCAGAGCGCGCAGCGAACTCCATCCGTAAGCGAGATGGGCATATTCAGTTTCGGCATAGGCAGGACGGTCCCCGAAGGAAGACGCGGCATCAGCTGTTGTGCCGGACGACGGGCCCATTAAGCCCAGTAGTGATCTTCCCTGCACCGCAGCCGGCACGGCTACGTGCGCTGCCTGCAAGATTGTTGGCAACACGTCCACGAGTTCGACCCGGTTTTCATTTCGCTTTCCAGCAGAAACTTCGCCCGGCAACTTGATCACGAGCGGAACATGGATCGTCTCGTCATACAGGAAGAAGCCGTGGAAATCTTCACCGTGTTCTCCGAGCGACTCGCCATGGTCGGCCATCACGGCGATAACGGAACCCCCATAGACTCCGGCGGCTCGCAACCGGTCCATCAATTTGCCCACTACGGAATCCACGTACGCAATCTCCCCGTCGTAGGGAGCATCGGCATATCTAGTCTTGAAGGGTTCGGGTGGGTCATAGGGATCATGGGCGTCGTAAAGGTGGACCCACATAAAGAAGGGTCTGCCAGCGTGCTCTCCGAGCCACGCCAGCGCATGATCCATCACCTCGCTACCGCGCCGCTCCGTCGAGAGATAGCGATCTTCTCCGGGCACACGCTGATGGAAGTCTGCGTCGTAGGTATCAAATCCGCGGTCGAAACCAGGCGCGAGCCCGATCCCCGGATCGAGCACCATAGAGCCGATGAATGCGGCCGTTTGATATCCGCAGTTCCGCAGAATCTCCGGTGCATAAGGTAGATCTCTACCCAGCGGCATTTGAAAATCCTTCACCTGGTGATACTGCGGATAGGTGCCCGTAAGAATGGTGGCGTGCGAAGGCGCGGTCAGTGGGACTTGAGAGTAGGCTCGGGTAAAAACTACAGACTGACGAGCGAGAGCATCCAGATTTGGCGTCAACCCCCGCTCGGATCCCAGAAAGCCCATGCGGTCAGCACGGACCGTATCGAGCGTGATCAGAATGACGCTAGGAGAGTCGTTCGTGGCTGCAATCGCGCTCCCTGCCAACCACACGATCCACAGCCATTGACGAATCACATACACTGCGGAAGTTTATCATCGCGCCAACACCGGCCCGCTTCGTCAGAAGGCTTCGGTGCCGCTTGCGACGCATACGATACGCTGGGCACCGCGTACTCCTTGCTCTTCCGGCGCTAGCGTTGACGGACGATTGGTGTGTTTCTTTGTATTTGCTCGATCGGCACAAACTAAGAAGGGCATCGCGAACGCCGCGACCTTGATCTTGGCCTGAAATTACCTCGGTGGAGTTACTCGACATCAGTAGCCGCTTTGCAGTCATGAAGTACGGCGAACCACGCCATACGAAAGATCTCGACGTCTGGATACACAATTCAGAGGCAAACTCTCTCCGGTTGGTCGAAGCGCTCAATAGCTTTGGCGCTTCGCAAAGCTTGATGGAATCACACCTGAAACCCTCACTGAGAAACACCTTGCCTATCAAACTGAATTGCTCCAGTACGCGTCGACACTCTGGCCCAAATCACTGGGCTCATTAGAAGAGTTCGATGGCTGCAGCATGACCCGAAGCAGTGGCGAGTCGACCATCCCGTGTAACTAATGCCGCTCCGAGTTTTTCGGCAAGCACAATGTAGGTAGCATCGTACGCAGAGAAGTTGTGACGCAATTGCCAAATTCGCGGCAGGAGCACGAGATGAGGATACCGAGTAATACGAAGATCCAGCAGATCGTGAACTGCCTCGTCAGCACGACGTACTGAGCGCTTCGCGGAGGCGTGCCTTTGAGAGAACTGCCGACCGGGGCCGTTTGATGACATTTTGGCAGATTCTGTATAACAGCGTGTGTTATATTATCATCGCGTGCCGGAGTGAACAGTCATGGATCACAATGTGCTGAAAGAAGCGCGGCAAATTAAGAACTGGACACAGAAAGACACCGCCCGGGCGCTTGGTATTACGCAGGCTTACTTGTCGATGCTGGAGACAGGCCGTCGTGCGGTCTCCAACCGCCTTGTCCGCAAGTTCCTCAGAGTCTTCGACGTCCCGGCGGTTGCGCTGCCGCTGCCATCGGAAGTCTCAACGGCCTACACATCCCCGGGGACGCGTAACTTCGGCGCGGACCTCGGGGCGCTTGGTTATCCCGGATTTGCCTATCTGAGAGGCAAAGTCAAAAAGAATCCCGCCGCAGTTTTGCTTGACGCGCTGAGCGAAGCGAACCTCGACGCCCGAGTCACCGAGGGCCTGCCGTGGTTAGCGCTGACCTACGCTGACATGGACTGGGATTGGCTGATCCGGAATGCCAAGGTACGTGATCGGCAAAACCGGTTGGCCTTTGCAGTGTCCCTGGCAGCCGAAGTTGCGGAATCCAGGAATGACAACGATAGGGCTCACAAGCTCCGGCAGCGTCTCCAATCCCTGGAAAGGTCGCGAATCGCGACCGAGGACACCTTCTGCCACGACTCAATGACACAGGCGGAACGAAGGTGGTTGCGCGAACGCCGGTCGCCCATCGCTGCGCACTGGAATCTGCTCACGGATATGAAGGGAGAGCACCTTGCCCAAGCGTTCCCGTAGGAGTATTCCCGAGCCGTGGCTCTCGTTTCTTCGTGAACTCGACGCGGCCGTGGATGAAGAAGTTAGGCTGGATTGCATGGGTGGGTTTGTCGTCACCTTAATGTACGGATTCTCGCGGCCAACTGGAGATGTTGATGTTTTGGAGATTACTCCTGCCCCGGCGGGACGGTCTGTGCTTGAACTTGGCATGCAGGGTAGCCCACTGCATAAGAAATACAAGGTCCACCTTGATCGAGTCGGCGTCGCCAAAGTGCCAGAGCATTACGAAGATCGACTCACAGAAATGTTTCCGAGGGCCTTCAAACATCTGCGTCTCTTGGCGCTTGATCCATACGATCTGGCATTATCGAAACTGGAACGCAACATCCAACGGGACCGCGACGACGTAAAGTACCTGGCGAAGACGGTCCCGCTGGACCTTGCAGTGCTGCAAAAGCGATATCAACAGGAACTGCGCTGGCAACTGGGCAATCCAGACCGTGAGGACCTTACGCTGCGCCTGTGGATCGACGCGATTGAGGAAGAAGGAAGAGCTTAAGTTTTCTCTTGCTTGTCCTTTAGCGGGCGCCTCGGTTCCGGAGTTAAGTTTGGCCGGCGCCATGAGTTTGCAAGCCTGAGGCTATCGACAATGTACAGCGCCGCTAGAAGAGCTCGATAGCTGCGGTATGGCTCGAAGCACCGGCGAGTCGACCATCCCGTGTAACTAATGCAGCTCCGAGCTTTTCGGCGAGCACAATGTAGGCGGCATCGGTAGGTGGAAAGATTGTGCCGCAATTGCCAAATTCGCGGCAGCAGCACGAGATGAGGATACCGAGTAATACGAAGATCCAGCAGATCGTGCACTGCCTCGTCAGCACGACGTGCCGGGACCACCCCTTGCAATGCGAGACGCCTCAGTACCTGCGTGACCTCGAGATCTAGGAGGTCGGGCGCGTGTAGTGTTTCGTGACGCGAATACAAACGCCCCACAGCGCACCTGAAGAACTGACCTCCGTCAGTCGATTCGTTTACGGTAGACCACCCAACGAAAATCGGTGCAAAGCGTGCAGTCCGGGCCGGCGAAGGTGTGGGCGGCGATGCGATCGCCGTCAAACTGCCACTTCAGCCAATCCAGTTCTATCTTAGTGTCTTCGCCGCGCGGTTCCATGAACAGACCGATGTGACCGGCTCCCGGTTGGTCGGCCACAAAAACCGGCTGTTGGATGCGCTTGAAATCATCCAGAGCGTTGGGCTCGGCGATGTCTTCGGGGCCGCCGACGATGTAAAGAACCGGCGTGTGGAGCTTGGACAAATCGTCTTTCGTGAAGGATGGTAAGGTCGCTGCGCGCCCGCCCGGGGGAGGCCCGTTGAACACGCCGCTGTTTGCCATAATCAGCGTCTTGAAGCGCGGGTCGAGCGAGGCTTTGATGGCAATCAAGCCGCCACAACTGTTTCCGGCAACCGCCACACGGGCGGGGTCGATGGCACCGAAGTAGGGGCCGCCCTTCCGATTGTTCTCAGCCAAAATCCAGTCGAGAGCCGCGATCATTTTTTCTGCGGTCGCGCGATTCTCAGGCGCTGTCGCAGCTTTCTCTCGCTCGTCGGCTGAAATCTTCGGGGCCTTTGGACCGCTTAGCAGTCGTCCCGGCGCAATTGCAACATAGCCGTACGTAGCGATTTCAGTGAGGTGGAAACGCGCTTCGCGCACACTGTCACCGCTGCATCCGCCATTGCCCCAAATGTAGACGCCGAGCTTTCGCTTGCTCGCGGCGGCAGCCAGGTCTTTCGGCGCGTACACGACCCACGGCAGGCCGTCGGGCGCCGCAGCGTACGTGGCGGAGAATGGGCCCGTGCCATCCAGGTCCGCCATCGTGGCCCATTGCTCGATCATGCCCCAGCGGAGCGCGGCCTTCTTCGCCAACGGTGCGTCTCCGGCCTGCTGCAATATGAGTTGAGGCAGACCGCCTGGAGGGAGTGGCGGCCGTTGGTTGGAATCCACCTGGGACCAGCCTAGGGACGCGACCGCCAAAAGCAATAGGATGATTAATGCACGATCAATCAGAGTTCTCATTTCTTCTCCTTGTTCGATGACCAGACCCAAGTCCGTCCGTGAATGCTTATCGTCAAGAAGCAAAGACTTCGGTTCTCCCGACTCAAATCATGCAGAGATCGCTGCCGACCTCTTTCAGGTGATTCTGGTACTCGTGCGTGCCATTCAGCGCGTCGCGCTGGTTGATGAGTTCGACATGATGTTCTTTCAGCCACTCGTGCAATTCCTGCGAGCAGAGGAAATGCGCATCGAGGACCCGCAGGCGGTTCATCGTGAACTGAATGCCGCCGTCGGTTGCCAGATAGTCGTCGATGAAACCTGGATGGAACGCCATCTGCAGGATCTCTTTTTCCAGGAACTTGCCACCATCGCTGCGGAGTCCTGCCATCGGGTCGTACCTCTCCGCTTCGAACTTTCCCGGCGGGTCAAATGCATACTTGCCGATGGAGTCCATTCCGCTCGCCATCTCAATATTCAGGTGCCTGTATTCTGGCTTGGCTGGAACTGCCGGGTAATTGAACACGGCGCCATTCATCGTAAAGTTGGTGGGCGCGTGCGCGAACCATCCGGACTTGAGTCCGAACTCTTCAGCGACCTGAGCGGCCGCTTTGGAGACAAGTGAGTGTCCGCCCATGCCGCCGGTATCCGGCGGACGGCCGACGATCACGACGCAGAGTTGCATCTGCGCGCGAAACTCCGCGACCACTTCGTCATAGTTCACCTGGTCCTCGAGTTTGGCGGCCTCTTCCCTCTTCTTCATGCCATCACCCACCAGGGCCGTGCCATCTCGAACCGACCATTTGAAATGTCCGTCTTTGCCGACGAGCGAGGGCACTTTCTCCGGACTCAGGATTGGTTTGCCCCAGCAGTGGTTATGCCAGCCGATACTGAGCCAGGGACGCTTGCGCAATTGCTCGAGCGCGTCGATTGTGCCGGGACAATCAAACATCACATCCAGGGACGTAACCGGACCCTGGTCGACTGCCTTGAACGTGCCGATGTTGCAGACCTCGGAGTAACCCACATCGTCGCCTCTGATGATGAGCTTGAGGTGTTTCGGAGTGGTTTCAGCAGCTGACGCTTCATTTGAGCCAAATGATGACAAGCCTGCACCGGTTGCTGCCGCGACCAATGAGCCTTTCCCAGCTTGCTTCAGGAAATCCCTTCTGTTCGGCATGATTACCTCGCAAACATTTGAGCGCTAATCGAGTGGCAGCGCGGCCTATGAGCAGACCGTCCCGGCCGAGAAATGTCCGTTCACATCAGAACATGGGCGCATTCTTGCTTACAGGCGACGCGAAATAATCCATCCAGAAGTTCAGCTTGTCAGGATCCGCCAATGGAATCGGCCCTGTTCGAACGCCAATCTCCTGAACTTGTTTTTTTTCTTTCGATACAGCGTCCCACTTCTCAAGGTCCTGACCGTTTGGATCGCCTTTCTTCATGAAGTTGATCCAGTACTGCGACATCGTGTCGGAAACCTTGTAGTCGGCTGCTTCGTAGGGATGGTCGACCAGCTTCAGATTGCGCATCATGTAGGGAATATCGGAGGTATGGAAGGCGCCGAATTCCGGATGCTCGGGCCATGGCGTCGCGCGATCGAAGTAGTAAGTATAGGCGGGCGTCTTCGAGGTCTCATTCCGCCGCAGCACGAACAGGTAAGTGGAAACTCGACCGCGGTCCTGTCCCGCCTTGATCTGCGCCTGCAGGACCTCGTCGTCGGTTTTCGCCGGATAGAGGCCGAGATATCGTTGTGCCAGCTCTTTGTAGCGCTGTTGCGCAAATTCAGTGTACTTGTCCGTCGTTATGTGAGGGCCAAACAATGGAGCAGCATCCTCGGAAGTGTTTCCGGTCATGAAGGGAACGTCATTCTGGCGTCCGGTTGCGAATGTGCTGGTGACATCCTGCGGCAGGAACCAGCCGTCAATGTCGGTTGCAGATGGACCTGCGCCCGGAGCTCCCTCATAGAGCAGATCGGATGCTGGCAGTGCGCGCGCTTTCGCCAGGGTCGTGGCGTGCTTGCTGGCCAGAAATTCGGCTCCTTTCTTCTCGGCCTCTGCCAGTGACCGCATGGGGAACCCGGTGAGACTGCTTCCGCTCTCGGCAATCGCGCGCTGGAAGAGCCCTTTCGCGAGCGGTGACGCTGTCAGGTAATGAACGCTGGCCGCGCCGGCCGATTGCCCGCAAATGGTGACGTTCCCTGGGTTGCCGTTGAAGCTCTTGATGTTGTCCTTGATCCATTGAAGCGCCGCGACCTGATCCAGGAGGCCGTAGTTGCCCGAGGCATGATGAGGAGATTCGGCGGTGAGTTCGGGAGAAACCAGGAATCCGGGAATGCCCAAGCGGTAATTGATGGTGACGACGACCACTCCCATCTCGGCGAGATTCGCGCCCTGGTAAGACTCAATAGCTCCGGACCCTTCGCCGAATCCGCCCCCGTGGATGTAGACGAACACGGGCAGCGGCGCATTGGCCTTCTTCGCAGGAGTCCACACGTTCAGATACAGGCAATCTTCGCTCACCTCGTTCTGGACCATGAACTCCTTGGTCCAGGGAAGGCGGCTGTTCTTCCCTTGCAGACAGCTGGCGCCGAAAGTCTCGGCCTTTTTCACGCCGTCCCAGGACTTCACCGGTTGAGGAGGCTGCCAACGCAGGTTGCCCACCGGAGGTGCGGCGTAGGGTACACCCTTGTAGGCCACCACTTTTCCGTCCAGGGCCAATGATCCCTGGAGTTTTCCTTGCGCGGTTTGCACAGGAGACACCAGATCCTGTGCTTCCAAATGAACTGCGATGCCGGTCATAGTCAGGATTACTGCTACAAGAAGTGCGGAGATTTTGCGAATCACGAATGGCTCCTCTCGTCGTCCATTCTTGCTTTCTGGATTAAGCGGGCCAGGCTGATGCGCAAACTGCCGATCAGAGACCCGCCCGCAAGAAGAACAGGGCTGGGAGAGCATCCAAGCCCCTTTTATGTGCTTTCCATCAGCTCCGAATGATCTTCCGTTCCTCAGTGTCTGGATTCTCGCGAAGTTCGCACACATCATCGATTAGCATCGTTGGACACTTCTCGGCGTTGAATGCCGGCCACTTTGGAAGGCCGGCATGACTGGGATCGCCCGATCGTGCAAAGCTCACCCATGCACCGGCCACTTTTTTTGCCAATGCCTTGGCCCGCGGACCTCCGCCAGTCATGTAATCCCCGATATCGGAGTTATCAAAGGCGAAAGCAATTTCAAGTCCGTGGCATGACCCGGGACGACCTTCGAACAGCGGCGAGCCCCAAGTAAACCAGTACAAGTACGCAGGTGCCGCTCCGAGCGCTGCCTTTCGTTCGGCTTGCGTCACCGCGCCTTGCCTCCAATTAGCAGCCGTGATGATCGAAAACAGATCGAAAGGCTTTGCCTTGGGATGACTACGACGAAACACTGAAATGACCTTCGGAGTTTTCTCGCCAAACTTGTCGGTCAATTTCTTGGTGAGATCTTCGTCGGTCCACTCTGCATATTCCGGATGATCCGTGGCTACCGTAGCTTCATTAAGGTCAGTTCCAACCAGCAAGGGAACGTTTTTGGATATCGAAGGCGCACCGGGATCGAAAGGATGGGTCGGCAGTATTTTTCCATCGACGATTGGCCCGAATCCCAAGGCATCCGCCATTTTCGTCACATCGCCGGCGACATCTCGATTCAGCTTCGACAGAGCTTCTTCGCTTACGCTGACCAGTTTCTCAAAGCTCACCTTGCGCAGCTCATCGATTGTTGCGGAACTCAATCCGAGTTGCTCGAGAATGCCGGCCGTCAGCTTCTGGGCTTTCTCAGGAGACCTGCCCCGAAGCATCGAACCACTTTGGACGATGGCCTTGTGGAACAAGCCTTGGGCCGCAGGCATTGCCATTAACGTACTGACCTTGCCTCCGCCTCCCGACTGTCCCAAGATGGTTACGTTCGCTGGGTTTCCACCGAAATTCGCGATGTTGTCGCGCACCCACTCCAACGCTGCCACCAGATCGAGCATTCCCACATTTCCCGAGGAGGCGTAGCGGTCCCCGTAGGCGGACAGATCAAGAAATCCCGTGGGCCCGAGTCGATGATTCACGGAAACAAAAACGACACCATGTTTTGCGAGATTCTCGCCATCGTAGACCGGCTCCGCACTGCCGGAGCCAATCGAAAACCCGCCGCCATGTAGCCAGACCATTACCGGTCGTTTACCGTTGTCGTTGATTGCCGGACTCCAGACATTCAAGCACAGGCAATCTTCTCCTTGCGTGCCCGGGAAATTGCGGACAATGAACTTGATTTCGTCGCCGGTGAGGAACGAAATCGCACCCTGCGGGCTGGCGTTGCCGAACTGGTAGGCATTTCGAATTCCGCTCCATGGCTGGACTTTCACCGGCGGCATGAAACGCGCCATATCGGCGGTCGAAGCTCCGTACGGAATTCCTCGAAACGTAAATATCTCGTTTCGAGAGTATCCCCGCACTTTACCTTGAGTCGTGGCGACAATGGCATGATGATCAGAAGCAATCAAGGATTGTTTGTCGGGGGAGGACGGGGCCTTGGATTTCGCCTCGGCTGCTGCGATGGGAATTGGGGCCAGAGCGGCACCAGCTAGCAGTGCGGAACCTTGCAGAACCCGACGGCGGGTCAGTTTTGTGTCGGTAATTCTGTCGGTGTGGATTTCCATTTGTCGAATCCTCCGGATGAACAGGTTTCGTTCATCGATAAGACTGATATTGCTAAGACCAGACGAATATCGTTAGAGGAAAGTTCCTAAGTGGCCTCAAAAAGGGCCAGCGGCAGGAATCTGCAAGTCGGGCACGGAGTGCTCCGGATTCTGAAATCCTAGAGCACTCCGTATACGAGCTAAAAGGTAAGTCTCAGCGCAAACTGCACTTCACGTGGAGTAAGAGCTGGAGAGTTGGTCAAGGTGATCGGGCCGGCGCTTCCACTGATGTCATTGTTCGGAAGGCGGAAGTTCGGCGTGTTGGTGACATTGAAAACTTCCGCGCGGAACTGGAGTTTCACCCGCTCGGTGACATGAAAGTTCTTGAAGAGCGACACGTTGAGGCTTCGTTGCGGCGGACCCGTGTATTGGTTCATGCCCTCATTGCCTGCGGTGCCAAGTGTTTGCGGTTCGAATGCGCAAGGGTTGAACCAACTCTCCACGGTTCTGACCCGAGAAGGTGCCGTACAGTTCGCATTTCCGAAATTCGTCCCTGCCTTGAAGGGGTCCCCAATCACGTTCGGCCTGTCGCCGTTACCAACGCCAGGAATATTGATCTGCGGGTTCCCGTTGATTACGGTGAACGGAATGCCACTCTGCCAGAACCCAACGGCGTTCAACTCCCATCCGCCAACTACACCCTTTTCCCATCCGTTCAGAGTGCGACCGAAAGGCAACTGGTAGTTAGCCATGACCAGAATTCGGTGCCGGACGTCGGTACCCGAGTTTCCGTAATCGTACCCAGGATCGTTGGCAATCAAACCGATGCTACCGGTAGCGATCAGTTCGTTGGTGTTGGTGAGTGCATGGGACCACGTGTAATTGGTCGTCAAGGCCAGGCCATGGGTCTGCCGCAGCTTATAGGTAGCTTGCAATCCGTGGTAGTTAGACCATCCTCGATTCCCTGCCTGATTGATTGCGTTCACATTGGGCAATTCGCTCGCGTAGATGTGAGATGGCATCGGATTCCCTGCGCCTGGAGGGAGTGGCCGGTCCAGGTCAATTCCGTAGGACAAACGGGATCCGTGCTCGCCAACGTAGGCCAAAGTAAGCGTGCTCGGTCCAAACTCCTGCTCGAGGGTCACGTTCCACTGATCCATTCTCTGGCTCTTCAGATCGGGTGGAATATAGACAAGTGATCCCGATGGGTTCGTGATGCTCGATGCGGTAGCTATCGGGAGGACGGGATATGTTATGCCGAAGCACGGGAAGCAGGTGTAGCTGAACGGCGGGTTCGCTGCGTTGCCTCCCTCGGTCATGCTCCCGTCTTCGGTCGGCAAAAAGCTCCGGCTGTAGCCTGCCCGGAAAACTGTTTTTGGCAGGACCGAATAAGCAAAGCCCAACCGCGGAGATATGTTAGTGAGATCGGACTTCACCCCCAGGGTGTTGGAAGTGCCTTGGCCAGCGACGACGATCGCGTTTGTGCAGGGATCGTTCGGTGCAGTCGCTGCGCACTGCTGCAGGTTGGTCAACGAAACATTCGCGACATTCCCGTGTGCTTCGTAGACCGGTCGATAAATCTCGTAACGAACCCCGAGGTTGACCGTAAGTTTCGGGGTGATTCTCCAATTGTCCTGAACATAACCGGAGGGTTCCCAACCGCGGTAGCTGGGGTTAGGGACCAAAGGCTTGGCGCGGATGGCGAAGAACGATTGCCCCTCGAGAAAACTGATCATGATGTCATACCCAGGGGAGTTGGGCACGAAGTTGGCAAATTCAAATCCTCCATTGGGAAATGCATCCGCGAAGTACTTCATTTGGCGCCAGATAAGTGAGCCGCCAAATTTCAGGGTGTGGCGGCCGCGCGTGTAGTCCATGGAAGCGTTTGCCTGATAAACGTTGTTCACGTCGTAAATCGGCTCAAAGGCGCCGCCACCCAGCTGGGCGTAAGGGCCTCCGAAAAAGTTCATCAGGGTCATGCCCGTGGCATCCGGCGCGTCGTTCGCGTTCACGACTCCTAGTTTTTCGGCGATGTTTGAGCCGGCATTCTCAGGCAGCGACGCAACGTTAAGGCGCATGTATCCGAGCCGGACCGTGCCCACCAGTTGCGGGGAAAAGATGTGAACCAAATCCACCGCGTCGCCTTGAGCCGTGGTCTTGGAAGGACCGGTAATGTTACTGAAGATTCCTGGGAAATTATTCGCGGAGCCTCCGGGATTCACCGATACTCCATCCACCGTCACGTTGGGAAAGGCAGCTGGAACCACCGTGCTCACCGGGTTATAGGAAAAATGGTAGAAAATGCTGTTTCGGTCGTTGAAGCGATGATCGATGCGCGTGTCAAAAGTAGTGGAGTACTGCGTCTTGCGCGGCGCGCTCGAATAGTTGTTTTGCGGAATCCCTGCAATCACCGTGCCCGCCTGGTTGGGCTGGGGATAGAGCGCAAAGTAATTCAGAGAAGTCTGGTTTAAGAGACCGCTGTTGGTCAAGTCCGGCCCCCCAACGTCGGTAAAGTCTCCCGGATGCTGTTCTTCATACAAGGTGGGAACCGTCGTTAAATAGTTTTGACCACTGATCAGCCGGTACGCCTCATAGGAAGCAAAGAAAAACGTACGGTTTTTCCAAATGGGGCCGCCGACGCTGCCGCCGAACTGGTTATTGCGAAGTTCGGGCTTGCGGCCGGTGGTGGAGAAATAGTCCCGCGCGCTGGTGATGTCGTTTTTGAGATATTCGAAGGCCGATCCGTGAAAATTGTTGGTTCCAGCCTTCGTGATGACGTTAATGACCGCGCCGCTGGCCCGCGATACATCGGCGGGATAGTTTGAGGTAATCACGTCCATGGTCTCGATCGCATCGACAGACGGACGCACACCTACAAATCCCTTCTCGCGTTCGTTGTTATCGAGCCCGTCGACCAGATACTCGTTGGCGAATTCCTGCTGACCGTTGACCAGCATGGTTGATCCCTGGCGGCGATCGTCCACGTGGGTTCCACCGCTTTGGAAGTCGGCAGGCGGCGTGATCGCCCCTGGGCTCAACTGGACCAGATCAATGATATTGCGGCCGTTGAGCGGAAGCGCTTCCACTTGAGCGGATTGGATCTGATCCTGTACGACCGCGCTCTCGGTTTGCAGAACCGGCATGTCCTCGGCCGAGACCTGGACAGTCTCGGTGGTTTGACCGAGAGCGACCACGGCATTCACGCGCCGGCGCTCGTTGGCAGTTAAGGCCACGCTATCTACCTTGAATGTCTTGAACCCGGCTGCCTCAACTTTGACGGAGTAGTTGCCGGGCTGTAACTGGGTGAATGTGAACTCGCCTTCACCGCCCGTCTGAACCTTTTGAGTTGCTTGCGTACCCATATTCACCAGAGTGACGGCGGCTTTCGGCACCACCGCTCCGGTTGAATCGGTCACGGTGCCGACGATGTCGCCGGTCGTCAATTGCGCGTGCACGAACGCGCCCACAAGAAGAAAGACCGCGGACAAGATGAACGACCGGGTAGAAATGCCGAAGTACGTAGACATAGAGGCTCCTTACGTTCCGCGCACGAACCTGGGCGGGAACGCCTTCATGATATGCACTGCTTTTGCGGGGGCAGAAATTGTTTGTAGCAATAGGAGAAAGTGAGTGTCGCAATAATGCTCAGCTCCGAACACTTCCATGTACTTAATCTCCCGCCCGGTGGAGTAGCCCGACATGCTGATCGCTGCCTATCGAATGAAAGACAGGCCAAGAAAAACTTTGCAGCAACCTGCTGGCGGTTCTACATTGCGCACACAGCACCGTGCGCCTCACGGCGACGGTCGAACAATAGCCCATGCCGGAAAAGGCTCAAAATCGTTTTCTTGGATTTAGCGGTATCGCAATTTCCGATATCAGCTGCAGCCAGGATGTGCAGCAACTTCGGGTGGACATGTTCGTTGTTGGGGCTCTATTCTGGCCTTAATCGAAATCACAATTGGCGTTGGCAGAATAGCGACATATCACAGGCTATGCACCTAAAAGGTCTCAACCTCAATCTGCTCGTCATTCTCGACGCCCTGCTCACGGAACGAAATACCACCTACGCCGGGCAACGGCTGTACCTAAGTCAGTCAGCAACCAGCGGCGCATTGGCGCAGCTGAGGGAATTCTTCGGTGATCAGCTCCTCGTGCCCTCTGGACCGAAGATGGTTCTGACCCCACTGGCAGAAAGTCTCATTGATCCGGTGCGGGAGATCGTCACGAAAGCAGAAAATTTGATCGATAAAACGTCGGCGTTCGATCCAGCCAAATCCACTCGCAGATTTGTTCTCAATATGTCGGATGCAACTGCCGTTTTGCTACTCAGTAAAGGACTCCCGCGGATTCGCAAACTTGCACCGGCAATTCAGATTGAAGTGGTAAGTTACAACGAGAGAATACCCGAGATCATCGAACAGGGAGAGGTGGACTTCATCGAAGTTCCGGATATTCTGGTCTCACAATACCATCCGTCGGAACCATTTTTCGAGGATGAGTACGTATGCATTGCGTGGTCGGGCAACAGATTGTTAAAAAAACATCTATCGCTAGAACAGTTTCGATCTCTGGGGCATGTAACCACGCGATTCCTACGAAGGAAAGGTCATCTGGGAGAGTTCCTGCTTCGCGACAGCGGCATTGAGCCCAGATATGAATTGATAGTGCCAGTGTTTGGCATGATGCCGCACGCGGTCGTGCGTACAAATATGATCGCGCTGACCACCCGCAAGATCGCCGAATACTATGCGGAGATCCTCCCGTTGAGGATATTCCCCAGTCCGGTCAAGCTTCGCCCGCTGAAACAGGTGCTGCAATGGAACCGACTACATGAGCATGATGAAGGCACGCAATGGCTTCGTCGAATCCTCATTGAGACGCTCAATCCAAAAACCGGCTGAGCGTATCATCGCCTTCCCGGGGACTTTTCTCTACTGCTACGCGGTAGTATTCGGCATGGCGCTCTACACGGTCGGCCACGCAAAAATATACTGAGTTCTTCCTTATCCAAAATTCCAATACTCCTTAATCCAAGAAAACAATTTTGCGCGTGTAATTCCCAGGCTTAGACTTCATCGTCAGCGAAGGAGTCTCACGTGAAATATTCGGTGTGCCTCGATGCACTGTTTTTCGATTTGAAGTACTTTGGAGCCAGCCCCGAAAATTTCCTGAAAGGGATGAAGCTGGCGAAAGAAGCCGGCTTTGACGCGGTGGAGTTCTGGGGATGGGAGAAGAAGGATATTCCTTCCATCGTCAGGGCGAAGGGTGAATTCGGACTCGACATTGCCGCGATCGCCACGAAATTCATCAGCCTCTGCGACGCTTCCGTGCGAAAGGGTTACCTTGACGGACTCCGCGAGACCATCCCAGTAGCAGAAAAGCTGAGATGCAAAACCATCATTTCGCCGGCTGGAAAAGCAATGGATGGGGTTTCTCGCGACGATCAACGCCAGAGCATTGTGGCGGGGCTGAAAGAAGCTGCAAAACTGCTTGAAGCCGCAAACGTAACCCTCGTTCTAGAGCCCTTGAATACGCTCGTTAACCACCCCGATCAGTTTCTCTCGACTTCCAGGGAAGGCTTCGAAATCCTGGATGAGGTTGGCAGCCCGAATGTGAAGTTGTTGTACGACATCTATCACCAACAAATCATGGAAGGCAATCTTATTGCCACTATTACCAAGCACATTAAGCAGGTCGGACATCTTCACGCGGCCGCCAACCCCGGCAGGAATGAGATCACGGGTGGTGAGATCAACTACCGAGAGGTGCTGAGAGCCGTCGCAGAGACAGGTTATGGCGGCTATTGCGGCCTTGAGTACATGCCGAAGAAGGACCTAGCAACGGGGCTCAAGGAAGCCTTCGAACTCATGAACGAAGCAGTGCCAATAGCGTAAGCGGGAACGAAAATACCGGAGGAAATGATGAGTGAAAAGATCAGATTTGGAATCATCGGTTGCGGCTGGGTTGGCGACCTGAAACATATCCCAAACTACTCGAAGCACCCCGAAACAAAGATCGAAGCGCTGTGCGATATCGACGAAGCAGCAATGGAGCGCGCAATCAAGAAATACAACCTGGATCCCGTCAAGACCTACACCGATTACAAGAAGATGGTTCAGGACCCGAATATTGACGTGGTCGTCGTAGCTACGCCCCATGGCTTGCATTGCGAAATGACAGTGGCGGCGTTCAAGGCCGGCAAGCACGTGTTGTGCGAGAAACCGATTGCCACAACCGCCGCCGACGCTCGGAACATGATCGAGGCCGCCAAGGAGGCCAGCAAGAAATTGTCCGTCGGCTACCAGTGGCGGTTTCGCCCAGAGTGTCTGTACATCAAGAGCCTCTCGGATTCGGGAGCGCTGGGCGAGATTTACTACGCGAAGGCGCATGGGCTACGGCGTCGCGGAGTACCAACATGGGGCAGCTACATGGATCCGGTTTTAAGCCACGGTGGCGCGTTGTGGGATGGCGCATGCCATTCGCTCGATCTCACTTTGTGGACGATGAACAACTACGAGCCCTACAGCGTCAAAGCAAACATCTACCGCAAGATGTGGGACCAACCTGTAGGTAATCCGTGGGGTGAATGGAATCCGGAGAAATTCAAGGTTGAGGACACTGGTTTCGCTCTCGTTACCATGAAGAATGGCGCGACCATTTACCTGGAGTGCGCGTGGATCATCAATGTAGCGGACACTACGGACATGAAGATGACCCTTTGCGGCACCAAGGCCGGCGTCGACATGTTCGACGAAGGCGGCGTGCGGATCAATTCCATACAAAACGGCAAGATGGCGATCACCAAGCCCGAAGTGAAGCCGGGTTGGACTCCTGGGCCGCCTCCGCCGATGCCGTGGGACCTGGAAGCCAGGCACTGGGTTGATTGCCTGAAAAACAACACCGAGCCGTTCGTGAAAGCTGAGGAAGCTCTCGTGGTAACAGAGATCATCGAGGCAGTCTATAAATCTGCGAAGACTGGCGAAACCGTGTACCTAGATGAAGATCAGGGCCAGAAGAAGGATGCGCCGAAATCAGAGCTGGCTCATGTCTAGATAGACGCGAACAATTCTTCAATGATCTCTGGAATGCGTTCGTGATGTTGCACGAATTCAAGGTGCACGCCCGGTGCAAGTTCACGAATGTGGCCGAGAGCACTGGTAGGGACAACGATCGCGGAGACGTCGGAGGCATTGATCGTAAAGGAACGGGTAGAGGTGGCGGGATCGAACGTACCCGAATCACAGATCAGTTCGTCCGTCGTTTTTAGTATTGCGCGAACGGGTCCCACCAACCTCTGAGCGAACGGCGTTAGGATCATTCTCTGGCCCGACGGAATGAGCAGTTGATCGCCAAAAAAGTCGCGAAGGCGGGAAAGAGCGCCACTCACAGCTGACTGTGTAAGAAAGAGACGTTCCCCGGCGCGCGTGACGTTCTTTTCACTCAACAACACGTCGAGAACAACGAGCAGATTGAGGTCAAGTCCCTTGAAATGCATGGGTTTACCTTAAACCCTGAGCCAAAATGCATCACACATATTAACTGAAAACGGGAATTAAATTGAGGGTGAAAAATTCTCGAAAGGAATCTGAAAAGGCCGCTGGCATTGGGGACTGCAGGTTAATGTAGGGTCAGCACGTCCTGGCATCGAGCTCACGCTGCCTTCGCTCTGCGGTGGACTTTTGGGTTCGTGTCTTACCGGCACTCTCTCTATGCACGCCAGCCCCCCGAGCCGCATCATCATCATGAGGCACGTCGCGCACTTTGACGTGAAGCTCACGCTCAGTCAACTCAAGTCTGCTCTTCTGCCCACGCGCGTCAGATTCAGCATGCACAGCCGTGAACTCGAACTCAACTTCACGTGCACGTCCTCGTGTGCCCAGCCCATGCAGGCGCAACAAATTTAAGCTCTCTTCATCTGTTTCCTACTTAATTACGGCGCTCTAGCACTCTCCCGTTCCCTCCTCGCGGCGAGTCATTCTCCCCGGTCCGATTCGCCGGCCGCGGATTGATACACGGTGCAACCTGGTTGCACGAATCTAGGCCTCTGTGCCCTCCTCCCCCACCAACCGGCGCCGAGATGAAAATCGTATCGGCTGCGGCCAGGCCGCGAGCAAACGCGAATACGAAACGAGATCCGCGCATCGCCTCACGCACGAATTCTAGGCGAATATCAAGAAGCTAGGCTGCATGCATTAAGTCGCCATAGAAGTGGCAAATTTGATCACGCTCTGCGCAGACTGTCCTCGGCAAGCTCACGGCTTGGAATAACGTAATTTTTCCCTCTGCTAGAGCTGAAAAGCGAACTCCTTCCTGTTCTGGCCTTCACCAAATCGTGCGGAAAGCTCGCGTCTGTCGAATCGCGCGGTCAGCCGTCACCAAAGGCAGCCCCTCGACCAATGCCGTGGCTACAATAATGCGGTCCGCAGGATCATTAGGATAGCCAGAAGGAAGTCCCAGAGCCCTAACACAGGCGCGGCCGCTGATCGGCAGGACCCTGAATCGAGCTTCGACTTCACCTAAAAAGGACTCAAGACTGATTTGCAGGCGGATTCGTCGCTTGCTGGCAAGCGTGGCCAACTCGAGCAGAGTGATATCAGAGATGGCCAACCCATCCCCCTCCTGCCGCGCATTGTCAATCGCCGCCTTAGCGTTCTTAGAGAGCTGAGCCTGGTCAAACGCCAGCCAAAGAACGACATGGGTATCGACCAAGATCATTGGAGGTTTCCCCACTCGTCGGGAGAAATGACAGGCGACACGACATCTCCCGTTATGGCTCCCTTGCCGGCAAGAAAATCATAGATGTCGTCTGCGTCTTGGTCGGCGGGAATGAGCTTTGCAACTGGCTTCCCCCGCTTCGTGATAACGATTGTTTCGCGCTTGGCCTGAACTTCATCCATGACTGAAAGACAATGGATCTTGAACGCGCCCGCCGCCATTTTCTTCATGTTTGTCTTCGATCATGGTCATTATACCATGGTCATATTAGAAAAGAGCAAACGATCCAGATCCTTATCACTGAGCAGCATTGGAATTGGGTTATCTTCTACGTGCACCCTCGGATGCACAAACCCGGACCTCAGTGCCCCGCTCCGCCAAAGAACCAGGGCTGATCACGGTGTCCACGCTGGTTGCAACCAGCGCTGGAGGCGGACCGAAGACCAAAGGAGCGCGGGAACCATTGCCGCATAGCAATTATTATAGGCGAACAAACTACGAAAGTCAAGGGCCTTATCGCGCCCAGCCGGCGGAATCAGTGGGTAGGCATGGAAGGTAATCCACAGATTGCCCGAGGGCCGTCCCGGGTTATGTCTGAAAAGGGCATTTCACGACGTGTTTTGTCGGGCTCTCCCTGTGTTTGGTCTTCAGCCTCACTTGAGAGCCTTCGATCCTGGCCTTCTGCTTGGCAACCAGCCGCTGTATGAACTTGGGCCTTCTATAGGCCTTAATGCCCTCTTGCGGGTAACACCATCTTCACATCTAATACGAGATCTTGTCCTGGAAAGATGGAATCCAGCGCGCCACTGGGTTTCGCCGTTTATTCGGTGTACGATCGCGCCTATGAAGAAGACATCGTCGTCCAGTTCTCGCCGACGCGTAGAAAGCCTGTTAGGCCGGAAGACATTTGTCTATCTTACCGAGCAGGAACGGAGCCTCGTGGACCAAGCTGCAGCTTCAGAACGTAGAAGCGTTAGTAGTTTTATAGCGAAAGCAGCAGTTGAGGCAGCGGAGCGTATCGTAAGCCGACTCTCCAAAAGATCCTAAAAAATTTCCTCCATTAATGGTACCTTTATGATACTGTTATGGTACCATTATGAAGGGGAGATTTTGGCGATGAAAACCGAAAATCGCTCTTTTCGAAAACTCACAGCATCGAATCGCAGGCTGGCAAAGAATCGTTGGGGACCTCTACTTACCCAAATCCATTTATCTACTCTCGCAGAACTCTCGCGACGGTTTGAATTCTCAGTTGCCGCGGGAGATGTCCTCTTGCTGGATGGCAGATGGTACGTCACTCACACCGGTCTGATACGCTTGGCACGCCATCACAGGTGCGCTGGTATCCACGTTCGTCCTGTACTGGAATTCTCTGACGTTTCCAGCCAGCATTGGGCCTTTGAGGCCACTGTCTTCAGGTCTCAGGCCTGTCGCGGCTTCGTGGGCTACGGCGACGCAGACCCATCCAATGTTTCCTCGCTCGTCCGTGGCGCTGAGATGCGCGTAGCCGAAACGCGGGCCGTCAACCGCGCCCTTCGAAAGGCCTATGGCATCGGCATCTGCTCGGTCGAGGAAATCGGCTCGATTCCCTCCCCCGTTGAGAAACTCCCCCCTCAGAACGCAAACGGCGATGGGCACTCCAACGGAAACGGCAGCGGGCCGAAGGTTCGTGATCGCCTTTGCCAGATCATCCGCCGGCACAAGCTCGACCCCGAACTCGTCAAGGCTTATGCCATCGATTTCTGCGGCACCAAGGCCCTTCGTGACGCCACCCGTGAGCAGGTCGAGAACTTCGTTCAATCACTCGCCGACTGGGCCGAGAAGGATCGCAATGCCCTTCTCTGCCAGCTCAACAGCTATGCCCGCCCAAACCAGGAGGTGGTTGCATGAAACGCCAAGTTCCTGGACTCGCCGAAGCTACTCGCGATTCTCGCCCCGAAGTTCCGGACGGAATCTTCCTAGTCCGCGTCGATGGTGCCCAGTTCCGCTGGCATGCCCAGAAGCCCTTCTATGTTCTGCGCCTGTCAATCCTCGAACCCACAATCCTTGCCCACCGGTCCGTCGTCGGAAGGCTCTACTGCACGCAGAAATCAATGTGGAAGCTGGGCTGGTTTCTCCGTGATTTCCTCTACGACCCAGAAATGCTTGCCAGCGAGCAGATCGACGAGAAGTGTCTGCCTGGGCTGCGTGGTGTGGTCAAGATCAGCCATACGGTCGTGAATGGCATATCGCTGGTCAATCTCGACGGGTTCGCGCCGGCCAGTCAATGGGAAGAACTGTCTTCCGGATTGCATTACAGCGCGACGAGTCAGCTGACGAGCGAGATGAGACGATGACCTACTCCTACACTCAAGTCAGCCAATACCTCACCTGCCCGCGCAAATACCGCCATCGATATCTCGATGGGTGGCAGGAAAAAGACACCCGTGCCGCCATGCTGTTCGGACGTGCCTTTGAGCAGGCCGTCGCGGCTCTCTTCCGACATGAGGATCCCTCGGTCGCGCTCTTCGAGCAATGGGCACCGTGCAAGGACATGGAACTCACCTACTCCGGCAATGACACCTGGGAACGCATGCTGCAACAGGGCATCCAACTGCTCGAGCGCTTCGTTCAGGACGGCCGTGTCCACGTGCCGAACCCAAAATCCAGCCAGCAGGTTCAGTTCAACCGCTCTTTGCCATCGGGGAATAACTTCATCGCCTACGTCGACGCGATCGGCGAACTAGACGGCGCTCCCTGCGTCCTCGAATGGAAGACAACCTCGGCCCGCTATCCGGAGGAACCCTCCGGCCTTTCCGCACTCGATCCGCAACTGATCTGCTACTCCTGGATGACCGGCATCGACGAAGTCGCTCAGGTTGTCTTTGTTCGTAAGCGTCTCGTCGAAGTCCAGTACCTCCGCGCCACGATCACCGAGGAACAACGCCAGGAGTTTGCCAGCCTGGTCGATGACACTGTTCGCCGGATTGAATCAGGGCTTTTTCTCCCCCATAGCGGAATCCGCTTTCCCCAAAATCCATGTACGACCTGTCCTTTTGTAAGCCTCTGCCTCGACAAGCGAGAACTGGTCGAGGCTGGCCTTGTGCGCAAGCTGGGAGTCGATCTTGGTCTGTTTGACGAACTTGTTTACTGAGTATCCGCCGATGCCGCCGAGGCTCAATCGCAAGCGCGCTCTCTTTGTCCTAGCCAAGATCGACGAGATCTTAGCGTGGGAGCAACAGAGGGAAGCAGAGCGGGACACCCGATTTGTCGACCTCGGGCGCTATCTGTGTGAGGTGCGGGCGGGACAGTACTGGCGGGTGGAGAAGCTAGCGTCTTTCGATGACTTCCTTGAAAGGCGGTTCCCGGAATCGAGAAGAAAGGCGTATTACCTGATGTCCATCCACGAGCACCTGCCGCCGCAAATGAGGAAGGATTTGAGGGAAATCGGGTGGACGAAAGGGAGGGAGTTGGCGAAGCTGGCGCGGCGGGACGGGCAGCACCTCGATTGTGCACTCTGGGTGCACAAAGCCCGAGCAATGCCGACCGGGGATTTCAGGCGGGAGGTCGAGAAGGAACTGACGGGAAAGGAAGAAGAACCGTCGGAGCTAATCTACTTCAAGGTATACAAGACCCAGGTTCCGGTGATCGAGCAGGCGATCGAGGCGGCCGCTCTGATGCTGGGAACAGACAAGTCGCGCGGCTATTGTCTGGAGATGATTTGCGCGGACTTTCTGGCGGGAGCAAATCTAGACAACGGGAATCCAGAGACCTTGCTGTCGTCGATGACACGATTCTTCAGCTTCTTGCCAGATTACCAAAGGCAGGTTTTCCTCGAGAGCCTCAGTGAGAAAGCGTCATGAACGGGATTCGTCCAAAGAGCGCGCGCCTACGGCTTGATCCCGTCTCTTACGAAAATTTGCGGCAGGAGACTCTGCGCCGAGACAGTTGGCGATGCCAGTCGTGCGGCTCAATGGCCAACCTAGAGGTCCATCATAAGGAATTTCGTAGCCATTCGGGAGCCGATTCAGAAAACAACTTGATCACGCTGTGCACGGCATGCCACGCGAGAGTGCATCGCGGATAAACCCAGCATCTGGGCATGCAGACAATCAGCCTAACCAAACGACGCGACAGCCTGTTGCTGGTCTTCAAAGATTTCAAACAGGTACAGCAGACCGATCATCTTCAAGGTTTGGAGAGAAAACTTCGAGGGGTTGAGGAGCTTGACCGATCCTCCCAGTTGCTTGGCAGAAGTTAGGCTCTTCACCAGCAACCCGATCCCGCTGGAATCGATCATGGGAACCTCGCTCAAGTCCAATACAAGATACGAATCGCCACTCCGCATCAGGTCGTCCAGGGTTTCCCGGAGGCGGTCGACGGCATCGCCCAGACTCAGTTTGCCGCGCAACTTGATCACCTTCGCTTTACATAGACCGCGAACTTCAATGTCCACCGTGCCACCTCAAGGTCGTGAGAAACGGTCCGAATCGGCATTCGAGGATGTGTTGACACCCTTCCGGACCTCTGCTAGAGTGCGTGCTCAACTTAGAGGAAGCTCCGTTAATTTGCAAGTTAGGACTGCTGCCTCCCCCCGGACACAAACAGAGTCAAGATATCGGTAGCTTTCCGCGACGAGCTTCATGGCAACTCAGAGCCCCGATCTGGCCGTCGACATCGCCGGTATATCAGCTCATCTTCTGCAGGCGCGGGGGATCGCCCCCAGGGCGCGCACCATCGCGCACGCCGTCGCCGCCCTGTTGCCCTCTTGTGCAGTCAACACCTATCTGCTTTCTCACACCGCCGAAGGAGAATACTGGACTGTGGTCGCCACGGTCGGCGAAGGCGTGCCCGATGAAACCGTCGCCCTCGAGACCGGTACTCTCGGCATTCTTGCCGCCAGTCCCAAACCCCTTCTGTTTGCCGGCAAGACCCTTATCCGCGAACAGTACGCCCATCTCAACGTCCGTAAAACCCTGCATTCGCTAGCGTACCTCCCGCTCGTCGTCAACGATGCCCTGATCGGCGCGATTGAGATTCTAAACTTCGAAGAGGAGCTGGGCGAACCGAATCTCAATGCCTTGCAAGAAGTGGCCGCGATTGCCGCTCCAGCCCTGAATTCCGCCCAGGAGTATGAAGTCGAGCGCCACAACTTTCTGACGTCGATCAGCCGGCTCACCCAGTTTTATGACATTGAGAAAGTCTTCAGCTCCACTCTGGAAATGGCTCAACTTCTCCCCATCATCGGCTCGAAGATCTGCGAGACCCTCGAGTGCCAGGCCGTCAACGTCTGGATGGTTCAAGGTGATGGAAGCCTTTCGCTGATGCACCAGGCAGGCCGGGATCCGACCACGCAGCAAGGGATGACACAAAAAGGAGGCGAAGGAATCGCTGGCGACGTCTCCGACAACGCGGAGCCTGTGCTCATTACAGATCCCGCAGACGAACGACTGGCTCGCCGCAACCAGGAGACGGAGGAGGGGCGGGTCGAGTCCATTTTGGTCGCCCCCTTGCTCGATAAGGAGTGTTTGGTCGGCGTGGTGGAAGCGGTCAACCGGCTCGACGGAACTTCTTTTGATGATGACGACCTGTTCGTTCTCGGCAGCCTGAACGAAACCGCAAGCATCGCTCTCCGCAATGCAAGCCTGCTAATGGCCGAGCGCAAAGTGGAAATCCTGGAAATGCTGGTGACCGTCAGCCACGAGATTACCTCCACCCTGAACCTGGAACGTGTTCTGCAGACCATCGTCAATGCGCCGCAGGCGGTAATCCCCTACGAGCGTGCTGCAGTCGGCCTTGAGCACGGTGGAAAGTACAAACTCGCGGCGGTCACGGGAGTCACCCAGGTCGACGCCGACGCCCCTGACATCTCCCCTCTCAACGACGTCCTGCGCTGGGCCATGCTCTCCGAAGAGGTGGTGCACGTTCGGCAACACGGCGCCGAAATTGACGCCGCCCGTGAAGAAACCCGCGCGAAGTTCCAAAGCTATTTCGAAACTTCGGGCATGCGAGCATTCTACGCAATCCCGCTGACCGACGACACGGGACGGGTCGGTGTGCTGGGCCTCGAAAGCGCGGATCCAGATTTCCTGTTGCCCGCCCACCTGGAGATCCTGCAGGTGCTCGCCGGGCAGGCAACAGTCGCGCTGCGCAATGCGCAGTTGTACAAGGAGGTGCCATTCATTTCTGTCCTGCAGCCAGTGCTGGAGAAGAAACGGAAGTTTATGGCGATGAACAAGCGGCGACGCACGTTGACGGTCGCCGCAGCCGCGGCGGTATTGATCTTCCTGGCGGGGTTCCCTTTGCCTCTGCGGGTGGATGGAGATGCCATCGTGGCTCCCCTGCACTCCGCCCAGATACAGCCCGAGGTGGAAGGGGTGGTCAGCAAGGTGTACGTTCGCGAAGGCGACCATGTCGCACGTGACCAGGTCATCGCGGAGCTCGCGGATTGGGAGCCTCGTTCAGCGCTTGCCCAAGCGCAGGCCAAGTATCAGACGGCCCTGTTGCAGATGAATCGCTCGCTGGCGGCGAACGATGGCAGCGAAGCCGGTGTGCAGAGGATACAGGCCGACTTCTGGAAGTCAGAAGTGGCAAGGGACGAGGAACTACTGGATAAGAGGCGCTTGCGCTCGCCGATCGACGGCCTAGTGGCAACTCCCCATGTCGAGAGCTTGGTCGGCAGGCGCTTGCAGTATGGGGACAGCTTCGCGGAAGTCGTCGATACCTCGCGGGCAATCGTAGACGTAGCCATCGAGGATTCCGATTCCGGTTTGCTACGCGCCCGGGAGCATGCTTCCGTCAAGCTCAACAGTTTCCCGACGCGGATTTTTCGCGGCGACGTTACGGTCGTCAGTCCAAAGGGAATTCTGCAGGAGGATTCGCGTGTGTTTTTCGCGCGGGTTGCGCTCCCGAACTCCGACGGAGCGATTCGCGCCGGCATGGAAGGACGCGGGAAAGTGCGCGTGGGATGGTATCCGGCAGGGTATGTTTTATTTCGCAAACCGCTCTTGTGGTTCTATTCACGAGCCTGGTCGTGGCTCGGAGTGTGAAAATGCAACAAAGAAAACGGAACGGTGTTGGCGTGATCCTGCTGGGCGTGGCTCTGCTGCCCTGGCTGGCCTGCTCGAACAGCACAGAAGTCGTCGCCGCGCCTGCTCCACTGCCTGCGGGGGGACCCGCGCCTGCTCCGGCGGCGAACATTTCGGCGAGCGACAGCGGCTTTACCGTTTCCGGTCCTCTGGTTGTGGAGCACCAACTTGACGTTCTCGCGCAGCGCGAAGGAGTGATTGCCGAACTGGGGTCGGAGGCGGGCGCTCACGTCCGCGCCGGCGATCTGCTGGCGCAGCTGGATGACCGTCAACTGGTGGCTGACTTGGAAGCGGCACGCGCCAAGACTCACAGCATCGAAGCCGATTTGAAGGCGTGGCAAGCCGAAGCCAAAGTCTTGCAGGCCGACTACGAGCGGGCGGAAAAAATGTGGGAAGCTCAGATTCTCACCAAGGAGCAACTCGAGCATGCGAAATTTAAGGCCGAAGCCGACCAGTATGACGTGCAGAGAGTAGAACAATTGCTAATTAATGCCAAGGAGACGCAGCGTTCCTTGGAACTGGAGCTCGACAAGACCGGGATCCGCGCGCCTTTCTCTGGCGTGGTGGCCCGTCGGTACGTGCGGCAGGGACAACAGGTTGCCAAGGGCGACCGGTTGTTTTGGGTGACGGCTGAGGGACCTCTGCGGATGCGCTTCACAGTTCCCGAGAAGTTTGTAGGAATCCTCAAGATCGGCCGGCAGTTGGATATGACTGTTCCGGACTTTCCGGGGAAGGAATACAAGGCCAAGGTCGTGGAATTAAGTCCGATCGTTGATCCCACCAGCGGAACGTTTGACGGCATGGTCGAGGTGATCGGAGCACCGGGCACTCTGCGGCCAGGGATGAACACGATTCTGCGCATTGATACCCGTCCATGAATCTGACCCGCGCGCTCGAAGTAGCTCTGCCGGAGATCCCGGCGCGCATGATTGCGCAGAGCTGCCCGCGCCTTCACCCCCAAGTCGTTTTCAAGGAACACATCGTGGATGGCAGACCCACGGTACGGGTTTTCGTGCCGGGGGTGGATGCCATGTTCAATCTTGCGCCCCAGACCTGGGAACTCTTGCGCTTCTTCGACGGCCAGCGCAGCTACGAACAAGTGGCGGAAGCCTATACCAGTGAAACCGGCATGGCCATTTCGCTCGACGAAGTGCGTGAGGTGGCCAACGACATGGAGTCGATTGACTTCTGGTACAAAACGCCGCGCGAAAAAAACATCTTACTCATGCAGCAGTCCGCGGATGAACGCCGGAGCGCGTTGAAACCGAAACGAAAATGGGCTGACCTGGCGTTCATCAAATTTCCTGCATTCAATCCAGACAACTTTCTTGTCTGGCTGGAAAAGCGAATCCGCTTCGTATTCACATGGTGGTTCACCCTTGTCACACTCGCTGCATTCGCTTGCATGGTGACGATTTTCATCCTGCACTGGAGCGAGGTGGGCCACGATACGTTGCAGTTCTTCAATTTTGCCGACAAGACCTGGCTGGATATCGCCGTATTCTGGGGAATCACGCTCGTGTTGGCGGCGATCCATGAAACTGCCCATGGCGTGACCTGCAGACATTTTGGGGGCCGGGTCGCGACCATGGGCTTCGCCCTGGTGTACCTAACGCCGGCCTTTTATACCGACACGACCGAGGGTGTGGTTCTGTGCCGACCGTTCGAGCGCGTGCTGATTACCGTTGCTGGCGTGTGGTCAGAGCTGTATCTCTGTGCGGCCGCGACGGTCATCTGGTGGGGAACCCCTCCGGGAACTCCAGTTCACGACTTCGCCTACGTGATGATGTTGATGACCGGCATCGCAACCCTCCTACTGAACTGGAATCCGCTGATGAAACTCGACGGATACTACATTCTCTGCGATGTTCTCGGCGTTCTGGACCTCAAGGAAAACTCGACGGCCTACGTTTCCGCGTGGGTCAAACGGCACGTCTGGCGGCTGCCGGTTGAAGTCCCCTACGTTCCCAAGCGTAGGCGGCTGGGCTTTGCTGTTTATGCAGTCATCTCGGGCCTGTACAGCTACACCGTGTTGTTCATCCTGGCACGGTTCGTGGGTAACGTTTTTCGCAACTTCAATCCCGACTGGTCCTTCATTCCAGAGCTTGCCACGGGAGCCCTGATCTTCCGGTCGCGAATTCGTTCGGCGGTGAACCTGATGAAATTCATTTATCTAGACAAGAAAGACCGAGTTCGAGGCTGGTTGACTTCCCATCGGCTGCAGTGGACGGCAGCGGGAGTCGTGGCGCTTTTGCTCCTCCCGCTGTGGCGCGAATCGATCAGCGGACGATTTGTTCTGGAAGCCGCTGACCGATCCGTAATCCGCGCCCAGATAGCAGGCACCGTCGACAAGGTTTATGCGGAGGAGGGCCAGACCATCACGGCCGGCGCGCCCTTGGTGCAACTCCGAAACATCCCCCTCGAATCGAAGCAGGCTCGAAACGAAGCTGACTACCGGGTTGCCGCTGCCGGAGTGAATTCCGCCGAGCTCCACTACGCGGGAGCCGGTGCGGCGTTGCAGAAACGCGATCAGCTCGCACAAGAGAATCGCATTCTCGGCTCAGAAGTGGAGACCCTGCAATTGAAGTCTCCGATTACGGGCGTGGTGATGACGCCCCGGATTACGGATCGCCTGGGCACCTATGTGACCGCGGGCACCGAACTGGCGGAAGTTGACGACGCGCGGATCTTGCGTGCCCGAATCTATGTCTCGGAATACGAAATGTACAAATACCGGCCGAACTCCACAGCCCGCCTGCACGTGGACGGCACCTTCCGGAAATGGGATACCCAATCGCTAATCGCGTCGCCCACATCTTCTGAGATCGAGCCGGGCTTGCTCGATCTGACGAAGTTCACGGGGATGCGCCCGCCGACTTTCTACGCGATCGATCTTTTGGTGAAAAACGAGGAGGGAAGACTGAAACCCGGCATGGTCGGCACCGCCAGGATCTATAGCCGACGCCGGAGCATTGCCGGTTTTGTCTATCGCGCGGCAGCCGATTTCGCTGGCCGAAAACTCTGGTAGCAAAAGGAAAAGGCTGCGAGTCTACCTCGCAGCCTTAGCCTGCAATTTCAATTCGTTACCACTCTTCCACGGACGAAACCCTTGACCAATGCAACGCTTACTGAACGGCGCGGGTATTGGCGCGAGTATTTGCACGAGTGTTGGCGCGAGTATTTGCACGAGTGTTGGCGCGGGTATTTGCACGAGTGTTGGCGCGGGTATTCGCACGAGTGTTGGCGCGGGTATTGGCGCGAGCGCTGGAGCGCACTTCACTAGTTGACACGGCCGGAGTGCTGGCTACGATCGCCTTCTTGGTGGTGTTCAGGGTGCTGATCAAGGATTTCTTCTGAATGGTCATGGGGCGCTCCTCAAAGTAGATTTGGTTTACTTCTGCCGAACGCGTTGTCCTAGTGCACGGGCCATGCCAAACAAAAGGGTCCGCCAGTCGATACTTCCAAGCATAACGTTCTAAACAATTTAGTATTTGTTTTGTGGAATCCAGAAAACGGATATCGGAGAGTCAAAATTTGCTAATGGTCGATTATTTACCATCGATTGGTTAATTTTTAAACCTGTCGTGGAACGATTACAGGTTCATCTTCCGGCACAGGTACTTCATACGCTGGGGATCCATGCGCAGCAGACGAGCCGCAGCGGACTTGCTGCCGTCGGTTCTGCGTAAGGCCGCGCTGAGGTAGGCGATCTCAATCCTCTCCATCTCGGCATCGAAGTCCACTCCTGCTTCCGGGATCAGAATTGCCTCCTGGCTGGCCGCGCTGGAAGATAGAAGATGCTGCGGCAGATGATGGGCAGCGATCACGGGGCCATCGCCCATGATGATCAAGCGTTGGATTATGTTTTCAAGTTCGCGCACGTTGCCGGGCCAGGAGTAGTCCTCAAGAATACCCATGATCTCCGGTTGCAGTTGTTTAACCGGTTTCTTGTTGGCGGTGCAATGCAGCCTGAGGAAGTGCTCGACCAGCATTGCGATGTCCTCGCGCCGCTCGCGCAGGGGAGGAACAACGATAGGGACAACGTTGATCCGATAATACAGATCTTCACGAAAGCGGCCTTTTTTTACCTCACCTTCCAGATCGTCGTTGGTTGCAGTAATGAGGCGGAAATCGATCCTCTTGGCCGCTCTTCCCCCCAGCCGCTGAACCGACCGCTCCTGGACTGCGCGCAGCAGTTTGCTTTGTAACGCAAGGTTGAGGGTCGTAATCTCGTCCAGAAAAAGCGTCCCGGTGTGCGCAAGCTCAATCAAGCCGGGCTTAGCACTGTCGGCGCCAGTGAAAGCTCCCCTCTCGTATCCGAAAAGCTCCGATTCAATGAGGGTCTCAGGGAGAGCGGAACAGTTCAGGCACACGTAGGGTTTGTCGTGGCGGTCCCCACTCTGTACGATCGCCTGGGCAACCAACTCCTTCCCAACACCACTCTCGCCCCGAATGACCACGCTGGCGTTGCTGCCCGCGACCGCCTCGATTGCCTGGTACAGTTTGCGCATGGCCTCGCTGCCGCCGACCAAGCCGCAGAAGGCAGAGCGGTTCTCGGCCTGCTCCAACAGCCATCGTCCTTCGAACTGCAGAGCTCGCTTCTCAATGGTTTGCAGCAACAGCGTTCGCAGATGCTCTCCCTCGACCGGTTTGAGGAAGAAGTGGTCGGCACCGGCCTGGCTGGCCTGAAGGGAAAGTTCGCTGCCGGTCGAAGCAGTGATGGCCACCAGAATGAGGTCATCCCGCAGCCGGCGCATCTCCTCCAGCACCTCGATACCATCGGCGGCGCCATTGCCGACGCTTTCGAGATCAAAAATAATCCCATGGATGTCCGGATCATAAAAGAGCGTCTTAATTTGCGATTCTGCGCTGGCCAGGGTGGCGCGGAAGCTTGGAGCGAGAGCCGCGCGCATCTCCCGAAACATTTGCGCATCGAGCGTGATAACGGCAATGGAATAACGCTCAGCCGACAGCAGGTCGCGATTGCTAGAAGTTTTGGCGCCCATGGACACTCGGGATCAGCGCTGAATTATACGGTAAGCCCGCACTCGATTGCTCCTGAACTCACTTCTTCATTCGTTCGCTGGGTCACATCCCGAATGGCAATGGTGCATCAATGGGCTGCCGGCAGATTCCTCAATTCGTCGAGACAGGTACCCATAACAGTGGCGCCGAGCGACAACCACACTCACTGACACGAGGGGATTCCCGACGGGCTCGGGCATCTACAGAACGTCGTCACTCGTTCGCAATAAACTATGGAGTGCCACGAGCAAGCTCCGCAATTCGAGTATTGAGGAATCTAAAGGCATAGTTAATATTACTCACTTGCGCTTACACAGTTAGCGAGGCCTATCCCAGTTCCGTCGCGGGCACGGCGCGGACTCCATCGGCGGTTGGAAAACTGTTCGAAGTGCGGCAGACAATCGCGCTGCTAACAATCCTCGATTTGCCGACTACGCTGCGCACGAAATCGAGGTTCACGGCGTCGCTCGCGGCCGGTACTTCCGTCCACTTTGCTTCAAACAGCTCCATGCGTCCGCCGATATCAACCACGAAGTCAACCTCACGCGTGCGATCGCGCCAGAAAAACAGGCTACCCATACGTCCGGCGCGGCGCTCGCGGGCGCGCAATTGGGCGAAGACGAAGGTTTCCCAGATGGCGTCTGCCCCAGGCGCTTGCCGGAGCGCTTCTTCGGAGCGGATGTTCAGCAGCGCGCAAAGGAGTCCGGTGTCCGCCAGGTAGAGTTTGGGACTCTTAACGATGGACTTGGTCCGATGCGATGCCAGGCGCGCGGCTCGATGGAGAGACTGGAAGTCCATCACCTGCAGTTTCGAAGTCGATGCGGAGACGACGTGGAAGCGAATCTGATCACGCTCTGCGCAGACTGTCACCGGAACGTCAGCGATCACCCAAAACCGGCCATTGGTTATCACCTGAAAACCGGCCAACGAGAGTAGCGTCCGGGACATTGACACCCGCGGAGGCCTGTAGCCTCCGGGGACATGGCCAATGTCTTGAGCGAAGAGAAAACAGCAAGTCTTAGCACTGGGACGGCTGGGCTGGCCAATGCGTCAGATCCAAAGGGCCACTCGCATCCGTTGTGAAACCGCCAGCCAGTACCTGAAAACGGCTGGGATTGCGGTGCGTCCGCCCGGAGGTTGGGGGCGGCGGGCGGCAAAACCGGCCAACGGAGTGATCACCGACTTTGGCGCGGAGAAACCGGCCATTCCGGCGATCACCGACCCTAACAGCAACCCCAGCGCCAACCCCGAAAACCTTTCCACGAAGAGAAAAGCAAAAACAACTTCAAAACCGGCCAACGAGGTGATCACCGACCCTGAGGTGATCACCGACCTCAACCCCTTCCAACGAGACGAAGTGGGCGCTCTTCCCTCCGAACACGCGACATCTCCGCAGCGCAGTCCCAGCGCCAGTGCCTGCACCGCGTATCGGGAAGCCATCGAGTTGGGACTCAGCCGCGGCCGCAATGCCATGGCGATCTGGCAGGACCTGGTCGACGAGTACGGATTCGCCAGCAGCTACCAGAGCGTGCAGCGCTTCGTGCGCAAGCTGCGCGGGGTGCAAACGCCCGAGGCCCGTGTGGTGATCGTCACTGCTCCCGGCCAGGAGGCGCAAGTCGATTACGGCGCCGGCCCGATGGTGCGCGATCCCGAGACCCGCAAGTATCGGCGCACGCGGCTGTTCGTGATGACGCTCGGCTGCAGCCGGAAGGCGGTTCGTCTGCTGACGTTCCGCTCCAGCGCCCGCATCTGGGCCGAGCTGCACGAGCGCGCCTTTCGGCGGCTGGGCGGAGCCACGCGCATCGTGGTCCTCGACAATCTGCGCGAAGGCGTGCTCGTCCCCGACGTTTACGATCCCGCGTTGAAATCCACTGTATCGTGATGTGCTCGCGCACTACGGCGCGGTCGCCATGCCATGTCGCATCCAGGATCCAGATCGCAAGGGCAAAGTCGAGTCCGGCGTTGGTCACGCACAGAAAACACCGTTGAAGGGTCTGCGCTTCGAGAGTCTGGAACAAGCCCAAGCCTATCTGGATCGCTGGGAGAAGCGTTGGGCCGACACGCGCATCCATGGCACCACCAAACGGCAGGTCTGCCATGTTTGCCGAGGAGAAACCGTTCCTGCTTCCACTGCCGGTCGAACCCTTCCGCTATTACCAGTACGGCGAGCGCGTGGTGCATCTGGACGGCTGCGTCGAAGTCGAAGCCGCTTAGTACGGCGCGCCACCAGGTTGGATTGGGCGCGTGGTGCGCGTGCAGTGGGACGATCTGTTCGTTCGCCTGCTCGATCCCAAAACCGGCCAACTGTTACGCGAACACGTGCGCCAGAAACGCGGCTGGTATCGTATCAAACCGGAAGACCACTCCAAGCGAACCCCACTGCGCGTTTCCCAACTACTGTGGCGGGCGGGCCGCGCCGGCACGCACATCGGCACACTCTGCGAGGCCATCCATCGCCAGCAAGGCGAGGTCGGTGTGCGCCGCATCCTGGGCGTTCTCTCCCTGGCCAAGAAGTACGGCGCCGCCGCGGTCGATGAAGCCTGCGTCGCTGCGCTGGAAATGGGCGTCCAGGAATACCGCTTCGTTCGTCGCTATCTGGAACGCTGTCCCCAAGCCCCACTCAGCTTGCACCAAGTTGATCCCCTGATCCGCGAACTGGTGCAGTACCGCGACCTCATCAAGCACCGCACCAAGGAGATGGAAGAATGAATCTCATCGAACTCGATCGTGCCCTCAAACAACTTCGCCTGGGCGGAATGGCCGCCGTGCTGGAGGCCCGTCTGCGTCAGGCCCAAACCGAACCGCTCGCCCCCATCGACCTGCTGTCGTGCCTGGTCTCCGACGAACTCGCCTTGCGGGGCGAGCGCCTGCTAGAGCGGCGGAAAAAGCAGGCTCAGTTCCGCGACTCCCAGAAGACTCTCGACAACTTCGCTTTCAACAAGAAGATGAATCGCAGCCTGGTCTTCGACCTCTCCACCGGCGCCTTCATCGGCCGCCACCAGGACGCCTTGTTTTTAGGTCCACCCGGCAGCGGCAAGAGTCACCTGGCACAAGCCATCGGCCAAGCCGCTATCCAACAGGGATACCGCGTGCTCTATCGCGAAACCCATACCTTGCTCGATGATCTGGCCGACGCTACGCTCGACGGCACACGCAAAGAGCACATGGAGTTCCTGGTGACCGTTCCCCTGCTCATCATCGACGATCTCGGGATGCGTAAGCTACCGCTCAACGCTGCCGAAGAACTGCTGGAAATCATCATGCGACGCTACGAGCGGGCCAGCACCGTGCTCACCTCGAACCGTCCAGTGGAAGACTGGGGCAAGCTGCTGGGCGACGCGGCCGCCGTTAGCGCCATGCTTGACCGCTTACTGCACCACGGGCATGTGCTCAAGTGTGGCCCACGAAGTTGGAGAACCAAACTGGACGCGCCGGAATAATAGGTCTCACGTCGGCCTGTCATTCTCGCCCGCACTACGAATACGGGTTAGGAGTGCCGGGAGGCAGTCGTACCTGTTGTCGGAGCCACTCGATAAAGGTCTTCCACCGCGGGTCACGACGGAGGGCGACGGAGAGCACGTCATCTGGCGTGCAATCGACCAGGAAAGGAGTACGCTGCTCGCGTGCCTGATCGAGAAACCGGAAAGCATCGTCCATTCGACCCAGTCCCGAGTACACCGCTGCAAGATAATATGGCGAGACGTAGCGTTTCTTCGACGTCTGCTCCATCTCGGCGAGAATCTTGAGGGCGTCAGCTCGGCGCCCAGCCAATCCGTACGCCACGCCAATTGGGGCAAGGACAGCCGCAGGGCGGTCGGGTTGAAGCAGCTTGAGTGCCACCTCGAACTCGGAAACTGCCTGGTCGGTCCGCCCGAGATCAAGGCGGTAGGATCCTGTGAGCCACGGGATAACCCAGAGCGTTGGGTTCCGCTGGCGTGCTCGCTCGCCTTCTTCAAGTGCCTTTTCAGGTCGTCCCTGGTAGCTCCACCACGCGACCAAGTTGATGTCGTTCCAAGGGGAAAGCGGATCCAGCGCGCGTGCCCTGTCAAGGTGCTGGCGTGCCTCGTCAGGACGTTTGAGCGGGAACTCGAGCATCTGAGCGTACCAATTGTGTGCGGCCGCATAGCCCGGCTGCAGCTCAAGAGCCCTTTCAAAGTGCTGCTGCGCCTTTTTTAGATCCCACTCACCGTCGACAGCGATAAGAGCTCGCGTGTTGTGAGCATCAGGCAGGTTGGGATCGAGCTCCAGAGCCCTATCGGCAGCTGCGATCGCTTTGTTGCGCACTTCGGCTGGGGCAACGAACTCGAAGCCTGTCCCAGCCAAGGTCCACAAGGCCTCTCCCAATCCTGCCCAAGCTGGGGCGTAGGTCGGATCCCGGTCGACGGCATTCTGGAACAGTTCGATCGCCTGACGGACTTGTTCCTCGTGCGTCGCGTATTCGATGACCGCCTTGCCCCTAAGGGTTGTGTCGTAGACCTCGGGATCGACATGGCGGGTCATCTTGAGCCGCTCGCTCTCCTGCGGCGTAATCTGGGCCCTGATCTCGCTGGCAACCGCCTGCACAAGTTCCGACTGCAGCGTCAACACGTCTGTCATGTTGCGCTCATAGTTATTTGCCCAGAGATGCCGGTCCTGCCGCGCATCGATGAGCTGGGCCGTCAGCCGCACCCGGTCTCCTGAGCGCACCACCGAGGCCTCGACAATCCCGTCGACCCCGAGCTCTCCGGCGATCTGAGGCAGGGTCTCGTTCGTGCCCTTGTAGTGCATCACTGACGTGCGCGAGATGACCTTGACGGCCTTAATCTGGGCGAGGCCGGCGATCAGCGCGTCGGTCATACCATCCGCGAAGAACTCCTGCGCGGGATCGCCGGAGAAGTTCTTTATAGGCAGTACAGCCAGCGACTCGATGGGTCGCGTGCCAGCTGCGCCGAGCACGCGCTCGCGCCAGTTGCCGACGTTGAAAGCGAACAGCAATACGATGACTGATGCCAGAATGCCTAAGCCTAGTCCAACCCACTTTGCGGATGACCACCTAATGGGCCTCACTGCGGACGGAGCCGCACTCAACACGCCCGTCTGCAGCCGTCTCAGATCTATAGCTAATTCTCTCGCCGACTGATAACGATTCTCGGGTTCCTTCTCCAGGCACTTCCCGATGATGCGTTCCAGTTCTGGAGACAGCTTAGGATTGAGAGTTGTGGGTGGTAGCGGTGGCTTGCGCAGAATGGCGCCGATCAGTTGCGAGTCCTCAACCTCAGCAAACGGCCCCCGTCCCGTGGACATCTCGTATAGCACGGACCCGGCGGCATGAATGTCGGTGCGAGCGTCGATTTCTCCACCCAACAATTGCTCCGGCGCCATGTAAGGCAGGGTCCCAGCCATAGTGTGCGTTTCGCTAAGACTCTCTGTCGGTGCACTCGGCGTCACGGGCAGCCGTAGCCTCGCCAAACCGAAGTCCAGAATCTTCAGCCGCCCGTCGCCAGTCAGTCGTAGGTTCCCTGGCTTTAGATCACGGTGAATGACTCCCTGCTCATGCGCAGCCGATAAGCCTTCGGCGAGTTGCGTTCCCAGTGCCATGACTTCCTTTTCGGACAGAGGTCGGGCGGCTAGTTTCTCGCTGAGTGTGATCCCGGGGATGTATTCCATCACCAGGAAGTCCACGCCCGCCTGCGTGTCGAAGTCGTGAATCGTGGCAACGTTGGGATGGTTCAGCTTGGAGAGGGCTATGGCTTCCTTACGGAAACGCTTGCGGGAATGTTCGTCAGATAGAGTTCCGGCACTCAGAACCTTGATCGCCACTTCACGGTCAAGGTGTTCATCGTGGGCGCGGTAAACCTCTCCCATGCCGCCAGCACCGATCTTCTCGGCGATGCGATAGTGGCCTAGCATCTGGCCAACAACCGTCTCCTGGCCTACCGAGTGGCTCGCCATGGGGGAAAACTCCTTCCCGGCGTCCTCTGAGGCAAATCGTAGGCTCGACCGCAAGCCAAGTCAACGCAAACCAACATCTGACAATTCGTTAGTGAATGCCTGGACTAGACAGACAAGGGAAAACAGGTTTACAAATTACACTTGGCTGAGCGATCGTGATAGAAAAGAACACTTAAGTTCCCGGCACCGTCCGTTGGCCGGTTTTGAACTGATATCTGTTGGCCGTTTTTGAAGTGACCACCGAGGCCGGAATGCTCATGAGGGCGGCGCCTTATAGGGCCTTTTCGCCCTTACGACTATGGCAATAAAAAGGGGGTGCCAGATCACGGCACCCCTTAGCTCTGCAATGTGAAAACCTAGCCTTAAAAGAGCCTCATTTTCTCATTTGACGTTGTAGACGACTACATTCGCATTCTGGTTACCGCCAGAATCGATTCCAACGGCGGTAAACACATGCAATCCCCTGCTCGACGTATCAACGGTCCCTGTACAGGAAAGACCATTGCTGTTTTGCGTGCAGGCTGTCTGTGTTCCGGTGAGCTGTGAGCAAACCGCAGCAGTTAGATACGGACCGACCGGACTGGACAGCGGTTTCGAGGTCGACGGGTTCGTACAAGCATAGACCGCGGTAACGGACTGGCCTTTGCTGTAAGTAGTCGGCTTGGGAGACGTGATGCTTACTCCTGGCCAGATCTCACCAGGTGTGTCGTACGTGGCAACCCAGCATGAACCAGTACCACCGCTTCCACCCTTCGTCTTTCCGCCCGGATCTCCCGTTACAGAGAACGAGGTGATCTGGTTGCTCAAGAAGAGCGGCCCCTTTGAGGGTGGGGTGCACGGGTGTAGAGGATCGGGACCAGCGCCCTTGAGCCAGCCCGGGAACGGGTTGAAGATGCCCAGGATTCCAGGGTAGACCAAGAACGGGTTATCGCTGAACTGGAATGTGAAGTCAGTACCAAGCGTGGCGAAGAAGCTTTGATTGTCGTTGCAGACTCCGCCCGGAGAGTTGGGGCAGGTCAACTCGAACATCACAGCGGAATCGATCCCGGTATTCTGTGCGTTTTGGTAGACAAAGCATTGAGCAGGCCAGAAGTTCTTGTCGACGAGCGCGTTGCACGCGTTCTGTGTCAATAAGATCGGCTGCACGGTCACGACAGGCTCGGCGTATGGAGACGTCAGCTGGGCGTTGTAGTTGTAGACGTTCGTTCCAGCTTGGTTCGGGAAGGTGAGATCGGTCTCGGTGTTCTGATTGATCTGAGCCGTCTCAGCACCCGGTTGGAAGTTCCAACTGAGGATGTCCTGGTTGTCGTCAGCGGCGTAGGTAGCACCCGTGAAACCCACCCATGCGTTTCCGTTAGTTAGGCCGATCGTGGTGAGGTCGAATTTCACACCACCAGACGGATTCGAAGGGGTAGCCGGAAATAGATCGATGTTGTCGAGGATCACATCGAGCAGTGTGGAACCGGCGCCCGAGTAGGTAATGGTCACGGTGTGTACGTTGCCATCCGCCAGCATGATCGGGTTCGGGAGTAGGGTCAGGTCGTTGACCGCAAGGCGACAACTCGGGTCTACGCTGTTAGCGCCAGTGGCTCCGCAGTTCTGAATCGCAACATTACTGTTGCTGGGATCGACGCCATAATTGAAAAACGTGTTGAGCTCTATGGCCAGACTGTTTGGGATGCCGGTTTGAGGTCCATTGGGAACCTGGCAAAAAGCGCTGGAGCCGAATCCAAGCCCACAACCCTCAGGGCCAAGTGCGGTTGTCGCCGAATTTTGGATCACGAATGCAATACCGTCTCCAGGGCCCTGATCGCCGCCGGCTCCACTCAGCTGAAAAGTAAATGTAGTAGAAAACGGCCCAGAAACCGGCTGTTGAAGACTGTACCAAGCAGTTCCCGCCCATGCCTGCTGATTCGGCGTTAGCCTAAGCACAGTCGTGACCCCTTGAGGTGCTGGCGGGACGGCTGGATATAAGCCGGGATAAAGCGAAGACGGCGTATCGTAATTGATGCCGTTGAATGTCAGGCAGTTTTGGTTTGAGCTGAAATCCGGAAGATACTTGGGGGAGGGTGGACAATTTTGAGCCCACGCGCCCGGAATTCCGGCGACGACCACAAGAAGCACCATCGACGTCATCAAAGCCAATTTTGTATGACCTAGTTTCATATCTCTCCTCACGCTCCTCTCGCTCGCGTTGTGCTTAATAGGCGAGAGTTCGAGCCACCGTACCAACCGATAGAATTGGGATTGCGCAACACATCCCAGCTCGCGCATGTTATCGCGAGAATACTTTTGGGGAATCGGCGACCGCGCAGGGGATCGGCATTGGGAGCTGCCGAAGAGCGGCTACCGCGTTTATTGAGTCTGCAGTTAATTGACCGAAGTGTCAATTGAATTCAGGAATAAACCAAGTGTGCAGAGTCGGAAGGTGAAAACTTCTGCATGTCTGTTCCACTTGTTTACACCAGCTAGGACACCCTCGGCAGGAGACGTGACAACGCCTCCTAGGAGCATTGAGGAAGGGCCGTTCGGGAATGTGATCCACCCTCAGGGTCGGGACCATACGCGAACGGCTTGCACGCAGGTCGGAAATGCCCGCCCGCAACGGCGCTCCATGTATCCCAGATCACGCAAACGTCTCGGCATCTTCGAAGGTTACACTCCGCTGATCTTTGGGCGAGACAATTGCTTGGCCGTCGAGTTGCCAGTCGATGCGCAACACCGGGTCGGTCCATATGATTGTTCTCTCATGCTCGGGCGCGTAGAAATTCGTGGTCTTATAGGCTACGTGCGCGATCGGCGAGACGACGCGGAATCCATGTGCGAAGCCGGTGGGGATCCACAACATCAGTTTGTTGTCGCCAGAAAGAGTATAGGTCTCCCGTTTTCCGAAGGTGGGGGAGGATCGCCGTAAGTCGAGCGCCACATCGAGAATCTCGCCCGTGATCACGCGCACCAGCTTTCCCTGCGGCTGTTGAATCTGGTAATGCAATCCGCGCACAACGTTCTTTTCTGAAAAAGAGTGATTGTCCTGCACGAAACTCTCGGTGATTCCAAGCTCGGCAAATGCGCGCTGGTTGTAACTCTCGAGAAAGAATCCGCGCGAGTCGCCGAAAACGCGCGGCTCGAGCAACAGGACCCCGGGCAGGCTGGTTGTGGTCATCTTCATTTTAGGAAAGAATAAAGGCTGTTTTCGTCAGAACACACGGTCCTTCAACAGCTGCAGCAGATACGCCCCGTAGGCGTTGTTCCGCATGGGAAGGGCAAGAGCTTCCAGCTGTTCGGCGGTGATGTAGCCAGAGCGATATGCGATCTCTTCGGGACAAGCGACCATGAGTCCTTGCCGCTTTTCGAGCGTCTGGATAAATAGAGACGCTTCCATCAATGCCTCATGTGTTCCTGTGTCGAGCCACGCCATCCCGCGTCCCATAACACAAACATTGAGTTCCCCATGCTCGAGATAGAAGCGGTTGACATCGGTGATTTCGAGCTCGCCCCGCCGCGACGGGCGCAGACCGGCAGCGATTTCAACCACCCGATCATCGTAGAAATAAAGACCGGTCACTGCGTAGCGAGACTTCGGCTGCTTCGGTTTCTCTTGAATACTGAGCGCTTTACCATGCGCGTCGAAGTCCACCACTCCGTAGCGTTCCGGATCATTGACCGGATAAGCAAAGACGCGAGCTCCTTTTGTCTGCCGGGACGCGGCGCGCAGTGCCTTGACCAGATCATGGCCATAGAAGATGTTGTCGCCGAGAACGAGGGTGCAGGGGCTATTGTTGATGAACTTCCTACCGATCAGGAAAGCCTGCGCAATGCCCTCCGGCTTTGCCTGCAATGCATACTCGAAGCGCACGCCATAACGTGAGCCATCACCGAGAAGCTGCTCAAAGCGCGGTAGATCTTCCGCAGTCGAGATAACAAGAATGTCACGAATGCCCGCGAGCATCAGAGTAGAGAGCGGGTAATACACCATTGGCTTGTCATAAACCGGAAGAAGACTCTTGCCCACCGCATGAGTAATGGGATAGAGGCGCGTCCCGGAGCCTCCCGCGAGGATGATGCCTTTATAGGTCGACATGCGTTTGGTCATAAGCCTTTTATCACGCCTGCTAAAAGCTCTAACCACAGAGTACACAAAGGTTCACGGAGGAACCAAAAGCGATCTCAGCGTTCGGTGGAATAATGCTTTTCTAGCCACTGACGGTAGCTGCCCGTGATCACGCCTTAGGTCCATCATGAGTCGTCAGTTGATTTGAGAAATGATTACAAAGCGAACTTAATTACCCTCTGCGCCAAACTGTCACTGGTGGATGTACGGTCGACAGTAGCTCATGACAGACACTGCGAGGACGTTGAGTCTTATAGATTTCGCTTGAGGACCTTGCCGGAGCTGTTCTTGGGCAGCGAGCGCAAAACAACGGCCTCCTTGGGCCTTAGCTTGGGAACTAAATGTTCCTTGCAGAACCTATCAAAGCAATCACCAAATGACGGACAACCAGGCATGCGGGCCACAAGGAAGGCTTTCACAGCCTCTCCCCACGTTTCGTCAGGAACCCCGAGAACAGCTGCCTCCAACAAGCATTCGAATTCTTGCATCTGATTTTCCACTTGGCGACAACTGATCCGCTCTCCCCCGCACTTCAGGAAATCGCGTGCTCGATCGACGATATAAATGAATCCATCTCCGTCTATGGTCGCGAGATCGCCTGTGTAAAGCCTTCCATTTCGATATCTGGCCGCTGTTTCCATCGGTTCGCGCCAGTAGCCAAGCGTGATGTTCTCGCCTTCTGCCACGATCTCTCCAACCTCGCCCGGCTGGACCTGAACGCCATCCTCCGTGATCACTTGGAGTTTGACGCCGGGAATTCCTTTGCCAACGGAACCAAGTTTTGCATCTAGCAACTGTGGAGGCAGGTAGGAAAGTCGCGCTGTCGCTTCCGTTTGGCCATACATGATGAAGATCTCGATGCCCGGCAGCGCCTGCCTAAGCTCGCGAATGAATACTGGAGCGAGTTGTCCACCCGCCTGCTGTACATAACGTAGGCTGGGAAACGATCTCCTCCGCAAGCTGGACTTTCTTAGCAATGTTTGAAAATGAGCTGGCACTCCAGCAAACCCGGTGCATTCGGTTTCTGCCATACGTTGCAGGACTGCTTCCGGGTACATGAATCGATGATCGAGGACCAAGGTTCCGCCAACCCTTAGGTGTGTGTGTAGAAGAGATGTACCAAAGCAATAATGAAAAGGCAGGACCGTCATGATGCGGTCCGTATCGGTGAGTTTCAGGTAGACGATGATCGATTCGGTGTTTGCGATTGTGTTTCCGTGCGAAATCATCACACCATGCGGCACGCCCGTCGAACCGGAAGTGAACATGAGCGCAGCCAAATCAGTCGACGTCGTCGTCCATGATGGCAGGTCCGACGGCAGTTCGCGGACGCTCGCTTGTAGATGCTTGAGATCAACGGTCTGCCGGAAACCCTCGGTGGTGGGCAAAGACTTGTCAGTGATTAGAGTGCTTTGCCCAAATTTGTCCCTATGCTTTTGGGCAAAGGTGCTTTGTAGAAATGCTATGTGGGCCTCCGTATCGGCAAGGATCTGATTCAGATCTTCCTTTGAAATCGTCGGCGGCAAGGGCACACAGACTAGGCCGGCCTTCAGTATGCCCAGGTAGGCTGCGACCCAAAAGAATCCGTTTTCGCTAACCAGGAGCGCATGGTCTCCTTTTCTCGCGCCCCATTTAAGTAGATATTTTGCTACATCCGTTGCCGCAGTACGCAAGTCTCCGTAGGTATAGCTCGCTTCTAAGGTCGCTAGAGCTATGTGGCTGGCCACTTTCCCGTCTAATAAATACTCTGCAACATTTTGGGATCGCGTGTTCATGAGAAGCCGCTACGCGCCTACCGGGGTAAAGGTCACGGTCTCTGCGCTACTCTGTTGGAGAAAATGATGAATCAGCAGTTGAGTAGATACGATACCCACCAGAGCCATATTGTCTTTCGTGCTGGTGGTGCTGCCAGACTTAAACTTAGCCACCAGCTTCGTCACGGCTTCCCGCTGGAAAATGCCAGCCTTCTCAATCGCGCCCGGGGCGAGCAGATCGTGGACATAGTCGGGGGCGTGCTTGCCGAGAAGACTGTCTCCGTCAGGAGCCCTATATGGCTGCTTTGCACGATTCAGCACCGAAGCGGGCACCTTGCCTCGTGCCGCTTCCTTCAGGAGGAATTTTTCCTTGAGAACCCGCATTTTCAGCGTGGGGGAAAGCTTGCTGGCAAATTTGCAGATTTTATCGTCAAGAAATGGATATCGCGCCTCCACCGAATGTGCCATTGCAACACGGTCCCCTTGTGAGGACAAGATGTACCCGGGCAGGAGGAACTTGGTTTCCAGGTACTGCGCTTGGCAAAAATCGGACCAGCACCCGAAAGCTTTGGGCAAGCCGCAGCGCATTTCGGACATGCTATTTACGCTGCGCAATTCATCTCTGACTTCATTGGAAAAAAAAGCCTTCGTCCTGGAGGTGAGTTCCCAGCGCGGGAGATGCGAGAACAGTGGATCTTCGAGATTTTCATTCTGCACGCTAAAGAAGCTGCTCAAGTATGCCGCGGGTTGCTGCTGAATACGGTCCATGTAAGGGTAAAGGCGGCGCAAAAGCAATGGTCGTTTCTTGGAGTTGATATTCCTGGCCCAGAACCGGCGGATTTTTGCCTCTTTGAAGATGTCGTAGCCACCGAAAACTTCATCCGCTCCCTCCCCGGTCAGGACGACTTTAAATCCATTTTGCCGAACCAATCGCGAGAGTAAATACATCGGAACGGGAGCAGTTCTCAAGATCGGTTGCTCCGTATGGCGGATGACCTCGGGAAGAGTTGCACCGATCTGTTTTGCAGAGCACCGTATCTCTGAATGTTCCGTATTTAGGAAACTGCTGACTTCATGCTGGTATTCGCTCTCATCCAGCTCTGCTTCGTCGAACGTCACGGAAAACGTCCGCAGCCGATCCGGGGCATGCTTCGCAATCAGTGCCGTCGTGAAGGCCGAGTCGATTCCGCCGCTCAGGTAGGCTCCTACAGGAACGTCTGAGCGAAGGCGGATTCGTGCGGCGTCCTCCATGAGTGCAAGAAGCTCTTCCGCCTTCTTCTGTGGCGATTCCGGCGTGTGTTCGTCCGAAACGGCATAATCCTGCTCCCAATAGGAACAGACTTTTGTGATGCCATCTTGTAACACCAGGGAATGTCCAGGAGGCAACTGCGAAACATCTTTGAAAGCAGTCCGCGGTGGTGTCGTTACCCAGAAAGTAAATATCTGGTCCAAAGCACGCAGGTCTATTTCGGCATGCACAGCAGGGTGGGCCAGAAGAGCCTTGATCTCCGAGGCGAAGAGGAAATCACCACCTGCCGTCGTGTAGAAAAGGGGCCGCACGCCGTAGCGGTCCCGTGATAGAAAGAGTTTCCGATCACGACTATCCCATATAGCAAAAGCCCACTGTCCGTTAAAGTATCGGGTACATTCCTCACCCTTTTCGAGATACATGCGAAGGATGACTTCTGTGTCGGACCTGGACCTAAAGTGGTGCCCTTTGCGTTCGAGCTCTTCCCGCAGTTCGATGTAGTTGAATATTTCTCCATTGAACGTTATCCATAACGAACCATTCTCAATGGACATCGGCTGGTGACCGCCGGCCAAATCAATGATGCTTAGACGGGCATGCGCCAGACCGACGTTGCGTTCCGCAAACACACCGCCATCGTCGGGTCCGCGATGGTTCAGCGTCGAGATCATCCGCCACAGCAACTGGGGCTCTACCGGAGCTTGCTTCGAGTTAACGATACCCGCGATGCCACACATGACAGCTCAATCGTGAACTGACGCGTCAACTTCCTCTATCTTTTCGACCAACTGAGGCCCCAAATGAAGATATCGAGTGGAGTTCAGTTTCGAATCGATCATGTCGTAGATTCGCCCGACCTGTTCTACCGATAGATCTATTTCCTCAGCAACAGCTGAGGAAGGCACATTATGGTTCCTCGCATAAAGGCATAGGTCCATCGTTTTCAGAGGAAGGGCGAAATAAAACTCTTCTTGAGACTGTTCCATGGAATACGTGTCTGTTGTAGGTGGACGGCGCAGGATCGCATCTGGCACACCCAGGTAACTTCCCAGTTGCATGACCTGAGATTTGTAGAGATGAGCAATGGGCTTGAAGTCAGCGGCGCCATCGCCGTTCTTTACGAAAAACCCTTGTGCATATTCCAAGCGGTTTGGCGTTCCTGCCACCGCGTACCAAAGCCGGTCTGCATGGAAATATTCCATCATTTTCCGCGTGCGTTGCTTGAAATTGGTGGCGGCCACCACACCCAGATAAGACTCAGAATTGAGCCTAACCCGGCAAGCCTCTCCTGTTGGTGACTGCGCAACCACAGAATACAGTGCATAATTCGAACTCTTCACCAAGTCAGGAAGCACAATTTTGCTCTTCCACCCTGCCCCGTATTCCGGGATGAGATTGCGAATGGCATTGTCCCGCCGCTCATAACATCCGAGCGCCTTTAAGGTTGGCCCAATGTGCTCGATCACATATTCAATACCAAACGCCTCCGCCAACTGCTTCCCCAGGTGCAGGCTCTCTTCCGATGATTCATCCTCTGGCATCAAAATTCCAAGAACACGGTCCTTGCCCAGAGCCTTGGCGCACAGCGCCGCCGTGACGCTGCTGTCGATTCCACCTGACAACCCTACAACTGCACCTCGGCGCCGCAGGCGGCTAAAGACGGTCTGCCGGACCGATTCTGCAATTGCGCAACTGACCGCCTCGGCGTCAATGTCCAACACCTTTTCGGAAAAGACCGGAATTGTTTCCATCATTAGCTTTTCTCCGACCGACTTTCCTTGTTGCTCACAACTGAGCCCAGTTTGGCCTGAACGAAACGGGTAATCAGGTTCACCGAGTCCCAGTTCTCGGGCACGATCTCCGAATCGGCAACCGGGACCTCAAACTTTTCTGCTACAAATTCGACGAGCGCTAGCACTCCCATTGAATCGATCAACCGCTTTTCCAGGAACGAATCGTCATTCGAAAATGAGTCTCCTCCCTGTCCAAAGAGGAGGTTATCGATCACAAATGTCCTGATTTTCTGCGCTACTTCATCCATTTTTCTGTTCCCTTAGGTTTATGTGTCTTGCGTTCTGGCAGGAGGAATTCACAAGTTTCGGCTGAATTTTTGTAAGGTATAGCGGGCCACGCGACGTGCCAATTTTTCGACTCTTCTACGGCGGCGAAACGGAATTCGGTTGAGAGCTGTAATCTGGCTTGGCTCCAGCCTCCATCCGGATCCGCCACAGTTCTCCTTGACGTGTTCGAGCTTGTCAGCCTTGAAAATTGCGATGACCGAGGAGCGGGACGTACACCAATTCAGCGCTACTTGTGCTGGAGTCTTCCCTGCCCTTGTTGCGACCGCGCCTAGTATGTCATCACGATCAAATTGTCGAATATTTTCAAGACCGCTGGCGAGCGGGCTGAACGCGAGGATTGTGATTCCCTTGCTTTCGCAATACTGCATCAGCTCACCTTCGATCGTGCGCTCTACTAGGCAATACCGCACTTGGTTTGAAACTATTCTTGCTCTAGTGAGACTCGCCTGGGCTTTTTCAATCTCCCTTGCAGAGAAGTTGCTGACACCGATGAATCGTATTTTGCCCATCGCAACCAGATCTTCCATAGCCGCCATAGTTTCCGCTATCGGTACTGTGTAATTTGGCCAGTGGAGCTGATAGAGATCAATGTAGTCGGTCTTCAGACGCTTCAGGCTGCCTTCAGCTGCACGGATCACATCCTGTCGTCTGAAATTCCTGGGCGATACTTTCGACGCGAGGAAGATCTGACTGCGAATCCCTCGAATGGCAGAGCCAACGACCTCCTCGGATCCATACGACTCCGCGGTATCAATGAAGGTTGAACCTAGCTCAATTCCTGCGAGGAGTGGCTCAATCCCACCCGAATACCTCCATGTCCCCAGCGCGAGCTCAGGAAGGGGAATACCTGTCTTAGAAAACTCCTTACAATGCATGGGCGGAGTCACTTCAGTTGTCATGGTCGGGAGCTTGCTAAGAACCATGGAATTACAAAACCTAAGACTGCTTTGTTGGGCGGCCAGCGAGTGGCCTGGCGGGAAGGCGTGGAGTCAGACCGCGAATGAACTCTTCGTACGTGTGGTCTGAGGTCAGTGGAACGGTCGCCGTACCAAGAAAATCCGCAGCGGGGATACCCCAGAAAGCGTGCGCTGGAACATTCCGGGTAACCACGCTCCCAGCGCGGATTACAGCGCCCTCACCAATCCGCACGTTCGGCAGAATGATACAGTGAGGCCCGATGAATACGTCCTTCTCGATCACTACCTTGCCGTTGCCTTTAGCTCTCCTCGGACCCCAATAAAAATGCGTGAAAATGGATGTTCGGAGACCAATTGTGCAGTTGTCGCCGATCGTTACGTTATCCGGATGCAGTTCATCCAAGTAGACGAGCTGTGCAATCCAAACATTTTTGCCTATCTCAGCACCGCGCATGCGGTGCAACCAAGGTCTCACGCTACCACCGCCGGGACAAACGAACGCTAGCTTATGAAGTAAGCGGCTAAGAAGAGATGGCAGTGTCATGACACCTCCAGGTTCAGAGCGAGCGAACCTTTATTCTCAAAGCTGTGGTTAAGTTCTTTTCCGTCGAACATTCTCCCCATGTTGAACTCTAAGGCTTCACTCCACCGGCTCAGTCGTGGGCGGAGTTCCGGTTCGGGGAACCCGAGATGCTTGAGCTTCAGGTCCCTTGGAGGATTTCACGACGTACTTCTTCGCCACCAAGTAAGGCAGCATGGCAAACTCTGCAAAAAATGGTAAGGGATCGTCAAAAGCAAGCACCGACTCCGTTCGCGTATGGCGGATGGACCTCAAGTAGGAACGGAGATTGAATTCACGATCCCAAAGGTCAGAAATAACCGTGGGTACATCCGTGATAGCTCGAAGCCAACCCACGCCCGCAGGGGCCTTGCGAGGCTCGGGGAGTTTGCCAAACTGATCGGCAAACAAGATATACGGGAAATCTACTCCGGCAGGTCGGCCGAGACTGTGAAAGCCCCACGCCCTGGCATTAACGTCCAGAAGTTTGAATTGGCCGTCGCGAGGATCTTGTTTGAACTCGACTTCCACGAGGCCATAGTAGTCGACTGACCTCAAAAAGCGCAGTGACAGCTCCTCGATCTCAGGATGCTCGATCGTTTCGACGTAGGTAGCCGCCCTTCCAAATTCGCGTGGGTGCTGTCGGATACGTTTGGCCATCAAAGTACTATGGGCATGACCATCCCGAAAAAATGCACAGTACGAATACTGACACTGGCCGTCACCGGGAATAATCTCCTGAATCAAAATTTCCTCAAGGCTTATCTGAAGAGAAGCCTGTTGGAACAAATCTCTCAGTTGATCCGGTGTTTCCGCTCGCCACGCCTTGGCACCGGTAGCGTAGAAGAAGTTTTCCTTTACTGCCGGTTTAATCGCAAGCGGCAGATAAGGATACAGGTCCTCTAGCTCTTTTTCGCTGCGAGGATTGAACGTACGTGGTATGGGCATCCCGAGTTCCGCGGCACGGTCATACGTATGCTTCTTGTTCCACATCCATTGCACGCATTCCCAAGCAGGGGTTGTCACTCGGTACATTTCTGCCAACCTCTCGCGATGGCGGGAAATAGCAGCGACAGTCTCGTCCCTGGTTGGATATAGAACCCAGTCTTTGAGCCCGTATTCCCTTCCCACGTGCAAAAGGCTATCGACAGTGCGACGTTCGTCGCGCAAATCTGGAACGTGCACAACGTGAGTCGCATATCGGGAGAACTTGGAGATGCAGTATAGGTCGTCGATCACGCAAACCGGGATCCCCCTTCGACCAAGGCTCCGGACTATACCCAGACCTGGATGTTCGCCACCGACAACAACCACACCCGTAGTTGGTTCATTCATAGAGGGGCTCGATTCTAAGGCGCTACTTGCAGATTTGAGCTGTCAGATGGCGAGACGCAAATTCTGTACCCGCCACGAAATAAAGTAGCGGGCCGAAGCTACGGGCAGCGGTCGCTCCGATGAAGTGAAGACCTGGAACAGAGCTTGAAAAGCCTCGGGACAATTTCGGATACCCGTCGAATTGTTCCACTCGGCCTGACAGCTCTGCGGGCAGGAAATCGTAACGTGAAATATCCACCCGGTACCCCGTTCCGCACAGAACATGATCAGTACGCCGCTCGCTGCCATCATCGAGAGTCAGCGCGACCTCATCGCCAACCGTTCTGGCTTTCGAAACGAATTGACTCGTTGTGACCTTCACGCCTTTCAACCGAGCCGGAAGCCACTGCGATCCCCCGGGTTTTACTGCTCGCGTCCGGATTTTGTCGCGGATTTTAAGCGGTATGCATGAAACCAATCTCGGGTAAGCAACGAGACGGCTGATTCCAACCGGCCCGACATCGTGTGACGAATAGAGCATTCGCGATATGGGTCCCATTTGATGCAGCCATTTATGCTTGCCGATCCAGCGTAACGCTCCTTCCCTAGCGATAATCTCAACATCAGCTCCAGCCTCATGGAGAAGAGCCGCAGATTCAAGGCTGCTCTGGCCCGCACCAATCACTGCTACCCGCTTACCGGCAAACCGCTTAACATCCCGTCCTTCATAACAGTGAGAGACTTGCGTTGGTGGAACGTCGTTAAAGACTACCGGCATCTTCCTGAATGGACCAATTCCGGTCGCTACGATAACGCGTGACGCGCGCACCGCTTCCCCATCCTCGGTCGTAAGTCGAAAGGCCCCCGAGCCCTGTTCCACGCGCGAAATTTGCCTTGGGTCCAATACAGATCCCAGGTGGTGCCGAAACCATCGCCCATATTCGACGAAAGTGGACAAAGGAAGTGGCGCTGCAGCTGGTAGCTGGATCGAAGCTTCGTATGCTTCAAGCGAATATGCATGATCAGGGTCTGAGATGTTCGAGGCCACCCTTGGGGAGCGCAACAACATCCCCTCCGGCATCTTGTTCGCCCAGAATTCCATGGGCTCACCAAACACGCGCACATCGCGTCCACGCGATCTCAGATGAGCGGCCGCAGATAGGCCGTATGGTCCTGCGCCGATGATTGCGACCTCGCTCGAAGATTGTGTCGGTCCGCCCGCTTTATCAGCTCGCGAACTCCGCACGCTCTGGAATTCCAATCCTGCGCCCATCTTTACCCCCAAGAGTTTAGTGTGTTTGGCATTTACGGTACAGCCCAGCGGACTGCCTACACGACCCTACCAGCTGAAATCGTTACTCTAGCCAACATGCCTATAGAGGAGACGGCCCACAGCTGCCAAGGTAGTTGTAGGTGTAAGCGAAAAAATCTTCTTAGCTGCTCTAAGCTCCCATTGCGTTGACTGTGATGATACTGACGCTGGATATCTCCAGTACCTAAGAGTCATTCGCTCCGCTCCCCAATGTTCCTTGAACGTGACGAGACCGGGACTATCGAGGTCAGAACGCCCCATGTCCAGTTCCATGAATCCCCGGCTCTTTGCTTCTTGGATTGCTTTCCAAAAAAGAAAGGCCATCCCGCCGAGCTTGTGGAATCGCGCATCAGAGCAACCGTACTTGTAAATCATCGTATGTTTATATGAAAGTGTGACCATTGCCGCGATCGGACGTCCATCTTTCGAAGCAACCCTAACCTTTAGGTCTTCCCCAAGGCAGTCCGCCAAATTTCGAAACCATGAAATTGGCTGCGGTGGCAAGTGGTGGCGACGCTGTGTCGGCCGCAAAAGCTGATGGAATTGCTGGATTAATCTGTCTGACCTGCCTTCCGAATACTCAAGGCGCTCACGCATCGCCCGTCTGATCTTTCGCTGCACACAGCTTTTGTGAAAATCTTGAAATATGCCATGGGCATCCTTATCGAGCGGCAGCCGATGCCAGTAGTACACACTGCTCTCTTGGAACGGTGCATGAAATTGTTTGTTGACCAGGGGTCGAATCTCAACATACTTACAGTTCTCTTTCTCCACGCGGTCCTGCAGGTGGAGTAGTAGAGTGTCAAGATCGCACGCCTCATTCATTAAAAGCGCAGAATGATCGGAAAAAGGTAGAGAGACGAGCCGACGCCCGGTCAACCAGCTGCTAACGCGACAAAAAACCTGTCCATTGTCCAGTTCCCTCCCCGGAGCCGATGTTGTGAAAACGACCGGCTCGTAGTCATAAGTCTGTTTCAGGGCTTTCAGCCACCGGGGCGTGTGGAAGATTGAAGCATCAGAACGGCGCTGGAGAAATCGTCCCCAACGCCTGTCCTCGCACGGATCAGTCTCGTAGAATCTCACTGAAGGCAGCGCCGATCTTTGGCCAAAATATGACTTGGAGCGGTAGGAAAGTCTTGAACAGTCCTCTCAGGGCCGGAAACACAGCGCATTACGAGTTCTGCTGTTCCCACTTTGTCCCTGTTAGTGTTTCACAGAATAGAGATTTCTCGTCTGGCACATTCCGGCTATTGAAAAGGCAAACGCCAACAAGAACGCATGGCCGGGAACTCGGTGATTAACTTAAGTAACCTATGTACAACGCTTTAGTCGAGAGGAGATATGCTTCCGTTCGCTGTCAAGAGCATTCCGTTCATTCACTACGGTTATATCGTGTCAACACATTCGCTCTTCCCTGATTCGCAACTCTTTTCAAAACTCACCGCCAACTTTCCGTTTCTTTCCCTCGCATATGCAACGACCGCCCGTTCTTCGCCCTCTCCTTCGATCCTCCAGCCGTCGCCGTCCTCGACCAAACTCATCTGTGCGCGTTGCCGCCACCATCGATTCACCTCGCCAGGTGTTGTGATCCACACTCGTTCGCGTTCTCTTAAGTCGGCCAAGCGACCGAGCAGAGAATCGAAGACCTTGCGTTCGCGGGTTTTTCTGATGTAGTCCGGGTGAATGATGAAACTCATCAAGCCATGTTTCCTTATGATGATTTCAATTTGTTGTTCCCAGAGATTTGTTGAATAGTCGTTCAACACATTGAAGAGAGTGTAGTCTTGAGTGGTAGTGACCGGCAGCTCAAGAATATCTCCTATAAAATAGGGCATGACAGTGCAGCAACCGCCCCGTTGCGGATCCAAATGCGCCACGTTCGGTACTGACATGTCGTATTCGAATTCCAATGCGTCGTACCATAGTTGTTCGCGGTATAGTACTCCGGCGCGAAACCCCTTTGACTTGTAATTTTTGCCGTATGTGTTGATTTTGGCAACGCGCTCCAGAAATTGCGCGCGCGACTTGTAGAGCCGCCCATCATGATTCAGATCGTGTACCACCACCTCGAATCCTCGATCCCGAATCTGAGAAAGAAATTTCTCGTCCACCAAATATCGCTCTTCCGGAACGACCTGAAACGAAGCCCTGACGCCGTAAGAATCGTCCATGTCCATCAATGTCTGACAAAAATCTCGTCCCAACGTCGTTTCCACATCGTGTGTCATGATCGCGCAGGCTTGAAGACCCAAAGGCCAGAACCAAATAAAAGGAATCTCTACCATCCCACTCGCGCGAATCGATAGCAAAAACAATTGCTCAAGAAGATTGTTCACCGACGTGTCCACCGGCCAACACGGAAAAGGAATTCGCTCCCAATCTCGAAGGTAGATTTGCTGAAGGTATCGTCGCACACTCACTGGAAGGAGGGGGCGTACCCAATAGTACATCTCACTAATTCCTGATGAAGGCCGTCCCTGAAGCCAATCTTTAATATATCGCTCTAGGTACAAATTATTGATTACTTCAATTGGATCGAATGGCAGATGAACTTTGCCCGCCTCAATGGACACTTCCTTTGACACATCATGCAAGGCTCCCGCCGGAGACTTGACGACTAGAGGCGTTTCACACCTTCCATAGCCGGTTATATCATTCCCATATCTGAAATAAGTGCTTTCGCCCTCACAAAAGGAGGGCGACACGGTCTGCCCACAATTAGAGGGGCAACGATAGTAGTTTATGAGGGGACTACCTATTGAGTTCGGACACATTGCTGTTTCTTTTAGACTTTAAAACAGTGAACGGCTACTCTTCGATCGTGCGACTGGGCACTGAGTCCCAGGGCATTCGATGCTCCTGACTGGACTGAACGGCGTGATTTAGAAACTAGTGCCACAGTCTTCTCTGCTGGCGAAAACGCTGCGCACCTTCTTTAAAAGTGACGACTTCTACCACTCCCGAATCGCGATACCTCGCCAATTCCTTCATCTGTCTCGCGAACTCGACCTCCGCAATGGGCGACCAGCCGTCATTCAAGGTTCCAATTCCGTGGAACATCAATACATGCCACGAGTCGGCCCGTATCCAGTCATCGACGTTTTCAGTGCCGTGTTTCCCAACATGACGTGCGTCCACTTTGAAGCGGTCGAGTGGCTTCTGAAATGGATAATAGAGCCCATTCGCTCCCCACCGTGCTTGTCTATACCCCGCGTCGACCACAGCTTTCTTGATCGATCGACTGAAGTGACAAAAGGGGTAGCAGAACGAGGTGACTTCCGTTTCTAAACGGTTCTCAATCCAGCGTTTGGATTCCTCAGCTTCGAGCTTAGGGTCGGCCTCCAGAAATTGACGGCTGTGATGGACGCTATGTGCGCCAACTTCGTGACCCGTCAGTATCATGCTTTTGAGAAGCCGAATATCTTGATCGTTCCAGTCTGTCTTATGCCAATCGGGATGCGAGTATCCATCCTCGAGAAGCGGTTCCCTGTTGGCAACGAGGAAGAACGTACCGCATAAATCGTGCTCATCAAGAACAGGAACTGCATAGTCGAGTTGGCTTCTCAGCCCGTCATCGAAAGTAAGTGAAATGAGTGATTGCATATTCTATCTAGGCAGCCGCCAGGCCACTTCTTTCACAGACAAAGTCCTCGCTGGTCAGTATTCGCGCCCATTTATCGCTGGGTTCTTGCACACTCGAATCGAAACGCTAACCCGTTAATCGATCCGATAGATTTTGAGAGCGCCACAATCCCTTTGCTCAACTAGCCACGCCGGTAAGGGCCTCGACAGGGATATATCCGAGTTGGGGTGCGCGACAAGCCATCTGACGTGCCAGGTCCGTGCGATGTCGAGCATCGTTTGTGGATCTTTCGTATCGAAGAGCAAGTCGTTGTCGTGGAGAAGTCCGTTAAACCACGGAAGTGCATAGTCGCCTCGGGACTCATATCCTCGAGAAGCACGGAATGTTCGGATAGTGCCGAATAGCCGTACGATCGCTCGTTAGGTGGTGCGAGACTCTCTGTATCTAGCGCGTGTTGGTTGGTTGCAAAACGATCATTTGGCGCCATGATTTCGCGGAGACGATGCAACCCGCGAACTTCTCCCGGACTGTACGTTATGCCCGATTTGACCCGCCCTAAACCATATCGAATCCAAACCGGGCTCCAGGCGAAGAAGCCTATCATCAGTACACAGATTAGAGCCGTGGAAACGGCAAGGGAGTAACGGCTACCGCGCTCTACCAGCCAAGATAGCGATGCCAGCAGGCCCAGTACTAAGAACACAACGAATATCTTGATTGCAAAATGTGCTATTCCGGTATGGCGATGTAGTACTAACGAGAGGACAGCCATCATGAAACCCATAATCGCTAACACGATCATGAGCTTTGTCGCCACCCTAAGCCACGCCATGATCAATCGTGAGCGTTCAGCGCCGCGCCACCATCCCGATGTCAATCGGGAGAAAGTAAATATGCTCAACATGCCCTGCAAGAAATATATCCCGTACTTCTCGTTAGCATCACGTAGGCTTACTAGAAGATAGAACCCTAACAATCCCACGACACTAGCGAGTACCAGAGCAGACACAGGATGGTCCAATGGTCGCGAGATCCATTGAAGGCCCAGGACCCGGAACCCCAGGCCGGCCACTAACCACACTGCAAGCGACCACCATTGCCAACTTATGTGCTCCTTCATCATCAAGAGCCCAGCGTCCGAAGCTTGCCGGTAGCCCATGATATTCCAAGCCGCAACAAAGAGGCACACTAGCAGAACAATCTCGAGCCACGATTCGACTGACCGAAAACGTCCCCAGAGCAACAGAATGCCAACTACACCGAGGCAGTAGAGAGCGGCCACCGGATGCACGGCAACAGAAAAGGCAGGTAGTAGGAGCAAGACCCAGCTCCGCCCGATGAATGCAGATCCGCACCCTGCCAGACACAGCCCCATGATCCCCGTTATGGCCACGAGTCCATGAAGTACTGAATGGCCGCCAAGTAGGCCGTCGAAAGGGCCTCCATCCCCTAATACCGCGACATCCGGGATGTTAAACATGATCGCGTTAGTTAAGTGGCCGGAACCAGTCGACGAACTCGTGAAAAGGGCTAAGAGTGAACCGTAGGAAAACAGTCCAGCTACCGATGCAATGCCCCCGTACGCGGTCCCGTTTGCCTCGAGTGATAAAAGTGTGCCTAGTCCGAAACAAGAAAGTACAAGCGCCCAGAGGGAAGCGCCGCGTGTCACTCGTGCTATCGCGTCCCCGGCGTCGAGCCCGTCGAGTCGGGAAATAACTGCGGCCGGTGCATATGGTCCAAAGTGGTAAAGAAGTTCGGCAGTAAATGTTCCGGGAGTTTTCGGCGGACTCCCACTGTTTTTTATACTCGTAGTTATCGCATGGAAATGTTGCGTATCGACGAAGCTCCAATGGAAACTTCCATCACCACGCAGGACAATATCATTGCGGGCCGTCGGGAAAAAGTAAAAAGCGCAGATCAATACGGAAAAGATGCCTAGAGTTAAGCCGTAGTCAACGGTGCTTTTTGCTAAAGAAGAGCGGTCACGCCAGAGACCGTATAGTCCGGCAATCATCAGTCCAAACCAAAGAATCACTGACCACATGAGTGGAATACCCAACCTCACCCAAAAGGCGGTTAAAGCAGAAATACTCAGAATGCCAACCGCAGGCGTTAGAACGAGTATCTTGGTTCGGGCAGCATCCGATAGGACGAGAGTAATAGCGAAATAACCGACCGCGGAAACCAGAATGACGTACGCTACGAGGTTAAGCGCCGCCCATCCCCCCGCGGTGTAACAAACCGTCGCTAGCCAAGGCAGAAGTACAAGCCCCATGACGAGCGATGTCCTGCGGTCGACGGATAAGCAGTTACTGAGAGACATGTGAGCTATCTAGACAGATTATCGGTTACTTTAAGTAAGCGAATTAGACAAGTAGAACAGAATAATGATGACTCACGACGCATAGGTGCCGGCACAGGCTTTCAATCTTCCACAAAACTCCTCAACGGGATGCTTGGGTATGAGCTCTTCAGCTCGTGCACGCGCGCTGCCTTCCCATGCGTGGCCAATCACCACGCCGCCCGCACGCCTGAAGCAGCAAATCCTACCCTTTGACAGCCGGAACGACGGGGTGAATCACATCAAACCGAGCCGCCGCGCCAATACCTTCACGGGATGTCCTACCACGGCTGGCCGAGTCACCACTGCGCGGCCCCCGGCGAGGAGGGTCTTCGCGATTCTTTTTTGTCTCCAATAAAGCCGTGCGACGGTAAGCTGCAGATCGGCAATCTGCCATCGTTCAACGTGTTTCATATCATCGCATAACAATTCAAGTGCCGCGTTCAGGGCGACATCGAACTCACCAGCCATACACATGCGTTGGATCCATTGTCGAGAGTCGGAAACGAGTTCACGCTGCTGTCTTGCGTCCGTTAAGCCCAATGCGGCTAGGGCTTCGGGTGTGATTTCCTGCATTGCATTAAATGGATCCGCTTTTCCGTTCCTTCGGAAAGACGCCGAGGCTTGAGCGGCGAGTTTACTGAGAGTCTGTTGTTTCCGCTTGCTCATAGACACTTGGTCCGGATGGATCCTGTACTGGACTAACGTGGCCTCGAGATTAGCCAATTGAAAGCGGTCCGCTATTCTCAACCACAGGTCCAAGTCCTCTGCGCCAACAAAACAACTCCTGTACCCACCTGCCCACGCAAACACATCTCTGCGGATGAATACAGTCGGATGCCAGAACGTGCAGAATGCATTGAGGAGGCCTGCTTTGATCTCGCGGTCGTCGGCAGGGTTAGGGTAGACACCCAAAGATTTCCCAGTTGCATCGATCCACTCGACGGCACCGCCAAGGACCCCGACATCTTGGTGAAATTGCATATAGTCGACTTGGCAGGCCAGGCGATTTTTACTGGCGACATCATCGGCGTCCATGCGTGCAATGTACATGGCTTGCGCGAGCTCGCAGCCTCGATTCAAAGACCTAATCAACCCTGCATGTTCTTCATGGCAGACCCTTATGCGTGCATCGCGCTCCTGATAAGAGTCAAGTATTGAGGTGGAATGGTCTGTCGAACCATCATCGACGATGATGAACTCGAAATCTCGAAAGCTTTGGTCGAGAATACTCTCGACCGCTTCAGACAAGAAACGCTCGCCGTTGAAAACGCTCATCACGACCGAGACCGTGGGAGTTGTCATAATTGTGCGAACTATCTACCAGTGTCGGTGGCGGCTTACGGCTAGGAAAGTGAAGGTGGCGAAGGGTCTAGATTTTTCGATTCCGTAACGCACATGGGCGATTAGCCGGCAGCCATCGCTGCCGAGCTCGCTGCAGCGCAGACTTTCAATCGTTCACAGAACTCTCCGACCGGATCCTTCGGTATCTCTTTCTCGGCCCGCGCTCGCGCAGCCTGGCCAATGTGTAGCCAATCCTGGCGACGATCCCAGGCCCGTTCTAAGGCATTGCCGAATGACGACACCGTGGCTGCCGGCGCGATACACCCAGTTTCATTATCCACGCATAGCTCCGCGCTTCGCCCTACATCTGTCACAACCGCCGGCCGCCCGTACCACATCGCTTCGACAAGGGTAAGAGGCACGCCTTCGTACCGTGAAGGTTGTAGCAACAGGTGGTTTTGTTCCCAGATCGCCCGGACATCGTTCACGTGGCCGCGAAAATGTACGTTGTTCAACTGGAGCATTGTGCTCAGGCGACGCAAGCCCAATTCGTCAGGGCCAGATCCAAACAAATTCAGTTCAACAGGACGGTCCCGCCATTCCGGGCGTGCAAGGATCTGCAGCAGCAAATCCTGCCCTTTCTGGGCCACATGCATTCGCCCTACACACGCCAATCGCCACACCGTATCTTCACTCGGCCATGGCGGGGCTGGCTCGGTGGAAATTTTCACCGGATTCCATACCACTTCCCCATTCGGGAGTGATTCGCCCAACTGGAGGCGAAGCATATCGAGATTGTTGCGGGATACGCAGAAAACTTTGCGCGCGCGGGTGTAACTTGCCACGGCTTCATTAACATCCCGATCCGCGATCCACCAAGATTCGCTATTGCAGTGGACGATCATCAAGTAAGGGATCGCCGCGTTCCTGCAGACTTCAGCCCAAGCAAATCCGCCTGAATTGGCTCCTTGGGAAATGATGACTAAGTCGGGATTGAACCGTTTCAACCGGTCATGGCTCCTCCGCACGCCGAGCGAGAGCCTGTTCCAGAAGTGCCGCGCTCGACCCTCAATGGCAGAAACGGAAGGGTAAGCTTCGAGCTTAATACCGTGCCGTCCTAGCGCGGCAAGCTTGTCCGGCAGCTGCGGCCAGTACGCAGTCGATGCTTGCACATCGTGCCCCTCGCGCTTGAGCTGAGTCGCGGCCTGGCTCCAGAGCTCCTCGCTTGCTCCCCACGGCTGGTCGTACAGCGTGCTGATGAAGGCAAACCTCATTTTCAATTCGGCCCCGTTGCGTTGGTCGCAGGCCCAGTTCGAAGCAGACGCTCAAAGAAGGCGCCGGTGAGATCCAGGTTGGTCCCGTTAGCATAATATTCACGCGCGTTGCGCACCGCGTCCGTCTGTGCCTCAGCATATGCCTGCCGATCGCTCAGGACTTTTGAAATTGTGGCGAATGCAGCGTCGGGCAACAAGGTTTGGTTTGAGAAGCACGCCAAGTCGCCGGTCGCATACCCGTCTTCGGTTTGCAGAAAAACGGTTGGCAGACCACAGGCCGAGGCGACCGTAAGCACGCCGCTGAATATTCCCACCACGACGGATGAGCGCCGGAGATCGTCCTCAAGCGACCAGGCGGGATGCGACAACTCGCAACGGTCCGGGTGTTCGCGGACGAGGCACTGACAGGCTGCAAAGTCCAGCTTGCTCCAGAACGGGTGGGGTCGAATAATAAGGCGTCGCAAGGGCGGCCCAGCGGCCAAGAGTCTCTTTGCGAGGTCCAGTAGTGCCTGGCTTTGGCTTTCCAGGCTGTAGAATCTGCTTTGCCCGCGATCCGTTGGCTCATCCACCATGAGTAACGTCTGGCGATCGAACTGGTCGGGAAGCGCGCTTATGGTGTCATAAAGACTCCCTCCGCTGATGTATTCGACCGGTGATTCCGGCATTCCGGCTGCCTTCGAAAACGCGCGGTTGACCCTAGCCATGAAGGACGCCGAAGACGGGCCAAACGCGACATATTTGGACGCTGTGACTGGGGCCTCCAAGGTATGGGTAATCACACCCTGCTGAAAGGTGACGACCGGCTTTTCTCGGTCTAGCGCTGTTCGACAGACGGCGCTGCAAAGCACATGCCAGTGGCAACGGGCAACAAGCGCATCAAATTCCACCCAGGGCGCCAGACGCTCCCATGACTCGACAAAGAACGCTACGTGTTCGAAATAGCCTTCGACTTCGAGGCCTGGGGCGAGTGCGTATGGTTCGAGGATCTGGACTGTTTCGCCAAAAGCCGCGCGGCCACGCAACCGCGCGATTTTCGGGCGCAAACGTGCCTCTACCCGATTCAAAGGAGTTGCGATGTCGACAAACGTCACTTGGCCGGCACGTCCCGCTGCCATCAGTTTGACGTTCAGTTCAGCCCGGCAAGGGGCGCCGACAGGCAGTAAACAAACGATCGTCGCATCCGTTTGCGCAATTGCTAACAGAGTCCTCACCATAAACTGATTCTCGGTTTTCCGGTCAAAGTACGGCATCGGACAGAACAGCACGTCTGCCTTGATTTTGCGGCGTGGATAAAACCGGCTGACCTGATCAGCAGCGTAGATGGCCCCCTCGACATAACGTTTAGCCGATTGTCGATTTCGTGAACTGGCACGGGGACCTGCAAATGTTTCCGAGTGAAGCATCATGAAGTAGTCTTGCAGACTCGGATCATGGCGATAGAGATGCAACTGCAGCTGCGCAAACGATTCAACCAAGCTTCCCTTGGGGGAATGGAAAAGACCTTGCAAATCCATCTCCGTCGAGAGTGGTGGCGAAGATAGCGTTCTAGTTTTCGTCAACACCTGACTCATCTCGTGCCGGCAGCCCCGCTCTTCTTATCGAGAGCATCGGTCAGGGCTTCGATCACTCGGCCCTGATCGGAAGAAGTTAGGCCTACCGAACACGGCAAACTGAGTGCTTGGCGGTGAAGCGCTTCGGAAGTCGGACAGGATGGACTAGCGGAAGCGTTGTGAGCTCGAGAACGATGAATCGGCTGCCAGAGCGGACGCGCTTGGATTTTCGACGCAGCCAAATGGCGGAGAAGCTCTCGCGAGTCAGTGCGCGACTCTGTCTCATCAATCAATACTGTATACATCCAAAACGTGCTCGATGCCCAAGTTGCCTCTTCCGGCAGACGGATCCCCGGAAGACCAGCCAAGCCCGCCTGATATCGTTTCGCGATCTGTCGCTTCGCTTCGACAAAAGCGTCGAGTTGTTCCATCTGTGCGCAACCCATAGCCGCGAGAACGTTCGTGAGGCGGTAATTGTAGCCAACCGCGTTGTGCACATACTCAATCGGATCGTCCTTAGCCTGAGTAGTCAGATATTTCGCGCGTGCAGCCCACTCGGCATTGTTGGTAACAAGCATGCCCCCACCACCGGTGGTGATGATTTTGTTCCCGTTGAAGCTGAAGCAGCCAGCATGGCCTACGCCCCCAATACTCTTATCGCGATATCGCGCCCCTAACCCCTCGGTAGCGTCCTCAACTACCGGCAACGAGTATTTCGCCGCGATTGACAATATCGGATCCAGGTCAGCGGGGTGGCCTAGAATGTGGACCGGCAGTATCGCCTTCACCCGCCGCCCGGACCGACGGTTACGCAATTTCTGACCGTCCCACTGGCATTCTTTTTCAAGAAAGTCTTTTATTCCAGCGGGATCGATCTGCCAGTATTCAGGCTCCGCATCGATGAAGACCGGCCAGGCTCCAACGTAGCGAATCGCATTGGCTGGCGCAATGAATGTTAGCGATGAAACAAGCACCTCATCATCTGCCTCTACGCCGGCCAGCATTAGGGCAATGTGCAAAGCGGCTGTGCCGTTGACGGTGGCGACTGCATACTTCGAACCCGCACGCTCCGCCACCATTCTCTCGAATCGCTCGACGTAGCTTCCGACAGAGGAGACCCAGTTCGTATCAAGGCATTCCTTTACGTACTCCCACTCTTTTCCGCGGATCTCGGGAACAATTAACGGTATAAAATCCGGGGCCGGAGCTACACCGGGAGCAAACAATTCTTTCGGGCTCAATTTCGATATCTCCCGTCGTTGAAGTCGCGAATGATACCGTTATGCACCAAGTGCGCCACCTCTTCGATTCCTTGCGAAACCGTGCGCGTAATCTTGAAGGCGAGCTGATCGGCAATGCGGCTGAACGAAACCCTATAGTCCCGTGGATCTTCAGTTTTGTGGACGAATTCGATGACCGCGTCTGGCGCGTAAGGCCGGATCATCTCCACGAGTTGTTGCTTTTGGAAGTTTTGATCCGTCGATCCCACATTGAATACCTGGCCGGCAACTTTCCCCGCAGGCGAGCTAAGCACGAGTTGGATGGCTCGGGCGGCATCGCGCACATGAACATAGGGGCGCCAGAACTGCTCGCCAAACACTTTGAGATGTTTCCGGGTCATCAACTCCATTGTGAATTCGCTCACCGTCAGATCGAAGCGCATCCGGGGAGAAACACCGAAAATCGTCGCAAACCGCAAAGGCGTAGCGCACCAGTCGTTCTTGGCGACTTCCAACAGCGTCCTCTCCACCGACACTTTGGTTTCGGCGTACAGTGACACGGGCGCCAACTCGGATTCCTCGTTCACAAAGGCGTGAGGGTCCTTCATCTTTCCGTAGTTGCTGCAAGTCGACGCGAAGATGAAGCGATTGACTCCGGCACGCTGACTTTCTTTCATGAGCGCTAGCGAAGACTCGAGATTCACTGTCCGCGCCAGATCCGGCTGGCGGGCACAAGCCGGATCGCCAACTATCGCCGCAAGATGAACTACGGCGTCCATTCCTTTGACGCATTCCTGTACCTTCTGCGGATCACGTATATCACCATGAACGAACTCAAATGACGGGTGAGCCCATACCCCGAGCAATGGCTCACCACCATGCAAAAGCAAATCGAGAACCCGCACCCGGTGTCCATCCGACAATAGCAACGGAACAAGTGTCGACCCGATATAACCCGCACCGCCTGTAACTAATAGATTCATATCCGTATCATTGTGTTTAGAGATCGTGATTATTTCACCTCAGACCGTCGTGCCGGAAGGAACGGAAGATCGGCGCGTGGTAACGTTAAAGTCTTTGCCGAGCAAGAATTACCATCTCGAGCTCAACTTCATAGATCAATCAACCCGGTAAATTCTAAGGTCGCCGCAGTCTTGCTGCTCGATTAGCCACCGAGGCAGCGGCCGCGGAAGAGCTATATCAGTGCCGGGACGGGCGACGAGGAATCGCACGTGCCACTTGCTAGCGATGTCGCGCAGCGTTGTAGGATCCGTGGTGCTGAAGAGCGCATCGTTGTCGTGAAGGAGAATGCTAAACCACGGGAGCATATACTCGGATCGAGAAACGTACCCTTCGAGAAGCACAGGACGCCCGGATAGCGCAGAGTAGCCGTAGGACCGCCCAAGGCCATCCTCTGTCATATTCACATCATGTTTATTCGTGGCGAACACCTCGCCCGGCGCCATCAGTTCGTCTAGTCGCCGCAGCCCGCGAACCTCGTTGGAAGAATAAGTTATGCCCGTATGAATCCGCCCCATCGCATATCTCACCCAATCCGGAGACCAGGCGAGAAAACCGGACATCAGTACGATCGCAAGAGCGCCCGAAGCGAACCTCGAAAATCGATGGCTCCGCCTCATCAGCCCAGATAAGGCGGCCAAGAAGGCGAGCGACAGGGAAGCAAGAAACAGCTTAGGAACAAAGTAGTTAATCCCCGTTTTGGTGTGAGTTGCGTATGCGAAAACTCCAATCAAGAAGCCGGAGGCGACAAACAGAATCATTCCCCTTATTGCGAGTCGGAGCCAGTCAGCCATTATTTGGAGACGTTCGGTGCCAAACCACCATCGGGCAGTAAGGCGGGAGAACGCAAAGATGCTGAACATGCATTGCAAGAAATAGATGCCGTACTTTTCGTTTGCGTCTTTGAGGCTGAGCAGGAGAGTGAACGCCAGAAGGGCTATGATGGTGGCCAGAAATAGGGCAGAAATGGGCTCCTTCCAGGATTGTGAGATCCAACATAAGCCCACGATACGGAATCCCAGCACAGTTAAGAACCACATTAGGAGCATCCACCATTGTGCAGTCGGATGCTCCTTGAGCATCAATTGCGCCGCGTCCTGGGACCGGCCGTAACCCATAGTCATCCACGCTCCCAAAAACAGGCCTGACATGACGATGATCGGCAGCCATGACTGCAGCTGTCCGAGACGGCCCCAAAACATGAGAATGCCCACAACCCCGAGGCAATACAAGGCGGCCACTGGATGTACTGGAACCGCAAGCGCGGGTAACGCCAGCAAGGCAACGCTCCGAAAGTTGATCGCTGCTGCTCGCCCATTTTCAGCAAGACACAAGCCCATGATCGCCGTGATGGCACCGAGGCCATGAAGTACTGAATGTCCGCTCAGCAAATGATCGTAAGGGATTCCTGCAGCGAGCATCCGTTCGTTGGCTGTCTTGAAGAACAACGATCCGATCAGATTGCCTGAACTGTAGGGTGGTCCGTCAAAAGGGATAAGCAAAAGCAGCGGGCCGTAGAAGAAAAGGCCGGCGACGGACGTTATGGCGCCGAATTTTGCGCCGGTCGCCTTAATTGACAAGAGTGTGCCAAGTGCAAAACATGAGAGCAAAAGTGCCCAAATTGACGCTCCACGCGTGACACGGGCCACCGCATCGCCAAGGTCAAGTTGGTCCACGCAGGAAATGACAGCAGCCGGTGTATAAGGTCCAAAGTGATAAAGAAGTTCGGCAGTCACTGTTCCGGGAGTCTTCGGCGGGCTCTCGCCAGTCTTAATGCTCGCAACCATGGCGTGGAAATATTGCGTATCGATGTACTTCCAGTTAAAGCTTCCATCGCGGCGCTGGACCATGTCGTTCGACGCCGATGGCAGGAAACAGATCGCGCAGATCAAAACGGAAAGGAGGGCTAGCGCCAAACTGTTGGTTACGGAGCTTTTGATCCAAGAGTCGCGGTCCCGCCAGAGACAGAAGGCTCCGATCGTCACGAGCCCGAGCCAAACAGCGGGTGCCCAAATCAGCGGCAGCCCAAGCCTGAGCCAGAACGCGGTCAGAGCAGAGATCGCCAAGATGCCAAGCGCCGGAGCGAGAAGAATGACTTCGGTTCGGGCAGTCGCAGGCACGGCCATACTGACGACACCATAGCCGATTGCAAACACTATAATCGCGTACCCGACAAAATTAACGGCGGCCCATACCCCCGCCGTATAAAGGACCACAGCTAGCCATGGCAGGAACACGAGCGCCATGGTTACGGATATCTGGCGATCGGAACCCAAACCAGTTCGATACATTTGACTATGCATCCAGCCGGTGATCCGCAGATGCTTGTGGAAAACCATGGCAAACAGAACAACTTCAATACATCAGAGCAGTTCAATCAGTCCCTTGGCTGCCCAGCGCTGAAGGTATTCAAGGGTTCTGTCTTCTGGCAAGCCAACGCGGTCGGCTAGCGCCTTGACGCTGGTGGGGCGATCCAAACCCGGAACCAAGTCCATCAGACAGCGCATTCGCCGATTGAAATCGGAAATCGAGTCCCCCAAAGCAACCTGGCCATAGTCGACATAGAGATCGTACCGTGGATTCGACAGACAGATGTTGCCCTCGAACCTCTTTACGACTAACGGCGATTCTTCGAGCCGATCAACCGTAGCCATCAACGCTTCAACCGCTTGCTCCAGCGACGTTTCCTGGATAATCTTCACGTTGTCCCGACTCGAGTGGTACTCGGGATAGGGAAACCGCGAGAACGATACCATCGGGATTCCGTAGTTCTCCCAGACGTACTCGTCGTTGACGATGATGCTTTCGAACGGACCGGTGCGGTAGCGGATGCCCATCTGGTCGAGGCCAGCCTTCATGGCATAGAAGGTATTTGCCTGGCTTCGCCGAGATTCCTGGATTGCAAGAGTGGTTTCCGATCCGAGCATCTCCAGGAAGATGCCTTCTAGTATCCGGCTGCGTTCCGACTGGCTCAGTCCGGAAAGATAGAATTCCGAACCAATGATGCCCGGTGAAAGGATAAGAGAATATGTGAACCGGGTCTTTCGACCCTGCAGGCGGCGCAAGGTCTCAATGCCGACGACACACCCGGCCAGTCCATCATTGGCCACTCCCGCGTGGTCCAGATTGCCGCCGAGTGCGATCGTGAGATCAAGCGAGCCTGGGTGCTTGTATTCGAGGATCTTGAGCGTGCCCGGAGTTTCTCTTGTGCGGATCACGACTTCGTAGTCGCCACCGGAGAGCTCATCGAAGAGCCGCTTCGGGATGCAGAATCCCCAATCCCTTTCCCAGCTTCTGAATTGCTGCCGGTAATGGAAAGGGATTGAATTCTCATTGCGATGATCGTAATGGAGATGGCGCCGAAGCTCATCCAAGCTTACCTTGCCGCAAAAGCTCCGTGAGAGCGCAATCACACAAAGGGGGTGAACGGTACCGTCGAAAATGGTGCAGCCATCCTTGACGATTCTGGCTTCTTCGACGTCCCAAGAGGGAGGAATTACCCACCCGTTGTGCTGGCGGGAACTCGGCACGGAGATTACTCGAAACGGAAGCTCCTCAAGCAAGTAATCCACCGCTCGATCGTAACCGAGTGAACACACAGCTCGATTAAGCGGCGTGAGATCCTGCAAGATTTGCATCATGGTCTTCATGCCATCAGTTCTCATGCGAGAGGCTAGCTAGGCAGATCGTTGGTGTCCACACGCGGCAGGGTCAATGGATTATCAAGATCCAGATCAGCAACGCGGGCTTCCGCGGTAAATCCCAGCCGACAGTGAAGGTCCCGCAGTATTTGAAGGAGAGAGTCATTGTAGCCACCGTAGGGATATCCTATAGTCCATTCGTCTCTTCCCACACCCAGTTTTTGCAGGAACTCAAGAGATCGATCGACTTCGATAACCTGGGCTTCCGGAGAAATATGATTCAACCAGGCATGAGCATACCCATGGCTGCCGATGTGCATTCCATGGCGCCGCAAGCAGGCGATCTGGTCCGCTGACATGTACAATTCGCAGGCGAATGCAGCCTCGTCGGCGGTGACGTGCTCGACAAACAGGCGCCTCACGATTTCCCGCCGGACTGGCTCGGGCAGCTCGCGTTGAAGGAGCCGCTTGAGCATAGTCACTTCGCGGGAATCGTAGCGATTCTGTCCCATCAGTGCCAACAGATAGTCTTCCTTGCTCTTGAGTTCATACTCTGAATGAAATTCCGCCAACGAGGAGAAAACCTGGTCGAGCAGAAACCCGGCGTCGGGGACGGAGGCGAGAACAAATTGGATTTTGTTGACGTCCAGTACCACGCCCTCCGCGATCGTCCGGGCCGAAGGGAAAAAACAGCCTCGGATGCCGCGCGCGTCCAGCATGGGAAAGACATTTGTAAAGTGATCACTGTAGCCATCGTCGAAAGTCAACAGGATGGAGTTCGGGGGCAACTCTTTCTTGGCGGGCGATAACGCTCTTATTAGATCCTCGGTCGCGATGGGCGTGTAGTGCGCCTGAATGTAATCGAGTTGTCGGCAAAACCGCTCGACCGTAAGACCCTTGATTGCCGGAAACCGCGAATGCTCAAGGTCACGGACGTAGTGGTACATGACAATGGTGACTTTACGGCTCATTCGGGTCCTTGACAGTCTAGCTGGGCAGCGAGAATGTCAGCAATCTTCCTCGCAGCTGTGCCATCGCCGAAGGGACTTGGCGCCCGCTCGATTTCCCGGGCAGGCACGTGGAGTGTATCGATGACGGCGGCGATTATGCGGTCCCTGTCCGTTCCCACCATTTGGGCCCACCCCGATTCGACGGCTTCAGGGCGCTCCGTCACGTCGCGCATCACCACGACCCGCTTTCTTAAAGAGGGTGCTTCTTCCTGAATACCACCCGAATCGCTAAGAATACTGGTGCAGTGCTTCATCAGCCACACGAATGAGACATAATCGATCGGGGACAGCAAATGCACGCGAGGCAGGCTGCCAAGGATCTGATGTGCCGGACCCTGGACTTCCGGGTTTAAATGCACGGGGAAGATGAAATCGACATCCGGCGCCAGGGAGGTGAGATCGCGGATGGCCAAGAAGATCTCGCGCAGCCCCTCGCCTTGATTCTCTCTTCGATGCGCTGTCACGAGGATGAACCTTGCAGGCAGTTTCGGAAAACGTGAACTTAACGATGGCTGTAGCTGCCCGGAATCCAGACGGGTGGTGATGTCCTGCAAAGCATCAACAATGGTGTTCCCGGTTACGAAAATCTTCTCTGGCCGTATACCCTCATGAAAAAGGTTCTTACCCGCTCGCTCCGTAGGGGCAAAGTGAAAGTCAGCGACCCGTGAGGTAAGAGTGCGATTGATTTCTTCCGGGAAAGGCGCGTGCATATCGAACGAACGCAATCCTGCTTCCACGTGCGCAACCATGGCACGATTGTAGAAAGCTGCCAGCGATGCTACCAGAGTCGTTGTTGTGTCCCCTTGCACTACGACGATGTCCGGCCTTTCGTCGCGAAACAGAACATCCAGTTCTGCTAAAGCACGTGCCGCGAACGCTGCTAGCCTCTGGCCGGGTTGCATTAGCTTCAGATCGAAATCAGGGTGAATTGAGAAGAGGTCGATCACTTGATCGACCATTTCTCGATGCTGTCCCGTTACACAAACGCTTGACTGAAAGACATCTGGGCGAGTGCGTAACTCCCTGACCACGGGAGCCAGTTTGATGGCCTCTGGCCGCGTGCCAAAAACCGTCATGACCCTGAGAGGACGCTTAGTCATGACGCATTGAGGACCAGGCTTGCTGCCAGTGCAGCCCGGATCGGAAACCAGATTGAGTAATCATTTTCCTAGCGCCTTCTAAGAGAGACTTCGTCCGCACTCTGCACCTGGTTTGCGAGGAACTTAATGTCCGGAACCTGAGCGGGCATACATGGCTCCCCGTCAGGAAACCCGTCGGGCTAGCTGGCGCGGAAAGGGCGTACCTTTGATTGCAATAACCATTAGAACGAGAAGGCAAACCAAACTAAGCCAAGCCCCCAAGCGCTCCGACAAACTGTGCGGCACTTCTAAGACCAGGCGGTGCTCCCCTGCCGGGAGGGAAAGATTCATCAGGCCCCCGGGTGACCCTGGGTACATCGCCACCTGCGCCGTTGGGACGGTTCGCACCCGCCACGCTGGATAATAAAACTGTCCCACTTGGAGGATGCAATTGGTTTCGCAACGGGCATCTAACTGAATCGATCGTGGCAGGACCGACATAACCGCAGCAACGCCTGTGCCTCGCTCCACTGTCACATGAACTTTTTCGTCGCCAGGAGGTTGCACCAACAGAGCTTGCCTGGGATCGACTTGCATATATATCTCACGTGCGGAGTCCATTTCATCGACGAACTCGTACGATTCCGTCGAGCGAAAAGCGGAAAAGGTGTTTCCCATCCGCGCGCTTTGGACGGTCACCACCCCCCATATCCCCAAAGCTACCACCGCGCTTGCCAGGCCTCGTTGGAGCGGTACCCTTCGCAGGCCAGAGATCGCGAGCGCCGCGAGACCTGTTGTCGCCGCCAGTAGAAACGAATTCAAGCGCCAGGGAAACTGAATGTTCCACAGGAAGTGCACAGACTTCCATACCCATTCGCTCCAACTGGTCATCATGAGATAGCTGATGAGGGCGAGCACCATTAGTAGATTGGCTAGCTTATTGCGGAGGGAATTCCGAATTGACCAGTAACACACCGATGCTGCCACGAACGTAAGGAAAGTGTAGACAAACAGTTCCGAGCGCTGCTCCATTAGATACGGTGAAAGCTGCATTGCCCCAGCAACTTCCCCGGCAGGAAAAACATGCCGCCCAGCCAGGGCCGCGCGTAGCAAGGCCGCTATCGAAACCAGAGCTACAATCGAGCGCAGCCACTGCGATTGTTCCCGACGCGAGCGGAACCAGACGACACCGATGAATACGGCTGCGGCAAGCGCTATAAGCCGCGCGGCCAGGGTCAAGTGAGACCATCCGGAGCTGTTCCAAGTGCCTGGAAAAGTGTGCGCATTGAAGGAGAACATCTGGCTGAGCGGAGAAGCATTCGCACCTTGGGTCAGCAAGAAATTTTCCGGATGGAAAAACCGGCGCTGAGCCAAAAATGGCAGCGCGTACACTCCTGCCAAGCCCGTGGCGAGGAGAAACGCAGCAAGCACTTGAAAGGCCGAGAGTACACGCCGCTCGCGGTCGACTCGCCAGACCGCATAAGCTAATAGTATTGGAGCCAACAGGACAGCCGTGAAGAGGTGCGAGACGATCACGAGCGCGAATGCTACCGCTAATCCGGGCACCGCACGGCGCGAGCCCGCGGCCATCCTCTCAATGAAATAAAACGAGAGCGGCAGAAACGACAAGGCCCAGAACTCCCCTATCGCGGCGCGCAGGTAGAGATCGATGGTAAGGAAATAAGGCAAAGTCAGGTATATAGCTGCGGCCAACACGGCGGTGAGACTGTCGACGAAAGTTGCGCACCACGCATAGGCAAATAGACCGGCTAAAATGGCGGCGAACGCCAGGGCGAGCCCCTGAGTGCGGGTTTCCTCGAAGGGACCCCAGTGATTTGGGATGATTTTGCCAATACCCCAAGCAACGTAGTAGGGAAGCGGATACTGCGCGAAGAATACCGCGCCCCCGAGGCCGCGATTCATGCTGATTATCCATTTCGGAGACCAGTCGCCCTGGGCGATCTGCTCGTTGAAATAGTGCTGATAAAGGATGTGTGTGATGGTGCTGTGTCCGGTCGGCAAACCTCGCCGGATGCAAGGGTAGGTAAGCGCCATTGCGATGACAATGAGCACCGCCACATGCACCCAGACGGCGCGAGTAACGACGGAAGTGTAATGCTCCTCCGGCTTCGAAGACGAATATGTCACGTCTGTACACCCAGACTCACGCATATTTATGTTCAAGAAGATTCTTAATTAAACTCACGGCACATGCCGATACAGCAAACCCAGAGTGCGTCAGCTTGTGACTCATACAGGAGAAACCCAGGCGGGGAGGAACTCAGAAACCCATTCTGCGCCGTAACATCAGAGCCAAAGTACGTTGGATGGTTGAGTAGACATGCATCTTACTCTCGCCTTCCTTCAAATCGTACCGCAAATTGATCGGGGTTTCCCCGAAGACAACCTTCATGCGGCGAAGCTTCAGCAAAAGGTCCATCGTGCAGGAAAAACCCTGCTCATCGAAAAGCTGCTCCCCGTACTTGTGCAATGCACGTCGTAGCACACTGGCCCGAATTGCTCGATAGCCGCAGGTAAAGTCGCGAACGCCGCGTGTGGGAAACAAGATGCGGCACAGCCGGGAAGCGCCGATGCTTAGCACTTGCCGGTAGGGAGGCACTCCACAAACCGTGGCCCCGGGTCGAAAACGAGAAGCGACCACCACGTCGCAGCCACCGTCAATCAGCGTCATCATCTCCAAAATGACGCTCGGGATGTGAGTCCCATCGGCGTCCATCGTCACAATTACATCCGCGTCTTCAGAGCGTTTCAAAGCCTCCAGCAACCCATCACGGATGGTTTCTGCCAACCCTCGGTTTCGCTGATGTTGAACGACGGTGAGGGGGTATTTCTGGCTGCACTCGCCAAGCACTTCCGCCGTTACATCCGAACTTCCGTCATCTACCAAAACCACTTCATAACCGAGCTGGGCGTTGCCCATGCAGGTGTGGATGCCAGCGAAGAGAGGACCCAAGTTCGGTCCCTCATTGTAAGAAGGAAGGACCACAATCACCTTGCCTTGGGACCGGCTTCCAGGAGTCGAATTCGCGCCAGCGGCGTTTGGAATCACTTGTAGCGAGTCATGCACTGACATGTATGTTCCTCCTCAATACTCCTGGAAGACTTGTCCAAGAGCTCAAGCGTGGCATATGCCTCTTCCCCGCTCAAGTTTCTTCGCGACCCGCTTCCCTAACTGGATCAGCGGCTCTTTCAGAAAGTGATAAAACGTGACTGGAAGCGAAACCACCAGCGCCGCATTCGGCAAATCAACGCTGGCGAACGCCGAGCGGCCGGCGTGAATGCCTTGTGCTCAGACGAAAGGCTCCGTGTATGTTGGCATAAGAAAATTACCGCCCTGTCAAAGGGCTATTCGATCCTGTAGATCCTGAGGTCGCCAGAACCTTGCTGCTGAAGCAGCCATGGGGGTAAGGGCTTGGGCAGGGCGATGTCAGTGCCGGGACGGGCGACAAGCCAGCGAACGCTCCACGCCTTAGCGAGGTTTCGCAGGGTTTCGGCGTCGGTTGTAGTGAAGATCAGATCATTGTCGTGCAGCAAAGCGTTGAACGCCGGGCTATCTATTCGGGTGTGATCGAAGTATCCCTCGAGAAGCACCGGGCGCTCGGCGAGCGCAGCATACGCGTAGGAGCGGCCGCCCTTGTTGGCCAGGCTATCCACGTCATGTTTGTTCGTCGCAAACCGCTCGCCCCGACCCGCGAGCTCACCGAGGCGCTTCAGGCCTTTGACTTCGCCAGGCGAAATGGTTACGTCCATCTTCATCCGTCCCATGCCGAAGTTGAGCCAAGGAGTAACCCAAGCGAGAAATCCGATCATTAGCACGCCCATGAGTGTCGCGGAAACAACCATTGAAGAGCGGGGACTCCACTTCATAAGTGCCGACGTCCCAACTATTACTACACCCAATAGGATGAGTGACACTATTTGTGCGCGGTTGTAAGATATCCATGCGTCGGTGTGAGTTATGCGATCGAGTATTCGCATCAACAAAGCATAGGCGATGAAGAAGAATACAGCCTTTCCCATTAACCGCAGCCACTCCGTAATCCAACGGGCGCGTTCGGTGCCGCGCCACCAGTCGGACTTGAGCCGGGAGAAGGCAAATATGCTGAATACCGAATCCAGATAATACATTCCGTACCGCTCGTTGCTAGCAACTTGGATCGATAGGTTAAACAACAGGAGGCCCAGAGCGCTGGCGATGACCAAGACGGAAAGAGGATCGCGCAGGGGCCGTGTGATCCAACGGAAGCCCACGATTCGGAATCCCAAGCCAACCGTGAAGCACATTACAACCCACCACCAGTACGTTCCGGGATGCCTATTAATCGTCGCACCCGTCATGTCGGGGGAATGGCTATAACCCATAATGTGCCAGGCCTCCAGAAACAAGCCGAACATCAGCATGATCGAGAGCCATGAGCGTGCCTCTCCGAGCCGCCCCCAATACAAGAGAATGCCTACTATGCCCAAGCAGTAGAGGGCAGCCACCGAGTTCACCGAGACAACACAAGCAGGCAGCGCCACCAACATGAGTTCCCGCCAGCTAGGGAACGTTCCCTGCTCCCTTCGCATCAGGCAGATTCCCATGATTGCTGTAACGGCTCCTAAGCCGTGCAGCATTGAATGCCCGAGGATCAAATGGCTGAATGGCCCTCCATCGGCCGGGACGGCCACCGAGGGAATCACGAAAAGGATGGCGCCAGTCACGTAGCTGGACCCATTCAGCTCATTGGTGAACAGGGACAGCAGTGAACCGTAGAAGAAAAGGCCTGCAACAGACATCACCGCGCCGAATTTTGTGCCATTGGCTTTGAGTGATAGCAGCGTGCCCAATCCGAAACACGAGAGCACCAACGCCCAGAGCGATGCGCCACGCGTGACGCGGGCGAAGGCATCGCCAAGTTCGAGTCCGTCAAGGCGGGAAATGGCCGCAGCAGGTGCATAGGGTCCAAAATGGTAACGGAGTTCGTCAGTCGATGTGCCGGGCGTTTTCGGAGGGCCGTCGCTGTTTTTGATGCTCGCAGCGACTGAGTGGAAGTATTGCGTGTCCACGTATATCCAATTGAAGCTCCCGTCGCGACGCACCACAGCGTCGTTGCGAGCCCCTGGAAGGAAGAACACTGCGCAGATCAGCACTGAAAGGACGACCAGCGCACCGCCGTACCCAACGGAGCTTTTCATCCAGAGAGCACGGTCGCTCCAGAGGCTCATCGCACCGGCTACCATCAGCCCAAGCCAAAGCACAAAAGTCCAGGTAAGCGGAAATCCCAGCCTCAGCCAGAACGCGGTCAGAGCCGAGATCGCCAGGATGCCAAGCGCGGGCGCGAGAAGTATTGTTTGGGTTCGGACCGAGGCAGGTAGCGCCACCTTAACGATACTGTACCCGGCCGCAAAAATGATGATCGCGTACCCTAAGAAGTTCGCCGCACCCCAGGCTCCTGCGGTAAGAAGCACCACCGCAATCCAAGGCAGGAACGCGAGCACCATGGTTAACGGGAATCGGCGCTCGGAACTCAGAAGAACACTCAGACTCATATTTGCACTTACCAGGCGCTCAACCCACCATCGACCACGAGACAATGTCCTGTAACGTAACTGGATGCGTCGGAAGCGAGATAAACCAGCGCACCCACCATTTCATCTCCTTGCGCCATGCGTCCTAACGGGACGCGAGCAGAGTAGCGCGCTTTAAATGTGTCGTTTTGGCCGCTCTCCACGCCGGCAGGTACCAGAGCGTTGACTCGAATCCGCGCGTCACCCCAATTTGCCGCTAAGTAACGGGTCAGTCCAACTACCGCTGCCTTGGAAGTTGAATATACGGCCGGATTGCTGATCTGACGCCCGAGATAGAACGATCCTTCGTAAATCCGCTTGTCCGACGATACAAGACCATAAATAGAAGACGTCTGGATTATGCTTCCTCCGGTTCCCTGCTTTTGCATTTGTCGGCCCACAGCTTGAGCGACGAGGAAGAGGCCATCCACATTGACGGCCATGATTTTTCGCCATTCAGACAGCGAATAGTCTTCTGTGCTGGCAAAAAACGCATCCAGGTCGGCAGACTTGGAGGCTGCATTGTTGTGCAGGACGTTAATGGCCCCAAAACGTCTAACGACCTGATCCACCATGTTCGCAACCGACGCGGGATCCGCAACATCGCACGCGATTCCAAACGCTGGCGTGCCGTAGTCGCGCTCCAACTCCGCTGCGAACGCAATACATCGCTCCGGATCCAAATCGACCACAGCCACTTTTGCACCGAATTCAGCCAGACCCCGGCAAAATCGCTGGCCGAGAATGCCCACAGCGCCAGTGACTATGGCGGTCTTCCCTGCTAAGTCAAAAAGAGTCTTATAACTGGATTTCATTGAGAAGTACTTCCCTCTTTTCTTCTCTAGCGATGCGGCCCGCGATAAGCACACGCATCATTTCTAGGGTCCGCTCAAGCGGAATGACCGGCCGGCCCGTCTGAATGGAGTTGGCGAACTCCCAGAGCATACGGCGAAACATCGAGAAATTGTCAATGATGTCGAACGCCCCGTTGCGCTGGGTGCCAAACAGCTCCACGTGAAACGTTCGGGCACATTCGCCGAGTGCGTCGATCTGGATCAGCAGACCATCGTCCAGGCGCACGACCGCAGAGGCATGTTCGGAAGGAGACATCCGCACGGAAACAGGGCGAGCCGGGACCATGGCCAGAATTGCCTCGAGCAAGTGAACTCCGTATTTCTCCCACGACAAAACGATCGCGCCGCGAATCAACTTCAGTCGGCCGTAAGCGGTGAGATCAGCGCGCGGCTCATCTAGCTCCCTGCAATAGCGCATCCCCGAGCAGGACATGAGCTGACCCTTGTCCAGGTAAGGCTTGAACGTCCGCAATTCGGAAATGTCTAAACTCAGAGGCTTGTCTATGAACACCGGAAGGCCAGCCTCGAGAAAAGGACGCGCCATCGAAAGATGATTCTCGTAATCATCCCGCGCGACGATGACCGCATCTACCTTGCCGAGAAACTCCTTGTAGTCGTCAGCCGCATGAGGTATCTGCGCGGCTGCACACAATTTCTTCGTTGTCTCAGAATCCTGCGTCCAGGCATGCGTCACTTTCCATTCGCCTAGTCCGAACTCTGAACCGTGCCGCCGCCTCACATACTCGTAAATGCCGGGCCAGCCTGAATTGGCCAGACCCTCCGGCGAATATCCGTTGATGATCGAACTGTAGGAGAACGGGTGGCCGTTCCCCTCGCTCACTCCAATAATCCCGAATGATTTCACCAGACCCCCCATCCTCCATCGACGTGGACGTCCTGGCCGGTGATATAGCAACCTGCATCCGAGCAAAGCAATGCGACAGCACCTTTGATATCATCCGGCTGGCCAATACGATTCAATGGGTTCTTAGCGGAAAGCCGCTCCATGAATGCCGTGTGTTTCTGCGTCGGAGGATGAGGAAATGCACCGGGACTGACGGCATTCACGCGAATGCCATGCGGAGAAAGAAAGCTGGCCAGATATTTTGTGAACTGAATGACTCCAGCCTTCGCGGCGCCATAGCTCGGTGGATTGGCGAACTCTTTTCCGTCGTACATGCGGTAGTCGGGCGCGAGGTGGCTGTAGAGCGAACCGACATTAAGAATTACCCCGCGTGTCGTCTTCAAATCCTCAAAAGCAGCTTTCGTTATACGGAACACCGAGTTGAGGCTGATATCGACATCGTATTCCCAGTCTTTGTCGGTGATCGACTCCCATGAGTTTTTGTTTCCGGCCCAGGCGTTGTTCACGAGGATATCGATCGCCGGGAAATGCTTGTGGATTTTGGTAAACAACTCGGCTGCTGATTCTTTCTTCAAGAGGTCAAGTTCAAGACCAATCGCCTTGATGGAGCCTCCGCTCTGGCACACAAGTTCTTCGCATTTCTTCTCGCACTTGGCGCGGTCTCTGCTGGCGATCACCAGGTTGGCGCCCAACTCGGCGAAGGTCTCGGACATTGCCGTCCCGAGATAGCCGGCGCCGCCGGTAACCAGCGCTGTCTTTCCTTTCAAGCTGAACAACTGTTGCAATGTTTTATTCATGAGTTCGATTTTCCAGTAAGGCCTCAACAATCATAAAGTCGAGCCGGTCGTCGATGTCCTGAGATCGCTCCCGAGGCATCAAGACCGCTCCGAGTTTTCCCACTAACAACGAGCGAGCTTCCGCTGCCAGCAAGCTCGCACGAAACAGATAAACTGCACCGTTCAACTGGTACGCTTTGGGGAGTTTCTGCCGTGGCAACCATGGAATTGCACCAGGGACAAAAACTTCGGGCACACCATCGACCAGCCGCCACGCGCGATGGGGATTCAGCTCGGCATCTTTGAAGGTAGCGACCGAATCGTAGCCGCCCGCCGCAGCCAGCCGCAGGCATTCGCGCACATCTTCCGCCGTCCGCAGGGGGCAAGTCGGCTCAAGCAAGATAAACCATTCGGCTGTCTCCCCTTCCGACTGCAACTTGCCGAGAAGATCTTTGAGCGCGTCAATTACCAGCGCTTCGTCGGTGGCAAGATGTACTGGACGAATATAGACTTCCGCGCCATTTGCGCGGCCAACTGCGGCGATTTCGGCGTCGTCGGTCGAGACAATGATGCGGTCGATTTCGGTTACCTGCCGGGCGACTTCCACAGACCATGCCAGCAGTGGCTTGCCTCTCAGTGGCCGGATGTTTTTCCCGGGCACCGACTTGCTTCCGCCGCGCGCCGGGATAACCGCGATGACTCGTTTCTCGTTCAGCAAGGGGATCTACGTTCCGGTTATATCACTCCGCCATCGCCCGCGAACCGAGGCGGCCCAAACTGTCGAGTGCCTTGCGATATTCCGTCCACTCCCCAGTGTCCACCCAGGCGTTTTCACCGATAGGAAACACGCCGATTCTTCCACCAACGCTCTTTATTTTTTCGATGAAATCCGTCATATCGCAACGGCATCGTTCTGGAATCAAGTCCAACCGGTCGCGGCGCACGACGTACATTCCGGTATTCACGAGAAAACTGTACTGTGGCTTTTCCGTGATGCGGCCGAGACTACCGCCCTTCTCAAGTTCACATACGCCGTACGGGATATGATAGTCCTTCAGCGAGGCCACCAAGGTCAGGTCATAGTTGTTGTCGTTGTGGAATGACAGCAGTTCGCCGTAGTCGGCCTGAATGACGATGTCGCAATTGGTAACAATCAGGTTCTCCGGCGTCGCCGTATAAAGTGCACGTAGACTCCCCGCTGTCCCGCGCGGTTCGTCTTCCTCAAGATACGAAACGGAGTAGGTCGGCGCCAGTTCTTCAAAAAATGACTTCAGGATCTTGGATTTGTAGTTGATCGAGAGGTGAAAGCGATCCAAGCCGTAGGGCAAAAATTGATCGATGATAATCTCGATCACGGTCCGGTCGCCGATCGGGATGAGCGGTTTGGGAAGAACAGTAGTAAATGGCGCTAGTCGTGTGCCCTGCCCTCCGGCCATGATTACCACAGGAAGATCCAGACGAGCTTTTGGCTGGATCGCCGCTCTCCCCTGAAACATCTCTTTCCAAAATAGTAACTGCACAATTTCCCGCGAGGGATTCACCACCGGGACACAATTGAGATTGCCGTTCAACATCCTTGCCCGAACTTGTTCGGTGTTAAATCCTTCGTTTACCAGATACGGATCGCGATTGCAGATCTGTTCTACCTGGGCCTTAAGGTCGCCATCCGACAGAATCCACCGCCGGATGTCACCGTCCGTAAGAGAGCCAATCAAACGGGACGTTTCATCCACCACAAAGACGATCTTCTCTTCCGTCTTCTCAAGTTGCTCCATCGCTTGCCGGATTGTGTGGGTTCGCGGTATGAGAAACGACGCAACCTTGTCATTCATGTGGATCGTCTCGAGGAGTCCTCGTTCATTCATCAGCATCAGAAGTGACTGCTTTTTCGCTGCCCAAGATCGTTAAAACGCTTTTTTTGCAAGTCATCGTCAAACGGGATGTTCTTCAGCACTTCCTTGATGCGTTCGCTCGTGCGTCCGTCCCGAAAGCGGTCGTAGGGGTTGCGCATTCCGCGCAGAGAAACTCGGAAACGCGGTGCGATTGCTTTCTGAATCCCTCCGAGTATCGCAGCACGGGTACAGACAACGTCGATCACGTTCCGAGCTCGAACGCGGCCCCGCTGGCGGTCTCCAATGTTTACGACCGGTAGCCGAAACGATGGAGCCTCGGTTAATCCGCTGGAAGAATTGCCCACCATGACCGCTACATACTTCAGACAACTCAAGTAACGGCGGTGGCCGAGATGCGGCGCCCACATGAAACGTGCAGGACTCTTCGCGCAAACAGCCTGCAAACGCGAATTGATCAGTGCTCCCTGGGCATCCGCGTTCGCCATTGTAAATATGGCTCGCAGTTCACTATGCCGTATCGCCGCGACTAGCGAACGCACCTGACTCTCTGCACTGTCGGGATCGCGAGTTGCGGGATGATAAGTAACAAGAGCCACGGGATTGCGAAGGTCAAATCCCAGTTCCTTCTCCAGTTCGCTGCGCTGCATTAGATTCGATCCGTATATCTGGTCAAGTCCGGGGGCTCCGAAGTTGAACACTCGCTTCGGCGATTCTCCCATCTGGATGATCCGCCGCCGGTAAGTTTCAGTCGCGGCAAAATGGATCGAAGCCATCTTGGTCACGGCATGACGCACCGAATCGTCGATTGCTCCTTCACTCAGCTCGCCACCATGAATGTGGGCAGTCGGTATCTGGAGCATCATTGCCGAAATCGCGGGCGCCAGCAGCTCGAAGCGATCTCCCAACAACACCACAATTTCGGGCCTCAATTCCGAAAATGAAGCACCAAAACCCTCGAGCCCCCTCGCAATCGACTTCAAATTTTCGAGGCTCGAATCGCCTTTCAGCCTCAGATCTACCTTTCTATTGATCTTGAAGCCCTCCAACTCAATGTCTCGCCACGTCGAGCCGAACTTTCGCGCAAGGTGCATTCCAGAAGCGATCACCTGTAACCGCAAATCCCGGTCGGACTGAATCGCTTTCATGAGTCCACGCAACAGCCCGAAATCAGCCCGGCTGGTCGTTACGACGCAAATCTTTCGCCGCCTCACGCCAGCTGTTCCCATCGGATCAGTTCGTCTTTGGCCACCTCAATTCGGAGGGTACGCCCAATCAACACCGGCAGCAGCTTTGGCGCCAAGCCATTTCCCGGACGCTTGATCTCCAGGTCCCCCTCCGTGAGTCTGTGCCCAACCGGCAATGCTCGTGCAGCCACTACGCTCTTGCGCGCGACAGAAATGTTGGGAAGTTCACAGGGCGCCGGAATCTTGGTGCCCGTACCCAGCGCGACTTCGACATGCCGAATAGCCTCTACCAACTGCTGAAGTTCGCCGGGTTCGAGCGAGGCTTTATGGTCTGGCCCAGGGAGCGACCGATCCAGCGTGAAGTGCTTTTCAATGACCTCCGCGCCCAACGCCGTCGCGGCGATGGCTATGTCAATGCCTGGAGTGTGGTCGGAATAACCCACCGGCAATCCGAATGCGGACTTCAACGTCTGCATCGCGCGAAGGTTTACTTCCGCATAGGGCGCAGGGTATTCGGTCACGCAATGGAGCAGCGTCAACTTCGGCACTCCGGCAGCCGTCATCACCTGAACCGCTTCTTCCACTTCTGCTAGCGTCGACATGCCCGTCGACAAGATGATCGGCCGCTTTTTCGACGCGATGTGCTGAAGAAATGGCAGATTGGTAATCTCGCCCGAGGGTACTTTGAAGAGTGGAATGTCCATTTCTGCCAGCAAATCTGCGCTCGCTATGTCGAATGGACTCGATAAGAACTGAATTCCGGTCTTGCGGCAATGATCCATCAGCGCCCGGTGAGCGGCAGCGTCCAGTTCCAACCGCTGCAACATCTCGAACTGCGACTCCGTGCTCGCAGTCGTGCGTTCCTGATAGGCAGCCTTATGGGCAGAACGAGTCGCCAGCAAATCCGCGCGGAATGTTTGAAATTTAACCGCATCGGCCCCACTGGCCTTTGCCGCTTCAACCAGCCGCATCGCCAGATCCAGCGACCCGTTGTGGTTTACTCCGGCCTCAGCAATGACGAATACACTTGGCATCAGGTTCTCATTTTATGCGGCGCGCAGGAGTTCCCATATAGACACCGGGTTCAGTTAAGTCACCAACTACTGTGGCTCCCGCCCCGACAACGCAACCTGCGGCGATTTTGATTCCTTCGATCACGGTCGCCCCTACACCAATCATCGAGAACCGCCCAACGGTGACACCACCCGAAATCGTCACGCCGGGTGCCACATGCACCCAGTCCTCCAGCACCACATCGTGTTCGATCGTCGCATTCGTGTTAAGAATCGCTCCGAACCCGATCCGGGCTCCGCTGTTGACCACGACTCCGTCCATCACGACCGTGCCATCGCCAGCGGAGACGCCGTCGTTGACGATTGCGCCGGTCGAGACAATGAGCGGAAACAACAGGGTTGATGACTGCAACCTCGTCCAGAGTTCACACCGCTTCTCGCCCAAACCAACTTGGCCCACGGCCAAGGCGGCGTTCAGCCTCTGCGAACGAGACATGAGGGCAGCCAATTCGCGATCTGCCCCAAGATAAGGAACATCGAGTATGGAACCGCGGTCCTGCAAGTCGGTATAGCCCAGAATGCGGTAGCGCTTCAGCTTGCGAAGGATGCTGACGACGACTTTTGCATGTCCACCGCCGCCGATTACAACAATTTCATCCACGTGATTCCTGTTTTACTGAATGCGCCCTGGCTATCCTCTGTGAACGCTCCATGTAGGTTTTGAGAAATGTGGGTAGTTGCATCGCCTCCGAACATCGCGACCTAGCGACCTGTCTGATCCTGCTGCGGAGCGTTTCCCCTTGATTGAGATAGCTCTGTGCCAGCGAAACGATCTCTGCAACCTCAGAATCATCGGGAAACGCGCCAAATTCTCGGTGGACATCATATTCTAGAACCTGAGAGAGGCTTCCCATCTTGTGCGCATGGGACGCTAGGAAGATACACGGAGTGCCCCCTATGGAAGCAAATATCGAGGGATGGTATCTCCCAGAGATGAAGAGCCGCGCATTTGCCAGCACCGCCCCGCACATGAGAATGGGTGCGTCCACCGGAATGATGCCGATATTCTTTTCTCTGGCAATCCTCTGCAAAAACCAATCTGATGAGTCGTTTTCGGTCAAGTAGACGCGGCAGCCTAAGCGCCGAATTCCATCGACCAGTCTTCCGTAGCATTCCATGGATCTCTTAGGATCGCTGCCGGCCAGCGCTCCTCCCCCAATGCAAATATACGGCTGCGAAAAATCGAGCTTTCCCCAATATTCATCTCTCTCGGGATGAGGCAGTAGAAAATCGCCGTTTCGCGGAAGTTGGCGATCTTTTTCTTCGTAGTACGGAAACCAGGCAAACAGCGAGTCCGGAATTAAATGCGAATCTGCTTCCGGAATTTCTTCCCGCACGTATGTCAGAGAATGCGGATCGCGCAAGACGACTGCCCGGCACCGCCCCAGCAATCGCTTGGCATGTTTGAGCGTTTCCACGTTTCTTCCCGTTAGCGGGCAATCCGAGATCATGGAATTCACCAGAAAAACTGGCTTGCCTAAGCGAACGCCCAATTCGATCATCGCCAGTAGAAAAAGCGTCTGGCGTCGGGGAGGCGTCGAGAAAATGATATCTCCGTTGCCATCAAGAACCAGCAGATCGGCTTCCGCAGCTTCATCATAGATTCGAGCCAGAACTTCGTGTCGACGCTTGTGCGCGAGCAGGTTATCAACACTCTCGGTAGGATCTTCCGAAATAAAATCCTTTGCACCGAACATCCGCTCCAGCTTCAGATACCACGAAAATGGCCTCCGGCATTCCCTGAGCAACGAATAGCGAAATTGCCGGTAATAACGCGGGGGCATGATCGTCCCAACATACCCTGCGCTAGACATAGACAAATCGAAGAAGTCGCCTGTGATCCGGCCTGTGATATCGAAAGAACCGGTCAACAACTGGCCTAGCGCGAGGCTCGCGCCACGTCCCCAACCCACCGTGCTCCGATTGTCGCCAACGAAAAATGCCTTAAGGTGATCTGGCAACGATGCTGATCTGGAGGTGGAAGCTTCAACATCGCCCGTAGTGATTGTCTGCATGTCGAGCACTAGTGAACTTCAGTCTCGCGCGCTTTTGATTCCTTCTTACGATTTCCGGCTGTTGCCCGCGAGGGTCGCGTTTCGAGAGAGTGTTACTTCTGCTATCGTGCCGTCTGGCAATCGCCATTCATACGGCACCACTACCGGCGTGGAGTGACGCGCAAACGTCAGGAATTCTCCTTTATATCCGTAGTCGCTCAAATCTCCAACCACGGTGAACCCGGCAACCTCCTGATAATTGACGATGAGGTCATTGACGTTTTCCGAGCGGATGATCATCTTCACGGTGTAATTTTGCGGCAGCAACGGAATCGATTTAAAAGTGCATTCAATCTTCCCGGCGCCATATAGGAAACTCGGCCTATGCCCGTCAAGTAACATATTCGATGTGAAGCACGCGCCGCTCACTCCTAGCACACCCAAGGCAATGACAGGTCTCTCTATGTATTTTTGCGCCTCATAAGAAATATCTACGGTCAGATCTTCGCCCGGTCGGAATTGGCTCGCTTCTTCTCCTCTCTCGTTTTTCAACACGACTTTCCGAACCGTCAGGCCATAATCCGAATTTGTGCACGAAAAAGACTTGTTTGTCCCGACACTATTGAAATAGTCTTCGACTACCTCTCCCGCCTTTCCGTCCTTATACAACCGCCCTCCTTTGAGCCAAACACAGCGTTGGCACAAACTCCGGACAGCTTCCATATTGTGGCTGACGAATAGAACCGTCCTTCCGCTCTGAGCGAAACTCTGCATTTTCCCGAGGCACTTCTTTTGGAAAGCAGCGTCGCCCACCGCGAGTACTTCGTCTACGATAAGGATTTCCGGTTCGAGGTGGGCTGCCACCGCAAAAGCCAACCGCACATACATCCCCGACGAGTAGCGTTTAACGGGGGTGTCCAAAAACTCCTCTACGCCAGAAAACTCGACGATCTCATCGAATTTTCGGATAATCTCGGCACGCGTCATGCCCAGAATCGCGCCGTTAAGAAAGATATTCTCCCGCCCAGTTAACTCCTGGTGAAATCCGGTGCCAACCTCGAGCAGGCTGGCGGTTCGACCGTCAATCCGCACTCGTCCTTCGGTGGGAAGGGTAATTCGGCTCAGAATTTTTAGCAGAGTACTCTTCCCCGCGCCGTTTTGCCCGATAATGCCGACCACTTCCCCCAGCTCGACGCCGAAGGAAAGATCCTTCAACGCCCAAAAATCGACCTTATCGAGTTTCTTTTCTTTCCTCGAGCGAACCCAGGTCATCGGCGCACGGATCGCCTTTTCAATCGAATGGCGAAGCCCGTCCGTGTTGGCCCGTTGATGGCCGATCACGTATCGCTTGCCAAGTCTCTCGATTGTGATGACTGGTTCAGGCATGTGGTGTAGCAGTACTCAATCTATCTCATATCACATCTGCAAACGTCTGTTCGGTGCGCCTGAAATACCAAAGACCTGAGCCAACGAGGAGCACAACGTTCGTAACAGCCAACGCGAGCCCGGGCCAATAAACATTTTGTGAGTGCAGGACGCACCACCGGAAACCGTCAATCACTCCGACCATCGGATTGAGCGCATACAGCAGCCGAAAACGCTCAGGAACAACGCTGCTCTGGAACCCGACTGGTGAAAGGTACAGTCCAAATTGCACCATGAACGGCACAATAAAACGGAAGTCGCGATACTCCACCATGAGCGCTGCGACCCACAACCCAACACCAAACGACGCGGCGAACACCAATATCACGAAAAAAGGCAGGAGCAATATCGCCGGCGACGGCGCGAATCGATACCAGATCATCAAGGCGACAAGGAAGACTCCGGAAATCGCGAAATCTACAAAACTCGTAATGACGCTGCTGACGACAATCACGAGCCGCGGGAAATACACCTTGGAAATCAGATTCGAGTTCGACACGAGGCTGTTTCCACTTTCCGACATAGCGGTGGAAAAGAACAGCCATGGCAGCATGCCGCAGAACACCAACAGAGGATAAGGTACTCCTCCCGAAGGCATCTTCCCCAGTTTCCCAAAGACGACGGTAAGCACGGCCATCGTCAGAAGCGGTCGTATGAGCGACCAACTCACCCCCACAAGCGTCTGTTTATAGCGGACCAGCAAGTCACGCCATGCGAGGAAATAAAACAGTTCCCGATAATGCCATAGGTCGCGCCAGTATTGCCGCTCGACGCCCGCGGCATCAATGATTAATTCGGTCATCGTCGTCTCTCGTTACGGGGCGCGCACTGGGTCTCATACAAAGCTTCACTGTTCGTACGTCAGCACCTTGCTAGTTCCCGACACCGTCTCAGTACTGGGGCCTTGTATAATTGCGCCCCTTCTGCCGCACTGCTGAATTGCTTTTCGGATCGGGTTTTCACACGCCTCCCACGTCCATTCCCTAAGAAATCGTGTGTGCGCTCTTTGGGCGATATCTTCGCCGAGCTTCGGGTTTTTCAACACCCTCAGGCAAGAGGAAGCGAAATCTTCAGCCCGGTCCGCCAACAGAATCTCTTCCCCGTTCTGTACTCCATATCCGAAAGCACCGAGCTTGGTCGCCACGATCGGGCATTTCCTAGCAAATCCTTCAGCGACTTTTACGCGTGTCCCGCCACCCACTTTGATGGGAACAATCATGACTGACCAGCTTGCAATCTCATTTCCGGGATCTTCTACCCAGCCAAGGCCCACAATATCAGGACCCAATTTAGCCACACCACTATCGCTGCCACGCCCCACAAGTCGGAGGCTCAAAGTTGGCATCTGTCGCTTTATTCCTGGCCATATCTCCCTAATGAACCATTGAAGCCCTTCGCGGTTCGGCATAAAGTCGCAATTCCCGATAAAACCTACTCGCGGGGGTTCTGTGTAACTGCGCGGGGGCACCAAAAGCGCATTTGATCCATTAGGAAGGACATAAGTTCTCTCCGCCATACCGAAATAGTCTCGGTCCTCTTCGCTGCAAACGGTCACCGCGTCAAACCTGTACTTGAAGTGGCTCTCGTGCCTCCGCCAAATCCACGTCCTCCGGAGGTTCACCAGTCGAGTTCCGAGACTGCGACTCGAATCCGCAACAGATTGGTGCGTCCGGCTTTGAATGTCATCGGCATCCAAAACCGAGTTTGGCCATCGGTAACAGCGAAACCAGTTGGCTGTTCTAATCGTATGGACCCATACAATGTCGTGTTGATTGACAAGCTTTACCAGCGCGGCGCGATCGCCTTCACTCGCCACAAATGGATCTGTCTGAAGATAGGTTGGGTCAAACTCGTGCTTTAGCCTTTGTGGAATGCTGGCAAGTGATAGTCGGGGAGCCACTACTGGACGGATAACCCTGCGAACATCAAATTCCTGTCTAGTTCGCTGTGACGTCGCTTCCGTTTCCTGATCGGTCGGCACGAGGACGAGAGACAAATCCCCGAAGCGCTTCAATATTCTGGCGATATGGAGCACTCGTTGCTGGGCTCCATATGCAGGTGCCAACGGCCAATGGGACGTTATGAAAAGGATCCTTGGGCCGTTTTTGCGTTCGTTCATCTCCATACTTGCAGAGCCTGTTACGGGTCCCGTAACCTGCCTTCTGATCTATTCTGGCGCGCCCTTTATGTGAGTGCCCGCCACCCCCGACAACGACGCCATCCTCACATTCCCACTACGCGACAACTCGTAGCAGGCTACAGCCATGCCAGCAATATAGAAAACGAAAATCTGGCAAGAGAGGCGCTGCCTATCGGTAGAGAACACCGATTGCGCCGCCCACCTCAGTACTCTACGTAAAAAAGCCAGCGGAATCCCGCAGACGACCCAGCGCGATTTTGGGGGGCCGGACTCTGCAATCTCCGAGCGCCCATACCAGTACCACCATTTCAATACGTATCGCTTGCACATCCGACATCTCGGAATTGTGTGATAGATCACGGCACGCGGTTCATAGCGTAACCGTTCCCCGGCGGCAAGAAGCCGGTTAGCGAACTCCACTTCCTCACGGCCTTGCAAGTTCGTGCCGGATCGTCCGAGATCAACGCGGAAGTCGCCGTACCTTGCAAACATCTCTCTGCGAAAAGCCATGTTCGCGCCGTAGGGGGGGCGTTTTAGTTCCACAGGTTCTGGACCCATGTTGAATACAGCGTATGGTCCTGTAATGTTCGTGTCCGTAGTTAAGACCCATTTTGGAGGTGGACCTGACCATAAAGGCGTAATCTGCCCGCCGGCTCCCGCCCACTCACCTCCGCGCAATTCTGACGTCAGGTTCCATAACCAATCGGGTTCGGCTGTCACGTCATCATCGGTAAAAACCAATATCTCGCCTGTGCTCTCTCGAATGCCTCGATTTCGCGCACACGACAATCCCTGTTGCCCTTCAAATACATAGCGAAATCTTCCGGGGAAGCGCCGGCCGAGGTATGCCACTACGCTGCGGGTCTCATCCGTCGAATTGTTGTCGACGACTAATATCTCCCAGGCAATCGAATTCGGGACCTTTGAAGCCGCAATGATTTCAAGCGTCTTGGCCAAACTGCTGCAGCGGTTGTACGTACACACGATAAGCGTGATGTCCACTACGCCTGACCTTTGTTCCAGAGTTTGGTGATCACTCGCCATTTCGACCTAAATAAGGCGGACTGTGACGTGCCCGCGCCTTTAGATTGAGCCGACTATCGCGCGCAAACCGGTGCTTCGTCCCATCGACCTTTTCTGAAGGCCCTCTCATAAGCCGCAACCAGATTTGGAACCGAGTACTCCCAAGCGAGTTCCTTTTCTACTCGTTTGCGTCCGAACTCACCCATCCTCTTTCTTTCCTCAGGATTTTCCAGGAGCCACACGATCTTGGCTGCAAAATCGCTCACCTGATTGTGAGTGTCAGCGTAAACCGCCGCATCTTGAGCGCTGAATCGTCCTTCCCGCAGATTGAACTGGACGATAGCTTTGCCCAGAGCCATGTATTCCATAATTTTGATCATGGTCGAAATGTCATTCATCTCGCACGGTCTGTCCGGATTTACACAGATATCTGCGGTGGACAGGATTTCCAGTAACTGCTGATCTGGAATCCTGCCGGTAAAATTCATCACGTCCTCGACATCGTTGACCTTCACCAGTTCGCGCAGCTCGGCCAGTGCCGGCCCGCCTCCTACGCATGTGAAATGGATGTCGCGCCGTCCCATTTTCTTTAGGTGCGCCGCAACGTTGACCAAAATGTCCAACCCATCTTGATCGCTCATAGTTCCTACATAACCCACTAGGTATGGCTTCCCATATTTCAGTACGGGGTTCGGTGAGACGCTCTTGAATGTTTCTAGGTCCGGTCCATTGCGAACGATAAATACATCTTCGGACGCCATGTGGCCGCGGGACCTCGCTAGGGTGCTGTAACTGACGTTCGTCGCGATCACCACGTCACTGACTTTGTAGGTCAATGCTTCGAGGATCACCTGTATCTTGTACAACAGATCGCGCTTCCCGTATTTGGACAGGTATAACTCAGGAATCGCATCATGGTGATCGAAGATATATTTAACACCAAACAATTTGAATGGCAGAGCAATTAAGAAAATATTGTCCGGAGGGTTGCAGCCTTGAATGACATGAAAACCATGCCTCAAATAGATCCACCAGACATAAAAGAATTCCCAGAAGAGAGCACACCCATATTCCCAAAGGTATCCAAGAGCGCTATTCCCGTCCGCAGGCATTGGATGGCGGTAGATGCGCACGCCGGCCATCTGCTCGTATCCGACTTCGGCTCCCTTCCCCTTAGGACAAAGTACGGTGACTTCGTATCCGGCGTCCCTCAGCGATAGCGCTTCTTTCCAAACACGCGTGTCGAATGGAACCGGTGCGTTTTCGACTACGATGAGAATCTTCTTCTTCATTACGCTCAATCCTTCTAAGTAATCCCCATTGGGTAGGAACAAACGCTAAGTCGATATCCCGGCCACAGCCTGATCTTTGCCATTCTGGCCGTAGATCACGCTGCGCTCGCTGGCCAGCGATTGGTCATACATTTTCTCAGGCTCGTACAAAACCACGTGACTGCCCCTAGTTGAAAATTTGAACGGGATGCACAGCAACTTCTTAAGTCTCTCGCGCAAACTAGCCCTCCGCTCGGGGGGCACGAAGAAGATCATGAAGCCGCCACCACCCGCACCCAGCAACTTCCCTCCGAGGGCGCCCGCGCTCCGGCCCGCTTCGTAAATTTCGTCGATCATCGGGTTCGTTATTTTTTGCGTCAGACTCCTCTTCAGGTTCCAGCTCTGATGTAACAGTTTGCCGAAGTCACTGATGGGGCACTTTGGATTGGTAACGATTGCTTCTGCTTCGTTAACCAGTGCGTGCATCGTCTCAAGTTCCCTCGTCTTATTAGGTGTCTGGCGAACCTGTTCTTGCGCAATTTCGGAAGCAATTCGCGAAAAGCCGGTGAAGTAGAGCGCCAGGTGACCTTCCAACTCCTCGAGACGCCCCCCAGGCGTCAGGATCCGATTCACGTCGACCGAGCCATCTGTGTTGAAGTTGATGCGGTTGAACCCGCCATACGCGGCACTCACCTGATCCTGCGCTCCGACTGTTTCCTTTAGCACATCCTGTTCCACCTTGATCGCTTCCATGGCGAGCGAGTGTTTGTCTCGCATCTGATTTCGTAACGCATACAGTCCATGAAGCAATCCGACGGTGAATGCTGAACTTGTTCCTAAGCCGGTGCGGGCAGGCAAGTCGGCAACGTGGTGAACTTCGATACCCTCATTGATCCCCAAAAGCTGCAGGCATCCCCGAACCGACGGGTGCTCGATTGCGCTATTGACCGAGACATTCTCCACTTTGGAATAGGAGACACGGCTGTGATACTCGAAGAATGGCGGCATCCAACGGCAAGTAATGTAACAGGACTTATCAATGGTCGTGGCGAGCACGGCACCACCGTGTTCGCGATACCACACTGGATAGTCGGTACCCCCGCCGAAGAAAGAGATACGCAGTGGAGTGCTTGTGATTACCATTTTTGTACCTTTCCTATTAGGAGAGACTAGCCAATCTGCAGGATCTTGTGGGCCGCGTCCAAGAGGGACGCCGCTAACAGCTCAACGCCGTTGTGGGCTTGATGCCCATTAACCACGATCTGGGCCGTGTGGCATCCAGCGCTTCGGCCGGCTTCGATGTCATGCGTTGAATCACCGATCATCCAGGAAGCACCCAGCTTCACATCGTGCGCGCGAGCCGCGTCAAAAAGCATGCCAGCCTGTGGCTTCCGGCAGCCGCAGGGCGGCTCATTGTCGTGCGGGCAGTAATAAACGGCGTCGATACGTGCATCCGCAGCCTGGAATTCACGACGCATACGCTCGTGCAGCGACTCTAGGTCAGTCGTTGTGATGAGACCCTTAGCGACGCACCGCTGATTGCTCACCACGATTACTAGAAAGCCAGCATCGTTGAACAACCGGACAGCATCGCGGGACCCGGCAAGAAACTCCATATCTTCCCAGCGGGTCACGTATTGGCCCTCGGGAGCCTTGCGGTTAATTACCCCGTCCCGATCGAGAAAGACAGCTTTCTTCATGAAATAGCGTTCGCTCTACCAATTCCGAAATGATGTGCCCAATAAGAATGTGACACTCTTGAATCCGCGGGGTTTCATTCGAAGGAGCACAGATGCAGTATTCAACTGCATCCTTCAATCCTCTTCCCTGACATCCTGTAAGGCCTACCGTGTGCAATCCGATCTTCCTTGCCGTCGACATCGCTCGGATGACATTCTGAGACTGACCGCTTGTGGATATGCCAACCGCGACATCGCCTGGCTGACCAAGAGCCTCAATCTGGCGTGAAAACACAAGGTCGAAACCATAGTCATTCCCAATAGCAGTCACGCACGACGTGTTGACATTGAGCGCCAACGCGGGCAGAGCCGGCCGATCAAACGCGAATCTTCCCACAAACTCGGCCGCGATGTGTTGCGCGTCCGCTGCGCTGCCCCCATTGCCAAATAACAGCACCTTGTTCCCTTTTTCAAATGCAGTCACCAGCGTTTCGCTGACCTTCGCAACGAGGGTTATGACCTCATTGCTTTTGAGGAGGAGCTCCTTCACGGCGATCGACGCCTGAATCGAGCTGATCACTTGCCTCTCAAAATTGTTGATGGATGTCATGAATCCTCACAGCAGAAAAGAGTTGGAAACGAATGCAAGGTACATCACGCAAACTTCAGAACTTCCTGGGCACGGGCGTAATCCGCTGGCGTACCGATGTCGATGAATACCCCGTGCTGCTCCTGAGCGTAAACACCGCGACTCAACACATTTGGGAAAACGTCTTTCTCCAAGCTGGCTGGCCCCTCTGGGATGTGATCGAGTATGGAGCGGTGAAACATGTAAACCCCGCCGTTTACAAGTCCAGTCGCCTCACTGCCGGCTTTTTCTGCAAAGCCTCTTACTCTGCCACTCTCATCCATCTGCACGGTCCCGTATCGGCCGGCATTCTCAACACGCCGGACGGCCATGGTTGCAATCGCACCGTCGTGGGCGCGATGAAAGGCCATGAAGCTTTGAAAATCGACTTCAAGGAACGAGTCCCCGTTCAGCACCAAGAACTCATGGTCACCTTCGAGGTGGGACTGCGCCAGCTTGACGGCGCCGCCAGTGCCCAACGGCACCTCTTCTTTCGAATACTCGATCGCGACGTCCCACGTCCGGCCGTCTCCGAATTTGCTTTCAATCTGATCAGCCATATAACCGGTGCAAAACACGAGATGGCGAACTCCCTGAGAACGGAGTTGCGTGATCAACAATTCCAGGAATGATTTATCTCGTATCGCCGCTAATACCTTCGGGATTGATGAGACAACAGGTCGCAAGCGCGTCCCGAACCCGCCGACGAGCAGAATGGCCTTAATTTCAGGCATGTAACTTTTTGCACCCGTCAACTAGTTCGCTCGATCCCAATAATCCAGCATCGACGCCAAAGTCTGCTCCAGGGAAAGAACAGGCTTCCAACCGGTGTGTTTGCGAATCTTTTTCGTGCTGCCGAAAATAATTTTTTCGTCCGAAGGGCGCATTAACCGATCCACGGGTCGGACTTCGACTTCCAAACCGGACAAGTCTATTGCAGTTTGCAACACCTCACTCATCCGGTAGGTTCTGGCTGCGCAAAGGTTATAGGACTCACCGCGCTGTCCTTTCATGGCCGCGAGATAGAAACCACGCACGGTGTCCTGCACGTCGAGAAATGCTCGTCTCGGCTTTAGGTTGCCAACTTCGATAACAGGCTTTTGGAGTCCTTTCTTAATTCTACTTAACTGCCGAACGAAATCCGAAGGGGCGTCGTTTGTCTTGCCCGGTCCAGTCGTGTTGAAGAGGCGAATATTGGTAGCCTGGATACCATAGTCTAGAAAATATTCTCGAGCCAGCAGATCCAAACATACCTTGCTAATTCCATAAGGGTGCAGCGGTCGAAGCGGCTGCTCCTCGGTTACCGGAATTGCCGACGTGGGTACATTGCCGTACTCGGCGCTTGAACAAGCCGACACGACGATCGGAGGGCGTTTCTGATGCCGTATTGCTTCGAAGACGTGCAGCGAACCCATGATGTTTGATTCGAACGTGCCTACTGGATCGGCCCAGGATACGGTCGGTAGACTCTGAGCACCCAAATGGAAGACGTGTGTGGGTTGGTGTTCCTGGAAAATGCTCCTGACGCGCTTCCCATTCGTTAGATCGCACTGAACGAACTTCACCTTGTTCAGCTTGGGTGTCAAATTGCTCGGCTCACGCCGTCCGGCGATAACGTTCCAACCCTCAGCGGCTAGAAATCTCACCATATGGGAGCCAATGAATCCTTCAGCACCAGTCACAAAAGCAGTTCTCTTCATTGATTTGCTCACGTATGCACCCCTAAATAAACAGGCACGCTTTAGACAATGAGGAACCCCGAGGAGCTGCCCATCAATAGAGCTCTATGATCAGCTTTCAAAGGATAGGCAGAGGATTGGGGTTGTTTTCGAGCCTGTACATTGTCTTGTCCCACTGGCGGATGCACGATGCCTTAAGCTCGGGAAACACGGTCTGCGCCCATTTCGTTTTCTCCCACCCCAAAATTGGTTTCATCCAGGCATATTTCCATCCCAATTGTGGTTTTTGCAGGCTGCCTCCGAGTTCCGCGGCCATTCCCTGCAGTTCCTCAGCAAGATCTGCGCGGCCCCCGTAGAACTGGTGATACCAATTTTGCAGGTATGTTAAGCAGGCCTTCCGAGTACGCTCAGTGTCTTCAAGCGAGAGGAGGCACCGGATATGAAATTTCATGGATCGGACTAGCGACTCCTTCTTCTCGTCTGAGTCACCGATATAGCTGACACGGCGAGAGGTGCTTTGCCTGTAAAAGATTCCTGTTTCCGGCACAAACTTAGTGTGCTCGGAGGCCATTAGTACGCGGGTAAAATACTCGCCATCTTGATCGTACCAAAGGGATTCATCCCATGGACCCGCAGCTTCCGCGAGCTCCCTGCTGACGAGCCACGTTGCATTTTGCATGTGAAGATTTTCGCCCAATTTTCGCAACAGCCACTCCAGGGGCGTAAGGTCCTCCCAGACTGAGTTACGAATAAAGTGAGCACGCCGCGTCCGATAATAAAATGGCGCCCACGGCGAAGAGAGGAGAACGCGTTTGGTATCCGAAGCCGTAAGGGCGCTGAGCTGCCGCTCAATCTTGTCAAGGGCGAGAACATCATCGGCGTCGAGAAACTGGATGTAGTCTCCATGGCTGTACCGATAAGCGCAATTTTGACCTGCCGACAGCCCCCCATTCTTTATAGAAATGACCGTAACCCCTCTTGGGATGAATTGACGCGCAATCTCCGCAGTTCCATCCGTGGACCCATCATCCACCACGATGATCTCTTTGTTGGGCCAAGTTTGAGCAACTGCAGACTGCAATGTGTAGCCGATCCAGTCTTCGGCGTTATAAGCGGAAATCAGGACCGATACCAGCGGTTTCGTCATGAAACCCTCCAGAGGGAATGTGGAGTTTCGCTTTTCTGACCATGACCATCCCGCATCGTTTGATTTTCCCGATTCCCTCTCTTGAGATTTTGCTCGTCTGCAGAATTCTTGCGTAAACTCCGCCAGCTGAGCGGATTTCCAAGCGCAGTGCGAGACTCCGCTTTTGGGGATTTCCACGCAGCGACCCTTGCCATAGCACATTCACCCACAATCTCTGCTATAAGCCCGAAATGTTTAGGTCGTCTTATGATAGAAATTCCGGCCTTGCAGCTGAAGCCAGTGAAGTAGTGTCCTAAGTGGACGCAATACAACCATTGGGCGACTAATGAATGCGCAACTAGCGTTGAGTAGGCTAATTGCGTACTTGCGCTGATGCCAGAGCACGCGGGCTGCCAGGAGCCGCAAGTCCGCGGCTACGCGGCGCTCAGCGTATTTGTCGATATACCTCCATTCGTGTGTGCGCCACATTTCGTGCAGTACCTCAAGAGCCGCCGAGTACTGGCTGCTGTCACACATAGTGCGAATACTCCTTAGGAACCTCGTAGCTAAAGTGGAGTGCAGAGCAGCCTCGCTCACACCAAGCCCAGCCAGCACCGTTGGGGTGATTTCCTTCATTGAATCCAAAGGGTCGGGACTACCGTTCCTCCTCACTCTAGCTGCAGCTTGAGCAGCAAGGGCGCTGAGAGCGTGCTGTTTACTCTTCCGTACGGTTACCTGACCGGGATGGAGCCTGTACTTGAGCACTACTGAGTCAAGGTTGCCTAATTGATAGTGATCCGCGATTCTCAACCACAAATCGTGATCTTCAGCACCGACCACGATATTTCGGTAACCTCCCACAGAGACAAACACGTCTGCACGCATCAGCACGGTAGGATGCCAAAATGGGCACTCTCCGCGAAGCAAGGCCGACTTGATTTCGTAATCTTGGACCGGATTCCTAGCGGTCTGCAGCAGCTTGCCGTTTTGGTCAATGATGTCCACAGCGCCGCCAACGACCGCGATTGCTGGATACTTCTCCATGAAATCGACCTGCCGCATCAGGCGGTCCCTGATGGAGACATCATCCGCATCCATCCTCGCGATATACTTACCTCGTGCGAGCGAGCCGCCCCGGTTCAACGATTCCACGAGCCCAAGGTTACCTTGGTGGTAGACACGCAACCTCGAGTCTTTGTCCAGGTAGGATTCGACTATTGCTCCAGAGCTATCTGTTGACCCGTCGTCAACAATGATTAGCTCGAAGTCGCAGAAACTCTGATTGAGAATGCTCTCAACGGCTTCGGCAACAAATCGCTCACCGTTGCACACACTCATTAAAACCGACACTTTAGGAGTTTTCATTGCTAACACACACGATCCAGTTTGTTTAGTCCGATGGCGTTCGCTATTCAACAACCGTAGATACCACCCCTGAGCGCCGCGACCATAGTTCGCCGAACAGCCCCTGGAACGATATGATCTCCTTCCGTATCGGAGGTATGAGAGCTGAGACCGAATACACTCCCGCAAAACCCAGGGCGACGACTAGAAGCTGCCAGACTGCACGCCGCGGAGTGATCATGAGTAGGGCGAACTCCGCCACGAAGACACTGGCGAGGCACAGCAACGCTGGCCAGAAAATGGACTGCCCCAGGCGACGCAAGGTCAGGTCGGTGCCGCGGAACGCGAATCTAAGAACCCATGGGGCAATGCCAACCAGAGTAAGAGAGCCTGACAACGCCACCCCTTTGACCCCAAAAGGCAAGCCGAGCGCATAACTGCCCACTATTATGGGAGAAGTAATAATTAAGAATCTAAGGAGTCGTCTCGACTGCCCGCGGCCTATAAATAACCAATTAGTTGAATTAATAAGCATTTGCGCCAACGACGAGATTGCGAGAATCTGGAAAATCGGCGCAGCTTCGAGCCATTGTCTCCCCAGTACAACGAGAATCACTGGATTCGCCGCGACAAAAAGAAAACCGAAAGTTGGAGCACCCACCCACATGATCAAGTTCACTGTTCGGAGATAGTAGCGGGCAAGGCGCTCGGGTTCGCCTTGAACCCTACTCAATGCAGGAATCGCAACGCTACTCGCGGGGCCATTGAGCTGGCGCACAGGCAGCATGAGCAGGTTGTAAGCGCGTGAATATAGACCCAGGGGGCCGGCGCCCCAATACCAACCGACTAGTACATTGTCAGCACTGTAAGTCACGTTAGCTATGAGATACGAGGCTGCTACGTTGCCGCCAAAAGCAATCATAGACCCCACCTCGGCGTCGCGTTGGGGCAGCCCCGGTATCCAGCGGACCATCAGCCAAGAAAGGGCTAACTGTGTACCATTCAGCGTCAAGGGGAGAGCGACTAACGCCCAATAGCCGGCTCCGTGGTAAGCCATTGCAATGCCAACCGGGACCGCCACAGCATACGAAGCCACATCCCGCATTGCTAGCGATCGAAAGCGCATCTGACGCTTGAGCAATGCATCGTGCTGTACCCGAAGGCCGCAAATGAGGAACGTAAGAGAAAACAGGAACGTGATGTCTTTGAGCCGTGGTTCCTTATAGAACCACGACAACACAGGCGCCAGAGCTAGCGTAATGATCGTAAGACCCAGTCCTATCGCGACATTAATCCAAAACAGGGTGCTGACCTGCTTATGAGTGATTTCTTTCCGTTGGATTGTCGCTTCTGAGAGACCAAAATCCGCGAACGCCTGGCCCAGTCCCGTCACTGCAGTGACCATCGCCACGATACCGAAGTCGACGGGGGCTAGGAGCCGCGCCAGCACCACCGTCGAAATTGACTGAATAAGAAACTGGGTGCCCTGCGAGCCTAGCGTCCAAAAACCCCCGCGAACAGACCTGCCCTTTAGGTCTGCATAGAGATGTTCCGTGCTTAGCGGGTCAGAGACGATTTCTGTTGTGGCCATGCTATGTGTACCAAAAGGCGACTGCTGACGCATCATCTATCACGTTGATCTTTTTGCGCGTGAAGGTCTGCGCAGCGGCCGACTGCAATGTGTAGCCAGTCTGCTCTCGGCTCCTAACGGATATCTGAATCGACCCAAGCAGCTTCAGGGCAGAATCTTTCCAATAGCTTTGGACTGTCGGACTTCGCTGATACTGGGCGGCCTCTGCAAGCTCAAATAGACTCCCATGGTCGCCGTTCCCACAACATCCCACGAATGTTGTCGCTTCACAAAATCCCGAATATCCTGACGATGCGCATTCAAGTCTGCAAACAACTCGCTCTTAAAGTAATGCTCGATCGCTCTCGCTAAATCAACCGGATCTTCCGGCCGGAACAGGAATCCCGTTTTGCCTTCGATGATGTCATCTTTTAACGAGCCTACGTTAGCCGCGAGCACCGGCAAGCCGAAGCCATATCCAAGGAAGATCACCCCGCTTTGATCGATGCGCCTGTACGGTAATACCAGAACATCCGCCGCCTTGAAGTAGACTTCGGTCTCCTCATCCGGAATGAAGTTCGCCCTGAGCAATATCCGTCCCTGCTTAACCTCTTCCTCAATTCGTTTCCGGATGTCAGTCCAGTATTCCTGATAACGGCTCACGCGTCCCGCAATAATCAGCCGATATTCATGATCGAGCGGACTGATCTGCTGAAACGACTCCACCAGGTATTCCAGCCCTTTGTACGGCACTATATTTCCGAAGAAGAGAATCACTTTCTCGTTTTGGCGTATCCCCAATCGGTTCCGCGCCTCCTCGGGTTGAAGACTCGTATTTGGGGCGTCGTTATTTACTCCGAACGGTATGACGGTTATGCGGTCGCCGCTAATCCCAAAGTCGTCTCTCAGCTCGCGTCCCATCTTCTCTGTGTGCACAAAAATATGGTCCGCTTGCCGATACTGGAGCTTTAGCGTAAATCGGTTGAGCCATGTATCCTTACGATCGCGCTTCTTCCCGTTCACGTTATGGACTGTGAGAACTATTCGCTTCCCCAGCACACGGTAGTAGCACATCAGCAGCGTGCGATCGAAGACTTCGAACTTGTTATTCCACAGGATGTGAAAAATGCGCGGTTTCGATCCGGCCGCGTAGCGAATGAGCTTGGCATAGTACAAGAGCACCCTTTTGGCTTTGTTTAGGAATCCAGTTTTAGAGGACTGATCGCCCCGGAGGTTCAGAAAATTTACCTTTCCGTTCGCATGGAATTCCGGGCTGTCAAGCTCATCACTTCCAATGATGTCGAGCGCGATCCCTTTGGCCATGAGTTCTGTCGCCAAGCCGAACGCATATGGCCGGTCTCCGCCACCCGTGAGCAGCGAAACTGCCATCTTCTGTCCCTCGTCCATTTCCTTCAAGTTACTAGCCACGGGGCAATCTGCTCGATTTTCTGGTCTTTTGTTCAGTACCAAAAGGGAAATCAGCTGCAGTCGGCTGGTCATTGCCAACCAGAACTATCGACCACGGCCCACATGCACTTCTGTTTCTTTCGAGCCTCCAGCGTCAAGTTAAACTGATACTGTGTGCCACAGAGCCATGGCGTCGAGTGCAGGACTCGCGCACGAATGGCGTCACTGGAGAGGTAATCAACCTTTATGAAGCAATTGGCTTCTTCGATTTTCTCGGTACTGATTTTTCTTGTCTGCGCGAACACTTGCGCCCTCGCCCAAAACAGCTACAACGCTGCCTCTTGCAAACAGAGCGACGTGAATGCGGTCATTAACGGACCAACCCACAATGCCGTGGATGGTGACACCATCAACATCCCTGCTGGAAACTGCACTTGGACGTCGGGCATCACCGTTCCGGCCCACATTGGAATCACGATCATTGGCAACGGCACGCCTTATTCCGATCCAAATACGACTGGCGCTTCTCCCTCCTGTGAAAACGGCACCACGTTGACTCTGTCCGGCACCTTCACAGCCTTTGTAGTGGCACCGGAGTATGGAAACTCCACCACGCGGCTGTCCTGCATGGTCTGGTCCTACAGTTCTGGCGGGGTCATCGGAACAACGATTCTTGGAACATGTACATCTAGCGGTTGCCCAAACCTCCGCATGGATAACATCACCTTCTCGAACTGGGCCAATCACTCTTCTGGTGGAATTTCCTATGGCATCAACGCCATCGGCGACATGTTTGGCGTAATTGACCACAATACGATCAACGGTTCATCGGGCACCTATTTGCAACTTGTTGAACAATCAAATGCCAGCTACTTGGGCATCGGACTCTATGGAGACAATTCATGGGCACAACCCGAGAATTTCGGCTCCGCCAACTTTCTGTTCTTTGAGAACAATCTCTTCAACTATGCCGGAATCTCCGACAACGAAGGCAGCGCGGGAGGCTTGACCAAGCAAGGCGGCGGCCGGGAAATCGGGCGCTACAACACATTCAACATGGATAGTCTGAACGCTGCGATTGCCTGGCATGGAACGGAGTCGGCAGGTAGGCCGCGTGGTGGCCGGGCGTGGGAGTTTTACAACAATACCGTCACCTGTCCAGCCGGTAATTATTGTCAGGCGCAAGTCGGGGCTAGAAGCGGTACGGGAATGACTTGGGGTAATACCACAAACTTCCCCTCCGGCTCTGGAATCGGAACCTTCGAGAACTTGGACACCTACCGTACACAAGGGAATCCCGGTGGAACTTCCTGGCAGAATGCTTGCGACGGCGCGAGCGGCTACGACACCAACGATGGAGTGACGTACTATTCGGGTACGATAACCTCGATCTCGGGCAATACCATCACGGTTTCCGGCAGCCCCGGCTGGGCGGTAAATTCGTGGTTTGTTAATGGTGCCCCTTACTCGGTTCATGATGTCACGAAAGGAAACGGAGCGGAAATAACTTCGAACACTTCGAATACAATCACACTGAATCTCGGCGGTGGCCCTGGTGCTTACGTTCCTGCGAATGGAGATTCGATCCAGATTCTTCGCGCTACCGCCTGCATCGATCAGGCTGGAGGACGGGGAAAGGGCGTTCTCTATAATTCCAGTTGTTCTCCTGCAGGCACAGGTGGAGGATGCACTGTGGTGCCCGGGAATGAAGTTTCAATGCCCTCTTACTCATGGGCCAATAGTTTCAATGGGGCCACTCCGGGCTTTGGAGTGGTCTATTCTGACACGGCTCGTGTTATCCAAAACCGTGACTTCTACACAGAGAATGCTAACCAAGCGGCTCAGACAAGTCCCACGTCTCCCTTCAATGGGACAACATCCATCGGATTGGGACATGGCACATTGGCTGATCGTCCAACGACGTGCACCACTGGGGTCGGCTATTGGGCAACGGATCAAGGAAGTTGGAATCAGAGCGGAAGCGGTGAGCAAGGTGAGCTCTTCTTGTGTACCGCAACAAATACTTGGTCGCTGTCGTATACGCCATACACTTATCCCCATCCGCTGACAGGAGCATCGCCTAGCCCTCAGGCTCCGACGGGCTTGCAGGCTACTGTGCAGTAGCTTTGCTCGGACTAATGGTTGCACCGAGCCGGTCATTTGGTTTTTGCTGGGCGTTGTATCCTGGCGACGGTTTTCGATCATTGATGTGCAGCCTCCATCGCGAGTCTGGATGGAGGCTGCTCTTCTTCTGAGATCGCCTTCCCCGCTACTCCCAAGCCGAATATCAACCCGAGGATCGGAACTAGATCCAGGGAGAAGCGGCCCCAAGCAAAAACGAGAAAATGCTCGGCCCAAAGCACCATGATAATGAGCAAACCATATTTCACTCGCCACAGTTCACGCCTTTGAACAAGAGCTGCTAGACTTGCTATCGCCGCTCCAAGGAACGGAACCTGCATCAAGATGAGCAGCAGGGTTTTCTGCCAATTCTCCGCTCGCACCCAGAAGTTCCAGAGATTTTCCACTTTCACACGCAGAATCCTCCCCGGATCCTGCCTGAGCCAATCTAGATAGACGCGCCGGTAGGCTCGCTCACAGGCATATTCCCACTTAGCACGAGTCATATCTTTCGAGTAGTCGGGACTCACTCCATTAGCAACGAGCATCTGGCGCTCCTGCTCGATGAAGTAACCGAGTGTCGCTCCTTCAGGACGGTCAAGGCCGCCTTCTTTGGTGAGGTCGTAGTAGAGAACGTCTTGCACATTGAGCTCCCAGAACAGGCTCTGCACCGGGACCAGCCTCCCCCCTGTTACCGCATAATTTCGCGCCGTCCAAGGAGCAACGACTGCGGCCGTGACTACCAGGTAAATTACCACCGGCGCCAACCCGGAGAAGCGCTTCAGTTCGGACCGCTTCGACCAGAGAAGAATGGCTGAACACACAATGGGTATGGGCAAATAGACTGTTTTGTTCAGGGTCATCAGCCCGGAGACCACCCCAAGCACCCATGGCCGCCACCGGCTGGAATAGTCATCTTCCCAGGACGAGAAAAGGTAAACATAAAGCACTACGAGCGGAAGTATGCTTGTGACCTGTGAAATCTTGGCTGTGTAATAGATGATGGGCAGGTTGACAGCGTAAAAGAGTCCTGCCAGCAGCGCCGGAAGATTCCCCCACAGCTTCCGAAACAGCGTAATAGTAAGAAGACATGTGAGTGTGTCGAGCAGCAGGAGAGTGATACTCCAGCCGGCATAATGCTCACCGAACGTAAGGTAAAGTGGAACCTCGACCAGCGGAAAGATCGGCCCTCGGGTAATTGTCGATTGACCTGGAACAAATCCGAAGGTCCCGCTATTAACCAGATTGACTGCGAGTTTATTCCACGAATCTGGGGTCTCGCCGTGATGCCAGCCCCACGAATGCCAAAACGCCGCGGCCACCGCGAAACGCATAAGAACTGCGACGGCTAGCACAATCATTGTGTGCCGGCGAAAGCGCCGCGGATCCCCAAGCATTTGTTGAATTCGGCTCATGACTCAGCTGGCACACACAAACCCAATTCAGCAGGCTTGGTCTGCCTCGGAATAGTGCCGGTTCAACAGCTTCTTTCCGCCGCGTTCGAACCGCGCAATCTTGCGTATCCCAGCCTTGTGCATGGCAAAGCTCATGGTCGTCGCCAGTACTCCCAATCCGTACTTCACGCTGCGCCGAAAGCTGATTGAGGACGCTTCCGCAAAATACTTGGTCGGACACGAGATCTCGCCGATCTTGAACCCAAACATCGCGGCCTGCGCGATCATCTGGTTATCAAAGACAAAGTCGTCCGAGTTCTCGAGCAACGGAAGCGTCTGCAGCAGCTCTCTTGAAAACGCCCTGAACCCGGTGTGGTATTCCGATAGCTTTACACCCAGAAACATGTTCTGGAACGCAGTAAGCATCCGGTTAAATATATACTTGTAGAAAGGCATTCCGCCTTTCAGCGCTCCCGCTCCCAGGATGCGCGATCCCAGCACCATATCGTAAATTCCACTGGCCACCATTCCCGCCATCGCCGGGACTAGCAGCGGAGTGTATTGATAATCGGGATGCAGCATCACCACGATATCGGCGCCGGCGGCTAACGCCTCGCGATAGCAAGTCTGCTGGTTGCGGCCGTACCCATAGTTGGCGTCGTGAATGAACGTGCGCACGCCAAGCCTCTTGGAGAGCTCAGCCGTTTTATCCGTGCTCGAGTCATCGACAAGGATCTTGATGTCGACAAGATCAGTCAGCTCGGCCAACGTCATTTCCAGGGTCTTTTCGGCATTGTATGCCGGCATCACAACGGCAACGTGTTTTCCGTTAATCATCGTTCTAACTCCATGGCTGTTTGCTTTGCGCTTAGTTTGTCTTATTTGAAGGTGAGTGGAGCCACCGGAAAGGACTTGAACCTTCCAACCTCACTCCTACAAAGAGTGTGTTCTAGCGTTGAACTACGGCGGCGTACCATTTGGAACGAACATCGAGAAAAGTCCTGGCAATACTGCCAGGAATCCGTTCGCGCAGAGGATGATGCAATCCCAGGCGAAGTGCAATTCGTCCACGAATAGTCAGAGGCACATAATAGCGTGGAATTGTCAAACATTCAAAGCCATGGGTTATCTTGAACTCTTGGAGCCCATCGTGACCTTTTTTCCCATAATTAAACCGGCCATACGAAAGCATGGAAATGTGACGATCGCAACAAATTCTTACCGCGAAGGCAAGCAGTGCATTCGTCGGAGATTTGTCGCGGTGGGCAACTAGCGATAGGATGTGCAGCACTGTGGCGTAGTCCTCATCCTGGGTGACGAGTTTGATGAAACCGATGATTCGGCCGTTCCAGCGGGCAGTCAAAAAGATGCTCCGATTAGGAAAGGTAGAAGTCATTTGCCGGACGCGCTCGATGCTGCATCCGTAGTAAGGAAATCGACGTCCTTGCCGAATCGGAGTTTCGTTGTAAATCTCGTGAACAGCTGTCAGAAGTTCTTCCGTCAACGTCTCTTCCTGCAATCGCACACCAGCACGCTCGGCCTTGTTTACCTGTTTTCTGACGCTGTATTGTGCTTGCTTTTTCCACCAGTGATCGAACGTGGTCAATTGCACCACCGCCAACGTTTCGGGATCGCACGGATAATTGTAAGTACATCTGGTCGCGGAGGGGTGCCCTAAGAATGTAAAGATGTCAATCGGATAGTGTTGTACGCGTTCGAGCAGGCTGAGAGGTTTGACAAGAAAAGTGAATAACTCGCCGTCAATGTAGCCAATTCGCGGGAATCGGCCATGTTTCCTGATGGCATGTTCACCGTGCTCTTCCGCCCACAGGTGTTCGCACTGGAACGAGCAGAAATCGGTAGTTTCTAGCGAATCCGTCGTGGTAAACTCGCGGCCGCACCGAACGCACATCTCTGGCCCGGGCGTCTCAAATTCCACTCTATTTAGCATTTGGGGTGTCGGCATATAGACATTCCATCAATCATCCTCCCAACTCCATGGTTTATTTACCCCGCGCTCCGCTCGTTCTTGTTCCGGCAAAATCGGTTTTCCAAAACACCTCGATGCTTCTCTCGCTGCATTGGTTCAGCACAGCCGAAAATTCATCCGCCGCCACCCACTCCGTAAGTGCCAAGCCGTGAATACAATCTGACGTATAGTTGAATCGGCCAGCGGCTGCCAAACCGGCCAGCAGGCGGATACACTCCAACCCCTCAGTTCTAAACTCGGGTAAATTCACCTCAAAAGAGAGATAGGGTACTGGCCGCCTCAGCCCTCGTAAGGCGCTCAGTTCGTGGCCTTCGACGTCAATCTTCACGAAAAAAGGAACGCCGTACCGGTTAATAAGTTCTTCAATCGTGGTGGTCTCGACCATTTTTGTTTTTTTGAATTCCAGACCGCAATGCCCATAGGGAAACGTCGCCTTGTTGTTCTTCAGACTCTCTGCCCATTTCGGACTCATCGTGTTGACTGCTGAACCGGGGCCATCCACTAGCATCTCCCTGGCTCCGACCACGTCGCTCACAGCTTGCGTGACGATCGTTACGGGCAGCGGAAAGATCCGCAATCTCAGGAACCTTTCCTTCAAGCCGCTGCTAGACATGTCGTCGGGTTCGATGGCAATGACCCGCGCTCCTAGCCTCAGGAACACGTCCGTTTTCGCACCCTCGTTTGCGCCGACGTCAAATACGAGATCGCCTCGCTCAAATCCCGTTAGCAGGCTCTTGTAGAAATCGACCTCCCTCCGCAGGGACTGAAGCCTCTCTCGATTGGCAACCGCTCTGTACGCATCCCGAATGAAGGACGACTTGAGGCGAGATTTTAGGACGGGCATCGGGTGCTCCTCAGGTAAGTCAGATGGGGAATTGGATTGGATTTCGGGTAGGCTCTTGTTCTAGTTGAATCGACGTGGCGGCCGCACTGGCCATAGCCCCTCGGCCGGGTTGAGACAAGGTGCTGTTGGCAACCTCTGCCGTGCGCCTTGAAATCCTGCTCGCCGCGACAATTGCCAATAACAAAAAACTCCAAGAGTAATTAAGCATGCGAAAACCAGCTTCGGTATAGCTATACATTGCAGCTGCCACCAAATATGCGAGCGTCAGGCTGGCCAAGCTTCGATCGATCCGGAAAGTGGCAGCTGCACGGAAATATCCATAAATAACAATTAATATTACAAGACCAATACCAACCACTCCAAGATTTAGATATAACTCTAAGTACCCATTATGAGCCTCGTTGACATGAAGGCCCGGAAATGCATCCCATACTCTCTGCAGGCGCGACCCCATCCAAAAGCTCTCAAAACCAGCGCCAAGCAAACTGTTGGGCGCCATAGGAAACAGCACCGACCAAATGTCGGTCCTACCAGTCAGGTCCGTTCTCCGACCAAGAGCGTGCACGATTGCTCCATACGCCCCTGTAGCCCCCATCAAGCCTACTAGCGCCATCAGGGTCAGAACAACTTTATGCACGTCGGAAGTCCGGTTTCCGATTCGCCGCCAGTCGAGAATCAGCATGAGAACTGCACCGACGGTGAAGCACATAATGGATGTGGCCGAGTCGGCGCTACCCAGGAGCCAAATACCGAATCCGAGAAGGGTGCCTTGAGCAACGAGTCGACGGGATCGATTCGGGAGGTATGGCTTTCTCCATAATCGAAGTATCTGCCAGAAAGCCCCGAGCGTCAGGACATATGTAATAAGGCCAAGCAGGTTCTTATCTGGCGTCACTCCGATATTGTGTTGCTCCCCCGCCCACGAACCGTAGCTGCGACCTAGATTGGGATAGTACTTGATTAGGAGTACGGACGCTGGTAAGAGCACAAAACCAACTCGCGAAAACAGTCTCCGTAGCGCAGCGACCGTTTGTGGATCCGTGACCACAACTAAAGGCATAACCAGATCGCCCATTGCCTTGACCCATTGTTTGCTCGCGACCCCGGGAAAATCGGACCACGAAATGCTCATAAGACAGTACAGGAAGTACAAAACGATTGGCCAACTGGCCACCATCATCGAAAGCGTACGCTGGCCCCTGCGAGCTAGAACTGCCACTCCGCTTAGAAGCAACACCGAATAGATAAAAGTGTCCAGCGGAGCGCCTTCCGCCCTAGGGTCAGGCGTAGCACCGCTTAGCCACAGCGAAACTGATCTCGACCCGACGATCCATAGCCAGATAACTGGAATCCACAGTGCTCTGGATGTACGGACGGACTTGTCCCTGTTGAGGTAAAAGAGACCTGCAATGCCCACCGCGAAAGAAAGCCTGGCTAACGATGGATTCATTACGGCAGGGACACGACTCTGAGATCATTATGTTCTTGCATGTTACATCCCTCACTGAAACTGTTGGCCAAGCGTTGACCATTGACTCGATCCCCAAGCTGCTCGAAGATCATGTCCATGATCCGAGCCGTGAGGACGATTTCGCGATAAGGAATGGGCACAGGCGTGCCTTCACGAATCGAGCGATAAAAAGACTCGATGAGAACCTTCATGCCCGCATCCATGTGAAAGTCCCGGGCTAAAAAGAGCCGCGCGTTTCGAAACAGATTGCCAAGGTGCTGCCTCGCAAACAGCACTGGCGGGATAAAGAAGTCGGCGAAGCTTTTGAACTTCGTGCCGCGCAGGCGTAACACAATCTCGTGATCCTGATCGAGCACAAGACCGTTCTTCGGGCCAAAGATGCGAAATTCATGCAGCGATGGCCGCATCTGCGACGAGAACGTGAAATAGGCGGTGGTTCGTTCCGAATCCGAAATGATCACTCGGAGTTCGTCGACGATCTCTGTCTCGCCAATTCCCTTGAGAAGCGGGCTTGTAAATCCCTGGGCGGTTACGCGAATGTCGTCGCCGGGTAAATACTCCGCAATTCTCGCAATTCCGTGGCTGATAATATTGTGCAGCAATTTCCCAGGTAGCCTGCGAACCCAGTGCTGTTTGTCCCCAAGTAATGCTCGTGCGTAAGCCGCATTCCCGAGGTCATAACAGTAGTGGCTGTCCATGTGCACCGGCTGCCCACCCAGGTAACCATCCGCAACCAGCGCCCTCACCTGCCGGGCAGCGTGGCTGAATTGCAAGTTGTGGCCGGCCGTCAGCTTGAGTCCTTTTTCTTCCGCCAACTCCACCAGTTCCTGCGCCTGCCGTGCATCGACAGTGAACGGTTTCTCGACGTACACATGACACTTGTGCTCCAGGCACAGTCGAGCGATATCGAAGTGACTCTCCGGCGGCGTTGTGATATGAACAACGTCAGGTCGTGCTTCCGTTAGGAGTTCCAACACATCGGTAAAGTATCCTTTGACCGGAAATCGTTCGTGAAGCTGCTGTGCCATGAGCGGCTCCCGGTCACAGACACCCACGATCTCGCAGCCGTCCACCCTCAGGATCTGGGCGGCGTGAGCGTCCGCGATTTTTCCGCAGCCAACGATACCGACCTTAAGCATGTTGCCCGCCTTCCGCGCAGTTCCTGAAATAACGCAGCAAAGCCTCGCTGGTAGATACCTTGGGCGCCCAACCCAAACGTTCTTTCAACTTTGCATTGGTGTAACTGGTCCTTCTCCACTCGACATACCAGCGCCGACGATTGAACCCTGCCGGCAACTGTCCCTCCGAGTAGTCAGCATACTTTTCCCATGCATAACAAAGCGCATAGCTCAACATGTGGGGTACATAGGCCGATCTGAAAGCCCGGACATTTTTCTTGTAGAGGTTCAAGAACTCGCGGCTTGACGGGACATCATCGTCGAGCACGTTGAAGATCTCCCCCTCAACGCCGCGTACGAGCCCGGCTAGAACAATGGCGTCAGCGCAGTTATCGACGTAAGTAAACGGAATCTTATTGAATCCACCAAAGTGCAGGAATGGTCCGAACGCGCTGATGCCTACCCGTGCCGTAATCCCCGCGTTACCCGGCCCATAAACGCTCCCTGGCCGCACAATCACGTACGGGATCCCGTACTTTTTCGAAAGTTCCGTGACAATCTGTTCCTGCTTGACCTTCGCATAGCAGTAGGCGCTTCCAGAGCGCTCCGGGTGTGGCTCGACAGGGCAAGATTCGTCCAGACGTCTCGATTTCTGCCGGTTGCTGTAAACAGCGAAAGAGCTAACAACGACGAATCTCTTCAGGCGGGCGTACTGCGCGCTCGCTTCCAGCAGATTGCGTGTCGTAACTACTGAGTTCATGAAGGCATCAGGGAAGGATTTCTCGCCGGTGCCCGCAGCCAAGTGATAGATGACCGCCACGCCTTTGCTGGCCGCCTCGCAATCCGCTCGGGAGAGGAGATTGCCTCGGAGTATCTCGATTTCTGTCCCTGACGCTCGGTTCTTGATGCTGGCTTCGAGCTTGGTTAAATCGCTCGAAGGACGGCCAAGACAGACCACATTACGAAATCCGCGACTAAGCAGGTTCTCTATTACACGAGAGCCTATAAAACCGGTGGCACCAGTAACTAGGACCCGATCATCCGGCTCGATGATAAAGGAACTGGGGGAGAGGGATGCCGGCGCGCTGTCGCACTTCATTTTATTTTCATTACTTGCCATGCTTTTCCATCATTCCGAGCGGTGCTAGGCCATCGCAACGGCCGGAGATTCGTGCGTCCTTAGCCATTCTTCAAACACCACCAGGCTGAACAGCATCTTGTGGTTGTCTTCTCGGCCAGACGAATGCTGCTCAAAAAGCTCCCGTACCACGCTCGCACGTAGATATTGATACATTTTGGAATTGTCGTCGAGGAGGACCTCGCTTATCCTGCTGTCAATTGCCCCTCGAAACCAGTCGTCGACCACGTTCATAGCAAAACCACGTTTCGGCCGTTTCAGGATCGACTGAGGAAGGAAATCACGGCAAACTTGCCGATGTAGCCACTTTTGGGAGCCATTTCTGACCTTGAGGTTGCTGGGCAATCGTTCCACGTATTCGACGATCTCCTTGTCCACGAATGGGACGCGCAACTCGAGACTATGAGCCATGGAAAGTTTGTCTGCATACATCAGGAGTTCGTCCGGGAGCGTAGACCGCACCTCCATGAACTGAAGGCCTCCAAGTTCGTCGGTCTCCGACATCAGGTCCGTCATGCTCGCCCAGCATTCCATCATTGCATCGCCCGAATTCTGTTCCAGCAATCCCTCCTGAAACAGGCCGTCCACCCGGTCTCCCGGCAAAATCGAGAGAACGTGTTGATATCTGGCCAAGCGATCGGGAATTGCGAGCGAATGGATCCCCCTCTTCAACGTCTCATTCCTCGGTAAAGCGGCGACAGCGGAAGAGACAGGAGTACGCACCCAGCCAGGCAGTCCCGCCCACAGCGTCCCGTAGCGAACTCCAAGATGCCGGCGGTAACCGCCAAATAACTCATCTGGCCCCTGCCCGACCAAGGCTACCTTGACATCCTCGCGAGCGCGCTCACAGACGAAATACATAGGGACAATCGAGGAGGTAGCAATCGGTTCTTCCAAACACGCCACAATTTTCGGAAGTGCCCCCTCAAAGATCTCTCTCGTAATCGTCACGCTCGTGTGATTCGATCCAAGAATTCGGGCCGTTTCCGCCCCATCTGACAATTCGTCGTCGGCAAACTTCGAGCCGTAACCGACTGTGTACGTCGGCCAGCGGCTACCGCAGAGATTCATTAGTGCCAGCAGTAAGCCAGAGTCAATGCCTCCGCTTAAGAGCAAGCCCACTGGCACGTCGCTGATGAGTTGGCGTTTCACCGCCGCCTTGTAGATTGCGAGCAGCTCTTCCCTGGCTTCCCCCGGTGACTTTCTCGGCGCAAACGGCGTAGGCTTGAATTGGTACCACCGCGTTACCTGGCACTTTCCATCCTCGAGTGTCAACTTGGAGCCGGGGGCGAGCTTGTACACACCTTTCAGAATCGTGTAAGGCGAAGGCGTATAACGAAAACGCAGGAAAAGATTCAGCGCGGTCGCATCGACCTCCGCTCCCTCTTGCATCGTCGCTCGAACCGCTCGCATCTCCGAGCCAAAGTACAAACAGTCCCCTTCAATTCGGTAGTAGAGGAGCTTGATTCCAAACGGATCTCGGGCAAGAACTAATCGCCGTTGCTGCGCATCCCAGATCGCCAAACCGAACATGCCATTGAGGCGGTTAAGTACCTCGTCGCCCCACTGTTTGTACCCGTGGATGATGACTTCAGTGTCCGAACTTGTGCGGAACACGTGACCGTGTCCTTCCAACTCACGCCTGAGCTCGAGGAAATTGTAGATTTCACCATTAAAAACGACCCACACGGACTGTTCTTGATCAGACATCGGTTGATGTCCGCCGGCAAGGTCAATGATCGAGAGTCTGCGAAAGCCAAGCCCCAGCGGTCCCGCAAGGTAATATCCTTCATCGTCGGGTCCCCGATGAATGATGCTCTTCGTCATCGACTCGATATCAGACCGCTTAACCGGCAAAGAGCTCTTATAGTTGTATTGTCCGCAAATTCCGCACATAGCTTGGTCTTCGGTTCGGTCGATTCACCTTAGAATTTTGATGAGGAGGTACTACTCTGGAAGCAGCTCAAAGCTGTCGATGGATTTGCGGGTTAGGATGTGCTTCAGGATTACTCTTAACTTAAGCATCTGTTCTTTTCGGTGAAAGACCATTAGCTCACGAGATACGGGCCGCTTGACTCTGCGTATCGTCGCGGCCCCATACCCGAGCCCCAACGCCAGGCCTCCTACAAGGTATGGCCGTTGTGTCATTCGGTGCGCGACCCGACAGACCTCCCAGAGCGGATGACCACCGAGATAGTAGTCCTTGCTTCCATAGGAATACAAAGATGAGAGCAGACTGCGTTCCGCTGTCCCGAGTCGGCGATGGTGGAAAAAGCTCTTCTCGCGAAACGATTTCGTCTTCCACCCCAGCATCCTCGCGGTCGTGACCGCGATCCAATCGACACCTCCAGCTGGATTGGCTATGAAACCGCCCACATCCTCGAAACATTGCTTTCGGAAAAACTGGCAGCCGCCAGGAACATGACGTTGGCCTTCAAAGCTGTTACGGTCAGAGCTATACCCATCTTCCTGGAATATCGTCCCCGCAACCCCGAGGTCCGCGTCGTCTTTGAACTTATTTAGGATGAACTCGCAATAATCTGCTTCGAACGAAACATCAGCATCGATGTTGACGAGGACCTCATAGTTCAACTGCTTAACTCTTTCGTATCCGAGATTGAAAGCGCCAACCTTAGCGGCAAAGCTACGCTCGCGAAAGGCAGAAGCTTGAACCACCTCAATCCAGGGATACTCCTTGGTAAAACGCTTTATGATTTCGAGCGTGCTGTCGGTCGAACCGTCATCGACGATAACCCACTTGAGCGGCAGACAGGTTTGGCCAATGACCGACTCAATCGTTCCTTGGATAAACGCCGCCTCGTTGCGAGCTGGAGTGACAATGACGAACGTTATGCAACGATGTCCGTTATTTGTATTCGTCTCCACAATCACGCTCATTTCTACCGTTCGTCAGTTTCGGCCCGCAGCCTTGGCATCGGTAAGCATCAGGAGACAAAGCGATCTGAACAGTTGCGCCTGCGCCCAGCGATGCATTGGAACGTTGTCCCAGCCAAGCAACAATTGGCGTGTTCGGAATGAACCATCGGTCCTCTGCCAGACGGTTAAGACTTCATTGACCACACCATCGACAATGCGATCGAATTTTTCGAACCGGCCTCGCAGCAGGGCACCTAAATTGATGCATTCCGCATAGTCATACAACTCGCGCCGGTAGACGATAAGCCGCGGTGGTCGCGAGAATGGCTTTGGCAGGCCCCGTTCGTCGAATAGATTCTTCACGTAATACTCAATCCCGCGCTCGATTGCCTTCGTGCAGTCCGCGTTACCGGTCAGCGCCTCAATCTTGGCCAGTGCTTTCATCACAAAACAAGTGTGAAAGTGATCGACGAAGTGTCTCTTGCCATCGTTCGCATAGTGCCACGAGCCATCCGCATTCTGGGATTCCAGTACAAAGCAAAGATTCCTATCGGCTGTGTCTTGGTAACTACGCTCCGAAAAATCCATTGCTGCCTGGGTCAGCAAGAACGCGCGATATGCGTTCGCATTGACTACGCCTACCGAATGCTCAGGAATAGGCGAGTAGGAACACGAAGCCGCTCGTTCCGAAGTCGCAAAGTCCTTATAATCTCGCAACCCATGTTCTGCGATGGAATGCATTACTTGCCACCAGCGATCGTCATGGTCTAACCGGTAGACTTCCCTGAATGCCTCATACACATACGGCACGGTCGTGATCAGCGGAGTTCCTTCCCGGATCGTGCCTCGAATAGTTTCCCAATTGAAGGGATAGCCCCAGCAATAACGCTCGTATCCAGGGCAGCGGGTTTCTTCAAGCACCTGCAGGAAATGAAGCGCGCGTTGATAATACCGCTCGTCATTCAAGTGTTTTGCCAGGAATGCAAAGCCCATCGCGTAGTGGGCGTCGGCAATCGGAAATCTCTGCGGTTTCCAGAAGAGCTTTCGCGCTGATGGTACAAAGGCCTCACAAACAATGATCGGGGCAACCGCGATCGTTCCCAAAAGACGTTGGCGATAATAGAGCGCCTTGGCATTTCGGCAGAGATCGCTTGCGTAAAACGTTTGAAAGTCGTAAGACGTCTCACCATACTTGTCGAGCCACGAAAGAAAACCGCGCAACCCGGCGAGTATCTCTCCCGACTGCAGCTCCTTTGCATTAGCGTTCGAGTATGTATCGATGGCGACTGGTGCGGACGATGTCATGGTTGTGTCAGCAGGAAGAATCTCAGAGTCTAGGCGTCCAGGAAGATTCGATGCAGCAGCTCCAGCGTAATCAGTTTGTGAATCGGCATCGTATAGTTCAGCCCTCTCGTAAGATGCCCGTCCACTATCCTCTCAACGGCCTTTCTATGGAGATACGGTCGCGACAATGTTCGCGAGTCGAGTAACATCTGCCGGACATAGTCAGATAGCTGATCGCGATACCACACTCTGAAGTGCAGTAACTTGTGTCGCCCGAGGAAGATCCGCTCAAGGCGAAGGCGGGAAAACAGATGATCGAGGCGCGCTACCGTCTGTGGCATGCCGTAGTCATAGGCGTATTCCGCTTTAAAGGTAAATTCCTGGTATGCGCGTCCCAAAACCGAAGCCACCCTGTTGCCGTTCCCGCCCACTCCCCTGTCCGACCGTATCCGGCCCAGTGCAGGGTTGCCATCCTTGATCAGCCTCAATCGCACATCTCCATTACTGGCATAGCCTTCGGGAGCGCGATAGACCGTGCGGACAAAATCGTTATCCAGGAATGGCGAGCGCACCGTCAGCTGACTCTGTTCCATGGCGAGGATGCCATGGTGATACCACGGTGACTGCGTAAAAGCCGCGAATGTTACGGGATGTTGCCTTTGTCGAAGTCTCGTGTACGTGCAGGCGGCTTGATGTAGCTGCTCGAGCATCTCCGGATCAAATAGCCCCTGCGGCGGCTCGTCCGGCTTGAACATCACAGCCTGCCGAAGAATTTCGCTGCCATACGTCCCGACAATTTTTGCCGGCGCGATCTGTCGCACCCGTTGGCTTAGATAAAGATCGGCTCGGCTGATGTCGGCGGTTCCCTCTGTAATCGCTACTGTCCGCTCCGCAATTGTCGGAAAAGCGGAAAGAAACTCCCTACCAACTTCGATCACCTGGTGCGGCTGCTGGCACATGCCAGCGATTTTGCGGCCCACGACCACATCCCGAGATTCCCGGAAGGGTCCACCAAAAGTGTAACTGGGCAACGATCCAGGAGCAGGAGGACATGAAGACAGAATCACCCGCGTGTCCAGCCCACCGGTCATGGCGATGCCCATCTGTTCGTTCCCGGCAAAATACTTCGGAAGCGCGGAGACGACGGCCCCTCGCAATTCCCCGTAAAACGATTCCGATGGCAACGGCGTCTGGCCTTCCCATTGCTGCGGCTCGAAGTATGTCAGCCTGTTCGTCAGTGCGGCATTCTTGAATTCCCAAGCAGAGGCCGCCGGTAGCACGTGAACCGCATTGAAAATCGTGCGATTTTCAAGAACACAACTGAGCGAAACGAACTCTCCCAAAGAACGCGCGTCAACTCTGCGCAGTTCCGGACGAGCTGCCAAAATCGCTTTCGCCTCACAGCCGAAGTAGAATCCGTCACTGGCCTGGTGGTAGCAGAGCCGGTGCATGCTGTAACGGTCGTTGAAGAGAGTAGCGGTGCCGCGCGCGCGATCAGCGATCACCCCATGAAACATCCCATTCAGATTCTGGATGAAGTTCTTGTCCTGTTCGTATCGGCGCAACAGGTAGCCCGCTCCGGATGACCCATGCCGTCGATTTCCGTTTCCCGCAGCATGAGCCAGGCGATCGTCCGAGTATTCTTCGCCCGAGAATACCAAGCAAACATCCCCATTTGCGCTCTTAAGCGGCATGCCGTCAGAAAACGAGTCCTTCAACACCGTCCATCCGACATATACGCCAAGCGACTCATCGGTCCAGATTCCGCTCTCATAGAAGGGTTCATAGCAAATGGCCCTCAGCATCGCACGCAGTTGTGCCTCAGCTGAATCGCGAGGCATACGAGTGATCAGGCCGACAATTCCGGGCATTTTGCTCTAGCCAGCCTCGCCTGATAACTGGTACCTGCGGCTGTACCATCCGGCGCGGTATTCGCGAAGCCGCGCAATCAGAGGCTCGGGCAGGCGGTCAATTAACTTGCGGTGCATCCCCATACGAAATGCCAACTTCCCCACGGGACTGAGTGGAACGTAATAGCGTGGGATATTGACACGTGCAAAGCCATTGCGCTCTTTGAAGTCACTAAGGCTGTCCCGTTCCTTATTGCCATAGGCAAAGCTCGAGTAGACAAGATACGAGACATTCCTATCGGCGCAGGCCCGCACAGAATGTGCAATCAACGCGTTAGTTGGAGCTTTGTCTCGATGCTGCACCATCGAAATGATGTGCATCAGCCCAGCCTGCGTTCCTGTCTCGTCGCTGGTCAGTTTTGCAAAACCGATCAGCTCCTCATTAAGAAACGCTCCAATGAAGACACTGGTGTCCAAGAATGTTCCCGCATATTCGCGCATTCTTTCCCGAGTCATTCCGTAGTGCGGAAATCGCTTGCCTTGGCGGATTGGCGTCTCGTTATAGATTCTCCACATTCCTTCGATCATCCGATCGTCGAAAGGTAACTCCCGGACAACGACGCCTTTCTTCTCCGCTTGCTTGGCTTTGTTTCTGCCCTTGAATCCGAGCACCTTGGTCCACCAGTTGTCGAATGTCGTCACCGGCAGAACAGCTAGGTTGTCCCACTCCATCGGGTAGGAGTACTTGGGCTCCGTCTCCGGCAGCCTCTGAATGAAAGTAAAGAGATCGATACGCGTACCGCATTTCCGGAGTCCTTCGACGACCTCTACCGGATTCTCAAAAAAGCGGAAGTAGTCGCCATTGATCGCGGCGGTGCGCAGCACCTGCCCGCGGACTTCCACTTCCCTACCGCAAACCACAACTCGACTCATAGTCTCGATCAACCTCTGGCGGGTAACGATGCATGCAAGGTTTGGCGGAGAGGGAAGGATTTGAACCCCCGGGTGGTATGAGCCACCGCAGCCAGCAAGCCGACTGCTGCCTTAGCCAACGGCGACCTCTCCGCGATGTAAATCGAATGTGTCACGCCCTGATTGTTCCGTACCGTCAACTTAGGCCGGCGAAAGCGAGTCAGCCTCGACCTGTTTGCGAGCGGTCTCGAACTTGGCAACCTCTTCGACGACCCGCACCACCTGTTGCTTGGTAAGTTGCGGGAACATCGGCAAGGAAACGATTTCCTGGGCGACCTTCTCCGTCACCGGGAAATCACCCTTCTGATACTTCATGAATTCATATGCCTTCTGGAGATGCAGCGGAATCGGATAATGGATCGCGCTCCCAATGCCAGCGCCGCCCAAGTGAGCCATTAGTCCCTGGCGGTCGGCAACACGCACGACATAGAGATGATAGATCGCGCGCGACCATGAAGGCTCGAAGGGAACGCGGGCTTCGCTGGCGCTCCGTCCAAATGCCTCCTTATACTCGGCGGCGCGCTCGCGGCGGCTCTCGTTCCAACCGGAAAGATGTTTCAGCTTCACGCTCAGGATTCCAGTCTGAATCGAGTCCAACCGCCCGTTGTAGCCCTCGATATCGTGGTAGTACTTCTTCGCCTGCCCATGGTCACGAATCATCTTGCATGTACTGGCGATGCCAGCATCGTTGGTGGTAACCGCGCCGCCCTCACCGCAGGCTCCAAGATTTTTCCCTGGGTAGAAGCTGAACGCCGCCGCCCGACCCATGGAACCGGCCTTCATCCAGCGGTTTTGCTTCCGGGAGAAATATTCGGCCCCGTGTGCCTGGCACGCATCTTCTACCACGGTGAGTCCGTATTTCGCTGCGAGATCCACGATCGGATCCATATCTGCTGTTTGCCCATAGAGGTGGACCGGAACGACAGCCGTAACCATGCGTCCACTTCGTAGGCTAATCAGCCGCCCTGAAGAATCTCTTTGACACTTCTTTTCGAGGTACTCCTGTAGCTTCGCAGGATCCATGTTGTAGGTCCGCTCGTCGACATCGACGAATTCGGGGAGCGCTCCGGCCTGAGAAATCGCTTCGGTCGTCGCGATGAAGGTGTTCGGTACGGTAACGACCACGTCACCAGACTTCACGCCGCACGCCATGAGCGCGAACCGCAGGGCATCAGTCCCGCTGTTCACCGCCACCGAGTGCTTCGTGTCGCAGAAGTTGGCAAACGCCGCCTCAAACTCCTGCACCATCGACCCGCCGATAAACCCTGCCGTGCGCAGAGCCTTCTGGAAAACCTCCGTCAACTCTTTCTCGAGTTCTACGTGAGGAGTAACAAGATCAAGAAAAGGAATGCTGGACAAGCTCACTTTGCAACCTCCGTGGTCTGTTCGATATAACGATGAACTCTTGCTGGGTTCCCAAAGACGATGCTGTTCGGCGGAACATCCCGCGTGACAACACTGCCGGCCCCGACGATCGCGTTTTCCCCGATCGTTACCTTGGCCAAGATTGTGCACCCGGACCCGATCGAGGCACCCGTCTTCACGAATGTCTTCTCAACTTTCCAGTCAGCCTCGGTCTGCATAACCCCTCCACCCGTCGTAGCGCGTGGATAGGTGTCGTTAATAAACGCCACGTTGTGACCGATAAAAACGTTGTCCTGAATGTCCACGCCTTCACAAACAAAAGTGTGGCTGGAAATTTTGCAGTTCTTGCCGACCCGTGCGTTTTTCTGAATCTCCACGAATGCGCCAATCTTGGTTTCATCTCCAATCTCGCACCCATAGAGATTGATAAACTTCGAAAGCTTCACGTTCTTGCCAAGCCTTACGTCTGGCGCTATGCACAAATATGAATCCATGTTTTTCCTTAAATGAAGTTAACGGATGATCAGAGATACACGAGGGAGCCGCGGTTACGAATGGATTCCGTCGAAGCCTCGAGCATTTTCACCACCCGAAGACCAGCGGCGCCATCGTTGTGCGGCGTTTTGCTGTGCAGGATGCAATCGTTGAAGTAGGTTAGTTCGTCGGTCAGCGCTTCGACCCGGTTCACTTGTGGAGACCACATATCTCCTGATCGATAGCTGACAAGCAGGTTGTAGACACCTTCTTGACCTTTGACATCGACGCCCTTGTCATAAATCTTCAGCTTTTCATCCGCCTCGAGGTCATTCCAAACCAGCATTTTTTTCTCTCCACCGATCAACGTAGTGCGTACCTTAACCGGCGATAACCAGTTGACGTTGATGTGGGCAATGATCTTGTCCGGAAAATAGAGCGTAATAAACGCCACATCCTCGTGGCCATTTAGGTGAGTTTGGCCGGTGGCAGAAATCGCTTCCGGCGCTTCCTTGATCAAATAGTCGATGATGGAAAGGTCATGCGGAGCCAGGTCCCAAACGACATTAACGTCGTGCTGGAACAATCCGAGATTTACCCTCGTCGAATCGTAATAGTAGATCTTTCCCAGCGTCCCTTCCTCGACCAACTGTGCGATCTTCTTGACCGTTCCGGTGAAGAGGAAGGTGTGGTCAACCATCAGCCTCAGATTCTTTCGAGCGGCTAGATTGATCAACTCTTCCGCCTGGGCAGAGTTACTGGTAAAAGGTTTTTCCACAAAAACGTGCTTTCCGTTTTCGAGGGCCTTCTTCGTAAGTTCGTAGTGCGTCCACACTGGGGTGACCACGGCCACAGCATCGATGTCCGGGGATGAAATGATATCGTCTGCATTCTCAAAAACGGAAAGATGAGGAAACGCTTTCGCGGCTCTCTTGAGAGACTTTTCACTTTTGTCGCTCACCGCAATGACTCTTGATCCATCCAACTGATCCAGGTTACGAACAATATTCGGCCCCCAATACCCATAGCCGATTACGCCAAATTTTATGACGTTGGTTTTTGACTGTTGCGCCGATATGCTCTTCGGGCTTTCTAGATAGGTAGCCATTTGAACCTCTTTTCTACTTAGAATGTGAGGAGAGGGCGCGGCTGAGGGAGGGGTTGCAGCGTGGTTAATGCGCGCCTTCGCCAAGCAGTACGGCGCGCGGAGTGAGCAAGAGAATTTTGATGTCCATCCAGGGCGACCAAACCTTCGCGTAGCGGATGTCGAGTCGAACCATCTCGTCAAACGTCACGCGGCTACGGCCGCTCACCTGCCACAGCCCGGTTATGCCAGGCTTGACCTGAAGGACTCGCCGACGATGCCACGTCTGATATGCCGCTACTTCGTAGGGAATGGCCGGACGCGGACCAACTAATGACATCTCGCCCATGAGCACGTTGAGGAACTGGGGCATCTCGTCGAGACTCGTCCGTCGCAGGAAGGACCCAACTCTGGTGATTCGATTGTCATCGGTCAGCTTGTAGACTCCGGCACCATTGCCGTTCGACGGGTTCTTTTCGGCCTCGCCAGCGATCAATTTCTTAACGTATTCTTCGTGAACCGTCGCATCGTTATTGACGCGCATTGACCGGAATTTCAAGAAGGTAAACTGCTTTCCGTACTGCCCGACCCTCTTTTGTCGGAATAAAATTGGGCCCCTTGAGGTGGCCTTAATGGCCAACGCGATGATCAGAAAGATCGGTGCAAATAGGATCAGCGCCAGAACGCTGCCAACAACATCGATCGTGCGCTTGATCGTGGAGAGGAAACGTCGATTGTTGTTGTGACGCGAGATATCGGGATACAGAATCGGATTACTGGGACGCTCGTCTCCGTCGTGGTCCCATTCGTCCGGAAAAAAGTGGAATGAAATGCGTACTTGATTGAACTGCTCGAACGTCAAGTGGTCGCGGAGGGTGGTGCTAACCCTCGTGAGGATAGTACTTAGGATTGCGCTCTTGTCATCGAACACAAGATCGGTGAACATCACGCCGACCGTTGTTCCATGCTCATACCAACCGATTACATCGGTCTCCCGGGTGAACGTGACTAGAGCCGATACGAGATCGTTGAGCGCTTTTGCGCTCTTTTTCGAGCCGTTCTGGTGTCCACGGTCGAGCAACATCAACAGGAAGGGCTTTCGTGAGCGCTCTGTTCTCTTGCGCTCGATCGAGATCATCCGACGAAAGCTTTCTTCGCTGAGGACAGCGCGGTCGTTCTCCGTCCTAGAACGCTCTACAACCAACCGGCGACTAGTTTCGGGAGCCGAGTTTCGCAAAGTCACTGTATTTCTCCTCTTTGCAGCTCAGTACTGTGAAAACTAAAAACCGTCATTGAATCGATACGACTCTTGTTTGGGAGAGATTTTTTGGGGGGCTATGCGAACTACTTCTGGGGGTTCGTTCCCGTCTGCGGCTTGTAGTGATAGTAGTAATGATTGTGAGAAGCATTAGACGAGCTGTTTAGGATGGCGCCAATCAGCTTCGTTCGTTCAATAACCTCGAGGCCGCGTTGGAGTTGCCGTTTTTCGCTGGTTCCCTGGCGCGTGACCAACAGAACGCCGTCGGCCAGACGCGCCCAGACGCTCGTGTCAGCGAGGGGAAGTACTGGGGGTGAATCGATAATGATCCAGTCGAACCAGGTACTTAGCTGATTCATGAGTACTGACAGACGGCCTGATTGCATGAGCTCCAATGGATTGCGGGGCGTACTACCTGCGGGAAGAATCCAGACTCCCACGTCTTCGAGATGATAGATACTCTCGGCTGGTCCACTATCTCCCTGCAGCCACTCGCAGAGACCCGGGATCTTGCCCAGGCTAAATAAGTTCGACAAAGAGGGCCGGCGCAGATCCCCATCAATCAACAGCGTTCGTTGCCGCACTCTGCGACCGAGCGCGCAGGCGACGTTTCCGGCGACCGTGCTCTTCCCTTCCTGTGGTACCGAGCTTGTGATCAATACTTTCTTGAGATTACGTACCTGTCGCATTTGCCGCAGCCGCACCGCAAGAAAACGGAACTTTTCCGCGGCCAGACTGTCTTTGTCCGTCACAGAGACTAGGTGGCTCTGCGGTGAAACCATGACACGTAGTTGCTGGAACTGACGAAACTGATCGATCGGAGCGTCAGTTTCGATCGGCTCCTCTGCGACGTCTTCCGTTTCAATTTCAGCAACACTGGCAATTTCACTTAACTGCTGTTGTCCAGCTTGACCGCTCCCAACCGCCTCCAATGCCCTGCCAGTTGCCCTAGTCAGTGCCGCCTCGCGCTCGGCAGCCGCCTGCTGTTCGGCTACTTGCAGTACCTCTGTCGCCGCAGCCAACGCTTTTCGGTCAACTCCGGAGCGCTCGGCCTCTGACTTTTGCAGTGCGTCGAAAATGTAACTCATATTTCACGCCTCCTGACTTCGAGAGGCACTCGCAACTCTGTTTCTGGCGGTGCAGCTTTTTGCAGCGCCGCAAACATCTCGAGTAGAGTCTTCGCGGCCTTGCGGACATCCACTTCCCCGACAGAATCGCCGCTCTCTGCCTGTTGGTGCTTTACCACATTGAGACGAAAGTCGTCCGCGATCCCGTGAATAATCTCTGGCGTTATGCTGTTCACCTGCTTTGCGTAGCCTGTGACGAGTGCATTTTCACAGATCGTGTTGATCAACCTGGGAAAGCCACGCGAATGCCGATGCACCGCGGCCACTGTTGCTGCCGGAAACAGTGTTCCGACATGGGAATTCGCGCCAGCCACCTGGAGGCGGCGCTCGATGTACCCGCGCGTTTCCTCGGCATCTAGCGGGTCTAAATGTGCGCGCAAGGCAACTCTTTGTTTGAGCTGCCGCAGACCCACCGAATCGAGCTTGTCATCCAGTTCTGGCTGACCGACGAGGAGAATCTGCAACAGCTTTTCGTCTGTAGTCTCGAGGTTTGTCAGCAGGCGGACCTCTTCCAGGATCTCTGGCGAGAGGTGGTGAGCTTCGTCCACGATAAGCACTGTGGTCTGCTTCTTTGCGTTACGTGAAATTAGATACTGCCCCAATTCGAGCAACATTTCGCTCTTGTTCTTGCCAGACGTATTGAGCCCGAGATCGCTCAGAATGTATTGAAGGAACTCGGCCGGCGAAAGCCGACTGTTGAATACATATGCGTAACCAATGTCTTTGCTTTGCTTGAAAAGCTGGAGGAGACAGCGGAGTAACAACGTCTTACCCGTGCCAACCTCGCCAGTGAGCACGACAAAACCTTTATGGCGCCTCACGCCATAATAAAGAGCAGCCAAAGCCTCATTATGGCGTTTGGTCGCGAACAAAAACTCGGGATCCGGGGTTAGCTCGAATGGATTCCGTGTGAGATTGAAGAAGCGCTTGTACATGAATTAGGTAATCTAACCGCGAAGATAGCTAAAGGCGGACCCTGCCAGAATCGTTACGGCCACGACCGCTACCGTCACCCAACCGAGCCACACTTTTTTCTTTGCCTTCTCCTGATCGGAGAAGTTCAAAACTTCAGGAATCTCCACCATGATCCCGACTGGCAAGAGGTCCTTGATCTCTTTCTCACTGTGCATACGGTCGTCTAGGAATTCAAGTCCGCCGGCCACTACCAGGCCTAACATCAATCCGACTCCCAAGCCCATCCCGCAAAACTTGAGCCGATTGGGATAATCGGGCTTTAGCGGAAGTCCAGCTGGATCCAGCACACGAAAACGCTCGCCCTGTTGCAAGCGCTCCATGCTGGTTGCCATCTCCGATTCGTTCTTTTTCTTAAGAAGTTCGTCGTAATTTGCCTTGGATTGATCATACCCGCGCGTAAGATCTGCCAGTTGTTGTTCTCGCACTGGCTCTTGATTCAGCCGTGCCTGGTACTCTCCAATGCTTATCTTTAAGCCGGCAATCGCGCGTTCACGATTATCAATCTCGAGCTGATTTGCGTGCAGCTGACTTTGCAGCTGCATGAGCGGCGAATTCGGCGAGAGATCGGTTGAATTATGGGTCTTTGGGTCATCCGTCGACGCTGCAGTATTTTTTGCACTTAAATCAGCGAGCAAAGACTCCCGCGTTTTCTCCGTTTGAGCGATCTGCTCCTTAAGTTTTCTGATATCGGGATGGCGTTCGGTGTAGCGGGACCTCAACTCGGCAAGTTGTGCCTTCAGTCTCTCCAGCTCTTTATCGATCGCAGGTAAACTCTCAGGAACGTCACCGCCTGTCGATACAGTTCCCTGCAAGGTCCTGTACTGATTCATAAGCGTCTGAAGGTAAAGTCGCTGCTGCTTCGCTGTATTTAGACCGTCTTCTGCATTTTGCAATTGGGATTGCAGCCCGCCCAAAATCGCCAGATTGCTCTGTTGCTGCGTGGGCATTTCTCCGATGTGCTGCCCTTTGAATTCACGAATCTTCTCTTCCTGTTCCGCCAACGTGTTGCGCGCTGCGTCCAGTTGGGTCTGAAGAAACTGCGTCGTATCCTCCGACAGCTGCTGTCGCACTTCCACGTTCTCGTTGATAAAAAGGTTAGTGAGCTGGCTTGTTACTTGTTGTGCAAGGTGGGGATCGCGCGCCGAGTAGTAAACATTAAACGCGGTGATGTTATTGTTGTGCGCGTCGCGCACGAGTTCGATCTCGATGTCCTTGCGCATCCGCTCGACTTTTTCGTCCGGGTTCATCTTGTCGCCGTAGAGCTTGCTTTGATCAATGATCTGCAACAGCCGCGTGCGACTCAAAATCTGCTGCGTGATGCTCTGCAGTCTCTCCTGCAAGTCATCGCTCACGTTGGGCTTGACATACTCCTTCGGCATGGTGGGTTGCTCGACCAGTATCAGTGTTCCTGACCGATAAACAGACGGAATGACCCAGCTCGCTCCCCAGACAACAACCCAACCAAAGAACAGTGGTATCAGGAAATACAGGTGCCGCCGTTTGGCCGCGCCCAGCCATCGCTCCGTGTCGAAACTCTCTGTAGCTATCTCGTCGATTTCGTCAGGCATCGTCTATCTTCCCAGCGGTCTTGAAAATGTATAGGCCACGTTGATGAATTCACGATTCACGGTTGGCGTTGCCGCTAAAACCGGTACGTCGCTATAAACCTGGTGAACTCGGCTGTAGCCGAGCTGCAAATTAAGGTGTTCCCCGAGTTGTTTGGAAAGAGAACCGGTAAACGAGATGCTGTGTCCATTGTTGCTCCCGCCAAAGAGAGGAGAACCTAGCACCTGGTTTCGACCATAATACCCCGACAAGGATCCATTAAGAGTCCGGGTAATCCTTTGTTGGACAGATGCACTCGCATTGTCCGACTTGGCTGCACCCGACAGCCCGCCCCCTCCAGAAATCGCGTGCGAATAGCTGAAGGCGACGTTGGTCGAATTCCCCTGCCATGCCACGCTACCTCCAACCGATGGGTTCCAGGCAATCGCCGGTGGCAGTGGCAACCCTCCTAACGCTCCTTGCGCGGTATTTGAATGCTGCGGTCCTCCGAAGACCGACAAAGACAATCTCGATGTCGGATACAAAGTGTAGAAGAACTGTATCGCGTGCGTCTGCGTCTCGCTCTCGCCAATTGTCGACGATGACGATACCAACCGCTGATATTGATAATTCACTCCAATGTAATGCATTCGCGAAGGCCGGTAGGAATAAAAGACGGATGCACTCTGGGTTGTTCCGTCGGCCAGCCCTGACACCTGCGATGAATCAAGGTAGTGGAGGTTAGTGAACGTTCCACTGGCCCCTATCATCTCGTTCAAGGCAAACTGGTATGAGACCCCAACGTTTGCATTGTTATTTAGCATTGGCGAGACGGGTGCGATGATCGGGGAATTCCCTCCCCCCGCTCCGCCCGACACGCCTCCGGATCCGTAGTCGAGTTGGTTAAACACGCTCGAACTCTTCTGCAACCCATCGCGTGCGGTCAAGGTCACATGCGGGCTCAAGCGGTCCGTTACGCTGATCGAGAAGTTCTGGTCCGCCTCGTCGCGCGAACTTGTCCTTTGGTAGAACGTAAATCCCGGCGCATAGGTTAGAACGGTATGCAACGTAGATGTCTTCTCATCCAATGCAATCGTCGGCCAAATTGAATAGCTGACATCGCTCACTGGAGTAGAGCCGCCCAATGCGTTGTCGGTATAGGCCGAGCTAAAGCTGACTCCGTAGCGCAAGTAGTTAGCTCTCTCTCCTTCCGATCCTAACGCTGTCGGAAATGACTGGCCACTGACGGGCGGCGGCGTCAGCATTGTTGGCTCTTCAAACGGGCTCGCAGGCTGGGTTCCGCCCGCATCGGTCTGAGCGAGGGCGGGTACCGCCATCAGCAATACTAGGGTCAAGCACGCTTGTCTAAACATAAATCACCTTCACGGGACGACAATCGTATCGTGCGGTTGTAGCCGGATATTCTGCGCTGGATTCTCACCCTTCAGCACTTCCTTGTAGTTGAAAGGAATTCGCGCCTGGGTCCCATCTGCGTTCTGCCGCAGAACATAAATGGATTTCTTCTTGGCGAAGTCGCGGAACCCACCCGCCAGCGCGATCGCGTCCAATACCGTCACCGAATTCGTCAGCGAATAAGCGCCTGGTTTGCTCACTTGGCCAAGAATATTGAACTTCTGGCTGTTGATCTGCTGCACCATCACCGTAACTTCAGGCTCAGAGATGAAGCTTTGCAGTTTGCTTGCGATCTCCTTTTCAAGTGCCAGAGGCGTTTTGCCTGCGGCCTGAATTTCTCCGGCTAGAGGCAGTGAGATTCGCCCGTCAGAACGCACCGGGATCGATGGCCGTGAGACATCCGGTTCCTTCCACACCGTGATCGCCAGCACATCATCGTTGCCAATCACGAAACTGTCATCGTGCGGCTTCGTCGCCGCATCTCCGCTCGGCGCGGCCTGTGCCGGCTGCACAAGTTTTGCTTCTTTATTCCCTTTTCCTGGCTCGTTCTGTGCTGCCGGGGTCTGCGCCGCGAGAGAACCCGCGACCAGCAAACAACCCAGCAAGGTCAACATTCGGCGTGAATGCCCAATCTTTATTCTGTTCATAGGCTCTCCTGATGACTTACATCCATCTGGGCCCAAACTGCTCATTAATTAATGGTGCCGTTGCCTCTGAAGCCGTTACCGTTTCCGTTCGAATCATGGTCGTCGGAGAATTGCGCGCCGCCATTCGGCTTCAGATGATACTGGTCGATCTTATAAAGCAGTGTCCGGTAGCTCACTTTGATCATTCGTGCCGCGGCCTTCCGATTCCACCCGGTCTTTTGCAGAGCCGCGACAATCGCGTTCCTTTCAGCTTCGACTCTCACGCTTTGCACCAGCGACTTGAGCGAATCCGGAACAGAGCCCTGATCGGGCAGAGCCGTCGTCGTCGGAATCATCGGCGGTGACAACGGCGAACCTGCCGCAGCGACTCCCGCCGGCGAAGACGCCAAACCCAACGCGAACTCCTGATCCGGCATCACCAGATACCGCTTCACAAACCGTTCCAACTCGCTCAGGTTTCCCGGCCACGCATACTGCTGACATGCCGCAAGCACAGCTGGCGTGAACTCGCGTGCTGGCAGATCGAAGTGTTTTGCCAGCTGCTGCATGAAGTGGTGCATCAGGAGAGGAATCTCTTCCTTACGCTGTCGCAGAGGCGGAACGTGGAGGGTAAATGCGCTCAAGCAGTAGTACAGATCTTCCCGAAATCTCTTCGCCGCCACTGCCTGTTCGATGTTCGCGCTGGTTGCTGCCAATATCCGGACGTCCAGATCGAGCGGCTTACTCTTGCCTCCGCGTACAAGCTGCTTGCTTTGGAGGACCCGCAACAATGTCAGCTGCAAGTCAGGCGGCATCTCAACGATTTCGTCGAGGAGGAGCGTTCCCTTCTCGCACCATTCAAACTTCCCCATGCGAGTACGGTGTCCGTTGTCTGTGTCCCGATCAGATCCAAACAGCTCCTCTTCCAACAAACGCCCAGGGAGTGCCGCGCAATTTACTTTGACCATCTTCAATCCCGAGCGAACCGAAAGCCCGTGGATCAGTTGTGCCGCGCTTGTCTTTCCGCTGCCGCCTTCGCCGACGATCAGCACTGGTACTTGCGTCTGCGCCAACAATTCAGCCTGCATCCGCAGCTTGCGCATGCTGGGGCTGGCCGCGACGAAGAACGCTCCATCGCCGATCGGCTGCACGTCTTCACTGCGTACGTCGTGCTCAGACGCCTCCGAAGCCGAACCAAGGTGATGCCGGATCACATATTCAACCTGCTGCTCCTCGAGCGGCCGCACAATGATTGCTTGCGCTCCCAGCCGTATTGCTTCTCTCTTATGGTCGGCGTCATCGTGCGGGAAAATCACAATGATCGGCAGGTCGGGGCTTACCCGGCGCAGCCAGCTTAGGACATGCAGCCCCTCACCGTCACCGCTCGCCAACTCGAGCAGCAGCAAGTCAGGAACGGCGCCGCTACGAAGTCGCTCCAACGCCTCCCAGCCGCTGTTCGCGGTTTCCAGATGCCAGGAGTTCGATTCGCCAATCGACCAGAGTGGGCCGAGTACGGCCGGCTCCCGGCCTACGACGAGAAGACGCACGGTTTCAATAGCAGTTTTAGCCATGGAATTGGTTCTGCCGGATAGAAAATGAGACTTGCTGAATCGGAGGAGCGCAGATCAGTAGGCAACGGTTGAAGAGTAGGGTCAAAAAAACTTGGTTGGTTTGTCGATGGAAAACTACGCGGGTTCGATCTCGTAGCCCTCAACACGAACGGCCAGAGATCGCTGAATGGCGTCCACAGAAACTACTACCGAACGCTTTCCTTGTCGTGATACGAGAATTCCTTCCACCCCTGCTAACGACCCGCTGCGGATCCGCACCCGCTGGCCAATCTTCAGGAATGGAAAAGTCTCCCAGTTCATGCGTTCAGTCACAATCCTGCGCACGGCCTCGACCTGGTCGTCCGGGATCGGAGTGCCGTAACGAGGAGTTCCAACAAAATCAAAAACGCTGTCCGTGCACAGTACCCTCAGCCGTTCTTCGTTCGTCGCCATCATCTTGACGAACACGTAGCAGCTGAAGAGCGGCAACTCAACGGATTTCCAGCGGTCGCTCCAGCGGCGCATCTCGGTGTAGGTGGGAAGGAAAGTTGCGAGTCCCTTCTCCTGGAACCTTTGCACGACCACGCGCTCGTGCCGGGCGCGCGTCTGAACCGCGTACCAGCTCTCGAGTCCTGTTGAGCTTCCTTCAGCCAGTGCTTCGTCGAATGTCGTGATCGTGGCGGCCATAGCTTCGCCCTCTGAGCCACATGTTTCTTTTGGCCCTGAGGAAATTCAGATGTCGCACTGATGAGTCTTCCGCTAATCGATTGGGGGAATCGAATGCTGGTTTAGGGGGAAGTGTTTTGATAATGCTACGTTGAATGCAATTTATTCCTGGATGCAGTCTGCTGCAAGTGGTACCCGGACCCTGAGTAACAGTTCCTTCATTTCACAGGCCGAATATACTTGAATAGCAGAAGATCGTCTTAGAGATAGTTTTCTCATACGTCTTCTTAGAATCTACTGCGTTGTTTCCTGGTTTCGTAAACGAAGGTAACTATCACGTAAGTCAATATTCGACATGATGTTACACGAGCGATCGCGAGTCAGGCCGGAACCTCCACAAGTGGGCCATGGACCCTACACGGAAGTGCTAACACTATCGTCAACACACTTGAATACATGGGTGTCCGCCCGCCTTTCCAGGATGTCGTCCCTTGGGCAGCAAGATTGCCCCCTTCGCCACCGGATCGTTGCAGTCGGCTGCAACAAGATTGCAGCACGTTTCAACTATTGGCCTTCAGTCACAGTGACAATTTCTTGCCACCGCCAGAATTCCTTGCTACGATAATGCTTCTCATCGGGGCTGCCCCAGGGAGGCAGCTCAGTGAGAGTACTCCTCCCCTTGGTTACCAGCGAATTCTTGAAATAGGCATTCCTTGACGGTCCCCCATCCGTCGATCTTTATCGGCGAGGTCTTTTCACGGTCGATTTGCTCGTTATTTGAGTTGTCCCCAGGGCCACCGATCGGTTGCAAACGCAGGGAGACATCGATGGAACAGGAAGTTAATCAGCCGGACGGCACGATTCGCGTCCTCGTCGCTGACAATTCGCCATTTCATACGGAATTGCTCGCCGGTGCTTTGACTCGCGACCCCGATCTCCAGGTGATCCCTTCAAGCCTGAGTGTCGCCAGTGTGGCCGCGGCCGCTCGTACCCAGCCCATCGACGTTTTCGTCCTGAGCGCTTTCGGTGAGGGCGATGCCCCGGCCGGCCTCAGTATTCTGGGACAACTTCGCGAAATGAATCCGCAGGTTCGCGCCGTAATTCTCTTGAACTCCTCGAACCCGGATTCCATCCTCGGAGCTTTCCATGCCGGCGCCCGCGGCGTCTTTCACATTCAAGAAGATTCCGACGTCTTGCGTCGGTGCATCCGCGCGGTTCACCAGGGTCAAGCCTGGGTAAGCCGTGAACAGATGACGCTTCTGCTCGAAGCCCTGATCTCCACGCCCAAGATCAGGGCAGTCGATCGCAAAGGCATGAATCTCCTCACAAAGCGCGAGGCGGAAGTCGTGCGCTGCCTGTCCGAAGGGATGACAAACCGCGAAATCGCTGAGCGCATCGGCCTCAGCCAGCACACGGTCAAGAACTACCTCTTTCGCATTTTTGACAAGCTCGGCGTCTCCAATCGCATCGAACTGCTGTTCATGACGATGAATCAGGGCACAACCGCTCCGTTGCTCCTCCAGGGCTTGCTCATGGATCCCGCCGACGGCTATGACGAAGCAACGTTCGTTTCCTGCCAGAAGGCCGCCGAGAATGGCGTGGTCGCGGCTCAGCTTGCCTTGGCCAGGATGATGTCGGCAGGCCGCAAGAACGATCGTGACCTGGCCCAGGCGTACGCATGGTTCCGAATTGCTGGCGACCAGATTGCACAAAGCAAGAGGGCCCTTAAAGACAATCTGACTCCCGCCCAGGCAGCCGACGCTGAAATTCGCGTACGTCAGTACGCAGACAAGTCGAACCAGGCCGAAATCAAGTCTCGCGCTGCCCGCCCAAGCGAATATTTCAATGAAAGCGCAGACTCGCCGACAGTTCACAATCCAGAGCCTGTCTAAATATTTCGGCCAAAACAAAAACCGCGCGGCCTGAGCCGCGCGGCTTTGAATTTCTGCTCGTTGATGATTAAGCGATAACGCGCTTCGCCCGCTGCCCTCGCGAGTAGAACATCGAGATGAAGCATGCGCCAGCGGCAATCAGCGCATAAAGTAGCGCCTCCCCACCTTCCGCAGCCTGCAGAGCTTGTCCCCACATTTCCTGGGGTCCATCTGCACCTTGGTTCGTGGGCGTGTACAGGATCAGGTTGGTATAGCTGCTCAAGCTGGGGAGACTACCTGCCTTGGCACAGGCAATCACCAAGTTGTACAGAGTGAGCGCCGCCGAGCTGAGCTGGCCCGTCGTGACGCCACCGGTCAGCGCCCAAATAACTTGCGAATACACCGACTGCTGGGACGAACTCGCACCCGGTGTGAACATCAGGTTCACCACGTATGCCACTTCCGTATACCCGGTGAGTCCAATGATCGCGCCAAACTGAGTTGACCCGATGTTGGACGAGCTCAGCGCCGAGACGTTGATCCCGTTCGCCGTCCAGCTCTCGCCCGTATAAATATTGTGCTTGTAGTCGTCGCAGATCATTCCCAGGCCGCCTGCGCCGCCCGGACCAACCTGCTGGCCGTTTATGGTTCCGTCGTAAAGCCCAGTCGCGACGCAACCTTCCCATCCGCCGCACCAGACGTCACCTTGATAGCCGCCATTAAACGTCAACGTCGAGTTTTGTCCGAGGGCAGGCAATGCCAAGCAAAAAAGCACGCCCAAAATTACACCCGTCAGAATCTGCGTTCTGTGCTTCATTATCTATTTCTCCTCACCACACAACTGGGGGGAGTGCACAATTCCGGCCACGGATAGACTCGTAGCTGCCCGAATTTTAACGAATCGTAAAGAGCCGTCAAGACTGATAATTTCTGCGACTATCGCAAGCGCTTGCAACACGCCAGTAAGCACTTCTTTATCAATAATATATGCACGTCTATCTCATGTTTTCGGTTCCAATTTTTCCAAAAGAATCCGCTTGCACCATTTTTCCAACCACACAGTTCCCTTTTAACCCGTTCGTTACCAACCTCGCTCCATGCGCCTTGGCGCGACTGGCTCACGCGACGTACGATGACGAAGTAGTCCTAATGACGCCCCGATTTGATGGAGGCTCCTTGGTGAACTTCTTGTTCCGACGATTCCTTGTAATCATCCTGGCTCTTAGTTGCATTGTTCTCTCCGGATGCTCGCGTGACCCCAACGTTCGCAAGCAAAAGTACTTTGAGAGCGGCCAGCGATATTTTGAAGCAGGCAAGTATCGCGAAGCCGCCATAGAGTTCGACAATGCTATCAAAATCGATCCCGCATTCGCGGAAGCTCATTACCAGCTTGCCGAAACCTACCTGCAATTGCAGCAGGGCGACCGTGCCCTTCGCGAACTAATGCGCACCGTCGAGCTTCAGCCCGAAAACTTCCCGGCCCAACTCCAGGTAATCAATCTTCTGATCGTGAGCCACGACCTCAATTCGGCTCGCCAATTACTCGAAGTACTCCTTCAGAGAAAGCCGAGCGATCCCGCCGTCCATACCACCGAATCAAGCCTGCTCGCCGCTGAAGGCAATATCCCGGGCGCCATTGCAGAGCTGCAGCAAGCGATCACACTCAGCCCTGATCGTTGGGAGGCATACCTGAGCCTCGCATTTCTGCAATTCCGCAACAATCAATCCGAAGCTGCAGAAACCAGTCTGAAGAAGGTCACCGACCTCAATCCCAAGGCCATGCAGCCTCATTTGCTGCTCGGTAACTATTACCAATCGCACAACCGGTTTCCCGAAGCCGAACAACAGTTTCAGGCTGCTCAAGCGCTCGATCCCGCCAGCGCCGATCCCCGCGCAGCCATGGCCCGTGTCTACCTGGCCGAGGGCCGACGAGCCGACGCCGAGCAACTTCTGATTCAGACGAAGCGCGATCTGCCAAACAACCCCGCGGCCTATCGCTTGTTGGGCGAGTTCTACTTCACGAGCGGTGAGGTGGACAAGGCGAACGCGGAGTATGCGACGCTATACCAGCAGCATCCGCAAGACCTTCAGCTCAAGAAGAACTACATCGAACTCCTCATTCAGACGAGACGCTTCCCCGAAGCGCGCCAACTGAATGACGAGATTCTCAAGGCCAATCCGAACGACGAAAACGCGCTCGTCTATCAGGCGGAGATGCAAATCAGCGGTGGCGACGTAAATGGAGCCGCGCAGAAACTCGAAACTGTTATCAAGAACAACCCGAAGAACGCGGAGGGTCACTATGCCCTCGGCGTCGCCTACGACAAATCGGGTTATACCGAGCGGGCCGAGAGCGAATGGCGCGAGGCTCTGCGCCTCCAACCCACTATGCTCGATGCCGCGCGCTCTCTGGCTTTGGCGGCCATGCGCCAGGGCGATCCCGCCACCCTCGATGAAGCCTCTTCTCAATTGATCGTTTTACAGCCGACTTCGCCCGAAGGCTATTCCCTCCGTGCCCTTGCTAACATCAACCGCAAACGCTTTGGCGAAGCGGAACAGGATATCCGCCGGGCCATCGCCATAGCTCCCCAAAGCGCATTTGGTTATGCACAGCTGGGCAATCTGAAACTGGTTCAAAAGCAGTATTCGGAGGCCACTGCCGCCTATCAGGAAGCACTCACTCGCAATCCTGACTCCAGCGACGCTCTACGCGGCCTGACGAACACAATGATCGCGCAAAACCAGGTCGATAAGGCGATTGCCGCTATCCACACCCAAATATCGAAATCGCCCGCAAACAGCAACTTCTACGACCTCCTCGGCACAATCCTCTTCCTCAACAAAAAAAATCTGACAGGAGCCGAAGCTGCCTTCTCCAAGTCCATCAGTTTGGAAAAGCAGAACTCCGACGCCCTCCTGAAACTCTGTCAAGTGCAAGCCGCGAAGGGTGTGATGGATCAAGCCATCGCCACCGCGCGGCAAGGGACCACCGACAACCCTCGCAACGTCGATCTCTACATTTTGCTCGGAAGATTCTACGAATCGAAATCGGACTGGACGCGAGCCGAAGCTGCCTACCGCGACGCGCTGAATGTCAATCCACAACATCCATTGGCGTCAAACAACCTTGCCAGATTGATGCTCCAGACCGGAGGCAATCTCGACGTAGCTCTATCCCTCGCGCAGACCGCCCACCGCAGCATGCCAAGCTCCCCCCTAATCGCCGACACTCTGGCCTGGGTTCACTATCAAAAGGGAGCGTATCAATCGGCTATTGGACTTCTTCAGGAGGCTCTGAATTTGCAGGAAAAGGTGCACGCACCCGACAATTCCGAGATTCACTATCACCTCGGGATGGCGTATGCAAAGAGTGGGCAGACGTCGCTAGCCCGTCAGCAACTCGAACGGGCCATCAAACTCAATCCCAAGGCGACGGAGGCAAAAAAGCAACTCGCCCAGCTCAAATCATCTTGAGGACGGTTCTCCCGAATGGTTCGAGCCAAGTTTCTTACGGATCTTGCGCAGCTCCATGAAACTGAGCGCGCTCATCGCGACCAGCACGGATCCGAACGAGATCATTAATATTGTATCCATAGAACGCGGTCTCCTCCCCGCTCGCTTGCCAAGCTATCGCGGCAGGATCCATACACCGCCGAAGCAGGTCATTGAATCGAACTGGCTACGTTCGAAAAGACCGCATTCGACTGAGTTCCGATCAAGCGGACCGTGCCTACCACCAGGACCAGGATCACTGCCAGCATGACTGCGTATTCGGCGATGTCTTGACCCTTTTCCTCGTGCCACAGCAGGCTAAAGAACTTCTGCATCTCCACACCTCCATCTAAACGGGGGATTGTACACTAGTTCCCCTCGACAGGCAGCAATTGTACGCGAGTTGAGTGGCCGGAGGAATTGGAAAAATCAGGAAGACGGAACTTGTACCTGCGCGATGTTTGAATAGGCGCTCTCGCCCGACTCGTCGACCGCGGTTGCAGCGTAGCAGTAAGTCGTCCCGTTGACGACGTTGCTATCGGTAAATGTCGTGACCGAGCCCAGCGTCGAGCCAATGTTCGAATAGGAACCGCAGACACTATTACTGAACACTGCCCGATAAAGGTTGTAGCTCGTTACATCCGGCGTCGCGCTCGCCACCCACGTCAACTGAACGTTGTGCGGGGTCTGTGCCGTGCCGTTGCCGTTTAAGGTAGTCGCCGTCGGGGAATTTGACGCGTTGCTGGCGAATGTGGCAATCGCCGACGCTGACCCCGTCGCCGTCGGACTAAATTTCACGGTGAAGGATACCGGCGTTCCCACATTCACGGTCACAGGGAAAGTCAGTCCGGTGACGGCAAATTCGGTGGGATTCGTGCCGCTCAGGCCAACCGATGAGACCACAACGGTTGCTCCGCTGGCCGTCAGTGTGCCTGTGGCCGTTCCGCTGCTTCCTACAACTACGTTGCCAACATTAATTGGGTTCGTCACAGCGAGCGTGCCCTGGGCGCCCACCGCGCTGCCGGACAAAGGAATGTTGAGTGTCGGATTCTGTGCGTCCGACGATACCGCTACGTTGCCGTTATATGTGCCCGGCGACGGCGGTGTGAATTTCACTGTGAACGTGACACTCTGACCACCCGTCAGTGTGACTGGTGGATTGATCCCCGTCACGCTATACCCCGTTCCTGTCGGTGTTACCGCGCTGATGTGAGCATCCGCCTGCCCAGTGTTCTTAATCGTCTCTGTCTGCGACGAACTGGACCCCACTTGTATGTTCGTGAAGGTCATGCTGGTCGGGTTGGCGGTCAGCGTCGCCGGGGTTTGCCCTGTTCCCGACAATGCAATGCTGACGTTCGACGCGCCGCTCACCGTCAGGGACATCGTGCCGCTAACCGCGCCGGGGCTCGTCGGTTCAAAGGTTATGCTGAACGTCGAGCTCTGATTCGGCGTCAGCGTCAACGGCAACGACAACCCGCTGTAGCTCATGCCCGCACCCGAGATCGTCGCTCCCGTCACCGTGAGGTTCGACCCGCCGGTGTTCTTAAGGGTGACGATCTGCGAGAGCGCATCCCCCACAATCACATTTCCGAAGTTGATGCTCGACGGATTGGCCGTCAGGTTCCCTTGAGTGACAGCCGTCCCGGACAACGGAATATTCAGTGTTGGGTTCTGAGCATTCGAGGTGACGGTGACATTTCCGCTAAAGCTACCCGCTGACTGCGGCGAAAAGGTCACGTTAAACGTGACACTCTGACCTGCCCCCAGCGTCACGGGTACCGTGATTCCGGAAACGCTGAATCCTGTACCGCTGGGCGTCACGGCCGTAATCGTCGCGCTCGATCCACCTGTGTTCTTGATGGTTTCCGTTTGCGTGGAGTTCGTCCCCACCACCACGTTCGTGAACGTGATGCTGGTCGGGTTGGCGGTCAGCGTTGCGGGAGTCACTCCGGTGCCTGTCAGCGGAATACTAACGTTCGACGACCCGCTGACCGTGAGAGACATGGTTCCGTTCGCGCTGCCCGCAGCCGATGGCGTGAACTTTATCGTGAACGTCGAGGTCTGATTCGGCGTCAGCGTCAAGGGCAGCGTCAACCCTGTATAGCTGAACCCTGTTCCTGAAATCGAGGCCGCAGTCACCGTCACATTCGAACCGCCGGTGTTCTTTAGGGTTTCTGTCTGCGATCCCGTGCTGCCAACAACGACGTTGCCGAAATCGACACTTGACGGGCTTGCCGTCAGATCCCCGGCTGCTACCGCAGTTCCAGTCAACGGAATATTCAGCGTTGAGTTCTGTGCGTTTGAAATGACCGCCACGTTGCCGCTGAAACTTCCAGCCGACTGCGGCGAAAACTTGACAGTGAACGACGTGCTTTGACCCGCCCCCAGGGTGAACGGCAGGGTAATTCCGGAAACGCTAAACCCCGTCCCTGTCGCCGTGACAGCAGTAATTATCGCGCTCACTCCGCCAGTATTCTGGAGTGTCTCCGTCTGTGTCGCGGTGCTCCCCACAGTTACGTTCGTAAACGTGATGCTAGGCGGATTGTCTACCAGATTTGCCGGTGCAACGCCCATTCCAGAAAGCGCGATGTCCACATCCGTCTGGCCGCTCACACTCAACGCCACCGTTCCGGTAACGCTCCCGGTAACCTGCGGCGAAAAGCTCACGGTAAAGGTAGAAGTCTGATTCGGAGTAAGTGTCAGCGGTAGAGTCAGGCCGCTGTCACTAAAGCCAGCCCCCGAAACCGCTGCGGCCGTGACCGTCACGTTCTCGCCGCCGACATTTTTCAAGGTCACCGTCTGCGACGCCGCGCTGCCAGTCACTACGCTGCCAAAGTTGATACTCGTCGGATTGGCGGTCAGCGTCCCGGCCAGAACTCCGGTCCCCGAGAGCGGAACGTTCACGGTGCCGTTGTCGGTTTGAAACGCGATATTGCCGCTGGCTGCTCCAGTAGAGGATGGCGAGAACTGAACGCTGAAGCTTGCACCTTGACCGGCCGCCAGAGTCAGCGGCGCGCTGATCCCGGTGATGCTATAGCCCGTCCCGGTGACGGTGATCTGCGAAATATTAAGACTCGATTGCCCGGTATTTGCAACGGTGTCACTTAGCGTCTGGCTCGTTCCAGTTTGTACGTTTCCAAAATTCAGGCTCGAAGGCGTGGCCGTCAGTTCTCCGGGGCCCTGCTCCTGCGCCTTGCCACCTAGGCCGCCGCAGCCTACAAGAGTTGCTAGGCTCGCAACAACGAGCAGCGCGCTCCACCGATTTTTCCAGCTATGAATTGTTGACGAAGAGTGCCGCAAATCCGCCTGCCAGAGCAAAAAGATATGTGTACCCAACCTGGAAACGAGTCTAGAGTCAGGTCTCTCAGAACGTAAGGTTCCAAAAGGGCAAGGTTACGACGACAACTGGCCAGACGTGCCGCGCATCAAGACGCTCCCCATCGTGAGTCACCGGTTACTTTCGTTTCTCCGGAGAGCCTGCCTTGCTGCACTCAAATTCAGACGAAGTTATCCAAATGATATCCAACGGCAACGCAATGGCAAGTGATTGTTGAGGAAAACAGCACTAAAGATTAGCAATGGAGGAAATTGGCGCCCCGCGCAAGGTGTTTTCAAGGCGTCTTCTGTGCAACAGCGGCAGAGCGCGCTTTCACATCGGCAACGAGGGCAGCGAATCGGGGATCACTGTGGAGCGACTTGAGATCGGGGTCAGTCTCCATGTCCAAGGCTTCCTCCGGCGGAAGGCCGTGCTCAATTGCTTCACGGAGCAACTTGAGTGCCTCATCTCGTTTCCCTTCATGTTCCTCGATGACAGCCAAGTTATAGATTGCATCACCAGTATCTGGATGGTTCGGGCCCAGCACCCGGCGCTGAATGTCGATGGTTTCCCTCTGTAATTTCTCGGCATCGGCACCGCGGCCTTCTCCCATTAACGTGTAGGCCAGATTCTCCATCGACATGAGCGTTCTGCGGTGCTCCGGACCCAGAACCCGCCGGCGACTTTCCAGGGTCTCGCGCCCCAGAGATTCAGCTTCCGCCCAGTGGCCCTCCTTATTCAGTGTATTGACCAGATTGTTCATGGTAGAAAGTGTCTGCGGGTGCTCTGGGCCCATCACGCGGCGCGAGACATCGACGGCCTCGCGCAAGACACTTTCCGCCTCGCCATAACGCCGTTCCTGCTGGAGCGTGTCCGCCAGATTGGCCATTGACCGCAATGTATCCGGGTGTTGCGGACCGAGCACCCGTCTTTGGATGTCGAGCGTCTCCCGTTGTAGCTGTTCTGCCTCGCCGTAGTGGCCTTCCTGGCTCAACGTTGAGCCCAGGTTGTTCATGGAGGTAAGGGTCTGTAAATGCTCCGGCCCAAGGATCCGACGCTGAGTTTCGAGCGCTTGCTTTTCTAGTTTTTCGGCTTCGTCGAAATGACCCTGATCTTTTAGGATTGCCGCCAGTTCTGTCATCGAAACGAGAGTGGTCTCATGCTCCGCGCCGAGGGCCGCGCGGCACAGGTCGAGGGTCTCTCTCTCCGACTTCTCTGCCTCTGCGTGACGACCCTCTCCGTATAAAGACCATGAAAGATTGCTCATGGTGTTCAGAGTATCGGGATGATGAGGACCGAGCACGCGCCGCCGCGCCTCGAGCGTCTCCCGCTGCAACCTCTCCGCTTCGGGATAGTGACCCTCTCGGTCCAAATTCCATGCCAACTGATCCATCGAGTCCAGGGTTCGGGGATCATTGGGTCCGAGGAGATGGCGGCGGGTGTCGACTGCCTGTGCCAACAGCGCGTGTGCCCGATCATATAGCCCGAGATTTCCATAGACCCGTCCCATCACGTCCATCATCTGCGTCTGGAGTTCAGGATCTTTCGCGAGCCCCCCTTCGATTTCCATGGATGATCGGTCGAGAATCTCACGGGCGGTAACGCTGTTGCCGCGAGCCTGGTTGGGATCAGAGACCTTGAACATGCCAGTCATAAATTTGGTCACCCGATCTGCCCGATCACGCTCTCGGGTGATCCGACGCAATTGAACAGCTTGTGTCACCAGGAACACCATCAGAACTGCGAGTGCGGCGATTGCCATTCCAGCCGCCGCGCGATGCCTGCGAATGTACTTGTGGAAGCGATATCCTGGACTCGCCGGACGCGCAACCACTGGGCGATTATCGAGATAACGTTCCAGGTCGGCTCTTAACTCGGCGGGCGTGCCATACCTTCTCTCGCGATCCTTCTCCAGTGCCTTAAGCGTGATCCAATCCAGGTCTCCGCGCAGCAAGCTAGCCAGCTGTGCAGTTTCGGTCGCTCGTGCTTTGGCGTTCGCCGAGGATGTACCGAGACTGGATCGGACGCGCGTGCTCGGGCGCTCCGGATCGTGCTCCCGCATCTCGCGCAGCACCTGATCAAGCGGCTGTTTCTTCCAGAGCGCTGTATTGAAGGGTAAGAAACCAGTCAGCAATTCATAGAGAATCACACCCAGTGAGTAAACGTCGGTGCGCGTGTCAATGTCGTGGACGTTGGGATCGGCTTGCTCTGGGCTGATGTAGCCGGGTGTCCCTAGAAATGTGCCCGCTCCGGTGAAGAGGGTCTCCCCGGGAGCGGGACCCTCTATCCCTTTAGCCAACCCGAAGTCGATGATCCGCGGCAAAGAATTTCCGTCCACCTCGACCACGAGGATGTTGGAAGGTTTCAGGTCACGATGAATAATCGCCTTGCGGTGCGCATGTTGCACTCCTTCGCACACTTTAATAAAAAGAAGGAGCCGGTCCTTGATGCCCATGTTTTGCTGATCGCAGTATTCCGTGATTGGAAGGCCGTCTACATACTCCATCGCGAAGTAGGGCTGCCCTTCCGAAGTCGTGCCGGCGTCAAATACCTTGGCGATCGCCGGATGATCCATCAGAGCGAGCGACTGGCGTTCAGCTTGAAATCGTTGGAGCACGGTCGCATCGTACATGCCCGCTTTGATTAACTTGAGGGCAACGAGACGACGTACCGGAGAGGTCTGTTCGGCAAGCCAGACCTGCCCCATGCCACCGACCCCGATTTTCCGGATCAGATGATACGGACCGACCGACGAGGCCGTCTGTGTTTCGGGGAAATGGGCGAGCCATGGGTGGCCCGACAGGTCGCCGCCATCGGCGTGGGCTGCGAGCAGCGATTCAATCTCACGACGCAAGTTTGGATCGCGTTCGCAGGCGTAATCGAGAAATGCCGAGCGTTGGCTAGGCGCCCGTTCGAGCGCCGCGCCGAAGATCTGCTTAATCTTTGTCCATTGCTCCTCTGTTCCCACAGTTCCCCTTCTTCATTGCCCGAGTCAACCAAGCTTTGGCGACGTTCCATTCTCGCTTCACCGTCGAAGCTGAGACTCCCAGCACCTCGGCGATTTCTTCGGTTGCCAAGCCACCGAAGAACTTCAATTCGACAATTCGACACTGCTGCTCGTCCAGCTTTGCCAGCCCGTGCAAGGCGTCGTCCAGCGCAACGATATCGGTACTCTTTTCCTGAGGCAGGATGAGCGAAACATCGAGCTCGACCCTGCGGTCTGCGCCTCGCTTGGCCGCTCCGTGGGTCCGGGCATGATCGACCAGGATCTGCCGCATCAGGCGCGAAGCCACGGCAAGAAAATGAGCACGGTTCTCGGTGTCGAAAGGACGCTGATCAAGCAGCCTGAGATACGCTTCATTGACCAGACCGGCGCTTTGCAGCGTATGTCCAGGGCGCTCGCGCTGCAAGTGATGCCGCGCAATGCTGCGAAGCTCCTCGTAGATCATGGGAATCAGCACTTCGAGCGCTTCCTGGTCGCCCGCCTTCCAGCGCACGAGCAGTTCGCTGACCGGAGGTGAATGTTGTTGATTCACAGTCAGTTACGGACACCAAAATAGTGAGGCCCACGATAATCTCGCCGTTCAATCAAGTCAATACATAGGCCATGACGGCGATCACCATTAGTTTTCTTCCGCTCAAGAAAAATTTCTGAACCGATTTGCCCCTCATTTTCCGCAACTTAGTAGTGAGAGGCTGACCCGCTTCCCTGCTCGAATCTTCAGCTCAATATCAGAAACCTGGGAGATGCCATGATGACAACCAAAAGTTCTGCGATAGGTCTTGCCGTAGCCTGCTCGTTGCTGATGTTTTGCCGCCCGGCGTTCAGTCAAAAGGATCCCGGCGTCCGGGGCGGGCTTCGCAACACCGGAGGCGGGCTTGAACAGCAGGGAATTCCAATTCCGCACCCACCGGTTATCAGTCCGAACCCAACTACGCACGCCACCATTAACGACAATGAACTGGCATCGTTTCTGGAAGGCATTCTGCGCGCCGGCCAGTTGGAGTCCACTTGCGACGATTGCGCCGATGTGACCGATGGGTCCCCAGTTGAAGGACTTGGAGAGCTCGATCCCATTTTTCCCCAGTTCCACACAAACTCCAACGGCTTGGGAGCGCGACACAATGCCGATCAATGCTTTGCCTGTCATGCCCAGCCGGGGCTAGGGGGATCTGGTGGCTTTCTCGTTCCCAATCCCGGTGCTAAGAAACCTCATGAGGCTGAGAATCCCCAATTTAGCCTCGTGCCGCATCGTTATGGCAGGCAGAACGTGGTACCGAGCTTCGAAACCCGGTTTGGTCCGATCCGCGAGGTGCGCTTCAAGCGCAAACCGGATGGCACCCCAGATGGAGGAGTCCACCAGTTGTGGACAGTGCGCGGAAGTACCAATGATCCCACGATCCCCAACTGCGCGATTACGCAGCCGGATTTCGCAGCCGAGGAGAAGGCAGGCAATCTGGCGTTCCGAATCCCCCTGCAAATGACTGGGCTGGGACTGATCGAATCGATCCAGGATCGGGAGATCATCGCGCAGCACGATGCCACCGCTGCCTTGCGGGCTCCACTCGGCATCGGCGGCCATCCCAATCGCAGCGGCAATGATGGCACCATCACGCGATTTGGATGGAAGGCACAGAACAAATCGATCACTATTTTTGCCGGCGAAGCCTACAACGTTGAGATGGGAATTACTAACGAAGCTTTCCCCACAGCGACCGAGGAAGATCCTGATTGCCAGGGACCGGAAAAGCCAGAACCAAATGACGTTGTGCGCACTGATGACAACGACTATAAGAACCAGTGGTTCGACAATCCCATCCATATCTTGCCGGATTGGCAGCAGTTTCAAATGCTGATGCGGTTCACCGACGGCCCTGCGCCCGACCCCAACCCAAGCGCGAGCGCACAGAAAGGTAAGACCCTTTTTAGCAATATAGGCTGCGCATTGTGCCACACGCCGCAGATGCAGACGGCGCCCGTTATGAATAGTGCGGTTTTGCAAGACCGTCCGGTCAACCACTACTCGGATTTAATGGTGCACCATATGGGATACAAGCTCGCGGACGATGTCTCGCAGGGTCAGGCGGCCGGGGATGAGTTCCGCACCACCCCTCTGTGGGGCGTTGGACAGCGCATCTTCTTCCTGCATGATGGGAGGACGTCAGATCTGCTCCAGGTAATTCGCGAGCATTCCTCGCCTGCGTCCCCGACGTATCCACCCTCTGAAGCCAATAAGGTCGTTCATAAGTTCAGTAAGTTGTCGCCGGCGGAGCAGCAGGCGATTCTGGACTTCCTCCGTTCCTTATAAGGAGTGAGCTATCGGGTCGCCTGTTGCCTGGGCAGCAGGCGGTTCGATTCGGAAACCCAAATGATCACTACTCTCAGAAGAAACAGTTCGTGTCCTCGTTCGGTCGAGGATGCCCCATCACCAAGGCGCACCGTATGGTTTGTGATCATCGCATTTGCCTTGTTGATTAGGGTCCCGGCGTCGCTCGCGCAGGTGACGGCCGAATTCCACCGGACGTTCACGGTCGCCCCGGTACAGCCTCTGACGCTGCACGTCGAAGTGTCTGAGGGAGATCTGCAAATTTTCTATGGCCGGGATGGCCAAGTATCGATCATTGCGATTGCCAGAACTTCGGGCGAAGCGAGATTGGACGACAACTTCTTCTCCAAGGTGCTCACCATCGACCAGCAAGAGAATCATCTCAGTCTCCTGCACACTTCTGATGCCAGCGGTCCCGCAACTGGGATCAGTGTTGCTTACCGGATCGAAGTGCCTTATCGAACCGAGGTGACTTCGAGGCTGAGCCGGGGACACCAGCACATCAGCGGGATCACGGGGCCTGTGAAGGCAGCCGTCCGCTCGGGCGACATTAAGGCTGACTACATCACAAAGGGCGTTCAGGCTGAGGTGGGGAATGGAGATATTGATATTCAGATCATCGGAGATCACGTGGAGGCCAAGGCCGGCACGGGGAACATTTCCTGCACGCGTATTCCTCAAGGGGTCAACGCTGAAATAGGAGATGGCGATATCACCCTCATGGTGGTCGGCCCCTCAAGCGCGCAAGTGAAGGACGGCCGCGGAAGAATCGAGGTAGGCGGCGCTAGGGGAAGGCTCACGGGTTCCACTGTCGGCGGGGATCTCCACGTCAAGGCGATTCCACATGACGACTGGCACTTAAGCTCCTCCTCAGGCAATGTACGGCTTGAATTCCCTCCGGCTGCCAAACTGGAACTCGAGGCTTCGACTTCTGCGGGCGTGTTTCAGATCGATCGTGGCGACATTGCGAAACCTGGCCCTGATGTCCATCGATTCGAACGAGAGGTAAATGGAGGGGGCAAGCGAGTTGAGGTCCACACTGAGAGCGGCAAAATCGTGATCCGCTGATGACATGGATTTTTGATTGAAATGACACAAGGGGCATGTCTAAGGCCCTCTTTAGTGAATTGAATGTTTATCAATGAGGAGAATCAAGAAATGAAAACCCGTTTGGCTGTTCCTCTCATCTTGCTCTTGCTATCGGCATGTCCAGTGATGGCGAGCTGGGGATCGTTCTTGTCGATGGGATCGACGACCGTGAACTCCGATGTGTCGTGCGCGCAAGTTACTTCCGGTGTTGCGGCATGTGCCGCCAGCGGCTTTAGCAATACGCTGGTTGTAAATGTGTTCAGCGGTTCCACGTGGACAGGGTGGACAAAGTTAGCGGGCGGGATCAGTTCGGCACCGAGTTGCGCAACCACAGGCACAGGCCAAGTTGTCTGCGCGGCGCGCGCGTCGAACGGTGGAATGGTCGCAAGCGTGTTCAATGGCACGACGTGGAGCACCGAAGCAAAATTAAAGGGGGCGCTGGCAACGGGGCCAAGTTGCGCGACTCTGGGAGGCGGGCGCGTATTGTGCGCCGCCCGCATCGCATCCGGCGGACTGACCTCAAGTGTGTTCGATGGCGCTAACTGGAGTAAGTTCGACAATCAATCAGCCACCCTGACTTCGGCTCCAGGCTGCGGCAGCGACGATAACGGGCGCGTCGTTTGCGCCGCCAATGATACATCGAGCAATGTGGTGGTGAATCGCTATAACGGAACCTCCTGGGACGGCTTCCTCAACCTCGGGGGCCGTGCAACCGGCGACCCCACTTGCACGAACCTATCGGAGACCGGGCAGATCGTTTGTTTCGCGCGCGGGACCGATAGCAGCTTTAATGGGAACCGTTTCAATGGGCAGGTCTGGTCATCGAGTGATTGGCTAGGGTGGGGCTTTTTGGGAGGCCAGATGGGGACGAAAGGCAGCTGCGCAGTCATCACTACCAATCAAATCGCGTGCGGAGTCTTTGGGGTGACTGATAGTGGCCTATGGGTGGATGTGTTCAACGGAACAGCGTGGAGTGGCTTTACCCCGTTGGGACAAACGACGGTTGGCAATCCGGGTTGCACGCCTCTGGGCGGGAACAAAGTTCTGTGCGCGATAGTGGGTGTGAATAGCAAGGCCTCCAGTATCGTAGGACCGTGACCCTAGAGACCACCTTTGTGGCTATAGATAAAGACCCGACAATTTGTGACGAACAGATTTTCTGGAAACAAGCAGATGTCCGGCAAAGTTACAGCGAGGGCAGAGACTGGATCATCGGTAGTTTGCGCCAACCCCTCGTGGATGTAAGACGAGCGCCGGCTCGCTTGAGCCGGCTGTCGAGTAAACGATGGGAACGCCATCCGGCGCCGTGCACACCCTTCGTACAATCGCGCGTTCTGTCGCTATGTTCATTGCCCGAGATCAACCTCGGCCGAGCTAAAGCGCTTAAGGATGGGTTAAGTAAGCTTCGGCTCAGGCTTAGCAACTTTGTAAAAGCACCTGCGTCCGAGCAAATGACTCACTATGCACTTCTCCCGGAAATAGACCTCGCACTGCAGGCAAATCTCTTCGGGGCTCGAGTGGTGACCGACCAGTCCCGCCGAGAGACGGTCGAGCAGCCTTGCCGCATGGATCAGTTCGTCTTCTGGAAAGCCGTCGAAAACTTCGGTGAGTTTCCGATCCATCTTCATTTCGTAGGAGTCGATGAGACGAGATCCTGAATCGGTGAGCGAGAGGCAGATTTCGCGCCGATCCGGCTTCCCCTCCGCGCGGCGCAGCAACTTGCGCCGGACCAGCCGATCCACGGCCTTGCTTGCCGCCGCATTGCTCACCCCCAGGAACAACGCGACATCCCCAATGGTCCGCGCCTCCGTCATCGCTACCATATACAGGAGCTTAAACTGCGATAGTGTCAATTGCTCGCCGGCAACTTCCTTTAGGATCACCTTTTCCACAATCTCGTCGATGGCCGACGTAAACACACGGGTGCTTCCCAGAAAGTCATGGGCAACATCCCCGCTACCGTTCTTGGGCATGTGGACCTCAAGCTTTGATAAATGATTTACCCGGTTAATTATTGCATGCGCTCGATCTTCGACCGGCATTGTCCCCCTTCCTAATGATTTACCAAGTGAATTGCCTTACGGCTCAATAAATCCCCTCGCTTACCGTCGTGGGGACGGCCATCGTTAGGCAGATAATCACGCACCAGCCACTCGGCTGCATGGGTCACAGCAGTCTCGACGGCTGCAGACAATCCTGGCAGGACTTGCTCAGGTAACGGTCCCGTCTGGCAAGCCAGGACCCGGACTTCCACCCCGCAACTCTCCTGGAGCTCGCGCAGCAGATTGGAAGTCGGAATTTGATGCAGGGAGAAGTCGTCCAGCTTGATTGGCGGGATGTCGGCCGGATCAAGTTCGAACAGCTCTCCTGGTGAGCGACCCACGTCGAGCGCGTCGACGATAAGTAGGCGCCCTGGTCGCTCCAGACTGAGACAGAGGGTAAAGAGGAGGCTGCGCACTCCGGTGCCGGCATCGAGCAGACAGACGTCGTCGGGTACGCGATAGTGAGATTCGACATAATCCACCAACGCGCACCCGAACCCATCATCTCCAAAGAAGATATTGCCACAGCCCAACACTAACGTCGGCTTTCGGCAATATTCGGGAACGTCAGATTTGCCGACGGACGGCATCGTCTCCTCCCTAGTTGGTAAGCGTGTCTACCAGCTTGCCGTCAGCGTCGACGATCTCCAGCTTCACAGAGATCTTCCCATCCAGCCGATGGGTCGCACAGGAGAAGCAGGGATCATAGGCGCGGATGGTCATCTCCACCGTGTTCAGCACGCCCTGATCGTACTTGCCGTCGTGAATCAGGCTTTGGGCGGCCTGCGTGACCGACATGTTGATGGGAGCGTTGTTGTGTGTGGTGCCGACGATCAAATTGACGTTCGTGATCATCCCGTCGGCGTCGGTTGTGTAGTCGTGAATCAGCGTTCCGCGAGGGGCTTCCGTGCAGCCGACGCCCCGTGCCGCACGCGGAGTCACTTTCACGCGCGTTTCCGTGCTGGTGATCTCGGGATCTTCCAGCAGGCGGATTACGTTCTCCGCGTTGTAGAGTAATTCGATCAAGCGCGCCCAGTTATAAAGGAGAGTGAGCTGAGCCGGCCGCCCGAATTTGTCGCGGAACTCGACGAGTTCGGCTTGCGCGAGTGGCGTGTCGATAAACTCGCAGACGTTGATTCGCGCCAGTGTGTTGGTTCTGTAAATTCCCGAGGGCTTCGCCAGATCCATGGAGAAACCGCCCCACTTCCTGGCATACGGGAATTTCAGGTAGCTCCACGCCTCCAGGTGCTCGCTGATGTAGTCGGTGTAGCGGTCATAGGTGAAGTCCTCAAACGCGCCCTCCGGCGTCATGAGGCGCAGCTTTCCATCGTAGAGGTTGAGTGCGCCATTTTCTTTCACCGTCCCCATGAAGCCGGTGGTAATCACGCCCAGGGATTTCACCGTCTCCAGGTATTTCGGGAAGATGTTTTCCTTGGCGAATTTGATTGAGAACTTGGCGAGGTCGAGCGTTTCATCCGCCATCGTGCGCAGCACGTCGCGGTCTTTCGGCATCAGCGGCTTGCTGAACCCGCCCGGAACCGCCGCCTGCGGATGGATAGCCTTGCCCGCCAGGATTTCCAGCATGTGCGCGGCCATGTGCCGCACCTTGACCACCCGTTGTGCCACATCCGGTGCGGCTTTCAGGATTCCGATCACATTGCGCACGGAATAGTCGGCGTCGGGCCCCAGCAGGAAATCCGCGCCCGCCAGAAAATAGAAGTGCAAAATGTGCTCTTCCATGTAGGCGACGCTGTTGCAAAGTTCGCGCAGTTTCTTGCCCGCCGGTGGCGGGTCGACTCCAAAAACTGCGTCGCAAGCTTTAGCGGAAGCGAGGTGATGCGACCAGGGGCATACACCGCAGATACGCGGCGTAATCCGCGGCAGATCCTCCACCGCTTTGCCCAGGCAGAATTTTTCAAATCCCCTCAGCTCGATGACGTTCACGCGGGCCGTGTCCACGTTGCCGGCATCGTTGAGTTGAATGGTGATTTTGGCGTGCCCCTCGATGCGAGTGACCGGTTGAATGACCAATGTTTGTGCCATGGCTTATCTCCTGGGCAACGGGCGCAAACGGCCGCCGGCGCCGGCAAATCGGTTGAAAGTGGCCGCACGATCCGGAATCTGCTTCGGATCGAGGCCGACGGTCGACAACGCACCCATCATGTCCACCATGGGATTGGCTTTGTCGGAGAGAGGACCAAAGCAGCCCTCGCAGGGCATGTACGCATTGATGCAACGCGGCACGCCTTCATGGCCGCCGCATCCGCCACGCGTCGCCGGTCCGAGACACATGAAACCCTGCTCCATCAGGCAGCGCATCTCGTTGAGCGGAGCGCCGGGGGTAAATTCCGGCCCCTCCAGGCGGCGCTTGAGTGTCGATACCGCTTTCTTTTCCCGCTTGGTGGGACATTCGTCGCACACGCTCTTGGTCGACAACGCCGGAAGCGGCTTGCCTTGGAGAAGCGCAAGCAGCGCCCCCGCCACCATGTCTGGTGTGGTCGGACATCCGGGTAAAGAAGCGTCCACTTTGACCACTTCACTAACGGCATAAACGCGGTCGGTGAGAGCTGGAATCTGCTCGCGCGGCAACCCGTTCTTTTCCGTGGTCACGCTGTCGCGGTAAACCTTCTCCATCAGTTCATCTGCGGTTGCTTGGTTGGCCAGCGCCGGAATTCCCCCGCAGGTCGCGCATGATCCCAGCGCAATCAGGATCTTGCATTTCTTCCGCATCTCCAGCGCCAGCTTCTTGTGTTCCTCGTTGCGAATGCCTCCGGAAATCAGTCCCACATCGGCTTCCGGAATTTCCATATCGGATTTGTCGCCAGTCTGACCGAAAAGCTTGTGATCCATCAGCACCGGCATGTGCACGATCTCCACTTGTTTGAGCACATCGATCAGTGGTTCACCGATGTCGAGGATGGTCACTTCACAGCCTCCACAGATGGCGAACCACTCTTCGGCAAGTCGAGCTGCCATGCTGCACCTCCAACGCGATCAGAATTTACGAAGTCGAACCAGGCTTGCATCCGGCTGGTGACCGGCTACTCCGGGACGAGCTAATCCCGCGCCAACTGTCGGCAAATTTCTTGTGCTGAGCGTGAAGCGGGAAGAGAGGCAGCGCCCCGCGATGTGGCCGAGGATCCAACCATGAAAGCCACCGCCTTACCCAGGGTCCTTGCGGCAGGAACGTTACTCCCAACCCTTGAGATTTGTCAACTCGATTTATTAATGCCTTGGTTAATTATTTTCTTGACGTCCGAATCCTTCGGCGATACATTGATGCCGCGATTCGTTCCCGACCGCGTACGGCTCAGTGCTCCGTCTCGAAATGAGGGCTTACCCCTATGAGCCCGAATCTCAGTCTCGTTCACGAACAAAAGAAGTTCATGTGGGATGGCGTGCTTTATGGCACCCATCAGGAGGCCGTTCTCGCGGCCGAGGCCTATCAGAAAAACAATTTCGAAGTCTTCATGTCTGAAGACGACGGTAAGGTTCTGCTCTATACCCGGAAAGTGATCCAAGAAGTTGTTGTGCCAGCTCACTGAGACTGCGTCCTTGGCACGAGGAGGTGTCGATGGCAGCAGGATTTATTCCGGTAAGTGATCCCACATTATTGACTGATATCAGGCACTACGGGAAATTCGATCCCACAGGTTGTTATCAGTGTGGCAGCTGTACGATTTCCTGCGATCTGGTGGAGAATTCCACGACTTTCCCCCGCCGCAGCATTCGCTTCGCGCTGCTTGGACTGCGAAAACCCCTGCTGGGGAGCTTGGATCCCTGGGTATGCCATGACTGCGGCGATTGCTCAATTGTGTGCCCTCGCCAGTCCGAGCCCAGAATCTCCATGATTACGCTGCGCCGATTCTTGACTGCACAATATGACTGGACCGGTCTGAGTACCAGGATCCTCCAGTCAAAAGCGTGGAACCTCGGGTCCCTGATCTTTGTCGCGGTTCTCACGCTCGGTCTGATCATCGGCTACCACCTCTGGTACGTCGCCATGCCGGTCCGCGACTTCGCCACCACACCATTCGGCCTCGATCACATGTTCCCGATCATGACCTACTTCACGCTAACCGTGATCCTGCTGCCGCTGTTCCTGTTGTTGTCCCGCATCTTTCGCATCTGGCGGCTCACCATGACTGGGGACGACCGCCCGCACATTCCCGTCACGACATATCTTGTCGAAGCGTGGGTATACGTCTACGAGATGTTCGTGCAGTCCCGCATGCGCAAATGCCCCGAGCATCGCCGCTGGTTCGGACACGAGGTCCTCGCTACCGGCACTATCGTCATGCTGGTCATCAAGATCTTCGGCCTGCGCTGGTTCCAGACCGACAACATCTATCCTCTCTATAACCCCCAACGCTGGGTTGGCTATCTCGCCGGCGCTGCCATGATTTATGGGATCGCAGAGATTTTCTATGGACGCTGGCGCGCGAACCAGGAGATCTATAAGGAAACACACTTTCACGATCTCGTCTTCCCTGCCCTGATCGTATCGACAGCCCTCACGGGGTTCGCAGCACATATCCTGCGCTATCTCGGATTTGCCCTTGCTTGTCACTATGCCTACGCGCTGCATGTCGTCGTTGCCACACCCATGCTCGTAATCGAGATGTCCTTCGGCAAGTGGTCGCACATGGTCTATCGTCCCCTGGCTCTTTATTTCATTGCGGTCCGCGAGCGGGCCTCGCAGCAGGCCCCCGCTGGAGAGGTGGTTCCCCATGCCATCTGATGAAATCCCAACTCAAACGGTCGGCGCCGCACTGGTAGTTGGCGGCGGCATCGGCGGGATGCAAGCCGCGCTCGATCTTGCTAACGGTGGCATCAAGGTTTACCTCGTCGACCGCAAACCCGCGATCGGCGGTGTGATGGCGCAGCTCGACAAAACTTTTCCCACGAATGATTGTGCCATGTGCACGATGGCGCCTCGCCTCGTGGAAATCGGCCGCCATAAGGGCATTGAAATCCTCACGCTCAGCGATGTCGAAAAAATCGAAGGCCAGCCCGGAAATTTCAACGTCACCATCAAAAAGCAAGCACGCTTCATCGACGAGACCAAGTGCACCGGCTGCGGCGCATGCATCGAAAAGTGCCCGGTGACTCTTCCGTCTGAATTCGACCGAGGGCTGGCAGAACGAAAAGCGATCTTCCGCCCCTACCCCCAGGCTGTCCCCAACGTGTTCACGATTTCCCGCCGGGGTACGGCTCCATGCCAGGCTGCCTGCCCCGTCCACCAGGACGGACAAGGCTATGTCGCTCTGATCGCGCAACGTCGTTTCGAAGAAGCGTTGCAGATCATCTTGCGCGACAACCCGTTGCCCTCCATTTGCGGCCGCGTCTGTACACATCCCTGTACTGACAAGTGCACTCGCTGCCAGGTTGACGACCCAATCAACCTCCCCGGCCTTAAGCGCTTCATCACCGATCAGTTCCCCGACTACAAACTTCCCCAGCCGACTGTTCCCGACCGCACACAAAGGATCGCCATCGTCGGCTCGGGCCCGGCCGGACTCGTGTGCGCCTATCAACTTCGTCAAAAGGGATACCGCCCAACAATCTTCGAAGCGCTCCCCTCAGCCGGCGGAATGCTGACTGTCGGTATCCCCCCGTATCGTCTGCCTCGTCGAACTCTCAGTGCTGAAATCGACAAGCTGCGCGCCATCGGAATTGAAATACTCCTCAATACTCCGGTCGGCCGCGGCATCACCTTCGAAGAACTGCAGAAGAGTTTTGCTGCAGTCTTCATCGCCATCGGCGCCCACGTCGAGCGCAAGCTTGGGGTTCCCGGAGAAGATCTTGCCGGCGTCAGCGGCGGCGTGGAGTTTCTCCGTAAAGTCAATCTCGATAAGCCAGCAACGCCCGGCAAGCATGTGCTCGTGATCGGCGGCGGAAATTCTGCTCTGGACGCCGCTCGCACCGCTCTTCGCAGCGGCGCTCAGGACGTCACCATCGTCTACCGTCGCACCCGCGCCGAGATGCCCGCAGATCCCCGCGAGATCGAGGATGCCGCGGCAGAGGGCATCAAGCTGATGTTCCTCGCTGCTCCCAAGTCGTTCCAGGCCGGACCCGATGGGCGCGTCGCCGGTCTCGAATGCCTCAAGATGAAGCTCGGCAAGAAGGACGCCAGTGGGCGGCCCGCTCCAGAACCCGTTCACGGCTCCGAATTTGTTCTTCCTTGCGATGCTGTCATCGCCACCATCGGCCAGTCGCCGGATGTACCCAGTCTCGGCGAACGCCTCGGACTCGAGACTACAAAGTGGGGCACGCTTAAAGCAGATCCCCTCACTCTCGAGACCGGCCTCCCCGGAGTCTTTGCCGGCGGCGATTGTGTCACCGGCCCGGACGTCGTCATCAACGCAGAGCTCGCCGGCAAGAAGGCTGCGACCTCCATCGATCGCTGGCTCAATCATGAGAATCTCCGCCTCGGTCGCGAGCTTGAGGGTCCTTACCGCGCCGAATACGAAGTAGACACTACGGGCGTGCTGATGCAGCGCCAGATTCACATGCAGGCGCTCGACCCCACAACCCGCGGCAAGACCTTTGCCGAGGTGCATGTGGGCTACACAGCCGAGGAGGCCGTCGAGGAAGCTAAGCGCTGTCTCGCCTGTGGCATTTGCTGCGATTGTCATCTCTGCGAGACGGCGTGCGAAGCGCACGCCATCGATTACCTGCAAAAAGATCAGAAGATTGAATTAAAAGTCGGTGCTGTCGTCCTGGCTCCCGGCTATGAGCTCTTCGACGCCCGCCTGAAAAAAGATCTCGGCTACGGCCGTTTCCCCAACGTTGTGACCTCCATCGAGTTCGAGCGCATCATGTGCGCGTCCGGCCCGTTCTCCGGCCACGTCGTCCGGCCTTTTGATCACAAGGAGCCCAGGCGCATCGCCTTCATTCAATGCGTCGGCTCACGCGATTCCGATCACGACTACTGTTCCTCCGTCTGCTGCATGTATGCCACCAAGGAGGCAATCATCGCCAAAGAGCATCTCGGCGAAGCTCTCCGGTGTGACGTCTTCTTGATGGATATGCGCGCTTTCAGCAAGGGCTTCGAACAGTACTATCACCGGGCAGAAGAGCTGGGCGTGCGCTATATCCGCTCGCGCGTTCCGATCATCGAGGAAACTCCGGGCACGCGCAATTTGATCGTCAAGTATCTTGGCGAAGACGATCGCAAGCTGTCCGGCGAATACGACCTGGTCGTGCTGTCCGTGGGAATGCAGCCGCCCAAAGAAGTGAAGGCGTTGGCGGAGCGCTTTGGCATCTCCCTCAACGAATTCAATTTCTGCAAGAACTCGGAATTCACCCCGGCCGAATCGTCCCGCCCCGGAGTCTTTGTGGCAGGCCCCTTTGTTGAGCCCAAGGACATTCCGGAAACGGTTATGCAGTCGTCGGCCGCGGCGGCCCGGGCGCTTGCGTTATTGAAAGATGCCCGCGGCACGTTGATCGCCCCCAAGACCTATCCGCCGGAGAGAGACGTCGCTGGCGAAGATCCGCGTGTCGGAGTCTTTGTTTGTCACTGCGGCAGCAACATTGCCGGCTTCGTCAAGATTCCTGAGGTTGTTGAGTACGTCAAGACTCTCCCTAATGTGGTGTACGCAGAAAACAATCTCTATACCTGCTCCAACGACACCCAGGACCGAATCAAGGAAAAGATTGCCGAGCACAGCCTGAATCGTGTCGTAGTTGCCTCCTGCACTCCGCGCACCCACGAAGCTCTCTTCCGTAACACCATGGCCGAGGCTGGTCTCAATCCTTACCTCTTTGAGATGGCCAACATCCGCGACCAATGTTCCTGGGTGCACATGCACGAGCCGGAAATGGCCACAAAGAAATCCCAGGATCTGGCCAGGATCGCGATCGCCAAGGCGCGCCTGTCACAACCGCTCCATCGCCACAAGGTAAAGGTAGAAAAATCGGCCCTGGTTGTCGGAGGAGGTCTCTCCGGAATGACCGCCGCTCTCAGTCTTGCCGGCCAGGGATTTGACGTCTATCTCGTCGAGCGTGAAAAAGAACTCGGCGGCCATCTGCGCCGCGTCCGTTACTTGCTCAAGGGCGCCAAGCCGCAAGAGGAATTGGCACGGCTTAGAGACGAGATTGACCGGAACCACAGAATCCACGTCTTCACCAGCGCCGCGATCGTGAGCATCGAGGGCACAATTGGCAATTTCAAAACGAAAGTGTCCGCTCAAGGTGAGATCTCCGAAGTCATCCACGGCGTAGTCATCGTTGCCACAGGAGCCAAGGAATACACGCCTGCGGAATATCTCTACGGACAGACGCCGGCGGTTATGACGCAGCGTGAACTCGAACAGCAACTGACCCCCGAAAGCACCTTGCTGGCAACAAATGGCTGCGGTCCGAAGACCGTGGTTATGATCCAGTGTGTTGGCTCCCGCGAAGACGCTCACCCCTATTGCTCGCGCGTGTGCTGCTCCGAGGCCATCAAGAATGCGCTGCGCATCAAGTCTCTCTCTCCAGAAACCGCCGTTTATGTCCTCTACCGCGACATCCGCACCTACGGCTTCAAAGAGTCCTACTACACGAAGGCTCGCCAGCAGGGTGTCATCTTCGTCCGCTATGACGAGACTGCCAAACCCGAAGTCTCCGCGAATGGCAATGGGCTACAGGTAATTGTTCGCGACCAGACTCTTCGTATGCCCATCAGGATCGCTGCTGACTTGGTCGTGCTCTCCACCGGTATTCATCCACACGAAGACAACAAGACGATTGCGCAATTCCTTAAAGTCCCATTGAACAGTGAAGGCTTCTTCCTCGAGGCCCATATGAAACTCCGTCCGGTCGACTTCATGACCGACGGCGTCTTCGTTTGCGGCTTGGCCCATTCTCCCAAGACAATCGAGGAATCCATTCTGCAGTCGCAAGCGGCCTCCGCCCGCGCTGCCGCGATCCTGACGCGCGACACTCTCGAACTCGAAGCCAATGTCTCCGAGGTCGTCAACCAGAACTGCGACGGCTGCGCCTACTGCGTGGACACCTGTCCCTTCAAGGCCATCACCCTGCTTGAATACATGTGGCAGGGCACGGTCAAGAAGACGGTCGAGGCGGAGGAGACAACCTGCAAAGGCTGCGGTTGTTGCCAGGCAACTTGTCCCAAGAACGGCATTTTCATTCGCGGATTCACTCTCGATCAGATCCGTGCGCAAATCGACGCCGCTTTGGAGGTGGCGTGATGGAAGACCACAATATGCAACCAACTTCGTCCGCAACGCTGGCGCCTCCAACGGCGACCTTTGAACCACTTATCATCGCGCTGTGTTGCAACTGGTGCTCCTATGCCGGGGCCGATCTGGCCGGCGTCTCCCGCATTCAATATCCGCCCAACATTCGCATCATTCGCGTGATGTGTTCAGGTATGGTTCATCCGAACCTCGTCATCGAGGCTCTCACCAAAGGCGCCGACGGCGTTCTCATGTGCGGCTGTCACATTGGCGATTGCCATTACCAGGACGGCAACTTCAAAGCGGAGAAACGCGCCGAGGCTATCCGCCTCATGCTCCCCGACTTTGGCATCGAAGAAGATCGCTTTCGCCTGGAATGGGTCTCCGCCGCCGAAGGCCCGCGTTTCGCAAAGCTTGTTACGGATTTCACAGAGCAAGTACGCAATTTAGGCCCGAGCCCGTACCGTCAGAGTTAGCTAGGAGCGCGTCTCGCGCATCATTCCCGATAGCAACCGCCTTCGACATGGAGCTGCGGTCATTAAAAGGAGGCACAGGATGGTTGAAACATTGGAACGGCTCGTCCATCAACATCCATTTTTCCAGGACATGGAAGACCAGCACGTCGAACTCATCTCCGGTTGCGCTCGCAATGTGCACTTTGATACAGGTCAGATAATCCTGCGTGAGGGTGAAGACGCCAGTGACGTCTTCCTCATCCGCGAGGGATTGGTTGCCATCGAGTTACCCACTCCGACGAGAGGACATATTCGCGTACAAACCGTCGGAGAAGGAGACGTTCTGGGTTGGTCGTGGCTCGTCCCGCCCTATCGCTGGCGCTTTACCGCGCGCGCTTGTCGATCGACCCGTGCGCTCGCGTTGGATGCGCAATGCCTACGCACCAAATGTGAGCAGGACCACGATCTCGGCTACCAGTTTGTGAAACGCTTCACAAGCATTGTGACTGACCGGCTCGATGCCACAAGGCTTCAGCTCATGGAGCTGATTGTTTGACCTAGCAGTTCTGGTAGAAGCCGGGGAATTCGCCTGTTCAGGGACTAAGTAAAACCACGTGTGCGAAAACTGGTTCGCATCGACCCTTGCACTTCTCTTCGTTCTATGCGAGAGTAGTTCCCCAATGACGCGCACACTGCGATTTACCTTTTCTCTGTTTACCTACCGCTACTTCTTTTATGGAGTAGCGGCGACGGCGAATCCTGTGTGTGCTCTCATGACAAGCTAAACCAGCACACAAGTTCAGCCAGAAGCCGCGATCTCCAGATCGCGGCTTTTGCTTTTTGTGGCAAAACTCAACCCAGGGTTCAAAAGGAGCAGTCGGTGATTATCAACATGGAGTACGGGGCATCGGAAGAACAAATCGCGCACATCATCGCGGTCGTCGAGCAGGCGGGATACCGGCCACACACGATCCGCGGAACTGAGCGTACGGTCGTGGCCGCGGTCGGCAGCGGCGGCAATCGGGTCGCGTTGGAAGGGCTGCAAGCGGCACCTGGCGTAGAAGCAGTCGTAGCCATTACACAACCCTTCAAACTCGTGAGCCGGCAAGTCAGGCCGCAGTCATCGATTGTCTATGTGCGTGATGTGCCTGTCGGCGGCGATCAATTCGTAGTCATCGCGGGCCCGTGTTCGGTCGAGTCGCGCGAACAATTGCTCACCACGGCGAGATCGGTAAAGCTTTCGGGAGCCCGCATGTTGCGCGGCGGGGCCTACAAGCCCCGCACTTCACCGTACGATTTCCAGGGCCTCGGGGAAGAAGCCCTGCGACTCCTTGCCGAAGCTCGCGACGAAACCGGTCTCCCAATCGTCACCGAGGTCATGAGCACGGAAGATGTCGGTTTGATCTCGGAATATGCCGACCTGCTCCAGGTGGGCGCGCGCAACATGCAGAATTTCGCTCTCCTCCGCGCACTAGCCCGCGCCGATCGCCCCATTCTCTTGAAGCGCGGTCCCTCGGCCACGGTCAAGGAATGGCTTCTCGCCGCCGAATATCTCCTCGCTGGCGGCAATCAAAACGTGATTCTCTGTGAGCGCGGCATCCGCACCTTCGAGACCGACACGCGCAATACCCTCGACTTGGCGGCGATTGCCTTGGCGAAGGAGCTCACCCATCTTCCCGTGATTGCCGATCCCTCGCACGGAACCGGCCGCCGCAGCCTGATCCCGGCTCTTTCAAGTGCTGCCCTGGCAGTCGGTGCTGACGGATTAATGGTTGAGGTCCATCCCTGCCCTGAGCGCGCGCTTTCCGACGGCCCACAGTCGCTCGACCTGGCAGGCTTCAAGAACCTGATGGGCACCTTAGCCCGCCCATCGCGAACCCTGACTCCGGCAGAATTCTCCAACTCTGCCGCTTAACACTATGCAGGCGATCCGCCAATGTTGCCGGTACGCGGGAACCTGGATGCCTCGCAAGATCACAGGACTCCGTGACCGATAGGCTTGAAGATTGTCGGGAAAGGTATTGTTCTTGCTCCTGGCTTGAAAGTCCGACAAGCGGTAATGCTCCAATTCGGAATGACTTTCTCCGTTGGGACACTGACAAATCCCGCCTGACAGGATGGCGCGGATGATCAAGGTTCTTTTAACGGCAGTCCATAAAGGAGATATTCAATGAGCAGGTTCTTGTGGGTCACAGCAGTTCTAGTCTGTCTCGTACTCGTGCAATCAGGTTGGGCACAATGGTCATCGGACGCCTCGCAAAATTTGGCTCTGGCCAACAATAATGACGGTGCCGATCAGGTTCAACCCAAGGTAAAACCTCTGTCGGATGGCGGGTGGTATGTAAGCTGGTTTGATTCCGATCCCAATGATCAACCGCCGGTCGGATACGACGTCTACCTGCAGCGACTGGACGCAAATGGGTACGAGCAATTCCCCCACGGTGGCATCGAGGTCGCGGACCTGAGCAACGCTTGGACTCAGGATTATGGCCTCGACATTGACACCAACGGCAATGCCTTGCTCGCGTTCCTCGACACGCGGGAAGGCGCGAACTGGCAGGTGACGGCCGCCAAGATGGATAAGTACGGCAACTCCCTCTGGGGACCCCTGGGCGTGCAGCTCACAAACTTCAAGAAAAAGTCGAACTATGCTCCGAAGATCGCGGGCACTAGCGACGGCAATGTAGTCGTCGCCTGGACAACCGGCATCGGCAACAGTTCGGTCGTGATGGTTCAACGACTCGACTACAACGGGAATGCGCTTTGGTCGAAGCCGATCATTTTCCGTGAAAAAGGCTCGAATTACATGCTGGCCGATCTGCATGCGGCGGACAACGGCAGTGTCATCGTCTCCTGGACTCGGGATACAGGCTTCTACAGCGACCATCAACTCCGAGCCAACAAGCTCTCCCCCACCGGCAAACGCCTGTGGGGAAAGAACAACGTTGTGATCTTTGACCAGGGCTCTCTCCAGTTCGGCGAGTTCCCGTACTTTGTTCCGGACGGCAACGGCGGCGCTGTATTTGCCTGGTATGACAATAGCCCATATCTGCAGGCGTTTGCTCAGCATATCCGCGCGGATGGCAGCGAAGCTTTTCCGCATAACGGAGCTCCGGGCACGACCGATACCAACCGCGTCAGCGTGGAACCCTCGGTTGCGTACAATGCAAACGCAGACGAGACCTTCCTCTTCTGGACCGAAGAAGATGAGTTTCAGACCGTCAACGGCATTTACGGACAGAAGTTCGACGGCCAAGGCAACGCACAGTGGAATCCAACCGGACTCGTGCTGGTTCCGCTCGGCACCGAAACGCAAACCTTCGCGGAAACCGTGCAGATCAACGGTTCAGTCCTGGTCTTCTGGGTGGATTCGCCCGGCTATGGTCAAGGCACGTTGCAGGCAGCCAAATTGAATTCCAAAGGCTATCTCCAGTGCGCGCCCTTCATGGTCTCATCGGTATCGTCAGATAAGTATCGATTGTCCGCCGATGTCACTCCGGCAAGATCGCAACTCGCGGCCATCGCTTGGACCGACGATCGCATTGGCAACAACGCCATCTACATTCAGGACGTGAGACCCAACTGCGGGTTGGGCGAAAAGTAATCGATCTCGCAATCTAGTTGCGAGAAGTTGTGCCCCGGGTTCGCGCGCGCGCGTCCCGGGTTCCCCATCCGCGCCGCAGCTTCACCCTCTGCCGAAGCCCGCGTCACAAATACCGTGCGTATGATCGAAGACCACCCGATCCCGCTCGTGTGCTCGATATTGCTCTCGATTGCGGCTTCAGAGACATATAAAATTTCAACCATGCCTTCTTGGCAGAGTTCGGCAGGAGTCCACGGTCCTATCGAACCGGCGAGCGCTAACCTTCCTCGTGCGGCAGCCTCCACCTTGAAGTTACGATGGTTACCCAGGCCCGTTTCCTAGGTTTTTCTGATTAGTTTTACCTGAGAATTTCTGTTCCAACACTTGAAGCAACCGGTCTAGGCCAAACTCCACATTGGTGTTTCCCTCGATACCGATTTGGTCGCGAAATGAGTCTTCGAATCAACTTCCGTACTTGTTACCAGCCCCTGTGACTCGCATCACTCCAAAGGGTGCTACTCGAGCTTGGGAATGCTCCGAAGAATCTGTATAGATCGTAATAGATGATCCAGAAAGGGAGTGCCATGTCTACTTTATCGGAGGCACCGCTCTCTGCGGAGGAAAAGGCCTACCTTGACGATTTGATTCCCCAATGCGCCGGTCGCCCTGGGGCTCTGCTTCGCATCCTCGAAGCTGTTCAGGAACGGCAAAAGCAAAAATATTTGCCCATCCAGACTCTCCGCTACATTGCGGCCAAGACCGGAACTCCTCTCTCGCGCATATACAGCGTCGTCACCTTTTATGCGCTCTTCAATCTGCAACCACAAGGCGAAAACAGCATCTGCATCTGCCGCGGCACGGCATGTCACACGCGCGGCTCTCGCAACTTGCTGAATGGCGTGCAGCTTGATCTTGGTCTGGGAGTAGAAGACCCCGAAAGCGACGGCAATGAGGCCGACAAGATGGTTCTCACCACGCCGGACGGAAAATTCACCGTTCGTACCGTTGCCTGTTTCGGTCAATGCGCTATGGCGCCCGTGGTCGAAGTAAATCACCGCATCTGTGGGCACGCTACCGAGCGTACTGTGAAACGCGAAATTGCCACCATCCGCGGAGGAGAGTGATCTATGCCGAGAATTCAAGACCTCGGAGCTTTCACCGCAGTACGCGACGCCGGCATGGCCAAGCTCGTTCCAAAAGTTCCGCGCCTGACCGTCGGCATGGGAACCTGTGGCCGCGGCAATGGCGCCGAAGGCCTCTACCAGGCGTTTGCCGAGGCCATCGAGCGTCGTGGTGCCGACATCCAACTCGCGCCGGTCGGCTGCTTCGGTGCCTGCTTCCAGGAGCCGCTCGTCACCGTTCGTCTCCCCGGCAAGCCGCTCGTAATCCTGCACAAGGTTCAGGCCAATGACGCTGTTCGCATCCTTGAAGATCTCCAGGACGAAAATCTCAGCCCTGACCTTATTTATTGCAAGATCGAAGAATGGGATCACCTAACTGGCCATGTCCGCTACGGCGAGGCCTATCCCGAGATTCCCGCCTGGCAAGAAGTCCCGTTCTTCAAGGGGCAAAAGAAAATCGTGCTCCGCAATTGCGGAATCATTAATCCTGACGACGTCGAGGAATACATCGCAGTCGGCGGCTACCAAGCTCTCTATCAGGTTCTGATCGAGGAGAAGCGCGAAGCCGTCATCGAGCAGATCAAGGCGTCACGCCTCCGCGGTCGCGGCGGTGCGGGCTATCCCACCGGCAACAAATGGGAATTCCTCGCCAAGGCCAAAGGCGATTCGAAATACATCATCTGCAATGCCGACGAAGGCGATCCCGGCGCCTACATGAATCGCAATGAGATCGAAAGCGACCCTCATGCCTTACTTGAAGGCATGATCATCGGCGGTTACGTCACCGGCGCAGCCGAGGGCATCATTTATGTTCGCGCCGAGTATCCTCTCGCCGTGCATCGCCTGCGCGAGGCCATTCATCAGGCTCATGAGTACGGTCTGCTCGGTGAAAACATCCTCGGACGTGGCGTCAAGTTCGACATCTCGCTTGTCGAAGGCGCCGGCGCATTCGTTTGCGGCGAAGAGACTGCGTTGATCGCCTCCCTCGAAGGCATGGCTGGCCGTCCCCGTCCTCGTCCTCCGTTCCCTGCTCAAAAAGGTCTCTGGGGGAAACCCACCAGCATCAACAACGTCGAGACCTGGTACAACATCGCTCCTATCGTCATTAAAGGCCCTGCGTGGTTTGCCGCTACGGGCAGTCCCAAGAGCTCCGGCACAAAAGTCTTTTCATTGGTCGGCAAAGTCAAGAACACCGGCTTGGTCGAGATGCCCCTCGGAACCCCGCTCAAGACCTTCATCTACGACATCGGTGAGGGCGCGGGCGACGGACGCCAGGTCAAAGCCGTTCAAACCGGCGGCCCATCCGGAGGATGCATTCCGCATGAAATGTTCGAGACTCCGGTCGACTACGAAAGCCTCGCGCAACTCGGCTCCATCATGGGCTCAGGCGGTATGGTCATCATGGATGACGACAACTGCATGGTCGATGTGGCTCGTTACTTCATCGAGTTCACACACTCCGAATCCTGCGGTAAGTGCATCCCCTGCCGGGTTGGCCTCAACAAGTGCCTTCGCATCTTGAATCGCATCACCGAAGGCGTAGGCACCACGCACCACATCGAATTGCTCGACGAACTCAGTCGCTTCATTCGTGACTGCTCACTCTGCGGCCTCGGTCAGACCGCACCCAATCCGGTGCTTACGACTCTGCGCCATTTCCGCAGTGAGTTCGAAGACCACATCCTCGCCCGCCGCTGCGAAGCCGGCGTCTGCCAGGACCTTGCGCTTTCTCCCTGTGAAAATAGCTGCCCGCTGCACATGAACATCCCGCGCTTCCTCCAGCTCTATCAGGAAGGGCAACTCGAGCAGGCGTTCCTGTCGGTGATCCTCGACAATCCTCTTCCCTCCTCCACCGGCAGAGTCTGTCAGCACCCGTGCGATGACCGTTGCCGTCGCCAAACGCTCGACCAGGCGGTGAACATGCGCGAGGTCCATCGCTTCATCGCCGACTCCATTCTCCTCTCTGACAACTTCCAAGGCGCAGTCGAGAAGATTGCCGCCCGTATGCTGGCTCCGACCGGCCGCAAAATCGCCATAGTCGGCGCCGGCCCGACAGGTCTCACCGCCGCGTTCTATCTCGCACTCCTCGGCCATGAAATCACGGTGTACGAGAGCAGACCGGAAGCTGGCGGCATGTTGCGTTTCGCGTTGCCTGAATATCGTCTGCCCAAAGACATCCTCGACCGCGAGATATCAATCATCGAGCGGCTCGGCGTGAAATTTGTCTTCAATACAAAACTGGGCGTCGACATTACATTCGGCGAACTCGACGACCATTTCGACGCCACCTTCCTATCCATCGGCACGTGGAAAGAAAGCCACCTCGATCAGCCCGGCACCAATCTCAAGGGCGTCTACGGCGCGCTCAATTTCCTCGAAGCAACAGCCGCTGGCAAGCAGCCTGCTCTCGGCCGCCGTGTCGCCATCATCGGCGGTGGCAATGCCGCCATCGATTCCGCACGCACTTCGATGAGAGCCGGCGCCGAGGCAACTGTGTTCTATCGCCGCGAGCGCAAGGACATGCCTGCCATCGAAGAGGAAACCAATGCCGCCCGGGATGAAGGTGCCAAGTTCGTCTTTCTCGTCGCTCCGCACCGCATCATCGGCGATGCCGCCGGCAACGTTAAGGCGATCGAGATGCTAAAGACGCGCCTCGGCGCCTACGACACTTCCGGCCGCCGCAAGCCTGTCTCTACCGGTGAGGTTCATCGCTTCGAGTGCGACTCCGTCATCCTCGCTGTCGGAGAAGGCGTCGATGGCGACTTCGCCAAAGATTCCGGCCTGAAACTCAGACCTTCGGGAACGGTGGAGGTGAATCGCTTCACCCTTGAAACGGGGCGGCCCAAGTTCTATGCCGGCGGCGATCTCGTGACCGGCGCTTCCAACGTCTCCAATGCCATGGGCTACGGTAAACAGGTGGCGCGCACGCTCGACCGCCAACTGATGGAGGCTGACCGCTGGAACACCCTCTTCCCTGAATTCGAATATGGACAAGAGGTTCCGGAAAAGCCGAGCTCGAGCCAGCGTCACACGGGTCAGGCCTTGGCGCCCGCTCTCCGCACTCGCTCGCAGGATGAAGTGGTGGGTGGCCTCGAAAAGGATGAAGCACTCGACGAAGCATGCCGTTGCTTGCGCTGCGATGTAAAGGCCGTCACGGTGAGCTAAGGCACACCGGCGGGAAAGGAGTAAGTCTTGGCACAGAAGAGCATCTCGATTCGAATCGATGGCCAACTGATCACCGCGGAAGAGGGGCAAACCGTCCTCCAGGCCGCCAAGGCGAATGGCAAGTACATTCCCGCCCTCTGCGCCATGGACGGCTTGACCGCCGTCGGCGCCTGCCGCGTTTGCCTGGTCGAAGTCTCCGGCGTCGACCGCCTCTTCCCGGCCTGCACCACTCCGATTCAGGATGGCATGTCGGTCACCACAAACTCGCCCCGCCTTACTCGCTACCGCAGAATGTGCGTCGAACTCCTGCTCATTGAGCGCAATCACATCTGCGCCGTCTGCGTCTCTAACGGACATTGCGAGTTGCAGTCCATGGCCAGCGCGCTCGGCGTGAACACCGTCGGATTCGCGTACAACTATCCCAAGCTCTCGGTCGACTCCTCTCATCCGCGGTTCGTTCTCGACCACAATCGCTGCATCCTTTGCACCCGCTGCGTGCGCGTCTGTGCCGAACTCGAAGGCGCGCACGTCTGGAACATCAGCGGCCGCGGCATCCACGCCCGCGTAACCAGTGAAATGAACGAAAAATGGGGACTCGCGACCACCTGCACCAGTTGCGGCAAGTGCGTGCAGTCCTGCCCCACCGGCGCTCTCGCCGAGAAAGGATGGGGCGTCGAAGAAATGGTCAAGAAGATCGGTACGGTTTCCTCTCTCGCACACACAAGGGGAGCGCAGGTATGAAGAAGGTGAAAGTCGCTACCGTTTGGCTCGATGGATGCTCCGGTTGCCACATGTCTTTTCTCGACATCGATGCCGCCATCATCTCTCTTGCCCGCAAGATCGACATCGTCTACGGTCCCCTCGTCGACGCCCAGGAATTTCCCGAAGACGTCGACGTCACGCTGGTCGAGGGCGCGGTCAGTTCGCAGGACGATCTCAACAAAATTAGGAAGATCCGCCAGCGCACCCAGATCCTGGTTTCTCTCGGCGATTGTGCCGTCACCGGCAACGTCCCGGCCATGCGCAACAATGTTCCCGTCAACCAACTGCTGCGCCACGTCTATCTCGACGGCGCCAAGGATCAGAAATTGATTCCCACCGACCGCGTACCCGCTCTGCTCAAGCAGGCGCGCCCGGTCCGCGAGTTCGTCAAAGTCGATTATTCCGTTCCCGGCTGTCCCCCTCCCGCCAAAGCCATCCTTGGCTTGATTACGGAACTCTTGGAAGGGCGCAAGTCGGAAGCTGGCCAGGTCGTCAAGTTCGGATAAGGAGTTGGGGAATGAAGCGCATCACCATTGAACCCATCAGCCGTATCGAAGGCCACGGCAAAGTGACCATTCACCTCAATGATGACGGCCATGTCGCAGGCGCCGACTTTCATGTAACCCAGGTGCGCGGCTTTGAGAAGTTCACCGAAGGCCGTCCCTTCTATGAAATGCCCGGCATCACCGCCCGCATTTGCGGCATCTGCCCCATCAGCCATTTGCTGGCCTCGGCCAAAGCCTGCGACTCCATCCTCGCCGTGCGTATTCCGCCGGCCGCGCGCAAGCTTCGTGAACTCATTCACTGCGCCCAGATCGTGCAGTCCCACGCGCTCAGCTTTTTCTATTTGTCGTCGCCCGACTTTCTACTCGGCATGAGTTCCGACCCGGCTAAGCGCAACATCATGGGCGTAATCTCCGACTATCCCGAACAAGCTCGCGATGGCATCGAGCTTCGTAAGTTCGGGCTCCAGATCATCGAAGGCCTGGCCAAAGAGCGCGTTCATCCCTCGTGGATCGTTCCCGGTGGAGTGGCCACTCCCATGTCATCTCAGGTGCGCGAACACATTCTCGCCGACCTGCCTGCGGCGAAATCCGTCATCGAGCGCACTCTTCCCTTTCTCAAACGCGCTCTCGACGCCCACACCGAAGAAATCGCCGTCTTCGGTTCCTTCCCCACGATGTACGCGGGCCTCGTCGACGCAAAAGGAAATCTCCAGTTCTACGACGGTAATCTCCGTTTCCGCGCCGCCAATGGCGACGTCGCCCAGGATCAGATTCCGCCCGACGACTACAACAAGTGGATCGCCGAGGCGAGCCTACGCGAGTCCTACTTGAAAGCGCCGTATCTGGTCACCGAAGGTTTCCCAATGGGCGTTTACCGCGTCGGCCCGCTAGGCCGCCTCAACACCGCCGACGCCTGCGGGACTCCCGCTGCCGACGCCGAACTGCGCGAATTCCGCCAGCGTTTCGGCACCGTCGCCCACAGCGCATTTCTTTATCACTACGCACGATTCATCGAGATCGTCCACGCGCTGGAAAAACTCGAAGTATTGTTGAACGATCCGCAAATTCTCGACACCCACGTCCGGGCCACTGCCGGGGTCAATTCCCTTGAAGGCGTCGGCATGATCGAAGCCCCGCGCGGAACGCTTATCCATCACTACAAGGTCAATCCGGAGGGAGCCATCACCTGGGCCAACCTAATCGTAGCCACCGGTCACAACAATCTCGCCATCGGCCGCAGCGTAGCGCAGGTAGCCGAACATTTCGTAGACGGCACAAAGCTAAACGAAGGAATGCTCAACCGAGTCTCGGCGGTAGTCCGTGCCTACGACCCCTGCCTGAGCTGCTCCACCCACGCCGACGGTTCGCTCGCTATCACGATTCGGCTGGTCGACCGAGAAGGAAACTTGCTCGACGAAATTGTCGGATAGCGGTCTCCAATTGTCCTCTACTAGCCAGTACCGATCTCATGAGTCTTTGTGACACCACGCCAACTGTTTGCCGTCTCCAATCGAGGTCCTGTGATTTAAGAGCCAGGCAACACGTGCTTTTCCATCCAGGCACGCAGATCGTTTCTTGCTCCGCACACAGACGCCATTCCGATGTGTGACGAATGTCACCTCAAATTTTCCCGAAGCTTGACACAATTGAACTCGCCAAGGTGGGCTTATGTTGACTCCTCCAATCGCCGCCCACGTCGCCGCTTTTTCTTCACAGCGCCTCCAACGAAATCAGAATCCAGAAGGGACTGAATCCGATCGGGGATTTTCCATCGCGCTACCGCCCGTCGACCGCAGAACTTTCCTGAAAACGGCACCTCTTCCCTGCATTGCGGTTTGTCTGCGTGGCACGCCGGCTTGGGCGCTGGCCGCGGGCGCCTCCGAAGACGACGCTAAATTTCGAGTCGAAGCTCGTTTCTATGAAAAATTGCCCGGAAAGAACGTCCGCTGCAATTTGTGTCCCCGTGGATGTATCGTCGGAGACAAGCAGCGTGGGCATTGCCGGATTCGCGAGAACCGCGGGGGCACTTACTATTCTCTCGTCCATTCACGAGTCTGCGCCGCGCACGTCGATCCGATCGAGAAAAAGCCATTTTTTCACTTCCATCCCGGAATCAAGGCCTTTTCCCTTGCTACCGCCGGATGCAACGTTAGCTGTAAGTTCTGCCAGAATTGGGAGATCTCCCAGGCAAAACCCGAGGAGTTACCCGCCCGCTACATGCCACCAGCCGATGTAGCGGCACTGGCGGGACAAAATCAATGTCCGGCGGTGGCCTTCACCTACAGCGAGCCGACGGTGTGGAATGAGTTTGTTACCGACGCTGCCGATGCGGCGCGCGACCAGGGGCTGAAAGCCGTGGTGGTGTCGAACGGATTTATTCAGCAAGAGCCCCTCAAACGGCTTTGCCGCCACGTGGACGCGATCAAAATCGACCTGAAGTCGTTTTCCGAGAAGTACTACCGCGAGGTGGTGGACGGAGAGCTTCAGCCCATTCTTGACACGTTGGTCACGACGCACAAAGAAGCCAAATGGATGGAGATCGTGCACCTCGTCGTTCCCACACTGAATGACAGCGACGCCGAGTTTCGCGCGCTGGCGAAATGGATCAAAACAAACCTGGGCACCGACGTTCCGATCCACTTCACGCGCTTTCAACCCCTTTATCTGCTGAAGAACCTGCCGCCGACACCGGTCGAAACGCTGGAGCGCGGCAAGGCAATCGCCGATGCGGAAGGCTTGGAGTACGTCTATATCGGAAACGTGCCTGGTCATCCAGCGGAGAACACCTACTGCCCGAAGTGCCGGCACCTGTTGATCGAACGCGCCGGTTTCACGGTTACGCAAAACCACATTCGAAAAGGGAAATGCGAACACTGTCAGCACGTCATTCCCGGTGTGTGGGGCTAGGAACACCATCGTTGTAAGAGGTTTCCATGAGTGCGCGAGTCAGAGCGGTACTGCAGGTCTCAGCGGTCATGATGCTCGTATGTTTTTCGTGCGCAGGAGGGACGGGGGCCGGATCGGAGCAGGTGCGGCGAGCGGCGGTGGCGGGATCCTTTTATCCCGCCGACCCCAAGGAATTGGTCACGATGGTGGATGGCTTTCTGGCGAAGGCCACGCCACCCGCGATTAAAGGAGAGATCGTTGGCATCGTGGCGCCGCATGCCGGCTATCCGTATTCCGGCGGAGTGGCCGGCTACAGCTACGCCATCATCAAAGGACGGCCAACCCACCGAGTCGTCGTAATCGCACCCTCACACTTTGAGGCATTTTCATTCACCTCGGTCTTCGACGGTGAAGCGTACACGACTCCGCTGGGCAAGATCGAGGTTGACAAGGAATTCGCGCGCAAGCTTGCGAGCAAGAGTTCAACGATTCAGCTATCTAGTCAGGGGCACATTCCGACGGCCGCCGGAGCAGAACACGCCCTCGAGGATCAACTGCCTTTCCTGCAGCGCTCGCTGGGCGAATTTCAGCTCGTGCCGGTCATCATGGGCGACCAGAGCTACCAGGCAAGCCGCGCGCTTGGAGTCGCGCTCGCGGAAATGATCCGCGGGACTGACACGCTCATTGTCGCCAGCTCCGACCTTTCGCACTATCACCCCTATGATCAGGCGTCGACAATCGATGGCAAAACGCTCAATGCGATCGGTGAGTGGGACTATCTCGCCCTTTCCGACAACTTCGCAAACAGCACTTGGGAAGCGTGTGGTGGAGCGCCCATCGTCGCCGCGATGATCGCGGCGGAACGACTGGGAGCAAGCCGAGCGCAGGTGCTGAAATACGCAAACTCGGGCGACACCACCGGAGATCGCGGGCGCGTAGTAGGTTACGGTTCGGTGGCATTCATCAAGGAAGAGGGCCACGGCATGGCGCCAGCAAAGTTTTCGTTGACCGCATCTGAAAAGAAGCAACTGCTGGAGATCGCACGAAAGTCGGTTGAATCTGCCGTAGGGCAGAATAAGGCGTACGAACTGCCGGCAAATCTGCCCGCAAGCCTGATGCAGGATCGCGGAGCTTTCGTCACGCTCAAAGAAAAAGGAGAACTTCGCGGTTGCATCGGATACACCGTGGCGATGCAGCCATTAGCCGAGACGGTGCGCGATGTTGCCGCGCTGGCCGCTCTGCGCGACACAAGATTCCATCCAGTTTCACCGGGAGAACTGGGGCAGCTGACCTATGAAGTGTCCGTGTTGTCGCCGCTGCGGCACGTTACCGACACAAATCAGATCAAAGTGGGCGAGCATGGGTTGATGATCGTCAAAGGCCGCACGCGCGGGCTCCTGCTTCCGCAAGTCGCGCCGGAACAACACTGGGATCGCAACACTCTGCTCGATGAAACGGCAATCAAGGCAGGCCTGCCACCTAAGGCCTGGCGCGAGAAAGATGCCGATCTGTTCATGTTTACCGCCGTCGTGTTTGGAGAAGCGGAAATCACGCGGGACGTCACCTCGGATCCGTTTCCGGACTGGCCCAAGCCAAATACGCGGCCAGGACCGCCGGGACCAGATTCGCCGCCCCGATAAGAAGTGCTGCCTTGAGGAACCCGAACAGAGGAAGCAGGAAGGCGCTTAACAGCAGGGCGCCCAGACAGGCGCCAAGCAAATCGATGCCATAGAGAATCCCCTGGTTCGAGCGAGCTGCAGTCGCATCTCCATAGCAAATCTGTGTCGCCAGGGCAAACTGATAGCCGCCGAGCATGCCGGCTAATATTGCCACCGCAGGAAAGAAAACATGACTGACGAGAGCGAGGATCGCGGGGCTGATTGCCGCTTCCGAAGAACTCAGAAAGAGGCATAGCAGCGGCGGAGAAAAAGAGGTCAGCAGTTGGAGGAGAGCCAGGCGCTTCAAGTTCGGACACAGTGTGACAGCGAGAGGCTGGCGAACATGCAGCCAACTGGCGAGCGCCATGCCAGCCATGAAGAGCGCGATCAAAATCGCGAGTTGCTGATATACGTATCCGTAGACAGCCTGAAAGCCCAGGAGCAACAGCACTTCGAGGCTGATGCTCGTTAGTCCGGCAAGCGCGACGCAAAATTCAGCGGTACGGCGGATGTGTCGATCCGATCGCGTGGACAGGGCAATCAGAAGCGCCGTCAGAATAAGAGGGACGACGGTCCCCGCGACAAGCCGCCCGTAGCTTAATCGCTCTACAGATTCAAACACGTGCTGGAATTCGCGGTTGAACTGCGTGCTCCAGAGCTCGACATCGAAGTAGTAAGCAATGGGCGCCAGGTCGCGGTTCGTTGGAGTCTCGAGATGCGGTTCAATGTTTTGTTCGAGATCTGCGATACGATCGGGCGCGAGGCGGAATGTGATGAAGTAGTCGCGCACGTACCGGGTCTGGAGATGGCGCCCGCGCAGGCGCGAGAGCAGTTCGTCGGGGTTGGCAGCAAGAACGCCCGCTTCCTTCGCGGCGAAAAAATGCGCGATCTCTCCGGGAATCACCTGCACTACCGGAAAGGCCTCATGTAGCGTTTTGAAGATGCAGCGAAGGAATGTGCTCAGATCTGGACTGAGATATTCTTCTGCGGCGTGCAATTGGAAAGAGAAGACGCCTCCCTCGCCGAGCTTACCTGCCGCCTCGCGGAAAAACTCCAACGAATAGAAGCGGTTGAGCTGTGCTGTTTGCGGGGCGGGCAAGTTGACAATGATGACGTCAAAAACCTGTCTTGTTGTTTTCAAGAACAGCCGTCCATCCTCATGATGAATGTGAACGCGCGTATCGGCTCGCGCGGCCATCCATTCGTCGGGAAAGTATTTGTCGGCAAGGTCAAGGACCGCGGGGTCGAGTTCTACGTAATCAACTCGCTCAAGAGTGGGATGCTGCAGGGCCTGGAGCAGGGCTCCGCCCGCTCCTCCCCCGATGACCAGAACAGTTTTCGGTGCCGGATGCTCAAGGAGAGCGAAGTGCACGGACTCTTCCGCGGAAGCTGGATCCGGAGCGTGGAACATTGCCACGCCGTTCTCCAGCAGGCTACGGATTCCACCGGTTTCTACCACGACGAGGTTGCCGTAGACCGAGTTGAGGCTATCGACGATGCGGAATCCCGGCCAAAGACGCGAAATTGAAGCCATTTCGCACCGGCGCGCCTGAGGCAGTCCGACGAATACCCATGTGGCAAGCATGGCCACGCAGAGCGCCAAGCGATGCGATGGCTTACGAAAGACCAGAACCGCGGCCGAGGCCAGATTCAACCCGGTCACAAGAAGCACGACTTGCAGAGAATTCAGTTGGCACAGGAAGAGGAGGCTCGTCACGAGGCCACCGAGGCAAGCGCCAGCCGCCTCGAGCAGATACATGGAGTTGAGCGCGAGCGGAATCGAGGATTGGCACTCGAGCTCATGGAGGCGGCTGCCAGCAACGAACGAAGCACCCGATACGAGGCAGAAAGCGCTTAAGGTAACGAGGCAGATCAGAAATATTGGGGAAGGGGCAAGCAGTTCTCCGGGATAAACCTGAAAAATCTGGCGAGCGCCACGGATAGCAAGGATAGTTGCCGGGAGGAATAACGCCGCGGACACCTGGAGCGCGGATAGAAACCTTGCCGGGCTCACCCTCCCGGGAGCGAACTTGCCGCACAGGCTGCTTCCTAGCGCAGTCCAAGAAAGCCAACTGGCGAGCATCAAGCCCAACGAAATTTCGTTGCCATAAGCAACCACCATCAGCTCGCGCAGAAGCACAATCTGCCCACTGCTGGCGGTGAAGCCGGTCAGGACCAGAGCAAGCAGTACACTCGGCCGACTGCGTGCTCTTGCGAAAAGGCCTAGGGAAAGATTCACGCAATATCATTAGACAGCTGCCTGCACCAGCGAGAAGTTAAACTCATCACATTGGTCGGTGATATGGGGTTCTAAGCAGGCAAAGAGTATACCTTCCGGTTTGAATGTGAACTCCGTCGCTAACCATCCACGAGAACGAAATGGCGCTCTTCGCCGATTGCATTCGGTCGTGTGCACAACTTGGCGCTTGATGCCACCGACATCGTTGGAGATCCGGATTTCTCATCGACTATCCTGCGCAATTCCCGGGCGCAACAAGCGATCGGGACAGAAATGAAGAACCGGAGCGCGTGCCGTCCTGGTGCGGACGCGCAACGGACTGTTCACACAGCGGGCGGGCTGGCCAAGAGCTACGGCCAACAGCTGTGCGGGTGCAATGCACGCAATATGCGGGCTAATAGGATTTTTCACAAACTGGGCGAAGGGACACCGATTCGCTTGGGGTGCTGGTTCGGCGGGGCGGCTGATAGCCGCCCCGAACGAGGTTGGACAGGATCAGAAGGTAATGCGCAAGGCGAGCTGGACCACACGCGCTGGATAAGTCTTTGTAATTTCGCCGAATAGCGGATTGTTCGGATTCAGGGTCGGGTTATAGAACTGAGTGGAATTGAAAAGGTTGAAGAAGTCGGCATGGAATTCGAGGTTGGTGCCCTCGTTCCACAGAGGAGTTGCTTTGACAACCGAGAAATCCACGTTGCTGCGCCCCGGCCCGCGGAAGAAGTTACGCGGAAGGGTGCCATAGGTGCGCTGATCGGGAGGCGGCATCAGCCAGTTGTCGTTCAGGTCCTCGAGACTCTGCAATTCGAAGTTAGCGCCCGCAGTGGGAGCCAATGCCGGATTGAAATAATAAGCTCCATTCAGGTTCGGATCGTGAATGCTGGCGTGAGGATCGAGAACCTTCACGGAATTCCCCACCAGGTTAATGCGAACCAGTTGCGAGTCGCCTGCTCCGGAGGGACCCGGTATTTTGCGGTTGTGCTTCAGGTTCGCGCCTATGTCAATCGGAAAGCCTCCGCGCCACGTGACAATCGGATAGAGACTCCAACCCTTGGTGATACGTTTTGGCGCCGAACCAAAGAGATTCGCAAAGGGGAGATCCCAGCCGCCACTGGCCGTGATCGTATTGGCAACGTCGATATCGGACACCGCATAGAAGTGATTCGTGTCGTAGGCCGGGACGCTGGCCGAGGACTGGCGGAAGCCGGAGGCGTTGTCCAGGTTTTTCGTGAAGCTATAGGCAACGGTGAAGTAGCTCGATCCGAAATACTTGTTGTCCGACGTTTGCTTCTTGAGGCTCGCCTGGAAGCTGTTGTAGTTGGAGTGACCAACATTGGCGAAAGTGGGCGTGTAGCTCCAGTCGCCAGAGCTGGCACCGGGCTGCGTCCAAAGAACACGATTCACATTCTCATCGAGGATGAAGGGATTGCTATCAATCAGGTCGCTGAGTTTGTGGGAAACGCTCCCCAGATAGGAGACATCGGCGCGGAAACTGCGTCCCAATTGATGTTGAATGCTGAAGTTGAACTGATAGCTGTAAGGTGTCTTCATGTGCGGGTTAACGAAATAAACACCCCCGCCTCCAAAGGGCAGGAATCCGGCCGCGTCAAAATCAATGTCGGGCGCCGGTGGCTTTGAGGGGAATGGGTCAGTTGTGGCGGTTGAGCAGAAGGGATAGCTCATCAAATTCGGCCCGGGCTGGGCGGTTTGCGGACAGGGTTCGTACCCGGTGACGGGAGCAACGTACCCAACTTGGAACCCTCCCTCGGGCGGAGACGGGTAAAGATCCACGTATCCGAAGAAAGGCGCCTGGCCGTTGAACTGCAAGTTGGCCTCTCCTTTCAGGATGTCATAAAACATTCCAAAACCGCCCCGGATGCTCGTCTTGCCGGAGCCGGTTGGATCCCAAGCGAAGCCCAAGCGCGGACCAAAATTCGTCTTATCGGGGAAATTCGCTCCTCTTGGTGCGCCCGCGTCGCCAGGAAATAAGAGCCCTACGGGCGCATTGACGAATCGTGTCGACTGCGCGTTGGGCACGATGCTGAATGAGCGACTTTGCGTGTCATACATCGGCGAACTGTATTCATAGCGCAATCCGTAACTCAGGACCAGGTTCCGGCGGATGCGCCACTCGTCCTGCGCGAAACCCGCAAAATACTTGCTGCGGATATTAGACGGAGCCTTTGGCCACTGATAATACTCGTCGGGCAGTCCCATCAGGAAAGCGGCAAAATCCGATGAGACAAAAGATGATTCCGACAACCCGTAGTAATCGAACTCGCCGTTGACGTAATAGTCGTAAACGGTGTTGTTCTGATAGGGCGAGAAGGCGCCGCCAAATTTCAAGCTGTGCTTGCCCTTGACCCAGGATAGTGTGTCCGTCAATCCGAAGGTGTTATTGATCTCGGTAGTCGGCCCGCGATAGCTGAACCCCAGCCAGTCGCTTGTGTTGTAGAAGAAGATCTCCGGCGGCCCGGTGGCTTCATCGGGGGTGTTGCCAACCCCGAGTTGCGTGTTGTTGGGTAGGGTTGCTGCCGGCTTTCCCATCAGATAGTTCAGGCGCTGTGCCGTAAACCGCACTTCGTTCAACAACGTGGATGAAAACGAGCGCGTATAGGCGAGGTTCAGAAAATATGTATTGTTTCCCCAGTCAACGGGGAACGGAATGGTGGTGTCCGTACCCGAGCAACCGTTCTGTGCGAACGGGCAGAGATTGGTCTCGCGCTTCATGCCGAGCGACGCGCCAATCTTGTCTTTCTCCGTCAAATTAAAGTCTAGCTTGCCGGTATATTCATTGAAATTGTCTTTGTAGGTCGATTGGGGAGAGATCTGGCCCGTGGCGCTATGAGGAACAATGCCGGCCGTAATGTAATTCTGCGCTACCGGATCAATCATGGTCGGATCAATGATCGCCTGGGCCGCTTTCGCAGGATCGGACTGGAAATATGTGTTGGCTTGCAGAAAGGCTGCGACATCTGGATCGGGCGTGCCGCCCGGACCTGATTGCGAGAAGTTCCCGCCGAGTTCCTGGTCCGTAAATACAGTCTCCAGGCCGGGAGTCAATCCCTGCGTCAGCCTTTGTCCCTGATAGGAAAAAAAGAAGAAGGCTTTCTCTTTCACAATCGGCCCGCCGAAGGTGCCCCCGAATTGATGGCGCTTGAGGATATCCTTCGGGACGCCCTGATAATTGTTAAAGAACGTATTAGCGGACAATGCATCGTTGCGCATGTATTCGAAGGCACTGCCGTGCCAGCCGTTGGTCCCCGACTTGGTGACCACGCTGACCACCCCGCCAGCGTTGCGCCCATATTCCGCGTTGTAGTTGTTCTCGAGAATGCGGAACTCGGCGATGGCATCCGGGTTGGGGTTATAGACAACGTTGTTATCCAGAAGATTGTTATTGTCGCCGCCATCGAGTAGGTAGGCGACGGAGTCGACGCGGCCCCCGGCCACGCTGAAATTCTGGCCGGAATAGTTGCTATCGCCCGTCTGACTGTTATCGGTCACGCCCGGCTCAAGACGCGCCAGGTCAAAAACGTTGCGACCATTGAGAGGCATATCGATGATGGGCCGGCTCGTGACTGAGTCGCCTACGGTTGCGCTTTGGACTTCTACCGCCACACCGCTGGTGGTGACCTCTACGGTTTCGCTCACGGCGCCGACCTGGAGGGTGACGTCAACCTTCAAGTTCTGATTGATCTCCAACTGGCTGGTAGTGACCACGACCTTGCGAAAACCCTGGCGCTCCGCGGTGACCGTGTAGGCTCCGATCGGTAAGTTCAGAGCTTGATAGGCGCCGTCTTTGTCGCTGGTGGTTTTGTACTTGATCCCGGTAGCCACATTGGTGACGGTGATGGAGACGCCGGGCACTACCATTCCTTGAACGTCGTTGACAATGCCAAGAATTCTGCCGGTTGGTTGTTGCGCGAAGGTGAGAGGCTGCAGCAGGGCGACACAGCCTGCGACGGCAGCCACGAGCAGGAATGCGACAACGCGTTTGCGCATATACGCCTCCGCGCGAACTAGACCACACGTTTTCGAAACAAGCTGTGACAGCTGTCACGAGAGGAAGTGATCGATCAGCACCGCGCCGGGTGCCCCATTCAAGCCCTCTTTGGCTTGAGTGGGGAAGTTCGACGGCGCGACAGAGCGTTCCTGGCGGGTGGGCCCGATCTTCAAGCGGCGCTTAGCAGAAAGAAGAATTTGACATCACAACCATGGCACCGGCTTGCCCGAAATTCACCGCTCCCTTTTTTTCATCACATTTTTCCCGTGCATCCATCACCGAAACGCAAGCGCGATCAATGCGAGCATTCTCAAGGGTGCAGGAGCAAGCAGTGTGTCCGTCTCCAGAGGCGGCTAGGACTGTCCCCTCTTTACTAGCTCTTTGACAAGCCAAAAAAGCGCGTTCCCACAACGGAACAAGTAACTAAACTGCTTACAGTTACTTAGAAAAAAGCTGTAAAAAATACATGATCGATGGGGGGAGGGGGGGTACCCCCCCGAGCTGCCGGCCCGGCCTTTGCATCGTTTTACTTTCCCATTTCGAAACCGTGGATGCTCGCTCTTTAAGTAGCAAGTTGCTACTAGCTCATATCTCATCTCACAGCAGTCGCAACCCACTCCCGAATCTTCGCCAGCAACGCCGGTACAACCGCTGAGACCGCCGGTGACAAACTCTGTGCAAGTTCGAAGCTCGCGCCGGTTACGGTGAACTGATCCGCGATTGGGCGCGCTCCGTAGAGATCCTCGGCCAACTTCAATATCTCGCCAGGTGAGCAATGATGAACATACGCGACCGACTCCGACGGCGCTACGGGGGTGCAACGCAATTCGCCCGGCTCTCCCTCGCTGGCAGCGTCAATAAACAAGACCCTTTCAGCCTGCCGGACAGAATCTGCGATCTCCGCCGTGAGTTCCTGCAAAACGAGCACCTGAATCTCAGGATGGGAGATTTCTGAAGCGAGGCGCTCCGCCACGTACCACCCCAATCCATCGTCGCTGCGAAGGGTGTTACCGAAACCAATAATGAGAGTGCGAGCCATTCGATTTGGAACTGAACGCATCTTCTATTCTATGCATGAGAAGTTCGGCTCCGCCTGTACAAATCCCTTCGTTTGCTATAAAAATAGCCAACGTCCCGCACTCGGGTGAGGCCGGAATCGGCCCATGGGAAGTGAGCGTTGTCCGGCATCGCCGCATACACAAGGCCCCAAACAGTCGACGCGGCTCTCGCCTCACTGGCGACCGGAAATTCACAGATTCTCGCTGGAGGAACCGATTTCTACCCCGCTCTGGGTGAAAGAGTCGTTCAACAGCCTGTCGTAGACATCTCCGCGTTGACCGAGCTCCGCGGCATCACCCGCAAAGGCAGCCACTTTCGCATCGGCGCGCTGACGACATGGACTGATGTCATTCACGCCGCTCTCCCGCCGTGCTTTGACGCCCTGAAAAGCGCCGCCCGCGAAGTGGGTTCGGTTCAAATTCAAAATCGAGGCACAGTCGCGGGAAATTTGTGCAACGCCTCGCCGGCAGCCGACGGCGTCCCGCCACTTCTCATCCTCGATGCTGAGATCGAACTTCTCTCGCACACCAGCCACCGGCAAATACCCCTGCACGATTTTCTCGTCGGCAATCGCAAGACGAAGCGCCGCCCAGACGAACTCCTAACCGCCATCCTGATTCCCAACGCGCCAGTGAACGCCCGCTCTGCCTTTCTAAAACTCGGAGCCCGTCGTTATCTCGTAATTTCCATTTCGATGGTCGCCGCTGCATTAGTGTTTGGTGAAGACGACCGAGTCTCCGTCGCGCGCGTCGCGGTGGGCTCATGTTCTGCCGTCGCCCGCCGCCTGCCGCAACTGGAGCGCGATCTGATCGGTATTCGCCGAATTGATCCAGGTCATCCAGTGAACGCGGAGCATCTCTCAGACCTGTCGCCAATCGACGACGTCCGGGCAACCGCCGCCTACCGCGTGGATGCAACCACGCACTTGATTCAGCGAGCGCTAGCCCAATGCGGAGGACGGCCGTAATGTCTCTGCTTACGACATTGCCGGCACATACCACGAACTCGACCGAGTTGTCGGTAAACGGTCGCATCGTCCGCGTCACCGCATCACCCGTGCAACGTCTCTCCCGTGTCCTCCGCGATGACCTCGGCCTCACTGGAACCAAGGTTGGATGCGACGCAGGAGACTGCGGAGCCTGCACCGTCCTGCTCGATAACGAGCCAGTCTGTGCCTGCCTCGTCCCCCTCGCTCAGGCCGAAGGCCGCCAGATCACCACGGTTGAAGGACTGGCGCAGCGAAGCACCGGAGTCGGAGCAAAGCTGCAGCAGTCGTTCCTCTCTCATGGGGCCTCACAATGCGGCGCATGTACGCCGGGCATGTTGATCGCCGCAACCGCCTTACTCGAAAAAAATGACAGTCCCACAGAATCAGAAGTGATGGACGCTATCGGCGGAGTTCTCTGCCGCTGCACAGGCTATAGAAAGATAATCTCCGCAATCATGTCGGCCGGGACGTGCTCCGCCAGCATGCCAGCACCGGCCGCGCCGAGCTCGAGCGCAGTCGGCCAACGCCTAATCCGCCTCGACGGAAAGAAGAAAGTCGAAGGAACAGAGATTTTCGGCGCTGACGATTCTCCCGAAGATGCGCTGTCCATTCGAGTGGTTCGCTGCCCGCATCATCGCGCCCGTTTTGAGTTCGGCAATCTGGACGCGTTTGTTCGCAGCCACCCCGGCGTCACCGCCGTCTTCACGGCGAAAGACGTTCCGGGAAAAAACTGCTACGGCGTAATCCCGCGCTTCGCCGATCAGCCAGCCTTCGCCGAAAACGAAGCCCGTCATCGCGGCGAAGCCGTTGCCGCGATCGTAGGCGAAGCCGCTGTCGTCGAGGCTCTCGATCCCGCAGAATTCCCGATACGCTGGCAACCACTTCCGCACGTCGCCGATATAGACACGGCGCTAGCCGCCGAAACAGGCTTGATCCACGAAACGCGCCCAGAGAATATCCTCACGGGTGGCAGAGTAGCGCGCGGCGATGTCGATCAAGCTCTGGCCACCGCCGCAATCGTGGCGGAACTTGAATGCGAGACCGGCTTTGTAGAGCACGCCTGCATCGAGCCCGAAGCAGGCTTCGCGAGCCGCGTCGGCGATCAGATCGAAATCCAGGCCTGCACGCAATCGCCCTACATGGATCGCGCTGACATCGCAGCTATCCTCGGAATCACCCCCGAACAAGTTCGCATCATTCCGACCGCAGTCGGCGGAGGCTTCGGCTCTAAGTTGGACCTCTCAGTCCAGCCCTTCCTCGCCATCGCCGCATGGCACCTCGGCAAGCCCGTGCGCATGGTCTATTCGCGGACTGAGTCCATCATTGCAACCACCAAGCGCCATCCCGCCCGCATGCGGCTAAAAGCCGGATGCACGAAAAAGGGCAAGCTGGTCGCTCTCGACTTCGCCGCCGACTTCAACACCGGCGCATACTCCTCCTGGGGGCCGACTGTAGCGGCGCGCGTACCAGTTCATGCCTCCGGCCCTTATTACGTACCGCACTACCGCGCTTTGACCCGTGCGATCCATACGAATCTGGTCCCCGCTGGAGCATTTCGAGGATTCGGTGTCCCTCAAAGTGCGATTGCTCAAGAGCAACTCTATGACGAACTCGCCGACCGCGCCGGAATCGATCGTCTGGAATTCCGAGTTCTCAATGCGCTCGACGGCGATACGCCAACCGTCACCGGTCAAAAGCTCGGGAGAGGCGTCGGCATTCGCGCCTGTCTGGAAGCATTGCGTCCGCGTTGGAGGAGAGCAAGAGAAGAGGCTGACGAATTCAACCACCGCTCCTTTGGACCACTCCGCCGCGGTGTAGGTATTGCCGGAATGTGGTACGGCTGCGGCAACACCTCGCTCCCGAATCCTTCGACAATTCGCGTCGGTCTCGAGCGCGACGGTCGCATCGCGTTGCATCAAGGCGCCGTCGATATCGGCCAGGGATCGAACACAATCGTCACGCAAATTTGTGCGGACGCTCTCGGCGCTCCCGTTGAGCGTTTCGACTTGATCTCAGGAGACACGGCCATCACACCCGACTGCGGAAAGACTTCGGCATCGCGCCAGACGTTCGTCACCGGCAAGGCCGCCCAGATGGCCGGAGAACAACTACGCCGCGCGATCCTCAGACTCGCCAACGCGCCAGACACTGCTCAGATTCAATTTGAAGACGCACATCTCACCATCTGCAACGAGGAGAGAAAGAAGTCGCTACCCCTAAACGACCTGCCTCTTGACCGGCACGGCTACGTCCTCACAGCCGACGCCACTTTCGACCCGCCTACGAGCCCGCTCGACGAAAACGGCCAGGGCACTCCCTACGCGATTTATGGCTTCGGCGCGCACATGGCCGAAGTCGAAGCCGACACTGATTTCGGCACGATTCGCGTTCTGAAAGTCACGGCAGCTCACGATGTCGGCCGCGCCATCAACCCAACTTTGATTGAAGGTCAGATAGAGGGTGGTGTCGCACAAGGCTTGGGGATGGCTCTGATGGAGGAATTCTCCCCCGGCAAAGGCGAGAATCTGCACGACTACCTGATTCCTTCCGCCGGCGATATTCCGCCGGTGGAATCCATCCTCATCGAAGATCCGTCTCCCGTCGGCCCCTTCGGAGCAAAAGGCATCGGCGAGCAAGCAGTGATCCCCACAGCGCCCGCTATCCTCAACGCGCTCCACGACGCCGTCGGTATTCGCCTGAGAAAAATTCCCGCTACTCCCGACCGCGTTCGTGCCGCCATCCTCGCAAAGCAAAGCGGAGGCCCCCTTGTCTGACGACGCCATCCGCTGCGACGCCTGCCCCGTACTTTGCTACATCAAGCCCGGTAGAACCGGCTCTTGCGACCGTTACGCGAACGCCGATGGCAAACTGATCCGCATCGATCCGCACATAGTTCTCGAACGCGCCGTCGAGCGCGGAGACACGCTGGTTCCCTTTCTCGAGAAAGCCCGCGACTGGGACGGCACTCTCCTGAGCGGCGAGCAAACATTCGTCACCGCCATCGGCGCTGGCACCACCTACCCCGACTACAAGCCGGCTCCGTTCATCATTTCGTCCGAAGTCGCCGGAGTCGACATGGTCACCATCGTGACCGAAGGAATTTTCAGCTACTGCGGCGTGAAGTTAAAAATAGATACCGATCGCCATCTCGGCGCGGAATGCAGCACCGTGCGCACTCAAGGCGAGGCCATCGGCCACATCACGACCAGCGAATACGGCTCGCAGATGATGTCGCTCGGCGGCGTCCGCCATCTCACCGGCGGTAGCCGTCAGGAAGGCACCGCAACGTGCGATGCTCTTCTGAGTCTCTCTAATGGAAAAGCGGTCGAACTCAAAGTCGACGACGGCGCCACCATCGTTGTTCAGGCCAACCAGCCTCCCCTCATCGACGGCGTCCGCGAAGAGCGCATGCGAGTCGGCTGCGGATCGGCCACCATTGGCATGTTCGCCAAGCAATGGTTCGGCAAAGTCGATGAAGTCGTCGTCGTCGACGATCACATCACCGGCGTGCTCTCCGAGCATCAGGCCGGTAAACTGCTAGGCATTCCGGAAACGGGCATTAAGATGAAGGGCCGCCGCTCCACTCCCGGCCGTTATTTCCGTGTCGCCGAGCCCGGCACCTCATGGGGCGGAACAAACATCGACGACCCGCTCTCGATTCTTGCCCCCTTCGATCCCGAAATCGCGCGCCCGGGCCTTCGCCTTCTCATGGTCAGCACCACCGGCGAGCACCACGCATATTTCGAACTCGATGAGGCCCTCAAACCGATCGAGAGAAATCTACCCAATGCACTCGCGCAATCCGTCCAACGCATTCGGGAAAATTGTGAGCCCGCTCTCTGCACCGTGCTCTTCGTGGGCGGCGCAGGCGGATCGTTGCGTGCCGGCGTCACCGAAAATCCGGTGAAACTCACTCATTCAGTTGGCAGAGCTTTGACCCGCGTAACCTGCGGAGGCGCTCCCGTCTACATCTGGCCGGGCGGCGGAATCACTTTCATGGTCGACGTCAGCCGTGTGCCTGCCAATGCCTTCGGATATGTGCCAACGCCCGCGCTGGTTGCACCCATCGAATTTTCCTTGAAGCTGGCCGACTACGCCGCACTCGGCGGCTACATGGACTCGGTGAAGCCTCTACATGCAATTAACCACGACGACGAATCCCGTCGCCATCTTTCCGCCCACGATAAGAATCCCTGGCCGCTATTTCGGGAGCGCACAGACAAATGAACTCGCGCGCCCAAATCCGCCTCCTTCCCGACCGACGCCGCCTCCATCTTCACGATGGCCCCATTGACGTGGTCCTCGAGGCCTTCGGCGAATCGAACGAAGTCGAACATGCTTACCGCACGGCGGCAAATCGCTTCACGAGCGTCCTCGACGAACTCTGCGCCGAACTCATTTTCCTTCGCGAACCCGCACTCCTCGGCGGCAAATCGCCTCGAAGTCCGGTTGCCAAGAAAATGCTGGACGCCGTTCTTCCCTTCTGCCTCGAAACCTTCATCACCCCCATGGCTGCAGTTGCCGGTGCGGTAGCGGAGGAGTTATTGGAAGAGATGACCAGTGCGGCGATATTGAAAAAAGCCTACGTGAACGACGGAGGCGACATCGCGCTTCACCTCGCCCCCGGCGAACAGTTCGTCATCGGCATGGTCGAACTTCCCGAAAAGCCATCACTCTTCGGAACCACGACCATTCATCTCCACGACCCCATCCGCGGAATCGCGACCAGTGGACGCCGAGGTCGCAGCTTCTCGCTAGGGATCGCCGACTCGGTCACAGTTCTCGCAACTCATGCCGCCCAAGCCGATGCCGCCGCGACGCTGATCGCCAATGCTGTCGACCTGCCCGGCCATCCAACCATCCGTCGAGTTCCGGCCCATGATCTTGCTCCCGACAGCGATCTAGGCTCGCGCCTTGTAACTCAATCCGTCGGCCCGTTGACGCAAAATGAAATTGAGCATGCTCTCGATTCGGGCATCGCCGTCGCCGAATCCTTCCAGCGGCAAGGTCTGATTCATTCCGCGGCCCTCACGTTACAAGGTTCAGTACGACTCGCCGAAATGTCCCATCTCTCAATTGCCGACACTGCCGTAATTAACAGGAGATCCGTTCATGCCTGAAGTTAAAGTCAGGAAGAAAGCAATGATCGTCGAAGAGATCTTCCACGAAGGTGGTCCCGTAGCCGCAACACCTCAACGCCGAGGCGCGGCTCTCGTGGTCATTCACAATCCCTACGCGGGCAAATACGTCGAGCAGATTGATGGCTTCATGGACGATCTGAAGCCGCTAGGAATGGAAATGGCGCACTCGCTCGTCAGAGCTCTAGGAGGCGATCCGAAGGCAATCCAAGGCTACGGCAAGGGTGCCATCGTCGGCTCCGCAGGCGAACTCGAGCATGGCGCTCTCTGGCACGTCCCCGGCGGTTATGCCATGCGCGAGGTCCTCGGCGACGCCAAAGCCATCGTGTCCTCCACAAAGAAAGTCGGAGGCCCCGGCACGCGCCTCGACCTTCCCATCACCCATATCAACGCCTCATACGTCCGCAGCCATTTTGACGCCATGGAAGTCGGCATCAACGACGCACCTCGGGCGGACGAAATTCTGCTCGCGCTAGTGATGACGACCGGCCCGCGCGTTCATGCCCGCGTCGGCGGCCTCAAAGCATCCGAAGTCAAGGGAGAAGACGGCCTGCGATGAAAGCTACAATTCGCAAGATTGCCACTTTCGTCGAAGAGATCAACACGGAGATGGGCCGCGAAGTAAATCCTCCTGCCCGCCGCGCTGCGGCCGTCGCAATCATCGAGAATCCTTATGCTGGCCAATACGTCGAAGATCTCTCCGAGTTGATGTCCATCGGAGAAGAACTCGGCGAGATGCTAACCCAGCGCGCGATTGCCGCATTAGGAATTCCCGGCCCGTCCGCGGAAAGCTACGGCAAAGCCGCCGCCGTCGGAGAAAACGGAGAACTCGAACACGCCGCCGCGATCCTCCATCCCAAGCTGGGAACGCCTGTCCGTCGTGTGCTGGGCAAAGGAGCAGCGTTGATCCCGTCATCGAAAAAGCGTGGTGGCCTGGGCGTAGTCCTCGATATTCCTCTAGGCCACAAAGACGCAGCTTTCGTGCGCAGCCACTTCGATGGCATGGAAGTCCGCATCAGCGACGCCCCTCGCTCCAACGAAATCATGGTCGCCATAGCCGTGACCGACAGTGGCCGTCCCCTGCCCAGAGTAGGAGGCTTGACCAAAGATCAAATCAAAGGAGAAGACGGCCTCCGCTAGTGCAGGACATCGTAGAGTTTTTCGGAACCGTAACTTGTGTGCTTAAGAACGAAGTTCTGCAGCAACGCGATTGAAGAAAACCGACACGATCTGAGTTCGGAGGTACGGCCCCATGACCTACCACAACCCTGAATCCAACGGCCTTGGTGCACATTACTGTCCTTGGTGGTTATCGCCTTTTGCAATTGACCTAACTCTTTACCTCCGGCACCCGTGTAGCCGGAGGCGTATTTCGGCTCCGCTGAATGCTAACCGCCCCATCCGCAATCACCATCCCAATCCCCGGCAAATCCCCCTTCTGAACACTATCCAGCAAATCCTTCCCTCCTGAGTGTTGCGCCTTATCCATAAAAACAAACGAAGCCTCCCGTCCAGCCGCAATCAACCCCCCGTTAAGCCCGCGTATCTTCGCCGTATTCCCACTAGCCATGCAGATTGCCGATTCCGCCGCAATCCCGCCCACCGACGCCAGCAAAGCGATCATCCGAATAATCCCCAACGGCTGTGCCCCCGACCCCGCTGGCGAATCGGTCCCAAGAATGACGCGATCCAGTTGCTTAAGCTCCGTTGCCGTGCGAAGGGTAAGCAAGGCGGCTCGCTCATTCCCGTTGTGCACAATCTCCAGCGCCCGCTTCGACTTCTCGCACAGCGCCGTAATCTGATCATCCGGCAACGCGGTGTGTCCGCCGTTGACATGCCCAATCACATCGGCATCAGTCTCCAGCACCATATCCTTATCGATCAGGCTCGACCCCGGAATGGAGGGTCCACCCGTATGAATCGTGCTCTGAATCCCATACTTCCGCGCCCACCCAACCATCTGATGCGCAGTCCTCCCGTCCTTCACGCTCCCCAGTCCGACCTCGCCCAATATCTTCACGCCCGCAGCCGCAAGCTCAGCGAAATCGCTCTCCATCATTCCATGTTCCAGCACCGGAGCCCCCGCAAGAATCTTCACTCCTCCCGGCCGAAAGGCGTGGAACGCCCGCTGCACAAAAATCGCCATCGCCTTGAGCCCAACAACATCTTTCGGACGCCCTGGCGTATGCACCTCTCCCGCCGAGATCATGGTCGTCACGCCGCCGTGTAAATAGCTGTCAATCCATCCGAGCTGATTCTGTCGCGGAGTCCAATCGCCGCAAACCGGATGGACATGACTGTCAATAAGCCCCGGCGCCAGAGCCGTGCCCTTGGCGTCGACCGTAACTGTCGCGCTGTCGGTGTCGAGATCCTTCTCCTTACCCACCGCAACAATTCGATCCCCCTCGGCCACCACCGTATCGGCGTCAAGAATTGGCCGTGCAAGGTCCCCGCTCAAAAGTAGACCGATATTTCGAATGACGAGTTTGTTCTGCGTTGCCTTTTGCGCCGCTGCTTCGTGAGACATGGTTCCCCTCAGACCTGAATTCACCAAGAACTCAGTGGCCGCTAGTATACAAATCAACGAAGCTCAGGCAAGAAGCACCGGTGTGCAGAGTCGACGGGCAGGTCAGGAGGGCAAGTCAACGTAGTGCCGAGGCTGGCATCACAAGCTCGATGCGGATTTGCTCATTGCTGAGCAATTTCCGCGTTCGTTTATGAGGATACGCGGCTGACTTGTCTTCTGCTCTTCAAGAGTGGCGAAGATGTGTCGGTCTTCCGCGATGAATGTCGCCTTCTGAAAATCAACGCTAGTGGCATACGGGTGATACCAGCTCAATATGGTTTGCAGAGTTTCCGATAGTTCTCTTTCCGACACATCCGACGGAATCTCGTAGTGCTTCAGAAGACCAAGACAATAATGGAACGCCCCGTGCTGCGCCGCAATTTCGCGACTCCCCTCCCAATCAAATCCAGTAGGGTTGGTCGTCTCCATACGGTCCTTTTCAACCTTCGAGACCATAGCGTGCCGGGCAAAATTCGCAGGTTCCAGTGCGATTGCGTAGCCTGTTGTCAAATACTCAAGCGGGATGCTCCCGGACGTTGCTATGCCTTCCTGCATGGCCTCTTGCGATTCATCCTTCACCTTCACGAGGAGGAACACGCTTGAGTCAGGACGTTTCGTCTTCGCAACTAGTCGCCGCAACGACCACCCCGTTCCATCAAGATCGACAAAAAGCGAAGGCTCCGACAGTAGCGAGTTTACGTACTCCAGATATTCTTCCGTTGGAAATACTCGAGTAATCCGACTGGTGAGGAAATACTCTACTCGTAGATCGCTGATTGCTTTCACGGCAAATTGCCACAAGCAGCAATCCCGGGCCGACATCAACACCGTCTTGCATCCCAATCTGCTGGCGGCCTTTCGCAGTCCGATGGCACCGAGCACGAGAAACGGGAAGTTGACCTGGTTCTGAAGTCTCCACAAATCGCCAACCGGCGTTTTGCCGGTCGTCAGTCGCGCCTCGCGCATCGCCCCAGCAACGCCCCCGAATCCCCGCTGCCTCAGATACTCTTCATTTGTTGTGAATCTCGACTCGCCAGCCAGCGTAGCGGTCAGCCCAAACTGCCTCGGCCGCCGGACATCAGACTCGACGTTGTCCCCTGTATGCGAAAAAACTCCCTGCTTGATCAACGCAGGCCATATGGTCCCGGAATATTTTCCGTCGGGCGTAACAATCAATTCGTTGCCTAATTGCGCCACCTCAAGGGCTTTCCGCGCCCCGGCTGGATCGTAATAGTCGGAAACGATCACATCTCCACGTTTGACCTTGGCGATGTTTGCGGAAATGGGAAAGAGTTCGTCCAAATGGTCCCCCGCAGGACCGCCGCATCTTGCCGCCACTAGCGTGTCGAAGAGATCAAATGACCTCTTCCACGTACCAGGACCCGCGATACCAGACAGAGCGCGACCAAGTATGAACCCGGCGCTCCGCTGAGAAAAATGCTCAAAGGCTCTAACTTCAAGTTCCTTGCGCTTCACATCGTCGCGCAGAATGCCAAGACATCCCTCTGCGAGTTCGTTGTATGGAAAGACCGCGATCGCGTCTTCAAGGTAACCCACATCAGGCGACGCCTCGGAGACCACAGCTTTCGAATTCGCCAGCAGGTAAGAAACGCGGACCGCCTCAAACAGGTTCGTCGCGTAGTAATGAACATTGAGCACAATCTTCGCTCTGGCGATAAGCGCATCACGCTCGCGGCCGTAGACTCCAAAGACGGAATGGACCCTCGCTCCCGCCTCCGACAATTGCCGCAGAATCTTGAGCCGATGCTCATTCACCGACCCATAAAACAGAACGTCAATGTCCTGCTCCGCACTCGGCACAATCCTGCGCAGCTCAGGCACATATCCAATCTCGACCAAAACTGGAGGGTGAGCGCATTGCCTCTCCCCCCATTTCTCAATATTCAAAGGACTGTAATCCCAGATCGGATAACGTTGCGCCAGTTGATAGTAGGCCTCAGAGAGCGTCGCCGATCCCAATTGCTCCATGTTGTAGATGATGGAGTTCGGCGGGATCAACTTCATCTCACCCTCGCTAAGCAGGTGAGCTCCGAGGATGACGTTGGTCACGCTGCCGTTGGAGTCGAGGACATTTTCCCCAATGCCAGAGGCGTGGCCGAGCGACCGGAAACCATACTGCAGCGTCTCGGCAATCTCACGAAAAGCCTCGCTATGCAGATACCCCTTCGGTCGAATGATTGAAATCAGATAGCCAGCCATGAACTTTGCCTGTCCTCGAAATGGAGAGCGCAACTTCCCGGAAGATTAGTTTTTGATTGGAAACGAGGCTTCCCTCAAGGAGTCTGAGGCACGTTGCGTGCCAGCGGGGGAACCGTCAGTAAGAGTTGGTAACGATTGGAAAGTATGTGACCTTGTGAGATCTTTCGATGGCGGGGGCCAGTTGCTGGCGCGCCACCTTGGGGCCGATATCAAGCAGCAGCGACTTAAGCTGTTCGAAAGTTTCCTTGCGGCCGCCGACCATCACGGAAAGCTCGCCTTGTTAACTACCTGCATCTTATTGGACCCACACTGTTTTAGTGTTCACGAACTCGCGAATGCCTTGCACCGAGAGCTCGCGGCCGTGTCCGGAACTTTTCACGCCGCCAAAGGGCACGCGGGGATCGGAGGACACCATCTTGTTGAGGAAAACCATGCCAGCCTCCAGTTCGTTGATGAAGCGCTCGGTTTCGGCCGGATCATTGGTCCACGCACTCGCACCGAGGCCAAAACGCACGTCGTTCGCGATCGCAATTGCCTGATCGATATCCTTTACTCGGAAAATGGAGGCCACGGGACCAAAAAACTCTTCGCTGTAAGCGGGCGAATTCTTTGGTATGTCGGTCAGCACGGTGGCGGCGTAGAAATTGCCCGGGCGGTCGAGTGGATGTCCTCCAGTAAGCAGGCGGGCGCCGGCAGAAACGGTCTTCTTCACGTCTTCGTCGAGACTTCTTACTGCCTCCGCGTTGGCGAGCGGTCCGAGCTGGGTGCTTTCATCAAAGGGATCGCCGACCCGCAACGATTGCATTCGGCTGACAAACTTGCGCTCGAAATCGTCTGCAATTTTTTCCGCGATAATAAACCGCTTGGCAGCAATGCAGGATTGACCATTGTTCTGGATGCGAGCTTCCACCGCTGTGGCGACGGCCGCGTCGAGATCAGCGCTCGGCATGACGATGAAAGGATCACTGCCGCCAAGTTCGAGCACGACCTTCTTAATGCGCTTGGCTGCAGATACCCCAACCTGAATGCCGGCCTGCTCGCTGCCCGTCAAGGTAGCGGCCACGATGCGGGGATCGTTCAGAATGCCGTCAACCGGGCCTGACCCGATGAGCAGCGTCTGAAAAACGCCCTCTGCAAAACCGGCATGGCGAAGTATGTCTTCAATCTTGAGTGCACATTGCGGGACATTCGAGGCGTGCTTCACGAGACCAACATTCCCCGCCATCAACGCTGGCGCGGCAAAGCGCATGACCTGCCAGAAGGGAAAATTCCAGGGCATGATGGCGAGAATCGGGCCAAGAGGGAGATACCGAATAAAACTCCGGCGCGCGCCTGTTTCAATGAGTTCATCGGCAAGGAACCTCTCTGCATTTTCTGCGTAGTAGCGGCAGCCGGTCGCGCATTTCAGCACTTCTGCCTGCGCGGCCTTCAGGGGCTTACCCATCTCGAGGGTCATGAGGCGAGCACATTCTTCTTTTTCGTTTTCCAGGATCTCGGCGGTACGCAACATTTTGGCGGCCCGCTCAGCAAATGAGGTGCGGCGATGTTTCGGAAACGCAGATTTTGCCAACTCCAACTTCGCTTCAATCTGAGAAACGGAGAGCGGCTCAAAGGTCTTTATGACTTCCCCGGTGGCTGGATTTACGGTGGCGATGGCCATATGAAATAAGTTCCTCTGTCGCTTAATAATGCCTGATTCTCTCGAGCTGTCTTGTGGTCGGACCACAATACTACTTGATGAGTGGGCCACGTCAAGGCTATATCTTCTTCGCCCAATTTCTCTTGCATCGCTCGTGGGGTTGCGAGACCAAAAGACTTCCTTCCCTTTGGAGGTCGGATTACCCAACACGGTAGTCGAGACAATGCGGAGCGCGGATATCCCATTCCCGCTCCCCGCCCACCGGAACCAGGAGACCCGTTCTCGGTGAAGTTACAAATTCGCAGACCACCTCCCCCGGGGCCTGCATCTCCTGAATTTAGTGGATCCAGCCCACGTCCGATCTCTCGCACGCGGGCGGGAACCAGTTTTCTGTCGTGATTGTGTTCTATTTTCCTGTGCCGCTGAGTTGGACCGTTTGTGTCCCAACGCCGTCCTTAATACTGAGCGTCGCACTGCGAGCACCCGTCGCGGACGGTGTGAACGTCACTGTGATGGAACAGTCCCAGCCTGCATTCAGCGATGACTTGCAAGCGGACTTCGCAGTGAAGTCACTTGGGTCGGTTCCGCCTACAGTCACGCTGTTGATCGCCAGCGACGAAGTCTGATCGTTGGTGACAACCACCGTTTGCGTCTTGCTCTTGGTTCCCACCGTCTGCGGATTGAAGGTCATACTCAGCGGCGAGATGCTGACCGGCTGCGTGGCGTTCAGCATGATGCTGACGTATCCGCCGTTGGCAGTATTGAGGGCCGCGACATCGGGCATGCCGTCGCCGTTGAAGTCGGCAACGCCTAAGGACACTACCGCGTAGCCGGGATAGTACAGTTGGTTGTCGGTGAAGGTGCCATTGCCGTTGCCCTGGAGGATGGCAACGCCGTTGTACTGCTGGTTGCGCTGGTAGGGAATCACCACGTCCAGCTTTCCGTCGGCATTCAGGTCGACGGCCACGGGGGCGCCGGCAGCGCTATAGAACGTGCAGTTTTGCGTACCCACTGCAAACGTGCCGTCGCCATTGCCTTTCAAGTACACGTACGCGGACTGCGCTCCCGTCAGCGAGCATCCGTTGCTGGTGGTGGTGACGAGGAGGTCCTGCTTGCCGTCTTTGTTGAAATCGCCAGCGACCACAGACTCCAGGTAGTACCCGGTGTTGGTGGTTATTGGAGAGCCGAACGTGCCGTTGCCATTGCCCGGCAGCACATAGACTGCTTGATCGTTGGTCCTTGCCGGATTGGCGGCTACGGCGATGTCCATCTTGCCGTCGCCATTGAAATCGGCGAAGGTGAGCTGGTCGTCTTCTTGAGTCAGTGAATCCAGGCTGGTGATTAGGACGGACGCTGCGAAGGTTCCATTTCCCTTATTCACCAGCACGCTGATGCTGCCATCGCTATTGGAGATGACGATGTCGAGTTTGCCATCGCCTGTGACGTCGACGAGATAGACCTGCACCTCCTGCGCTCCGCTTGCGGCACCGGTTGGGTAAAGAACGGCCTTCTTGAATTTACCCGTGCCGAGCCCCAGTGAAACCGCGGCCATGTGGTCGCAACTGCCGGAAGCGCCGCCATAGACAGACACGACGTCAGCCTTACCGTCGCCGTTTACATCTCCGGCGGTGACGCCATAGGTAAAGGTGTTGGAACAGACTGTGGTGACGGTTGGCTTGGTCCCTAGTGTTCCGTTCGGACCGCCGAGGACGACTGAAATCGTTCCAGCGGTTGAGCCTTGCGCGACCACGTCGGGAATGCCGTCACCGTTGAAATCCGCGATGGCAATGTTTTGGTACTGACCTTCAACCGCGAAAGGATATAGCTTTGCAGTTTGGAACGTGCCGTCACCGCGGCCCAGAGACACGGAACTGGTCGCATTATTGGACGTGTTGAGAAGGTCGAGCGCGCCGTCGCCGTTGAAATCGCCAAGGGCGACGAGGTTGTTCCCTGAGCCGTAAACGGCTAGGGAATAGGCGGGCCCAGTCGTGAACTTGCCTTTGCCGTTGCCGAAGTACGTATAGACGTTGCCGAACATGTCTTCGAGGACAATATCCAGTTTCTTGTCATTGTTGATGTCGGCCAGCACCAGGTTATCGGTCGAACCCATAAATGCGCCGTTGATCGTGCCACTCTCGGCAAAAACGCCGCCGCCTTTATTGGTGAAGATAATCGCGCCAAGATTTTCGTTGGTGATGACGATGTCCGGTTTCTTATCCCCGTTCACGTCGCCGATGGCGATGCCGTCGCCGGGGGACGAACCTGCAACTCCGGAAGCGTAGTAAGTGGCTGGACCGAACGTTCCGTTGCCGGCATTCAAAAGAATTGTGACGCCGTCGTTTTCGGCAATGGCAAGATCGGGTTTGCTGTCCGCATTCAGATCGCCGACCGCAAGCGCCGCACAGCATCCAGAGGTGCGGGCGGTCGCATAGTTCACCGGAGCCTGAAACGTGCCATCGCCGTTTCCGAGGAACACAAACACGCCGTTCTCATAGGTGAGAGTTACTAAGTCGAGCTTGCCGTCGCCGTTCACGTCGGCAGCGACAACGGTTTGCGGCCCGGCGTTGAAGTTGTTGCTGTTCGGGGCGGCGTAGGTTTTGCCCGCCGTAAACGTCCCGTTTCCATTCCCGAGGAAGATTTGCACCGCGTGGTTCGAGTTGGGGACGCCTGCGCCCCAGACTGCAACATCAAGGATATGGTCCCCGTTGAAGTCACCCACGGCGATGGCCTCAGAGGTCGAAATGGAGCCGAAGCCGTAGACGTAGAGGCTTACCGGCAACTGAAACGTACCGTCGCCGTTGCCCAACGAGGCGTTGAGATAGAGGTCGCCATCGAGGTTCACGACGTCGAGCTTGCCGTCTCCGTTGAGATCGCCGGTCGCCACGGCAGTGGTCGTCGGACAAAACTGGCATCCATTGTCGACGGTCGCATAAAACGTCGTCGGCGCAGGGAAGTTGATGTTGTAGGTCTGGGCTTGTGCCGCGGCTGCGGCAATTATCAGAACCCCGAATATACCGAGGGCCCTGGCGCCCGTGATCAGTGTGCTCCCTTGCCGATTGGTGGAATTCATGATTTGTCTCCTGGAAAGTGAAAGTGGCTACCCACATCCGCGAAAATTGAGCAATCTACTCAGACAGCGGGAAGCCGGGCGAAAGTGCCTCAAGTTTTTCCAGGAGCCTTATTTGGAGTCAGAAAAGCCGCGATGAACGGTGCTTATACTGCGGTTAGGCAAGGGCTTATGGTAATCTGAAGGCCCCAAATAACGCGGATCCCCCGCGCGCCACCGGAGTCGGTTTCTTGGAGCCATCCAAGGGCGAGATCACCCTACTTCTAGCCAAATGGAGAGACGGCGAGCCGTCTGCTTTCGAGGAGTTGATGCCCCTTGTCTACCCTCACCTTAGAGAAGTAGCTGCCGCTTACGTGGGCAGGGAACGAAACCCCGATGTTCTTCAAGCTACGTCGCTGGTGCATGAACTCTACCTTCGTCTTTTGAACCAAAAAAAGGCTGGATGGGAAGACCGGAGGCATTTCTACACTTTCGCAGCCAAGGTGATGCGGATGATTCTCATCGATCACGCGCGCGGGAACCAGACACAGATGCGCGGGGGCGGCAGCGAGCACGTCCCACTGAGTGATGACATTCCGTGGATCGAAGTTGGAAGCGCGGAGTTGCTTGATCTGAACCGCGCGCTCGATGAACTGGGCGCCATGGATCCGTATAAGGTGCAACTGGTTGAGCTGCGATACTTTCTCGGGTGTACAGCGGAGGAGACCGCCGACCTGGTCCAGGTTTCCAAAGCCACCGTCGACCGCGATTTGAAGTTCATCAAAAGCTGGCTTTACCGGCGCATCCATCCTCCAGGCCAGGGAGTGAACGCAAACATCTGATTTACTTTGACGACATTTCTCGCAATCCTCTTAGGACTACTGCGGGTAGAGTCGTGGCTTAAATGAATCACTCGACTAAAACCTTGCTGCGCATCGAGGCTATTTTCCACGAGGCGCTCGGAGTTGCCGACGAGGAGCGGCCGGCGCTGATTGAGGCCCGCTGCCGTGGCGACGCGGCTCTGGCAGCGGAGGTGCGTTCGCTGGTTGAGGCGTGCAAAGCCGAAGAATCGGCGACCGCCTCAGGCCAAACTAAGCTGGCCAATGGTACCGGTCGCACGCCCGATCGAAAGCGAATCGGGCCATACGAGATTGATCGGCTGCTTGGGCGTGGAGGTATGGGAGCCGTCTACCTAGCGCATCGCGCCGATGGGCAATTCGAACAGCAGGTTGCCATTAAGCTCATCGACTTGCCTCTGGCTACGGACATCTTGCGCGAGCGATTTCGCCAGGAACGGCAGATTCTGGCTGGACTGCAACATCCGTTCATTGCCCGGTTGCTCGATGGCGGCCTCAGTGCTGAAGGCCAGCTGTATCTGGCCATGGAATACGTGGCTGGAATCCCGATCCATCGATTCTGCGAAGCGCAGGGCCTTTCCGAGTCCGAACGACTGACTCTATTCGTGCGGGTTTGTGAAGCGGTGCAGTTCGCACACCAAAATCTCGTCGTGCATCGCGACTTGAAGCCGGACAACATCCTGGTCGCGGAAGACGGCACGCCCCGGCTACTGGACTTTGGTACCGCCAAGCTGTTGTCTCCTGCGGTTGGGAAGCCAGGGAATGAACTTACGCGGGAGGGATTCCAGTCGTTTACTCCACAGTATGCGAGTCCCGAGCAGGTCCTGGGAAACCCCGTCACAACCGCATCAGACACTTATTCATTGGGCGTACTTCTGTATCTCTTGCTGACCGGGGCTCTCCCGTATGAGCTCAAAGAACTGACGACGGCGGAGATGTTGCGTGTGATCTGTAATGAGCCTCCACGCAATCCCGGTGAGGCTGCACGAGCGAGCCGGCGGCTTAACCTCGATTTGCAATCGATTCTTCTCAAGGCATTGCGCAAGGAACCGGCGGAACGATATCTGACGGCGGAACAGTTTGCTTCCGATGTTCATGCCTATCTGGATGGACGACCGGTCGCAGCCCGTCAGGGCACGCTTCGGTATCGAGTTGAAAAGTTTACGCGCCGCCACAAGGTTGCCGTAGCAGGCGGGGTGCTGCTCGCCGTTACCTTGATGGCGGGTGTTGCCGGCGTGTTGTGGCAGTCGCGGGTGGCGAATCTTGAACGACAAAAAGCTGAGACTCGCGCCGAAGACCTGCGAAAACTAAGCGATAGCTTGCTTTCGGAAATTGACGACGCCATTCAAAAACTTCCGGGCTCTACCGCAGCGCAACAACTGCTGGTGAGTACGGTTCTTGAGCACTTGGATCGCACCGCCAAAGATTCCGCGCAAGATCCGCAGTTGCTCCTGGACGCGGCCAATGGCTACATCCGTCTCGGGAATGTGCAGGGAAATATCTTCAACGAGCACACCGGCGACACGCAAGGAGCGCTGACAAGCCTGGAGAAGGCCATCTCGATTAGCAGTGCGCTCATGCGGCGGGAGCCTAAGAATGCTGCGGTGAAGCGCGCATACGCCTGGGCCCTCAAGTCGCGCAGCGAGGTTTTGTTCGGGATCGATCGGACACAAGAAGCCGTGCCGGCAATACGCTCGGCGACCGCAGCCTTCGATGATCTCGCCACCCAGCCGGACGCCGGCGTGGATGCATTGCTAGATGCGGCGGGCGCGCACAACACCCTCGGCTATGAACTCGGAATTCCCTATTGGCCAAGCCTGAGTGATTTCCAGGGGGCGTTAGGGCAATTTCTAAAAGCCCGCGAGCTTTACCAACGAGCGCTGGTTCTGGCTCCGGGTAATGTCCGCATCTTACAAGCGCTCGCTAATAACCATAGGGTGGTAGGGGCCGTGGAAATGCAAACCGACCCCGCCGGCGCGTTGCCGGAATTGCGGGCAGCCATCGATGGGATTAATTCGCTGCACGACCAAGCCAAACAACTGGTGGGCATCCGGCGCATGCAATCGGGCGTAATCGGGCCTTACGCTGGAGCATTGATTGAGACTGGCCGTTACCACGAAGCCCTCAGTGCCCTTCAGCAGGGCGAGGTCATTTCGCGTGAACTCCTGGCGGCTGATCCGAAGAACATTCGGGCAGTTCAAGACCTTCAGGCCGGATTAAGCCGCGAGGCCGAGTGCTACCAAGACCGAGCGGCCGGCGTTTTTCCGGAAGAGGGCAGCAATCGCTTGGCCGATGCAGCAAACGCCTTGAAAAATTTGTCCGAGCAGCGGTCCCTCCTCGAACAGATCCTCAATGTCGAACCGCACAACGGAAATTGGGAGTCGAAGCTGGGACTAGTGTTGGTTGACATTGCTCGACAGCAACGCGCATTGCATCGCGAAAAAGGATCTCTGGAGCTGGCCCAGAAGGGAGTTGCAGTGCTGAAAGACGTTGCAGCGCGCCCTCAGGCGCAGGCCTACCAGCTCTTTGATGCGGCAAACGGCTTGATCACAGTCGAGCCAAGTGGTTTGCGGGAGCCAGCGTTGGCAGTGAAGTATGCAGAACGCATTGTCGAACAAACTTCCTACCATAATCCTGAATTTCTGCTGACTCTGGCGAAAGCATATCGCGCCAACGACCAACCAGCCCGGGCCCGGGAGGCGGCGAAAGCCGGCTTGAAGCTGCTTCCACCAGAGACACCAACGACGGTGATGTCGCGAGTGCGAAAGCAACTACGCGCGCAGTTCAACTAGTGCATCACGTGTGCACTGCCTAAAATAACCGGCAGCCCCGACTCACGTCGTTCGTCCTTATCTCCGCCGGTGGCAAACGTAAGATCCTGGTCGGACCATTTTGTAGATGGCGATCGCAGGAAGAGCTGGGTTACGTGGTTACCGCTGGAGTCGTAGCAAACATGGATTTGCTGATTTGGGGTGGTCGCACAGGCCGTGAACCATACTGCGGAATGCCGCTTTTAAACTCCTTCGTCATTTCAAGATTTCCGCACGGCAATCTAAGTCGCTTCCCTCCCCGGAATGACGAAATCGCCTTGGTACATCGTTCCTTCAGACGATAAGAAGCGTGCCCGCGTTAACTGCATTGCGCACATCCTCAACAGTATTCCTTACGAGGAGATTCCTTATACGCCACCAAAGCTTCCGCCACGGCAAAAGGCGAAAGGATACGTCGAACCGAAGCAAAAGCATCGCATCATCCCGCAGCTCCTCTAACGGCAACATGTCAACGCATCCGTGGTTTCGTCTCTTACCGGAATGGCTGGTTTCGTATCGGCGCGACTGGCTGCGCCCAGACATCGTGGCCCTTTTCTTCGGCGCTGAACTTGCCACCCCACCAGGTCCGCTCGGCCTTCCAACTTTCGATCTGTCCGCCGTCGATTCTGATAAAACGAAAATTCCCCTGCTCCGCCCATGGCTGCACGTCGTCTCGCTTGGCTCGATACAGTTTCGGCGATGGTTCAAAAGATCGAGCAGAGCTGAACAGCAGGGACGCGGCGACCAAACCGATCAGTCCAATGTTTCTTACAATTAGGACACCTCCCAAGGTTTCCCCCGTCAAAACGACCATGACCACCACGCTGGCTAAATCATTGGATGCCGCAGGTGGTGTCTTGACAACGCCGCAGCACTTCTAGCTCACTTTTAGAGCACAGATCTAGTGAAGACTCGAGGAGACTAAGTTTTTGAGCAATCAATAGTCAGTACGCCTCGATTCATTCCGAGCTACATTTATCCTCAAATACAGGTTCGTTACCGCTTATACGCTCTAGTTGGCGGCAACTGCGTCCTCTGCGAGAAAACGGTCGAAAACATCGGTATGCTTCTGGAACATATCCTTGTGATCCGTAGAGCAGAAGTAATAGGTGTTGCCTTTGTAGTTCGAACTAATCGTTCGGTCTGCGCCCATCAGGCAGACTGGGCAGATTGGATGCGCGCCAAGTAGTTCAGGCATCTTCGCGAAGGATTCGTTCGAATCAGGATTAAGCCAGCCTTTGCCTTGATACTCTATGCCGTCGATAACCTGGTCTGTGAGATCGCGTCCCACATAACGCTCGACGACTCGAAGCGCAAGGTCAATTCCCGAAGAAATGCCCCCGGAAGAGGCGAGATTTCCCTCTTCGACGAATCGAGCGCCACGTCTTAGATGAACTTCCGGATACAGTGCCGCAAACCCGAAGTAGCCTCCGTGATGTGCGGTTGCTGACTTACCGTTCAGCAGGCCGGTTTTGGCCAGAACAAAGGCCCCGTTGCAAATCGACATCGTCACATCGGTTGTTTTCGACGCCGCGCGAATCCAGTCGCACATCTCCAGGGATGCTGCACTCGTGTCCATTGCTGGAATCACAATCACCTTGGGTTGAGGAGCCGTCTTGAAGTCGTGATCCGGTACGACCTTCATCCGGCCCCCAATTGTCACCGGGTCCTTGGTTGCTGCCACCATGTATGGCGCGAAAAGCTGCTTTCCGTCTTTGGTAACGGCCCCAGCAAAGACCTCAAGCGGACCGCATACGTCCAGAACCTCGGCGTCTTTGCCGAGCACAAATGCCGCAGGCACCATGCCTCCTGCAGGGACTGGGAGCGACGGGACCCCGCCACTTGGTTGTGCCGCCATTGCGGCTTGCACCAAAATCCCTTTCTTGCAGACTGAACCTAGACCGGCAGCAAGGCCAAAGACCGCTGATTGTTGGAAAAGTTCTCTTCTGTTCATTTAAATTCATCCCTTCTTTGATTCGCCCCAATTTGTTTTGGTGGTGGAAGTCGAACGTCGCTTCTAGAACGAACGTCGTCAACCCGCATTGGAGAAACGTTCTCGGTATTCGCTGGGTGCAACGTGGAACACGCGTAAGAATGACCGTCGCAGAGCCTGGACCGAGTGGAGGCCGCAGTCGCGGGCAATCTTTTCCAGATCGTCTCGGGACTCTTCAAGACGGCGTCTCGCAGACTCAACGCGAACTTTTTCTACAAAGCGAGCCGGGGTGGTTCCTGTTTCCTTTGCAAATACGCGAGCGAAGTTTCTTGGACTCATTCCTGCACGGGCAGCGAGATTCTCAACCCGCAAATCAGAATTCAGATGATCGGTCGCCCAGCAGCGCAGCTCCTCTATCTGCTTGCGGTCTGAGGCTTGCAGAGCGAGTGCGGTGCTGAACTGCGACTGCCCGCCCGCGCGGCGCAGATACATTACTAACTCCCGCGCCACTTCGAGTGCAATCGGCGCGCCCAGATCCTCCTCCACAAGCGCCAATGCAAGATCCATTCCCGACAAGACACCGGCGGTGGTATAGATGTTGCCATCGCGAATGTAAATCGGATCCGGATCTACGGTGATCTTCTTGAACCTGCAGGCCAGTTCTTCGGCCCATTTCCAATGTGTGACGGCGCGCTTGCCGTCGAGCAATCCGGCAGACGCAAGCAAAAATGCTCCCGTGCAAATGGAGCCGAGTCTTTGTAGTCGAGGCGATACCTTCCGTAGCCAGGCGATCAAGTCCGCTTCATGGCAGGCTTTCTCGACTCCTGTTCCGCCTGCGATGAGCAACGTGTGAGTCGGTCCACTCAGAGAACGAATAGTGTCGGTCGCTTTCAGGCTCAGACCACAATTGGTGACGATCGTTTTGGAGCTCGTGGTGCTGGCGAGGAGCACCTTGTATGGAGAATTCTGTTTCGGATGCGAACGTAAGTAAATCTCTGAGGCCCGGACGAAAACCTGGAATGGTCCGGTGATGTCGAGGATTTGCGATCCTGGGAGGCCGAGAAAGACGATTGTCTTGACTGCGGTCGACGTTCGATCTTCTGCACTACGCCCCTTCATGCGTAGAGAATAGCTTCGAGAACCCGTGGCAGCAATGACAAATACAGGTCATTTTCTGCCATCCGAACATGTGCTGCGGAGATTAGACAGAGACATTCCGGTAAGGTCGAGAAAGATGCCCCGATGGAAGGAGGTCGGCAAGAATTAAATACTAAGCCCTATGGAATATTCTGATTATTTTGTAGCTCTAAGCCCGTAGCCCGCGAAACGCGCCAAAAGCCCATTGCAACAGCGGGGGTAAGCAGCGGCGGCCTCCAAGCACGACTAGACGCAGAGAGAGTGATAATAATAATAAGGATCGGCGGCGCGGGCGGCGCCGCCGTTGCCTCAGAACGACTCGGAGAATCGAGTCTCCAGGAACTCTCCGGGCTTGGCTGTCGCCTTGAACTGCTGGATCGGCTCGAGCTCCTTGAGTGCCGAGGTGAAGGCGTTGGAGAGACTCCGGATCGTGCGCGCTCGAAACCCCTCATACTTCGGCTCGAAGTAAAGGTCATGCACGGTTCGAGCGAGGTGCTTTGGTAGCTTCCAGTTTACCTTCCACAAAAGCCTCGTAGATGACCACCTTCGCGGTGACATCGGTGAGTTCACTCCTTTGCCACAACTCTAGCTGCTTTCGCATCGGCTCGAAGTTTGGTTGCATTCGATCCACTCCGACCGAAATGCAGTCGATCAGCGAAAACGACTTCGAGTGTTTCGCCAAAACGGGCGTGAAGTCTCCGTTAAAAGCCATACTCGAGCATAGAGTGCGGCCACCTCGTGCGCTGATTTGGCATCTTTGCGAGTCCACAGAGATTTCCTCTTTGGGCAGCAACGAGAGGCACACTCCCCGCACACTGCCGGGAGGCAAGGCAGCTGTTCACAGGTAGATTGTGGAAAGTTGGCTTATCGGCCGCAAGTCAGACTCGTGCCCTTCCGAATCTGAGGGTTTGCGGAAGTCTGGCACACCACTCGCACACGGAATAGGGTGAAGATTCCCAACCTCCGAATAGCGACCAACCAGACAGGGAGGAGGACGTTGCGCACTGAGCCCCCAGTCCCGAATTCAGTAGCTGAGGCGGTATTCTCTTTGGCCCGTTTCTCGACCGTGGACAAGAGCGGCCGGTGTCGGGGAGGGAAGGATATTCCGTGCACTCGCCAGGACGGAGAAGGTGTTGGGGAAGGGCATCTCGCAAAATGTAGTCTGGTACGTGGTTCGGACCTTCCCGTAGCCCTACGCGGTGCTAACAGCTCCTGTCAGAATTGCCAGTTCCCGGCGCTGTGGGCGGCCTCTAGGCTCGAAGAGTGAGGCCGTTGATCCCTCTGGTTGCCGAATGCGCTCCGTCATGACCTGAGTGGGTCACCAGCCAGGACCGCGAAAAGGAGAACGGACATGCGATTCAGGAACAGGCTTTTCTGTCACACCTTTTTAGTTTTCCTCTTGTTGGCGGACATCGTAAAAATCGTCCAAGCCCAGTATCAGGAGCCCATGATGATCCAGGCAACCGCCATGGGGACGAGTACACAAATGGGCAAGATGGTCAATGTCAACATCCACATTGACCAGTTTTCTTCGCAGGACGATCGCAAAGCCCTGATCGATGCCTTCAGGCGCTCCGGCCATGATGGCCTTATACATGCCCTCGAACACATGAAAGGCAAGGGCCGTTTCAGCACCCCGTATGGCGTAGGCAACGAAGTCAAATACATCATTGAACTGCCCTCGGACAATGGACGCCGCCACATCCGGCTAGTCACCAATCGCAGAATTTCCTTCGGTGAGTCCTACAATTCCACACGTTCAAAGGAGTACAGCGTCGGCGCCGTCGATTTATTCCTTACGCCCGACGGAAAAGACTCGGAGGGAACGGCACTGCCAGCATGCAAACTGACGGTGGACAAGAAGACCCAGCAGATCGAGGTCGAGACATATCAGAACCCCTGGAAACTGACGAATCTCAGGATCAACAAGAAGGAGTGAGCCCTGCTGGAGATTACTGCTCGCAAGGTCAAGGCGGTCATCAAAAAAGCACAAGGTTAGGTATTCCGAGTGAGCGTGGCAAAACTCGTCGTCCATCTCGCCAGGCTTCTCGGCGTCCATTTGCACGGCCAGCGTCAAATTGACGGTGTGGCACAACGCATCCTTCATGCACTTCGAACGTATGGTTCTGAACTTGTTTGCGAGGCACAGGTTGATGTGATTGGGAAACCGAGGCGATGGACCAAGTGCGGCGGGCCTTCCCACAGGCCAAAACCGCGCATGCAACCCATGAGGAGCCGAGCGGGCAGCAGACGCATTGCGAGAGGTGTGGTTAAAGAGACGTCGTTAAAAAGCTTCGCCCATCCCTAGGCTGAATGTGTGACCGTCCTTGCTTCCGGCGAGGTCTGCGCGAAGATTGACGTGATATTGCTTGCTCAATTGAAACCTCAGTCCGCCGCCCCCGCCGGGCAGGAAGTTGTTATTCCTAAACAACAACTGATCTCCTCCAGGGATTGCTTCGCCAATGCCGCCGAATGCAACGACACCAAACCTCATCGGCAGAGTCAGGCGATACTCCACTTGCGTTGTGAGCATGTACCGTCGAAGTACTTGCCCGCCGCGGATCCTCGCAATTGATTGCTGGCTCCATATATGCAGTTCCCGTAGAAGGGGGGAGTCCCTCCGGTCGCGCAGAAATATGCGTCATAGGCAAGGACTTGGCTCTCGCTCACATTCCAATATTTGGCGAATGTCGTTACATATGACTGGAAGGAGTATTTGCTACCTAAGGATTGGGAAAAGAAGTCGGATGTGAATTTGAAATAAGTTCCATTGGTCGGATAGAAACGGTTGAGGCTGGTATCCCGGGTCAGCGTTACGCCGAGTGCCGTGAGGGTGGTGTTGAGCCCAAGATCAGGAGGAGGAGTAACGGTGTTGCCGCTGTCGGAACTGCGCGTAATGGTCGAAGATCCTGTCGAAAATCGAGGCCCCAGGAAAAAGTTCCACGCGAGGCGGCGCAGGAACTCCCCGCGGAACAGTTGGCCAGTTTGTTGGAGGGGCAACTTGAGTGCCTCAGAATCTGCGGGGCCGTATAAGTCATAGTTTACAGTGCCGCGGCCATAACCGGCCGTGACTTTATATGTGTTCTGCTTAAAATAGAATTGTCCCCCTAAGGCAAATGCTCGAGTATCGTTGTTCGTGTACAAACCAAGTGCCCCAATCACGGACGGAGGAGAAACCGTGTCCGTTTTGCTGAGGGGAAAGATGTAGCCAAGCGCAAGAACGGCCCCGGTACCGATAGCGGGACTTGAAATCGGGATAGGAGCAACCACAAAAGACCCCTTTCTGCTGTTTTCATTCTCTCGTGGTTGCGTCTCGGTCTGAGCAGAGTCAGTTGATCGCGCGGTCTCGTCAATCGGTCCGGACGTGTCCTGATCGAGGTTGGATGTGGACGATGTGGATGCGGGTTCCCGGGTATACAGTGGATCGGCACCCCGAGCGAACAGGCATAGTGCCAGCAGCAGACACCCGCTCCTGAAAGCGATGGTCATGTACTTCACCAAATACAACTCGAAGCTATGCACAGGTCATCCAGTTAGTGGAGAGCAACTGCTCTTCTCGCCGCTGAGCGCTTCATCTCCCGCGGCCAAAAAACATGCTAAGCAGAGTGAGTCTAGTCGCCACGGAGTCCTGTCAGTAATGACAGCCGACGGATATGACTGTCCGCAGAGGCCGATTTCGCCAAAGTCGCTGTCCCCCAGCGCTACTTCTTTACCGGCGGTGGGAATTTTTTGAACATCTTGTCCAGGGCTTTATTGATCTTCTTCTCGTTCTTCTCCGGCTTGTCACTGAGCGTATCGGCGGCATTGCCCAACCAAAGCAACTTCTTGGTTTTGGCGTCGCCGATGTCCACGGTGAGTTGGCCGACCGGAATCTTCTCTACCGTTGTCGTCGACGTACCCATTCCTCCCCAGCGATAACCCCAGCGGTACCCGCCAGTATTCATTGTGTTGAGTTGCGTTTCCGTCCCAACGGCAGCGTGGTAGAGGACAACCAGATCGGGATTGGCGCCGGCATCCACTTTCTGAAGGCCCTTAGCCGCCAACCTCTTGTCGACTCCGTCAGTTACTCGTTGATCCATCAGCGGGTTCTGGGTTGGTGTCCCAGTCGTCCATGAGTAGGTTTTGTATGCAGCAAAGTTAGCTTCTTTGTCGAAATCCACGCTCACCTTTTGCCCCCAAGCGGTGAGCGCGTTTGAGGCGGTAAACACTATCAGTACTAGGACGCAGAACGAAATGCGCTTCATAAGAAACTCCTCCTGGTGATTTGCCACACGCCACCAATTTACGGCTCTTGCCGCAAGGCGTTTGCAGTAGAAGAGTATCTGCTGGCGGCATTGCAGGTGCCAACTGGCAGAACTGACAGCGAAGCGCAGAGACTTCTTTCTGGGTGCATTTCCCAACAATCGGGATTCAAGTTCGGCTGCTGGGTGCACCTGTCGGTTCTTACAGTTACTCGACGATGCTACTGAGGACTAGGGGTAGTTGGCGACGCTCGCCATAAGCTGACTGACCCTGCCCCGTTGGCTTCGAGAGCGTCACAGCGTCGGCCCACGCTGAGTGAGCAACGCGAAGACTGTCAGTTGTACTAGTTGCGAGTGCAACTACGGCGTCCTAGGATCGCACGTTCAAAGCCTCGAAGAGCCGCATGGGTTCGCTGCGTTAGAGCCACATTGTTGTGCGACTCCCGCTTTTTCAGGGGAACTCTCTGGCTTCGCGAAAAGTGCGGGTCGTCTGTCTCACTTCATATTACTGAAGCGATAGAGGGTTTCTTCTGCCTCGCTTGTTTCGGACGAAATGACACTCCTTTGCACGCCGGAGAAAACTTCAATGAAGAAGCGTTCGACCACCAGCAGGTTCCCGTTATTCTGTCACTTCTGACAGTGTTCAATATAGGAGCAACCTCTTATTGTTCTCATCGCACACTTGCCGCAGATTGATTCGTCGTGCGATCGGGTAGCGGGAAGATTAGTTTTGTTCGCCCAAGGAGCAGCATTTTAAGTGTAACCGAAATGTTACGCCAACTGTGCTCGGGTCATGTTGCAAGTTCTTGCGATCACGGGCCCGTCGCTAGATTTTTTTCGCCGCCGCAGCCGAAAAGTAGGATAATTCCCGCGAACACGATCTCGCCTCTCCGAAGAGCAGCCCTGCTCGTTGAGATGCACATGTAGTGCACCCCGCTAGAACTGGACACGGAAGTTAGTTAGGCTTGGGGCCTCCGCCAGGAGGCGAGAATGTCGAGAAAGCCGAGAGTCCAGAGAACTCCAGAAGAGAAGTGGCAGATTGTGTTGGAAGGTTTGAAGAGCGGGAACGTGGCCGAGACGTGCCGCAAGTATGAGATCGCTCCCAATCTCTATTACCGGTGGAAGGACGAAGTGGAAGCGGGAGCCAAGGCTGCGCTGGGGGGGAGAAGCGCAGCCGCACAGCCCGATGCCGAGCAGGAGAAGCGAATCAAACAGCTGGAGCGAGCACTGGGTCGTTCTCATTTGCAGATCGAGATCTTTACAAAACGTGCTGGGCGAGTGAACTGCGGGCAAGCGCATTCGTCGGCACGGCCATAATTTCGGCGACGCGAGCCAGTTCGTCAGGTGTGAGCTTGCGGACGGTTCGGCGCACGTATTCGCTGATCCGGCGCAAGTAGTTTGTACCTCGTAGACGAGGGGTTGCTTGAATACCCGACGTAAGGTATTGACCGTGACAGCCGCCCCACCCAAACGGCATCGCCGGTGCCCTTCCTTGTATGCGATATAGCGTTGGAGAATGCAAGAAAAAGAAAGCGCGGAAATCCGCGCCTCTTTATGCTATTCCTGCACGCAAAATTGATTGCTACTCGCCGCCAGTAACGCCTCTGTTGACTAGGAGCTTAAGATCGACCTTGCGGTTTTCGGCTCTCCCGTATGCAGTCTCGTTAGATGCTGTCGGGTTCGTCTCACCCATCGCACCCGGCGCAGCAATGTTCTTTGCCGGAATCTGACACTCCTGGAGCAAATAGGCGACTACTGCTTGAGCGCGCTCCTTGCTGAGTTGTTGATTGTCTTCAAGTCTGCCGGTCGAGTCGGCATACCCTCTGACTTCGATCACAAACCCTACGTAGCTGAGTGCCTTTTTTGCAAGGGCTGCGATCTCCTGCTGGGACTCCTCCGAGAGAACGGAATCACCGACCTCGAAGTGCGCGGTTGCTTCACCCTTCACGTACCAGCTAGCCAAATCGGAGAAGCGCTTCTGGGTTGACTGCGCAACCTCCTGGATGCCCTGTTCGTTAGCAGCAATGCGCTGCTTGGTTGCGTCAATCTCCCGTTGATGAGCCGCGATGGCCCCTTCATTGGCGGCGGTACGCTGTTGAGTGGCTTCGATATTCTGTATGTTCCTAGCTTGTTGTTCAGCAACGGGGTGTAGACCAGCCTGAATCACTTCGGCTATAGCCAGATCATCGCTCTCGAAGTTTATCGTTTTCGCTACGACCCGGTTCTGGTCATCCCCCACTCCCTCGAACGACATTCTGAGTCCTGGAATCAGGACGTCAGGGGACACCTGCGTCTTGCGTACGCCGATAAGACCTGCTGGCCGCTGTACTTTTGTGTCGCCACTGAGCACCACGGTGTAAGGTCCATCCGCAGTTTTGACTGTCAATGTTTCTCCCGTGCGGTTGATAATCACTCCTCTGGACTTGATCTTTTCTCCATTTGTGCCGCCAAATGCTGACCCTAAGGTCAGAAGAGACACTGCCAGTAAACTCACCATAAATCTTATTTGCCTGTGCATTGCTCAGCTCCCTTTGTGCTCGTCTCTTGTCTTAATTTCTGTCAAAGCTGCTTGGGCCCGAGCGAGAGCGCCAAGTTCCGTTCAACGAAGGCCAGTGTAGAACCATGGAGTAGGTGCCAGGAACTGTCAGTTTTGCCAGCTTCCTGCCTGTGAGGCGGAGTAAAATTCCCCGGGTGCATTCCTGAACTTCATCTGAATTCCGGTCGATATTGGTACTCGCTCAGAGTCTGGTGGCACTTCAAAATGTCCAGCCCAGGCTGGACGTCGAGCCGTAGTCAGTCTTTGGAAGATTTTGAGGTGGGCGGCTGTCGACGTTGAGATAATAGCCAAATTTCCAGTACAGATCCTTGGCGATTCTCAGTTTCAGCGATGTATTCAGGTCAAAACGCGTGCGCCCCAGGTCTGTCAAACTGGGGTAGACGCTGGCATTGACGAGAAAGTTCGTAGTTTTGAACCGGAAGAAATTCAGCTGGGTGCCCAGGACTGCTTCCGCGCTGTCTCCTGTCCTACCGACGGCCGCATGCGGAGAGTAGTGCTCATTATTCCAATCAGCACCGCCAAAGACCGCAACGAGGCTATTGTTTGTACTGCTAAAGATATGTCCGATCCCAGCTCCCAACGTGGTGCGCAGATCGAGTTGCTGTTCATTGCTCTGGAGGAATTCTGCAAGTCCAATGTAGAAGTTGCGCGGTGAGCGTAACTGTCGTGTGCCATTTAGCTGCAAATCATTACGAAGGTCCGAGAGGTTACCTCCACCACTGAAGCTGGACTGATAATTTTCTGATGCCGCCCACTTGAGCCGTTGATAAAGTGTGTTCGTCTGGAAGCTATATTGCGTCCGGTTTTCCTGTTTGCTGAAGTTAAGGCCGGCGTCGATCTCGCCGTGCAGGTTCTGCCAAAAACTGGTGTCTGTCTGGCCGATCTGAACAATTTCCTTGCCTGGAACAATCTGGCTAGTGACGGATCCCGTTACTTGCACTTCCATCTGACCGGTCGCATTCTCCCCGGCCGAACTCTGCAAGCTGCCTGTGTAACGCTTTCCGACCTTATTCGCGACCACAAAATCCTGTGGACTCTCGAGGCGAACAATCTTGGACCAGTCCATTGCAACCGTGCCATCCACATAGTCGAGTTTGACGTATAAATAACCCTTCTCGAGCTTGACGATCTCGCAGGTGAGGCGGTCGCCATTGGCAAATTCGATGACGTCTTTTTTCTCTCGTGCCGAGCAAACTCCCGTTAGAGTCAAGAAGAGCAATACAAATGAGGCGACGCAACGGGTAAACGAACTGTGATGGATATCCATGTCTTGCACTTTTCCATTAAGAGAGTGTCAGCAGAGAAGGAGGCGGGGCGTGCAGTTGCCAGCCGGCGAATCCGGTGGCATTACCCGCCTCGTTTTGGTCCGTATTCTGCCCCGTCCTCTCTTCTCACATGATTCATTTTTCCCGATATACGTTGGCGAGACGAAACGGTTTCTGGCCGTAATTCTCGATTTCAAGCTCATTCTTCTTGTTGAACTTGACCTTGCAGAGCGGCGAGAAGGTGCCGGTTCCGTTGCCATTCTTGTCTACGTTGAGCACCACGATGCCGATCGGGTAGTCGCGAGAGCGCGTGCCATTGTACAGCTCCGCGAACGAGATTGGACGGTTAGTCGCGAGCACGATGTGGTGGCCGCCATTTTTTCTCGGCCGAATGCGAACGAGGCGTACTCCGGTACCAACGGAGCTCGCGGGAGCGATACGACCTTTGTCCTTGATGTCTTCCATCGCGCTTACTAGTCCATCTTGGCCTTTATGCTTCAGCGTCGCTACAAGTTCGTCGATCTCCCCATCGTTCGTTAATGAGTCGACGTAGACGGTCAGGCGGAAGGATTTGCCCGCTGCAGCCCCAGCCTGACCCATTGCTACCGCTGAGTATTGCGCCGGTAGATTGGGCTGAGTCTTCGGAGGCTCGCTCGCCTGAGCGAGGCAGGGAGTCTGCAAGGCGAAGCCCAGCATCCCAACTGCGAGATAAATCCAGAATGAAGTTGCTTTCATGTTGTTTCCCCTATTCTTGAAGCGGTCATGTCAGCGCGCAATTCTCGGTCTTACTTCGAAAACAGAGCCAGATCTCGTCATCCTTATAGTCGTAAGCTAGCCGCCCGTGAACTGTCAGAATTGACAGGAGGGCGCTTGATCTCGCGTATTCCTCTGCTTCACTCCTTGATGCCGGAGTTCGCCCCAAACGGCTTTGGGCCTGACTGTAGGTTCTTATCCTTCTTTCTCCGAAGCTTCCGCGCGATATCCGGGGCGAATTCCTTCAAAACGTTGGAACCCGCTTCTGAGGCGTAGCTCAGACCGAAGCTGAACAGCGTCGTGCTCGCTCCACGTTCGGATTCGGGGTAGTACGTATTCGAGAGTCCGGCGGAGGCAGCACTTCCCAGCAGTCGTGACCAGTTAAAGCGATTGTCTCCGGAATCCGTCCTGGTGACGAACGTGCGCGAAACGCCGTACCCAAGACGCGATCCGGATGAGCCCTGACCTCGGCGGAAATAGCGCGGATCTTCATTCAGAATAGTGGGGAAGAAAAATTGACGGAAGAAACGAGACGATGTGCCATCCGCCACCAATATCCCGTAGCGTTTCGCAAATGCACTGAACCCCGTGCCAAGGTCAGAGTTCGACTCGGTTGCCTGTAGAATTGGCACCTGAAGCAGGGGGGCAATCAATGTCACCGGATCGTAAGTGCTACGCGCGAAGAGCATGAACTTTTGATTGCTTGTTAGAGGCTCTGGATTGGCCTGATTGCTGACGTTGAACGCGGGAAGAATGCCAAAAATGCGTTTCGAGCCTTCCTTCGTTCCCTTGCTGTCTGGTGCAGTTGACGGTGGGGACGTCTGTGGCGTCTCAGCAGTGGCGGATGGAGCGCTCTGAGTTGCCCCAACCGCCGACTGCGGGGAATCTTGAGGGAACGCGAGCGCTGTGAGGAGAGGAATCAGCGCCAAAGTTGCCTTGTTTTGCCACATCTGTTTCCGGTGGTATTCCACTCGTTCTCCTGAGTGACGAAGACATACTTCACAATCTAGTTGATCGACCTTGTCGATCGCCGAAGTTGGCCGTCTAGGCGCCTTCAGCCAAACCGCGATTCACCAATACCTTAACGACAGAATTGACAGCACGGGCCAGCGCACAAAAACGAGATCGCAGCGCGGTCAGATCTACAAAATGCGCCGGACGAGGCTTGAGGCACTCCACCTCAAGCGCGTCCGAACGGAGGTTTTGCTTCCTTGGATTTCGCAGGATGTCCTTGAAGCAAAGTTCACAAGCGTCCATTCCCTGCTACCACTCCGTTGCACCTGTCCAACAAGGCGCGGAATTGACGCTGGCAGCCTCCACTACGGAATCAGGGGAATGACGGACGTCAGTTGCACGTTGAGGATCAGGCTAATCCGGTTGTCGACCTGGTAGAACTTGGCGGCTCGCTTGGCCCCCAAGGCTTTCATGAATTTCGGCCAATAGTCCTCGCGCAAATTCAAGGTCTTGTCCTCGATATTGATCATCCGCTGGACCATATCCTTTGCTTTCGTATCGTCCATATTCTCGTAGTTCAGCGCGTAATCTTTGATCAGCTGAACGCGCTCGTCCACGATCACCTGCAGGTCGCGTGCAAAGTCCCGGTAGACAGGCCAGAAGGCACTGGATTCTGCATCAGTGAATTTCATTGTGTCAAGAATGATCTGGTTCTTGTCGGCCTGCAGGTCCGAGCGTAGTGATTGGATGTCGCTGTCGGTCAGGGGTTTTACAGAGACGTCTGCAGTCTGAGCCGAAGCAGCCACAGTTAGCAAAGCAAACAAAGCACAGATAGCCATTGACATTCGCATAGAGTTTCTCCAGTCGATCTTGAAATTAGGTCTACGTATTCTCTACTTCGCAATTACCGACTAACTCGCGCAGTGCGATCCGAACTCCAACCCACAGTGGCCACTCTTCGCGCATAATGCCGTTTCACAGACAATGGTGGCCAGCATCACTGAACGGAATATCCGCGGGCATCCATGCAAGCAGAAAACGCCCTCTTGAACATATCCATGGAGTCTTTGTGCTGGGCCTGCGCGTTAGCCTGAGTCTGTTGTTGGGCTTGGGCTGTCTGTTGAGCCGCTTGTTCCTTAGCTTGCTCTTCTTTCATCCGCTGCACGCGTCTGCCACGAATCGCGCCCACCGTGGCACCGATGGCGGCGCCGGTCCCGGCATCGCCAGCGATCGCACCGACGGCAGCGCCTCCCGCGGCACCCCGGGCAGCGCCCCTCACCGTTCCACCCTTGCTCACGTTATTGCCGGCTTGTTGTGCGGCTTCTAGCTGAGCAGCCTGGTTTTGCTGCGCGCTGGGCCCAGCAGGCACAGGAGCTTGCGGGTCAACACCTGTATTTTGCTTTGCGGAACCATAGCAGTCGCTCTCGTCCTTGAGCTGCTGATCGGCATTCTGGTTGTTTTTTGGATAGGCAAACATGCCAATGCTCTTAGCGGGGGACCAAGTGGGGGCCGGGGCGGTCTGAGCTGTGGCAGTGGGAATCAACCAAGCTGTAAGCATAACTATCAAAAGATGTTTCACGGTATTTCTCCACTTGACTTGACATGTGCGCCGCGATTCCTCGCCGACGCGTTCTTAGGATCACGGCCATGTTAGGAGCGTGAGATGACATGGGCTACTGGCAAAAGTAACAGTCCTTGCGTAGCACACTGGGCCGCTCTGGTTTCACAAAGACTTGGCCATGCCCCCGAAAACAGCAAATCTCAAAGCTCACAATCCACTGTCAATGGCTCCGTTCGACGCCCGTGATGACAGGACAGCGCGTGATGAGGAATCGCTCCGTCGACTTGAGGAACTTTGCGCACCATTCCTCTGACTACTCTGTTATTTCTGCCAGTCGTTTTGTCGAACTCACGGGATCACACTGAATGCGAAGTGCAATGCAAAACATTCCTGCAATCACGCTTGCCGTTCTTGCGTTCACATTTCTCACGTTTGCCCAGGACGACCTGGCCACCTTCAGGGCGGAGGCTGCAAGCGCATTTGTATGGGGTGAGGACACACCGTCCGGGGCGGTGTCCTCGAGCTTCCGGGACCCGGTAACCGGCATTGCAACCTTCAGACTGCGCCATGCAGGAATCGAGGTTAGCTCTAGGGCTGGATTCGAAAGAATTGGTATGGAAAAAGCAGGCGAAGTGCTGATTTTCACGACGACCGTTGTCAACAATACTGAATCAGGGCTCTCTGTGCGGCAGGGTGTCGCCAGCGTTGATGGGCACGTGGCTTTGCCGCTTTCGATCGTTGCCACTAAGAAAGGTCTGAACAGGAAAGCGCGCAAAGAAGCATGGGAACTGTCGAGTCTTAACTGTTTTTCGAGCGGCTTTTTCGCGAGCCATGATTTCTTTTCATCGAACCCTTCATTGAAGGTCTTAACCTTGACGCCGAATACAGCATTGACGGTTTCATTTGTCACGAAGGATCCTCGCAACTATTCTCTTCTGTGCTCGGTGGACGGTTGTTACCCCAAGGGAGCAATACGGTTCTCAGTTACGGTCAACTCAACGGATTTCGTCTTTGTTTGGCCAGGTCGTGCTTTGGCATACTGTGGTAGATAGGTGGCGGACTCCTCGGGTCACAGGCTTCGACCGAATTCCGCGTCTGAAGTAAGCCGGCCGGACAGCCGACCTGCGATTGGCGACTTAAATGGAACGGGAAGGGTGTTTTCTGCTGAATGATTGACTTGAACTTGACAGCCCCTTCATCTATCGAGGTCTCTAAAGGCGCGGCCGATGAACCGCTTCCCGGAAAGAACGGTTTTCGCTGCCACGACCAGCTCAGGAACGGCGTCGAACTTAAGGGTGTAACCCCGTGCGCCAGCGCGCAAAGCTTCTCGTGCTAGCTCGGCATCGTTATTCAGAGTTAAGAACAACATCCTAGAGTCGGGGGAGCAACAGCGGATTTGTCGGGTGACTTCTATTCCACTTAGGCCTGGAAGGTCAATATCCAGTACAACCAAGTCGGGCTTGACTTCCATGGCACGCTGAATTGCTTCGGCTCCATCCGATGCCTCTCCGACGATCTGAAATCCTGGCTGTTCCTTTAGAATCGAAGAAAGCAAAAGCCGAAACGGCTCTGAACCATCCACCAACAGAATACGGACCAAAGCTCTTTCTGGAACCTTACATTTCGAATTCAATCCAGAGGTCCTTCCTTCAATTACGGCATTCATCATGCTAGAGATGATTACAGGGTGGAGAACTTCAGTCGTTGTTTCAGGTCACCTTTTTATTTGCTCAAGAGCAACCAAGAGTGGTAGAGGGAGGAAGTGAAACTTGTCAGGGCTGGTTCGCGAGAAGCTGTTGCGGAGCTCGAAGCACGATACTGCCGCGGCATTTGTGGACTGCGCCATTGCGCTTCCACTCGCTCAAAATACGACTTGCAGTAAACGGTGTGACGTTCGCTGCATTGGCTAACTCCTCGTTTTTGATTTCAACTGCAATGCCGCCCACGACCTTGTGACCAATTCCCTGCGCAAGGCTCGTCAGTACCCGCGCGAGTCTTTGTCGAGCAGTATGGCTGACCAAAGCCATGTGCGAGGCGTGAAACCATGCCAAATAGTCCGACGCAATCGACAATGCATTTTCTTGCAGTCGTGGATAACGTGCCGCAAGATCCCGGATCTCGCTGCGATGCCAAACTATTACGCGACTGTCTTTCACCAGCTCTGTACTGAGGAGATAGGAGGACGGTTCCGGTAAGAGCGTTAGACCACCGAACACATCTCCCGGGGCAAACCAAAGAAGAAGAATCTTTTCCCCCTCTTCTGTGATGGAGAAATGCCTGGCACAACCCTTCGTCAATAGATATAAATGGTCGGCAGGATCGCCTTGGTTCGTGACGATCGAGTTGGCCGGTAACCTCCTCACTGTTGAAGAGGCCAGTACCGCTTCGATATCTGGCTTTGTCAGCCCCTGCAGAAACCTTGACTTCAAATCGAAAGGAGGACGTCGAAGCGGGTTTAGAGCGGCTCGAACCATGGACAATTCTCCCCTCGCTGTCCAGGTCAGCACCTAGAGACGGCGCTGCGGTTCCCTCGGGCTTTGGCGAAAAGTCGCTGACGCTGGAATCCCAGCGCCGTGATCAGGACTAAGGGCTCTACAACCTTCTGGCCGCCAGGCGCGGAAATCTTCCTGTGGCGAACATACTTAGTCAGAAGCTGACGTGAATAGAACTCGGGAGGGGTCCCCCGTCTCAGCAAGACCCCTACCGGATCGGGCGCTTGGTCTTAGTTGCCCAGCTTTGTGCGGAGCGCTTTCAACCCAAACGCGGAGGCAAGCGAAAGCATACCCAAGAAGCCAATCAAAGGAACCGAGCTGCTCGTTTTGGGTAATGCTGTCGGTGCGGCCGCGGCCACCTCTGCGGGGGCGGGGACTTGCTCGACAATCAGGATTGGAACATCGGGAGGCGGTGGGGGAGGTGGCGGCATCTTCCCTGCCAGTCTCCGCTGTTGTGTAACCAACGTTTCGGGTACCTCAACCACTTTCGTCGCCGTGACCTTCATTCCCTCTTTCAAGCCCCAAGCATCCACCATCTGTCCGTCAATATTGAACTTTTGGTCCTTGGGAATCGTGAACATCTGATTCTTGCCGTTTTCCATGGTAAGAATGACAGTGAGGGGTGGGTTCACTTTCCACACGGTTCCCTTGACATTTTTCACAGTAGTAATCGTCCGTGGGGTAGTGGTGGTTGTGATCGTCCGCTCGACCTTCATCCCTACTTTCAGATCGCGAACGCCAAGTTCTTTCCCGTCAACCGTAATCTTGGTGGTGTCCGGCACGTTGTCAAAATGACGAAGAGAACCATCTGCCATCCTGACGACGACATTGTTGCCTGAAACGTACACAATTTCGCCCTTAGCGACCTGGGTAACGACCGAGGCTGCATGTTCGGTTGTACTGGTTGTTGTCTGCACCTGCGCGCTCATGCTCAGGGCAAAGGCCAGGCAGAGCACCGTTACCATAAGCACTAACGATCGTGTTCGAGCTGTTCTTGAGTTCATTGCGTTTCTCCTTAAGTTTGTCTTCCTAAACCTCGATTTTCTAAATTCTCCCAGGACGATAGCCAGCGACCCTAGCCCACGCTCATCACCGCGTGGCCCATACTTCAGGCAATCGATCCAACAGCAACCGTGCGGGACTCGCACAAGCGAACCAACAAAACTGTCAACGCCGTAAGTCTAGATTGGGTGACGTACTCGGCCTACTGGCAAAAGTGACAGGCTGACACAGTTATTTCAAAGGGCCCGAGGCTCCTTTGATTGGATATCGCATCATTCTGTCGTTGCCTACCGAGGTGCATATCGTGATCTAGCGGTTGAACACCGCGCCCGGAAATAGGCCGGTTGGCCACAGGGCCTTCTGTGGAGAGGTTCCTTGGAACCAAACCCTCACAATGGACGCGATCCTGCGTGGGCGGTCCTTATCTTTTGGCCAATGGAGCTGGAATTGACTTAGTTCTTCACTTGGCCGCTGCCAAGGACGCATGGACAATGAATCGCTTCGGTGCGTCGCCAACAAAGTAGAACGGGTAGCAGGTAACAAGGGTTATCGAAGGTACACGCCGTGGTCCAAGCACATGGACGTCCGCCGGACCGACGATTTCAATCTGGTCAACGATGTAGGTCGTCTTCGCCGCCACCGTCGCAAGGTCGATTTCATCTCCCTCCGAAATATCCTTGAGGCCCCGGAAAAATCCGTCCCTGTGCCCAGCGATCCCAATGTTGCCGGCTTCCCCCGGTTTGGTCGTTCCAAAAATCCACCCGGCTCCTCGGTTTAGCGTTAGATCATCCGTTCCTTCAAAAACCGGAACCCGGATCCCGAGTTTGTTGATCTGAAGCACTGCCAGGGGCGGATCCGTCTTGCTTAGCAGGCTATCCTTGTATGCCTGAATGCGCTTCTCCGCCCACAGACTGAAGTCAACCGCTGGCTCGGGTTTTGGCTGATTGGAGGTCGAGCGGTTGTCGTGCGCTGAGGCGGCTTGTGCTCTATCGAACTGCCACAGGGCAAGACGCGACGAAACCACACGTTGCAGCAGCGCCACAGCGCATATAGTCAGTAGGACAAAGCCGGCGGCCAGCAACAGCCGCTCGAGTACTCTCGAGTTTTTGTTCCAGAGCAAGTAGTTATTTCCTGCCTCTTTTGGGGCATTGCCGCAGCGAAAACACCTTTTGCACGCGCCAACTTTCAACCGGACTTTAATGGGAAGCCGAATGGCTCACAACTGTTAGTACTAACAGTGCGTCGTGGGTCAGAGGGCAAACTGGGACTCTTGAGAGAAGCCGATTAATGAAGGCGGGGCATCCTTAAACTGAGTAGGGGTTGGCTCGCAAAAAACGAATCTTACAGATTCCAGTACTCCCCTCGGCAGGGCTTAGGAGTGTGGCAATATGACGTGCTCGCGAATGGCATACTGGATGAGTTCGGAGTTCGTCTTTAAGCGCAAACGTTCCATGATCTTGTACTTGTGAAAGGCCACCGTTCGGGGAGTCAGCTTGAGCGTATAGGCGACCTCTTTCATCGATCTCCCTTCCGCTAGCAACTGCAGCACCTCCAGTTGCCGGTTCGTCAGTTTTTCCTGGCCCATGTGCGAAACCCGG